>Ga0222423_1000019_pt1 | contig 229090 bp, 222 predicted proteins | sample 3A0metagenome_FD_182472 | JGI IMG/M metagenome (GOLD analysis project Ga0222423, IMG submission 182472) | Enriched microbial communities from leaf-cutter ant dump, University of Wisconsin, Madison, United States - 3A0 (version 2) | ecosystem: Environmental > Terrestrial > Nest > Insects nest >...
GGCCCGCTCTGCATGCAACACCAGTATTGAGCGTAAGAGGGCGCAGGTGCAGGCCGCCCACGATCAACAGTTCGCCAGGCAGAACGCGGCACTGAACCGACAGTACGACCCGGTTCCCTTGGTCGCGTTCAAGGGGTACGCCAACTTCTGGTGGGGTGCCGGTAACGCCACCATTGGATTTGTCAATGCCCCTTTGTTTCTAGCTACCGGTAGCCGAAATTTGCGTACTGGTGAAGTCTCTGCACTCCAGATTCCAGATATCCCGATCTGGGGGGACTACAGCACCTATCGGTACTCCAGTTACACGGGTAGCACGGTAGTCAACCTTGCTGGTGTGACTGTAGGGGTCGCGGAACTAGCTAACTCCGCACGCGCAGCCGCCGCACTTAATGCAGCCAACGGCACCAACAAGGCTAGCTGGATGCAACGACTCCTCACCAAAACCGACGACGTAGCCACACCCACAAACAGGTTCGCGAAAGGTCTAGCCGACGACGCGGTCAGTTCCGCATATCAAGGTATGCGAGGCGGAGGTGGTCATGCCATCCGCCATCTGCGAGACGCCGGACTAATTCCAGCATCAGGTAGCCTTGGGTCCCAAGTTTCTCAATTTGAGAATTTGACATCGCCAATCCTACGTTCACCAGCAGCTGCATTCGACTGGCGCTTGGGGAACACGTTGACACGGGCGTTCGTCGGAGAAGCCGACGGGGCACAAATCGCAGTCTTTGTTGCGAAAGAGGGGCCATATCAAGGTCGCATCGTATCCGCCATTGTACCGGAGGCGAGGCAGTTAGCGTTGTGGAGGTTGCCGTGAGCCAGCTTGATGACGCGCTCTCCTGGTCGGGGATCGATGCCGTACTCATAATGTTTGTCGTCTATCCAAGGGAGTTGACGATAGATGTTCCGCGTCCCGATACTCCATCTGACAGTTCAGTTGTTCGTTGGTACGATCTGGATGACGTCGAAGGCAGGCTATTGGGGCGTAGTTGCCGGGAATACGATCTAGTCTTCAATCGAACCCCGCCGAATCTTGAGTCAGTTATTAGTGCTTGGCTGACGGAGGCGTTGTTAGCCGGGGCAGAGTGCGCATGGTTCGCCTTCGAAGGATCGTTTGATTTTTCACATATCTGGACCGAGGACACTGCGACACAGGTATTTGCCGTTGGCACGAGAGCAGGTATTGAGCTGGCTATAGATGATGAGTATCGCGAAGGAGCGGAGTGGGCGGCATTGCTGGAATCGTTAAGAGCAGATCTGGATCTGTAGGATATGGGCTATTTCCTGGATAATGCGAGGGCCAAGCGTCAGCCTCATTTTCTGGGTGCTTGTCAGTTACATCAAGGGCTCGTCGTCTCCGGCGTCGTTCCCTACAACCCGGTGTGGAAGCCATGACGCTGCCGTCGCCGGAGAACATTGGACAGGCGCCTGTCTGGGAGAATTACGTCATCGTGCAGACCGTGGCTGCCTCGCGAGGGCAGATTCCAGTGCATGCTCTGGCGTTCGGCGTTGAGGTGGAAGGGTCGCGGCTGCGACTTCGATTCCAGCTCTCTGAAGTCACCTACGACGACGAAGATGACATGAATGACATCGTCAGCGAGCTCGAGGGTTTGCTTGGCGACAACGTGGAGGTGGAGTCGTCTTACGAGGTGACTGAAGAGCGGCAGGTCTCACCGATCGACGGTGTGAGCTGGATATTCCTCGCGAGGGTGCCAACATGAGTGACGAGGTGCCTACCGGGTTGTCGTGTAATCAAGCGCTTGTGCTGTCCGAGTGGTTGGGGCGGACTGGCGCGGGTGCGCAGCAGAACGGGCTTCGCTTTGATCTGTATGTGCGGGGTGGTACGTACCCAACCAGGCTGTCCGGCCCGCTGGAAACTGCGATCCGTAATGGAGATATCACATTGAGGTACATCCCATGACGCCCGGAGGAACGCGACCGGGGATCCGCGCCACCGACTTGATGGCAGATTTGCAGAATGACCCTGAGTATCAGCGCAAGATGGCCGTTGCTGAGACGGGGCGTCAGGAACTTGCTCGCCAACTTCGTGAGGCCGAGCAACCGGTCGTGATGGACCTTCGAGAAGTGGGCATCCAGGTCGATTCGGTTTGGGATCTGGTGAACACGTCCGAGTCCTATCCGACTGCTTTGCCGGTGCTGTTGGCGCATTTGGAGCGTGGCGGCTACCCCGAGCGAGTGATGGAGAGTTTGGGTCGCGCATTAGCGGTAAAGCCGTCGGTGGTGTTCTGGGAACGCATTAAAGCTCGGTGGCTGGCGGCAAGGGATCCCGGGGAAGAAGACGGCACAGCGGTTGCACTCGCGGCCTGCGCAACCAAAGCGCAGTTTGAAGACCTGCTTGATTTCCTTTCGATCGATGTGCGCGGACAGTCCCGGATTTACTTCATACGACCGATTCTCAAGTTAGGTGGTGACGGTGGTCGCGACGTTGTTGAAGGTTTGCGGGCGGATCCGGTGTTCGGGAAAGAAGCGACCGCGTTACTGAAGCGTCGCAGGAAGTAGATTTGTGGTTTGGCGGACGCTTTGTCGGAGACGGCGAACACGGTCACTCCGGTGGGTGTGTTCGCGGTGACGTCCACGAGTACGTATGACAGTTTGCATCGGCCGGTGGCTTCTACGGTGACACTGCCGGTGACGAGTCTGCTGGGTGATCTGTCAGGTACGTCATACACCACTAGTACGGCCTATGCCGTGACGGGTGCGGCCACTCAGGTGACGTATCCGGCCTTGGGTGCGATGCCTGTCCAGACTGTGACTACGGGTATGGATGCGTTGGGTCGGGCCAGGAGATTGATCGCACAGGCCAAGTCCTTCGCGAATACAAGTACACAATGGGACCAGACGGCCTGATCGAAACAAAGTGGGTACATGGTGGATCGTAAACTCGTCGGCTTGCTCGTCCGCGCGCTTAGCGGCGACCCTGAAGCGATGGCCAAGATCGTCCGTGCGGACCACCCTTCGCTGCTGGAAGCTCAGAGATCGGTGGGGCAACCGCTGGTCCTCAAAAGAACTGCGACGGTGGCCGTGCTCCGCGGGCTACTCGATAACCGGTTCCCTCCGGCAGACGTTCAATCTTGGGCTTCACTGCTACGGCGCGGGTACGTCGCCAACCGCGAGGCGGGTCCGATTGAGCCCCTCGAGATCGAGTTTGAGTACGCGTGGGAAGACGCGATTTCAGAGGCGATCTCAAGGCTTGACGAGATTGGCGATGCGATTGACGGCGAGGTCACAAGCGGCGAGGTGCTCTACCTTCTGCAACTTCTCGGCGAGTCAGGAACTACCGTGAACTCCACCGCGTTCAAGCGAGTGATCGGTCCACTGTCGACCCCACCGTCCGCGTACACCGAGGACACGGTCTTCACGCACCCCGGCGGCGACGCAGAGTTGCGGTGTACTTATGAGCGCGACGGCGCGCTGGTCACCGGCGGACTACGGTTTCGGCGGGTCCGTGCCTACCAATTCCGAGGCGAGGGGCATTGCACCCCTTGGCACATCGAGGACGCCTACGACACGCTGGTCGAGGTCGAGCAGTCGGACTGGGTGGGTGAGCTGCTGGCGGCTGAGCCGAGTGAGACTGGGGGGCACTGGAAGATACGGCACTTCCTCATCTTCATCGATGGTGCCGGCGCCTACGAGGTTGCTGCCGAGGGCGTCGAGTGGCTGCCGGAGGAAGCCATTTCGTGAACTTTAGCGACGTCGATCTCCGCGTCGCCGTGGCGGCTCTAAGGGCAGGGGCATCCACGCACCCACCTACCCCCTCGCACCCCGCCTCCCATACGCTGGGTCACGTGACCTTGGCACCCACGCGCCACTACCTTGACCACGCCGCCACCACCCCGCTGAGGCACGTGGCCGCTCAGGCATGGGCGGCGGCAGCCAAGGTCACGGGTAACGCGTCCTCGGTCCACACCGAGGGCCGGGCCGCACGCGCCCTCGTCGAGGACGCGCGGGAACGCCTGGCGGCCGCCGTGGGCGCCCACCCCACGGAGGTGATCTTCACCGGCGGGGCCACCGAGGCCTGCAACCTGGCGGTGACCGGAACCATCACCGCAGCCCTTGCCGCGGGCAGGGCTCCCATGGTGGCGGTCAGCGCCGTAGAACACCCGGCGGTACGGGAGCCAGCGTTGGCGGCCCGCGGCGCGACGGTGACGGAGCTGCCCGTTGACGCACGCGGCGTGGTGGACATGCCCCATATTGAGGCGTTGACCGGCCCCGGCGGCCCGGACGTGACGCTCCTGGCGGTGCAGGCCGTCAACAACGAGGTGGGCACCATTCAGCCGCTTGCCCAGGTGGTGGCCGCCGCGGCCGCCCGGGGCATCCCCGTCCACGCCGATGCCGTGCAGGCACTCGGGCACCTTCCGCTCCACTTTGGCTCCAGCGGGCTCACGTCCATGGCACTGAGTGCCCATAAGGTGGGAGGTCCGCCCGGGGTGGGTGCGTTACTGCTGCGCCGTGACGCCGTGGTGCATCCCGTGCTTCACGGCGGGGGACAGGAGCGCGCCGTGCGCTCGGGAACGCTGAACGTGCCCGGCATTGTGGGCTTTGCGGCGGCGGTGGAGGAGGCGCTGGCCACCCAGGGGCAGACCGCGGTACGCCTCACGGACCTCCGGGACACCCTTGCCGCCGGCATCCGCGCAGCCCTCCCCGAGGCGACGGTGCGCGGTGACGATGCCCTGGGTGCGCCGCATATTGTGCACGCCGTCATTCCCGGCGCGTCCTCCGAGGCCATGCTCTTCATGCTGGACTCGCACGGCATTGCCGCCTCCAGCGGTTCCGCGTGCACTGCGGGCGTGGTGCAACCAAGCCACGTGGTGCGTGCATTGGGCCATGACGCGGTGCAGGCCGGGCAGGTGTTGCGCCTCAGCCTGGGTCACACGTCCACCCGTGCGGACGTGGACGCGCTGCTGACCCACCTGACCGAGGTGGTGCGCCGCGCGCGTGAGGCCACCTCACCCGCTCCCACACACCGGCCCTGACCGCTAGGGTGTGGGGAGGCCGTCTACGACGACGGCCCCGCGAGCCAAGGAGTGGACATGACCGACCTCGACGACCTCTTCCGCAGCCTGCCGCTTGCGGACATCGCCTCGCGCCTGGGGGTGAGCGAGTCCGATGCCTCCGTGGCCGTGGCGGCCGCCCTCCCGTCGCTGGTCAAGGGCCTGCAGGCCAACGCCTCCGACCCTGCGGGCGCGGCATCGCTCATGTCCGCGCTGGGCTCCAAGGACGCGAGCCTTGCCTCCGGCTCCGTAGACCTGGACGGCATTGACGCCGCGGATGGCGCCAAGATTGTCTCCCACATCTTTGGCGGCCACACCGATGCGGTGGCCACGCGCCTGGGCGGCCTGGGCGGAGACGGCGTGAGCTCCGACCTAATGAAGAAGGTCATGGCCATCCTTGCGCCCATTGTGCTCTCCTGGCTGGTGTCCAAGACGTTGGGCGGCTCCACGTCTGGCTCCACCTCCGGTGGCATTGGCGACATCCTGGGCTCCGTGCTGGGTGGTGCGTTGGGTGGCGGATCCACCCCGGCTCCCAAGTCCTCCTCGGGTGGCGGTCTGGGCGACATCCTGGGCTCGGTGCTGGGCGGCTCGTCCGGCGGCGGCCTTGACGACCTCCTGGGCGGACTCCTGGGCGGCGGCTCCCGCTAAGGCGGGCCGCCACCCGGCGGGCCATTGCTGCCGTGCCCACCTCCCACCTAGCGAACCTGCGCGACCTCGCCCGGGCATCGGCGGGGCTCCACCCGGGGTGGGTGCTCCGTTCCGATGCCCCGCTGGCCACCGACGCGCCTCCCCCCGGCGTGGCCTGGCCGCCGCGCACGGTGCTTGACCTGCGCGATGACACGGAACGCACGCAGCCACACCCCCTTGCCTCCCAGGCACAGGTGATTGACCGGCCCCTCATGGCGCAGGCCTCGCTCCTGGCCATGCAACGGGGTGAGCGCACGTCGCTCACCGCACTGTATGGGGACCTGATTGGCCCGCAGCATGCCCCGTTGGTGGTGGATACGGTGGCCATCATTGCCACCGCCCCGGCACCCGTGTTGGTGCACTGCAGCGCCGGCAAGGACCGCACGGGCGTGGTGGCGGCGCTCATCCTGGCGCTGGTGGGGGTGCCGCGTGCGGACATTGTGGCGGACTATGTGGCCACCGCGCCGCAGATGCGGGCCGTGATGCGCCGCATGACCTCCACGCTGCCGTGGTTCACGCGGATGATGGCTCGGGTTGCCCTGCGTGGGGTATGGGTGCAGGTGGCCAGAGCGCGGACGGGCAAGGCGCCCCGCGGCCGTGGCGTCATGGCACACGCGGCCGCGATGCTGGATGCTCCGGCCGCGGCCATCGAATCCGTGCTGGACGTGTGGGACGCCCACCCGGATGGGGTGGAGGGGTGGTTTGTGGCGGCGGGCGGCACCGCAGCTACGGTGGCGGCGCTGCGGGCACGGTTACGTGGTGTGTGAGGCCCGGCCGTACCCTTGAGGCCATGAAGGTTCTTGCGGCGCTGTCTGGCGGAGTGGACTCCGCGGTGGCTGCCGCGCGCGCCGTGGACGCCGGCCACGAGGTGGTGGGCGTGCATATGGCGCTGTCACGCAACCGCGACCAGTACCGCACCGGCTCCAGGGGCTGCTGCTCCATTGAGGACGCCAACGACGCGCGCCGCGCCGCGGACGTGCTGGGCATTCCGTACTACGTGTGGGACCTCAGCGAGGAGTTTCACCAGACGGTGGTGACCGATTTTGTGGCCGAATACCAGGCGGGACGTACCCCCAACCCGTGTGTGCGCTGCAACGAGCACATCAAGTTTGACACCCTGCTCACCCGCGCCATGGCGCTGGGCTTTGACGCGGTGGCCACCGGGCATTACGCCCGCATTGTGGAGCGCACGGACGGGGGGCGCGAGCTGCACCGCGCCAAGGACGCTGCCAAGGACCAGTCCTACGTGTTGGCCGTGATGGGCCGCGACACCTTGGGTCGATGCGTGTTCCCCCTGGGGGACGTCACCTCCAAGGCACAGGTGCGCACCGAGGCCGCCGCGCGCGGCCTGGGCGTGAGCGCCAAGCCGGACTCCTACGACATCTGCTTTGTGGCCGATGGTGACACCAAGGGCTTTCTGGAGCGGGCCATCGGGCCGCAGCCGGGGCAGATTGTGGACCACACCGGCACGGTGGTGGGGGAGCATCAGGGTGCTTACGCGTATACCGTGGGCCAGCGCAAGGGCCTGGGCTTGGGCCGTCCCGCCGCCGATGGCAGGCCCCGGTATGTGACTGAGGTGGACACCGCGCGCAACGTGGTGGTGGTGGGCCCGGAGACGCTGCTGACCGTGCGGGAGTTGCGGGGCGAGCGGGCCGTGTGGCTTGCGCCCGATGTCCCCGCGGCCGAGTTCACGCCCTGCGCCGTGCAGGTGCGCGCCCACGGCGACGCGATAGGCGCGCAGGTGCGCCGCGTGGGGGACTCGCTTGAGGTGCGGTTGGATGAGCCGCTGCGCGGCATCGCCGCCGGGCAGTCCCTGGTGGTGTACGACGGCACGCGCGTTTTGGGCCAGGCCACCGTGGCGTCCTCGGCACGGGTCGTCGCTTCAGAGGGTCCCGCCGCGCAGCGTTCCACGGTGGGTGCGGGCCCGGCGTAGAAGTGCGCGGCTCAAGGACCGCCCACGCGCGCGAGTTAGGCGGTCTGAAAGTACCGCGAATGGGTGCGCTTGATGGTCTCCAGGGAGTCGCTGATCAGCGACACGATCTCCACATCGGGGTTGTGGTTCTGGGCCTCAAGTGCAAGACGCTCACGGAAGGCCTCCCGGTGCGCCTGCGGGCCGTGGTGGGGGCGCACTTCCGACTTGCCAGTCCTGCGGTCATAGATCACGACGAAGCTCGACATCGAGAGGGCCTCCTTCCTGAAGAGTAGAGCGTAGTCGATCCGATAGCTCGTTGAAGGTTTGAGTGATTGTGGTGATCGCAACGGCATCACTGTCGCGAATCGCGTCGCCAAGCTTCTTGAGTTGGTTGGCAGAGCCAGGACGATCAGGCAGGAGCCTGAAAGGAGACTCCCGTTGCTGACCCATGGGGTAAGCGTACGCAACCACGGTGTTAGTCACTCAGGCCGCGGAGCACCAAATCCCAGGCCGCGGCCGCGGTCTCATGGCGCTTGTCACGCGGTGTGGACGCTACCAGTGCGGCCACCAGCGAGATGGCCAGCTCCACATCCTCGGGGGTAGCGGACGGCCCCACCACACCGGCCCGCGCGTCCCACTTGGACCGGATGGCCGCCATGGTGCGGGTGGAGATGGACTGGGCGCGCTCATCGGCCGGGTCCGCCGTCAACGCCGCAAAGATGGCGGCGGTGCCCTCGGTGATCACTGTGATGTAGTCCAGCAGGTCCCGCAACGTGGTGGTGGGGTCCGCCGCAATGGCGTCCACGCCCAGCATGTTCTCCTCAAACACCGCCAGCGCCAACGACTGCCGGTCCGGGAAGTGGCGGTAAAGCGAACCCTGGCCCACGCCCGCGGCCTTGGCAATGGAGGACAGCGGGGCATCGTAACCGCGTGCGGCAAACACCGTGCGTGCCGCGTCAATGAGGGCGCGGCGGTTACCCGGGCCCGCGCTGGGGCCACGGTTGGTGCGGCGTGGAGTATCCACGTGGCACACACTACCGCTGGCAGGCCCTCGATGCGCGGGACTAGAGGCGCCCTGGCCGGAGGTCCCAGCCCGGGACCTTCCCCACGTCCTAGGGTGTGCGCATGGCCGACGTCGACGTCACAGTTCTCACGGGAGCCCGCCTGTGTGCGGGAGGGCAGGTGCCGGCCCAGCCGGTGGACATTGCCGTGGCACACGGACGCGTGGTGGCCATTGCGCCCCACCTGGACCTTGCGCAGATGCCCGCGGGCGGTCGCGTCATCCCGGTGGATGGCCGGTGGGTGCTCCCGGGCCTCGCGGACCACCACGTGCATTTTTCTACGTGGGCCCGCCAACGCGCACGCGTCTGCGTGGTGGGGGCGCCAAGCGCCGCGAGCGCCGCCCGCACCCTGGCCCACGCGCTTGCCGCACGTGCCGCACAGGGTGGTCCCGCCGCCGCCCGCACCCTGGTGGGTTATGGCTTTCAGGACGCGCTGTGGCCCGCCGCACCCACGGGTGAGGACCTTGACCAGGCCCTCGCCGCGGTGGGGCAACACGGCGCCGCGGTGGTGGTCATCTCCCATGACATGCACAGCGTGTGGCTGAACGCGGCGGCAGCCACCCGGTACGGCGCCCCCCACGCGGGGCTGCTGCGAGAAGACGAGGCGTTCCTCATGGAACAGGTGGTGGACGCCGAGGCCGCACCCTTCACCGCGGGCCTCATTGCCCAGGCGGTGCAGGCGGCCGCCGCGCGCGGTGTCACCCAGATTGTGGACTTCCAGATGGAAGACAACCTGGCCACGTGGCGCGGGCGCATGGCCGCGGGCCTCACCTCGCTGCGCGTGCGGGCGGGCCTGTACCCGGAACACGTGCAGGCCGCCATGGCGCGTGGAGACCGCACCGGCGATGTGGTGCCCGGCACCCGGGGGCTACTCACCGTGGGGCCACTCAAGATTTTTGGCGACGGGGCCTTGAACACGCGCACCGCGCTGTGCACCCAGCCCTACCCGGACGCACCCCGTGCCGCCGGTGGAGGGTTTGGGGTGTCCGTGTATGCCCAGGACGAGCTCACGGCGCTGATGACCCGTGCCCATGGCGCGGGCCTCGAGGTGGCGCTGCACGCCATTGGCGACCTGGCGGTGACGCGCGCGCTTGACGCGTTTGCCGCATCGGGCGCGCGCGGAAGTGTGGAACATGCCCAACTGGTGGCACCCGCGGACCTGCCGCGATTTGCCGCGCTGGGCGTTGCCGCCTCCGTGCAACCCGTCCACGCGCTGGACGACCGCGATGTGGCCGATGCGGTGTGGGCCGACCGCGCCCAGCACGCCTTCCCGCTGGCGGCGCTCGCGCATGCGGGGGCGCGCCTGGCGCTGGGGTCCGATGCCCCGGTGGCGCCGTTGGACCCGTGGGCCGCCGTGGGGGCGGCGGTGGCGCGCACCGACGACGACCGCGCCCCCTGGCAGGGCGCCAACGCACTGACGGTGGCCCAGGCGCTGGCCGCCTCGCAGGCGCATCCTCAGGTGCGGGAGGGCTGCGATGCGGACCTGGTGGTGGTGGACCGTGACCCCTATGCCACGGATCCGCGCGCGCTCGCGGACATGCCGGTGGCGCTCACCATGTGCGCGGGGCGTATCACCCACACCGCCGTGGATGCCGCAAGGGACTAGTCCCGCACGGGCCGCACCACATGCCCCACCGCGGCCACCGCGGCCGTGAGGGCTGCCACACACACCATGCCCCACCCCGCGTGAACGCGCAGCAACACGGCACCCAGCGCCGCGCCCACGGCAATGAGCACAATGGCGGCGGTGCGCCGGAGCCACGGCTGGCCGGTGCCCTGACCCAGGACGGAATCCGCGGCCAGCCCGGTGAGCGTGGACGTGATGACCACCGTGGTGAGGTCCGTGATGGCCAGGTGGCGAGCCGCCCCCGCCTGGCATCCCATGGCAAAGCCCAGCGCCCCCGTGATGGCCTTCACCACGGCGGGGGAGGGGTCCTCCACCGTCAACGCCACCGCCCCGCTTGCGGCAAGCACCGCCGCCACCGCCGCCATCACCACGGTGTGCCGTGCGCTCCAGCCGCTACCGGGCGCACGCCCTCGCACCGCCCGCCCGGCCCCCGCCGCCCCCGCCATGAAGCACCCCAGTGCCACCAGTGGGCCCGCCACGGGCAGGTCATCGGCGCCCGCAAGACCCATGCCCAAAATCACCACGTTGCCCGTCATGTTGCCCGTGAACACGCGGTCCAACCCCAGGTACCCCACGGCATCGATGATGCCGGTGCCCACCGTGAGAATCAGCATGAGCACCACAAAGGTGCGCGGGTGCTCCCGCAGGCGAGAGATCACGCGCCCACCCCGGGCGTGTGCGGGTCCGCGGTGGGCGCCGCCGAATACGGCACCACCACGTTGGCGCCGCACAGCACCACGCCCACGCGCGCGCCCGCCGGAGGCCGGAAGCGTCCCGTCAGCAGCGCCGCGAAGGGGGCGGCCACCCCCGGCTCCACCACCACGCGCAGCAGGCGCCACAGGCGTGATTGGGCGGCCAGGACGTCGTCATCGGTCACCACCACAGACCGCACCCCGGCCGCGCTCATGGTGGCCCAGGGCAAGTGCCCGATGGTGGCGCCCAGATGGTCCGCCGCCACCCCGGAGATGGGCACGGGGACGGGCCCACCGGCCTCCAACGCCGCCGCATAGGAGGCGGTACCCACCGTCTCGCAGCCAATGACGGGGATGCGTTCGCCGCACCACGCCGCCGAGCCGGCGGCAAGCCCGCCGCCGCCCACCGCTACGAGCATCGCATCGAGCCCGCCGCCGGCGCGCGTGTCCAGGTCAAACTCGCGCGCCACGGTGCCCGCCCCGGCCATCACCACGGGGTCATCAAACGCGGCAATGGAGGTGGCCTCATGCTCGGCTAGGTAGGCGAGCGAGGCCTCGTAGGCCTCCGGGTAGGTGGTGCCCACCGAATGCACGTGGGCGTGCAGGTCTACCAGGCGCTCCACCTTGGCAGGGTTGGCGGTGGTGGGCACAAAGATGTGGGCGTCGTGGTGAAAACGGCGGGCCGCATAGGCCACCGCCGCGCCGTGATTGCCGCCGCTTGCCGCCACAATTCCCGTGGGCGCAATCTCCTGGGTGGCCACATAGTGCACGGCACCGCGCGCCTTGAAGGCGCCCGTCACCTGGAGGTACTCCAACTTGAACACCAAGGTGGCGTCCAGCCCCACGGTCTCGCCCGGAATCTCAATGACCGGGGTGTGGCGCACATGGGGGGCAATGGCGGCCGCGGCCGCGTCAATGTCCTGAGCGGTGACGGCGGTGGCGGCAGGGTTCATTCCACCAGTGTGACACCCCGCGGTGTGCCACATCCGTGACAAAGGTGGTGCCAGCGTCGGACGTGCATGGTTGCATAGGGGGGTGAGCGATACCGCCCCGGACCCCCGCGCCCTTCACCAGCACCTCATCCAGGAGATCGAGGCGCACCGGCATGCGTACTACCAGGAGGACGCGCCCACCATTTCCGATGCGGAATACGACGCGTTGGAGCGGCGCCTGCGGGAGCTGGAGGCGCTCTACCCGGAGTTGGAGACGCCGGACAGCCCCACCCACACGGTGGGAGGTGCGGTGTCCACGGGCTTTGCCTCGGTGCGTCACCGCGAACGCATGATGAGCTTGGACAACGCGTTTTCGCATGCCGATGTTCAGGCCTGGTGGGACCGCGTGGTGCGCGACGCGGGCGTGCAGGCGGTGGTGTGCGAACCCAAGATTGACGGGCTGTCGCTGTCGCTCACCTATGAGGATGGCGTGCTGACGCGGGCCGTGACCCGCGGTGACGGCACCCAGGGTGAGGACGTGACGGCCAACGCGCGCACCATTCCGTCGGTGCCCCACCGCCTGACCGGAGCGGCGCCGCGGCTGGTGGAGATTCGCGGCGAGGTGTTTTTGCCCATTGCCGCCTTTGAGGAGCTCAACGCCGCGCTGGTGGCGCAGGGCAAGGCACCCTACGCCAACCCGCGCAACACGGCCGCGGGTTCGCTACGGCAAAAGGACCCCACGGTGACGGCCTCGCGCCCGCTGGCGCTCACCACCTACGCGTTGGGTGCACTGGACTGGGGTGAGACGGAGCCCGATGCGCGGGTGGCCACCCAACACGGCATCTACACGGTGCTGAGCGACTGGGGCATGCCGGTCACGGATCAGGCGCGCGTGGTCACCTCCATGGCGGAGGTGGCGCAGTACCTCACAGACCTGGAGCAGCGCCGCCACACCCTCATTCACGAGATTGACGGCGCCGTGATGAAGGTAGACAGCCGGGACGCGCAGGCGAGCCTTGGCTTCACCTCGCGGGCGCCGCGGTGGGCGCTGGCGTTTAAGTTCCCGCCGGAGGAGGTGCACACCACGCTGGAGGACATCCGGGTGGATGTGGGCCGTACCGGCAGGGTGACGCCCTATGGGGTGATGACTCCCGTGACGGTGGCGGGCTCCACCGTGGCCTTCGCCACGCTCCACAACGCGCATGAGGTGGCCCGTAAGGGGGTGCGCATTGGGGACACGGTGGTGTTGCGCAAGGCCGGAGACGTGATTCCGGAGATTGTGGGGCCGGTGGTGGCGGCCCGTACGGGAGCCGAACGCGAGTGGCAGATGCCCACCGACTGCCCCTCATGCGGCACCGCGCTGGTGGAGCAAAAGGAGGGCGACAAGGACCTCCGCTGCCCCAACGCGCGCTATTGCCCCGCCCAGGTGGTGGACCGCATTGCGTTCATTGGCTCGCGCGGCGCGATGGACGTGGAGGTGCTGGGAGACAAGGCCGCCGCCGCGCTGGTGGAGTCCGGGGTGCTTGCCACCGAGGCAGGGCTGTTTTCGCTCACCCCCGTGGACCTGGCCCGCATTGACCTGTTCACGTTGCAGGCCACGGAGACGCTCACCAAGGCACAGCGCGATGCGGGGGAGGTGCCGCGGGGCCCCGGGGACCTCACCCGCAACGCCAGCAAGCTGCTGGACGAGTTGGCCAAGGCACGCACCCAGCCGCTGTGGCGCGTGGTGGTGTCACTGAGCATTCGCCACGTGGGCCCCACCGCCTCCCGTGCGCTTGCCGCCGCCTTCGGGTCCATGGACGCCATCCGGGAGGCCAGCGCCCAGCAGCTAGCCCAGGTGGAGGGCGTGGGAGAGGTGATTGCCGCATCGGTACGCGAATGGTTTGAGATGGACTGGCACCGGGAGATTGTGGAGCGGTGGGCGGCCGCGGGTGTGCGCATGGCCGACGACCGCGACGACTCGGTGCCCCAGACCCTTGCCGGGCTGACCATTGTGGCCACCGGATCGCTGGAACACTTCACGCGCGACGGGATCACCGAGGCGATTGTGGCCCATGGCGGCAAGGCCTCCTCCTCCGTGTCCGCCAAGACGGACTACGTGGTGGTGGGTGCCAACGCGGGCTCCAAGGCTGCCAAGGCGGAGGCCTTGGGTGTGCCCATCCTGGACGAGGACGCCTTCCGCGCCCTGCTCGCGGGGCAGGCCCCCGCCTAAGGGGCACACAAGCCGTGCGTGTGGTGGCGCCGCACGGCCCGGCATGGTTACAGTGGCGTCACCACCGGACGCGGCAGGAAAGAGCAGACGCATATGACGGAACTGATTCGGGTCATCGACGCCTCCGAGAGCGGCCGCCTCACCGAGATTGGTGAGATGACCGCACTGGCATACCTTGCCGACGGGCTCATTGAGGCCAACCACCCCTACGCCACCATCCTGCGTGACGCGCAGGCGCGCGCGCAGCAGGCCACGCTGCTTGCCATGCTGGACGGCGACGGTGGCGAGGGTGCCGTGGTGGGCACGCTCACCGTGGTGCCCGCCGGCACCCCGTTCGCGGAACTGGCCCAGGACGGCGAATACGAGCTGCGCATGCTTGCGGTCAACCCCATTGAACGCGGCCGGGGCATTGGCGAAAAGCTCACCCGTGCGGGCATGGAGATGGCCGTGGCGGCGGGTGCCAGCCGTGTGGTGCTGTCCACCATGGAATCCATGCATGCCGCCCACCGCATCTATGAGCGCCTGGGCTTTACGCGCCGCGAAGACCTGGACTGGACGGTGGCCGATGGCGGTGAGGCCAACGCCTCGCGCCTCACCCCCGGCCAGTTCCCCACGGAGCCCGCGCGGGCCGTGCAGGGCATGCGCCTGTGGGGCTACTCCTGGCAGCCGTGAACCGCTGAGCGCCCGCCCCACTCCCACTAGACTGGGCGCATGTCCACACTAAGCCGCGCCGACGTTGCGCGCCTGGCCGCCCTTGCCCGCATCGACATGACGGACGCCGACCTGGACCGCCTTGCCGGCCAGGTGGCCGCGATCGTTGACGCCGTGGCCCAGGTGGCCGAGGTGGCGGGAGCCGACGTCCCCGCCACGTCCCATCCCCTCCCGCTTGCCAACGTGCACCGGGCCGACGAGGTGCGCCCGTCGCTCACGCAGGCCCAGGTGCTCTCCGGGGCGCCGCAGGCCGAGGACGGGCGCTTCCGGGTGCCCCAGATTCTGGGAGAAGAGGCATGAGCATCAACTGGAACGACGCCGCGCAGGCCGTGCGCGCCACCGCCGCACAGATGGCCGATGCCCTTGCCGCCGGTGAGGTGACGTCCGAGGCGCTCACGCGCGCCCACCTGGACCGCATTGCCGCCGTAGACGGGGTGGACACCCCCGCCGGCATTCACGCCTTCTTGCACGTGGACGCGGAGGGTGCGCTGGCCACCGCACGCGCCGTGGACGCGGACCGTGCCGCGGGCGTGGAGCTGCCGCGCCTTGCGGGCGTTCCCATTGCCATCAAGGACGTGGTGGTCACCGAGGGGCTACCCACCACGGCGGGCTCGCGCATCCTTGAGGGATGGGTGCCGCCCTATGACGCCACCGTGACCGCGCGCGTGCGCGCGGCCCGCATGCCCATCCTGGGCAAAACCAACATGGACGAATTTGCCATGGGCTCCTCCACGGAGCACTCCGGCTATGGGCCCACGCACAACCCGTGGGACACCACCCGCATCCCCGGTGGCTCGGGTGGTGGCAGCGCCGCGGCGCTCGCGGCCTTTGAGGCGCCGCTGACCATCGGCTCGGACACGGGTGGCTCCATCCGTCAGCCCGCTGCCGTCACCGCCACCGTGGGCGTCAAGCCCACCTACGGCGGGGTGTCGCGCTTTGGCGCGATTGCGCTCGCGTCCTCCCTTGACCAGTTGGGCCCGTGTGGGCGCACCGTGCTGGACACGGCGCTGCTGCACGAGGTGATGGGCGGGCACGACCCCATGGACGCCACCAGCCTTGACGAGCCCGTGCCGGCCGTGGTGGAAGCCGCGCTCGAGGGGGCGTCGGGCAACCTTGCCGGGGTGCGCATCGGCGTGGTGCGTGAACTGTCCGGCGACGGCTACCAGGACGGCGTGCGGCAGCGTTTTGAGGAGAGCCTTGACGCGTTGCGCGCCGCCGGCGCCTCCGTGGTGGAGGTGAGTTGCCCGTCGTTCGCGTACGCGCTGGCCGCCTACTACCTGATTCTGCCCGCGGAAGCCTCCAGCAACCTGGCCAAGTTTGACTCGGTGCGATTTGGCATGCGGGTGGAGCGCGAGACCGTGGAAAAGACCATGGGCGCCACGCGCGCCGCGGGCTTTGGTGACGAGGTCAAGCGCCGCATCATCCTGGGCACGTACGCGCTGAGCGCCGGGTACTACGACGCGTACTACGGCTCCGCGCAAAAGGTGCGCACGCTCATTCAGCGCGACTTTGATGCGGCATTTGCCAGCGCCGATGTGTTGGTCAGCCCCACCGCCCCCACCACGCCGTTCCGGCTGGGGGAGCGCATTGACGACCCGCTGGCCATGTACCTCAACGACGTGGCCACCATTCCCGCCAACCTGGCGGGCATTCCGGGGATGTCGCTGCCCGCGGGGCTGGCGCCCGAGGACGGGTTGCCCGTGGGCTTCCAGATTCTTGCCCCCGCGCGTGAGGATGCTCGCCTGTACCGGGTGGGCGCCGCGTTGGAGGCGGCCCTGGCCGCCCAGTGGGGCGGCCCCTTGACCGTGCAGGCTCCCGAGTTGGAGGTGGCCCAGTGAGCCAGACCTACGAGCAGGCCATGGAGAACTTTGACCCGGTGTGCGGCATTGAGGTGCACGTGGAGCTCAACACGGCCACCAAGATGTTCTGCGGCTGCGCCAATGTGTTTGGCTCCGAGCCCAACACGCAGGTGTGCCCGGTGTGCCTGGGGCTGCCCGGGTCCATGCCCGTGACCAACCAGAAGGCGGTGGAGTCTGCCATCCGCCTGGGGCTGGCGCTGGGTTGCTCCATCCGCGAGTCCAGCCGCTTTGCGCGCAAGAACTACTTTTACCCGGACCTGGCAAAGGACTACCAGATCAGCCAATACGACGAGCCCACGTGCTACGACGGCGCCGTGGACGTGGTGTTGGACGACGGCACAGTGGTGAGCGTGGCCATTGAGCGCGCGCATATGGAGGAGGACGCCGGCAAGAACACCCACGTGGGTGGCTCTGGCGGCATTCAGGGCGCCGAGTATTCGCTGGTGGACTACAACCGCGGCGGCGTGCCGCTGGTGGAGATTGTCACGCGCCCCATCGAGGGGATGGGGGAGCGCACGGCGGAGGTGGCGCGCGCGTACGTGGCCACCATTCGGGACATGGTGCGCGCGCTGGGCATCTCTGACGGTCGCATGGAGCAGGGCCGCCTGCGTGCGGATGTGAACCTGTCGCTGCGTCCCAAGGCCGCCCCCGGTGAGGACCAGTCCGCCGTGCCCTTTGGCAAGCGGTCGGAGACCAAGAACGTCAACTCGCTGCGCGCGGTGGAGCGGGCCATCCGCTTTGAGGCGGGCCGGCAGGCCACGCTGCTGAGCGCGGGCAAGCCGGTGACGCAGGAGACGCGCCACTGGCACGAGGACACGGGAGAGACCACGCCCGGCCGCTCCAAGGAGCAGGCCGAGGACTACCGCTACTTCCCGGAGCCGGACCTGGTGCCCGTGCAGCCCGACCCCGCGTGGGTGGAACAGCTCCGCACCACCATTCCCGAGCACCCCGCCAAGATGCGGGCCCGTTTGCGCGAGGAGTGGGGATTCAGCGAACTGGAAATGCGTGACGTGGTGGCCGCGGATGCGCTGGGACTCATCACGGAGACCGTGGCCGCGGGAGCGCCGGCCCAGGCCGCCCGCAAGTGGTGGATGGGCGAGTTGGCGCGTGTGGCCAGCGAGCGGGAGGTGCCGCTTGGCGACCTGCCCGTGACCGCCGCGCAGATTGCTCAGCTGCAGGAGCTGGTGGACGCCGGAGACATCAACGACAAGCTGGCCCGCCAGGCGCTGGAAGGCGTGCTTGCGGGTGAGGGCGACCCACGTGACGTGGTGGCAGCGCGTGGCCTGCAGGTGGTCTCGGATGACGCGGCCTTGGAGGCCGCCGTGGATGCGGCGCTGGCCGCGCAACCGGATGTGCTTGAGAAGATCCGCGAGGGCAAGGTGCAGGCGGCGGGTGCCATTGTGGGTGCCGTGATGAAGGCCACGCAAGGCCAAGCGGACGCGGGCCGAGTGCGAGAAATCATCCTGGCCCGGGCGGGCGCCTAGCGCCCGCCCCGGCGCCCGCCACGCGCCCCGCGCGGCGCGGCAGCCCGCGGCGCGCGACGCGCACCCCGCAGCCGGCGGCAGTCCGCGCGGCCCGCACCCCGCACCCCCCGCGCGCCCGCGCGCACCCCCCGCGCCCGCCCCCCGCGCGCCCGCGCTTTGCGGTGGGTTAGTGCAGGAAATCTGCCCTTCCGGCTCCCTTTGCGGTGGGTTAGTGCGGCAAAGCGGCCCCTTCGGGGCCCTTTGCGGTGGGCTGTGTGAGTTGTGGCGCCAGTGCGCCCAGCCAATGGTGAGGACGCGCGGGGAGCGTGCGAGCGGGATGCCGGTGCATGTGGTGACAAAGTGACGGTCAGACTGACATGGCTTGCGTGATTCCCGTTAACCGTTCGGGGTCGCGTCAATGTGACCGTCACTTTCTCGCCGCCCGCGCTATGTAGACGCGCGGGCGCCGCGCTGGTGCGGGTGTCGCAGTGCGAGGGTGCGCGGGGAGCGTGCGAGCGGGATGCCGGTGCATGTGGTGACAAAGTGACGGTCAGATTGACATGGCTTGCGTGATTCCCGTTCACAGTCCGGGGTCACGTCACTGTGACCGTCACTTTCTCACGCCAGCGCTATGTAGACGCGCGCGGGCGCGGCGTAGGGACGCGCGGGCGCGGCGGCACACGCCGCGGCGCTAGCCCTCAAACGTCAGCAGGTCGCCCGGTTGGCATTCGAGCGCCGCGCAGATGGCCTCGAGCGTGGTGAATCGCACCGCCTTAGCACGGCCCGACTTCAACACATGCAGGTTGGCCTCGGTGATCCCCACCGCCTGTGCAAGCTGTGCCACTGACATCTTGCGCTTGGCCAGTTCCACGTCCAGGTTGATGACGATGGGCATCACACCACCTCGTCCCACTCGGCCCGCATGGTGGTGGCCTGGTGCAGCAACCCGCGCATCACCATCAACAGAGCCGCCGCTCCCAGACCGGCCACGGTCCCCAGGAATACCAGGATCATCACGCCGGGGTTGATCGCACCCTGTGGCGCCAGGATGGCAAACGCGACAAGGCTCAGCACCGCGATGGCGGCGCTCGCCGCGGTCATCACATCCACGTAGCGGAACGCGATGGGGGAGAAGACGCGGCCGCGAGACGTCAGCGTCACCAGCATCCACAGGCACACCAGCATCACCTGAAAGCACAGCACAATGACAAGGCAGCCCACAATGCCCAGGGGCTGCAGGTAGGCAAACTCCGGGAACTCGCGCACCACCTCATAGGACATCAGAGGGATGATGAAAACCTGGGTGACCAGGCTCATCACCCCCGCGAGCACAATGGCAATCCGTGTGCCCCAGGTGGCGAGCGTTCTCATGGCGTCCTCTCGTTTATCGATACTCCACTATCGATAAACGGTAGCACGACGCACGGCACTCGTCATCCGCACGTCCTGACCCCCCACCTCATACACGCCGCCGGTGTACTCCACACTGGCCTCCACCTCGCGCGTCTCGCAGTCGCCCACCCAGAACTCCACCGTCCCCGGCTCCACCACGCGGCGCATGGTGCGGTCGCTGAACGCCAGCCGCGCGGGCGGCACCTCAAAGTCCACCGTGGCGGACTCGCCCGGCTCCAACGCCACCCTCAGGTAGCCCACCAGTTGTGCCAGCGGGCGCGTCACGGAGCCCACCACGTCTCGCGCATACACCTGCACCACGTCCTCGCCCGCACGCGTGCCGGTGTTGGTCACCGTCACGCTCAGGCTCACCGCGGAGTCCGTGTCACAGCGCGCGGGAGCGGACAGCTCCGAGTAAGCAAACGTGGTGAAGCTGAGCCCAAAGCCAAACGGACGGGCGGGTGTGGAGGGCACGTTGGTCACGTCCCCGTTGCCACCCAGCGACGGGTGCAGGTAGCTGTACGGCTGCGCGCCCGTGGAGCGCGGCATGGACACGGGCAGATGCCCGGACGGGTTGACGCGCCCGGACAGGATGCCCGCAATGGCCGCGGCACCCTCCTCGCCAGGGAAGAACGTCTGCACCACCGCGGCGCACGAGGCCAGCGCCCAGTCCACCACGTAGGGACGGCCGGTCACCAGCACCATCACCACGGGCGTACCCGTGGCCACCACGCGCTCCACCAGCTCGCGTTGCACGCCGGGAAGCTCCAGGCTCTCCACGTCACAACCCTCGCCCACCGTACCCCGGCCAAAGAGCCCGGCGCGGTCACCCACCACCACCACGGCCACATCGGCGTGGCGCGCGGCGTCAACGGCCTGGGCAAAGCCCGAGGTATCCGGGCCATCCACGGAGCACCCCGGCGCAAAGGTGACGGCGCCGGGGAACTCGGCCTCCACGGCCTCACGCACCGAGGGGCACTCAAAGCCCAGCGGGTAGCCGGGCCGCTTGTCCAACACGTGGTTGGCAAAGGAGTAGCACCCAAACAGCGCCTGCGGCCGGTCCGCGTTGGGCCCAATGACGGCCACGGTGCCGGGCCGGGCAAGGGGCAGGGTGCCGTCGTTGGCAAGCAACACGGCGGAGCGCTCCGCCAACGCCCGGGCGGCTTCCCGATGCGCGGGCGAGTCCAGTTCCACGTGTGCGGGGGGCGCGGGTTGCGGCAGCGGGCGGAACTGCGCGTCCAGCAGGCCCACCTCTTGCTTTTGGCGCAGCACGCGCGCCAGCGCGCGGTCCACGAGGTCCTCGCTGATGCGCCCGGAGCGGATGGCCTCCGCCAGCGGTGCCAGGTACGCGTCCCCGGAGGGCAGTTCCACGTCCACTCCCGCCTCCAGCGCCAGCGCCGCCGCCTCCGCCAGGTTGGCGGCTACATCGTGCAAGACGTGCAAAAACGCCACGCCAAAGTAGTCCGCCACCACCACGCCGTCAAAGCCCCATTCGGTGCGCAGCAGGTCCGTGAGCAGGCGCGGATCGGAGGCCACGGGCACGCCGTCAATCTCCGCATAGGAGTGCATCACGGATCGCACCTGACCGTCCTTGACCGCCATCTCAAACGGAGGCAGCAGCACGTCCGCCACCTCGCGCGGCCCCGCATGCACGGGCCCAAAGTTGCGCCCGGACTGCGAGCCGGAGTAGCCCACAAAGTGCTTGAGCGTGGCGTGCACGCCCGCGCCCTGGATGCCCCGCACAAACGCGGTGCCCACGGTGCCTACCAGGTAGGGGTCCTCCGCAATGCACTCGTCCACGCGCCCCCAGCGGGGGTCGCGAATCACGTCAAGCACCGGCGCGAGGCCCTGGTGTACGCCCAACTCACGCATCGACTGTCCAATGAGCTCCGCCATGCGTTCCACCAGGTCCGGCGCAAACGCCGCGCCCCACGCGGCGGGGGTGGGGAAGGTGGCGGCCTTCCAGATGGCCAGGCCCGTGAGGCATTCCTCGTGCACCAGCGCGGGGATGCCCAGCCGGGTTTGGGTGGCAAGGCGCTGCTGAAACGCCGCGAGCCATTGCGCCTTCTCGATGGGGTCCACCGGGTTGGTGCCATACGGCCGGGTGAGGTGGCCAAGGCCGTGACGGATGCCCTCGTCAAGGCTTGCGGTTTGCGTCTGTTGCCCCTGGAGGGGGGCCACCACATCGCCGGACTCGTCTTGCCAGATGCCCACCAGTTGGGCCAGCTTCTCGTCCCGCGTCATGGTGTCAAGGACGCGTTGAAGGGACACGGCCGTGGCCGCTGTGGATGTCATGGTTTAGCCCTTCACTGCGCCGGTGAGGCCGTCAACGATGCGTCGCTCCAGGATGAGGAAGAACACCAGGGCGGGGATCATGGCCAGCGACGTGTAGGCCATGATGGAGGTGGTGGCGGAGGCGTATCTTCCCTGGAAAACGGTCACTCCCAGGGGAAGCGTCATGTTCTCCGCGCCGGACGTGAGCAGCAACAACGGCAGCAGGTACGCGTTCCATGAGCCAATAAAGGCGAGCACGCCCACGGTCACCATGCCGGGCCGCGCCAGCGGCAACAGGATGCGCCAAAAGAAGCCCACGCGGGACACGCCGTCCACAAACGCGGCCTCCTCCAGCTCATGCGGAATGGCCGCAAGGAAGGGCCGCATGATGATGATGGTGGTGGCCAGGCCAAACGCAATCTGCGGCACAATCAGGCCCCACATGGACCCCACCAGCCCCATGTCCCGCAGCAGCAGGTACAGGGGGAGGATGGCCACCGTGAGCGGGAACATCAGCCCCGTGGTGAAGAGCACAAACAGGGCGTTGGCGCCGCGAAAGCGGTACCGCGCCAGCGGGTAGGCGGCCATGGTGCCACACGCCACCACGCCCACGGTGGTGCCCACGGCCACCAGCAGCGAGTTGAGCAGCTGCCGCCAAAAGATGCCGGCGGTAAGGATGTCCGCATAGTTGGACCACACCCACGGCTGCGGCAGGCCCACCGGGTCCGATGCCAGCTGATTTTGCGTCTTAAAGCCGCCCAGGATGAGGTACAGGATGGGGCCAAGGGTGAACGCGATGGCCATGAGGGCAATGCCCACGGAGATCCACGTGCCACCGTCGATGCGGGGGAACAGGGGGCGGGTGCGACGCGCCTGGGGGGCGAGGGTGTCGGTAGCGGCAGCCACGGCGTTTACCTGGCCTTTCCAGCGGAATTGGAGTCACCGCGCAACATGACAGCCATGTAGGCAAGCGCAATGACCAGCGAGATGAGGAACATGATCACGGCGATGGCGGAGCCAAAGCCCACGTCGTTGCGGAAGTAGCCCACCTGCATCATGAAGCTGGCAATGGTGGAGTACTGGCCGGTGGTGCCGCCCTTGTTGAGCACCCACACCATGTCAAACAGCTGGATGGAGCCAATGATGGACAGGAACGCCCAGATGCGAATGGTGGGCCCAATGAGGGGCACGTTGATGCGCCACTGCACCTGCCACCAGGAGGCGCCGTCAATGGACGCGGCCTCCTGGAGCTCCTGCGGCACACCGGAGAGTCCCGCAAGGAACAGGATGATGGCCAGCCCCAGGTACTTCCAGGTGACCACAAAGAACACCACCCAAAAGCCCCAGGTTTGGCTCTCGAGCCAGCCACCCGCGGGCATGGTGATGCCCGCCGCACCGGCCATACGCGTGGCAATGCCGTTGGGGTCAAGGATGATCAGCCACATGATGCCGGCAATGACCTCGGACAACACGTAGGGCGCAAAGATGATGGTGCGCGCAATGGCGCGGCCGGGAAAGCGGCGGTTGAGCGTGAGCGCCACCAGCAGGGCCAGCGGCAGCTGCACGGCCATGGACAGGCCGATGATGGCAAAGTTGTGGCCCAGCGCGGTCCAGAAGGGCTCGCTGTAGGCGGTACGGAACGCGGCCTGCGTGGCGGGGTCCGTGCCGCCAAACAGCGCGCGGGCGTAGTTCTCCAAGCCAATAAAGGTGGCCTCGGAGAACTGCTGCACGCCGTTCCACTTGAACAGGGAGTACCGGGCGGCGGAGGCCACGGGGTACACCACAAAGGTAAGAAAGAGGGCAAGGGCGGGGCCCACAAAGAGCCCAATCTCCGCCCACTTGCGGGCGGTGTCCTTACGCTGGCGGGTTGTGTTCCCGGTAGGGGTGGGGCGGGTGCCCGCCGCCGACGTCGCGTCGACGGCGGGCCCCTCCTCCCGAGCCGGGGCGGTCACCGTGGTCACGATGATCTGCCTCGCTTCCTGAGGTGTGGTGGTGACTACTGAGTGGCCGCGGCTGCCGTCATGAGGTCAATGACCCCCTGAGCGTCGCCTGTTCCGGCGAAGATGGCGACAATGCCGTCGTTCATCGCGCCGCCCACGTTCATTCCAAACGTGGTGTCGAGCCACAGCTGCACGTAGCCGGCGTTGGACGCCACCGCGGCCAGCTCCTGCAGGTTCTCGTTGGTCACCGCGCTCGTGGCGGCGGGGGCTACGGGCAGGCCGCCCACCTTCTCCGCGAAGCGCTTCTGTGCCTCGTCGGAGACGAGGAACGAGAGGAAGTCGGCGCACTCCTTGGGAGCGTCCTTGTAGCAGGAGAACCCGTCACCGCCGCCAAGCGCCGCGGTGGGGTCACCCTTGCCGCCGGTCGTGGCCGGCATCGGGAACCACCCCAGGTCTGCCCTGAGCTCTTCCTTGGCCGCGTCATCGGCGGCAAAGCCCTCAAAGACAAAGATGTTCCAGTCGCCCATGAGTTCCATGGCGGCCTGGCCCGTGGCCACAAGGCCAGCCGAGGACGTGGCCCCCTGCTGGGCCGCGGTGGCCGTGAAGTTGTCCTGGAAGGGCTGCGTGCCAATGAAGTCCTCCAGCTGCTTGCCTGCATCCACCCAGCACGGGTCGGTGAAGTCAAACGTGGTTCCGGAGGCCTGCATCACGTCCTTGGAGCAGGAGCGCAGTGCAAAGTTGTACCACCAGTGCGCGGCGGGCCACTTGTCGCCCGCACCCACGGCAATGGGCGTGATGCCCGCCGCCTTGAGCTTGTCCACGGCCGCGTTCAGCTCGTCCATGGTGGTGGGCTCGGAGGTGATGCCCGCCTGCTCAAAGAGCGACTTGCGGTACCAGATGCCCTCCACGCCAAAGCGGAAGGGGACACCGTAGGTGGAGCCTTGGTACTGCCACGGCGCCACCGCGCCGCCCAGGCGGTCGATGTCGGAGGAGAGCACGGAGGACAGGTCCATCAGGTATCCGGCGTCCACCTGGGCCGCCAGCTCGCCGCCGCCCCACTGCTGGAAGATGTCGGGCGCGTCGCCCGACTGCAGTGCGGTGGGAATGCGGGTGCGCTGCAGGTCCTCGTTTTGGATCTGCTCAATCTTGATGGTGACGTTGGGGTGAGCCGCCGTGTAGTCATCGGCCAGTTCCTGCCACAGGTCGCCCAACGGGTTCTGGCCGTTGTCGCCTGCCACACCGTTGTGCCACCAGGTGAGAGTGACGGGTTCGTCGCTGGTGGCGGAGGATCCCGAGGGGGTAGTGGTGCCCCCTCCGGTGGCGCACGCCGCGAGGAGCAGTGCCGCACTGGCCACCGTTGCCGTCGCGGCGAGAGTGCGTCGCGTGGTTGTCATGAATGGTCCTTTCAGTCGTCGTTGACCTTGCCGAACACCGGTAGCGTGACACCCCAAGCGCCTCGTGTCAATCGTTATCGATAACGTTTTCGCAAAGGTTGCGTTACCCGCTACGATGAGGCACATGAGCCTCATGCCTCGGGTCAAGATGTCCGATGTGGCGCGCCGCGCCGGCGTTTCCGTGGCCACCGTCTCCAAGGTGGTCAACGGACGCTACGGCGTGTCCAAGGAGACATCAGACCTGGTTAAGGGCGTGATTGACGAGATGGGCTATGTGGGGAATCTCTCCGCATCCAGCCTGCGCAGCCAGCGCACTCACGTGCTGGGAATCCTGGTGGCCAGCTTTGAGCCGTACTCCGCGGAGCTCATCAAGGGCTGCGGCGTGGTCACCCGCGGTACGCCCTACGAGTTGCTGGCCCACGCCGGTGGCGAGGTGGAGGGCTGGGAGCGACGTGCGTTGGCGCGCATGGGCGGCACGCTCATTGATGGCGCCGTGGTGGTGACGCCCACGGTGCTTGACCCCGAGCAGGTGGTGCCCGTGGTGGCCGTTGACCCGCATTACGGGCCCAACTTTGTGCCCACCGTGGACGCGGATTCGCTGGGGGGCGCGGTTCGTGCCACGGAGCATCTGCTGTCCCTTGGCCACCGCCGCATCGCCTTTATGGGCGGGCGCGGCGAGCTGGACTCCTCGCGCGAGCGCGAGCGGGGCTTCAGGATTGCGATGGCGGAGGCGGGCGTGACGGTGGACGAGACGCTGGTGGTGGAATCCCGCTACGACCCGGACATTGCCACGGCCCGCGCGCATCAATTGCTCACCCGCGACGACGCGCCCACGGCCCTGTTTTGTGCCAACGATGTGACGGCCATGTGTGCCATGGCCGTGGCGCAGGAGTTGGGACTTTCCGTGCCCGGCGACGTCTCTGTGGTGGGCTTTGACGACATCCCTGAGGCCTCGCTTGTCACCCCGCAGCTCACCACGGTGCGCCAGCCGCTGGGGGACATGGGGCGCGAGGCCATGACCATGCTCATGGACATCCTCGCCGGGCGCGAGCGGTCCTCCCACGTGCGCATGCCCACCGAACTGGTGGTGCGTGGCTCCACGGGGCCGGCGCCGACGCGGGAGGCGTCCCCGGGGGAGTAGCGCACCTAGGCTGGACGTCATGCTGACAGTGACTGTTCCCTCGGCGGAGGTAGCGGCGGCTCTGGGTGAGTGCGGCCCCAACGTGCGTGTGGAGGTGTGGAACCCGGCGGAGGGTGACGCGCCCGATGCCCTGCGCACCACAGTGGACATGGTGTGCCTTGCGCATCACACCGGCGGGCGGACGGTGTACGGCCGCCTGGCGCAATGCCCGGGGTTGCGCCTCATCCAGTTGCCCTCGGCGGGCTTTGAGCACGCGTTGCCGTTTGTGCCCGCGGGGGTGGCGTTGGCCAACGCTCAGGGCGTACACGATGCCCGCACGGCGGAGATGGCGCTCACCCTGACGCTCGCGTTGCGGCGCGGCCTGCCCCGCTTTGTGGACAACCAGCGCCGTGGCGTGTGGGAGCGCGGGCCGTGGGAGGCGAGCCTTGCGGACTCGCACGTGTTGGTGGTGGGGTACGGGAGCATTGGCGCGGCGATTGGCGCCCGCATGCGCGCGTGTGAGGCGCACGTGGAGGGGGTGGCGCGCACGGCGCGCGTGGCGGAGGACGGCACGGTGGTGCACGCCGCGAGCGACTTGCCGCGCCTGGTGGGCAGGGCCGATGTGGTGGTGCTGGTATTGCCCGCCACCAAGGCCACGCATCACCTGGCCGATGCCCGCCTGCTGGCGGCCATGAAGGACGGGGCGGTGCTGGTCAACGTGGGCAGGGGAGGGGCCGTGGACCCCGAGGCCCTGGCTGCCGAACTTGCCACGGGCCGTCTGCGCGCGGGACTGGACGTGACGGAGCCGGAGCCCTTGCCCGAGGGGCACCCGTTGTGGAACGCGCCGGGGTTGCTGGTGACGCCGCATGTGGCGGGCATGGCGCTGCTCACGGACCGCCGGTATGTGGCGCTGGTGCGCCGTCAGGTGGAGTCGCTCAGCTCCGGTGGCGAGGGGGTGCAGGTGGTGGTGCGGCCCACGGACGTGCGGCCCGAGTAGCCACGCGCCCGTGCCGCAACAGAAACGGCCCGCCACCGCAGATGCGGGGCGGGCCGTTTCCGGTTCGGCAAGGCCTACGACTGTGCGTGGGCCTTGACATGCAGGTCGACGTGCGCCACGGCGGCGTCGACAAACTGAGTGAGCAACTGACGTGAGCCCTCGTCGGTCACCTCGCCCGGCACCTGGAAGGCATCGGGCGTGAACCGGAAGAACATCTCCGGCTGTCCCATGGTAGGCGCGTTGTAGTGGCCCAAAATCGCACGCAGGTGCTGCTGCGCGGCGGCGGTGCCAATGGCGCCGCCGGACGCACCCATGATGGCCACGGGCTTGCCGTTCCACACGCTGTGACCCCACGGGCGCGCGGCCCAGTCCATGGCGTTCTTGAGCACGCCCGGAAGGGAGCGCGAGTACTCGGGGGTGACAATGATGATGCCGTCGGACTCGGCAATCTTGCGCTTGAACTCCAGCGCCACCTCGGGGTAGTCCGCGTCGTAGTCGTAGGAGTACAGCGGCAGCTGCGAGATGTCAATGAACTCAAACTCCACGTCCGCGGTGGTCAGCGACGGGAAGGTTAGCGCCACCTTCTTGTTGATCGACTCCGTGGCAATCGATCCAACGATGACTCCAATGTGCAGCACAGCAGGGACTCCTTACGAGTGTGAGAGAGGGGGGAGTGGACAACCGTGTCCGGCTCTGTCAACGACTCACGCGGCGCTCCTATTCCGCGTGTGGGGCACGAGTCTGGGTTCAGTGTGGTGAGGGGGAGCGTTCGCTGTGGTGTCCCTGCTGACGCACCACCGGTAGGGCGCCAAGCCCCCGTCGCTCCCATCCGGGTACGGGTCGTTCGGGGCGGTCGTACAGGGAATGCGAGGAGGCCAGGAGCCACGGCACCAACACCACCGCAACTCCCGGGCACAGCAGCAGCCGGTGCCGGATGCGCCGTGCCCTGTGGTTGTGGAGCAGGGACTCCCACCAATGCCCAAACACGTATTGGGGGATGTACACCGACACCACTTCCGAGCCGTGTTCCGCGCGGTGCTCGCGGATGTGGTCCACAAGCGGCGTGACAACGTCGCGCCACTCCGAGTCGAGGATGGTCAAGGGCACACGAATGCGTTGGAGCGACCAGGTGCGCTCCAGGTCCGGCACGGTTGTGGGGTCCGTGGCCACGTGGACGGCTTCGAGTGTCGCGTGGTCCGAGGCGATCGCGTAGTCCAAGGCCTTGAGAAGGGGCTTTTCCACGTGGTGTACCAGGACGATTGCGTGGTCGCCTTGTGCCCCATATGCCGTGGTGGGGTCGGGGGCAATCTGCCGTGCCACATCGGCGTAGTACCGGTGCGTGCGCACCATGAGCCACCACAGCATGGGCATCAGGAGGAAGACCACCCACGCGCCATGAGTGAACTTGGTGATGGTCACAATGACGAGCACCGTCCCGGTGACAATGGCGCCGGCCAGGTTGACCGCCCGCAACGTGTGCATGGTGCGGGTGGCGCGGGAGCCGCGGTGACTGTGGCGCAGGCGTCGCGTCCAGTGCACCACCATGCCTCCTTGACCCAGGGTGAAGGAGATGAACACCCCAATGATGTACATCTGCACCAAGAGGTTGACGTCGGCTGCCGTGGCCAGCAGGAGGGCGCCGGCGGCAGAGCCAAGGATGAGCACGCCGTTGGAAAACACCAGGCGGTCGCCGCGGGCGCGGAGCGCCTTGGGAGCGTAGTGGTCGCGGGCAAGGATGGAGCCCAGCAGGGGGAAGCCGTTAAAGGCGGTGTTGGCGGCCAGGAAGAGCACCAGTGCCGTGGCGGCCTGCACCACAAAGAATCCTACGGATGCGTCGGAGCCAAAGACGGCGGCAGCGACTTGGGCCATGACGGAGCGTTGCGCCGTGGTTTCGCACTGCACGTAGCCGTCAAGCAGGCACGGGTTGGCCGCGTAGCGCACATGGGTGGCGAGCGCCAGGAACATCACTCCCACAAACATCGTGATGGCAATGATTCCCATCGCCACCAGGGTCCGTTGGGCGTTGGTGACCTTGGGTCGCCGGAACGCTTGGACGCCGTTCGCGACGGCTTCCACCCCCGTCAGTGCGGAGCAGCCCGAGGCAAAGGATCGCAACACGAGGAGCATCACCCCTGCCTGCGCCAGGCTCTGCTGCGGCACCGTATAGGACGCGGATTCGGCCAGAGGCAGGGTTCCCATCGCGGCTCGGGTCACGCCCACCACAATCATCACGGCCACCGAGGCAATGAACACGTACGTGGGTACGGCGAAGGCGCGCGAGGATTCGGCCACGCCACGAAGGTTCACTCCTACCAGGATCAACGCTGCGATCAAGGCCATCTCAACGCGCACGTGATGAAGAACGGGGAAGGCGGAGATGAGGTTGTCCACACCGGCGGAGACGGATACGGCAACGGTGAGGACGTAATCCACCAGGAGGGCCGATGCCACCACCAGGCCCGCCTTCTCGCCCAGATTGCGCGAGGCGACTTCGTAGTCGCCGCCACCGGAGGGGTAGGCGCGGATCACCTGGCGGTAGCTCACCACCACCACCACCATCAACCCGACCACCGCGGCCGCCACCCAGGGGGCGAAGGCGATGAATGCAAGGCCCCCCGCGGTGAGCATGAGAAGGAGTTCTTGGGGGGCGTAGGCCACGGAGGAGAGCGGGTCCGAGGCAAAGATGGGAAGCGCCATGCGCTTACGGAGGAGTTGGCCATCGGCACTGGCGGTGGGAAGGGGCCTGCCTACCAGCCACCGCTTGACGGTGGCACGTGAAAGAGTCACGTACCACCACGCTACTCCTGTGTACAGGTCCCGATGTGCGGTGCGGGTCCCGTACGGAGGACCCACCCGTGTGTCTCAATAAACGAGACTGTGAACCACAATGTGAGATAGGCACCTCAGATGGCGGGATGGCGCCCCGCACGGGCGTACAGTCATTGTCATGCAGGCGAATCACGTCGTACCCGGGCGCGCGGACTAGGTCCCCCACCCGGCACGGTCCGCGCGCGAGCCCCACCGCCACCCGGCAGCGGGGCTTTTTTATGCGGGCCGCCCACGGCGTCTCCCGCGAGCGATAGATCAGGAGTGACAATGGCACAGGTCCAGGCCCCCAAGCCGCAGGCCCCCGGACGGTCCCCCAAGACCGCCCCGGCCACCACCACGCCCCGGCCCTCGGCACCGGGCGGCGCAGCGGATGCCGCAGGCGCGGTCATCACCGGCGCCCAGTCCCTTGTCCTTGCGCTGGAACACGCGGGCGTGACGGAGGCCTTTGGCATCCCCGGCGGCGCCATTTTGCCCGCCTATGACCCCCTGATGGACTCCGCCACGGTGCGCCACATCCTCACCCGCCACGAGCAGGGTGCCGGGCACGCCGCCCAGGGCTATGCCCACGCATCGGGCCGTCCCGGGGTGTGTATTGCCACCTCCGGCCCCGGTGCCACCAACCTGGTGACCCCCATTGCGGACGCCAACATGGACTCCATTCCCATGGTGGCCATCACCGGGCAGGTGGGCGCCGCGATGATTGGCACCGACGCCTTCCAGGAGGCGGACATTGTGGGCATCACCCAGCCCATCACCAAGCACAACATGCTCATCACCAATGCGGATGACATTCCCGCCGCCGTGGCGCAGGCCTTCCACATTGCCACCCACGGCCGCCCCGGCCCGGTGCTGGTGGACATTGCCAAGAGCGCGCTGCAGGCGCAGACCACGTTTGCGTGGCCCAGCCGCGTTGACCTGCCCGGCTTTAACGCGGGCGCCAAGCCGCACTCCAAGACCATTCACGAGGCCGCCCGCCTGCTGGCCACCGCCCGCCGGCCCGTGCTGTACGTGGGTGGCGGCGTGATTCGCGCGGGCGCCGCCGATGGCCTGCGCAAGCTGGTGGACCTCTCCGGTGCCGCGGTGGTCACCACGCTCATGGCGCGCGGTGCGCTGCCCGACTCCCACCCCCAGCACCTGGGTATGCCCGGCATGCATGGCACGGTGGCCGCGGTGGCCGCGTTGCAAAAGGCGGACCTGGTGGTGGCGCTTGGTGCCCGCTTTGACGACCGCGTCACCGGCAAGCTGGACAGCTTTGCGCCGTACGCCACCGTGGTGCACGCGGACATTGACCCCGCGGAGATTGGCAAGAACCGCGTGGCGGACGTGCCCATTGTGGGAGACCTCAAGGACGTGTTCGCGGAGCTGGTGCCCGCGCTTGCGGAGGAGCAGCGCAAGCACGGCCAGCCGGACCTGGCGGCATGGTGGTCGCAGCTGGACGACTGGCGTAAGACCTACGGGCTGGGCTTCACACCCACGCAGGACGGCCTCTCCAGCCCGCAGTACGTGATTCAGCGCCTTGGCGCCATTGCGGGCCCCGAGGCCACCTACGTGTCCGGCGTGGGTCAGCACCAGATGTGGGCCAGCCAGTTCATCACCTATGAGCGCCCCAACTCGTGGATCAACTCCGGCGGCCTGGGCACCATGGGCTTTGCGGTGCCCGCCGCGATGGGCGCCAAGGTGGCCCAGCCGGAGCGCACCGTGTGGGCCATTGACGGCGACGGCTGCTTCCAGATGACCAATCAGGAGCTGGTCACGTGCGCCATCAATGAGATTCCCATCAAGGTGGCCATCATCAACAACTCCTCGCTGGGCATGGTGCGCCAGTGGCAGACGCTGTTCTACAACCAGCGGTACTCCAACACGGACTTGCACACCGGCGCCGGCACCGCACGCATCCCCGACTTTGTGAAGTTGGCCGATGCGATGGGGTGCGTGGGGCTCAGGTGCGAGTCCGATGCGGACGTGGACGCGACCATCAAGCGCGCCATGGAGATCAACGACCAGCCGGTGGTGGTGGACTTCACCGTGTCGCGTGACGCGATGGTGTGGCCCATGGTGGCCGCCGGGGTGAGCAACGACGAGATTCAGTACGCGCGCGGTGTCGCGCCCCAGTGGGACCGCGAGGAGTAACAGATGCCCAAGCACACGCTTTCCGTCCTGGTAGAGAACAAGCCCGGCGTGCTTGCACGCGTGGCCGGGTTGTTCTCCCGCCGTGCCTTCAACATCCACTCGTTGGCGGTGGGGCAGACCGAACACCCCGACATCTCCCGCATCACCGTGGTGGTGGACGTGGATGAGCTGCCCCTTGAGCAGGTGACCAAGCAGCTCAACAAGCTGGTTCACGTGCTCAAGATTGTGGAGCTGGAAGACTCCAAGTCCGTGCAGCGCGACCTGCTGCTGGTCAAGGTGCGGTGCGATGCGCGCAACCGCTCCGACGTGCTGCAGATTGTGGAGTTGTTCCGCGCCCATGTGGTGGACGTGTCCACCGATGCCCTGGTCATTGAGGCCGTGGGCAACCCGGAGAAGCTGGAGGCGCTGCTCACCGCGCTGAGCGCACATGACGTGCGCGAGATTGTCCAGTCCGGCACCGTGGCCATTGGCCGGGGCGCCCGGTCCATTACCGAGCGCGCGCTCGATAGAGTCAGCGCATAAGTCTGTTCCCTTGCCGAGGTGAGCTGCCCCGCTCCTTGCCCCGGCATCGGCCCCAAGTTCCACCCATTACAAGGAGACATACCCCATGGCTGAGCTGTACTACGAGGATGACGCAGACCTGAGCATCATCCAGAGCAAGAAGGTGGCGATTGTGGGCTACGGCTCGCAGGGTCACGCGCACGCGCAGAACCTGCGCGACTCCGGTGTGGAGGTGCGCATTGCGCTGCGCGACGGCTCGCGCTCCACCGCCAAGGCTCAGAACGACGGCTTCACCGTGCAGTCGGTGGCCGATGCGGCGCAGTGGGCGGACCTGATCATGGTTCTTGCGCCCGACCAGCACCAGCGCGGCATCTACGCCGAGGACATTGCCCCGCACCTGACCGAGGGCAAGATCCTGGCGTTTGCGCACGGCTTTAACATCCGCTTTGGCTACATCACGCCCCCCGAGGGTGTGGACGTCATCCTGGTGGCGCCCAAGGCTCCCGGCCACACCGTGCGCCGCGAGTTTGTGGCGGGCCGTGGCATCCCGGACATCATTGCCGTGGAGCGCGACGCCTCGGGCCAGGCGTGGGACATTGCCAAGTCCTATGCCAAGGGCATTGGCGGCACCCGTGCCGGCGTCATCAAGACCACGTTCACCGAGGAGACGGAGACGGACCTCTTTGGCGAGCAGGCCGTGCTGTGTGGCGGTACCTCCAAGCTGGTGCAGTACGGCTTTGAGACCCTCACCGAGGCCGGCTACCAGCCCGAGATTGCGTACTTTGAGGTGCTGCACGAGCTCAAGCTGATTGTGGACCTCATGTGGGAGGGCGGCATCACCAAGCAGCGCTGGTCCATCTCCGACACCGCGGAGTACGGCGACTACGTCTCCGGCCCGCGCGTGATCACGCCCGACGTGAAGGAGCACATGAAGGAGGTCCTTGCGGACATCCAGTCCGGTGCCTTTGCCACGCGCTTCATCAACGACCAGAACGCCGGGGCTCCCGAGTTCCTCAAGCTGCGCGAAGAGGGCCAGAACCACCCCATTGAGGCCACCGGCCGCGAGCTGCGCAAGCTGTTTGCGTGGTCCGGCAACGTGGACTCCGACTACACGGATGGCGCTGCCGCACGATGACCACGTACCGTCTGGCGGTTGTTGCCGGTGACGGCATTGGACCCGAGGTGGTGGCGGAGGGGCTCAAATGCCTCGCCGCCGCCACCGAAGGCACCGACCTCACCTTTGAGACCACGGAGTTTGACCTGGGTGCGCGCCGCTGGCATGCCACCGGGGAGACGCTGAGCGATGAGGACCTGGCGGCCATCCGTGAGCACGATGTGATCCTGTTGGGCGCCATCGGTGACCCCAGCGTGCCCTCGGGTGTGTTGGAGCGCGGGCTGCTGCTCAAGCTGCGTTTTGAGCTGGACCAGTACGTCAACCTCCGGCCCTCGCGGCTGTACCCGGGCGAGGTGTCGCCGCTCAGGGACCCCGGCGTCATTGACTTTGTGGTGGTGCGTGAGGGTACCGAGGGCCCGTATGTGGGCAACGGTGGGGCGCTGCGGGTGGACACCCCGCACGAGATTGCCACCGAGGTGTCCGTGAACACCCGTCATGGGGTGGAGCGGGTGGTGCGGTACGCGTTCTCCGTGGCCGCCGGCCGTGAGCGCAAGCACGTGACGCTGGTGCACAAGCACAACGTGTTGGTGCATGCCGGTCACCTGTGGCGGCGCACGGTGGAGGCCGTGGCGCCCGAGTTCCCCGACGTCACGTGGGACTACCTGCATGTGGACGCGGCCACCATCAAGCTGGTGACGGCACCTGCGGCGTTTGACGTGATTGTCACCGACAACCTCTTTGGTGACATCCTCACCGACGAGGCGGCCGCCATCTCCGGCGGTATTGGTCTGGCGGCATCGGGCAACGTCAACCCGGACCGTACCGGGCCCTCCATGTTTGAGCCCGTGCATGGCTCGGCGCCGGACATCGCAGGCAAGGGCATTGCGGACCCCTCCGCCACGGTGTTGTCCGTGGCCATGATGCTGGACTTCCTGGGGTACCCGGAGTTGGCGCATCGGGTGGAGGACGCCGTAGCGGCCGATGCCGCGGCCAAGGTGGCGGCGGGTGCGGCAGGGTCCGCGCAGCGCACCACCGTGGAGGTAGGCGACGCGATTGCGGCGCGTATTCGGGGTTAGTGGGTAGTGGGCGCGGGGGATCGGTGACACAGAAAGGCGAGGCAATGAGCACAGCAGCAGAGGTGGCGTCCAACCTGGAGGCGTTCCGGGTGGAGCCTCACCCGGCCCCGGCATCGGACGCTGTACGGGCGGCGGCGCTTGCCCAACTGAGCTTTGGCACCCAGTTCACGGACCACATGGTGCGCGTGTCCTGGAACCCCAACGACGGCTGGCACAACCACCGCGTGGAGCCCTATGGCCCGTTGACGCTGGACCCCGCTGCCGCGGTGTTGCACTACGGCCAGGAGGTGTTTGAGGGCCTCAAGGCGTACCGCTGGGAGGACGGCTCGGTGTGGGCGTTCCGGCCGCATGCCAACGCCCAGCGCATGCAGCGTTCCGCGTGGCGTCTTGCGCTTCCGGAGCTGCCGGTGGAGGACTTCATGGGCTCCATTGAGGCGCTGGTGCGTGCCGATGCCGCCTGGGTGCCGGGCACGGAGGAGTCCAGCCTGTACCTGAGGCCGTTCATGTATGCGCATGAGGCGTTCCTGGGGGTGCGTCCGGCGCGTCACATTGAGTACCTGGTGATTGCCTCCCCGGTGGGCCCGTACTTTGCGGGCGGCGTGAAGCCGGTGTCCATTTGGATTGAGAAGGACTTTCACCGCGCGGGCCCCGGTGGCACGGGTGCGGCCAAGTGTGGCGGCAACTATGCGGCGTCGCTCATGCCGCAGGTGAACGCGTACGCCAAGGGCTACGAGCAGGTGCTGTACCTAGACGCCAAGACCGGCACCATGCTGGAGGAACTGGGCGGCATGAACGTGTTCTTGGTGATGCGCGACGGCACCGTGGTCACGCCCGTGAGCAACGGCAACATCCTGGAGGGCATCACGCGCTCCTCGGTGTTGGAGTTGTTGGCGGAGGATCACGTCACGGTGGTGGAGCGGGACATCACGTTGGCCGAGGTGCGTGCCGGTTTGGAGTCCGGGGAGATTGCCGAGGTGTTTGCGTGTGGCACGGCCGCGGTGGTGACGCCCATTGGCAAGTTTGGCTCCGATGAGTTTGAGCTCACCGTGGGCGATGGCACGCCCGGCGAGGTGACCATGGGCATTCGCACGCGGCTCACGGACATTCAGTGTGGCCGCGCGGCCGATGCCCACGGGTGGATGCGGCGGCTGGTTTAGGGCCCTAGGCACCCAATCGGGATGACGTGGACGCCATCTGCCCGGCGTCCGGCGGCCCCGGTGCTTGTGATCACGCCCAGCGCGGCCGGTTCGCCGTGGCGGTCCGCGTCGACCGTCGAAGCAAATCGCAGAAGCGATGCAGCGGCCGTGTCGACGTCGCGTGGGTTCAGCTTGATCTCGAACGCCGACCACGTGTTGTCGGCGATCGACACAATCGCGTCTACTTGGTTTCCATTCGCGTCCCGCCACGAGTCCACGACGCCGCGATGTGCTTGTGCGTAGATCCGCAGGTCGCGGATAGCCAGCGCTTCAAAATGAAAACCGGCCGCACGAGGGTCGGAGCGCAGTTCCGCTGTGTCGATTCCGAGCGCGGCGGGCCCAAGCGATGGGTCAACGAAGTAGCGCACCTCTGCACTTCGCAAGCGAGTCGAGGAGCGCATGTGGGGCCGCCAGGCGGGAGAGTTGTCCGTGAGGCGCAGCCGGTCCAAGGCATCCAGGTATCCGACGAGTGCCTCGTGACTGATCGGCCCACCGTCTCCGCCCACGTCTCTCGCAAGTTCTGTCAGGCGCACTGCCTGTCCCACATTCCGTCCCAAGGATTCGATCAGGCGGCGCACGTTGCGGGGATCTCGCCGCTGTCCTAGCGAAGGGACATCGACCTCGACGATTTGTGCGATGTATCCGGCGAGCCATTCGCGAGCCTCGCGCTCCGGCCAATCGATGATCTGGGGCCATCCACCCACAACGATGAGGCGCAGCAAGTCGTCGAAGCTGAGGTTGCTGCTCAGTCCCGGCTGCGGCACTCCCGAGAGGAGGGCAGCGAATGACACGCTACCGTCGGATGCACCGGATTCGAAGAGACTCATGGTCCGCATCTGCAGTGTGCCGAAGCGCCCTGCGCCCGAGTGTCGTTGGGCGTCGTTGCTTGGACGTGCGGATCCCGTGAGGATGAAGTCGCCTCGAGAGTGGCGCTCGTCGACGTGGCGCCGCACCCGGTTCCAGATGGATGGCTCGAGTTGCCACTCGTCAAACAGAATGGGCGTCTGTCCTGCAAACAGCGCGTCCGGGTCTAGGGCGACAAGTACCCGTGCCGCGTCGTCGGCGTCAAAACTGATGATGGTGTTGGCGATCTGCGAGGCGGTTGCCGTCTTCCCGCACGCTTTGGGCCCTTCGATCAGAATCGCGCCGATCGCGCTCCGCATGCGGGCGATCTCGCCGTCGGCCAGGCGCGGCAGGTAGGTGGTCATGATTGGGCCTTAGCATTTGCCTAGATCAGAGTCGAATGTTTGCCTATCGCTCAACTGAACGTTTGCCTAGACTTCACCTGAAAGTTCGCCTACCGTGTCGCCAAGGCCTCAGCGCGCCACACGACGCTCGTAACCTACGGCACCGTAGGTTATAGTGGGTTCATGTGGACCACGTCCTCGCCGTCGCTGGTGACGGCCACCGAACGCACTCACCTCAGTGCGCTCCTTGCGGCGCGCGCTGACCAGGCTCCTGACGGGGTATTTGCCGAGGTCAAGGACTCGGATGGCGCCTGGCATCAGGTCACGCTTGCCACGTTCCACCACCAGGTGCGCGCCGTGGCCAAGGGCCTCATGGCGCGCGGCGTGAAGCCGGGGGACCGTGTGGGCATCATGGGGGACACGCGCTACGAGTGGGCCGTGATGGACTTTGCCGCGCTTGCGGCCGGCGCGGTCACCGTGCCCATCTACCCGTCGTCCTCGGCGGAGCAGGTGGCATGGATTGTGGCCGATGCGGGCGTGCGCCTGGTGGCCGCGGACACGGACGAGCGGGCGGAGTTGGCCACACGGGCCGGGGCCGTGGCGGTGGCCATGGACCAGCTGGACGCCCTGGCCCGCGAGGGCGAGGCCGTGACGGACGCGCAGTTGGACGCGCGCACGGCGGAGGTGGTGCCGGAGGACCTGGCCACCATCATCTATACGTCGGGCACCACGGGCCGCCCCAAGGGCGCCATGCTCAGCCACGGCAACTTTGTGGAGCACTGCCTGAACATTGAACGGGACCCGGAGTTTGGCGGCATTGTGGCCGGTGAGGCCCGGCTGCTGCTGTTCCTGCCCCTGGCGCATGTGTTTGGGCGCCTTGCCATGGTGCTTGGCCTGTCCTCCCGGACGGTCATTGGCTTCTCTCCCAGCCACAAAACCCTGGTACATGACCTGGCCACGTTCCGGCCCACGGTGATGGTGTTGGTGCCGCGCGTGTTGGAGACGGTGTACAACCGTGCCGATGCGGCGCAGCACGGCATCAAGAAGCGCATCTTCCGCTGGGGTGCGGCAGTGGCACGCGAGTATGGCGCCGCGGCGGTGCACGGGCGTGTGGGCGTGGGGCTGCGGCTGCGTCACCGCGTGGCGGACCGGCTGGTGTTGGCCAAGTTGCGGCACCTCATGGGGGGCCAGCTCCGGTATGCCCTGAGCGGCGGAGCGCGACTGAACGAGGACATCGGCAACTTTTTTGAAGGTGTGGGCATCACCGTGATGCAGGGGTATGGGCTCACGGAGACCACCGCGGCGGCGTTGGGCACGCCCGAGCCCACACGCGTGATGGGCACGGTGGGGCACCCCATTGCGGGGACCGAGGCGGCGCTGGCGGAGGATGGCGAGATTTTGCTGCGCGGCGTGAACCTGTTTATGGGGTATTGGAACGCGCCCGATGCCACGGCTGAGGTGATGCGTGACGGCTGGTTTGCCACGGGCGACTTGGGCACGTTGGTGGATGGCTCGGTGAGCGTGGTGGGGCGCAAGAAGGAGATTCTGGTGCTGTCCTCGGGCAAGAACGTGCAGCCCGCGGTGCTGGAGGACTCCATGCGCACGCACCCGGTGATTCAGGACACGGTGGTGGTGGGGGAGGGCCGCCACTTTGTGTCCGTGCTGGTGGCGTTGGACGAGGCGATGCTGCCGGATTGGTTGGCCGCGCACGGGTTGCCCGCCATGAGTGTGGAGGAGGCGTCCGGCGACGCGCGCGTGCGGGAGTTGATCTCGCGCGCCGTGGAGCACGCCAATGCCCAGGTGTCCCGCGCGGAGTCCATCCGCGAGTTCCGCATTGTGCCCGCGGCGTTCACGGAGGCGCGCGAGGAACTGACCGCGTCGCTTAAGGTGCGCCGCGCCAACGTGCTGGCTAACTATGCGGCGCTGGTGGAGGAGATCTACGCGCGCGCCATGCCCGCGGGGGCGTAGGCACGGGGATCTGGTCACACGGTGGGTCTGCGCCCAACCAATGAGAGTCGCCCACATCGTCGCCCACGGCGTGACGTTCCAGGAGGAGGCTGGCAATGTGCGTGTGCCCCGCCTCCATTAGCACGTCGTAGATAGCGTCAAACTCGATGCAGTTGAGGCTGGTCCAGGTGTTGCCAAGGTCGATGTCCTCCATGATGTAGGCCATGCGATCCACCAGGTGGTGCAGGCGGCTCTTGGCGAAGGATGGCTGTTTGGGCGAGTTCATGCGTGCCGTGATCCCTTCGGTGCTGGTGATGTCGGCTCATCGTCTCGCCGGCGTCCGACATCGGGTCGGGCTGGCAATAACCGCCGCGCTATGGAGCGGGCAACACTGCGTTGTGCCGGGGTGTCGGAGCCTCGGAGTTAGATAAGCTGCCACCAGGTCAAGGCGGGAGCGCAGATGAAGCACATTAGCGTCGTGGGTGCAGTGATTGTCCAAGAGGGACGCGTGCTGTGCGCGCAGCGTGGACCGCAGGGCACCCTTGCCGGACTCTGGGAATTTCCTGGAGGGAAGATCGAGGCGGGAGAGACCCCTGAGGCTGCGCTAGCGCGGGAGATCCGTGAGGAACTCGACTGTGAGGTTGAGGTGGGCGACCTGGTCACCTCCACCACCCACGAGTACGAATTTGCGGTTGTCACGCTGGCCACCTACTGGTGCACGCCGTCGTCCGGCGAGCCCCGCGCATCGGAGCACTCCACGCTGCAATGGGTGGAGCCCGCCAAACTGAGCCACCTAGATTGGGCACCCGCCGATGTACCGGCGGTGGAACTCGTGACGCAGAGGTTGGCAGCCAGTGGCGCTTGAGGAGGCGTTTGACCGACTTCTTGCCCAGGATGTTCACTTTGGCTACCTGGATCGGTCCGCCCAGGGTTCGCACCTCCTAGGCCCTCGTGTTGTCCTCAACGGCGAGGACAACTCGATGCTGCGGGTTCTTCGGGAGCAGCTCCGGCATTGTTCGTCCTTCACCTTCTCTGTGGCCTTCGTGGCTCCGCGTGCCATCGCGCTCCTCAAGCAGGAGTTTGTGGATTTTTCGGGACGTGGCGTCATCGTGACGTCCGACTACCTTGGCTTCAATTCGCCCGAGGCATTTGCGGAGCTCCTTGGACTTGCCAAGCTCGGCATTGACGTCCGTATCCACAAGAGCACGGCATACCACCCCAAGGGGTATGTTTTCGGGTACCCCGACCGCGTCGAAGTGGTGCTGGGAAGCTCCAACCTCACCCAATCTGCCCTGGTCAAGAACCACGAGTGGAACCTGCGGGTGGCTGCCGCCCGCCAGAGCGATCTCGCGGATCAACTCGCCGCAGCGGTGCGGGCGGAGGTGGCGGGATCGGTCCCCCTCACGCAGGAGTGGCTGGACGCGTACGCCGCAGGGTATTCCGCTCCTCAGCCACGCCAGCGCGATGAGGTACATACGTGGTGGCGCGAGTCGCTCGATGAGGAATCACCCGCGCACGACGCGCAGTCATCGGTCGAGTGGTTACTCCCCGACGGCACGACGCCCATCCTTGACGACGGCGCGGGCCTTCATCGTCAAGTGTCCAAGCGCGGGTCCGGCTACTCACACCGATCGGTCCACCCCAACCGGATGCAGCTCGATGCCCTCGCCGAGATTCGGGCATTACGGGAAGCGGGCGAGTCGAAGGGGCTAGTGATCTCGGCCACGGGTACCGGCAAGACCATCCTGGCAGCCCTGGACGTCCGGGCGGTGAACCCACAGCGGGTGCTTTTCATCGTCCACCGCGAACAGATCCTTGACAAGGCGATAGCAGAGTTTCAGCGAGTCCTCGGTGCGCATCCCGATGACTTTGGCAAGTTGGCGGGTGGAGAGCGCCAGGTGGATCGCCGTTATGTCTTTGCCACCATTCAGACGCTTTCCAGGCACGATGTCCTGGCCGACATCGACCCCAAGGCGTTTGACTACGTGCTGATTGACGAGGTGCATCGCGCGGGTGCTGACTCGTACGTGAGGGTGGTCAACCACCTGCGACCCGCCTTCATGCTGGGGATGACGGCCACGCCCGAACGCAATGACGACTTCAACGTGTTTGGGATCTTTGACTACAACGTGCCCTACGAGATTCGGCTTGGCCGGGCGCTTGAAGACGACATGCTGGTGCCGTTTCACTACTACGGGGTCACCGACGTCACCTACGAGGATGGAACCACGACCAGCATTGAGGACGGGCTGGATCGGCTCACCTCACGCTTCCGTGTGGACCACATTGTGCGCACGCTTGATACCTATGCGCAGGCGGGTGTCCCTCCCCGTGGCTTGATGTTCTGTAGCCGTAAGGAGGAGGCTCGGGTCCTGTCGCAGGAGCTCAACCGGACGCTCTTTCGGGGGAGGATGCTGCGAACCACGGCGCTGACCGGGGAGGACTCGATTGCGCATCGTGAAGAGACTGTCGCACGCCTCGAACGGGGCGAGTTGGACTACATCCTGACCGTCGACGTCTTCAACGAGGGCATCGACATCCCGTCCGTCAACCAAGTGGTGATGTTGCGTCAGACGCAGTCGAGCATCGTCTTTGTGCAGCAGTTGGGGCGAGGCCTGCGTAAGCACCAGGGCAAGGAATACATCGTTGTCATCGACTTCATTGGGAACTATGCCAACAACTACCTGATTCCGGTTGCCCTCTTTGGAGATGACTCGCTCAACAAGGAGTCCATCCGTCAGCGGCTCATCAGCGCCGAGGAGAGTGGTGTCTTGCCAGGCATCTCCAGCGTCCGCTTTGACAAGGTGGCGCAGCAACGGGTGCTTGACGCCATCGCGGCGGCCAAGCTGGACAGCATTGCCAACCTCAAGCGGTCCATTGAAACCTTGCGCAGCCGCCTGGGTCGGATGCCCCACCTCCGTGACTTCCTTCGGTTTGAGAGCGTGGACCCGGTGCTGCTGGCCAACCGTGTGGGTAACTACCCGGCTCTCATTACCCAACTCTTCAAGGTGGACAGTGGACTGACACCCCATGAGGACGATGCGCTGAAATTGCTCTCGGGTGAGGCGCTTGACGCCAAGCGACCGCACGAGTTGCTGGTGTTTCGCGAGTTGCTTCATTCCTCGCGCCTTTCCATGAGCCGCGCACTCGAGGTGCTCGCCGCGCACGGAGTGCCTGCAGACGAGCGGCAGGTGCGCAGTGCGCTTCGGAGCCTGACGCTCGAATTTCATACACAGACGGAGCGTGAGCGCTACGTGCGAGGGGTGGCGGAAATTGCGGACGATGGCTGGTCACTTGCGCCCCACATCCGTGAGTCATACGACCACTCGACCGCGTTCCGTGAAGCAGTGGATGACCTCATTGACACCGGTCTGGCCGTGATTGCCGACCGCTACGACGCGGGGGAGCCCTTCACGCCCGGGAGGCAGTACACCCGCAAGGACGCGTGTCGGCTCCTGTGCTGGCCCACCAATGTCGCCTCGACCATCTATGGCTACAAGGTGGACAGGGAAAGTGCCTCGTGCCCCATCTTTGTCACGCTGCACAAGTCGCACGCGATCTCCGCCAGCACGGCGTACGAGGATGAGTTGGTGGACCGACACGTCATGAAGTGGTTCACCCGCAGTCGCAGAACCCTCGACAGCGCCGAGGTGGCCGCGATCGTGAAGGGGGAGGCGACACCACTGGTGTTTGCCAAGAAGAGCGATGCCGAAGGCAGCGACTTCTACTTCCTAGGGCGGGCCACGCCCCAGGGCGAATACGAGACCACCATGCCGGACGATGCCGGGAACCAACTCTCGGTGGTGGGCATGGACCTGCGCTTTGAGCGCCCCGTGGAGACCGGAGTGTTCGACTACTTCCACCCCGTCGTCACCGAATAGCACCCCACCCGTGCCACACTTCCACCCATGAAGTGGCTTGGAGGCGTCCTAGTGGTCCTGGCCGAGTTGGCCATGTTCGCCGGGTTCATCTGGTGGGCGTTCACGTCCCTCACGGGGCCCACACGCTGGCTGGTGGCCGGTGGCATCCCGCTTGCACTGGCCACCTTCTGGGGGTACTTCCTTTCCCCCAAGGCCACGCGGCCGCTGCCCACACCGGCCACCACCGCCATCCGCCTTGCCCTGCTGCTCACCGGTGCTGCCGCCTGGTGGTGGGCAGGAACTCCCGTCGTGGCCATCGGCGCCGCGGCATCGGCCCTGGTAGGAACCGCCATAGCCGCCCGGTGGCCCCTGGAACAGCCGCCGTCCGCTGCCGCGTAAGGAATCACCGCGCCCCACGGTGCGTTCCCCCCTCATGACAGACACCGCACCCGCACCGCTCACTCTGGGAATTATTGGCGCCGGCAACATTGGCTCCAACGTGGCACGCGCCGCCGTGGCCGCCGGTTACACCGTGGTCATTGCCAACTCACGTGGCCCGGAGACGCTCGCGGACCTCATCGCAGAGTTGGGCCCCCGCGCCACCGCCGCCACCGCCCAGGAAGCCGCCGCGGCAGCGGACCTGGCCCTGGTTGCCGTGCCCCTGTTCAGGTACCGCGATGTGCCCGTGGAGCCCCTTGCGGGCAAGGTGGTGATGGACGCCAACAACTACTACCCGCAGCGCGACGGCCGCATTGAGGCGCTGGACACCAACCAGTCCACCACCTCGGAGCTGCTGCAGGCCCACCTGCCCACCAGCATGGTGGTCAAGGCGTTCAACAACATCCCCGCGGCACAGATCCCCACGGACGGACTGCCCGCAGGTGACGCCAACCGCCGCGCCCTGCCCCTTGCGGGGAACGACGCGGACGCGGTGGCGCAGGTGGCCGCCTTCCTGGACAGCATTGGCTTTGACTCCGTGAACGTGGGCCCCCTCGCCGAGTCCTGGAAGGTAGAGCGGGACACCCCGTCCTACGTCACCCGCACCACCGCCGCCCAGCTGCGCAACCTCACGCACAACGTCACCCGCATCCAGCAGGTCTAGCGGCCCGACGCTAGGGTCGGCTTATGCGCACCGGCACCATGCGCCGTGACGACGGCCGCTCCCTGCAGTTCTATGACGCCACCCCTCAGGCTGCTGATCATCTGCCGGTGATCTGGCTTCACGGCAGCCCAAACGTGGGTGAACCGCCCCAGCCGCTGTATGACGCGGCGGCCCGGCTGGGACTGCGCTGGGTGGGGTATGACCGTCCCGGCTACGGCGGTTCCACCGCGCAGCCCGGCCGCACCGTGGCACACGCGGCGTGGGACGTGGCCGCACTCGCGGACCACCTGGGCCTGACGCACTATGCCGTGATGGGCCACAGCGGGGGAGGGCCTCATGCCCTCGCCTGTGCGGCGCTCACTCCGGAGCGGGTGGTGGCCGCCGTGAGCATCAGCGGCCTTGCCCCCATGAACGCGCGCGGCCTGGACTGGTTTGCCGGCCTCTACCCCGGCGGAGAAGCCGAGCTACGCGCGGCGGTAAGGGGAGCACAGGCCCTGCGTGAGCACCTGGCCGCCGGGGACTTTGACCCCGCCATGTTTACCGAGGATGACTGGGCTCAGCTGAATGGCGACTGGGCATGGTTCACCGAGGTGGTCACCAAGGCGGAGCCCAGCGGGCCCGAGCCGTTCATTGACGACGACGTGGCAAGCGTGGGCGACTGGGGATTTGACCCGGGCTCCATTGCGGTGCCCACCCTGCTGATGCACGGCACCGCGGACCGCGTGACCCCGGCGGCGCATAGCCGCTGGCTTGCTGAGCACATTGCCGGCGCCAATCTGCTGGAGGTGCCGGGCGCCAGCCACATCTCCGTGATGACCCGCGCACACCACGCTTTGGACTGGATTGCCGCGCAGGCCACCCGCACCCCGCACCCCTGACGCGCCCCGTAGGCTTCACCCATGACCCTGCCCGCGTACACCGTGACGCGCAAGCGCATCCGCACGTTGCGGCTCACGGTCAAGGCGCCCGATGGTGTGGTTCAGGTGTCCGCCCCGCTTCACGTGAGCGAGGGCGAGGTGGCGCGGTTTGTGGCCTCCAAGGCGAAGTGGATTGCGCGTGCGCGCGAACGGGTGGCCGCCCAACCCGCGCCGCTGGAGGCGGGCCCCGAGACGGAGCGGCTGCGGCGTCAACTGTTGCAAGACGCCCCGCCGCTGATTGACTACTGGGCCCAACGCATGGGTGTGCCCCGGCCCACCCTCACGGCGCGGCGCATGACCACCCGGTGGGGCAGTTGCAACCCACAACGAGTGCACATCACCCTGAGTGTGGAGTTGGCGCGACGCGATGCGGAACTGCTGGAATACGTGGTGGTTCACGAGTTGGCGCATCTGATTGAGGCCTCGCATAACGCGCGCTTTTATGCGGTGATGGACGCCCACCTGCCCGGGTGGCGCGCCCTGCGACGCGAACTCAACGGCCGCTAGGGGGATGGGGGACAAGCATTGGCCAACACGCTCACCCTGCGTGGGTGCTACCACTTTGGTACCATTGGGTTATGGCTATGACCTTTCGCACGGACGACCGACTCGAGGCCGCACTAGACGCGCTCGTTGCGTCAGAGGGCGTGTCCCGCCAGGAGGTGGTGCGGCGCGCAGTGCTGGAGCGTGCAAGGCGCGCGCAGCGCATGGACGTGGTGGATGCGCTCACGCGTGAGGCGCTTGACGAATGGGCCGACACGCTAGACCGCCTGCGCACCGTGTAGCGACCGATGACTACCTACGTGGACCTCGAGGAACTCCTCCACGTGATAGATGTTGCGGGCCTAGGGCGTGTACGCGATATGGGTCTACTCGCCTCGGCTGTCGCTCGGCCCGCCACGAGCCTCATGGGTCGCGATGCGTACCCCACCATCGAGCTTAAGGCTGCGGCGCTGATGCACTCGATTGTGTGCAACCATGCGCTTGAGGATGGAAACAAGCGTCTTGGCTGGCTCGCGCTTGTGGTCTTTGCGGGGTCCAACGGCTACCGCCTCACCCTGACTCAGGACGAAGCCTTTTCCCTGACTATGGCCGTCGCTTCCGGGGAACTGCGCGATGTCTCCGAGATCGCCGCGCGCCTCCGCCTCGCTCCACGCTAAGTCGGCTTTGGCCGCCTAGGCGACAACAACCTCCACGCCCGCGTCGCGGAACTCACGGATGGTCTGCTCGGGCGCGGCGGCATCGGTCACCAGGCGGTCAATGCGCCCAATGCCGCAGATGCGCGCAAACGCGTGGGAGCCCAGCTTGCTGGAGTCCGCCACCACGGTGGTGCGGGCCGCGCGGTCCTGAATGGCGCGGGCAATGGCCGCCTCGCCCTCGTTGTGGCAACTGAGCCCGTGCACCACGTCCACGCCGTTGCCGCCAATGACGGCCTCGTCAATGGCAATCTCGCCCAGGGTCAACTCCGCAAGGTGCCCGGTGAGCTCGTAGGACTGCGGGCGCACCACGCCGCCCAGTACCACCAGGCGAATATGAGGCCGCACGGTGAGCTCGTGGGCAATGTTGATGGCGTTAGTCACAATGGTGATGCTGGGGCGCTGGGTGGCTCCCACCGCCTCCGCGCGGAGGGCGAGCGTGCGCGCCACCTCGGTGGTGGTGGTGCCGCCGGAGATGGCCACCACAGACCCCTCGGCAATGCAGGCTGCCGCAGCCTGCGCAATGGCGGCCTTCTGGGTGACGTTGCGTTCCGCGTTGTAGCGCAGGGGGAGGTCGTAGGCGGTGGAATTGGACACCGCTCCACCGCGGGTGCGCGTGAGGAGCTGCTGCTCGGCCAGGAGGTCAAGGTCGCGGCGTACGGTGGCGGGGGACACCCCCAGCTCGTCCGCAATCGCGGTGATCTCCGCAAAGCCCTCGCGGGAGATGAGGCCCAGCACGTGTGTCCACCGGTCTCGCTGCTTCATCGGTCCGCCTTCCCCGTGGTGATGCCCGATGTCACCACCCTAGTGCGCAAGTGTCGCATCGGTGCAACCTTTTTGTGCGTTTCCCGCCGTCTGAACGGGGATGATGCTCCACCAAGTGTCACATCAATGTAACAATCTGGCAAGACATGTCACTGATGTTGCAGAACGTTGCAGGAATGTGCAACACTCGACACATCACCGAGTGAGCGCAACGAGGCTTCACCCCTCCAGGGGAGGCCTTCGGAACGCCAAAACGTTGGACTGGAGTATGGAGATGACACACGACGCGCACAGCCTCGTTGCCCTAGAGCGCGTGTCCAAGACCTACTCGGGCATTCGTGTCCTCACCGCCGCGCACCTGGAGATCCGTGCGGGTGAGGTGCTGGCGCTGGTGGGGGAGAACGGCGCGGGCAAGTCCACGCTCATGAAGATCCTGGCGGGCGCGGAGCGTCCCGACGCGGGCGCCGCCATGACGTACTTTGGCCAGACCTATGAGGCGGTCACCCCGCAGCAGACCCTTGACTGGGGCGTCTCCGTTATCTACCAGGACCTGAGCCTTTTCCCCAACCTCTCCGTGGCAGAGAACCTGGCCTTCTCGCGCGCCCGGCAGGCCGGCACCGTCTACCGTCCCGGCCAGTGGCGCACCGAGGCGGTGGCCCTCCTGGAGCGCCTGGGGCTGAGCTTTGACCCCGATGCCCTGGTGGAGACCCTGAGCTTTGGCCAGCGGCAGATGATTGCCATTGCCCGCGCGGTGGCCTCCGACGTCCGCGTCATCATCATGGACGAGCCCACCTCCGCGCTGTCCGCGGTAGAGGTGGACATCCTCTACGGGATCATTGACCAGCTGCGCACCGCGGGGGTGGGCATTGTGTTCATCAGCCACAAGTTTGACGAGGTGTTCCGCATTGCGGACCGCGTCACCGTGCTGCGCGACGGCCAGGTGATCACCTCCGGCCCCATCGCGGACTACACGGAGGACGACCTCATTGCCGCCATGGTGGGCCGCCGCACCGAATACGACGCCGCGCGCGTGGAGGGCGAGCAAGGCCCCGTGGTGCTGTCTGTGCGAGACCTCATGGTGGACGGCGTGGACCAGCCCCTCTCGCTGGACGTGCACGCCAACGAGGTGGTGGCCATCACCGGCCTGGTGGGCTCCGGACGCACCGAGCTGGCCCACACGCTCTTTGGCATCACGCCCGCCGCGCACGGTCACATTGCCATTGACGGCGTGCCGGTCACCGTCGGCTCGCCCGCACAGGCCGTGGCCCACGGCATTGGCTACGTGCCCGAGGACCGCCGCCTCCAGGGCATCTTTGCCGGGCACACGCTGTCCACCAACGTTGCCATCTCCGCCTTTGACCGCCTGCTTGACCCGCTACGCCGCATTGACCCCCGGCGCGAGGCCGCGCTGGTGGCCCAGTACATAAGCGACTTGGACATCCGTCCGGCTCGCGCCACGGCCGATGCCGGCACGCTGTCCGGCGGCAACCAACAGAAGGTGCTTTTGGCCAGGTGGATGGCCGCAAAGCCGCGGGTGCTGATTGTGGACGAGCCCACTAACGGCATTGACGTGGGCGCCAAGCGGGAGATTCACCGGCTGCTGCAACGCCTTGCCGCCTCCGGAACCGCCGTGCTTGTCATCTCCTCGGAGCTGCCGGAGGTGCTGGCCATTGCCAACCGCATCCTGGTGATGCGCCACGGCCGCATTGTGGCTCAGACCACGCCCGAGGAAAGCACGCAGGAATCCATCCTTGCCCTGGAGCTGAACGGAGGAGCGCAGTGAGCGCCATCATCAGTCGCGTCCTGCAACGGCGCGAGGCCGTCCTTGCGCTGGTCATTGCGGTGGTGTGCGTGGTGGTCACGCTCATCTCGCCGCAGTTTGTCTCCGGTACCAACGTGGTGAACATCCTCACCTCCAACGTGGTGTTGGCGGTGCTGGCACTGGGCATGGCCGTGGTGCTGGTGCCCGCGCACATTGACGTGTCCGTGGGCGCGCAACTGGCCGTGGTGGCCATTGTGGTGAGCGACCTGGTGATTGCGGTGGGCGAGGCCAGCGTGCTGGTCAACCCCATCACCATGGTCATCCTGGGCGTGCTCATGGGAGCCGTGCTGGGTGCCCTCAACGGCGTCCTGGTGTCCTGGGTGCGCCTGCCCGCCATCATCGTCACCTTGGGAATGTCCTCCATTTTGCGCGGCGTGCTGTTTGCCACCACCAAGGGGACGTGGTCGTCGGGCGTGCCCGGATGGCTCAGCTCGCTGCAGGTCAAGGGACCGCTGGGTGTGCCGTGGGTGCTGGTAATTCTTGCCGTTACCGTGGCCGCGCTGTGGTTCTTTATGCACCGCACCACCGCCGGACGCAACGTCATGGCGCTGGGAGGTAACCGGGAGGCCGCCGCCCGCCTGGGCGTCAAGGTGGGCCGCGTAGACATGACGGTGTTTGTGATCATGGGCGCGCTGTCCGGACTTGCCGGCGTGCTCTATGTGATCAAGATGGGCTCCGCGCAACCGGGTGCCGCCGTGGGCATTGAGATGAGTGCCATCGCCGCGGCCATCCTGGGAGGTGCAAGCGTGTTTGGTGGGCGCATCCACCTGGCCGGAACGCTCCTGGGCGTGCTGCTCCTGGGCGTGATTGAGAACGCGCTGGTGCTGTCCGGCGTGCCGGTCTACTGGCAGGGCCTGGTGAGCGGACTCATTGTGGTCACCGCCGTGACGGCCGCCGTGATCCAAGACCGCCGTGCGGCACGTGCCCAGCGCATTGCCGCCATGGCTCCTAAGGAGCAGTGATGAAGCAGTTCATGTCCCGCCACGCCACCGAATGGGTGCTCCTTGGGCTTCTTGTGGTGCTGTTCTTTGCGGTGTCCACCCTCAGCCCCAACTTCCTGTCCAGCAACAACATCTTCCAGTTGGCGCGGCAGATGGTGGAGCTGTCCATCATCACCTCCGCCATGGCGTGCATCATCATCTCCGGTGGCATTGACCTGTCCCTCGGTGCGCAGGTGGGCCTCACCGCGGTGACCATGGCCGTGCTGGCCGTCAACGGGTGCCCGCTGGCTGTGGCCATGCTGGTGGGCCTGCTGGTGGCGCTTGCCGCGGGGGCCATCAACGGTGTGCTGGTGGGCTACGTGGGCGTGCCACCGCTGGTTGCCACCCTGGGCACCAGCCTGGTGTTTGCAGGGGCGGCCACCGTGATGAGCCGCGGACGCGCCGTCTCCGGCTTCCCCAAGGAATACCTGGTATTTGGCCAAACCATGTGGGGTCCCGTGCCGGCACAGGTGGTGGCAATGCTGGCCATTGCCGCCCTCACGTGGCTGCTCATGACCTCCACCCGCTGGGGCCGCAAGGTGTACCTCATTGGCGCCAACCCTATTGCCGCCCGCTTTGCCGGCATCCGCGTGCCGCGCGTGCTGCTCACCACCTACGTGTTTGCCGCACTGCTGGCCTTTGTGGTGGCCGTCATCTTGTCCAGCCGCACCGCCACCGCACGCGTTGACCTGGGCGACGCCTACGTGCTGTCTGCCATCTCCGCCGTGGTGTTTGGTGGCATCTCCATCATGGGCGGCCGCGGCAACGTGCTGGGCGCCTTCCTGGGCGTGGCCATCTTCACCGTCATTCAAAACGGGCTGGGCCTTGCCGGCGTCTCCGTCTTCATTCAAACCGTGGTGATTGGCGCGATTCTCATCGTTGTCCTCACCGCACGCGAGCTGTTCGCACGGGCACGCGCCCTGCGTACAACGTCTGCGCTTCAGCCGAGCGCAGTCGCCACCACCAAGGAGGAATCACTATGACCCACCGCGTGGTCACCGCAGTTGCCGGCATTGCCGTCGCTGCGCTTACCCTCGCCGCATGCTCGGCGGGGACCGACACCCCCACCGCCCCTACCCAGGGTGGTAACCCCGCAGACGACGGAGTCTACGACGTCGCCTTCATCCCCATGCTTGTGGGGGCGCCCTACTTTGAAACCGCCAACAACGCAATGCAGCAGGCGGCGGAAGAGGTGGGTGGAATCAACTGGATCTACCAGGGTTCCGACACGGCCGATGCCGCCAAGCAGGCGGAGATTGTCCAGAACATGATCACCCGCGGCGTGGATGCCATTGTCATCTCCGCCGTGGACGGCACCTCCGTGGTGCCCGTGCTGCAGCAGGCGATGGACGCCGGCATCCACGTGTACACGTGGGATGTGGACACGGACGCCGCGGGCCGCGAGAACTACATCGGCATTGGTTCCATGACGGACTTTGGTTCGCACATGCTGGACTCGCTGGTGGACCAGGTGGGTGACGAGGGCCAGTACGCCATCATCACCGGCTCACTGAGCGCCAACCTGCTCAACGAGCGCATTGACGCGATCAAGGCGTACAACGCCGAGTCGTACCCCAACCTGGAGCTGGTGAGCGTGGAGGGTGCCGATGTGGACCCCGACAAGGCCTACACCATTGCCCAGAACCTGCTCACGGCCTACCCCGACCTCAAGGGCATCATCTCCAACAGCTCTGAGGCCGCCGTGGGTGCCGCCCGTGCGGTGCAGCAGGCGGGCAAGCAGGGTCAGGTTGCCGTCACCGGCATCTCCACGCCCAACGTGATGAAGCCCTACATTGCGGACAACTCCGCCCAGATCATCAACTTCTGGGACCTGGAGAAGTACGCCAAGCTCGCGGTGTTTGTCACCAAGGACCTGCTTGACGGCAAGACCTTCAGCGAGGGAGCCGTGGGCGACTACAGCGGCTACGACAACCTCACCTACTCGGGTGACGTGCTGCTGTTCAACGAGTTCCTGGACTTCTCGTCCGCGAACATCGACAACTACGACTACTAGGCCCCGGCCTAGGTCACCACAGACGAGGTGGCACCCGGCGAGCCAAGCGCCGGGTGCCACCCCGTGGAGGCATCATGACAGATCTGCTCATCGGCATTGACGTAGGCACCTCGGGTGCGCGCGCCATGCTGGTTGCCGAGGACGGCACCGTCCTGGGCACCGCGAGCCACACCTACCCGCTGCACCGCGGTGCCCACGGCGCCGTGGAGCAAGACGCGACCCACTGGTGGGACGCCGTGGTCACCACCGTGCGGGCCGTATCCGCGCTGGTAGACCCCGCAAGGGTGCGCGCGCTGGGCATCTCCGCCCAGGGTGGGGCCATGGTCCCCGTGGACGCCGCCTTCACACCCCTGGCACCCGCCATCTCCTGGCTGGACTCCCGGGCCGAGGCCGCCGCCGCACTGCTGCGCGAACGCTTTGGCACAAATGGCTTTTACACGCGTACCGGCTGGAACCTTGGCCCCCGGTACAACGCCGCACACATCCTGCGCACCCGGCTTGAGGACCCGCAGCTCTTTGCCCGCACCGCCGCGTTCCTCAGCACCCCCGACTTCATCCTTGCTCACCTCACCGGCACCCCCGTGCTGGACGTCAACAGCGCGGCCATCACCCAGCTGATGGACACCGCCACCGGCACCTACGACCCCCAGATTCTGGACGCCGTGGGCGTGGCCGAGTCCGCGCTTGCCCCCCTGGTGCCCTCGGGCACGGTGGCGGGCACGCTCACGGCCCACGCCGCCGCCCAGCTGGGCTTGCCGCAGTCGGTCATTGCGGTGACCGGCGGCCACGACCAGTACTGCGCCGTGGTGGGCGCCGGCGCGGGCCAGCCCGGCACGCTGGTGCTGTCCACCGGCACCGCCTGGGTCACCCTGGGTGCCGCGCGCTCCGTGGTTGCGGACCCGGACCACCACGTCTCCGTGAGCCCCCACATCATGCCGGGCACCTGGGGTCAGTTTGCCTCGCTGCTCAACGGCGGCCCCGCGCTGGAATGGGTGCGCGCGTTGTGGTCGCAGGACGGCCCGCTGAGTTTTGACGCGCTAACTGCCGATGCCCAGGCCACCGCCGCGGGTGCCGACGGCGTGGTCTTCCTGCCGCACTTTGGGGCCACCGTGCCGGACTGGAACGAGGCCTCACGCGGTAGCTTCCTGGGCCTTGACCTCACCCATGAACGCCGCCACCTGGTGCGTGCCACCCTGGAAGGCATTGCCTTTGAGGCGGCGCACCTCATAGGCCGCCAGCGGTCGCTCAACCCCGAGGCGGGCACGGTGCGCGTCATTGGCGGTGCCACCCGCTCACCCGTGTGGCCGCAGATTATTGCGGACGTGTTGGGGGAGGGCATTGAGCTGTCCACCGGACCCGATGCCGCGTTGTTGGGCGCCGCGGTGATTGCCGCCGCGGCCAACCCCCAGCACATTGCCGCGCATGCGGCACGCATGGTGCCCGTCGCGCGCGTGCTGCCCCCCGGCCCCGATGCCGCCGTGTACGCCGAGCTTGCGCCCCGTCGTGCCAGCATCGGCCGCCACGTGGCGCACGCCTACGCCCAACCCCGCCAAGGAGACGTGTGATGGCCGTCGTTTCCACCACCCCAACCGACGCCGCGTTCTACGCGCGGTACCTGCGTGACGCCCTGCCGCCGCACATCATGGACGCCCACGCCCACGTGTGGTACCCGGCCGATGTGCTGCCCGAGGGAACGTACCCCGCACGCCGCAGCGCCGCATGGGCCGCCCGCATTGCCGCCACCAACCCACTGGCGGACCTGCGTGCCACCTATGACGCCATCTTCCCTGGTAAAGAGGTCACACCCGTGATCTTTGGCAACATTGACACCAGCACCAATGTGGACGCCAACAACGCCCACGTCAGCGCCGATGCCCACCGCCACGGGCTGCCCGCGCTGGCCGTCACCCGCCCCGAATGGGACGCGGAGACCTTTGAGCGCCGCATCCTGGACGGCGGCTTTGCCGGCTGCAAGCCCTACCTCAACTTTGCCCGCCAGGACATCCCCGCGGACCAGATAGAGATCTTTGACTTTCTGCCCCGCCACCACTGGGAGGTGGTGAACCGGCACGGCTGGGTGGTGATGCTACACATCGGCCGTCCCGGACGGCTGGGCGACCCCGTCAACCTGGCCCAGCTGGAACAGATTGACCGCGACTACCCCAACGCCCGCACCATCGTCACGCATGTGGGCCGTGCCTACGCCCTGGAGGACGTGGGGGAGGGGATGGAGGTACTCGCACGCACCCAGAACCTCCTGGTGGACATCACCGCCAACACCAACGCGGACGTCATGGAGTTGCTGCTGCGCGCCGTGGACCCCGCCCGCATTCTGTTTGGCTCCGACCTACCCATCTTTGGCCTGCGCGGTCACCGGGTGGTGGAGGACGGGCGGTACGTCAACATTGTGCCGCGCGGCCTGTACGGCGACGTGTCCGACGACCCCACCATGCGCGAAACGGATGACGGTCACAGCCTCACGCTCATGCTCTACGAGGAGATCGCAGCATTCCTTGACGCCGCCGAGCGGGCGGGCCTCAGTGCCTCCCAGGTGGCAGGCGTGTTCCACCACAACGCGGCCCGCGTCCTGGGGCCCGTGGCACCCACCTGGAGGGCAGCATGACGGTCACGGTGAGGGCACCCTTCTTTGAGATTGGCGTCAAGAACTACTTGTACGGCGATGCCGTGGTGGAGTTGGCGCGCGCGGCCGACGAAGCGGCGCGCCGTCACGGCGTGGACGTGCTGTTCATTGCGCCGCTCATCGAGCTACGGCGCGTGGTGGACGCCACCACCTCGCTCACGGTGCTTGCCTCCCACATGGACCCCATTGGGGTGGGCCGGGGGCTCACCAAGGTGTTGCCGGAGGCCGTGGCCGATGCGGGGGCACAGGGCGTGGTGATCAACCACGTGGAACACCCCATGACGGTGGACGAGGTACACCGCACCATTGACAAGGCGCGGGAGTTGGAGCTGTTGTCCTTTGTGTGCGCGGACTCCATTGCGGAGGCCGAGGCCCTTGCCGGGTTTGGCCCGGACATCCTCAACCCCGAACCCAGCGCGCGCATCGGCACGTCCGGGGGAGTGCCGCTGGACTTTATTGCCGCCTCCACCCTTGCCATTCGCGCCCGCAACCCGCGCATCCTTGTGGAGCAAGCGGCGGGAATCTCCACCCCCGGCGATGTGACCGCCGCCATCCGTGCGGGTGCCGACGGCGTGGGAGTGGCATCGGGAATTGCCGGGAGCTCCGACCCCGCCGGAATTGCCGCCGCCATGATTGCCGCCCTTGCCGCCGCCCGAGACGCCGGCTGGGCACCCCTTGACCTCCCCGTTGGAAAGGACATCCTCACATGACCACGCGTCGCACCACGCTCGCCATTGACTCGGTGGGCGGCAGGCCCTCGTTTCACCAGATCACGCAGGAGGTGCGTGACGCCGTGGCCGCATCCGGCATCCGTGACGGCATCTGCGTGGTCTCCACGCATCACACCACGTGCTCGGTGATGACGCAGGAGGACTCCATTGACCTTACCTATGCGGGGCTTGACTACCTGCAGCAGGACCTGTGGGACGTGTTGGAGCGGATGATCCCCACCATTCGCGCCGAGGGGCAGTACCACCACCCCGGCCCGCTCCTCACCGAGTTCTCCGCCCAGCATGGCGAGTCCAAGCCGGAGACGCTTAACACCGACGCACACCTGCGGTCCGTGTTCATTGGGCGCTCCGAGACCATCCCCGTGGTGGACGGCCAGCTGGATCTGGGCAGCTTTGGCCACGTCTACTTCATTGATTTTGACCACACCCGTCCCCGCAGCCGTGAGGTGTCCCTCACGGTGATGGGCGACTAGAGCACGCCAAGGAGAGCCATGACTACCGTGCACCACAGCTTTACCCTCCAGTCGGACCGCCGGCCCACGTTCCACGACGTGACCGATGAGGTGGCCCAGTATGTGAGCTCCACCGGGCTCACCGATGCGCTGGTGACCGTGTACTCGCAGCACACCACGTGCTCCGTGCTCATTCAGGAGCAGTCGGATGATGTGACCTATTGGGGCACGCAGGCCATCTTGCAGGACATGGTGGGCGGGCTGTCCACGCTGTTCCCCACGTGCGAGGCCGAGGGGCAGTACCTGCACCCCGGGCCCGAGCACATTCGCATTGCGCAGACCGAGCGCGACGAGGAGCCCGTGTGGAGTCTCAACACCGATGCGCACCTGCGCTCGGTGATGTTGGGGCGCTCCGTGGCGGTGCCGCTGCGTGACGGCCAGTTGGACCTGGGCGAGTTTGGGCGCATCTACTTTGCGGACTTTGACCAGGTGCGTGCGCGCGAGCGCACGGTCCGGGTATGCGTGGTGAGTTAGGGCTACCGCACCGCTCACCGCACCCCTCCGCGTCACTCTTCGCGGCCTCACCGGGCCCTCACCGGGCCCTGGCCGCGACCCAGACGCGCGTCCCCCGCACGTCCCCCGCGCGGGGGACGCGCTTGACCCGGCATCGGCCCGGCATCGGCCCGGTGCGGGCGCGGGCTTGCGCACGGAGGCGCAACCTGTGACACAATGAAGACGATGTTTACCGCGATCATCATTCCGTAGCGCGTTGGCGAGACCTCCCAACGCGCAGCCTCCCAACCCTTGGGGGGCTTTTTTGTTGGGAGTTGCGGGGCGGCCACATTGCATGAAGGAGTTGGAACATGACGGACCTTGCCGTAGAGGTCTACGACACCACGCTGCGCGATGGCGCGCAGCAGGAGGGCATGAACCTCTCGGTGGGCGACAAGCTGGCCATTGCCGCGCTCCTTGACGAGTTGGGTGTGGGCGTCATTGAGGGCGGATGGCCGGGCGCGGTGCCCAAGGACACCGAGTTCTTTCAGCTGGCCGCCAAGGAGCTGAGCTTCCGCAACGCCCAGTTTGCGGCCTTTGGTATGACGCGGCGGGCGGACTCCACCGCCGCCGCGGACCCGCAGGTGCGCGCGCTGCTGGACAGCGAGGCGCCCATTGTCACGCTGGTGGCCAAGTCAGACATCCGCCATGCCGAGCGGGCGTTGCGCGTCTCCCCGGACCACAACCTGGCCATGATTGAGGAGACGGTGGCGTTCCTGGTGGGCGAGGGCCGCCGCGTGGTGCTTGACGCCGAGCACTTCTTTGACGGCTACGGTTTTGACCCCGACTACGCGGTGCGCGCGTTGCGGGCCGGTGTGGCAGGCGGCGCGGACACGCTGGTGTTGTGCGACACCAACGGCGGCATGTTGCCGCACGATGTGTCCCGCATTGTGGCCGCCGTGGCCGCGCAGGTGGACGCACGCCTGGGCATTCACGCGCACAACGACTCGGGTTGCGCGGTGGCCAACTCCATGGCCGCCGTGGAGGCCGGTGCCGCCCACGTGCAGGGGTGCGTCAACGGCTACGGCGAGCGCACCGGCAACGCGGACATTGTGGCGGTGGCCGCCAATCTGGAGCTCAAGCGCGGCATGACCGCCCTGGCACCCGGCGCCCTCAGGGAGGCCACGCGCATTGCGCATTCCATCTCCGAGGTGACCAACATTGCGCCGTTTGCGCGCCAGCCGTACGTAGGGGCATCGGCCTTTGCCCACAAGGCAGGCCTGCACGCCTCCGCCATCAAGGTGGATCCGGACCTGTACCAGCACACGGACCCGGCAGCCGTGGGCAACGACATGCGCATGTTGGTGTCTGAGATGGCCGGGCGCGCCTCCATTGAGCTCAAGGGCAAGGAGCTGGGCTTTGACCTGGCGGGCCAGGGTGACCTGCTGACGCGCGTCACTGAGCGGGTCAAGCGTGCGGAGGCGCAGGGCTACACCTTTGACGCCGCCGATGCCTCGTTTGAGTTGCTGCTGCGCGCCGAGTTGGGCCACACGCAGCGCTACTGGGATGTGCAGACGTGGCGGGTGATTGTGTCTTCCGCCCCGGAGGACCCCACCAATGCCGATGCGGAGGCCGTGGTCAAGCTGCGCGCCGGCGGTAGGCGCGTGGTGGTGGTGGGGGAGGGCAACGGCCCCGTCAACGCGCTCGATGCGGCCCTGCGGGACGCCCTCACGTCCGTGTACCCGGAGATTGCCCGCTTTGATCTCACGGACTTCAAGGTGCGCATCATGGATGCAAGCCACGGCACCGATGCCATCACGCGCGTGCTCATCACCACGCATGACACCCACACGGGTTTGGCGTGGCGCACGGTGGGCGTGGGGCCCAACATCATTGAGGCATCGTGGGAGGCGCTCACCGATGCCCTCCACTATGGGTTGCTCAAGGCGGGCGTGGCGCCGCAGCTGTAGGCGCGTGTGCGCAGGCTAGAGCGTGGTCCCCACCAGCGAGCCGATGCCAAACGTGATGGCCATGGCTAGCACGCCACCCAGAATGTTGCGCGCCAGCGCACGCAGGTAGGGGGAGTGGGCCAGGCGGGCACTGGTGGTGCCGCTGGCCGCAAGCGCCACCATCACGCCAAGGAACGTGGCGGGGATGCGCCAGTCGGGGCCGCTGAGCAGCATGGTGGCCAACGGGATGAGGCCACCAATGGTGAACGCGATAAGCGAGGCGATGCCCGCGGTCCACGGGTTGGTGAGCTCTTCAATGTCAATGCCCAGGTGCATCTTGGCGTGAATACCAATGGGGTCCTTGGCCATCTGCTCGGTGGCCGCGGCGCGCGCGGTTTCCTCGCTCATGCCGGTCTCCATGTTGAGCCGTACCAGCTGCTCCAGCTCCCACCGGGGGCGCGCCTTCTGCCACACGCGCTCGCGGGCAATCTGCGCCTTCTCCGCATCGCGCTGGGCGGACACGGAGACGTACTCGCCCACGCCCATGGACAGGGCGCCCGCGGCAATTCCCGCAATGGCGGTGGTGGCAATCACGCCGGCGTCCGTGGTGGCCGCCGCCACACCTACCAGGAGCGCCGCCGTGGAGACAATGCCGTCGTTGGCGCCAAGGACGCCGGCACGGAGCCAGTTGAGGCGGCCCGCGATGTCCTGCTCGTCCGGTCCGCGCGTGAGGTCTGCCTTATGCGAGGGGCTGGTCATGTCCCTAACGTAGGCGGCGGCAGGCCTCACGCGCTAGCAAGGTAAGCCTTGCCGGTGCTTAGCCGCGGCGGGCGTGCACGGCAAAGCTGATGGCAAACGTGATCACGCCCACCCACAGCACAATGCCGGCCACCACAATTCCTTCCACGTCCCACAGGGAGGCGATGGCGCCGCCCACGCCGGCGTAGAACATGGCCACGGCGGTGTGCGCAAGGGCGCCGCGGGCAATGGCCTTCTCGCGTTCGTCGGCAAGGCCGCTGGCCACGTGGGCCGCGGTGCCGCCGCGCGCGCCACGCCACCACAGGATGGCCAGCAGCGCCAGGGTGGCGCCGCCGCCAATGATCACGCCGCGGGCAAAGTCGTCGCGGCCGGCCACGGTGGCCACGATGTAGCACGCGGTGAGCGCGGTGAGCGCGCCCACAAAGGCGCCAATGCGGGGGGCAAGGCCGGGCTTAGTCGACATGGAAGATCTCCTCGATGGTGGTGGTGAAGAAGCGGGCAATGGCAAAGGCGAGCGGGAGCGAGGGATCGTATTTGCCCGTCTCAATGGAGTTGATGGTCTGGCGCGAGACCCCCAGGTGTTCTCCCAGGGTGGCCTGGGAGTACCCGGCGGCCTCGCGCAGCGCGCGGACGTCGTTACGCATCGGTACGGGCGTCCATCCGGGCGCGAATACGGCGTCCAATGAAGATGCCAAGCCCCAGCAGGGCGCCCACGGTGAGCACTCCGGTGAGGAAGCCCCACCACGTGGAGGCCTCGTTCCACGAGCTCTGCCCGTGGTGGGCCAGCACCACGGTGGAGCCGGCAATGGCGGCAATGGAGGCAAGGATGGTGCCGCCCGCAAGCGCGGGGGTGGTGGTGCTCTGCGAGGAGCGGGTGCTGTCTGACATGGTGTCCTCTCCGCCGCCGTCCTGTGACAAGCGGCCTTGACATGTCAAGTGTGCTTGACGATGCACCCCATGTCAAGTGGACTTGACAAACACGTTGTCAGACCGCCCGCCGCCCCATGACGGCGGTGCCCACGCGCACCATGGAGGCACCCTCCGCCACGGCCCACTCGAGGTCCCGCGACATTCCCATGGACAACTCCCATGCGCCGCGCAGATCATGCACCCCGCGCTCGGAAAGAATGAGCGCCTCGTCACGCACCTCGCGCAGCCGGCGGTACCCGGCACGCACCGCGGCCTCGTTGGGCGAGTTCAACCCAATGGTCATAAAGCCCGTCACGGTGAGCGCGGGGAGCGCCTGCACGGCGGCGGCCAACGCCAGCGCCTCACCCGGTGCCACCCCGGACTTGGAGTCCTCGCCGGAGACGTTCACCTGAATCATCACATCCAGATCCCGCTCGGCCTCCAGGGCAAGGCGTGACAGGCGCTCCGCCAAGGCCACAGAGTCCACCGTTTGCACGCACCGCGCCCATCGCACCGCGGTGGCTGCCTTATTGCGTTGCAGCTGCCCAATCACATGCACCACCGCTCCCGCCGCCACCAGCTGCGGGCCCTTGACGGCCAGCTCCTGCATGCGGGACTCACCCACCAGATGCGCCCCCGCACGCACCGCGGCCAGCGCCGCGTCGGCGTCCCACGCCTTGGTGGCCACCAGCACCCGCACGTCGGCTCCCGCCCGTCCCGATGCGGCCTCCGCCGCCCGCACGCGCGCCACCACGGCGCGCAGGTGCTGCGCGTAATCCCACGCGGCGGGCATCACGCGTCCTGCGCAATCGCCGCCACCACGGCACCGGTGACGCGCACCAGATCCGCGGGAGCCAGCCCAATGTCCAAGCCGCGCCGCCCGCCGGACACGTACACCACGTCGTACAGCTGCGCGGTCTCATCCACCACGGTAGGCAGGGCCTTGCGCTGCCCCACGGGGGAGATGCCGCCCACCACATAACCCGAGGAGCGTTCCGCATCGGCCGGGGGAGCCATCTGTGCCTTCTTGCCGCCCAACGCCGTGGCCAGCGCCTTCATGTCCAGCTTGCCGCTCACGGGCACCACCCCCACGCACAGCTGGCCGTCCACGTAGGCGCACAGGGTTTTGAACACCTGCTCGGGCACCACACCAATGGCCGCCGCGGCCTCCAGCCCGTAACCCAAGGCGGTGGAGGGGTCATGCTCGTAGGGGTGCACGGTGAACGAGATGCCCGCCTGAGTGAGGGCCACGGTGGCGGGTGTGGAGGCAGCGGCATGGTGCTTCGACATGCTGTCATTGTGGCGCATAGGGTGAAGCCTGTGAGCGAGACCACCCCCACGGACATGCCCCAGGTTGACATGTGGACCGACGGTGCCTGCAAGGGCAATCCCGGCGTGGGTGGGTGGGGCACCTGGATGCGTTTTGGCGAGCATGAGCGCGAGCTCTGCGGCGGCGAGAAGGTCACCACCAACAACCGCATGGAGCTCACCGCGGTCATTGAGGGACTGCGCGCGCTCACCAAACCATGCGAGGTCACCTTGCACGTGGACTCCACCTACGTGATGAAGGGCGCCACCACGTGGATGGCGGGGTGGAAGCGCAACGGCTGGCGCACCGGGGACAAGAAGCCCGTCAAGAACGTGGAGCTGTGGCAGGAACTGGACCGGCAGATGCAGCGCCACCGCATCTCCTGGGTGTGGGTCAAGGGTCACGCCGGGGATGCAGGCAACGAGCGGGCCGATGCGCTGGCCAACAAGGGCGTGCTCCAGGCGGTATGAGGCGCGCTCGGGTTACAGTGCACACGTGACGCTTGACATTGTGAACCCGGCCACGGGTGCCCTGCTGGCCACCGTCCCCGCCACCACGGCCGACCAGGTGGCCGAGCATGCCCGCGACGCCGCGCGCGTGTTCCACTCGGGCGTGTGGTCCGGCCTTGCGCCCCGGGAGCGCGCCGCCGCCCTGCTGCGCCTGGCGGACCTCATGGAACGCGACGCGGACCTGCTTGCCCGCCTGGACAGCGAGGACGCGGGCAAGCCCATCACCGAATGCGTGGAGGGGGACGTCCCCGGCGCCATCGAGTCCATCCGCTACTTTGCGGAGGCGGCGGACAAGCTGTACGGGGCCGTGGCCCCCGCTCCCGGCAATGTGCTGGCGGTGACGCAACGCGAGCCCTTTGGGGTGGTGGCCGCCATCCTGCCGTGGAACTACCCGCTGGCCATGGCGACATGGAAAATTGGCCCCGCGTTGGCCGCGGGCAACAGCCTCATTCTCAAGCCGGCCGATGCGACGCCCCGGTCCGCGCTCCACGTGGCTTCCCTGGCGGTGGAGGCGGGCATCCCGGAGGGTGTGTTGCGCGTCTTGCCTGGTACCGGGCCGGAGGCGGGTGCGGCGTTGGCGGCGGACCCCGTGATTGGGGCGCTGTCGTTTACGGGATCAACGCGCACCGGCAGGGCCATTTTGCGTGCGGCAGCGGACAGCAACCTCAAGCGCGTGAGCCTGGAAATGGGCGGCAAGAGCCCGCAGATTGTGATGGCGGATGCGCTCAGTCTGGGCGAGCGCGTCATTGACGGGCTTGTCACCGCGGCGTTCATGACGCAGGGCCAAAACTGCACGGCCGGCTCGCGCATCCTGGTGCACCACAGCATTCACGATGAGGTGGTGGAGCGCGTGGCCGCCGCGGCGGCGGCGCTCACGGTGGGTGACCCCGCGGACCCTGCCACCCAGGTGGGGCCCATCATCAACGCCGCCGCGGCCACCCGCATCATGACCGCGGTGAACGATGCGGTGGCACGGGGTGCGGTGGTGGCCACGGGAGGTCACGAGGTGGACGTCCACCCCGGTGGGCGTTTTATTGCCCCCACGGTGCTCACTCATGTGGCGCCCGATGACCCCATCCTCACCACCGAGCTGTTTGGCCCCGTCACCGTGGTGCAGTCCTTCTCCACCCGCGAGGAGGCCATTGCCATGGCCAACGCCGTGGACTACGGCCTGGCGGCATCGGTGTACACCGCAAGCCTGGAGGACGCGCTGGTGGTGGCGCGCGGCGTGCAGGCGGGCGTGGTGTCCGTGGGTAACTACTCGGAGGGTGACCTCAGCTCGCCCTTTGGCGGGTGGAAGCAATCCGGCTTTGGCGGGGTGGAGAAGTCGCTTCGCGCCTTTGAGCAGTGGACCCGCGAGAAGGCCATCTGGATTGAGCTGGAGCAGTAACGCCTACGCGGCCGCATCCAGGTAGGTGAGGATGGCGCGCACGCGCCGGTTCTCGTCCACCGACTCGGTGAGCCCCAGCTTGGCAAACAGCGAGCCGCAATGGGTTTCCACGGTGCGTGCGGACAGGAACAGGCGCTTGCCAATGGCCGCATTGGACCAGCCCTGCGCCATGAGGGACAGCACATCCAACTCCCGTGGGGTGAGCGCGTCCAGCGCCTGCGTTGCCCGTGCCACGCCCATCAGGCGTGCCACCACGTCCCCGTCAAGGCTGGTGCCCCCCGCGGCCACCCGGTCCATGGCCACCAAAAACTCGTCCACATCCAACACCCGGTCTTTGAGCAGGTAGCCAATAGCGCCCGTGGCCACCAGGTTGACCACGCGCCGCGCCTCAATGTGTTGGGACAGCAACAGGATGGGCATGGTGGGGTTCCACTCGCGGATCTCCAACGCCGCCTGCACCCCCTCCTCATCGGAGGGCATGCGGATGTCCAACACCACAATGTCCGGCACATGGGCGCGCACCTGGCTTACCGCCGCTGGTGCCGTGGAGGCCCGCGCCACCACCTCGTGACCCGCGCTGCTCAGCAGTGCGGCAAGACCCTCGCGAAACAGCGCCGAGTCCTCGCCAATCACTACCCGCACGGCAACACCGCCTCCACCCGCGTGCCGTGGCCCACGGGGGAGACCACCGTCAACGTGCCGCCCAACGCATCCACCCGGTCACGCAGGTGGCCCAACCCCCGCTGGCCGTCCGCCACGCCATCCACGCCGCCGCAGCCATCATCGGCCACCGTCACATGCACCCCGGCATCCTCGGCTCGCACCACCACCCTGATCCGCTCCGGCTGGGCGTGCTTGAGCGCATTGGTCACCGCCTCGGTGACCACAAAATATGCGGTGACGGCCACGTCATCGGGAACGTCCGGCGCATGCACATCCAGGTCCACCAGGCCGGGTGTGCGCGCGGCAATCTCGCTGAGCGCCGCGGGCAGGCCGTCGTCCAGGGCGCTGGGACGCACTCCATGCGCCAGCTGCCGCAACTCCGCCACCGCCGTGCCCAGCTCCGCCACGGCCGCATCCAACGCATCGGCGGCCTCCCCATCCACACCCGCGCTGCGTTGCAAAACCCTGAGGCGCATGCCCAACGCCACCAGGCGCTGCTGGGCGCCGTCATGGAGGTCCCGCTCCAGGCGGCGGCGCTCCTGAAACTCCGCGCGCACCAGCCGTTCGCGTGACGCGGTCACATCCGCGCGTGCCGCCCGCAATTCCGCCTGCAACCGCGCCCGGTCCAATAAGGGTGCACACGCGCGCGCCACCACCGCGGGTGGCCGGCTTTGCTGGGCGGCGGAGGCCGTCAGGTAGCCCATGGTCTCCCCGTGCAGGCGGATGGGGGTGCTGAACTCTGTGACCGTGGCGGGTGTGCCGTCGCAGCGCTGGAGCGCCGCATCGGACAGCCGAATAAAGGCCACCTCAAGGCCCGGATCACGCAGGGTGTCACGCAGCGTGGGTTCAAGGTCGGTGGCCTGCGCCCTGCCCGCCTCAATGAGCACACCCAACTGACGGACCGCCGCCACGGAGCGTCCGCGGGCGGGGAACACCAGCCGGTCCACGGCGCGGTACAGGGGTGCCGCGGCGAGCGCCACGGCCGCCGCCAGCACCGCGGTGAGACCCAGTGCCAACGGCGCTGACCAGGCCACCAGCGCGGACCCCACACCCACACACGCCACCGTCAGCACGCCCAGCACCGCCGTGGCCAGCGCCCCCGCGGTGAGGGTGGCCGCGCTGGCCCTGTCAATGTCCATCAGGGTGGGCCGGGTGAGCGCAATGGCCACCCCCACGGGCAGCGACACGTTGAGCACGGCCAGGCCCACCACCACCAGATCCGCGGTACCCAACACCAGGTAACTGGCCCAGCACAGCAGCAGCGTGAGCGGCAGCGCCGCGCCGCCAAGGAACACCCACCTGAGCCGCGTGCGCTCACCCGCGTCGCCCCGTCTGAACCGCATGAGCGGGGACACCGCGCTGGCAAGGAGTCCCACAAAGAACGCGAGCACCAGCACCACGCCCGCCACCTCAAGCGGCGCCTTGAGCGAGGGGGCTACCGCCTGCACCACACACACGGCCACAATGCCGCCCGCCACCGCGGTGAGCCCCACCGCAAGGTGGCGCCACGCGCGCGAGGCAACCGTTCCCTGGGGCACCAGCAGCAGGAGCAGGGCAAACGGCAGGTACAGCAGCACCCACACGCCGGCAAGCACGCCCTCGGTGAGAGGCTGAGGCACCACAATGGACAGCAGCGCCACCGCGCCCGCCGCCAGCAGCGGTCCGCACGGGTTGCCGGGCACCCGACGCGCCACATGGGTGGCGCACGTCAGCGGCACCACGGCCCACAGGGCCACCAGGCCCACCATCAGGCGCTGTCCGGGCTCGCTCACCACCCCCAGCCCGCCCGCGAGCACGGCAAGGAGTACCCACCCCGCCACCACCGCGCGCATCGACAAGGACATGACGCCACGATAGGGCGCGGCGTGCGGCAGCGTCACCGTGTTTCCACGCAAGTTTTTGGGGTGCTGACACCCAAGACACGGCCCGCGCCGCAGCGCCAGGGTGTGAGGAGGTGCCCGTCAGGCGGCACCGTCAGTCAAGGGAGACCTCATGAACATCATCTTCACCATCATCGCGGCGCCGCTGCTGGGCTGGTATGTGGGTAAGCGCCTCATTGCCGTGTCGCTGTACATCTCCGGCATGGCCGTGGTGTTTAGCTTTCAGACGCTTGCCGTGCTGATTGGCTGGCTGGGCGGCGAGCGGGGCTTTGGCGGCGCCTCCGACCACGGCGCGTTTGGGCCCACCCCCACCGGCCTGCCCCTCCACTTTGAGGATGCCGAGGTATGGAGCTATGGCGCCCTCAACCTGCTGATCACGGCCGTGGGCGTGGGCCTGGTGGTGCTGGTGGGGTGGCTGCGCGCGCGGCGTCAGCGTACGGCGGTGGCGGCCTAGGCGCGCGCGGAGGCGTCCGCGGGGGCCACGCCCGATGCGGGGGCGGACCGGGCTGCGGCGGTGCGGATCGCGTCACACGCGTTCAGCAGGCGCCGCCGCAGCGCCTCGCCGTGCGCCGCAAACTCCCGCTGCCGGGCGGCGTATTCACGTTTACCTTCCGGCGTCTCAATGCGCACGGGCTTCAGCCCAAACTCGCGCACGTCATAGGGGGAGGCGGCCATGTCAAGGCGGCGCACCTGCACCGCCAGCTCCCAGCAGTCCAGCAGCAAATCGCTGGGCACGGCGGGGGAGAGCTTGAGGCACCACTTGACCAGGTCCATGGTGGCGTGAAGGCAACCGGGTTGCTCCATGGCGGTCTGCGTCTCCCGCGTGAGCGCGTGCGCGTTACGCGGCGCCGCCTCCGGCGTGAAAAAACGGAAGGCATCAAAGTGGGTGCACACCACATCGTGCGCGGCCACCACCTCGTCGGTACCCGCGGCCCCCAGGCGTAGCGGCAGGTCATGCCGCGTGGTGCCGTCCCGGTAAACCATGGCCCACTCGTGCAATCCAAAACACCCCAGCGCGGCACGGCGGCGCAGGGTGGCCCCCACCAGACCCGTCACAAAGTCCACCGTGGCGCCCCGCTGGCGCACAAAGGCCGCGGCGTCCACGGAGGTGCCCACGGCATCGGACGTGTACCACCGCCACGCCGCATGCTCCGGTGCGTCCCGGAGCGTCACGCCCACCCCGGGGTGCCAGCGGCGCAGCCGTGCGGGACGCACGCCGTAGTACTCAAAGAGGAAGTCGTCCACCGCGTGGCTTACACCCCGCGCGGCCCTGTCGCGGCGGGCGGCGGTGAGGGCATCGGCCCGGCGAGCGTGTGCCTGGGCGCGCTCGCGCCACTCAGCCGCTTCCATCACCGCATTCATCACCGCCGCCACCACGCCATTGTTTCAGCCCCCACGCACCGCCGCCGCCGGACGTCGCTCCCGGGCGTCGCTCCCGGGCGTCGCAGCGGAAAGCCGCCCGCGGACGTCACCGCGACGCATTAGCCTGGAGGGTATGCGCATTGCACGATTTACCACCGGTGGAGACCCTCGCTACGCGATTGTGGAGGGCGAGGCAGGCCAGGAGGTGCTCCACGTCATCACGGGGGACCCGCTGTACATGCCTGGCCAGCCCACGGGAGAGACGGTGCCGCTCGCGGACGACGTGCGCCTGCTTGCGCCCGTCATTCCCCGCTCCAAGGCGGTATGCCTTGGCAAAAACTATGAGGCGCATGCGCGCGAGATCCCGGCGCGGGGCCCGGCCTCCGAGTTCCCCATCCTCTTCCTCAAGCCCAACACCGCCGTCATTGGTCCCGATGACCCCATTGTGATGCCCGACTACAGCCAGGACGTGCAGCTGGAGGCGGAGCTTGCCGTGGTGGTGGGCCGCCTGTGCCGGGACGCGTCCGTGGACAACGCCCTGGACTACGTGTACGGCTACACGTGTGCCAACGATGTGACGGCGCGCGATATGCAGCGCCGTGAGGACCAGTGGTTCCGTGCCAAGGCCTTTGACACCTCGCTCCCGCTGGGTCCGTGGATTGAGACCGAGCTGAACCACGAGGACACCCGCATCACGGGGGCCATCAACGGCCAGACGGTGCAAGAGGGCAACACCGCGGACATGATTCTGGGCGTGGCCCAGGCCGTGGCCATGGTCTCCGAGGTGATGACGCTCCTGCCGGGCGACGTGATTCTCACCGGCACCCCCGCGGGAGTGACTACGCTGAAGCACGGGGACGTGGTGGAGGTCACCGTTGAGGGCCTTGGCACCTTGCGCAATCCCGTGGTGCGCCGCTAACACCCCCATTCCCACTACAGAAGGACGTCATGAGCACCGTTCGGGTTCGTTTTTGCCCGTCGCCCACCGGGCTGCCCCACGTGGGCATGGCCCGCACCGCACTGTTTAATTGGGCCTACGCCCGGCACACCGGCGGCGCCATGGTGTTCCGCATTGAGGACACCGACGCGGCGCGCGACTCCGAGGAGTCCTTCCTGCAGCTCCTGGACGCCATGAACTGGCTGGGCCTGACGTACGACGAAGGCCCCGACATCGGCGGCCCGTACGGCCCCTACCGTCAGAGCGAGCGGCGCGCCTTCCACGAGCAGGTGGTGCGCCAGCTGCTGGAGGCGGGCTACGCCTACGAGTCCTTTTCCACGCCCGAGGAGGTGGAGGCCCGTCACCTGGCCGCCGGGCGCAACCCCAAGCTGGGCTACGACGGCTTTGACCGTGACCTCACTCAGGAGCAGCGAGACGCGTACCGGGAGCAGGGCCGTGAGGCGGTGATCCGCATGCGCATGCCCCACGAGGACATCACGTTCACGGACCTCATTCGCGGCGAGGTGACCTTCCCCGCGGGCACTATCCCCGACTACGGCATTGTGCGTGCCAACGGCGACCCGCTGTACACGCTGGTCAACCCGGTAGACGACGCGATGCAGAAGGTGACGCACGTGTTCCGCGGCGAGGACCTGCTGTCCTCCACGCCCCGCCAGATTGTGTTGTGGCGTGCCATGGTGGAGCTGGGCATTGCCGATGCGGTGCCCGAGTTTGCGCATATGCCCATGGTGATGGGGGAGGGCACCAAAAAACTGTCCAAGCGTGACCCGGAGTCCGACCTCTTCCTGCACCGCGAGCGGGGCTTCCTGCCCGAGGGCCTGGTGAACTACCTGGCGCTGCTGGGGTGGTCCATTGCGCCTGACCGTGACGTGTTCACGCCCGCGGAGCTGGTGGCGGCCTTTGACATTCGCGATGTCAATCCCAACCCCTCGCGCTTTGACCTGAAGAAGGCGGAGGCCATCAACGCGGAGCACATTCGCCGGCTGCCGGTGGGTGACTTTGTGGAGCGCCTGGTGCCGTACCTGCACCGTGACGGCGTGCTGTCCGCCCCCGAGGTGCGTGGCCTGACCCCCCACGAGGAGGCCACGCTTGCCCTTGCCGCGCCGCTCATCCAGACCCGCATTCAGCTGCTGGGGGAGGCCACCCCCATGCTGCGGTTCTTCTTTGTGAGCGACGCCGATGTGGTGGTGGAGGACGAGGCGCGCGCCAAGTTGCCCGCCAACGCGGACCAGATTCTGGACGCCTCGATTGAGGTGCTGGCGGGGCTGAGCGAGTTCACCGCCGCCGCCATGCAGGAGGCACTCACCGCTGCGCTGGTGGAGGACATGGGTATCAAGCCGCGCTTTGCGTTTGGGCCGCTCCGGGTGGCCGTGACCGGACGCATGGTCTCGCCGCCCCTGTTTGAGTCCATGGAGATCCTGGGGCGCGACCACGCGATGGCGCGCCTTGCCGCCCTGCGCGCGAGCCTGTAGGCCCGTATGGAGGTCACCGGAGCCGTGGCCGGCGTGCGCGCCGTGCTGCTGGACATTGACGACACGTTGGTGGACACGCGGGGAGCGTTCCGGCATGCGCTGGCGGTGGTGGGCGCGTCGCACCTTCCCGCCGCCCCCGATGCCGATGCCCTGGTGGCGGTGTGGCGCACCGACAGTGGCGGCTGGTACCGCGCCTACACGCGCGGTGAGGTGAGTTACCGCGAGCAGCGCATGCGCCGCGCCAACGAGCTGCATGAGCGCTTTGGGGGCGCGCCTCTTGACGACGTGGCCTATGACGCGTGGGATGAGGAGTTTGAGGCTGCCTTCCGTGACGGCTGGCGGGCTCATGAGGACGCCGTGACTTTGGTGGAGGCGCTCGCGGAAGCGGGCGTGCCGTGTGGCGCGGTGAGCAACGCGGCGGTGGCCTACCAGCGGCACAAGCTGGCCGCGGTGGGGTTGGAGCAGGTGCCCATGCTGGTGGGTACGGACACCTTTGGCGTGGGCAAACCGGACCCGCGTGTGTTCCTGGAGGGGGCGCGACTGCTGGGGGTGGAGCCCACCGCATGCATGTACGTGGGTGACGAGCGAGACCTCGACCCGGTGGCGGCGCTGGCCGCGGGACTGGGTGTGGGTGTGTGGATTGACCGCCCGGGCACGCGCCACGACGGCCACCCCGGCTCGCATGCGGGTGCGGGGGACGATGCTGGGCACGTGTGGCGGGTAGAGACGCTCACTGAGGTGGCCGCCTGGTTTGGGCCTGGGGCCACTGTCCGGTAATGTAGTGCCCCGGCTCCGCTGGGGCCATTGGGGTATGGTGTAATTGGCAGCACGACTGATTCTGGTTCAGTTAGTTGAGGTTCGAGTCCTTATACCCCAGCAGTTCGACAGGCCCGCTTCGGCGGGCCTGTGTCGTGTGGCGGGGGAGTGCGGTCACTGCAACCCCTGCATTTTCGAAACTCGACTGTGAAGTGGTTCACGGCGGACCATCATCACTGCTAGGGTGCCTAGTACAGACATGGCGAACGGGCGCAACCGATGCGTCTACCGCGGCGAGCTGAGGCGCTGCCGGCGGAGGAAGCACGGCGGGAACCCTTAATCCCGTGCGGTGCCTAGCCATCGAGACGAGAGGTCCGCTATGCCACTGGGGTCTATCTCTGTGCGCCGTCAGGGCGCCGCCATCGCCACCATCGCGCTCCTAGCGGGTGTGTTGCTTGCCGCCATGGTGCCACAGCGCGCCGAGGCGTTCAGTGTGGACGCCCTCGATGCGGACTTTGTGTTTGACTTCAGCTCCGGCGGTAACGGCACGCTGGTGCCGGGCACCGGTACCGGTGCGGGAACCGGTGCGGCCCGCAACGGCGCCAAGGTGCTGTTTGACACCGTGGTGACCATTGACGGCTACGCGATTGACGCCGTGGTGACCACCCGGCTCAACAACTCCACCGTGAGCAACTACGACAACATCGGCAGCGCGAGCACGCACAAGGACTTCTTCCAGGTCAACACGGCCGTGACCGCCGCGGGTGGTTCCGCCTCGTTTGACTTCACGTTCTACGAGCACGGCAGCTACACGGGGCCCGGTACTGGCATTCCGGTGGTGCTGCACAACGTGGTGGTCACGTCTATTGACATTGACTACGGCACCGCGGGCCGGCAGTTCCAGGACTTTGTGGGCTACCAGTCCTACGTGCTCAACGCGCCCACGGCCATCGGCGTGTCCACCCCCAGCCCGGGTGTGACGCGCTTCCTGGCCTCCGCCACCGCCAACATGAACAACCGGGCGGACGATGCGGTGCAGGTGACCTTTGATTCCGTGACCACGTTCACCGCCACGTTTGGCAACACCGCCGCGGACAACACCAACTACTTTGGCATCGCGTTCAGGAAGCTGGGGGACCTCAGCTACGACAGCGGCTCGGCGCGCAACCCCGCGGCTCCGGTGGCCAACCCGGCCAACCAGCCGCCCACCAGCTCGGACACCACGCGGTATGTGGTCTCGGGTACGCCCTCCACGCTGCAGGTGTTTGACTTTGGTCACTACGCGGACCCCGACCTCAACCCGTTGGACTCCGTGACCATCACCACCGTGCCCACCGTGGGCGTGCTGGAGGTGCTGGATGGCGGCACGTGGCGTCCCGTCACCAACGGTGAGTCCTTCCCCGTGGGAGACGTGGAGGCGGGCCGTCTGCGCTACACCGGCACCGCTCCCGACCAGTTCCACTTCACCGTCAACGATGGCCTGACGGACTCGCTTGCCACGTACACCGTGAACCTGTTGCTTGCACAGGACCCGCAGGTGATCACGTTTGACAACCCGGGAACCAAGTCGCCTTCCGACCCGGCCTTCCCGTCCAACGCCACCTCGTCGTCGGGCCTGCCGGTGACCATTGAGTCGCTCACCCCCGGTGTGTGCACGGTGTCCGGCCTGAACATCGTGCCCGTGGCGGAGGGGCAGTGCACCATTGTGGCCACCCAGCCGGGTGACCCCGACTACTTCACGGCAGACCCCGTCAAGCAGACCTTCCCCATCTCCGTGCGCACCCCGCAGATGATTACGGCTCCCACGCCGGGCACGCAGTACGTCACCAGCGGCACCCCCGTGGTGCCGGTGAGCCCCACGTCCGACTCGGGCCTGCCGGTGACCGTGTCCACCGACACCCCGTCGGTGTGCACCGTCTCCGGTCACGATGTGACCCTGGTGGGGCCGGGAACCTGCACCCTGCGCAACACGCAGGTGGGTAACCCCACCTACGCCCCCGCGCCGGTGGTCAACACCGTGTTTGAGGTGAAGGTGGGTTACACCCTCACCTATGACGACAACGGCGCCGATGGTGGCACGGTCCCCGCAAACCAGGTGGGTAACGGTGGCGTCATCGTGTCCGGGAACACCGGCACGCTCACCCGCGCCGGCTACACCTTTGGCGGCTGGAGCATCATCTCCACCACCTACCCGGGTGGCTCGGCCTACAACCTGACGGCCAACACCACCGCCACCGCCATCTGGACGCCCGCGGCGCCCGGAGGCACCGGCGGTCCCGGTGGCGGTACGGGTGGTACTGGTGGCACCGGCGGTACGGGCGGCTCCGGTGGCGGCCTGGCCTCCACGGGCTTCACCGCGGGCGGCCTTGGCGTGCTGGGTGCCGGCCTGATCGCCCTGGGTGGCGTGCTGGTGGCCCGCCGCCGCATGGTCTAAGCGACAACGCGCACGGCCCCCGCCTGGTGGCGGGGGCCGTGGTGTTTTTTGGGGACGGCGAGGTGGCTAGATCTCGCCCAAAATGCGCACGCGCTGCGCCTGATACTCCTCGGCAGAGATCATGTTGCCGTCTCGCAGGGCGTCCAACTCCGTGAGGCGAGCGGCCACATCGGCGGGGTGTGCGGCAGGGGAGGACGCCGGAGGCGCGGGAGCCGCGGCGGTGGGGGCGGCATCGGCGGTGGGAGGGGTGGGGTTCACCCGGGTACGCCAATCCACCACCAGCGCCTTGGGCTTGGAAGGCCCTGCGGCGAGGGCGCGGTAGCGGGCCCCCACCTCAAGATGAGGGACGGCAAGGATGGGGACAAAGTCCGTCACCGTGGTCTCATACTGCGAAAATCCCTCCGCGTTCACCAGGAGGGTGAAGCGCACGGTGGGGCCCTTCCCGGAGTGATTGAGGCCCGGGTCGGCAAAGCTCACCACGGTGACCGTGGCGGGTGTGGTCGCGGCGCGTTCCACGGAGGTGAACCCCGCCATGAGCAGTCCCATGATGGCAAGTAGCCCCATGACGCCGCCCCCAATGAGGGGCACCGTGGCCCACACGATGGTGCGCGCATCAACGGTGTGGGCAAAGACCCCGTTGCCCAAGCCGCCCACACCCACCACCACGGCCGCAGCCGCGCACGCCAGTGTGATCCAGCCACGCCAGGGGGCGCCCTTGGCCACACGCCGCGCGGTGGCGCGTGCCAGGGGATCGGTGAGGAGCGTGGCGCCGTCCGGGCGCTTGCCGCCGGCCGCGGAGGAGGACTGAGCGCGTCGCTCTACCTGCGACCAACTGGTGTTCACCATGCCACACACCACCCACACACCGCCCAGCACAATGAGGCTGGTGACGGGGAGAAATGCACCCAACACGAGGTATATGGCGCCGCCCACGATGAGGAGAATTCCTGCGATCATTCTTTGACAGTATCGGCGGCGGTGGTGGGGCGCCACCCCAGTTTGTTGGGCGGCGCATCATCCGCTACAGTAGTGACTCGCGCTCGCGTGGTGTTGTGACCTGCGAGACACTAGGGCCCCGTCGTCTAGCGGCCTAGGACGCCGCCCTCTCAAGGCGGTAGCGCCGGTTCGAATCCGGTCGGGGCTACCAGAATCTCCTCGCACTGTGCGGGGAGTTTTTTTATGCCCCGGGGCGGGGGAGTGGCGAGGGGTGGTGGAGCCGCGAGCGGCGGTGGAGTGGCGAGGGGTGGTGGAGCCGAGAGCGACGGTGCCTCACGACGCCCGGATGAGGACGTTGGTGAGGTGGCGTGCCGCGTCTACGACGGCGGCGGCGTGGGCATCGGCGGGGTGAGACGTGAGGCGCTCCGCCGGGCCGGAAATGGACACGGCTGCGATGACGGCGCCCGTGGGCCCCCACACCGGCGCGGACACCGAGGACACGCCGGGCTCGCGCTCGGCCGAGCTCTCTGCGAATCCCGCCTCGCGCACGGTGGCGAGGTCGGCCGCGGTGAAGCGTGCGGTAGAAAGGATCCGGTGGGCCACCTCGGGCTCGGCCCACGCCAGCAGCACCTTGGCGGCGGAGCCTGCGGACATGGTCATGGTGGTGCCCACCGGGATGGAGTCGCGCAGGCCCACGGGGCGGTCCGCGGAGGCAATGCAGATGCGGTGATCGCCGTGGAGGCGGTACAGCTGGGAGGACTCGCCGGTGCGGTCGCGCAATGCGGCAAGGACCGGTTGCGCGGCGGCCACCAGGCGGTCTTCACCCACCGAGGCCGCAAGGTGAAGAAAACGGCGGCCAAGGATGAAGGCGCCCGCCTCGTTACGGCCCACCAGGTGGTGGTGCTCGAGTGCCAACAGGAGCCGGTGCACCGTGGGGCGGGCCAGGTGGGTGGCGTCCACAATCTGCGCCAGGGTGGCGGGCCCGTGTTCAAGCGCGCCAAGGATGGCTGCGGTTTTGTCCACAACGCCTACGCCACTGGTACTTGCCATATGTCGATACTACTCGTCCGCATTGTGAGATGTGAGGGTGGTGCGGGTGCCCCGAGGACGCGGCGTGGTCTGGGGTGGCGCCGTCTGTTGGGGGGTGGCGTGAGAATGTGACGGTGATGCGCACGTGGGCCGGTGCACTGAACGGGGATCCGGTGACCCGTGCACGCTGGACCGTCACTTTCTCACGCGCGGGTGCGACGAGAGGGGTGGGTGCGGTGAGTGGGGTGGCGCCGTCTGTTGGGGGGTGGCGTGAGAATGTGACGGTGGTGCGCACACGGGTGGGTGCGCTGAACGGGGATCCGGTGACCCCTGCACGCTGGACCGTCACTTTCTCACGCGCGGGTGCGACGAGAGGGGTGGGTGCCGTGCTGGTGGGGTGGGGCGCGGCCGGGGGCCCGTGGGCGCGGCGTGCGCGACCGGCCCGGGGGACCGTGGGCGCTGCGTGCGCGACCGCACCGGGGACCCGCCCGCTCCGCGTGCGCTAAGATTGTCCATGTAGCGGAACCACCGTCTCACACTGTGAGACAGGCGGAGTTCGCTCCCGCGCAGATGCGCGCCACAATGGTGGTGCCGGGGCCCCGCCCGGCACATGCATGGAGGACGTATGGGCACGACGCTCGCTGAGAAGCTGTGGAACGACCACCTGGTGCGGAAGGGCGAAGACGGCGCCCCCGACCTCATCTACATTGACCTGCACATGTGTCACGAGGTGACCAGCCCGCAGGCCTTTGAGGGCTTGCGTCTTGCCGGGAGGCAGGTGCGGCGCACGGACCTCACCATTGCCACCGAGGACCACAACACCCCCACGCTCAACATTGACCTGCCCATCGCGGACCAGACCTCGCGCACTCAGATTCACAAGTTGCGCGAGAACGCCGCGGAGTTTGGCGTGCGCATCCACTCGCTGGGCGACGCCGACCAGGGCGTGGTGCACGTGGTGGGCCCGCAGCTGGGTCTGACCATGCCCGGCATGACCGTGGTGTGTGGCGACTCCCACACCTCCACCCACGGGGCCTTTGGCGCGCTCGCGTTTGGCATTGGCACCTCCGAGGTGGAGCACGTGCTGGCCACCCAGACCCTGCCGCTCAAGCCGTTTAAGACCATGGCCATCAACGTCACCGGCGAGTTGCCCGAGGGCTCCACGGCCAAGGACATCATCCTGGCCATCATCGCCAAGATTGGCACCGGTGGCGGCCAGGGCTACGTGCTCGAATACCGGGGCGAGGCCATCCGCAAGCTTTCCATGGAAGCGCGCATGACCATCTGCAACATGTCCATTGAGGCGGGTGCCCGCGCGGGCCTCATTGCCCCCGACCAGACCACCTTTGACTACGTCAAGGGCCGTCCCCACGCCCCCGAGGGTGCGGACTGGGACGCCGCGGTGGAGTACTGGAAGACCCTGGTCACCGACGAGGACGCGGTGTTTGACGCCGAGGTTGAGCTGCGTGCCAGCGACCTGGAGCCCTTTGTCACCTGGGGCACCAACCCCGGCCAGGGGCTGCCGCTGAGCGCCTCCGTGCCCAGCCCCGAAGACTTTGCGGACGAGACGGACCGCGAGGCCGCCATCAACGCCCTGGAGTACATGGGCCTCACCCCCGGAACCCCGTTGCGTGACATTCAGATTGACACCGTCTTCCTGGGCTCATGCACCAACGGCCGCATTGAGGACCTGCGCGCGGCGGCGGACGTGATCCGTGGCCGCACCAAGGCGCCCCACACCCGCATGCTGGTGGTGCCCGGCTCCGCCCGCGTGCGCCTGCAGGCCGAGGCCGAGGGCCTTGACAAGGTGTTCAAGGACTTTGGTGCTGAGTGGCGCAACGCCGGCTGCTCCATGTGCCTGGGCATGAACCCCGACCAGTTGGCGCCGCAGGAGCGCAGTGCCTCCACGTCCAACCGCAACTTTGAGGGCCGCCAGGGCAAGGGTGGTCGCACCCACCTGGTATCGCCCCTGGTAGCCGCCGCCACCGCGGTGCGCGGCACCCTCTCAAGCCCCGCCGACCTCGACGCCGCCGGCGTCCTCGCCTAAGGAGAAGCCCCATGGAGAAGTTCACCACTCACACGGGCGTGGGCGTGCCGCTGCGCCGCTCCAACGTGGACACGGACCAGATCATCCCCGCTGTGTACCTCAAGCGCATCACCAAGACCGGCTTTGACGACGCGCTGTTTGCCGCATGGCGTGGCGACCCGGAGTTCATCCTCAACCAGGAGGCATACGCCCACGGCTCTGTGCTGGTGGCGGGCCCCGACTTTGGCACCGGCTCCTCGCGTGAGCACGCCGTGTGGGCGCTGCGCGACTACGGCTTTGCGGTGGTTATCGCCTCCCGTTTCGCGGACATCTTCCGCGGCAACGCCGGCAAGCAGGGCCTGCTGGCCGCCGTGGTGAGCCAGGAGAACATTGAGCTCATCTGGAAGCTCCTGGAGGCCGCGCCGGGCAAGCAGATCACCGTCTCCCTTGAGGACCGCACGGTCACCGTGGGCGAGTTGGTGGTGCCCTTTGAGATTGACGACTACGTGCGGTGGCGCCTCATGGAGGGCCTTGACGACATTGGTCTGACCCTGCAGTACGCCGACGACATCGCGGCCTTTGAGGCCAAGCGCGAGTCGTGGCGCCCCAAGACGCTGCCCGCCAAGACGTTGCCCAAGGAGCACGTCGAGGCGGCGCGTCCCGCGTCCTAAGGCGTCACCATGGCCGATGCGGGGCGAGGGTTCGGCGCCCTTCCGCACCGGCGTGCGCGCGCCCTTGCGCTCCCGGCCATCGCGTCCAACGTGGCGGTGCCCCTGGTGGGGCTCATCGACACGGCCGTGGTGGGGCACTTTGCCACCGCCCGTGACCTGGGCGCGGTGGGCCTGGGCGCGGCCGTGGTGTCCAGCATCTTTTGGGCCTTCACCTTTGTGCGTCCCGGCACCACCGCGCTCGTGGGCCGGGCCTGGGGCGCGGGGCAGACGCAGGAGGCCACCCGGCACCTGCAGCGCGCCCTCGCGCTGGCGGCAACCCTGGGTGCGGCATGGCTCGCGCTGCAGTGGGCGGTGGTGCCGCTGGTGGTGCGGGTGCTGGCAAGCACGGCCGATGCCGGGCCGCTGGCGGAACGCTACGCCCTGATTCGCGGGCTGTCTGTTCCCGCGGTGCTGCTCACACTGGCCGTGGTGGGCTACCTCATTGGCACGCATGACACCCGCACGCCGTTGGTGATTGCCGCCACCGTGGGGGTGGTCAACGCGGTGCTTGCGGTGTGGTTTGTGGCGGGCCTGGGGCACGGAGCCGAGGGCTCCGCGTGGGCCACGTTCTGTGCCGAATGGGCGGGCCTTGGCGCCGCGCTTGTGGTGCTACGACTCCGGCTGGGCGGCGCGGAATGGCGCCGCCTCCTGCGGTGGGACCCCGAGCTGAGGCGTGGCTGGGCATCCCTGATGACCATGAACGCCCACCTGGTGGTGCGCACCGCGCTATTGGTGACCGCCGTGACCCTCACCGCATCGTTGGGGTCGCGGATTGGGACGGCGGTGCTGGCGGCCAACGCCATCCTCATGCAGATGATGAACCTGGCCTCTTACGCCCTTGACGGCTATGCCACCGCCGCGGAAACCATGGCCGCGCGCGAGGTGGGGCGCCGGGATGTTGACGCGCTTCACCGCGCCACGGGTGCCACCGCCATCGCATCGGGAGCCATTGCCCTGGGGCTGTCCGCGGCGATGTGGGCCGCGGGGCCTTGGCTTATCTCCGCCCTCACGGGTCAGGCGGAGGTGGCGGCGGAGGCCACCCGCTACTGGTGGGTTGCCGTGGCCCTGCCCGTGGCATCGGTGGGGGCGTACCTGCTTGACGGCATCTTCTTGGGCACCGGACGCTCCCGCGACATGATGACGTGGATGGCGGTGGCGGTGCTGGGCGTGTACGCCCCGCTGGTGCTGGGCTCGCTCCTGACGGACCGCTTTACCAACACCGTGCTGTGGGTGGCGTTCCTGGCCATGAATGTGACGCGTGCGCTCACGCTGGCCATGCGCTACGCGGTGGTGACGCGCCGGGGTGGGTGGCTGACGCCCCCGGGGTCCCGCCAGGGCCTCACGGTGCAAAAAGACGCCCCCAATGAGGCACCATAGTGACCATGACCGATTCCTTGCAGGTACACGGAGGTGTGCCCCTGCGGGGCGAGATCACCGTGCGCGGCGCCAAGAACTTTGTGTCCAAGGCCATGGTGGCTGCGCTCCTGGGCTCCACCCCGTCCACGCTGCGCAACGTGCCCCAAATTAGGGACGTGGCCGTGGTGTCCGCGCTGCTGCGTCTGCACGGCGTGGCGGTGGACTACGACGTGGCCACCGGTGTGCTCCAGGCGGACACCACCTCGGTGAACGGTGCCGAGGCCGTGGCCATCGCGGAACACGCCGGCTCCTCCCGCATCCCCATCCTGCTGTGCGGCCCGCTGCTGCACCGCCTTGGCGAGGCCGTCATCCCGGACCTTGGAGGGTGCCGCATCGGCGACCGTCCCATCGACTTTCACCTGGAAATCCTCACGCGCTTTGGTGCCGAGGTCACCCAGATGGACGACGGCCTGCACCTCACAGCACCCCGCGGTCTCAAGGGCATCAACTACACGCTCAGCTACCCCAGTGTGGGCGCCACCGAGCAGCTGCTGCTGACCGCGGTACTCGCCGACGGCATCACCCACCTGGAAAACGCGGCGGTGGAGCCGGAGATCAAGGACCTCATTGACCTGCTGCAAAAGATGGGCGCCATCATCTCCGTAGACACGGACCGCTCCATTCGCATTGAAGGCGTGGCCTCCATGCGCGGCTTTGACCACTACTCGCTCACCGACCGCATTGAGGTGGGCTCGTGGGCCGCCGCCGCGTTGGCCACCCAGGGAGACGTGTTTGTGCACGGTGCCCAGCAGCGCCACATGGGCACGTTCCTCAACGTGTTCCGCAAGGTGGGCGGCGAGTTTGACGTGGTCAAGGACGGCATCCGTTTTTACCACCCGGGCGGGCAGCTCAACGCCATCGCGTTGCAAACCGACGTCCACCCGGGCTTTATGACCGACTGGCAGCAGCCGCTGGTGGTGGCGCTCACCCAGGCCACCGGGTTGAGCATTGTCCACGAGACCGTGTACGAGAACCGCCTGGGCTTCACACGCGCCCTGGTGAAGATGGGCGCCCACGTGCAGCTATACCGCGAATGCCTGGGGGACCGTGCCTGCCGCTTTGGCCAGCGCAACTTCAAGCACAGCGCCGTCATCTCCGGCCCCACGCCGTTGCACGCCGCGGAGATTGAGGTGCCTGACCTGCGCGGCGGCTTCTCCCACCTCATTGCCACCCTGGCCGCGGAAGGCACCTCAACCGTGCACGGCATCGGCATTATTGACCGCGGCTACGAGGCCTTCCGCGACAAGCTGGGCGCCCTGGGCGCACGCGTGAAGTAACCCATGGCACGTGCACCCCGCCCGCCGCGCGAAGGCGACACCTTTGACCACCCGTGGGTGTTGCGCGCCACGGCGGGCCTGCTGCGCGGCACACTCACGTGTGTGACCCGCAAGGACTGGCACGGGCAGGAGAACCTCCCTCCCGTGGGTCAGGGCTTTATTGCCGTGTCCAACCACATCACGTATGCGGACCCGCTCACCTTTGCCCACTTCCTGTACAACGCGGGCAGGGTGCCGCGCTTCTTGGCCAAGTCCTCGCTTTTTGGGGTGCCCATCATTGGGCCCGTGCTGCGCGCCTGCGGACAGATTCCGGTGTATCGCGGCTCCGCACGCGCCAAGGATGCCGTGGACGAGGGCGCGCTCGCGTTGACCTCCGGCGGCACCATTGCGGTATTCCCCGAGGGCACGCTGACGCGCGACCCCGAGCTGTGGCCCATGGTGGCGCGCACCGGCGTGGCCCGCATGGCGCTGGAGACCGGCGTGCCCGTGGTGCCCGTGGTGCAGTGGGGTGCGCAACGCCTGCTGGGCACCTACAAAAAGGTGCCGCATCTCTTCCCCCGCAAAAAGGTCACGGTCATTGCCGGGCCGGAAATTGACCTCAGCGAGTTCCGCGACCGCCCGCTTGACGCGGAGCTGTTGCGTGCCGCCACCGATCACATCATGGATACGCTGACTGCCATGCTCCAAGACGTTCGCGGCGAAAGCGCGCCCGCCCAGCGCTATGACATGCGCAAGAAGGATCAGGCATGACCCGCGCGGCCGTGTTGGGCGCCGGGGCGTGGGGCACCACGTTTGCGGCGGTGCTTGCCGATGCCGGCTCGCAGGTGCGGCTGTGGGGACGTGACACCGATGTGGTTGCCGCCATCAACACGCAGCGGCGCAATGACCGCTTTTTGCCCGGCGTGCCCGTGCACGACGCGGTGACCGCCACCACGGACCCCCACGAGGCGCTCGCGGATGCCGAGTTGGTGGTGGTGGCGTTGCCGTCACAGCAGGTGCGCCAGATTGTGGCGCCGTGGCGGGACGCCGTTCCCGCCGACGCCACCGTGGTGTCGCTGATGAAGGGCATTGAGATGGGCACCCATGCGCGCATGTCGCAGGTGCTTGCCGAGGTGTGGGGCGTGGAACAGGAGCGCCTTGCCGTGGTGTCGGGGCCCAACCTGGCGCGTGAGATTGCCGTACGCCAGCCCACCGCCACCGTGGTGGCGGCCACGCACGTGGAGGCGGCCGAGCGCGTGGCGGCGGCCACCGCATCGGCGTACTTCCGGCCGTACACCAACCCGGACGTGCTGGGGGTGGAGCTGTGCGGCGCCTACAAGAACGTCATTGCCGTGAGCGTGGGCATTGCCGATGGGCTTGGCTTTGGGCACAACACCACCGCCACCGTGATTACCAGGGGTCTTGCGGAGATCACGCGGCTGGGATTGGCGCTTGGCGCGCAGGCGGAGACGTTCTCCGGGCTTGCCGGCATGGGTGACCTCATTGCCACGTGCGCCTCGCCGTTGTCGCGTAATCACACGCTGGGTCACCACATTGGCACCGGTGCGTCGCTGGCCGAGGCCATTGACCGCACCGGCGGCACGGCCGAGGGTGTGAAGACGTCGCTGTCCATTCTTGAGCTGGCGCACTCCGCCGGGGTGGACGTGCCCATCTGCGCGGCCGTGGTGGCCATGTTGCACCAAGGTGAGCCCAAGGAGGCGGTGCTCGAGGCGCTGCTGTCACGCCCGCGCAAGGCCGAGGTGCAACTGTGACGCAGGGGTCACTGCCCACGGTGGCCGTGATCTTTGGGGGCCGGTCCTCGGAACATGGCGTGTCCTGCGTGACGGCCGCCGGGGTGCTGGGTGCCATTGACCGCACCCGGTGGTCCGTGGTGGCGGTGGGCATCACTCGCGACGGGCGATGGACGCGCGTGAGTGCCGATCCCGAGGAGTGGCGCCTGCGCGATGGCGTACTCCCGCATGTGCCCGATGACGGGCCCACCGTGGTGCTTCCCTCCCGGGTGGGGGACGGCATGTGGTGGGTTGAGGATGAGGGCGCCGGGGGTGCGAGCGGTGCTGGCGCGGGCATCGGCGATGCGCGACGACTTGTGCCCTGGGCCCAGGTGACCGTGGCGTTCCCCGTGCTGCACGGGCCGTTTGGCGAGGACGGCACCATTCAGGGCGCGCTGGAGCTGCTGGACGTGCGGTATGTGGGGTCCGGCGTGCTCGCGAGCGCGGTGGGCATGGACAAGCAGTACATGAAGGCGTCGTTCAGGGCGGCGGGGCTGCCCGTCACGCCCGATGTGGTGGTGCACGAGGGCGAGTCGCTCGAGGCGCACAGGGGCGAGATTGAGGCGCTGGGGCTGCCCGTGTTTGTGAAGCCGGCGCGGGCGGGATCCTCGATGGGCATCAGCCGCGTCGAGGCGTGGGAGGAACTGGACGCGGCCGTGGCCGGCGCCGTGAAGCACGACCCCAAGGTGCTCATTGAGGCCGCCGTGGTGGGGCGCGAGATTGAGACCGCGGTGCTGGAGGCGCGCGACGGGGTGCGGACGTCCCTGCCGGGGGAGATCATCACCGGTGGCGACCACACGTTCTACGACTTTGAGGCAAAGTACCTGGATGAGGGGCATGTGGAGCTGGCGTGTCCCGCTCAGCTGGACGCCGATGTGGTGGCGCGCGTGCAGGAGATTGCGCGGCGGGCCTTTGCGGCGGTGAGCGCGGAGGGGCTGGCGCGCGTGGATGTGTTCTGCGGGGCCGATGGTGCCGTGACGGTGAATGAGATCAACACCATGCCGGGGTTCACGCCGTTCTCGATGTACCCGCGCATGTGGGCCGCGAGTGGCATGGAGTATGCGGAGCTGGTGGAGGAGCTGTTGCAGGCGGCGCTGCACCGGAGGGTTGGCCTCCGGTAGGGACGGGGTGCTGTGCTGGCGGGGCCTCGCGGGGTTTGCCCGCCCGGGGTTTGGGACTCAGTTGGCCCCTGTGGGGCGGTTGGTGTTTTCTGTGGGACTGGTTTGGCCCTCGCGGGGCCATTTGGGTCCCACAGGATGCAGAGCGCGCCCTGTAGAGGCCATTTGAGTCCCAATCCCCGGGGGGGGGGGCACTCCGCCAGCTGTCCCGCGCGACCGGCTCCTACCTACACTCGAGCCCGTTTGGCCTGCCCAGCGCGGCGCTTGGTGTGAGCTCCGCCAGCAGATCACCCACCGCCTCATCGGCCCGAATGCGCGGAATGATCGCCTCCACCGCCGGGCTCAACCCAAACGAGACCGCGTGCCAGAACCCCTCGGTGCCGTCACCATCATCGGTCACAAGCCAGCCCACCGTGGAACGCCCAGAATCCACCACCACGCACTGATCGGTGGTGGGGCCGGGAGGCTCAACCCCGCATCGGACCACAATGATGTACTCGTCGCCGTAGGCCGCAGTGGCCTGCGACGTGGTGGTGCGCATGGGGAGCCCGCCCAGGGTGCTGGGCGCGGCGAGCATGATGCGCGCGCAGTCGGGGTCGGCCGCGTAGGGCGCCGGATCCACGGGAGTGGCGGGCGTACACCCACCCACACTCAACGCGGCAACGGCACCCACGAGCGCGGCAGCAACACGGTGACGGAGGGCCATGGCCCCAGCCTATGTCGCCTAGGCTGGCGGGCGTGACGCTCATCTCCGACATGTCCGAGGACGCCCTCATCGCGCTCTTTGCGCCGCGCCTGCCACGCACCGATGCGGAGATTTTGGGCCCCGGCGACGATGCGGCGGTGCTTGCGGTTGACGGTGACCTGGTGGTCTCGAGCGATGTGCTCATCGAGGGGTATCACTTTCGCACAGATTGGGGAACGGCCCGCGACGTCGGATGGCGAGCCGCGATGCAGAACCTCGCGGATATTGACGCGATGGGTGCCGTGCCCACCGCGCTCCAGGTGACGCTCGCGGCGCCGGGGAGTACGCCCGTCGAGTGGGTCTTGGGGTTTGTGGATGGGCTGCGCGACGCATGTGAACCGCATGGCGTGGGGGTGGTGGGCGGCGACCTCAGCGGCGCGGAGCAGATAGCCGTGTCCGTGACGGTGCTGGGTGAGACGCACGGCGTGACGCCCGTGACCAGGGCCGATGCCGTGGTGGGCGATGTGGTAGCGGTGTCTGGTCCGCTGGGCGCGGCGGCCGCGGGGCTGGCGCAGTGCGTGGGTGGAATGCGCGTGGATGAGGAGGCGGTGGGGCTGTTTCTGCGTCCGGCGCCGCGCATTGGCGCGGGCCTTGAGGCGGCGCTGCATGGGGTGCACGCGATGATGGACGTCTCCGATGGGCTGTTGCGCGATGCGGGTCGGTTGGCGCGTGCCTCGGAGGTGGTGGTGGAGGTGGACGGCGCCGCGGTGCCCATTCATGGCGCTGCCGAGCGTACTGCGGTGTTGCTCGGTGCCGATGCGCGGGTCTGGGCACTGACGGGGGGTGAAGATCATCACCTGGTGGCCACGTTCGGCTCGCCGGCGAGCGTGCCCGCGGGGTGGACGGTGGTGGGTGTGGTGCGCGATGCGGCGCCGGGGGAGGCGTACGGCGTGCGGGTGGATGGTGTGGAGCCCGATGCGCTGGGATGGGATCACTTTGGGCATTGACTGAGGGGGTGTGGGGGGTTGGGGGTTGCGCGGGTGCGCTTGCTGTCCTGGGCGCGCGGGGTTGGGGACTGGTTTGGCCCTTAGCGTTTGCTGACTGAGCGGCGCTTGCAGGACCCTTCGGGGTTTGGGACTGGTTTGGCCCCTGTGGCGGGGTTGGTGTTTTCTGTGGGACTGGTTTGGCCCGGGGTGGGCCATTTGGGTCCCGCAGGATGAACGGTGTTGCTGTGAGGGGCCATTTGGGTCCCAAACGCGCGGGGGGAGGGGTGCCCCAACGCGCGCGGGCGGGCACCCAACGCGCGGAGGCGGCCACCAAACGGGCGGGCACCCAACGCGCGAAGCACGCACACCAACCCCCAGAAACGCCACGGGCCGCCTCCCCGAAGGGAGGCGGCCCGTGATCACACAGAATGCGGGATTACGCCGCGCGCTGCACCTTGCCGGCCTTGAGGCACGAGGTGCACACGTTCACGCGCTTGGGCGTCCCAGCAACAACCGCGCGCACGCGCTGGATGTTGGGGTTCCAACGGCGCTTGGTGCGGCGGTGCGAGTGCGAGATGGAGTGCCCAAAGCTGGGGCCCTTGCCGCAGACGTCGCAGGTGGCAGCCACGATAGTTCTCCTTGATATGTGCGCAGTGCCCCTTGTGGGGACGCGCAAGACTTCCTGCCCTGACGGGCAACCGCACTAGGGTATCTGAGAGAGGCGCGGTTTGCCAATCTGGGTGCACCATGGTGCCCTGGGATAGGCGCCGTGACTCTCCTCAGGCCCCGCGCCCCGAGCCCGCAGAAAGGACAGTGATGACTTCCGAGCCTACGCTCGTGCTCACCTGGTTGGGTGCCGCGCGTGACTCACTTGCCGCGCATCGGCGGGCGCTGGACACCATCAACGTCTTCCCTGTGGCCGACTCGGACACCGGCACCAACATGTGGCTCACCGTGATGGAGGGCCTGGCCTTTGCCGCGATGGCGGGCCCTGCGGCCACCGAGGGCGAGCAGGCGCGCGCCTTTGAACGCGGCGCGGTGCTGGGTGCGCGCGGCAACTCGGGCGTGATCCTCTCGCAGTTCCTCGCCGGAATGCTGGACTCGCTTGCACATGAGGGCGGTCTGTCCCGTGCCGATGCGCCCCGGATGGCACGGGCGCTCGCGGCAGGATCGGCGGCGGCTTTTGACGCCGTGGGGGTGCCCGTGGACGGCACCATGGTGAGCGTGGCGGCCGCAGCGGCCGATGCCGCGGCACTGGCGGCAAGCAACGCACCGGGCGGCAACGCACCGGGCGGCAACGCATCGGGCGGCAACGCACCGGGCAGTGGGAACGGCGGCGGTGGGAACGGGGGCGCCGCCGATGTGGTGCGCGCCGCCGTGGCCCGCGCACGCGAGGCGCTCGCCACCACACGTGAGGTGCTGCCTGCGGCGCGTGAGGCGGGAGTGATCGATGCGGGCGCCTGGGGTCTCACCCTGGTGCTTGAGGCGCTGTGGGAGGCGTACGCGGGCCCGCAAAGCCTTCCGCCCATCCAGGCTCGCGTTCCGGGCGGCGAGGATGACGCGGTGGGCACCGGTGGCGACGGGGACGCAACCCCCGCCAACCGCGGTCACGGAGCGCTTCCCGGCGGCGGGGTCTACGAGGTGATGTTCGTCTCCGGCAACACGGACCCCCAGGGCGCCACCCCCGACGACGCCCCCGGCGCGGGCTGGCGCGAACTGTCCGCCCAGTTGGCCTCCATGGGTGACTCGGTGGCGGTGAGCGGCATTCGCGGCCTGGTGCAGGCCCACGTTCACACCAACATTCCCGATGACGTGGTGGAGCTTGCGGACACGCTCGGCTCCAGCCAAATCCTGGTGCGGCATATTGGCGCCGCCCGTCAGCGTGACACGCGCACCGGCATGGTGGCGCTCACACGTGCGCCCGGGCTCGCGGCGCCGCTGGCCAACACGGGCGCCGTGGTGTTGGTGATTCCGGCGCAGGCGGGGCTCACGGACCGGGAGTTCTCGCGTGCCGTGCGTGACGCGGGTGAGCGGGAGGTGGTGGTGGCCGCCGCCGATGCGGAGCTACGCCAGGCGGCAACGCTGCTCGCGGAGGGCAGGACGGCCCCCGAGGTACACGTGGTGTCCGCCACCCATGAAGCCCAGGTGGTGGCCGCAGCCACCGCCTTTGCCCTGTTGGAGCCGCAGCAGAGAGCAGCCACCGCCATTGACGGCGCGGTGCGCGGCTGCCACACGCTCGCGGTCCCCGAGCCGGGGTGGGTGGAGGAAGCGGTGCGGGCCGCCACCGATGCCGACGTGCTCACCGTGATCTTGCCGCACGGTGTGGACGCCACCGCGGCCCACAACGCGGTGCGCCCCCACGTGTCCGAGGACACGGATGTGCAGGTATACCAGGGACGTCACCTGGCAGGTGGAGTGCTGCTGGGCGTGGAACGCGTGCCGTGACGGGCGTGTGGGGTGAGCGCCTGAGCGCGGTGCTGGGTGCGCGTACCGCGGCATCGTTGGCGCAACTGGACCTGCACACGGTTCAGGACCTACTGCGCCACTACCCCCGCCGGTACGGCACCCCCGGCGAGTTCACGGACATCTCCTCGCTACGCCTGGGCGACCACGTCACGGTGATGGCTCAGGTACGCACCGCCACCGTGCGCCACATGCATTCGCGTGGTGGCGCCATGCTGGAGGCGGTGGTCACCGACGGCGCGGACACCTTGCAGCTCACGTTTTTTGCCAAGCGTGCGGGCGTGTTGCGCCGCCACGAAGACCGGCTACGCGCGGGGCGGGTGGGTCTGTTTACGGGCACCGTGGGCGAGTACCGGGGGCGCCGTCAACTCACCCATCCCGACTACCTCATTGTGGGCGTGGACACCACCGACGAGCAGGAGGCGGTGCTTGAGGCCTCTCGCCCCATCCCGCTGTACCCGGCGTCGGCGTCGGTACCCACGTGGCGCATCGGGCAGGCGGTGCGCACCGTCCTTGACCCCCTGACCGCAGCGGACGTGCCCGACCCTCTTCCCGCGCACGTGCGCGAGCGTGAGGGATTCCCGCCGCTGCTGGAGGCACTGCGCGGCGTGCATGTGCCGGGCTCGGTGGAGGAGGCCGAGCGGGCTCAGGCGCGCCTGCGGTACGAGGAGGCGTTTGTGGTGCAGGCGGCGTTGGCCCGACGCCGTGCCGCTCGCGAGGGCTTGACCGCGGTGGCCCGGCCGGCGCGGGCGGGCGGGCTGCGGGACGCGCTCGATGCGCGGCTGCCGTTCCCGCTCACCGACGGGCAGGTGGCGGCGGGTGAGGAGATTGGTGCTGACTTGGCGCGCGCCGTGCCCATGATGCGGCTCTTGCAAGGCGATGTGGGCGCGGGCAAAACCGTGGTGGCATTGCGGGCCATGCTGCAGGTGGTGGACGCAGGCGGGCAGGCGGCGCTGCTTGCCCCCACGGAGGTGCTTGCGGCACAGCACCTGGAGTCGTTGCGCGCGCTCCTGGGGCCGCTGGGTCAGGGCGGCATGCTCACCGGCGCGGCCGATGCCACGCGCGTGACCCTGCTGACCGGATCCCAGGGCGCGGTGGCGCGGCGGCAGGCGCTGGCGGAGGCGGCATCGGGCGCCGCGGGAATTGTGGTGGGCACGCACGCCCTGCTGGGGGAGCAGGTGCAGTTTGCGGACCTGGGCCTGGTGGTGGTGGACGAGCAGCACCGCTTTGGTGTGGAGCAGCGCGATGCGTTGCGAGCGCGGGGCGAGCGTCCGCCGCACACGCTGGTGATGACGGCAACCCCCATTCCGCGCACGGTGGCCATGACGGTGTTTGGTGACTTGGAGACCACGGTGTTGGCGGAGCGTCCCGTGGGGCGCGCCAGCATTGCCACGCATGTGGTGCCGGCGGGGAATGCGGCGTGGGTGGAGCGGGTGTGGACGCGGGTGCGCGAGGAGGTGGCCGCGGGGCGGCGCGCCTATGTGGTGTGCCCGCGCATTGACGCCAACCAGGTGGAGGAGGGTGCCGAGGGGGAGACGGGGCTGACATCGGTGGTGGACCTTGCCGCCCGCCTGCAGGCACGGGCGGACTTTGCCGGGGTGGGCATTGGGGTGATGCATGGGCGTCTCAGCCCGCAGGACAAGGACCAGGTGATGGCGCGCTTTGCGGACGGCCGTACACCGGTGCTGGTGTCTACCACGGTGATTGAGGTGGGTGTGGATGTGCCGCAGGCCACCGTGATGGTGGTGATGGATGCGGACAGATTTGGCATGTCTCCGCTGCACCAGCTACGCGGGCGCGTGGGGCGTGGCACGGAGGCGTCGGTGTGTCTGCTGGTGACGGGTGCCGAGGAGGGGTCGCTTGCCTGGGAGCGGGTGACTGCCGTGGCCTCCACCACCGACGGCTTTGAGCTGGCGGAGCGGGATGTGGAGCTGCGCCGCGAGGGTGACGTGTTGGGGGTGGCGCAATCGGGTGGGAGGGGCTCGCTGCGGCTGCTCCGCGCCGTGCGGGATGCGGACCTCATTGCCATGGCGCGTGGAGACGCCGATGCGGTGGTGGCGGAGGACCCGGCGCTTACGGATCATCCGGAGTTGGCTGAGGCGATTGAGGAGGCGCTGGGGGAGCGCGAGGGATTCCTGGAGAAGAGTTAGGGTGGTGGACCGCTCAAAGCTGCGCCATCTACCAGGCACGTTGCAAAACGCGGCATAAAACCGTTGCAAAGTGCGGCATGAAATCGTTGCAAAACACTGCATAGAACCGTTGCAACGCACGGTATGACGGTGCCCGGGACCCCCAGAACGGCCCCGGAGACTGCTTTCCGCAGGCCCGGGCCACACCTCCCCAACCCCGCCTAGTTCTCCCGCGACGCCCGTCCCGCAAGGCGCGCCACCAGCGCGGGCGTACCAATCACCACCAGTGCCATCAGCAGCACCAATGCCACCCACAGCGCCACGCGTGTGGCCACAAACAGTCCCTCGGGAATGCTCCACGCCTCCGGGTCAAACGGGCCGGCCATCACGGTGCCTATGGCGCCCATGAGGGTGCCGCGGGTTGTGGTCCCCGCACCCACGGCGGGCACGGCCACACCCATGAGCAGCAGCGGCAGGAACGCGGCCACCAACACCCACGTGAGGCGACCCGCGCGGCGGCGGCTGGAGCCCACCGCAATACCCAGCGCCGTAGAGAAGATGAGCCCCACGACCGTCCCCGCGGCCCAGCCGGTAAACCATGTCAGCCCCATCGTCAGCACATAGACGGGAAAGAACACCACGGACAGTGGCCCAAACAGCGGCACCATCCCCAGGGTCACGGGCGCCGCGCCCGCAACGCCCGCCGCAAGCACGCCCCACAGCATGTCGCCGCCCATGCCGGACACCGAGCGGTCACCCTTGGCGGCATCCTCCTCGGACAGCGCCGCCGTGGGGTTCAGATGTTCCGCATAGTCCACGTACAGGCTAAAGAACCTGCTTCCCGCCACGAGGCCCGCCAGCACTCCCATGATTCCTACCGTCAGGATCAACGGCACGGGGCTCACGTTGTGGCTCTGGGCAAAGTCACGCACCATGAGCGGCAACGCAAGGGCCGTCACCGGCAAGGTGGCAAGGCCAATCGCCACCCCAATCCAGCGGAAGGCATCCCAGCGGCGCGTGGGCGTGGCGTCCGCACCAGCATCACCAGCAGCGTCCGATGCCGTGCCCGCCACGGCCGGGGCGGCATCCGACGGCGTCGCGTCAGCGGGCTCCGGGGTGGGGGTAGCGTCGTGAGAAGGGGTCACGCGCCCATCATGGCACGGGGTGCTCCGGTGCGCCCGAGATGCCCGACGCACCCGAGACGTCCGGTGCGCCCCCAAGCCCGGCATCGGCCGCCTCCGCCACGAGCGCGCGAATCACGTTGCCCAGCTCCACCGACCATTCCACCGGTAGCAACCCAGAAACCTTCCACACCGCGCGGTCAATCCGCTCGCCAAAGCGCTCCTCAAGCGCGGGGCTCATCCGCTCCCTGGGGTAGTCCATTGCGTGCACCCTCCACAGTGGCGCGACCCGTGCCGCGCGCATGGCACGAGACTAGCCACCCGCCCGTACCCTTAACCCATGACCAGGGTGATTGCCGGCGAGTTTGGTGGCCGCGCACTCACCGTGCCCAAGGCCGGCACCCGCCCCACCACGGACCGGGTACGCGAGGCCATCTTTAGCCGCCTTGACCATGCGGGCGCGCTACGCGGCGCCACGGTGCTGGATCTTTACGCGGGCTCCGGTGCGCTGGGCCTTGAGGCTCTGAGCAGGGGAGCGGCGCACGCCACCTTGGTGGAATCCGCCGCGGCGGCGGCGCGGGTGATCGAAGCCAACGTGCGTGCGTTGGGGGTGAGTGCGCGTGCCACCGTGGTGCGCGAACGTGCGCTCGCGTTCACCGAACGCAGCCACACCCCGTGGGACGTGGTGTTCATTGACCCGCCCTACGACCTCCCGGTTGCCGAGGTGGAGGCGGTGCTTGCCGCGCTCACCCACCGCCTTGGCCCCGCCGCCACGGTCATGCTGGAGGGCGCGCGCCGCGCCCCCCTTCCCGCCTGGCCCGACGCCCTGGAACATGCCACCTCCAAGGAGTACGGCGAGACGGTAGTGCATTACCTCCGGTACGTCGGGTAACGTCGGCCCATGACCACCGCCGTCTTTCCCGGCAGCTTTGACCCCGTCACCCTGGGGCACGTGGACATCGCGCGGCGCGCGCTCACCTTTGCGGACCGCGTGGTGGTGCTGGTGGCACACAACTCCACCAAGGCGCCCCTGCTGCCGGTGGACACCCGGGTGGAGCTGTGGCGCCGCGCCGTGGCGGGCATCGGCGGTATTGAGGTGGCCTCCAGTGACGGCCTGCTGGTGGATTTTTGCCGCTCCGTGGGTGCCGACGTGATTGTGAAGGGCCTGCGCGGCGGCACCGACTACGACGCCGAATGGCCCATGGCGCTCATGAACCGCTCGCTCACCGGCATTGAAACCGTGTTTGTGCCGGGGGACAACTCCCTCTCCCACGTGGCATCGTCGCTGGTACGTGACGTGGCACGCCACGGAGGCGACGTCAGCGCCTACGTTCCCGCCGGCGTGGCCGACGCGCTGGCACGGGCCATCCACGGCGAGGTTGAGTAAGCGGCGGGGTTTCGCGTAGACTAATGCGCTGGCCCAGCCGGTCTGGCACGGGTCGAGGTCCATCGTGGACCGGAAGGTGAGGGACGAGCGGGTGAACCACTCTCCCCACGCCGGCCAATCGCCGTACCGCTTCCCCGTGAGGGACCTGGTGCGCAGGCCGGGCGCGCGGCGTGAAAACCGTGACGCCTTTCCGCTCCCCGAGGCACTCGGCACGGACCTGATCGCGGTTCCCGAGGGTGCCACCGTCCAGCTCGATGTGAGCTGCGAAGTGGTGACCGACGGCATCTGGGTCTCCGGATCCTTCCAGGGCGAAGCGATCGGGGAATGTGGAAGGTGCCTGGACGAGGTTCGCCGCATGGTGGATGTCACGTTCCAGGGGCTCTTCCTCTACCCCGATGCCCCGCTGGGGGAGGACGAGGACTCGGACGACGTCTTCGTGTTCGATGGTGAGACCATTGACGTGGAAGAGGTGGTGCGAGACGCGGTGGTGACGAGCATGCCGTTCACCCCGCTGTGCGCCCCGGATTGCCAGGGGCTGTGCGACCAATGTGGCGCACGGCTTGCCGACAACCCGGGCCACGCCCACGAGGTGCTTGACCCGCGATGGGCGGCGCTGCAAAGTGTGCAGGACCAAAGTGTGAAGGACCGCAACGAGCGGTCCGATGAGAAGGAGAGTTAGCCGTGGCTGTTCCCAAGCGCAAGATGTCGCGCAGCAACACCCGCTCGCGTCGTTCGCAGTGGAAGACGACCGCTGCCAACCTCACCACGTGCCCCACGTGCAAGGCTGACAAGCTGCAGCACACCGCGTGCCCCGCGTGCGGCGCCTACAACGGCCGCCAGTACGCCGAGGCGCTGCGCACCGAGCACGAGGCGTAAGCCGCGCCACGTGGCGCCAGCAGACCTTGTCTTGGCCGCGGCCAAGAAGCTGACGAGCAGGTTGGGAGTCGAACTCGACCCCGACCTGCTCGTTCTTGCGCTCACACACCGGTCCTTCGCGTACGAAAACGGGGGCCTGCCCTCCAACGAGCGCCTTGAGTTCCTGGGCGACTCGGTCCTGTCCATTGTGGTGACCGACCGCCTGTACCGGGACCACCCCGACCTTCCCGAGGGCCAGCTGGCGCCCATCCGCGCCGCCACCGTCTCCCAGCGTTCGCTGGCCGCCGTGGCGCGGGACATCGGGCTGGGACCCTTTGTGCTGCTGGGCAAGGGGGAGATGGCCACCGGCGGGGCCAACAAGGACTCCATCCTGTGCGACACGCTTGAAGCGCTTTTTGGCGCCGTGTACCTGGCCCACGGCATTGAGACGTCCCGCACCGTGATCTTGGACCTGCTGGGACCCACGCTGCGCACCGCCGCGCATGCGGGCGTGGCCCTGGACTGGAAGACGTCCCTGCAAGAGCTGTGTGCCGCCCACCACTGGGGTAAGCCCGTGTACGAGGTGGAGGGCGAGGGCCCCGCCCACATGCGCACCTTTACCGCAACGGTGCTCATTGACGGCGTGGCGCGCGGCACCGGCACCGGCAGCGCCAAAAAGCTTGCCGAATATGGCGCCGCGGAGGCCGCCTTCCGCTCCCTGGAGCAGGACCTTGCCCGCACCGAGGGCGCGCCGTCAGCGGGCGCGGACGCCGATGCCGGAGCTTCCTGAGGTAGAAACCGTCCGCCGCGGGCTTGAGGCCCGTCTGGTGGGGGCGCGCGTGACGGACGTGGAGGTGCGGCGGGACTCCGCGGTGCGGCTGCACCCCGGCGGAGCCGACGAGTTTGCCGCCCACCTCACCGGTGCCACCCTCACCGAGGTGGCGCGCCGCGGCAAGTTCTTGTGGGTGACGTTGGATGACACGCCATGGGCACTGTCCGCACACCTGGGCATGTCCGGGCAGTTCCGAGTGCATTCCGGCCACGGCGATGCGCCCGCGCCGCACGCGCATTGCCGCGTGCGCATGCGCCTCCACGGGCGCCAGGGCGCGCTCACCCTGGACTTCCTGGATCAGCGCACCTTTGGGTACCTCCACGTGGAGCCCCTGGTTGACACCGCCGATGCTGCGCCCGGGGGAGCGGGCACCGTACTGGCGGCCGTGCCCCGGTCGGTGGCACACATCGGCCGTGACGCGCTTGACCCCGCCATGACCCCCGCCGGTGCCGTCGCCGCGTGGCGTCGCGGCAGCCGGGGCATCAAGCAGGTGTTGCTGGACCAGACGCGCGTGTCCGGCGTGGGCAACATCTATGCGGACGAGGCGCTGTGGCGGGCGCGCATCCACCCCGAACAGCGCGTGAGCGCGCTGAGCGTCCGGCGTGCGGGGGAGCTCTTTGAGGCCACACGCTTGGTGATGGAGGCGGCGCTCGCGCAGGGCGGCACCAGCTTTGACTCGCTCTATGTGAACGTGAACGGGGAATCCGGGTACTTCTCGCGTTCGCTTGAGGCCTATGGCCGCGGCGGTGAGCCGTGCGCGCGGTGCGGGAGCGCGCTGGTGCGGCGCGTCATCGGCGGCAGGTCAAGCCATTTTTGCCCCCGGTGTCAGCGCCTGCGGTGACGGGGTGCCGCGCCGTGTGGCATGCGTGTACCCCCTCCCACCTGGGTCTTAGTGGCGGGACCCGGGACCTTTGACCCGCGCAGGTCCTTGTCAGGGGAATAGCATCGACGCATGAGCAACGTCAGGGTCCTGGTTCTCGACGACCACGAGGTGGTACGTCGCGGTATCTGCGACATCCTGGACCGGGCGGACGGCATTGAGGTCGTCGCCGAGGCCGGGACCGTCGCACAGGCGGTGCGCCGCGCGGATGCGGTGCGCCCCGATGTGGTGTTGTCCGACCTCCGCCTCCCCGACGGCACGGGGCTTGAGGTAATTGCGCATGTGCGCCGCACCCTGCCCGAGGCTCACATTGTGGTGCTCACCAGCTACGACGATGACGATGCGCGTTCCGCAGCGCGCGCCGCGGGAGCGGACATGTTCCTGCCCAAGACCGCCGCGTCCACCGAGGTAGTGGAGGCCGTGCGTCGCGCCGCCACCGGCCGCGAGCACGGCCAGCACATCCGCGTGCGTGACGACGAGGTACTGGAGCGCCTCACCCCCATGGAGCGTCGCGTGGTGGAGCTGGTGGGCCGCGGGCTTGCCAACCGCGAGATTGGCGACGAGCTGGGCATTGCGGAAAAGACCGTCAAGAACCACGTGACGTCCGTGTTGGCCAAGATGGGCCTGCAGCGCCGCACCCAGGTGGTGGCGTGGGCAACCCGCCGTCACGCCTCCTCGTTCCGCGGGTAGCGGCGGCTGCCGTCACACCTCGCCCGTCGCGGCGTTCACAATCCACTCCGCGCGCGTTCCGGGGCGGTCCTTGGGGCCCTGTGCCGGCACCAACCGGAACGTCCCCTCACGCCGCAGCGCGCGGTTTGCCAGGTTAGATGTGCCCGAGTGACGCTTGGTGGCGCCCTCCGGGCCCACACCATCGTCCACAATGACCACCGCCAGGCGTCCCGCGCCGGTGCGGAGCTCCACCGATGCGGTGGTGGCCTGCGAGTGGCGCGCCACGTTGGACAGCAGCTCGCGCAGGGTGGCAATGATGTCGTCGGACAGCGTGGGGTCCGCGTCCACGGCGGCGCTCGCGGCCACCCAGTCGTTCACGGTGAGCACGGGGGAGAAGCCCAGCGAGTCCTGGGCCAGCAAAATCTCGCGGCGCACCCGTTCCGCGAGTGGCTCCGACGTGCGCTCGCCCTGTAGCTGACCCATCACGCCGCGCACCTCGCGTTGGGCGCGCTTGACGTGATCCAGGGTGGACTTCAGGCGAGCCGCGATCTCGGGGTCCGCGTCCAACGCGATGGCCTCCAGCTGCATGGCCGTGGCAAACAACTCCTGAGACACAAAGTCGTGGAGGTCATCGGCAATCCGCTCGCGCTCCGCCAGGAGGCTTTCCACCGAGCGCACATGCGCCAGCTCCGCCAACTGCAACGCCACGGCCGCCTGGTTGGAAAAGCGCTGCGCAATGGCCAGGTCGTGTTCGTCAAACAGCGGCTCACCCTGGTGCCGCCACAGCATGAGGAGGCCAAGCGTGCGGTGAGAGGCGCGCAGGGGGGCGTACAGCGTCGGCCCAAAATCCCGGACGGGCTCAATGACGTGGGGGCCGGGCGGCTGCGGTGCCACCGTGCCCACGCCGGAGCGGATGACGGACATGGCAAAACCCAGGTCCGGCAACACGGAGCCCAGTAATTCCGGGGCGCGGTCGCCATCGGCAAATTCCATGACCCACTCGTCGCCCACACCGGGCAACACCAGCACCGCGGCGGCGGCATGGCCCAGATCACGCGCGGTGGCCACGATGTTCTCAATGCCCTCCTCGTCGCCGCGGTTGGACAGGAGGGCCGTGGTGATGGCCGCCGAGGCCGCAAGCCACTCTTCGCGTTCCGCGGCCTCCTCAAAGAGGCGCACGTTCTCAATGGACACCGCCACGGCGGAGGCGAGCGCCTGTACCACCGCCTGGTCTTCAATGGTGAAGCCGCCCGGCTTGGAGGCCAGGTACAGGTAGCCGAACACCTCGTCGCGGCTGCGCAGGGCGGCCCCCAGGAAGGACCCCAGCGGGGGGTGACCCGGCGGCAGGCCAAGAAACGCGGGGTGCTCGGTGATCTCCTCAATGACCAGGGCGCCATGGTCGGGGATGGTGGCCAGCACGCCCACGGAGTTGGGCCCGCGCCCCAGCTTTTCCCACACGGCCACGTCCATGCCGCGGAAGTGGAACTCCTTGGAGATGCCGCGCTCGTCAAGGATGTTGATGGCGGAGTAGGGCGCGCCGGTGATGGTGGTGGCGGCCTCCAGCATCTTGTCCAGCACCTGGGGCAGGTCCAGCTCGCGCCCCAGCGCAATGACCGCGTCAATGAGCGAATCGGTGGCTGGATGCCCCGTGGACTCACGAATCAAGGGAGATCACCTCGTCAACTCCATCCAGTATCGCAAGGTCGTGCGTGACAATCACCACGGAACGCCCCTGGGCACGTACAGCATGCACCACGGCGCGCAGTGCGTCGAGGCCGTCCGCGTCCAGGTGCTCGGCGGGCTCGTCAATGAGCAGGATGCGTGCGGGGCTTAGCAGGGCGCGCGCCAACAGGAGCCGGCGCCGCTCGCCGCCCGACACGGAGTTGCCGCCGGCCCCCACCAGCGTGTCGATGCCCTGGGGCAGTGAGGCGCACCACGCGCCAAGGCCCACGGCCTCGAGCGCGTCACGGGCCTCCTCGCGGGTGACGCTACCGCGTGCCACGCGCAGGTTCTCCCACACGGTGGTGCCAAACACGTGGGCGTCCTCGGGGGTGAGCGCCAACGCGTGGCCCAGGTCGCTTGCCGCAACCGGGCGACCGTCGAGCGTGACCGTGCCGGCATCGGGCGTGTGAGCCGCCACCATGGCGCGCAGCAGCGTGGTCTTGCCCACGCCAGAGCGGCCCACCACGGCCACGGCCCCGCCGGGCGCCACAGTAAAGCTCACGGGCACGGTAGGCGTTACCCCGGGCCACGCCACAGAAACCCCCTCCACCCTCAACCTCGGTGAATCCCAAGGGTCCATGTCTAGTTTGTCCGGAATATCCCCCACGCCCTCTGTCACATCCTGCACATCAGTCACATTGACCCTTGGAAATCGCGGGGTGAGGGGGCCGGTGAGTTCGCTGAGGCGGCGGGCCGCTACCTGGGTGCGGAACATCTGTTCCACGGCAGGCGGTACCGCCTGCACCGCCTCAAAGGCCGCAAGGGGTAGCAACGCCACCACGGCAGCCGTGGTGGGTGCAATCAGCCCCGCATTCGCCTGCCACACTCCAATGCCCACGCCGCCAACCAGCGCCACCCCCGCACACAGCGTCTGCAACGCCAACGCCCACGCCTGCGGCCGGGCGGCGGACTCGGTGGCCGCCACCAGATCCTCATCCGCCGCGGCAAGCTCCGCCGCCGCCTCACCCGCGGTGCCCCACACCCGATGCTCCGTGGCATGCTCCAGCGCAGCCAGCGCCGCGGTGGACACCTGCGCATGCGCCGCGCCACCACGCTCCGCCGCCACCCGCGCACCGCGCCACGCAAGCAGCCCGCCACCCCCGGCCGCCACCGCCAGCGCCACCGCCAGCACCGCACCCGCCGCGGGCACCAACGCCACAGAAATCCCCGCGGCAATCACGCTCACCGTCCCCGCCACGCCCAGCGGAATGACGGCCCGCACCACCAGATCCCCCAGCGTGTCAATGTCCCCGCCCATGCGCCGCACAATGTCGCCGCGCTTGAGCGCCAGCGCATGCTCCGCGCCCGAGTCCGCTACCGCCGCGTACGCCCGCGCCCTGAGCGCCACCGTGGCCCGCAGCGCGGTCTCGTGGCTTGCCAGGCGCTCCACGTACCGGAACACGCCACGGCCGATGCCGAACGTGCGCACCACCGTCGCAGCCAGCGCCAGGTCGGCTGGGGAGGGCATGCCTGCCGCTCGTGCAATGAGCCACGCCGCGACGGCGGACAGCCCCACGGCGGAACCAAGCGCGGCGGTGCCAGCGGCAATGGACAGCGCCACCCGCGCGGGGCGCACCTCGGCGGCGCGGGCCAACGTGAGCCACGGGGTGCGCGCGCTCATGCGGGCGCCTCGGCCGTACGCGGGGCGGCATGAATGCGCACCACCTGGTCCGCATGTGCCACCACCGCATCGTCATGCGTGGCCACCACCAGCGTGGCGCCCTCCTGGGCAAGCGCCCGGAGGCGTCCCAGCAGGCGCTCGCGGGCGGCGCCGTCCAGATGCGCGGTGGGCTCGTCAAGCAACACCAGGGGCCGCCCGGACGCGATGGCCCGCTCCAGCGCACGCAGTTGGCGTTGACCCAGGCTCAGGGTGCGGCCCTCCACGCCCAGGTCGGGGCGCTGCGGCACCCACGCGCATTGCGCGGTCCACGCGGCGGCGTCGCACGCGCTGAGGTCCACGGTGGTGCCCGATGCGGTGGTACAGGTCACGGTGCCACGCTCCGCCGCCAACAGCCCGGCTAGGGCAAGGAGCAGGGTGGACTTGCCCTCCCCGTTGGGTCCCACCAGCGCGGTCACGGTGCCCGGCGTGGCGCTGAGGCTCGCGTCCGCCGGCGCCCACCGCATCCCGTCGGGGGTGGCCACGCCCAGGTTGTGCACGTGGAGCGTGGCGCCCGCCAGCAGGGGTCGTGCCCCACCCTCGGTGCCCACCCGCGGCGCCTCACGCTCAAGCGCGGCAAATGCGGCATCGGCGGCGGCCATCCCGTCCGCGGAGGCGTGAAAGTGCTGGCCCACGGCCCGCAACGGCAGGTACGCCTCGGGCGCCAGAATCAACACGGCCAGCGCCGCCTCAATGGACACCCCGGCGGTGACCAGGCGAAATCCCAGCGTCACGGCCACAATGGCCACGGCAAGGGTGGTGAGCAACTCCAACACCATGCCGGACAGGAACGCCACCCGTAGCGAGCCCATGGTGGCCCGCCGCTGGGCATCGCCCAACGCGCGCACACGGGAGGCGGGACCGTGCTCGCGGCCCAGGCCGCGCAGGGTGGGCACGCCGGAGATGAGGTCAAGGGTGCGGGCCCCAAAGCGCTCCATGGCGGCCAGATGCACGGCGCTGCGCTCGCGCGTCATGAGGCCAATCAGAATCATGAACACCGGAATGAGCGGCAAGGTGGCCACCACAATGGCGCCGGAAATCCAGTCCATTCCCGTCACCACCACCACCATGAGCGGGGTGACGGTCACGGCCAGCATGAGTTGGGGCAGGTAGCGCACAAAGTAGGGCAGCAGGCCGTCAAGGCCGCGCGTCACCAGCGTGGTGACGGCCGCGCCCTCGCCCGATGCCACCCACCGGGGGCCCAGCGTGGCGGCATGGGCCACCACGGCCTGGCGTAGGGCGGCCACCACGCGCACCCCGGCACGGTGGGCGAGACGCTCCTGCAGCCAGTGCAGCAGCACGCGCACGGCCACCAACGCCGCAAGCACCGGCAGGCCTATGTGCGGCGAGCGGGTGGCCAGCGGCATGAGCGCGCCCACGGGGCCCAGGGCGTCGGCGGTGAGGGGAAAGGGTGCCAGCACGGGGGCAAGGAGCCGTGCCACCACCAGCGCCTGCAACCCCATCACCACGGCGGTGGCAAAACCCAGCGTCGCCGTCACCACGATGTAGTGGCGGGCCGGGGCGCTCCGGGTGAGGAGGCGCGGGTCGAGGGGCTTCACGTGCGCGTGGGCTGCCTATGCCTGGGGGGAGCGGGGCAGTTCAAAGGTGATGCCGTGCTGGTCCGGGATGTGTGCGGCGCTGAGGCGTTTGCGGAACACCCAGTACGTCCACGCCTGGTAGGCGAGCACCACGGGGGTGAAGATGAGCGCCACCCACGTCATCACTCCCAGGGTGTAGTCCGTGGACGAGGCGTTGTGGATGGTGAGCGAATGTGCGGGGTTGTGTGCGGGCATCACATCCGGGTACATGGAGCCAAAGATGAGCACCACGGCGCTCACAATGGCCAGGGCGTTCAGCGTAAACGCCCAGCCCATGCGACCCCGGGACACCATCAGCGCGGCCGCCACCAGCGAGGCCGCGGCCACCGCCACCGCCGCCCACGTCCACGGCACGGAATACGCGAGCTGCGCCCACAGGGCCCACGCCCCGGCCACCACAATGGCGGCGTACGCAAAGCGGGTCGCAAGCCGTTGGGCGCGTTCGCGCACCACGCCATCGGTCTTCAGCGCCAAGAAGATGGCGCCGTGGGAAAGGAAGAGCACAAGCGTCACCGCGCCGCCCAGCAGGGCAAAGGGGTTCAGCAGGTCAAAAAACGTGCCGGCGTAGCGGTGGTTGGCGTCCAGGTTGACGCCGCGAACCAGGTTGGCAAAGGCCACACCCCACAGGATGGACGGCACCCAGGCGGAGCCGATGATGACGCGGTCCCAGCGCCGTCGCCATGCATCGGTGTCAATCTTGCCGCGGTACTCGATGGCCACGGCGCGCACAATGAGCGCCACCAGGATGAGCAGCAGGGGCAGGTAGAAGCCGGAGAACATGGTGGCGTACCACTCGGGGAACGCGGCAAAGGTGGCGCCGCCCGCGGTGAGTAGCCACACCTCGTTGCCGTCCCATACCGGGCCGATGGCGTTGAGCGCCACCCGGCGTTCCTTGTCGTTCTTGCCCACCCAGGGCAGGAGCATGCCCACGCCAAAGTCAAAGCCCTCAAGAACCAGGTAGCCGGTCCACAGGACGGCCAGCAGAACAAACCAGATCAGTGCGAGTTCCATGGAATCCCCTTGGCCTTAGTACGCAAACGAGAGCGGCGTGTCGGTGCCGTCGTGAAGGGTGGGCTCCTCGACGTGGGGTAGACCCTCGAGGGTGTAGCGCCGCATCAGGCGGAACCAGAACACGGCAAGCACCGCATAGACCACGGTGAACACCGTCATGGAGGTGAGCACCGCCTGCGCGGAGACCACGTCGGACACGCCAAACATGGTCATGAGGAACACCTGGTCGGAGCCCGAGGGGTTGGGTGCCACCACAAACGGTTGGCGCCCCATTTCCGTGAAGATCCACCCGAACGATGCGGCAAGGAACGGCATGGGCAGGGCCACCAACGCGAGCGTGCCAAACCAGCGCTTGTCCGTGCTGCGGCCCTTGCGGGTGAGCCACAGGGACGCAAGCGCCAGCGCGGCGGAGAACGCGGCAAGGCCAATCATCAGGCGGAAGCCCCAGTAGGTGATGGCCAGGTTGGGGCGGTACTCGATGGGTGTGCCGTCGTCCAGCGTGGCGCCGTAGCGTTCGGCGTACATCTCCTGCAGGTCCGCAAGGCCCAGCACGGTGGACTCCTCGCCGTCCCAGTGGCCGGTGGCCATAAAGGACAACATGCCGGGCACCTCAATGAGGTGGCGCACCGAGTCCAGGTCGTCACCCCCCAGGTTGCCAATGGTCAGCAGGGAGAAGGGTGCGGATTCGGTGGTGCGCACCAGGCCTTCCGCGGCGGCCATCTTGATGGGCTGCTGCTCAAACATGAGTTTGGCCTGCTGGTCGCCGGTCCAGATCACCAGGGCGCCCGCGAGGATCATCACCACGGAGCCAAAGCGCACCGCGGTACGGAACGTGCCCACATCGGGATCCTGGGCATTGGCGCGCGCCTTGGTGACCATCCACCACGCGGCGATGCCGGTGACAAACGTGCCGGCCACCAAGAAGGCGGTGGCAATCACGTGGGGGAACGCCACGAGCGTGGTGCTGTTGGTCAGCACCGCCACCACATCGTTCATCTCCGCGCGGCCCGTCTCAGGGTTGTACTCGGCACCTACCGGGTGCTGCATCCAGGAGTTGGCGGCAATGATGAAGTACGCGGACAGGATGGAGCCAATGGAGAAGGCCCACGCGGTGGCCAGGTGGACGCGTTTGGAGAGCCGGTCCCACCCAAATATCCACAGCCCAAGGAAGGTGGACTCCAGGAAGAACGCGATGAGCGCCTCCATGGCCAGCGGCGCACCAAAGATGTCGCCCACAAAGCGGGAGTACTCGGACCAGTTCATTCCAAACTGGAACTCCTGCACAATGCCGGTGGCCACGCCCAGCGCAAAGTTGATCAGCAGGAGCTTGCCGTAGAACTTGGTCAGGCGCAGCCACTTCTCGTTGCCCGTGCGGTGCCAGGCGGTCTGCATGATGGCCACGAGCAGGGACAGCCCAATGGTGAGCGGCACCAGAACAAAGTGGTAGACGGTGGTGATACCAAACTGCCACCGCGCCAGTTCAAGCGCATCCATGGGTCATGTCCTCCTTAGGCAGATACCCCCGACCGTAGTGGCGCGCCCGGGACCAAGGACCGGGACCTTCGTCCCTTGCCGCAACACTGATGACCCTACGTCACGTGAAGATCCACCCGTGCAGGGGTGGGGTGTGCGACAATAGGGGACAGGTTCGCGTCCAGCCACACCGGAGGTGAACCCCGACAGTCGCAACGGCCTTGGCAGCCGGAGTCTTTGAGGCTCCTGGCGCCGGACCGCAGGCGGCCGCCGCGAATGACAGACTTCCGTCACCGCAAGTCGCGAGTGACGACCGACGAGAAAGCCGGGCCCCGTGTGGGAGGCCGAGGCATTGAGGTACCCGCATTGAGCGAGGACAACACCACACCCACCACCGCAGTGATCTTCCAGGCGCCCCAGGTGCCCGCCCCGCGCGCCTCGCGCAGGGCATCGGCGCCGGCGGGACCGCCGCAGGTTCCTGCCGCCCAGGCGCCCGCCGCAGAGGCGGCTTCCGCCGACGCGGCCCCCAAGAAGGCCACGCGCACCCGTAAGCCCAAGGCGGAGACCGCCACGGCCGATGCCCCGGCAAGCGTCGCGGGCGACGTCACCGCGGATGGCGCCCAGGACGGCGCCCCCAAGAAGGCCACGCGCACCCGCAAGCCCAAGGCGGAGACCGCCACGGCCGATGCCCCGGCAAGCGACGCGACGGCCGCCATGGACGCGGGCGAGGGCACCACGAAAGCCGCACGGTCTAAGTCGGGCCAGTCCAACTCCGGCAAGGGCAAGTCCAGCCAGTCCACGTCCGGCCAGGCCACGTCCGAAGGCGCCGCGGAGTCCGAGTCGGACGCCCCCGCCGAAGGTCCCTCCACGGGCTCCGAGGACGAAGGCGCCGACGGTGCCGCCAAGCGTCGCCGCCGCCGTGGCGGCCGTGGGCGTGGCAAGAAGCGCACGGGCGAGGGCGAAGAGAACGAGCCCGCCACCCAGGACGAGGGCGAGGAGGAGCCCGCGGGCACCGACGAGGCCTCCGATGAGGACGGTGCCTCGCGTCGGCGTCGTCGCCGCCGCGGGTCGCGTTCCGGTTCCGGTTCCACCGCGAGTGAGGACCCGCTGCAGGGCTCCACGCGCCTCCAGGCCAAGCGTCAGCGTCGGCGTGACAGCCGCGACGGCCAGCGCCGTCGCCCCGTGATCTCCGAGGCCGAGTTCCTTGCCCGCCGCGAGGCCGTCAAGCGCGACATGGTGGTGCGCGAGAAGGACGGCCGCGTGCAGATTGCCGTGCTGGAGGACGACGTGCTGGTGGAGCACTACGTGAGCCACCAGGCACAGCAGTCCATGGCGGGCAATGTGTACCTGGGTCGCGTGCAGAACGTGCTTCCGGGCATGGAGGCCGCGTTTGTGGACGTGGGCCGGGGCCGCAATGCCGTGCTCTACGCGGGCGAGGTCAACTGGGACGCCGCCGGCATGGAGGGCAAGGCGCGCCGCATCGAGCTGGCGCTCAAGCCCGGCGACACCGTGATGGTGCAGGTCACCAAGGACCCCATTGGCCACAAGGGTGCCCGCGTCACCAGCCAGATTTCCCTTGCCGGACGCTTCCTGGTGTACGTGCCGGGTGGGGGCGTCACCGGCATCAGCCGCAAGCTGCCGGACACGGAGCGCAACCGGCTCAAGAAGCTGCTGCGCGAGGTCATTCCGGCCGATGCCGGGGTGATTGTGCGTACGGCCGCCGAGGGGGCATCGGAGGAGGAGCTGCGGGCCGACGTGGAGCGGCTCAAGCGCCAGTGGCAGACCATTCAGGACGAGGCCGCCACCGGCAAGGCCCCCAAGCTGCTGCGCGGCGAGCCCGACATGGCTATCCGTGTGGTGCGTGACATCTTCAACGAGGACTTTGAGTCGCTCACCATTCAAGGTGACGACACGTGGAACTCGTTGAGCGCCTACGTGGGCCAGGTGGCCCCGGACCTCGCGGCACGCCTGACCAAGTTTGTGGGCCAGGGCGACGTGTTTGCCGCACACCGCATTGACGAGCAGCTGGCCAAGGGCATGGACCGCAAGGTGTGGCTGCCCTCCGGCGGCTCGCTGGTGATTGACCGCACCGAGGCGATGACCGTCATTGACGTCAACACCGGCAAGTTTGTGGGCAAGGGCGGCACGCTCGAAGAGACGATGACGCTCAACAACCTGGAGGCCGCCGAGGAGATTGTGCGCCAGCTGCGGCTCAGGGACATTGGCGGCATCATCGTCATTGACTTTGTGGACATGCTGCTGGAAGCCAACCGTGACCGGGTGCTGCGCCGCCTCATCGAATGCCTGAGCCGCGACCGCACCAAGCATCAGGTGGCGGAGGTCACCTCGCTTGGCCTGGTGCAGATGACGCGCAAGCGTGTGGGCCAGGGCCTGGTGGAGGCGTTCTCCACCACGTGTGAGCACTGCAAGGGGCGTGGCTTCCTGGTGCACGGTGAGCCCGTGGCGGAGGCGTCCACGCCGCAGCCCGAGCCGCGCCGTCGGGGTTCGCGCGGTGGCCGGGCTCGGGTAGACGAGCCGGTGGCGCCCGTGGAGACGCATGCGCTCGACGAGCGTCAGGAGTCGCGCGATGCGGTGAAGGCGACGCTTGCGTCCATTGCCGCGGCGGCGGAGAAGGCCCATCACTCGCATGAGGATGAGCTGCATGACGACCACCTGCACGACGATCACCTGCACGGTGACCACGTGCACGTGGACGTCGCGGAGGAAGATGTGGCCCAGGAGTGGTCGGAGGATTCCGAGTAGCTCTGGGGCCCGGCGCGCCGTTTGACCGAGGCATCCTCCAACGGGTATCTTTGTTCGTCGGCGTGAAAACGCTCAGTCCTGCCTGCGCCCTCAGTGAGTGGCTGCGGCAGGAACCCTGTCAAGACGTTAAGGAAAACGCATCATGGTGTACGCGATTGTCAAGGCCGGTGGCCGCCAGGAGAAGGTCTCCGTGGGCGACATCGTCGTGGTGGACCGTCTGAAGGCGGACGCTGGCTCGACGGTGGAGCTTCCCGCTCTCCTTGTGGTGGACGGCGACAAGGTCACCTCCGCCTCCAAGGACCTGGCCAAGGTCAAGGTGACGGCCGAGGTGGTGCGCGACGAGCGCGGCCCCAAGATTCACATCCTGAAGTACAAGAACAAGACCGGATACCGCAAGCGCATTGGTCACCGTCAGGACCTCACGCGCCTCAAGGTCACCGGCATCAAGTAAGCGAGGAGTAACGCATGGCACACAAGAAGGGCGCGAGCTCCTCGCGCAACGGTCGTGATTCCAGCCCCCAGTACCTGGGTGTGAAGCGCTTTGGTGGTCAGGTGGTGAACGCCGGCGAGATCATCGTGCGCCAGCGCGGCACCCACTTCCACCCCGGCCTCAACGTGGGCATTGGCAAGGACGACACCCTGTTCGCGCTTGCCGCGGGTTCGGTGGCCTTTGGCCAGCGCCGTGGCCGCCGCGTGGTTGACGTGGTGACGGCCGGCTAATCCGGAACGCATTGTGCAAGAGGCGCCCCTCGGGGCGCCTCTTGTGCTTTCTCCGGGATCCGTGTGGTGGGCACCCGGCCTACGGCTCGGGCGTGACCGGCGGCGGCTCCACGGCCAGCGTGCGCGCCACGGTGAGCGTGCTGCTGAGCGTCGCGCCGTCGGCGCCTGCCACCGTCACCGTGTACTCCTGCGCCGCGAGCGAGCACGGGAACGGCACGGCCAGGCTGCCCTGCACGGGAACCTCCTGGTACGGCTGCTGTTGGGCATCCTGTGTGCCCACCCCAATCCAGGCGCGGGTGGCGTCCACGCTCTCCCAGGTGAGCGTTACCTCCATGGGCGTCACCTCGTCCACACACACCACCGCGGCGGGAGCCGAGAACAGCGTGATGCGCACCTGGGGTGCGGCGGCGCTCTGGCTGGGCGCGGGCGGCGGCGGAGCAATGACGGATGCATCCGGGTCCGATGCGGGCGGCGCGGAGGGCGCGGGAGGCACCGTGCCGGGGCGGGTCAGCAGGGCACCGGCCACGGAGACCAGCATCACGAGCACCAGTCCGGCGGCCACCCAGACGGCCACGGTGAGTGCGCGCGAACGGCGCACGGGCTCGGGCCGGGGCGGAATCCCGTAGTCTTCCGGGTAGGAAGCGGGTACCACGGAGGACGGCCCGCGCCCGTCCAGCCCCCGCGGTGCGACGGCGGGTGGAAGGATCTGGGTGGGTTCGTCGTCAGGCGACGGGTGGTCCGACATGCCGTTCCTTTCGGCCGTACAGCGTTTCCAGGCACAATAGACCCTTCGGGAGGTGGTGTGGGGCATGGCGTCCTTTATTGACCGTGTGGTGCTTCACGCGACCGCGGGTAACGGCGGGCACGGCGTGGCATCGGTGCATCGGGAGAAGTTCAAGCCCTTGGGCGGGCCCGATGGCGGCAACGGCGGGCGCGGCGGTTCCGTGGTGTTGTACGTGGACCCGCAATTCACCACGCTCCTTGACTACCACCACGGCCCGCACCGCCGGGCCGCGAACGGCGGCCAGGGTGCCGGCGACATGCGCCACGGCGCCAACGCGGCGGACCTGCGCCTGGGAGTACCCGCGGGCACCGTGGTCAAGGACCGGCACGGCGAGGTGCTGGCGGACCTGGTGGGTGACGGCGCGGAGTATGTGGTGGCGCGTGGCGGACGGGGCGGGCTGGGTAACGCGGCGTTGGCCACCCCCAAGCGCAAGGCCCCGGGCTTTGCCCTGCTGGGTGAGCCGGGCGACGAGGTTGAGGTTGTCCTGGAGCTCAAGTCCATTGCCGACGTGGCGTTGGTGGGCTACCCGAGCGCGGGCAAGTCCTCCCTGATTGCGGCCATGAGCCGGGTGCGGCCCAAGATTGCCGATTACCCCTTCACCACCTTGCAGCCCCACCTGGGCGTGGTGGAGGCGGGCAGCGCGCGGTACACCATTGCCGATGTGCCGGGCCTTATTGAGGGCGCGGCCCAGGGCAAGGGCCTGGGGCATGAGTTTTTGCGTCACATTGAGCGGTGCTCCGTGATTGCGCATGTGCTGGACACGGCCACCTTGGAGAGCGACCGGGACCCGCTGCGTGATCTGGAGGTGATTCTTGCGGAGCTGGCGGCGTACACCGGCGACGAGGCCATCTCCGGCGTGCCGTTGGCACAGCGCCCGCAGGTGATCATCCTCAACAAGATTGATGTGCCCGACGGCCGCGACCTAGCCGCCATCGTGCGCCCCGAACTGGAGGAGCGGGGCCTACCGCTGTTTGAGGTGAGCGCGGTGAGTCACGAGGGCCTGCGCGAGCTGTCCTTTGGCCTTGCCGCCATGGTGGAGGCCGAACGCGCCAAGGCCCCCGCACTGGAGAAGGCGCCCGTGGTGGTGCGCCCCGCGGCGGTGGACGACGCGGGCTTCACGGTGCGTCACGTGCGTGACGGTGCGCTGGACTACTTTGAGGTGCGCGGCGTCAAGCCCGAGCGGTGGGTGCGTCAAACCGATTTCCGCAACGACGAGGCGGTGGGCTACCTCGCGGACCGTCTTGCCACGTTGGGTGTGGAGGACGAGCTGTTCCGCGCCGGTGCGGTTCCGGGTTCTGAGGTGGTGATTGGCTCCCGCGATGGTGGCGTGGTGTTTGACTGGGAGCCCACCATGCAGGCCGGTGCCGAGTTGCTGGGGCGGCGTGGCACGGACATGCGCATCGAGGAGTTTGAGCGCGGCGGTCGCGCCACGCGTGCGGAAAAGCGCGCGGAACACAAGGAGCGCATGGACGCCAAGGCCGCGGCCCGGCGCGAGCTGTGGACGGAACGCGACGCGGGGCACTGGACGGACCCCAGCGACACCCAGGATTCCGGTGCGGGCGAGGAGGCGCCGTGAGCGACGCTCGTGACGCGGTGAGCCAGGCCCGCCGCCTGGTGGTGAAGGTGGGCTCGTCCTCGTTGACCAGCGCGGACGGTCACCTTGACCCGCACCGCATTCAGCACATTGCGGATGCGGTGGCCGCCGTGCGTGCCACCGGCACCGATGTGGTGGTGGTGACGTCGGGCTCCATCGCCGCGGGGCTTGGCCCCCTTGGCCTGACCTCCCGCCCGCGTGACCTGGCCCTGCAGCAGGCAAGCGCATCGGTGGGGCAGGGCCTGCTCATTGCCGCGTACACGGCGGCGTTTGCCGCCCACGCGCTGCAGGTGGGCCAGGTGCTGCTCACGGCGGATGACATGGTGCGCCGCACCCACTACAACAACGCGCAGCGCGCGCTGAGCCGCCTCCTTGACCTGGGCATGGTGCCCATTGTCAACGAGAACGACACGGTGGCCACCGACGAGATTCGCTTTGGCGACAACGACCGCCTGGCTGCGCTGGTGGCCACGGTGGTGCACGCGGACGCGCTGGTGTTGCTGACCGATGTGGACGGCCTGTACACCGCGGCTCCCGACACCCCGGGGGCGCGGCGCATTGAGGTGGTGCGCAGCGACGCGGATGTGGCAGGCATCGACATCACGCGGCGCGGCTCCGCCGTGGGCACGGGTGGCATGGTGACCAAGCTGGAGGCCGCGAGCATTGCCTCCGGCAACGGCATCGCGGTGGTGCTTGCCGCCGCGGCCGATGCCCGGGCCGCCATGCTGGGCGAGGACGTGGGCACGGTGTTTGTGGCACGCGGCAAGCGTTCCGTGACGCGCCTGGCCTGGCTGAAGCATGCCGCCAAGCCCGCGGGGGCGTTGGTGTTGGATGCGGGTGCGGTGCGTGCCGTGGCGGGCCGCAGGGCGTCGCTGCTGGCCGCGGGGGTCACCGCCGTGCGCGGCGAGTTTGAGCCCGGCGATGCGGTAGAGATTGTGGGCCCCGACGGGCAGGTGGTGGCGCGCGGGCTCGTGGCGTTTGGTGCCCATGAGATTCCCGCCATGTTGGGGCTGTCCACCCAGCAGCTGCGGGACGAGCTGGGGGAGCACTTTGCGCGCCCCCTGGTGCATATTGACGATCTGATTGTGGTGTCCTGAGCCGGTGCCGCCCGCATCGGCGCTGGCCCCGCTGCGCCTGCTTACACTGGTGCGCATGACTGACACCGCCATCGACGTGGAAACCGCCGTCCTTGACGCCTGCCGCCGGGCCAAGACCGCCTCGCGCGCCCTGGCCACCGCCACCCGCGCCACCAAGGATGCGGCGCTGGAAGCCATGGCCACGGCCCTGGTGGCGCAGGCGGAGCGGATTGTGGCCGCCAACGCCCAGGACGTGGCGCGCGAGCGCGAGGCGGGCATGAGTGAGGGGCTGCTGGACCGGCTCACGCTCACCCCGGCGCGCGTGGCGGACATTGCCGAGGCGCTGCGATTTTTGGCCACCCTGCCAGACCCGGTGGGCGAGGTGCGCCGCGGTTCCACGCTGCCCAACGGCATTCGCCTCACCCAAAAGTCGGTGCCGCTGGGGGTGGTGGGCATGATCTACGAGGCGCGCCCCAACGTGACGGTGGATGCCGCGGGTCTTGCGCTCAAGTCCGGCAACGCGGCGGTGTTGCGCGGTGGGTCTGCGGCACGCGAGTCCAACGAGGTGATTGTGGCCGTGCTGCAGGACGCACTGGAGGGCGCGGGTCTGCCGCGTGACGCCGTGCAATCCATTGACGCGTACGGCCGCGAGGGTGCGCGGGTGCTCATGAACGCGCGCGGCCTGGTAGACGTGCTGGTGCCGCGGGGAGGCCGCGACCTCATTCAGGCGGTGGTGCGGGACTCGACCGTGCCCGCCATTGAGACGGGCGAGGGCAACTGCCACCTGTACCTGGACGCATCCGCGCCCGCACAGCGCGCCGTGGACATTGCGGTCAACTCCAAGACGCAGCGCGTGGGCGTGTGCAACGCGGTGGAGACCATCCTCATTCACCGCGACGCGGCGGACACCGGCGCGGCGGTGTTGCGCGCGCTTCACGCGGCGGGCGTGACGCTTCACGCCGATGCGGCGGCGGCGGCGCTCGCCGACGTCCCCACCGTGCCGGCCACGCAGGAGGACTGGGGCACCGAGTACCTCAGCATGGATGTGGCGGTGCGGGTGGTGGACTCCATTGACGAGGCCATTGACCACATTCGCACGTACACCACGCATCACACCGAGGCGATTGTCACCAACGACCTGGCGGCCTCGGAGCGGTTTGTGGCGGAGCTGGACAGCGCCGCGGTGATGGTCAACGCCTCCACGCGCTTTACCGACGGCGGTCAGTTTGGCCTGGGGGCGGAGATTGGCATCTCCACCCAGAAGCTGCACGCGCGCGGTCCCATGGGGCTTGGCGAACTCACCACCACCACCTGGGTGGTCCACGGCGACGGTCACATTCGCCCCTAACCGGGGTGGGAGTCGCCCCAGACGGCGCTCCATGGAATACTGAAGGCCGACGTAAAGGAGAACCCGTGAACGCAGTGCAGGCAGTTGTCACCGCGGCCGAAGAGGCCACCCACGTGGAGCTTCCCATTCCGCCGGGAGCCTACGGACTTGTTGCCATTGCGGTCATGGTGGGCCTGCTCTTTGTGACCTACGCCTTCCGGAGCGTGGGCACGCGCCACTGACGTGTCCACACCACGCCGCATCGGCGTCCTGGGAGGGACGTTTGATCCGCTCCATTTGGGGCATCTGGCGGCCGCAAGCGAGGTGCATCACGCCCTGGGCCTTGACCTGGTGCTCCTGGTCCCCACCCACGCTCAGCCGCTCAAGCCGCCGCCCGTGGCATCGGCCGCTGACCGCCTGGAAATGTGCCGCCTTGCCGTGGCCGACGACCCGCGCCTGGACGTGGACGACTGTGACCTGGTGCGCGGCGGCCCCACGTACACCGTGGACACGCTCACCGATCTTGCGGCCCGTTACCCGGGCGCGGAGCTGACGTTTATTGCGGGCGCGGATGCGCTGGCCACGTTGGATCAGTGGCGGGACGTGGAGCGTCTGCGCACCCTTGCACGTTTTGTGGGAGTGACCCGCCCGGGCTACGCGACGCCCGCCATGGCGGACGGGATCCCGGTGGTGACCGTTCCGTCGGTGGCGGTATCCTCGACGGAGGTTCGTCGCCGCGTGCATGAGGGTGCACCGATCCGGTACCTCGTCGCTCAAGGTGTGGTCCGATACATAGAACGACAACGGCTGTACCTCGGAGGATGTGCATGACTGAAGAGCGGCTTTCGCGCCGCGCGCGCCGTGCGCAGGATGAGGCGACCCACCCGGACCCGGCGGCGGAGTTTGCCGCGCGCGTTCAGGCCGGCGAGGTTCCCGAGGTGGGGCCCGACGGTCATGTGTTGTCCCGGCGCGAACGGCGGCGGTTGGAGCGCGTCACGCAGCCCGTGGAGTCATGGACGGCGGAGGAGGAGATGGCCGCTACCGGCCAGATCCCCGCGTTGACCCCCGAGGTGATTGCGGAGCAGGAGCGCCTGGCGCGCCTCAAGGCCCAGGCCGCGCAGGCGGAGGCGATTGCGGCGTCCGTGGAGATGCGCGTGGTGGCACCTCACGAGGCCCTGCCCGATCGGGTGGCCGAGGTGACGGGTCAGTGGGCCCAGGTTGCCGCCGATGCCGCGGTGGAGCCGCAGGAGGCCCCCGTGGAGGCTTTGCCCGCGCCCGAGCCCGTGGAGCCCGAGCCGGTGGTGCCCGAGCCCGTGGCGCCTCAGCCCGTGGTTTCCGAGCCCGTGGAGCCCGAGCCCGCGCATGAGGTGCCGCTGCTTGACGCGGCGCCGCCCAGCCCCGAGCCCATTCCCGCGTCGTTGCGCCACCTGTTCCCGCCGGGCTCGCTCCAGGCGCGCGCGTTTGAAGAGCAGGATGCCCGCGAGGCCGCGGCCCGCGCGGCGGCGGAGGCCACCGCCATGCCGGAAGTCGCAGCTGCGCCTGAGGTGACGGCCACGCCCGAGGTCTCTGTCGCGCCCGAGGTGACCGAGGCACCCCGGCCCGATGACCCGGCGGAGGAGATTCGACGCCTTGCGGCCTCGGCCATGGAGGGTTTGCAGCGCGCCACACATGAGGATGAGTCAGCGGCAAGTGCGCCCGCCCCTGAGCCTGCGTTCGCGCCAGTAGCCGAGCGCGCGCCGGAGCCGGAGCCCGCATCAGAGCCGGAGCCCGCACCTTCCAACCCGTTTGCGGAGGCGCTCGCGGCGGCAGAGGCCGCCGTCGCCGCGGCGCAGCCGGTGGACATGGGCAATCACGCGTACCCCGTGGAGCCCGCGTTGTCCACGGAGCCCGTTCAGGCGGCGGAACCCGCGCCCTCCGATGAGCCGGCACCGCTGACCGATTCGAGCCTGTTCGCGGGCCCCAGCCCCTTCGCCGCCCCGGAGCTTGCCGCCCCGGCATCGGCCGTGCCCACTCCGGAACTCACCGCGCAGCAACCGGTCACCCCGGCGTCGCCGTGGCAGGAGCACCCGCTGGACGCCGTGCCAACCATCCCGGCATCGTCCATTCCGGAGGCGGACCTCAACGCGTACACGCCCGTGGAAAACCTCCCAACGCCGGACCTTGCGGCGTTGGAACAAGCCCGAGCCAACCCGTTTGCCCCGGTGGGTGCCACATCGGCCGCCACGGGTGCCTTCCCTCAGGTGACGCCCACGCAGTCGGCGCTGTTCCCGGGCCAGCCGCTCACGGGTGCCACCCCCATATTTCCCGGCGCGTTGCAGGCGGGTACCAACTCGGGCGTCATTCCGCTCGTTAACGGGCAGGTACCCACCATGCCCGGCCAACCCCTCACGGGTGCCATCCCTGTGGTCAAGCGCGAGGCGCGGCTGCAGGAGGCCGGGGGAGTGCGGCACTTTAGGTGGGTCCACTTTCTGGTCCTGGGAGCGCTGATGTTTGTGTTGGGTGTGGTGGTGTATCAAGTGATCAGGTACGCCACGTGACGGCCTCTGAGCGGGCCGTGAGCCTGACGCTGCGCGCCGCCAAGGCCGCCAGCGAGAAGAAGGGGGAGGAGCTGGTGGCGCTGGACGTCACGGCGCACCTTCCGCTTGCCGACGTCTTTTTGATTGTGTCCGGCAGCAACGAGCGCCAGGTGGCCGCCATTGCGGAGGGGATTGAGGACGCCCTGCGCGAGGACGGCGCGCATGCCGCCCGCCGTGAAGGCGTGCGCGAAGGCCGGTGGGCGCTGCTGGACTTCAACGACCTCATTGTGCATGTGATGCATGAAGAAGACCGGATCTACTACGACCTGGAGCGGTTGTGGAAGGACTGCCCGGTGATCCCCTTGCCGGAGGACGTGTGAGCCGGCTGTACGTGGTGCGTCACGGGGAAACCGAGTGGAACGCCCAAGGGCTGCTGCAGGGTTCCTCGGAGGTCCCGCTGAACGAGCGCGGGCGGGTGCAGGCCGTCAGCGCGGGCGTCTCGCTCAAGGGCGTGGTGGCACCGGGCGCGGTGATTGTCAGCTCCACCCTGGGGCGGGCATGGGACACGGCACAGGCCGTGGCACATGAGGTGGAGGTGCCGGTGGTCCACGCCGATGCCCGGCTCATTGAACGCTCCTACGGCGTGTGGGAGGGGCTCACCCAGGCGGAACGGGATGCCCGGTACCCCGAAGAGGTGCTGCGGTGGAACTCGCGCCGTGAGCCGCGTATTGAGGGCTACGAGGGGCATGAGTCCGTGGTGGCGCGCATGCGGGAGGCGTTGGACGAGTGGTGGCCGCGCGCACAGGGCACGGACCTGGTGTTGGTGACCCATGGCAGCTCGGGGCGCATGCTGATGCTCTCGCTGCTGGGGCTACCCACGCACACCCACGCGGTGGGCAACCTGGAGAATGCGGCGTGGTCGCGTCTTGTGCCCGTGGCCGATGCCCCGTGGTGCCTGGAGCGCCACAACGTCAACGCGCAGGCGTGAGGTGGGGTGATGCCGTAATCCGGGGGCGGATTAACACCCCAGGCCCGCGATGGGATAGTATCAATCCCGCTCTGGAGAGCATCCAGGGGCTGTGGCGCAGCTGGTAGCGCACCTGCATGGCATGCAGGGGGTCAGGGGTTCGAGTCCCCTCAGCTCCACTTTTACAGTGGCTGATAGATGTGGTGTTCGGTAACCATCTGCGCCGCACCACACGTCGATTCTCAGCCCACCAGTCCAAGCAGCACGCCCCCGGCGGCACCCACCAACACCACCGCCCAGGGCGGGATTTTCCCCACCACCAGCAGCGCCAGGCACACCAGTGCAAGCGCCGCGTGGCCGGGGCCCGTGATGGCGCTCGTGGCCACCGGGGTGTAGAGCGCTGCACCAAGAATCCCCACCACGGCGGCGTTTGCGCCGCGCATCAGGGCCTGTGCCCACACCCGCGCGCGGAGAGTGTTCCATAGGGGCATCACGCCTACCAGGAGCAGAATGCCGGGAAGGAAGATGCCTACCAGGGCAATCACCGCACCAAGCACACCCTGAGGGCCGCCCGTGGACAGGACGCCAAGGTACGCCGCCAGCGTGAACAGCGGGCCGGGCACCGCCTGCGCCGCGCCATAGCCGGCTAGAAACTGGTGGTCGGTGACCCACCCCGGATCCACCACTCCCGCCTGCAGGAGGGGGAGTACCACGTGACCCCCGCCAAACACCAGCGCGCCGGCCCGGTAGAACGCCTCAAAAAGGCGCACCCCCGGCGCGGACGTGAGGGCAACAAGGAGCGGCCCCGCTCCCAGCAGCAGGGCATAGAGGGCCAGGCACGCAATGCCGATGCCACGCGACACCGGGAATCGCAGCGCACCTTCCGTGGTGCCCGTGGTGGTGCGGCACAGCAGGAGGCCCGCCACCGCCCCGAGGACGAGGGCGAGGATTTGCCCCAGCCAACCGGCAACGAGGAGCGCCACCGCCGCCGCAATCACGGCGATGGTGGCACGTCGAACATCGGGCGTGAGAGTGCGCACCATGCCAAGAACGGCCTGCGCAACTATTGCCACCGCCACCGTCTTCAGCCCTGCCAGCAGCCCATCACCCACAGGGCCGGTGACCCACAACGAGCCATACGCAAAGGCCACCATGAGCGCGGCCGAGGGGAGCGTGAAGCCCACAAACGCGGCCAACGCGCCCCGGAATCCGGCCCGATGCAGGCCAAGTCCAAACCCCACCTGGCTGGATGCGGGGCCAGGCAAGAACTGGCACAGGGCCACCAGGTGGGCAAAGCCCTGATCGCTGACCCATCTGCGCCGCTCTACTAGCTCGGTGCGAAAGTACCCCAGATGGGCAATGGGGCCGCCAAAGGACGTCAACCCCAGCTTCACAAAGACGCGGAACACCTCGCCGGGCGTTCCCGGCGCGCCGTCAGTCGCCGGCTCTGCGGCTACGGGGTGATGCGGCGGCGGATGGTCAGACACCCCCGCATGGTACGTCTGCGACGCAAACGCCGGGTGAACGCGAGGTGGCGGTGGGGTGCGTGTCCGTCAGGGGTCCGCGATAGCGTCGAGAAAGCAATAACCCCGGAGACGTGCTTTCGCAGAGGCCTTCCGGGGTCTTCGCGAACCACGGTACCACAGGAGGGGTTATGGAGCCTACGGGGATCACCCAAGAGACCAGCGTGACGGCCGCACTCTCCACAGAGCGGCTAGCCCCGTACTTGCGCGCCATGAATGGCGACCATGTGAAGGCGTTGGAACTCTACGAGTGGAACCTGGTGGTCTCGAGCGCATTCTTTGAGATGCTCGCCGTCCTTGAGGTTGTGTTACGCAACGCCCTGAGCGAGCGCCTTGCCCTCCGCCACGGCAGCTTGCCGGGTCACTGGTATGAGAACACGCTTGAGACCTTCTCCGCTCAAGCTTCTCGTGACATCGTCGAGGCTAGACGCCGAGTCGCTTTGCGTCATCATCGGGAGTCCTCGGGTCGAGTGGTTGCAGAACTGAACTTTGGGTTTTGGAAGTTTCTCCTCGCCAAGCGGTACGAAGCCACCCTCTGGACCCACTGTCTTCGCCACGCATTCCCTCACCTTGGGCCGCAGAGCCGTGCGATTGTTTACGGTGCACTCGATGAGTTACACGCCCTGAGAAACCGGATCGCTCACCACGAGCCGATTCACGCGAGGGATCTCTCGGCCGACGTCCTCACCATCTCCCGCGTACTCGGGTGGATTGACCCTCACGTACGGGACTGGGCTTTGGGAATCTCGCGTGTCGTACCCCTCATAAGTGTGCGACCCTCCTCACCGCGTCGACTCAAGCACTAAGTTCGGCCACCGTCAGGTTGGCCATCGACCTAGCGCGGCAGCGGCCACCCTTCGAGCACCGCCGCGAGCGCCACCTCGCACTGGTCGTCAAAGGAGGGGGAGAAGCCGGCCTGCATGAGTGCGCTCAGGTGGGGGAGCGCCGATGCGTCGGCAGGGAAGTCTGCGGGGGCATCGACGGAGGAGTGGGCAGGGTGCGCCGCATGGGCCGTACCCCCCACCGGTGGCGTGTATTCCCCCAACGCGGACGCCACCGTCACCATGACAAGCGTGTTGATGAGGTGCCCCAACGTGGGCGTCAGGGGTGCGCCCAGGCGGAGCAGGGTGCCCAGTACGCCGTCCGCCATGCGCAGCGCGCCGGCCGAGGCGAGGGGGCGCGTGGCAATGAGGGGGATGAGTCGCGGATGGGCGGCAAGGGTCTGCCGTAGGGCGCGCATCACCGCCAGCGCGTAGGCGCGCCACGCAGCACCCGCGCCCTCCGCATCAGCCCCCTCCGCACCAACCCCCTCCGCATCGGGCGGCGTGAACGTCTCCCAAAACTGGTCCACCAGCGCATCGGCCACGGCCTCCTTGGAGGGGAACAGTCGGTACGCCACCATGGGGTCCACGCCCAGCGCGGCACCCAGCGAGCGCATGGTGAGCGCGTCAAGCCCCTGCGCGTCCACAATGCCCAACGCGGCGGCAAGAATCTGCTCCCGGCTCACCTTGGCCGGACGTGGGCTCATTGCGACTCCTTAGACCTCACCCGCAGGGCCAGCACCGCGGCCCCAAAGAACACGGCCGCACACCCCACCAGCACCACGCATGGCATGGCCACCTCCCGCAGCGGGGCGTCGTCAAGACTCAGCGTAGTGATTGCCCTCAGCGCCCAGTATGCGGGTGAGCCGAGTGCCGCCACCTGCATCCAGTGCGGCAGCGCGCTGACCGGCCCAAACGCACCACCCAGCCCGGCCATGGCCATACCCAGAATGTTCACCCACGCCATGGCTTGGCTCTCCGTACCACACAGTGCAAACAGCGCCAGCGCAAACGCGGCCATGGCCACGGCAAACAGCAGCGCCACCAGGCCGATGCCCGCCATGGCTCCCGTGGGGTGGTAGCCAAACAGCAGTGCACCCCCGGCAAGCACCGTCAGCAGTTGGGCACAGTGGACGGCCACCCCCGGTAATGCCTTGCCGAGCAGGACCGATGCCGTGGACGTCCCGGCAAGGCGCAGCCGCTCCCAGATGCCCCAGTGACGGTCGCGGTACAGGGCCGTGAGGAACTGCTGTCCATTCAGCAGGGCAAAGAGCACCGCCAGCGCGGGCACCACGTATTGCACGCCGCTGCCCGGCGGGTAACCCTGGCTCCGAAGTAACGCCTCCATGCCGGGGGTGAGGAACGGCACAAACAGCAGCGGGATGATCACCATGACCAGCACGGGAGTGATGTCGCGGCGCAGCACCCGCAGTTCCACCGCCGCCACCGCAAGGGCGCTACGCATGAGCGGTCACCGTCCCCTGTCCGGCGTGTGCGCGTCGCGTGATCTGCCCGTTCTCCAGGACGGCCACGTGGGCCTCGAGCGCCGTGACCTCGTCCAGGTGGTGAGTGGTGTAGACCACCGCGGCGCCGCGCGCGGCCACCGTGCGCACGTAGCCGACAATGCGCTCGCGGGAGGCGGCGTCCGCGCCCACCGTGGGTTCGTCAAGAAACACCAGCCGCGGCTCATGGGCCAGCGCCATGGCAGTGTGGAGGCGCCGCTGTTGTCCGCCGCTGAGGGTGCCCGCGATCCGGTGGGCCATGTCCTGGAGCGCCAAGTCCGCGAGAACTCGGGTGGCGTTGGCCCGCGCCCGCGCAGGGGAGAGGCCATGCAGGGTGGCAAGCGCCACCACGTTCTCCATCACGCTCAGTGTGGGGTAGATGCCCAGTCGTTGCGGCGCCACCCCCAAGAGCCGTCGACGCGCGGTGTGCACCGGTGCGCCGTACAGCATGACTCGACCGGCATCGGGCGCAAGAATTCCCGCCGCGATGCTCAGCAGCGTGGACTTGCCCGCGCCGTTGGCACCTAGCAGGGCCACCACCTCGCCCGGGCGCACCTCCAGGTGCGCGCCACGGAGCACGGGCGTGCCGGCATAGCTTTTGCTCACCCCGGTCAGGTGCAGGGCAGGGGTGGGGTCAGGTACGGGGCCGATGCTCACCCCATAAATCTACAACGTAGAGTTATGGGGGGTCAAGGGAGGGGTGGTAGGGGTGAGAGGGCGAGTCATGCACCGGTGAGCGGCGCACGGGTTCACGGCGTACTGACCAGCGCGCCCGCCCCCACAACGCCGCGCCAAGCACTCCCAGCGCCACCACTCCCAGGCCGGACCAGATGACGGTGCTGGTGCGCCAGTCGCTTTCCACCCCGTACTGCCCATAGGGGAACAGGGGCACGCGGTGCTCCCAGGGCCGGATGAGCGCCCATGCGGTGGCAAGCGGCACCGCCACGCTCGCGGCGGCGAGCCCTGGCATGGCCTCGCCACGCGACCGGCGCCACGTGCCCCACGCCAGCCCCGCCAGGATGGCCACCCAGCCGTGCAGCAACACCGTCACCGCATGCCCAAACACCGCCTGATGTGCATGCGCCACGAGCGCGGCCCACGTCACGGCAAGCACCGCCACTCCGGTGAGGCGGACGCCGGTGCGCCAGCCCAGTCCGCGGGGCGCGGCATCCACCACGGTGGCGGACTGCTCGTCCACACACCAGGCGGCCGCACCCGCAAGCAACCCCACGGCGGCCCCCTCCAGCGGCCACAGGCTCCACGGATGCCACCGCACTAGCTCCATGATGATCACCACCAGCGCCACCGCCATGCCAAGACGCCACCACGGCACGGCGCGGGCCGCGTAGGTCAGCACATCGGACACGGCAGCGGGTTCATCGCAACCTCGGTGAAGCCCACGGTCATGGTGAGCACACCCAACACCAGGGCCGCTGCCACCAGGGCCAGCGCCACGCGCGCCAGGGTGGTGCGGGAGGCATCGCGGTCGTGCAACGCGGCAAGCACCACGCCCAGCGCACACAGCACCGCCAGGTAGCCAAGCCAAATGAACGGGTTGCCGGGAGCGGTGGCCATATGCCACACCGCCTCGGGGTCCGACGGCCACCCCTGGCTCACCTGGCCCACAAAGTACGTCCACACCCACCACACGCGGTACGGCTGACCGCCCGCAAAGTTGCCCTGCAACAGCATGGTGATGACCACCATCACCACGGCCGCAATGACGGCCACCCCGCGCCGCGAAATGTACCTGGCCAGCACCAGGCCAAGAATGGGACCACCCACGGCGGCAATGACGCCGTTACCAAAGCCCTGTGCGGCCACAAACGCGGCGCTCACGCCGGGCGGCAACAGCCAGTCGGGGCGGTCATGCGCAACAAAGCCGAGCATCACCGCACCCCACAGCACCAGCGCCAAGGCCCCGGGCACCACGGCGGCCGTGGCAAGGGCGAGCGTGCGCGTGCGTTCGGGAACCGCCACGGCGCCCGCGGCATCGGCGGCGCGATCCGAGCGTCGCGTCATGCCAAACATCACAATGATGCCCAACACACCCAGCAGCGCGGCGGGCCCCAGCGCATATGTGAGCGCGGTGGCGTTGTCGTCATCGGTGAAGGCGCTCACCACCACGGCAATCGACAACACCGCGCCAATCCACCACAGGGGTGAGCGCAGGTAGTTGCGGATTTCTTGACGCGCCAACACGGCGTAGGACGAGGACGAGGTACTCATGCATGTGCTCCCGAGGAAAGATGGTCGTCGGCACGCAACAAGAGGTACGCGTCCTCGACGGTGGGTTCGGTGGTGACGGAGTCCGGGGCGGGATCGCCGCCCACGGAACGAATGTGTCCGGTGCCGGTGCGCCACGTGTGCACGGCGCCTGCGCTCGCGGTGGGGCCAATGTGGACGCGCCCGGCGGCCGCTCCCAACAGCGCCGCCACGCTGCCGTCAAAGCGCACCTGGCCCTCATGCAGCACGATCACACGGTCACACAGCGCGGCCACGTCCTCGGTCTGGTGCGTGGAAATCAGCACAGTGCCGTGGGTGCGTGAGAGGAGGTTGCGCAGCGTGGCCCGTTGCTCCGGGTCCAAACCCGTGGTGGGCTCGTCAAGGATGAGCAGTTCGGGTGCGCCCAGGAGTGCCTGGGCAATGGCCAGGCGGCGGCGTTGCCCGCCGGAGAGCTTGGACACGCGGCTCATGCCACGCTCGCCCAACTCCACCAGATCCAGCACGCGCCGCACCTCCTCATGGCGTCGCTGGGTGTTCTTCCACTCCTTCAGCACCGCGATGTAGTCCAGGAAGCCAAAGGCCGTCATGCCGCGTGGGAACACCACCTCTTGCGGGGTGAAGCCAATGTGGCGGCGTGCCTCCACGCGTTGGGCGGAGGTGCCGGTCACCGCATGCCCGGCCACCACAATGCTGCCGGTGGTGGGTGGCAGGGTGGTGGCAAGCGTGCGCAACAGGGTGGTCTTGCCTGCGCCGTTGGGGCCAAGCAGCCCCACGATGCCCGGTTCCAGGCTCAAGGTGGTGGGGTGAAGCGCTACGCGGCGGCCAAAGGTGACCGAGACGTCTGTGAGCGATGCGGTGGTCATCGGAGGCCTCCTCGCCTGATGGGGGTAGTTCGTGCCACCAGCACGAGGGCAAGAACTAGGGCAATTGCGGCCGCAAGGCCTTGCGCCATTGCGGAGGTCAGATGGGTTTGCGAAGTGGCCACCACCAGCGCCCACGTGAGCGCCGTGATGCCCGCGGCATGCCATGCGGGCAACCACGTGTGCAGCACCAGCGCCGCGAGCACCAGCCCCAACGCGGGAAGCACCCAGGTGAAGGCCAGCGCACTCAGGTGCGGGATGACCACGCCGATGACGGCCGTGGCAGGCACGGTGATGCACAGCGCCTCCGCGGTGCGCAGCAAGGTGACCCGTAGCTTGCTGAGCGCGGTGGACGTGGCCAGTTCGCGCAGAGAGTCCGTGGCGGAGAACGAGGCCATCACCGCCAGCACCTGCACCAACGGCACCAGGAGCAAGAAGGTGAACTCCTGGCGGGCCCCGGCCAGTGCGGTGGCAATGACGGTGGTCAGCGCGCCCCCCACGGCCACGCCCCATGACAGGGCAAGGGCATCGGAGGCGCCCAAGATCACCAGGTCGGCTTCCGGCACGCCCAACGCGCGCAACAGCCTCAGTGGCGGCGCGAGGTGCGGCCGGGTGATGGTGCGATGCACCGCCTCCCACAGCTGGGGGGAGGGTGGCACCACCGCGGCGGCCGCCGCGCGGCAGGAGGAGCACTGGGTGACATGTGCCTCCACCGAGGCCTGCGCCGCGGCGTTGAGCTCACCCTGGGAGTAGGCCTCCCACAACGGTTGTGTGACATGCCAGGTCATGGCCTACCACCCTTCCTGAGCCAGCAGTTGCGCGCGCAACGTGGACTTGGCAATGCGCACGCGACTCTTGACGGTGCCCTGGGGAATGCCCAGCAGGGCGGCGGCCTCCTTGGTGCTCAACCCGTCAATGACGGTGGCCTGGAGAACCTGCACATATTGGGGGGAGAGGTGGGTGAGCGCGTCACCCACCGCGCCATGCGCAATGGCGCGCAACAACTCGTCTTCCGCGCTTTCCACCAGGGGGCTCGCACCGGCAAGCACCGCATCGGGAAGGGGAAGGGGAGGGGACTTGACCCGCAGGCGCGAAATCAACTGCCGAATGGCGATGCCCCACAGCCAGGCACCCACGTCGCCGTCACCGCGAAAGGCCTGGGGGCGCTTCCACACGGCCACAAAGGTGTCGTGGAGCGCGTCCTGCGCCAGGTCTTCGTTGGGGGTGCGCCGGCGCAGGCGCATCAGCAGCCAGGGGCTGTGGCGGTTCACCAGCTCGCGCAGGGCCCCCTCGTCGCGCGCGCCCACGCACGCCAGCAACTCCGTGTCGCTGAGGTCCTCGTGGCGCTCCATACCCCTACTGTCGCGCCTGAGCCCCCTATCGGATCACAGGCGCGGCCTCGACGTGTGGGGATGCCTGGTCTGCCGTGTCTGTTCCTATGGCCACCGCATCGGCATTAAAGCGCCGCAGGCCCTCCAGGAGCGCCTGCAAGTCCTCCTCAGACCAGGTGTCCATGTGGGAGCGGTACAGGTCCGCCCAGGCGGTGGAGATGCGCGCCATCTTGTGGCCCGCCTCCTCACTGAGCGTGAGCAGGGTGACGCGCCCATCATGCGGGCACGGGCGCTCATCAACCAGGCCCAACGAGCGCAGGCGGGCAATCTGCCTGCTCATCACGGCCTTGTCCGTGTCTAGCGCCTGGCACAACTCGGTGGCGGAGGCGGAACCGCGCTTGCGCAGCGTGTGCAGCACCACCAGGCTGGAGCCGTACAACTCCGGCTCCACCTCATGCGCCAGGCGCTGCCACCGGCTACGAGACGCGGCAATCAGCGCGGATACCTCGTCGAGGATGTCTCCCACCACCTCGTGCCGCGTCTCGTGTGCCATGGCTTACTTCTCCGTGACCAGGGAGGGCTCTTCGCGGTGCGGGGGCACCACGGGCGTGGAGCCCACGGTGGCCTCAAAGAGCTCAATGCTCTGCTCCTCGTCGGCCTCCCGCGCCGCCGCCTGGCTGAGGCGCTCGGCGTTGGTCTTGTTGCTCAGCGGAATGTTGGGCAGCAACGCGATGGCAATGATGGCCAGGATGGCCACGGGGGTGACCACCAGGAACACCGTGCCGATGCCGTGGCCGTAGGCGGACTCCACCGCGGTACGGATCACGTCGGGCAGGTCTGCAATCTTGGGGATTTGCCCCTGGGCAAGGCCGGCAAGCGCGGACTGAGCCTCCGGAGTGGCTAGCTTCTCCGGCGTGGTGGCCGCAATCTGCCCCAGCGCCTCGGTGAGGTACTGCGTGACCTTGTGGGCCATGACGGTACCCATGATGGACATACCCACGCTTCCGCCAATGGTGCGGAAGAACGTCACGGCGGCACTCGCGGCACCCATCTGCTGGGGCTCCACGGTGTTTTGCACCACCAGCACCAGGTTCTGCATGGTCATACCAATGCCCATGCCCAGGATGAGCATGGCCACTGCCACGTACCAGTAGGGGGTGTCGTAGCGCAGCTGGCCCAGCATCAGCAGGCCGCCCAGCAGGAGCACGGAGCCTGCCACCATGTAGGACTTCCACTTGCCGGTGCGCGAGATGAGTTGGCCCACCAAGGTGGAGGAGCCAAGCACGCCCACCATCATGGGCAGGGTGAGCAGGCTGGACTCGATGACGCTCCGGCCACGCGCCAGTTGCATGTACTGACCCAGGTAGACGGCGGTGGCAAACATGGCCACACCGGTGACGATGGACGCAAGCACCGACAGCGTGAAGGTGCGGTTGCGGAACAGGGTGAGGGGGATCAGGGGCTCGTCCGCCTTGAGCTCCACGAGCACGGCGGCAGCAAGCAGCACCACGCCGCCGGTCACCATGAGGGAGGTCTGCCACGAGGCCCACGGGAATTCGCTTCCGGCCAGCGTGATCCAGATCAGCAGGCTGGAGAAGCCGGCGGAGATGAGCACCGCGCCCATGTAGTCAATCTTGACCTTGGAGGAGGGCGTGCTCAGGTGCAGGGTGAGCTGCAACACAATGAAGGCCGCGATGGCAAAGGGCACACCCACGTAGAAGTTCCAGCGCCAGCCGATGGTGTCGGTGAACGTGCCACCAATAAGCGGGCCACCCACGGTGGCCACGGCCATGACGGCACCCATGATGCCCATGTACTTGCCGCGTTCGCGGGGGCTGACGATGTCCGCCAGGATGATCTGGTTCAGGGCGCCAAGGCCACCCACGCCGATGCCCTGGATCACGCGGAACGCGATGAGCCACGTGGGGTCGGAGGCCGTGCCCGCAAGCATGGTGCCCACAGAGAAGACCACCAGCGAGATCTGCACCAGCGTCTTCTTGTTGGTGAGGTCGGAGAGCTTGCCCCAGATGGGGGTAGAGATGGCCGAGGCCAGCGAGGTGGCCATAACAACCCAGGTGAAGGTGGCCTGGGTGCCGCCGATGTCCGCCATGATGATCGGCATCGAGGTGCCCACGACGTTCATCGAGATCATCGAGACGAACATGGACAAGAAGAGCCCGGTCAGGGCCCAGTTGCGGGTGCGTGCATCGAGAGCCCGCGGTGCAGGAGTAGACGTCATGATTTCTTTCCAGAAGGGGATTGGATGACCGACGTCAACTATATGTGGATGGTTGATGAATGTCAACTTCATGCACGGCGGTGAATTCGCCCGCACGTGGCGAGCGGTGGTCGCGTGTCGATGCCGCGCAAAGCCGCTAGGGTGAACGCACCATGTCAACGCTGCCCAACATCCTCACCGCGCTACGCCTCGTTGCCGTGCCGGTCATGGTGTGGGCCTTTGTGCAGGACCACGGCGCGCAGGGGGGCATGCGCTGGCTGGCGCTTGGCATCTTTGCGGGCGCCGCCTTCACGGATCTGTTGGATGGCTACCTGGCACGCCGGTGGTCCGTGGTGACCACCTTTGGCAAGCTTGCGGACCCCATCGCGGACAAGGTGCTGGTGTTGGCCGCACTGGGAATGCTCGCCTGGAATCACGAGGTCTCGTGGTGGCCGCTCATTGTGGTGGCGGTGAGGGAGGTGGCCGTCACCCTGGGCCGCCTCGCGGTGGCTTCCACCGTGGTCATTCCCGCCTCCGCGGGCGGTAAGGCCAAGACCGTTGCGCTCAACCTGTCCATTGGGCTGTTCCTGTTGCCCGGCGCCCCCCCGTGGGTGGACACGCTCGCGCTGGTGATCTTGGTGGTGGCCGTGGTGATTGCGCTGGTATCCGGGCTGGACTATGGCCGCCGCATCCTGGTAGCGCGGCGCGAAGCGCACGGCAATGAGTCCCACCCCGCCTAGGCCCCAGGTTCTGGCGGCCGCGGCCCGGGTGCTCAACCTGGCCCGGGAGGCGGGCGTCACCGTCACCACCGCCGAGTCCCTCACAGGCGGACTGTTGTGCGCCACACTCGTGGCCATTCCCGGCGCCTCGGACGTGGTGCGCGGCGGCATTGTGGCCTACGACGCGGACCTCAAGACCAGCCTCCTGGGGGTGCCGCGCGACCTCATCCGCGCCCACACCGTGGTGAGCCCCGAGGTGGCCGTGGCCATGGCCCACGGCGCGCGGCGGGCCGGCGGAAGTCACTGGGGCGTAGCCACCACGGGCGTCGCGGGCCCCGGTGCTCATGCCGGACGGCCCGCGGGCACCTTTGTGGTGGCCGTCGCGGGCCCGGCCCGGGCCCAGGCCTGGGTAGAGCGGGACGGCATGGCGGGTACGGAAGCCGGCGGTGGCATCGGCGGTGGGGACGTGCCCCCCGACGATGCCCGGGACCGGGTGCGGTGGGCGGCCGTGGAGGAGGCGCTCGCCCTCCTGGAACGGCACCTGACGCAAACCTGAGCCGACTCTCATCAACTTTTTCTTCCGCGACGGGAACATGGGTGCGGTAGTCTGCGTTGTGCAAGACATGGAAAGCCCGAACATGATGGGGAAGGGAGTGCGAATGCCGGTTCTACGCCACGAGTTGGGCGACGTGCTCCGCGACACTCGCCTCAACCAGGGCAAGACGCTGCGGGACGTGTCGTCCGAGGCGCGTGTCTCCCTGGGGTACCTGAGCGAGGTGGAGCGCGGACAGAAGGAAGCCTCCAGCGAACTGCTTGCCTCGATTTGTGAGGCGCTGGACGTGCCCATGTCTACGGTGTTGCGCGACGTCGCGGACCGCTTTGAGGTGGCCGAGGCCTTCTCCGGTGCGCGCACGCTGAGCCAGCTGCCCGTGGTCCCCGCCATTCCGGATACGGTTCCGGAACTGCTCGCGTCCTACCGCTCACGGTAGACGTTCCTGCCGCGGCGCATGCGAGTCAGCGAATTCCGCGCGTTAGCCGATGCGGTGTTTGGCGCGGCCTACGCGCCCACCCTGCTGCGCGAGCTTGCGCTGGACGGGTGCGACTCCCTTACCGCCGCCGCCGCGCTCGATGCCGGGTGGGCCCCGCGCGATGTGTGGCATGCCCTGTGTGACCAGATGAGCGTGCCGTTGCATGCGCGCGACGGGGGAGACGCGCGGCGCATCGTGCCCCCCCGGAGGTAGCGCGACACGCCGCCACCCATGCGTCATTCGAACACGCGTTCGATTATTGTTGTCCACAAGGGCATGACGAGCGGCCCCGTATCCACAGGTTGGACGCGGCTCCGGTCCAGTGTCACAGGTGCGGCGTAGCGTCGTTCCTGAAGAACTCAGTTGCTTCCGGCGGGTGCCGGGAGGAACGCATCGGATGGCACCGGGTCACCGGTCACAAGGTGAGGACAAGGACATGGCACAGGCGGCGGACCGCAGCAAGGCGCTCGAGGCGGCGTTGGGGCAGATTGACAAGCAGTTTGGCAAGGGCTCGGCCATGCGCCTGGGTGACCAGGAGCGCGTGGCGGTGGAGGCGATTCCCACGGGCTCGCTCGCGCTGGACATCGCGCTGGGCATTGGCGGCCTGCCCCGCGGGCGCATTGTGGAGATCTACGGCCCCGAGTCCTCCGGTAAGACCACGGTGGCGCTGCACGCGGTGGCCAGCGTGCAGCGTGCGGGCGGCACTGCGGCATTCATCGATGCGGAGCACGCGCTTGACCCCGAATACGCCAAGAAGCTGGGCGTGGACACGGACAACCTCATCGTCTCCCAGCCGGACACCGGTGAGCAGGCGCTGGAGATTGCGGACATCCTGGTGCGTTCGGGCGGTATTGACGTGCTGGTGATCGACTCCGTGGCGGCGCTGGTGCCCAAGGCGGAAATCGAGGGCGAGATGGGCGACAGCCACGTGGGTCTGCAGGCACGCCTCATGTCGCAGGCGCTGCGCAAGATCACGGGTGCCCTCAACAACACCGGCACCACGGCCATCTTCATCAACCAGCTGCGCGAGAAGATTGGCGTGTTCTTTGGCTCGCCGGAGACCACCACGGGTGGCAAGGCGCTCAAGTTCTACGCCTCCGTGCGCCTGGACGTGCGACGTATTGAGACCCTCAAGGAGGGCACCGAGCCCGTGGGCAACCGCACGCGCGTCAAGGTGGTCAAGAACAAGATGGCCCCGCCCTTCAAGCAGGCCGAGTTTGACATCCTCTACGGCCAGGGCATCTCCAAGGAGGGCGGCATCATCGACCTGGGGGTGGAGCACGGCTTCATCAAGAAGTCCGGCGCCTGGTACACCTACGAGGGCGATCAGCTGGGCCAGGGCAAGGAGAACGCGCGCGCCTTCCTCAAGGACAACCCGCAGCTGGCCACCGAGATTGAGGTCAAGGTGAAGAGCAAGCTGGGCGTGGGGGTGGCCCCCGTGGGTGAGGAGAACCAGGACGTTGACCTGTCCGACCTCACGGACGAGTCCATCGCGGCCGCGCTGGCCAAGGAGGAGTCCCCGTTCTAGGGGCTGCGGCTTGATGACCAGCGACAAGCGGGTTCGGCCGGAGAAGGGCAGCGACCTACCTCCGGCCGAACGCGCACGTGAGATAGCCCTTGGCATCCTCTCGCGGGCGCCGCGGCCCGAGTCCTACATCCGGGCGGCGCTGAGCGCCAAGGAGATCCCCGGCGATGTGATTGACGAGGTGATTGCCCGGTACATCGAGGTGGGGCTGCTGGACGACGACGCGCTTGCCGCACAGATTGCACGTACGCGCCACCAGGAACGCGGTGCCTCCGCCCGGGCCATCCGCATGGAACTCCAGCGCAAGGGCTTTACGCCCGCCAGCATTGATGCGGCCGTGGCACCCATTGACGCTCAGGCCGAGGAGGCTGCGGCGAGGGCGCTTGCCCGCAGGGCGTGGGACCGCACCGCAGGCCTTGACGTGCAGGTGCGCGCACGCCGAGTGGTGGGGCATGTGGGACGAAAGGGATATTCGCCCGCGTTGGCGTTTGCCCTCGTGAAAGAATTGATTTCTGCCGATACACAGGATGGCCCACCGTGGGAGTAAGGAGGAGGAGTGGAGCAATTCACCACCGTCGCCACACTCATCTTCTTGCTCATGGCACTTATCACGCTGTGGAGGGCGCGGCGCGACGCCGCAGACGAGCGGGCGGCTGCCCGTAAAGACACCGAGTCCATCCGCGAAGAGGCGCGCGCCATGTTGGGCGAGGCGCAGCGGCGCGAAGAGCGGGTGGCCCGCCGGGAAAAGGACCTCTCCGCCGACGCGCGCGAGACCCAAACCTATGCCCGGGTGCTGGAGGAACGCAGCGCCGCGGTGGCTCACGACGAGGCGCGACTGGCGCGGGAGCGCGAGCACATGCGTGAAGAGGCCATCGAGCGGCTTGCCGCCATGGCACAGCTGACGCCCGAACAGGCGCGTGCGGAGCTCATGGACTTGGTGCGCACGGAGATTGAGGACGAGGCCGCGCGCGCTACTCGCGCCGCCCTGCGTTCCGCCAAGGCGGATGCGGACCGGCGCGCGCGCGAGATTCTGGTGGAGGCGATGCAGCGCCAGGCAGGCGCCGTCCCCGCACAGGCGGCCATCACCCGCATTGAGCTTCCGTCCGACGAGATGAAGGGCCGGGTGATTGGGCGTGAGGGCCGCAACATTCGCGCCTTTGAGTCCATCACCGGCGTCAACGTGATTGTGGAAGAGGGCGCCAACGCGGTGCATCTGTCCAGCTTTGATGTGGAACGCCGTGAGGTGGCCACCGTCACGCTCCAGGCGTTGGTGGACGACGGGCGCATCCAGCCGCATCGCATTGAGCAGGCCTACGCCAAGGCCGTGGACGGTGCCCCGCAGCGTGCGCTCGAGGCAGCGCTGGACGCCGTGGAGGCGGCGGGAGTCAAGGGCGTACACAAGCGGCTGCTTCAGGACCTGGGGCGGCTGCGGTTGCGCACGTCATACGGCCAAACCGTGTTGGACCACCTGGTAGAGACCGCGCAAATCGCAGGCTCTATTGCCACCTTTGTGGGGGCCGATGCGGACCTGGCGCGCCGTGCGGCCTTCCTCCACGACATCGGCAAGGCCCATACGGGAGAGCGTCCGGGCACCCACGCCGCCGTGGGCGCGTTGCTGGCCCGCGAGGTGGGGGAGAGCGAAGACGTGGTCAACGCCATCGCCGCCCACCATGACGAGGTGCCGCAACGCACCCTCGAGGCCGTGATTGTGCAGATTGCCGACGCGATCTCCGCCGCGCGCCCGGGCGCCCGCCGCGACGACGCGGACTCCTATGTGGAGCGCATGGAGGCGCTCGAGAAGCTAGTAGCCGCGGAGCCGGGCGTGGACTACGTGTACGCGATGGCCGCGGGGCGCGAACTGCGTGTGGTGGTGCAGCCGCATCAGGTGGACGATGCGGGAATTGCCGTACTCGCACGTAAGATAGCGGCGCACATTGAGAAGGACTTCTCCTTCGCCGGCGAGATCAAGGTGACGGTGGTACGCGAAACGCGTGCCGACTCCGTTGCGGGACAGGCATGACACACACCTCTTCACCCACCTACATAGTCAAGACGCTCGGGTGCCAGATGAACGTCCACGACTCCGAGCACATGGCGGGACTGCTGGAAGGCGCGGGGTACACCGCCGCCGCCCAGGGTGCCGATGTGGCGGACGTGGTGGTCATCAACACCTGCGCCGTGCGGGAAAACGCCGCAAACAAGCTGTACGGCAACCTGGGCCAGCTGGCGTCCGTCAAGGCCGACAGGCCCGGCATGCAGATTGCCGTGGGGGGGTGCCTCGCACAAAAGGACCGTGGCGAGATCCTGGAACGTGCGCCCTGGGTGGACGTGGTCTTTGGCACGCACAACATTGACGTGTTGCCGGTGCTGTTGGAACGGGCCCGGCACAACGCCACCGCACAGGTGGAGATTGAGGAATCCCTCAAGGTGTTCCCGTCCACGTTGCCGTCGCGGCGTGACGCCATCGCCTCCGGCTGGGTGTCCATCTCCGTGGGCTGCAACAACACCTGCACGTTCTGCATTGTGCCCAGCCTGCGCGGCAAGGAGCGCGACCGGAGGCCGGGCGAGATCCTTGCCGAGGTAGAGGCGCTGGTGGCGCAGGGCGCCGTGGAGGTGACGCTGCTGGGGCAGAACGTCAACTCGTATGGCGTGGAATTTGGCGACCGCGGCGCGTTCGCCTCGCTGCTGCGGGCCTGCGGCCAGATTGAGGGCTTGGAGCGCGTGCGCTTCACCTCCCCGCACCCCGCGGCCTTCACCGATGACGTGATTGACGCCATGGCGCAGACTCCCAACGTCATGCCCAGCCTGCACATGCCGCTGCAGTCGGGCTCCGACGCCGTGCTGCGCGCCATGCGCCGCTCGTACCGGGCGGAGAAGTTCCTGGGCATCTTGGACCGCGTACGCGCCGCCATGCCCGACGCGTCCATTACCACGGACATCATTGTGGGCTTCCCCGGGGAGACGGAGGAGGACTTTGCCCAGACGTTGCGGGTGGTGGAGGCGGCGCGCTTCACCTCCGCGTTCACGTTCCAGTACAGCCCCCGCCCCGGTACCCCCGCCTATGAGTTGGAGCCGCTACCCAAGGACGTGGTGCAGGAGCGTTTTGAGCGCCTGCTCGCACTCCAGGAGCGCATCTCGCTGGAAGATCACCAGGCGCTGGTGGGTCGCACCGTGGAACTCCTGGTGCTTGACACCGCCTCGGGCGGTGCGGGTGGGCGTAAGGACCGCGCCACCGAACGCATGAGTGGCCGCGAGGCCGGAAACCGTCTGGTGCACTTCACGGTTCCGGCCGAGGACCTGGGAACCGAGCGTGCCCCGCGCCCCGGTGACATGGTCACCGTGGACGTCACCTATGCGGCGCCTCACCACCTGGTGGCCGACTCGGTACTTGCCGGGGGGAGCTACGCCGTGCGGCGCACGCGTGCCGGTGACGTCTGGGCCAGCGTGCAGGCGGGCGAACACGATCACGGCGACGGCGGATGTGGCGACTCGTGCGGCACCGGTGCCGCCGCGGGCCCCGTCAGCCTTGGCCTGCCCTCGTTGCCACCGCGTCGGTAGGGAACGGGGCGATGGTTGCCTCCCTGCCCGGTGCCATGACCGGCCCCGCAGACACCCCCACACCCCTCATCGTGGCGGTGGTGGGGGCAACCGCCACCGGTAAATCCGCGGTGGCCATCCAGGTGGCGCTGGAATTGGGTGGCGAGGTGGTCAACGCGGATGCGATGCAGTTCTACCGTGGCATGGACATTGGCACGGCCAAAGTCCCCGTCAGCGAGCGTCACGCCGTGCCGCACCACCAACTGGATGTGTTGGAGGTCAACCAGGACGCGTCGGTGGCGCGCTTTCAAGCCGAGGCGCGCGCGGACATCGGCCGCATCCACGCCCGCGGGCACAGGGCGATTGTGGCGGGCGGTTCCGGGCTGTACCACCGCGCGTTGCTCGACGAATTTTCCTTCCCCGCCACCGATCCCGCCGTGCGTGCCGCGCTGGAGGCGCGCGCCGAGGACGAGGGGCCCGGAGTGCTCCACCGCGAGCTTGCGGCCATCGACCCGGAGGCCGCGGCCAAGATTCCCCCACAAAACACCAAGCGGGTGGTGCGGGCGCTGGAGATTGTGGCGCTCACCGGTTCCGTGGCCAGCTCCTTGCCGCGGCACACCTACGCCGCGCCTACCGTCACCGTGGGCCTTGCCGCACCCTACGAGGTGCTGGATGCGCGCATCGACGCCCGCGTGGACGCGATGTGGGAGGCGGGCCTGGTGGAGGAGGTGCGCGGCCTGCAAGCCAAGGGCTTGCGCGAGGGCGTGACCGCGCGTCGGGCCGTGGGCTATGCGGAAACCCTGCGTCACCTTGACGGGGAGTGGGACGCGGCCACCACGCGCGCGCTCATCGCGCAGCACACCCGCAGATTGGCCCGCAAGCAGGCACAATGGTTCCGGCCGGACCCGCGCGTCACGTGGATAGACGCGCCCGTGGACGCCGCCGATGTTCCGCGTGCCACCGCGCAGGCACTCGCCGTGATCCGCGCCGCCGACGCCGCGGCCACCTAGGCGTACCCGCCGGGCACGCCCGTGCGCCGTAGGCTTAGCGCATGTCCGCGAGTGAGAACGGTGTGCGCTTCACCAAGGGTCACGGCACCCGCAACGACTTTGTGTTGCTCTTTGACGAGCACGGTGAGCTGGACCTGACCCCCGCCTTGGTGCGCGCACTTGCGGACCGGCGTGGCGGCATCGGCGGTGACGGCGTGATCCGGGCGGTGCGTGCGGGCTCGCTGGAGGCGGGCTCCGGCCTGGACCCCCACCTGTGGTTCATGGATTACTGGAACGCCGACGGCTCCACCTCCGAGATGTGCGGCAACGGCGCGCGCGTCTTTGGGGCGCTCTTGGAACGTGCCGGCGAGGACCTCACCGGCGGGCTGGTGTTTGGCACGCGCGGCGGCGAGCGGACGGTGACGTCGCTGGGGGAGGGCCGGTACGCCATCGGCATGGGCCGGTGGCAGGTGCCGCATGCCGCGGACGGCGCCGATGCCATGGTGCGTGCCGTGGGCGGCACGGCGAGGGCGGGGCTCACGGTGGATGTGGGGAACCCGCATACCGTGGTGGCGCTTGCCTCGCGCGAGGAGCTTGCGGCGCTTGACCTGACGCGCGCCCCGCAAGTGGAGCCGGCGCCCCCTGCCGGGAGCAACGTGGAGTTTGTGGTGCCGTTGGGGGAGTCTCACGGTGACGGCGAGGCGCGCGGTCATGTGGCGATGCGCGTACATGAGCGGGGCTCGGGTGAAACCGAGTCGTGCGGCACGGGTGCGGTGGCCGTGGCGCTTGCCGTGCGCACGTGGGCGGGTGACGGCGCGCCCGATGTGTGGGACGTGGATGTGCCCGGCGGACGGGTCACGGTGCGCATCACGGGGGACACGACGGTGCTGGAAGGCCCCGCCGTTCTGGTGGCCGATGGAGTGTTTGCGCCGTCGGTGATGGCGTCCTAGGGCGTGGCCGGGTCCAGGAACTGCGCCGCGATGGCACGTAGCTCCGCCTCGTGCGCGGTCACGTACTGTGCCTGCACATCGTCCTGGATGGCCTGCCATTCGTCCTGGTAGGTGCCGCTACATTCCTGGTCGGCCACCGCCAGGGCAATCTCGTCCTGCATCAGCTCTTCGAGCGCGGCGGTGGTGGCGGCGTCGTACGGGGTGCGTGCCACCTCGTCCAGGTAGGCATCCCGTTGCGTCTGAGATGTGCTGGAGTACCACTGCGCAATCTCGTCCTCCGTCCACCCGTCAAACGGGGTGCGGGAGGGGGCATCGGCCAGGATCTCCTCCAGCCGCTGGTCAATGCTGCGGTAGCCGCGCATAAAGAAATCCAGGGGGTCCGTGTAGGCGAACCCGTGCTCGGTCATGCACGCCTGGTAGGTGGCATCGAGCGCAATCTTGCGCGGGTCGGCAAGGGCCGTGTCGTCCATGGCCTGGTAGTGGACCTGCATGGCATCCCACAAGCCCTGCGGATCGGTGACCGATGCCCGGTGCTCCACGGCATCGGCGGCCTGACCCGCACACCCGGGGTTGTTGCCCACCGTGGCGGAAACCGTGTCCCCTGTGGCGGGATCGGTGAACGTGACGGTGGCCGCCTCCTGCTGCGCGGGGGTGCCGTACAACGCCTCCATGTAGGCCTGCGACTCGCCCAGCGTGAGTGAGCTCACGTACTCGGCGTTCGGGTCAACCCAGTCGGTGCGTGGCAGGATGTCATCCTCGCCATAGAGGACGTTCCACACGTGTGACCAGCCGCGCTCATAGGTCTGCGCCTGGAACGCTTCCTTGGTGAGTTCCTGGTCCACCGCCGGCCACTCGACGGCAATGTACTCCCAGCCCAGGTTGCGCATGCACTGGGAGATGAGCTCCTCGCGCTCGCGGTTCATGGCCTCCTGGTCCGCGTCGGCGTGGTCAATGCCGCCAAAGATGTCCGTCCAGGAGGCGGGGGGTGTCGGCTCGCTGGGCGCGCACCCTGTGATGAGCGCCAGGACGATGGCGGCCACGGTGGCGGGAGTCACGGTTGCGGTGGCTGCGGGCCTGCGGCGGTGCACTGAAACCTCCTGGGGTTGGCAAGGGGCGTCCCGCATATCTTACGAGTGGGGTAGCACGAACGTTGGGGTGCGACCGGTCGCGGCGGTGTTATGCGTGGCGCGTCAGGCGCAGTACCCGAAAGCCCTTGGATGACGCCACCTTGGTGACCTCGCCCCATCCCTGCGCGTCAATCCAGGTAGCAAGCGAGTCCGCACCCAGGTTGCGTTGAACCACCAGGTAGGCCTCGCCATCGGGCGTGAGACGGGGGAGCCAGGTGGCAAGAAGGTGGTGGAGGGCGTTCTTGCCGATGCGGATGGGCGGGTTGGACCAGATGGTGGTGAAGGGCGTGGTGGGAGAGACGGAATCCGGGGTGTAGGCCTCGATGGGTGCGGCCGGTCCGTAGCTGCGCAGGCGTGTGGCGTTGCGGCGCAGGAGGTCAAGGGCGCGTTCGTTGACGTCCACGGCCACAATGCGTGAGGTGGGAGAAAGGAGGGCGGCGGTGAGTGCGATGGGGCCCCAGCCGCACCCCAGGTCCAGCAGGGTGCCGTCCGCCGGTGGCGGCGGAACTTCCTTGAGAAGCACCTGCGTGCCCAGATCCACGTGGGCGGGAGAGAACACGCCGGAGGCTGTTTCGAGCGTGAGGTCGCGTCCCGCGAGGGTAACCGAAATCTCGCGGCGCTGGTCGGCGGACGCGGGCTGCGCCGTGAAGTAGTGGTCCTCGCTCACGGCACGAGACTAGCGCGTGGGGCGGGGGTGCTGGGCTGGGGTGCGGCAGCTGTGCAGGGGTGGGTGCGCTGCGCAGGGGCGCGGCAGCTGTGTAGGGGCTGCTTGGGGTTTGGGACTCAGATGGCCCCTGTGGGAGCTCTCATGTTTTCTGTGGGACTGGTTTGGCCCTCGCTGGGCCATTTGGGTCCCGCAGGATGCAGCGCGAGTCGCACAGGGGCCATTTGAGTCCCAAACCCCCGGGGGTGCGCCCCGCGCGGACCGGGTGTGGGTGGTCGGTGAGACAATGGCCGTCTCATGGATGAACCACGCCTCATACCCGAGCCCGCCGAGATGGCGAGCAACCCTGCAACGCGCGCCGATGCGATTGTTGACAGGGTGCTCTCGCGTGCCGGGACGGCGCTGGCCGAGGGCGGTACACGAGCCACGGACTATGACGGCGATCAGTTGGAGCGCGAGGAACGTGCGTCGCTGCGGCGCGTTGCCGGTCTGTCTACCGAACTTGAAGACATCACCGAGGTGGAGTACCGCCAGCTGCGCCTGGAGAAGGTGGTGCTGGTGGGCCAGTGGGCGCGCGGACCCGCCACGGATGCGGAGATTTCGCTGCGCGAGCTTGCCGCGCTTGCGGAGACGGCTGGCTCCGAGGTGCTTGACGGAGTGCTGCAACGCAGGCCCCACCCCGACCCCGCTACGTACATCGGCAAGGGCAAGGCCCAAGAGCTGCGCGAGGTAGTGCAGGCGGTAGGCGCAGACACGGTCATCGTCAACGATGAGCTTCAGCCCAGCCAACGCCGCGCGTTGGAGGACGTAGTCAAGGTCAAGGTGATTGACCGCACCGCGCTGATCTTGGACATCTTTGCCCAGCACGCCAAGTCCAAGGAGGGCAAGGCGCAGGTGGAACTTGCCCAGCTGGAATACCTGCTGCCGCGCCTGCGTGGATGGGGTGAGTCCATGTCCCGCCAAGCCGGTGGCCGGGTGGCTGGCGGTGAGGGCATCGGCTCCCGTGGTCCCGGTGAGACCAAGATCGAATTGGACCGCCGCCGCATCCGCACCCGCATGGCGCACCTGCGCAGGCAGATCAAGGCCATGGCGCCCTCGCGCGAGGTGCGCCGTGAACGGCGCCTTGAGCTTCCCAACGTGGCCATTGTGGGCTACACCAACGCGGGCAAGTCGTCGCTGCTCAACCGCCTCACCGGCGCGGGGGTGCTGGTAGAGAACGCCCTGTTTGCCACGCTGGACCCGACGGTGCGCCGCTCCCGCACCCCGGACGGGCGCGAATTCACCCTCTCGGACACGGTGGGCTTTGTGCGCAACCTGCCGCATCAACTGGTGGCGGCCTTCGCCTCCACCCTGGAAGAGGCCGCGAATGCGGACCTCATCCTGCACGTGGTGGACGCCTCACACCCGGACCCCGAGGGTCAAATCTCGGCGGTGCGAACGGTGCTGGCGGATGTGCCCGGTGCCACCGATGTGGCGGAGCTGCTGGTGCTCAACAAGGCAGACATCGCGGACCCCGCCACGCTGCTACGCCTGCGAGGGCGGCGCGAGCGCTCCGTGGACGTGTCCGCGCTCACCGGCGAAGGCATCGACGAGCTGCTGACCGTCATTGGCGAGATGTTGCCCCGCCCCGCGGAGCATGTGGAGCTCACCATCCCGTATACGCGCGGCGACCTCATTGCCGAGGCGCACCGCACCGGTGAGGTGTTGACGCAGGAGCATGTGGAGGACGGCTACCGCGTGAGCGTGCTGGTGTCCACGCACCTGGCGCACCAGCTCCGTGAGGCGGCGTCGGGGCAGCGATGACGGTCTCATCTTCCGCGCCGGAGCGGGACCTCGCCCCGGCGGACTACCTCTCGCTCGCGGTGGCGGCGCTGGGCGGCAGCCCCCGGGAGGGACAGGTGCGGATGGTGGAGGCCATCGCCGATGCCCTGGAGGCCGGGGAGGCGGCGCTGGTCCAGGCGGGCACGGGTACCGGAAAGTCGTTGGGATACCTGGTGCCGGCGGTGGTGCGCGCCGTGACACGTCACGAGCGCATCGTGGTGTCCACCGCCACCCTCGCCCTCCAACGTCAGGTGTACACCAAGGACCTCCCCCTGGTGGTGGAGGCGTTGGAGCCCGTACTGGGCGAGCGTGCACGCATCGGCCTGATGAAGGGGCGTGCCAACTATGTGTGCCGTCACAAGCTTGCGGGTGGCTACCCCGCGCCCGACGAGTTGGACGGCCTGCCGCTCAACCTGGGGCCCACATCGGAGCTGGGGCGGCAGGTGGCACGCGTCCACGAATGGGCCGCGCAGACGGACACGGGGGACCGGGACGACCTTGTCCCCGGCGTGCCCGGGCGCGCCTGGGCGCAGGTCTCGGTGCAGGGACGCGAATGCCTTGACAGCAAATGTCCCCTGGTAGACGAGTGCTTTTCGCAGCGCGCACGGGATGAGGCCGCCGCCGCGCACATTGTGGTGACCAATCACGCGGTGCTGGGCATTCAGGCCACCGGCCACGACCTTCTTGGCGAGCATGACGCGCTCATTGTGGACGAGGCGCATGAGTTGGTGTCCCGCATCACGTCCTCGGCAACGCATGAGTTGACGGTGCGGTCCGTGGACCGGGCCGCACGCGCCGCCCGCCGCTGTGGTGTCACCACGGATCACCTGGACCGCGCCGCGCGTGCGCTCGATGCGGCGCTAGGCGAGGAGAGGCCACGACGCCTGCGGGACGGCCTGCCCGAGGCCCTTGCCCAGGCCGTGGAACTCATCCGTTCGGGCGCACGCGATGCGGCATCGGCGGTGGGCAAGGCCGCGGACAAGGATGGCGCGGCAGCCAAGATGGCAAGCGCCGCCCTGGCGGAGGTTAACGACGTGTGCGAGGAGCTCCAGGGTGAGCACGGACGCCATGTGGTGTGGCTGGCGCCCCCGGAGGGCGAGTACGACTCGCCCACCCCCGCGCGCGTGGTGACCGCACCGCTTAACGTGGCCGCGCTCATCGGCGGCAAAATTGTGGGGGAGCGGCCCGCGGTGTTCACCTCCGCCACCCTGACGTTGGGCGGCGGCTTTGGCGCCATCTCCGCGCATTTGGGGCTGACCGAGCCGGCCACGCTTGATGCGGGCAGCCCCTTTGACTACACCCGCCAGGGCATTCTCTATGTGGCCCGCCACCTGCCGCGGCCGGGCACGGGTGGCATTTCCGCCGAGGCGCTCGACGAGTTGGAGGAGCTGATGCGGGCCGCCGGTGGGCGCACGCTGGGCTTGTTCTCCTCGCACAAGGCGGCGCAAACGGCAGCGGAAGAGATGCGCGAACGCCTTGACGTGCCGGTGCTGTACCAGCGCGACGACCAGGTCTCCACCCTCGTCGAGCAATTCAAATCGGACCCGCGCACGTGCCTGTTTGGATCCACCACGCTGTGGCAGGGTGTGGACCTGCCCGGAGCCACCGCGTCGTTGGTGGTGATGGACCGCATTCCGTTCCCTCGGCCCGATGACCCCATCATGCAGGCACGTACCGAGGAGGCCGATGCCTTCCGCCCCGGCTCGGGATTCATGGCGGTGAGCGTGACCCATGCCGCGTTGCTCATGGCGCAGGGTGCGGGACGTCTGGTGCGCACCCATACCGACAAGGGCGTGGTTGCGGTGCTCGACTCCCGCTTTGCCTCCGCCGGGTATGGCGGGTTCCTCCGAAACTCCCTGCCACCACTGTGGCCCACCTCGGACCGGCAGGTGGTGTTGGGGGCGTTGCAGCGGCTCGATGCCGAGGCGGCCGCCGCGGGCGAGTGAGGCGGCGCGTACGCTAGGGGCGGGAGGTGATCATGACGGAGCAGGCGCGCGACGGCGAGTTTGAGCGCGGCCAACGAGCCGAGCGCGAACGCTTTGCCGCGTACCTTGCGCACTATGAGGCCACGTCACGCGATCTTGCCACCCATGCCAGCACCCCCGAGTCGCAGGTGTACCAAACCACCATCGCCAACGCGATGAAGGCCATGCGCGAGGCGATAGAGGGCGGCTTTCACTGGGGTGAGGGCTGGCGTTCCTAGCCCGGCCTCACCCGTGGAGGTGCGCTAGACCTTGCGTAGCACCGACACCACCTTGCCCATGATGCGGGCGTGGGTGCCATCAATGGGGGCGTAGGCCGGGTTATGCGGCATGAGCCACACTTGGCCGTCGCGCTGACGCAGGGTCTTGACGGTGGCCTCGTCATCCAGCAGCGCGGCCACAATGTCGCCGTTCTCCGCGGTTGCCTGCCGACGCACCACCACCCAGTCGCCATCGCAGATGGCGGCGTCCACCATCGAGTCGCCGGCCACCTGGAGCAGGAACAGTTCGCCCTCGCCGGTGAGTTTCCGCGGCAGCGTGAACACGTCCTCCACGGACTGCTCGGCAAGGATGGGGCCACCGGCGGCGATGCGACCCACCAGGGGCACGTCCACGGTGTGGCTCGCGCCATCTCGCTGGAGCCCCGCGAGGTGGCGCACATCCGCCATGCCCGCCGCGGCATCGGCCGTGTTCCCCGCGGCCTGGGTGGGGCCGGCATCGCCTGAGAGCTCCTCGGGGAGCACCACCTCGATGGCGCGCGGCCGGTGGGGATCCTGGCGGAGGAAGCCCTTGGCCTGGAGGGCCGTGAGCTGATGCTTGACGGAGGAGGTTGAGGTGAGGCCCACGGTCTCGCCAATCTCCCGCATGGACGGCGGGTAGCCGCGCTGGGCCACGGAGTCGCGGATGGCCTCAAGGATGAGGCGCTGGCGTGCGGTGATGCCGTCGCCGCCCAGCTCGTGAACTGTTGCGTCCGTCATGTTCCATCCCGTCTGCGGTGGTGGGCTCACGCCCACGGCCAATGTCAGACCCTCGTGGTGGTCTTGGTACTGACCGTAGAGGGTTGACGGCACAAAATCAAACATATGTTCGAGCGTGTCTTGTCAATGTCGGTCCACGGTGCTACAAATAGAACAGATGTTCGATAGAACATGTGTTCGAACCGCTGGAGGTAAGCGCCCAGCGGGGAACGGAATGGAGGACGCGATGGCGATCACGGTGGGAACGGTGACGGTGCGGATGAGGCCTGAGGCCGCACGACGCTATCGCCGCGCGGGCGTCATTCTTGCCGTGGCGGTGGCCGCGGCGTGGATCGCGCCGTACGCAATGGCGTCGGGGGAGGACGCCGCTGGGGTGACCAACACGTGGACGGTGGCGGAGGGGGAGACCCTGTGGTCCATCGCCACCGAGGTGACGGCCGCCGGCGGTGACGTGCGCGACACGATGGACGCCATCAAGGGCCTCAACGCGTTGGAGTCCTCCGCCATCACGAGCGGCCAGCAGTTGCTGGTGCCGGTGGGTTAGGCGCCGCTGCACTGCGCACACGTGCGGGGAGGTGTGCGTGAACGCCACGACGTGGCACAGTAAGGGCATGCATTGCCCGTTTTGTCGTCACCCCGATTCGCGCGTGGTGGATTCCCGCACCTCCGACGACGGTGCGCTGATTCGCCGCCGGCGCGAGTGCCCCAACTGTGGGCGCCGGTTCTCCACCGTGGAGACGTTCTCGCTTGCCGTGGTCAAGCGCTCCGGCGTGGTGGAGCCGTTCTCGCGCGACAAGATCATCTCCGGGGTGCGCAAGGCGTGTCAGGGCCGGCCGGTGAGCGATGACGATCTGGCCCTGCTGGCGCAGCGGGTGGAGGAGTCCATTCGCACCTCGGGCCAGGCGGAGATTGACGCGTTGGACATTGGCCTTGCCATCCTGCCCCCGCTGAGGGAACTCGACGAGATTGCCTACCTACGCTTTGCGAGCGTCTACCAGGCATTTGGCAGCCTGGACGACTTTGAGCAGGCCATTGCGCGGCTACGTTCCGAGGACGCCGCTCAGGGCCAGTAGGGCACGCCAGATGGGCCCCGCGAGGACGGCGCCCGTGAGGACAGCGCCCGTTAGGACAGGACGCGCAGGCGCACCGTGGCGGGCATGGCCTGGAGGGCCTCCACCACCGTGTCCGTGATGCCGGAGGCGATGTCCGTCACCACATAGCCCAGCTCGCCACGAGTGGCAAGCAGCTGGCCCTCAATGTTCACGTCGTGCTCGGCAAACGCGCGGTTCACCGAGGCGAGCACGCCGGGCACGTTCACGTGCAGGTGCGCAATACGGTGGGTGCCGCTGGGCTGTTCCAGGGACAACGTGGGTACGTTCACGGACAGCGAGGTAGAACCGTTGAGGACGTAGTCACGCAACCGGGTGGCCACAAACTGGCCAATGTCCCGCTGTGCCTCCTCGGTGGAGCCGCCGATGTGCGGCGTGAGGATGGTGTTGGGCATGTTCTGCAAGGGGGTGACAAACGGGTCACCCTTCTTCTTGGGCTCCTCGGGGAACACGTCCACCGCGGCACCGCCAATGCGCCCGCTCAGCAGCCCCTCGGTGAGGGCCTCCACGTCCACAATGAACCCGCGCGAGAGGTTGAGGAACAGCGCGCCGGGCTTCATGGCCTCAAACTGCGCCCGCCCAAAAAAGCCCTGGTTCCCGGCGCGGCCGTCCACGTGGAGCGTCACCACATCGGCCTCGGCAAGCAGGGCCTCAAGCGAGGGCATCTTGGTGGCGTTGCCCAGCGCGAGCTTCTCCGCGCTGTCGTAGAAGATCACGTTCATGCCCAGCGCCTCGGCAATGACGGACAGCTGCGAGCCAATGTTGCCGTAGCCCACAATGCCCAACGTGCGGCCACGAATCTCGTGGGCGCCATCGGCGCTCTTGTTCCACACGCCCTCGTGCATCAGGCGGTTGTGGTCGGGCAGGCGACGCGTCAGCGAGATCATCTCGCTCACCGCCAGCTCCACCACGGAGCGGGTGTTGGAGAAGGGCGCGTTGAACGCGGCAATGCCGTGCTTGGCGGCGGCCACCAGGTCAATCTGGTTGGTGCCAATGGAGAACGCACCCACCGCAATCAGGTCCGGACAGGACTCGATCACTCGCGCCGTCACCTGGGTCTTGGAACGAATCCCAAGGAGCTGGACGCCCTGCAGGGCCTCAATCAGCTCATCCTCGTCAAGCGCACCGGCGCGGTTGTCCGTCTCAATGCCGGCTGCGGCAAAAACGTCGGTGGCTCGGGGGTGAAGGGTCTCAAGGAGGAGTGCATGCACGGGCGTAATAGTCTCGCAACTTGCCGTGACTTTCCAATCGAGGCCGCCGATGTGGGACGCTAGAGGCATGACACGGGTGGGGAAGATCGTGGCCGTGGCGGTGGCAATTGTGGCCATCCCGCTGCTTGTCATGGCGCTGTTGGGGGTGTCGTGGCGGGAGTTGAGGCATTTTGGTGAGCCGCGTAACGTGGTCAAGGATGACGGCGTCACGCGCGACATTCCGTTCCCCGAGGGACCCGCGCGGCGCCTGCTTCCCCAGGTGAGCGCCACCGCCTCCACGGACTTCACCTTCATGACCCTTGACCCCGCGGGGGCACCCGTGCGGTGGGACCCGTGCCGGCCCGTGCCGTGGGTGCTGTCCTCCGTGGGCATGCCACGCCTGGCGGAGCCGCTGGTGCAGGAGGCGGTGGACAACCTGCAAGACGCCACGGGGTTGCAGTTTGAGTTTCGCGGCATGACCGATGAGGTGGCCTCGTTTGAGCGCCCGCTCTTTCAGGAGCGCTACGGTGACGGCTTTGCGCCGGTGATTGTGGGGTGGTCCACCGCGGCCGCCACCCCCGAGCTGGTGGGCACGGTCAGCGGCATCGGGGGATCGCGGGCGCTTCCCGGCGCCTACGGCTCGCAGCGCTACCTGCGCACCGGCACGGTGATCATTGACGGGGACGATGTGCGCACCCAGATGGCGACCACGGCGGGCCAGGCGCATGTCACGGCCATCGTGATGCACGAGCTGGCGCATGTGCTGGGCCTTGGCCACGTGGACGATCCGTCGCAGCTGATGTACGCCACCTACGACGCCCAGTCCACGCTGGGTGCGGGTGACCTTGCCGGCCTGGCCCTTGCGGGTGCCGGCCCCTGTGAGCCCTAGGCGGGACCGAGGCCCGCGGGCAGTGGTTCGGAGTGCACCAACACCAGACGCTTGGTGGGCCGGGTGAGCGCCACGTAGAGGTCCGAGGGAACCGCGTGGATGGCACCCGGCTCCAGCACCACCACGGCGTCAAATTCCAGCCCCTTGGACTCACGGGCGCTCAGCACCTGCACGCCTTCCGCGCTCCCGTCGCTATCCTCGCCCTCCGCGGTGATGAGCGCCTCGCGCACGCCCGGCAACGCATCGTCGGTGCACAACACCGCCACCAGCCCGCCGGACTCCCGTGCCAACTCGCGTGCCACTCGCCGAGCCTCGGCTACCGCCACCGCCGCCGCATCGGCGTGAGGGGCCGGCACCGTGCGCACCGCGTCCTCCACCTCCCGGGCCGCGCTCAGCGGGCTCACGGGCAGGCCCGCGGCCACCGCATAGCGCTGGGCGTGCTCGGCAACGGCGGCCGGAATGCGGTAGGAGATGGTCAGTTCCCGCGGGGTCCAGTTGGCCTGGAACAGCGGGTCCATGGTTTCCGGCCACCAGCGTGTGCCGGTGACGGAGGAGGTTTGCGCCACGTCGCCCACAATGGTGAAGGAGCGTGACGGGCAGCGCCTCAGCAGCATGCGCCACGCCATGGGGCTGAGCTCCTGGGCCTCGTCCACCACCACATGGCCGTACGTCCACGTGCGGTCCGCCCACGCGCGCTCCGCCACGGTGAGGCGCGCCTCGGGGGCCTGCATGCGCTCGGCAAGGGTCTGCGCGTCCACCTTGATCATGGTGTGCGCGCCAAAGCTGCGCAGCACCTCCTTGGCGTACTCCACCTCCTCGGCGGAGGGGCCGCTACGCCGCGGCGCCCCCGACTGCGGCAGTTCCCCCAGCAACTCCGCCGCCTCGTCCAGCAGGGGCACGTCGGCGTCCGTGAAGGGGGCATCGGCGCTACGCAGCAACACCGCGCGCTGGGCGCGGCTCAGGTGGGGCGTGCACGCCTGCAGCAGGTGCGGCTGCGAGAACAGGTCGCTCAGCAACTTTTGCGGCGTCACCGGTAGCCAGCACAGGTTGATGGCCACACGGACGTCCTTGTCCTCGCGCACATCACGCGCCAACTCCACGCGATCGTCCTCGCCCGCGCCCTCACCCAGTTGGTCCATGAGCTGTTGGGTGAGGCGGTTGACCATGTCCTTGGCAAAACCCGCCCGCGCCTCGTTATGGGGCTTGCCGTCGCGGCGCGCCCTGTACTGCGCGTCTTTGACGTCCGCGCGGCGAATCACCACGGGGCGGCCGTCAATGAGGATGGTCTGGTCCTGGCGCGGCAGACGCTGGCGCTCGCGGACGGCGGCGCGAATAATCTGTGCCCACTCCAGCGAGCCCTTGAGGCGGGCCGCGGCATCGGACTCGCGTGCCGAGGTGTCCACGCCGCGCACCAACCCCGCAAGGGTGGTGGAGACGGCGCCGGTCTCGCCCAGCGACGGCAGCACGTGGTCGATGTACCGCAGGAACGTGGCGGACGGCCCAATGAGCAGCACTCCACGGCTGGCCAGCAGGTCGCGGTGGTGGTACAGCAGGTAGGCGGCACGGTGAAGTGCCACGGCGGTTTTGCCCGTGCCGGGGCCGCCCTGCACCACCAAGGCTCCCTGCAAGGGGGCGCGAATCACCGCGTCCTGCTCGGCCTGAATAGTGGCCACGATGTCGCCCATGCGTCCGGTGCGTCGGGCATCGAGCGCGGCAAGCAGCGCCCCCTCGCCCGCAAGCGCGGCCTCGGCGCCGCTGGCCCGCAGCGCCTCCACGTCCAGCACATCGTCTTCCACGGCGGTGACGCGCCGCCCCACGGTGGTGAGGTGGCGCCGACTCATCACCCCGGAGGGGTTGGCGGCCGTGGCGGCGTAAAACGCGGTGGCGGCGGGTGCGCGCCAGTCCGTCAGCATGGGCCGATGCTCGGTGTCGGACAGGCCAATTCGTCCCACATAGAGCCGCTCGCCTCCCACCAGGTCAAGGCGGCCAAAGCACAGGCGGTCCTCCACCGCGCTCAGTTGCGCGATGCGGTCCTCGTACAACGTGGCAAAGGCGTCGCGCTCGGAGCGGTTTTGGGGCGAGCCGGACGGCCCGGAGCGGCGCACCTCGGCCAGCCGGTCGGTGGCCTCGTCGCGCAGGGCATCAAGGCGTCCGTACAGGCCGTCCACCACCTCCTGCTCGGCTGCGAGGCCGGGGGAGGCCGCGGTGGCGGTCTCGTCGTGCATCGGTCACCTCTCCTCGCGTGCCGGGTTCGCTCAGGGCAGTCAACCATTATCGCAAACCCGCGCCATGCGTTCGCCAGGCGCGATACCTTGCCATGGCGGGCTGGGGGGATGGGACACTGGAGGAACGATGGAGACACTAGTGACGTGGGACCCCGAGGGGGTCAGGGCGTGGGCCGATGCCGCCGGCGAGGGCGCGGTCATGGTGCTGATGCTGCGCGGCTTTGTGGATGCGGGTCGCGCGGGGACGCTTGCGGCCAATCATCTGAAGACGCTGAGCGAGGGTGTGCGCGTGGCCACCTTTGACGTGGATTCCCTCATCGATTACCGCAGTCGGCGCCCCGAGATGGTCTTTTCCGTGAACGAGTGGACGGACTACGACGCCCCGGAGCTGGTGCTTGACATGCACCGTGACGCCCAGGGGCGCGCGTACCTGCTGTTGCACGGGAGCGAGCCGGACATCCTGTGGGAGCGGTTTGTGGCGGCGGCGCGGGACATCGTGACCCGCCTGGGTGTGGGGCTGACGGTGGGTGCGCACGGTATTCCCATGGCGGCGCCGCATACGCGCCCGTTGCCCACCACCATGCACGGCACGCGCCAGGAGCTACTCCCGGACACGCCCAGCTACTTTGGCACCGTCACGGTTCCCGGAAGCGCGCAGGCCCTCATGGAGTACCGCTTTGGGCGGTGGGACCTGGACATGGTCAACGTGGTGGTGCACGTGCCGTACTACCTGGGGCAGTCCACGTTGCCGCAGGCGGCGCAGGAGGCGTTGCGCTCCATTGAGGGCGTCACGGGCCTGGATTTTGCGGTGGACGGCATGGATGAGGCCGCACAGACCGCGCGAGAAGAGATTGAGCGGCAGCTGCGTGAATCCGATGAGGTGACCGCCGTGGTGCACACCCTGGAGCAGCAATACGATGCCTACCAGGCGCAACGTGCCAGTGGGATCCTTGACGGGCCCCTCCCGTCGGCCGATGAGTTGGGGGCCGAGTTTGAAAAATTCTTGGCGCAACACCACAAAGACTTGCCACCGCACCCCTAATTCGTGGAATGCTTATCTCGGTTGCAACTCGTAGTGTGTAAGAACCTGCCTTCGCGGCACGGGGAGAGACATTGCGGCGACGAGGGGCGCAAGGCGCGTCCCCTTCCCGTCCCCGGGCAGTATCGAAGGAAGTAGTACAGGCATGGCACAGGGTTCTGTGAAGTGGTTCAGCGCGGAGAAGGGCTTTGGTTTCATCGCTCAGGATGGCGGCGGCGAGGACATCTTTGTCCACTGGTCGGCCATTGATGGCGATGGCTTCAAGTCGCTCGACGAGGGTCAGCGCGTGGAGTTCGAGGTGACCAACGGCACCAAGGGTCTCCAGGCGGAGGCCGTGCGCCCCTTGGCGTAATTCTCACGTGGCCCCGTCAGGGGTGACACGACCTGCCGCAAACGCGGCAGACGGCCCGGGTGCAACACTGCACCCGGGCCGTTCGTTTTCTTCCTGCCACCCCAAAGCCGTTCAGGGTGGAGTAAACCTCGGTGCGCCGCCTACACTGAGGGCGAGGCTAGCGTGGAGGAGGTCGTAATGCCGCTGTCGGAATATGAGCAGCGCGTGCTCGATCAACTGGAGCGCGACTTGGGTGCGGACCCATCACTGGGACGCACCATGGCGCGCCGGCCACGTTCGCGTGTCCGCCTGGTATTGGGTGTGGGTGGCATTGCGGCGGGCCTCGCGGTGCTGGTGGCGGGGGTGGCCAGCAAGATTGAGGCACTGGGCATTGTGGGCTTTGCGCTCATGGCCGGTGCGGCGTTGTGGCTGCTCCTGGCCCCGCACAAGCGCACGGCAGGCCCTGGGGCCGCTGCCTCCGCGCCGCGCAAGCGCCGCCGCTCCGATGCGGGCCTCATGTCGCGCCTCGAAGAGCGCTTCGAAAAGCGCCGTCGAGAAGGCCTGTAACGGCCTTAGTCTTCGTCGCCCGGTGGCGTGTAGCGGGCATCGGACACCGCCTGCGCCAGTGCGGTCAGGTGCTCGCGCGTCGTCTGGTCCACGGTGAAGCCCTGGGCTTGCCACGCGTCGGTGAGCCACTGCGGCACCTCCAACGGGGTGAGGGTAAGCGGCCATTGCCAGCGAGCGTCAAGGTGGGCGCGCAGATACGCCCACGCCCGTTCCGGGCTGTGGTGTCGGGGGTGGGTGCGCCGCCAGCGTGACCGCGCCACCGCTGCCGCGGCGAGGACCGCCGCGAGCAGCGCCGCGCCTCCCAGGATCCACGCCAACGCCGCGGGCAGCGACGAGCCGGTGGCATCCGGCGCCGGCGTGACGGGTGCGGGGGTGGGCGCGGTGGGCGCGGGGGCATCGGGCGTGGGGGTGACCGTGGCGCGGGGGAGCCCGTCCTCCTGCCGCTGGGCCGCATCGGCGATGGACGGTGGGAGGGGTACCGTGCCGGTGCGAGGGTCCGCATACTCAGGCAGCGCTCCGGTTTGCGACGCGGGGGTGGGCTCAAAACGCACCCAGCCCACGGTGGGGAAGAACACCTCGGGCCACGTGTGGGCGTCGTCGCCGTGAACCACGTAGCCGCCGTCGCCATCGTGGTCGCCGGGCAGGAAGCCCACCGCGAGCCGGGAGGGGATGTCTGCGGCGCGCAACAGCATCACCATGGTGGTGGCGTAGTGCACGCAGTAGCCCCGGCGCTGGTCAAGGAACGCGGACACCATGTCCTCGGAGGTGGGGGCCACCGAGGTGTCGTACTGGAACGCAAGGGGGTCGCGGAGGTAGGTCTGGATGGCAAGGGCCTTCTCGTAGCGGGTGGTGGAGTCGGCGGTGAGGGAGGCGGCAAGGGTGGTGAGGCGGTCCACGTCCACGCCCTCGGGAAGCTGCGTGTACTGAGGTCCAATGCCACGCGTGTCGTCGCGAGCGGGGAGGTTGGTCATGGCCGCAAGCGTGGTGGCGTCCACGTAGTGCAGGCGCGTGTAGACGTCGTAGGTCAGCCCTTGGGTGCCGCGTGAACTGAAGGCCTCGTCGCTTGCGGGGGCGTATTGCCAGGTGCCGGGCGCTGCGACGATGCGGGGGGCGGTGGGCAGCGGCAACAGGGTCTGGGAGAGGTGGGTGACGCTCACGCGCAGCAACGCCGCATCGTTCGCATCCCACGGTGACAGCGGCTCCGGCCACCACGCGTGGATGGAGGGGGAGAGCTGGGTGGCGGTGGGAGGGGTGTAGGCCCACGAGCGGCCGTCAAAGTCCACGAGGGTGGCCATACGCCAGGCCTCGGGCGGGCCGCCGTCGCTGGTGTATTGCAGTACCTCGTCGCGGGAGCGGACGGTGAGGGAGTCCTGGAGGTCAAGGTCAAGGGCAAGGCGTGTGGGCGGGGTGTGGGATGCGGTGGTGTGGGGGAAGGCCCCCCACCCGGGTGCGCCAAGCGCAAGGGGTGCGGTCACGGCCGCCACCGCCACCACGGCCACCGCGCTCATGGTGAGCAGCGGCAGGCTTGCCGTGGGCGCGGTCACCTCGCGGGCGGCCGTGAGGCCAAGGATGAGCAGCCAACACACCGCGGCCGCCGCAAGTGCGGGCAGCGAGGTGTGTACGGGGAGCACCATGCCGGGCACCCACGGGATGAGCAGCACCAGCCCCGCATACCCGCCCGCCCGCCAGGAGGCCGCAAGGGCCTCGGCGCACAAGAAGACGGCAAGGGCAAGCACGGCAAGAAGCGCGAGGAGGGACTCGGTGACGGGGGTGGGGGCCACGCCCATGATCACCTGGTCTGCGCCTTCGCGCAGCGCCCGTCCCCACGCACTCACGGCTGCGGGGGTGGGGGCGTGAAAGCGTTCACCCGCGTCGTCGCGGGCAAAGAGCACGGTGGTGGTCAGCACGGCCAGCAGCGCGGTGACGGCGGTGGGCAGCAACCGGGACGTGGTGAGGCGACGCCCCACCATCACACTGACGGTGGCTCCGGCCAGGAGCGCCGTGAGGGTACGCGGCCACGTGCCGGATTCAAGCAGGGAGGAGATGCCGCCCAGCGAGGCCACCACGGCAAGGGCGGTGATGGGGGCGATGAGCCATGATGTGCGGTGACCGGAAGTGGGGCTCATGATGGGGCCCCCTCCACGGTGCGTAGCCAGGCGGCGCGCGGGTTGTCGGCAACGGTGGCGGCGGACACAAACCACCCGGCCTGGCGGAGCAGCTGTGGCGTGCGGTGAGGTGTGGCCGGGTCCGCCGTGGCGGGGGTGCGCACCAGCGCAAAGGCGCGACCCGTGGAGGCGAGGGGAGCAAGGGCGGCCACGGTGGCATCGTCCAAGGGGTCAAGGACGGCGATGATGGCCTCGCCGCGCACCACGTCGTGCCGGAGCGCGCGCCCCCACTGTTCCAGGTGGGCGGTGCCCACCGCGGTGGGCACGGGTGCAAGGTCCACGGTGGAGTCAAGCAGGAGTGCGCGGGTGGTTCCCCACGCCGACGCGTCGTGGTGGCTAAGGCGCGCGGTGCGGGGGTCTCCCGCCAGCAGGCGCACGGGGTTACCTCCCACGGCACATGACAGGGCCACGGACGCGGCCATGGACACCGACCATTCAAAGACCTCGGGGTCCTGTACCTCGTGAAGCAGCACCGTGACGGGGCGCCTCCCGGCGCGTTCGTCGGAGCGCACCACCAGGTGGCCGCGGCGTGCCGAGGAGGGCCAATGCACGCGGCGCAGGTCGTCGCCCGCGTCGTACTCCCGCAGCGCCGCATCGTCCGGCGAGGGGGAGCGAGAACCCAGGACCACCCGGTCTGCCTCGCCCATCAGGGGTGACACGGCGCTCGCGATGTCCCACACCTCCGGCCACACCGCCACCTGTTCGGCGCCGTCCACCACCGTGTCGTTCCACCACAGGCCCCAGGGGTCATGGGAGGTGACAAGCGTGGGGCCAAGGGGCCAGCGCCCCCTCCGGGTGGGGGTGATGGTGTAGGTGAGGCCCAGTTCTTTGACGCCGCGGGTGATGGTGGCGCGCGTGGGGCCGGGGCCGGTGATTTCCGCCGCGGCCTGTTCGTGTACCTCGAGCGCCTGCACCACGGCATGACGCAGTACCGACACGGATCCGGGGGTGGACGTGAGGCTCACGGTGACGGTGGCGGGGGTGCCCACGCTGAGGGGGTGAGGGTGGAGGTGGCGCTGCGAATGGGGGAAGCCACGGCGCAGTATCCAGGCGGCCACGAGCACCCACACCAAGCCCGCGCACGAGACCACCACCACGCCCACGCCTACGCGGGTGAGCACGGTGTTGGCGTAGCCGATTCCGGCCACCAGCATGGCGATGCCAATGGCCGTGACGCTCACGCCGCGGGTGGTGGGGCTGGTGCGGCGGACGCGGCGCGTGCGCGTCATGGTGTGGGTGGTGCGGTGCGCGGGGTGGGGGTATAGGCCGGCTCGCGGCGTGCGGGCAGGTCGCGAGCGGATGCGGGGATTGGCACGCGGGCCACGATGTCGTGGCACAGCTGGATGGCGGTCTGGCCGGCCAGGCGTGCCTCTGCGCTGGGGATGAGGCGGTGAGCGAAGACGCTTGCGGTGAGCGCCTTGATGTCATCGGGCAGCACATGGGCGCGACCCGCCATGGCGGCGCGCGCCTTGGATGCCGCAAGGAGCTGCAGGGCGGCACGGGGGGAGGCGCCAAGGGCCAGATGCGGCTCCTCGCGCGTGGCGCGTGCCAGGTCCACAATGTATTGCTTGGCCGCCGCGGAGGCGTGGACGCGGGAGGCGATGGCGCGCATCTGGGAGACGGTCGCCGCATCGGCCACGGGAGTGAGATGTGCCAGCGGGTCTGTGCCGTCGTGGCTTTCCAGCATGGCCATCTCGTCGCGCGCGGTGGGGTAGCCCACGCTCACGTGGGTCATAAAGCGGTCGCGTTGTGCCTCGGGAAGAGGGTAGGTGCCCTCCATTTCCACCGGGTTTTGGGTGGCCACCACCAAAAATGGCTCGGGGAGCTCACGGGTGATGCCGTCCACGGTGACGGCGCGTTCCTGCATCGCTTCCAGGAGAGCGGCCTGCGTCTTGGGGCTGGCGCGGTTGATCTCGTCGGCAATGACCACCTGGGCAAACACGGGGCCCGGGCGGAACTCAAAGACGTGTGAGTCGGAGCGGAAGATGCTCACGCCCGTGACGTCGGAGGGCAGCAGGTCGGGTGTGAACTGGATGCGGCCCACGGAGGCGTCAATGGAGGACGCAAAGGCGCGCGCCAGTGTGGTCTTACCCACGCCGGGAACATCCTCAATGAGCAGATGCCCGCCGGCGATGACCGTGGCGAGCATGGCCGTGATGGCGCCATCCAGTCCACTCAGCGCGGTCTCCATGGAGGCGCGGATGCGCCCGGCGACGGTGGCAACCCCTGCGAGTTCCTCCTCGCGCGGCGGTGGCTGGGTCATGGCGGCTCCTTCGCTCCGTCCCCCGAGCCTAAACGATCGGGTGGCTCGGGCAGTAGACCCACCCGGGACCTGTCCCGGTGGGAGTGCCATCCGGCCGATGCGTCACTCCGCGGGTGGGGGCGGTGGCGGCGGCGGGGGAGGGCAGGGGAGGAAACATCGTGAAAATGTGGGGCGAAGTGGAGAGAAGTGGAGTAAAGTGGGGCGCACTGGCGAGGTGTGGCGCAAGGAGGTGAGCCGTGATGTCGGATCTGACGCACGGCCTGGGACCCACAGGGGTCTTCCTTGGCACGTTCACTCCCAAGCTGGATGACAAGGGGCGGCTGATCCTTCCGGCCAAGTTCCGAGGCCGCCTTGCGGGCGGTCTGGTGGCCACGCGAGGGCTTGACCGCTGCGTGTTCCTGTTCCCGGTGGACGAGTTCATGGCGGTGCACAACCGCCTGCGTTCCGCGCCGCTGGAAAACAAGCAGGCCCGCGACTACCTGCGCAACTTCCTGGGCCACGCCCAGGACGACGTGCCGGACAAGCAGGGGCGCGTGCTCCTGAGTCAGGCCCTCCGCGACTACGCCGCGCTTGAGCGCGATGTGGCCGTGGTGGGGATGGGTTCCCGTGTGGAGGTGTGGGACGCCACCAAGTGGGAGCAGTACCTCGCCGACGGCGAGGACGCCTATGCCGCCACCGCGGCCGAGGTGTTTGGACAGATGTAGCAGTGAGCCTTGCGGCCTCCTCCCGCGTCGCTGCGTCGGACTTCCCCCCGACGCAGAGCCCGGTGGGAGACCGGAAGGGTCACCCCGAGGTGGGAGAGGAGGTGCCGTGGAGGAGCACGTTGACGCCGCATCGCGGCACGTCCCCGTGATGCTGGAGCGTTGCGTGGAGCTCCTGGCGCCCGCCCTGAGCGATCCCGATGCCGTGGCCATTGACGGCACGCTGGGCATGGGCGGGCACACCGAGGCGATTCTGGATCGGTGCCCCACGGTGCGCGTGGTGGGCATTGACCGCGACACCCAGGCGATTGCCCTTGCCTCCGCCCGCCTTGCCCGCTTTGGCGACCGCTTTATTCCGTTCCACGCCGAGTACGACGACATGGACGGCGCGCTCGCGGCAGCGGGCGTCACCCACGCCCACGGCGTGCTGCTGGATCTGGGCGTGAGCTCGCTGCAGATTGACGAGGCCGAGCGGGGGTTCTCCTACGCGCAGGACGCGCCGCTTGACATGCGCATGAACCGCGACGACCCCATGACCGCCGCCCACCTGTTGCGCGAAGCCTCCGAGGCGGAGATCGCCCGCATCCTGCGGGTGTACGGCGAGGAGCGCTTTGCGCCGCGCATTGCCCGCGCCGTGGTGCGCCGCCGCGAGGTGGTCCCCCTCACGCGCTCCGGCGAGTTGGTCGAGCTGGTGCGTGAGGCCATCCCCGCCGCCGCGCGCGCTCAGGGAGGGAACCCCGCCAAGCGCACCTTCCAGGCGTTGCGCATTGCGGTCAACCGGGAGCTTGACGTGTTGGAACGTGCCGTGCCACGCGCCGTGGAGGCCGTGGGGGTGGGAGGACGCGTGGTGGTGATGTCCTACCACTCGTTGGAGGACCGCGCGGTCAAGCAGGCCTTTGCCAAGGGCACCGAGGTGACCGCCCCCGCGGGGATGCCCGTGGTGCCCGACGAGGCTCAGCCCTACCTGCGCGCCCTCACCCGTGGTGCGGAGACGGCATCGGCACAGGAAATTGCGCGCAACTCGCGCTCCAAGCCTGTGCGCCTGCGTGCCGTGGAACGCGTGCGCCTCACGCCCGCCTCACGGAGGGCCGCATGAGCGCCGCGCCACTGCGTCAACCCGTACGCACCGAGCCCACGCGCGCCACTCCCGCGCGCCCGATGCGGGGCGAGCCCACGCGTCACCTGCGGGCCGTGGCCACGCCCGAGCACCGGCGCTCCATTGGTCCCTTTGCCGTGCTGTGCGTGTCTATTGTGCTGGCCGCGCTGGCCACCGTGTTGTTGCTGAACACGGAGATGGCGCGCGGGTCCTACGAGGCCGTGGTGATGCGTCGCGACATCAACGACCTCCACCAGCAGCGTGCATCGCTGTTGACCACGCTGGAGGCCGCATCCGCGCCGGAGGGTCTTGCCGATTCCGCCACCGCGCTGGGGATGGTGCCGGCACAGCGGCTGGGATTTGTGTTCCTTGAGGGTGGCTCCGTGCTGGAAGCGAGCGGGTACTGATGGCAGGCGGAACGCAGGACGAGCGCCGCATCCCGCGCGCCGCGCCGCGCGCCGGGGCGCCACGGGGGGCCGGGCAGCGTCCACTCAACGGGCAGCGTCCTGTGAACGGCCAGCGTCCTCTCAACGGCCAGCGTCCTCTCAACGGCCAGCGTCCTCTCAACGGCCAGCGCCCTGTGAACGGCCAGCGCCCTGTGAACGGCCAGCGCCCGGCGGCGGGGCGCAGGCCAGTTGGAGGAGGCCGCCCGCCGCACTCGGGAGCCACCGCGCTTCCGCGCGTAGGCGACCCCGCGGTGCGCCAACGCCTCACCATGGTGGCCACACTCGTGGTGTTGCTTGTCTTTGTGGTGCGCCTGGTAGACGTGCAAATTGTCAACGCCGCACCTCTTGCCGAGCAGGCGCTCGCGTTGCGCCTTGTCACCTATGACGTCACACCGCCGCGCGCGGACATCCTGGACCGCAACGGCGTGGTGCTGGCCACATCCGTGGACCGCTACCACCTGTGGGTGAACCAGCAGAAGGTGGCCACGTGGCAGCGCAAGGAAAACGGCGTGGTGGTGGCCGAGGGGCCCCTTGACGCGGCGCGCATCCTCGCGCCCATCCTGGGCATGAACGAGGCGGAGCTGGCCGCGGCACTGGTGGGCGACAAGACCTTCACCTATGTGGCGCGGAACGTGACGCCCGAGGTGCGCGACCTGGTGACCGCGGAGGGCATCACGGGCGTGGACTTTGAGCCCACCTCGGAGCGTCTCTACCCCAATGGAGGCATTGCGGGCAACGTGATTGGCTTCATGGGCGGGCGTGAGGATAAGCAGGGCCTGTGGGGCCTTGCGGGCGTGGAGCAAAAATACGAGGACCTGCTCATGGGCGAGTCCGGCTCCAAGACCGTGGAACGGTCGCGCTACGGCTGGGCCATTCCCACGGGCAAAAACTCGGAGACCCCGGCCGTTCCCGGCACCTCCGTGCAACTGACCATTGACCGTGACATTCAGTACGCGGCGCAGGAACTGGCGGCGCAGCACGTGGCGGAAAGCGGGGCCACACGCGCCATGGTGGTGGTGTCCGACGTGCTCACGGGCGAGATTTACGCGCTGGTGGACTCCAACTCGGTAGACCCCAATGACCCCGGCGCCAGCGCGGCCGCCGACCGTGGCGCCCGGTCCGTGTCCACGGTGTTTGAACCAGGCTCCACGGCCAAGGTCATCACGGTGGCCGCGGCCCTGGAGGAGGGCGTGGCCACCCCCGTGTCCCAGTTTGTGGCGCCCTACCAGTACACCACCACCAACGGGCAGACCTTCCGTGACTCTCACGAGCACCCCGACCAACAGCTCACGCTTGCCGGCATTCTCGTGTCCTCCTCCAACACGGGCACCATTCAGATTGGCCAGCAACTGTCCGACGAGACGCGCTACGCCTACATGCAGGCCTTTGGCCTGGGCGCCGTGACCAACGTGGGTCTGCCGGGCGAGTCCGCCGGCATCTTGCACCCGTGGGAGAAGTGGGACGGTCGCACCAAGTACGCCACCATGTACGGCCAGGGTGTGGCCATGACGGCGTTGCAGACCGCGCAGGTGTACCAGACCATCGCCAACGGCGGCGTGCGCGTGCAGCCCAGCATCATCAAGGGCTTTGTGGCCGATGACGGCACGGTCACCGCGCCCGAGGCCGCCGAACCCACGCGCGTGGTCTCCGCGGACACGGCGGCGGCGCTCATGCTCATGATGGAGGACGTCACGCTGGACGGCACCGGACGCCTGGCACGCATTGACGGCTACCGGGTGGCGGGCAAGACGGGCACGGCGCAGGCGGCCGATGCCGAGGGCCAGCTCACGTCAACCGTGTCCTCCTTTGTGGGGGTGGCGCCCGCGGATAATCCGCGCCTGGTGGTGACGGTCATCATGTTTGACCCCAAGACATCCATTTATGGTGGTGACGTGGCAGCCCCGCTGTTCAAGGACGTGATGACGTTCTCGCTACAGTCACTGCGTGTACCGCCGTCAACTACGACGGCGTCGTTTTACCCGACCACCTGGGAGTAACCGTGGATCAGATGGCGCTCCGCCCCACCCGCGTCGCCGCCATGACCCTTGGCGAACTTGCCGCCATTGCCGACGCCACGGTGACCCCCGCATCGGCGGCGTCCGTGAGCGTGAGCGGCGCGAGCGTGGACTCTCGCACCGTACGTCCCGGCGACCTGTTTGGTGCCTTTGCCGGCCTTACCCAGCATGGTGCCGTGTTTGCCGCGCAGGCGCAGGCCGCGGGCGCCGTGGCGGTGCTGACCGATGCCGAGGGTGCGCGTCTGTGCGCGGAGGCGGTGCCCGACCTGCCGGTGGTGGTGGCCCCTCACACCCGCGACGCGTTGGGCCGCGCGGCCGCCGCCATCTACGGCGAGCCGTCACGTGCGCTCACGCTGGTGGGCGTCACCGGCACCAACGGCAAGACCACCACCAGCTACTTCATCGATTCCGCGCTTGCCACGGTGCATGAGCGGCGTGGCATCCTGGGCACCGTGGAGCTGCGGGTACGTGACGAGGCCGTGGAGTCGCCCCGCACCACCGTGGAGGCGCCCGTGTTGCACGCCCTGCTAGCGCGCATGGTGGAGGAGGGGTGCACGGCCGCCGTGGCGGAGGTCAGCTCCCATGCCGCGGCCCTTGACCGCATTGCGGGCGCACACTTTGATGTGGCGGTGTTCACCAACCTCCAATGGGATCACCTGGACTTTCATCACACCATGGAGCGTTACCTGGCGGACAAGGCGCGCCTGTTTGAGCCCGGACGCGCCGCCATGGGCGTGATCTGCATTGACGACGAGTACGGCCAGCGCCTGGCGCGGGAGGCCGCCATTCCCGTGCAGACGGTGTCCACCCATGTGGACGGGCCGCGCGGCCAGTGGCACGTGGAGGACGCGGAGATTGGCCTGGATGGCGTGGGCTCCCGCTTCACCCTTGTGGGTCCCGACGGACAATCCCACGCAGCCACCAGCCCCCTGCCCGGACTGGTGAACGTCTCCAACGCCGCCGTGGCCATTGTGGCCGCGCATGCCGCCGGGGTGCCGCTTGCGCAGGCCATTGCCGGGGTGGGGCGTGCCCACGGCGTGCCCGGCCGCATGGAGCGCGTCATCGAGCGCAGCGACGCGGACCCGTTGGCCATTGTGGATTACGCGCACACGCCCGACGCGCTCACCCTCGCCCTGGAGGGGGTGCGCCCCATCACGCCCGGCCGCCTCATCCTGATCTTTGGCTCGGACGGAGACCGCGACCAGGGCAAACGCCCCGTTATGGGAGAGATTGCCGCCCGCCTTGCGGACGTGATTGTGCTCACGGACGAGAACCCGCGCTCCGAACGCCCCGAGGACATTCGCGCCGCCATTCGTGAGGGTATCCAGCGGGTGCGGCCCACGCTGACGGACGTGCATGAGGTGGCCCCCCGTGCCGATGCCGTGGCGTACGGCCTGCGGCTAGGCCGCCCCGGTGACACCGTCATCGTCACGGGCAAGGGCCACGAACCCACTCAGGAGGTTGCCGGAGTGTTCCACCGCTACAACGACCGCGACGCCTACCGGGCGGCCCACCGGGCCATCCGCGCAGAGCGGGCCGCAAAGAAGGACGCATGAACACCCTGACCGCGCAGTGGATTGCCGAGGCCGTGGGTGGCGTGCTTGCCGCCGACGCCGACACCGCCGTCACCTCCGTTCACCTGGACACGCGCCAGATGCGCCCCGGCGGCCTCTATGTGGCGCGCGTGGGCGAGAACGCGGACGGGCATGACTATGTGGAGGCGGCCACGGCGGCGGGCGCCGTGCTGCACCTGGTGGAACGTCCCGTCGACGCCCCCCATGTGCGGGTGGAGAACACCACCCTCGCGCTGGGCGCGCTTGCCCGTGCGTACCTGCGCCAGTTGCGCGCCCACGGCGACATCACCGTGGTGGGCATCACCGGCTCCAACGGCAAGACCACCACCAAGGATCTGCTGGCGCAGATGCTTCCCGATGCGGTGGCGCCCGAGGGCAGCTTTAACAACGAGACGGGCCTGCCGCTCACCGTGTTACGTGCCGATGACTCCACCCGCCACCTGGTGTTGGAGATGGGTGCGAGTCAGCCCGGGGACCTCGCCTACCTCACCGACATTGCGCCGCTTGACGTGGCCGTAGTGCTCACGGTGGGCACCGCGCATGCGCAGTTCTACCCCACCCCCGCGGACCTTGCGGTGGAGAAGGCCTCCATTCTTGACGGCCTGGTGCCCGGTGGGGTGGCGGTGCTGGCCGTGGACGATGCCCGGGTGGCCGCCATGCGCGAGCGGGTACGGCCCGATGCGCGCGTCCTCACGTGTGGCCTTGCGCCGCATGCCGACGTGCGTGCGGCGGGCTTGGACCTGGACGCCGGCCGCCCTCGCTTTACCGTCACCGTGGGGGACGCACACGCCGATGTGGCCATGCGGCTGCTGGGGGAACACCATGTGACCAACGGCCTGGCGGCGCTCACCGTGGCGCTTGCCTGTGGCCAGGACCTGGAGTCCGCCGCGGCGTCGCTCAGCGCGGCCGTGCCGCTGAGCGCCCACCGGATGGCATTGACGGTGCGCGCGGACGGGGTGCGCGTGCTCGACGATTCGTACAACGCCTCTCCCGAGTCCATGCGTGCCGCCCTGCGTGCGCTGCTGGAAGTGGCGCAGGGGGGACCCACGTGGGCCGTCATCGGGGAAATGCGTGAGATGGGTGACGCGTCATGGCAAGCCCACGCGGACATCGGGCATGACGTGGTGCGGCTGAACATCTCACGTCTGGTGGTGGTGGGCGAGGGGGCTCGTCCCGCGTTTGACTCGGCGGTGCGCGAAGGGTCGTGGGGGCAGGAGGCCATCTACGTGGCTACGATTGGTGAGGCTCGGGACCTGCTCGATGCTCAGCTTGCCCCGGGAGACACGGTGCTGGTGAAGGCGTCGCACGGGTCACATTTGTGGCAGGTGGCGGACCACCTGGTGGAAGGACGCGCATGAGGGCAGTAGTGCTGTCGGGGGCAATCTCGCTGGTGATTGCGCTCTTGGGCACGCCACTGTTCATTCGTTACCTCACGCGGCGCCACTACGGCCAATTCATTCGCCAGGACGGACCGCAATCGCATCACGTCAAGCGCGGCACACCCACCATGGGTGGCGTGGTGATTGTGCTCGCGGCCGTCATCGGCTGGCTGGGCGGCAACCTCATCACCGACCGCACCCCCAACTGGTCCTCCATTTTGGTGGTGGGGCTCATGGTGGGGCTGGGGCTGGTGGGCTTTTTGGACGACGGCATCAAGATCACCCGCGAACGCTCGTTGGGCCTGAACGCGCGGTGGAAGATTGTGTTGCAGGGTGTGGTGGGCATCACCTTTGGCGTGCTTGCCCTGCAGTTCCCCGATGCGAATGGCACCACTCCCGCCTCCACCGCCATCTCCTTCCTGCGCGACACGGTGGTGGACTTCTCCGTGTGGGGGCCCGCAGTGGGAATCATCGTGTTCATCGTGTGGGCCAACTTTCTCATCACGGCATGGTCCAACGCGGTGAACCTCACCGACGGTCTTGACGGGCTTGCCTCGGGTGCGGCCGTGATCTTCTTTGGCGCGTACGTCCTTGTCACCATCTGGCAGACCAACCAGCTGTGCGGCGTGAGCAACCTGGACCCCACCACGTGCTACAACGTGCGTGACCCGCGGGATCTTGCCATCGTGTCGGCGGCCATCGGCGGCGCCTGCCTTGGCTTCCTGTGGTGGAACACGTCCCCGGCCCGCATCTTTATGGGAGACACGGGCTCGCTCGCGCTGGGCGGGGCCATCGCCGGAATCACCATCGTGTCGCGTACGGAAATCCTGGGCGCCATCATCGGCGGCCTGTTTGTGATCATCGTGCTCTCCTCCGTGCTGCAGATTGGGTTCTTCAAAATCTCCGGCGGCAGACGCATCTTCAAGATGGCCCCGCTGCACCATCACTTTGAGTTGTTGGGGTGGGGCGAGGTGACCATCGTCACCCGCTTTTGGATCATCGCTGCCCTGTTTACGGGGTTGGGGATGGGCCTGTTCTACACCGAGTGGGTGGCCAACCTGGGGCCGGGTGGCTGAGTTCGCCGCGTCCGCGGCGCGGTATGGGTGGAACGGCCTGGTGGCCGCCGGGCCCGATGCGTGGCGCGTCGTGGCGCTTGCCGCGCGCATGTGCGGGGCAGGGGTGGATCAGGTGCCGTCCACGCCGCTCATGGTGGCGGATGGCGACGCCCCACTGGCCGCCGTCTGCCTGGGCCTTGACGGCCTGCCCGTACGCGCCTATGCGGACGTCTACCAGGGAGTTCGTGAGGCCTGCGTGTACCCGGCGGGCGACGCCCAGGTGGAACAACTGGTGGCCGATGCCGATGTGGCGGAGGGGGCGCGTGCCATCGGCCTGACGCTGGGAGTGCCCTCGGTGGCCCACCTGGGGTGGGTGGACGGGCTCCTGCTGGACAGGGCCTTCGATGCCCGCCGCCACCACCAGGCCGTGACGCTTGCCACGGTGACGGACCTTGCGGACTTTGCCGGCACCACCCCCACGGCACACGACGCCCGCGCCGCCACCGCGGCGGCCGCACTTGCCCGCGCCGCGGGTGTGGACCCCGATGCGGTGGCTCACGCCCTTAGGCAGGGCCCCGTCCAGTCGTAGGGCCTCCAGCAGGGGACACGCGCCGAATATCCCCGGGACGTGGGGGACCCCGGGGGACACTGAGACCTGACGCGCGCGGCGCACCAACCCCGGGAGGACACATGACGGCTACGGCATCACGGCCCGCCGCCACCTCCGTGTGGAAGTCGCCCGTGTTGTCCTACTACCTGCTGGCCACCAGCACCGGAATCCTGCTGCTTGTGGGCCTGGCCGTGGTGCTGTCCAGCACGTCCATCTACTCCATCCGCCAAGAGGCCGGTAACCCGTGGACGCTGTTCCTGGTACAGCTCGTCGCGCTGGCCATTGGCCTGCTTGCGCTGGTATGGGGTTCGCGCCGCAGCGTGGCCTGGTGGAAGGGCGTGGGGCCCATCATCTTGTTGTCCTCCATGGTGCTGCTGGTGTTGGTAGCGCTGCGTGGAGTGGCCACCGGAGGCAACAAGAACTGGATCCGCATCGCCAACTTCACCATGCAGCCCTCGGAGATTGCCAAGCTGGGGTTGGCGCTGTACCTGGGGTCGGTGTTGGCCATGTTCCGCTCCCAGTTGGTGACGGTGCGCCGCATCATGGTGCCCGCGGGCGCCGTCGCACTGGTGGTGATGGGCCTGGTGATGCTGGGCCGCGACTTGGGAACCACGCTCATTCTCATGTTCATCACCGCCACGGCGTTTTGGGTTGCGGGGCTGCCCGTGCGGTTCTTTGTGACCATAGGGTCCGTGGTGGTGCTGGCGGTGACGCTGCTGGTGTTGGAGGGCAACAGCCGCGTGGCGCGCCTGACCACCTGGCTCTCGCCCACGTGTGACCCCACAGACGAATGCCTGCAGCAAACGCATGGCACCTGGGCGCTCGCCTCGGGAGGCCTGTGGGGTTTGGGGCCGGGCATGAGCCGCGAGAAGTGGGGCTACCTTCCCGCGGCGGACAACGACTTCATCTTTGCCATTGTGGGCGAGGAGTTTGGGCTCATTGGCACCCTGCTGGTGGTGCTGGCCTTTGGCATGATGATTGTGGCCGTCAACCGCATGGTGCAGCGCCACACGGACCCCTTTGTGCGCATTGCCGCCGCGGGCGTGGGCGCGTGGATCATTGGCCAGGCGCTGGTGAATATTGCGGTGGTGTTGGAGCTGCTGCCCGTCACGGGCGTGCCGCTGCCGCTGGTGAGTTCCGGAGGAACCTCGTTGATCATGTCGCTCACCGCCATGGGGGTACTCATGGCCTTTGCCCGCAACGAGCCGGGCGCGCGCGAGGCCTTCGCCGCGCGCCCCTCCGTGGTGCGGCGGTCGCTTGCGGTGTTGGGGCGGGGACGCCGTGGCTAGCATCCTGCTTGCGGGCGGCGGCACCGCCGGTCATGTGAACCCGCTGCTGGCCACCGCGGCCACCCTGCGCGCGCGGGGACACACGGTGGCGGCGTTGGGGACGGCCGAGGGCCTGGAGACCGACCTGGTGCCGCGTGCCGGTGTGGACCTCCACACCGTGCCCAAGGTGCCCATGCCGCGCCGCCCGGGCATGGATCTGTTGCGCCTGCCGGGGCGCCTGCGTGAGGCCGTGCGTCAGGCGGGCCAGGCCATCGACGCCGTGGATGCCCAGGTGGTGGTGGGTTTTGGGGGCTACGTCTCCACGCCCGCATACCGGGCAGCGCGCCGCCGGGGAATTCCCGTCGTGGTGCACGAGGCGAACGCCAGGCCCGGGCTTGCCAACCGTGAGGGGTCCCGCCATGCGGCCGCCGTGGCCGTCACCTTTCCCGGCACGCCGTTGCCGCGCGCGGTGGTGACGGGGCTGCCGCTACGGCGCGAGGTGGAGGACCTGGCGGCCGCTCTTGCGGGTGCGGGCGCAGAGCAGGCGCGCGCACAGGCGCGTGCCGAGTGGGGGTGGGATGCCGAGGCGCCCACGCTTGTGGTCACGGGCGGTTCCCTGGGTGCATTGAGCCTGAACACGGCACTCGTGGGGGCCGTGGCGGATCTGGTGGCGCAGGGCATCCACGTGATCCACCTCACCGGCGCGGGCAAGGACGGCCCCGCCAGGGACGCGCGGGACGCGCTGCCGGCCGCACTACGCGAGCGGTATCACGTGAGCGAGTACGCCCACCACATGGCCACATGCCTTGCCGCGGCCGATGCGGTGCTGTGCCGTGCGGGTGCGGCCACCGTGAGCGAGAACTCGGCGCTTGGCCTGCCCGCCATCTATGTGCCCCTGGCCCATGGCAACGGCGAGCAGGCGCTCAACGCCGCGGCCGTGGTGGCCGCCGGTGGTGCGGTGCTGGTGCCCGATGCCACGCTGAGCCCCGCCGTGCTGCGCGGCGAGGTGGAGCGGGTGGTGCTGGATGCCACCACGCGCGCACGGATGCGCGAGGCTGCCGTGCGGGTGGGGATACGTGACGGGGCCAGTCGTCTTGCGGACCTGGTGGAACGGGCAGGGGGGGTGGCGTGATGCGGGTGCATTTTATTGGTGTGGGCGGCTCCGGCATGTCCGCCGTGGCACGCCTGTGGGCCGTACGCGAGGGCGTGACCGTCACGGGAACGGACCGGCGCCGCTCGGCGTATTTTGCCGCGCTGGAGGCGGCGGGCATGGACGTGCGGGTGGGGGAGGACCCGGAGTGGGTGGCCCAGGCCGATGCGGTGGTCATCACCTCCGCGGTGCGCGAGTCCAACCCGGAGCTGATGCGTGCACGTGCCCAGGGCATCCCCGTGCTTCATCGCTCGCAGGCGCTGGTGGAGGCGGTGGAGGGGCGGCGCCTGGTGGCGGTGGCGGGCTCTCATGGCAAGACCACCACGTCCGCCATGGTGGCCACCGCCCTCCATGGTGCGGGAGTGGACGCGAGTTATGCCGTGGGTGCGCGGGTGTTGGGCATTCCGGGGGCGGTGGCCGGGGGCTATGCGGGCACCGCCACCGTTGCCGTGGTGGAGGCCGACGAGTCCGACGGCTCGTTCCTGCGCTACCGCCCGGCCGTGGGCATCATCACCAACATCGAGCCCGACCACCTGGACCACTACGGCACCGTGGAGGCGCTGCACCAGGCGTTCGCGGACTTTGCCCGCCTGTGCCAGACCCTGGTGGTGTGTGCCGACGACCCGGTGGCGCTGGGCATCGGCCAGGCGGCACGGGAGGCGGGCGTGAGCGTCATCACCTATGGCGCGCATGCTCCGAATGTGGACGTGGCCGTGGGCGAGGACGCCGTGAGCCGTGGGGGTGAGCGGTGGCCGCTGGAGGTGCCGTTCCCCGGCGCACATATGCGCCTCAACGCGGCGGCGGCGTGGGCGGCGGCCGTGGCCGTGGGGGCGGATCCCGAGGTCGCCGCGCGTGCGTTGGGGCACTACGCCGGTACCGGGCGACGCTTTGAGCTGCGTGGCGAGGTGGCGGGCGTGCGCGTGGTGGACGACTACGCGCACCATCCCACCGAGGTGGCAGCCGTGGTGCAGGCGGCACGCGAAAGCGGTGCCGGGCATCTGGTGGTGTTGTTCCAGCCCGCGCTGTTTAGCCGTACGCAGGCGCTTGCCGCGGAATTTGGCGCCGCCTTGTCGATTGCCGATGCGGAGGTGATTCTTGCCCCCGTTCATGGCGACAGGGAGGACCCGCTGCCGGGCGTGTCCAGCGAGCTTATTGCGCGGCACGTGACGCTACGGGAGGGGCAGACGCTGACCCTGGCCGAGTCGCTGGAGGACGCGGCCACGCGCGCCGCCGATGCCGCGGTGCCGGGGACGCTGGTGCTCACCGTGGGTTCGGGCACGGTGACGGAGGCTGCCGGGTGGATTGTTGAGGCGCTGCGCGCGCGTGACGCGGAGGGTGGCGTGGGCGGTGAGTGATCGTCGCCCGGTGCCTCCGGGCCGCGGCGACGGGTCTCGGCCTGCCGCGCCCGCGCGGCGGCAGGGGGAGAGCGTGCCCGAGCCGCGGCGTCGGCCCAGGGAAAACGTGCCCGAGCCGCGACGTCGGCCCGCCGCGACCGAACGGCGCGTCCCAGAGCCCGAGAGCTCCGTCGCGGTGGAGCGGCCCACGCCCGCGGCGGAGCGGTCCATGCCCGCGGTGGTGGTGGAGCGGCCCACGCCCGCCGTGGTGGTGGAGCGCCCCACGGTGGCGTCGGAGGGGCCGGAGTGGGCGCGGGTGCGTCCCACGTCCAGCCGTCCGGCGGTGTCCACCCGCATGCAGGAGCGCCTGCAGGAGAAGCGCACGGTGGAGCGGCGCAGGCAGCTGTCCACGGGTGCGGTGCGCATCCTGGTGGTGGCCCTCGCCGCGGGCGCGGTGTGGCTCGCGCTCATGTCTCCGTTGTTTGCCTTTGATGCCACGGCGGCCGAGGTGTCCGGCACCGGCGACGTGGTGGACATGGGCGCGGTGACGGCGGTGGTGGCACAGTTTGACGGCCAGTCGCTTGCCACCATGAACACGCGGGCCATGGCGCTCCAGCTTGACGAGTTGCAGGGGGTGCGGGAGGCGCGCGTGGAGCGCGTGTGGCCGCATGGGGTGCGCATCACCATCACCACGCGCGTGCCGGTGGCTGCGATTGCGGCGCCCGCGGGCGGTTATGTGCTGCTGGACGATCAGGCGGTGCAGATTTCTACGGTGGAGGCGCCGCCGCCGGGGGTGCCGGTGGTAGGGATTCCCCCGGTGGACAACGAGCGCGTGCTACGCGCCGTCATTGGCGTGGTGAACGCGCTTCCCGCGGATTTGCGCGCGCGCGTCAGCGACATCTCTGCCCAAACCGAGGACTCCGTGGTGATGCAGTTGCGTGACGGTCCGCGGGTGGAGTGGGGGAGCGCGGAGCAGTCGGAGCTCAAGGCGGAGGTGCTTGCCGTGATGCTGAGCTCGGGCGAGGTGGGCACCGCGCCGGTGATTGATGTCTCCGCGCCCACGTTGCCCATCACGCGCAACGAATAGCGCGGGCGGAATCCGCGACACGCGCACACGTCATGCGGCGGTGAGACCGCGTGGGGCTTTACCGTCATCGTAGACACAGTTGACATAACTATAACCCTCAACATGAGGGTTAAGGTTGAAGGAGCAAGGCGAATGGCCGCACCCCAGAACTACATCACCGCGATCAAGGTGGTTGGCGTGGGCGGTGGCGGCGTCAATGCCGTCAACCGCATGATTGACGTGGGCCTCAAGGGCGCCGAGTTCATTGCCATCAACACCGACGCGCAGGCCCTGCTCATGTCCGATGCGGACGTCAAGCTGGACATTGGCCGCGAACTGACCCGGGGCTTGGGCGCCGGGGCGGACCCCGAGGTGGGCCGCAAGGCCGCCGAGGACCACGAGGACGAGGTGGCCGAGGCGCTACGCGGCGCGGACATGGTGTTTGTGACCGCGGGCGAGGGTGGCGGCACCGGCACCGGCGGCGCGCCCGTCGTGGCCCGCATCGCCCGCGCCCAGGGGGCGCTCACCGTGGGCGTGGTCACACGTCCCTTCAGCTTTGAGGGCCGACGCCGCTCCGAGCAGGCCGAACACGGCATCGAGCGCCTGCGCGAAGAGGTTGACACCCTCATCGTCATCCCCAACGACCGCCTGCTGGACATCAACGACGCCCACCTGAGCGTGCTGGGGGCTTTTGCGGCCGCCGACCAGGTGCTCCAGGGCGGCGTGCAGGGCATCACGGATCTGATCACCACCCCCGGCCTCATCAACGTGGACTTCAACGACGTGAAGTCCGTGATGAAGGACGCCGGTACCGCGCTCATGGGTGTGTCCAGCTCGCGCGGCGAGAACCGGGCGCTCGTGGCGGCAGAGGGCGCCATCGCCTCGCCGCTGCTGGAGGCCTCCATTGAGGGCGCGCATGGCGTGCTGCTGTCCATTGCCGGTGGCTCCAACATGGGCATCAAGGAGGTGGAGACCGCGGCGCGACTGGTGCGCGAGGCGGCCCACCCCGAGGCCAACATCATCTTTGGCACCGTCATTGACGACGCGCTGGGCGACGAGCTACGCATCACCGTCATCGCGGCGGGCTTTGACGGCGGCGCGCCGCCGTACCGCGCACACGAGGGTGCGCTGGGTTCCGTGGATGGCGCCCAGCCCGCACCCGCGGCCGCCGCGTTGGAGCCCGTGGACGCGCCGGTGGAGGCCGACTCACTGGTGAATCCCGGCGTGAGCGAGCCCGTGGCCGTGACCGATGCCATTGAGACGCGCCCCGTGTTCGAGGCCGCCGACGCGCTCGACATTCCGGACTTCCTCAAGTAAGTCACCCCGATGCGTGACGCGGGGTTGTCGGTGCGGGCCTTCTTCACCACCCGCCACGGCGGGTACAGCGAGGGCCCGTATGCGTCGCTCAACGTGGGGGACCACGTGGGGGACGCCGCCGATGCCGTGCGCGCCAACCGTGCGCGCGTGGCGGAGCATGCGGGGGCACCCGTCACCTTCCTGCGCCCCACCCATGGACGTGACGTGGCACTCATTGAGGTGGCGGGGGCCGAGGCACCCGAGGCGGACATCCTGGTGACCGCCACCCCCGGGGTGGCGCTTGCCACCCTAGGCGCGGACTGCGTGCCGCTGGTGATGCACGACGGCGCCACGGGAGCGGTAGCCGCCGCGCACATCGGCCGTCGCGGCCTGGTGGAAGGCACCGTGGATGCCACCGTGGCGGCGCTCCTGAGCCTGCGCGGCGCCCACGGGGGCCTCCTGAGCGCGGTGGTAGGCCCCGCCATCTGCGCCGCGTGTTACGAGGTACCCGAAGCCATGCGCGACGAGGCGGCCCACCTGCACCCCGCGGCGTGGGCAACCACGCGGCAGGGAACACCCGCGCTGGACATTCCCGGGGCCGTGGCCGCACGCCTTGAGATGCGGGGCGTCACGGTGACGCGCCATGGTGCATGCACGGCGGAGGACCCCGATTACTTCTCCCACCGCCGCGACGGGGTGACGGGCCGACATGCAGGGGTGATTGTGTGTGGCTCGCGCGGCGTGTCGCTGCGCGGCGAAAAGCCCTGACGCGCCTACCGTGGGCTGTAGCAGTGTCCTGCAGAAAGAGAGGTGACCGCCGTGAGTGCCATGCGTAAGGCCATGCAGTATCTGGGCTTTGAGGTGTCGGGCAACGACGAGTACGACTACGACTACGCCGACGAGGAGTTGGCGCCGGTCACCAACCTGCACGACGTTCACGAGATTCGCGAGGCGCGCCAGGAGGCCCGTCCCCGCACCGGTGCCGTGCGGCAGATGCACTCCGCAGCCTCGGCATCGGAACTGCGCCGCATCCAGACCATCAAGCCGCGCTCCTACAACGATGCGCGCATGATTGGCGAGGCGTTCCGTCAGGGTGTGCCGGTCATCATGAACCTCACCGAGATGTCCGAGGCCGATGCCAAGCGCCTGGTGGACTTCTCCGCCGGCCTTTCCTTTGGCCTGCACGGCTCCATTGAGCGCGTCACCACCTCCGTGTTCCTGCTGTCTCCCGCACACGTGGAGATTGCCGTGGACACCGAGCACTCCACCGCGGACCAGGCCTTCTTCAACCAGAACTGACCCGGCACGCGGCGGGCCACCCGCACGGCCAGGTAGGCTCGTGATGTGGCGTGGGTCTTTGAGGTGTTGTCGTGGGTGCTGTTTGTGTACTTTCTGCTGATCCTTGGCCGCGTGGTGGTGAGCTGGGTGATGGTCATGGCGCGCGACTGGCGTCCGCGGGGCGCCGTGCTGGTGGTGGTGGAGGGGATGCTCACGGCCACCGATGGCCCCATTCGTGCCATGCGTAAGGTGTTGCCGCCCGTGCGCATGGGGGGCATGCAATTTGACCTCGCGACTATGGTGTTGAGCCTGGTGATTCTCACGCTGAGCTCGTTTGTGGGGGCGCTTGCCCTGGGTGCCTAGGCCTGACGGGGTGGGCGCGCTCAAGTGGACGCCGATACACGAAACGACGCTGAACTGTGACGACGCTGGATTGTGACAACGGCGGGCGTAGCGCCCGCCCCGAGAATGAGGACGGTTGAACAATGGCTCTGCTGACCGCGGAGGATGTGCTCAACAAGGCCTTCTCCAAGACCAAGTACCGCGAGGGCTTTGACCAGGACGAGGTTGACGACTTTCTCGACGAGGTGGCCAACACCATCGCAGCGTTGACCGCCGAGCGTGACGAGCTGGCCACGCGCCTGGCGCAGGGTGGCGGTGCGCCCGCGCCCGAGGCGCTTCCCGTGACCGGCAGCAGCCTGCTTGCCGCCGCGACGGACCCCAACCCGCCCTCGGCCACGTCCATGGTGTCCATGGCGCAGAAGCTTCACGACGAGTACGTGCAGGCCGGCGAGGCGGAAAAGGAAGGCATTCTTGCCGCCGCGCGCGCCGAGGCCGACGAGATTGTGCGCAAGGCGGAGCTGGACGCGCGTGCCCGTGTGTCCGAGCTGGATGGTGACCGCGCCGATGCCGAGCGTGCCATTGACGACCTGCGTCGCTTTGAGCGTGACTACCGGTCGCACCTGAAGAGCTACCTGGAGAACCTCCTGGGAGACCTGGAGCACCAGGCGCCTGCCTCCGCCACGCCCGCACTGGGTGCAGGCCTAGGGGCGGTCAAGGAGGCCTTTGACGGTCCGCGCGAGAGCGCGACCGTGGAGGCCGCGCCCGCCGAGCCTGTCCCTGCCGAGCCGGTGCCCGCCGAGCCTGTCCCTGCCGAGCCGGTGCCCGCCGAGCCCGTGCCCGCCGAGTCGGTGCCCGCCGAGCCCGCCGCCACGCCGTGGCCGCCCGCCTCGGGGGAGACGCTTGCGGTGACCCCTGCATCGGCGGAACCGGAACCGGCCCCGATGCCGCAGTGGCCCGCCGCGCCGGAGGCTGCGGCGGTACCCGAGTGGCCCGCAGCCCCCACCCCGGCGGCGGAACCCGAGCCTGCCCCGATGCCGCAGTGGCCCGCGGCGCCGGAGGCCGCGGCGGTACCCGACTGGCCGGCGGCACCCGCACCCGCGGGCACGCCCGAGGCGGACCTCGAGTCGACGGTGCCCACCCCGGCACCCGCCGCCATCCCCACGCCCAGCGAGCCGTTCCCCGGCAGCGAGCCGTTCCCCGGTACCGAGGGATGGGCGCCCGTGACGCAGACGCCCGCGGAGCCCGCGCCCATGCCGCAGTGGCCCGCCGCACCCGCCCCGGCGGATGCGGGAACGCCCGCCGCGGACACCCCGACCACCCCCGCGGGCGGCACGCCGTTCCCCGGGCAGACCCCCGGCGGCTCGCCGTTTGCCCCCGTGAACCCGCAGCAGTAGGTGAGACCCGGTCCCACCCATGGCGCCGCCCGTGCTCACGCACGGCGCGGCGCTTTGCGTCCCGGGCGCGGTGGGGCTACTCTCGCTCCGATACACACGGGAGCGAGGAAGTCATGACCAGCATGGATATACCCCTGGTGGAGATCGACCCCGCCGCCATCACGGCCGCGGATGTCAAGGGCCTCGCCGTACGCGAGGGCGACGAGCCGTGGCGCGTGGGTGACCTGCGCGAGATCGTCAAGGTGCTCAACGACGACGTCACGCGCCTGCTCGCCGAGTTCAAGACCAACGAGAGCGACCTCGCGGACCTGCTCCACACCTCCGACGGTGCGGGCGACGACCAGGCCGACGCGGGTGCCAACGCGCTGGAGCGCGAGCAGGAGATGTCCATCGTCAACAACACGCGGGAGATGTTGGAGCAGTCCGTGGATGCGCTCCGCCGCATCAAGGACGGCACCTTTGGCGCGTGCATCGTGTGTGGCAATGGCATTGGCAAGGCGCGCCTCATGGCTCGCCCCCGCGCCACGCACTGCGTGACCTGCAAGGAACGCGAGGAGCGCCGTTGAGCATCCGCCCCGCGGTATGGCTGGTGGGCGCCGGCGTGGTGGTGGCCGACTTTCTCACCAAGCAGTGGGCGTTACATGCGCTTGAGGTGGGGGTCAACCGGCCTCTGTGGGGCGGCTTCTTCTCGCTTCAGTTGGTCTTTAACGACGGCGCGGCGCTGTCCATTGGCGCGGGTCACACGTGGTTGCTGACGCTGGTGGCCCTGGTGGTAACCGCGGGCATTGTCATGTACGCCCGCAGGGCCACGACCACCTTCACGGCGGTGCTGCTGGGCTTTGCATTGGGTGGAGCCGTGGGAAACCTGGTAGACCGCCTGTTCCGCGCCCCCAGCTTTGGCCAGGGCCATGTGGTGGACATGATCAACTACAACGGCTGGTTTGTGGGCAACGTGGCAGACATTGCCATTGTGGGTGCCGCCGTGGCCTTTGTGGTGGTGGGGCTTATCAGGCGAGACCTGCTGACGCCGCTGGTGGGGGAGCACGAGGCTTCCGCGCAGGACGCACCCGCGATGACCGATGAGGCGCCCACGGACCGTGACTGAGACCCGGTACCTTCCCGTTCCCGATGCCGTGGTGGGGGAACGGGCGGACGCCGCCCTGGCGCGCATGCTTGGAGTGTCGCGCACCAAGGCGGCGGAGATCCTGGATGGCGGTGCCGTCACCAACGACACCGGTACCGTGGGGCGCTCCGACCGTCTGCGCGAGGGCATTCTTGCGGTGACCATGCCCGCCCAGGCCGAGCCTGCACCCGAACCCGCCATTCCCGGGGGGTTGCGACTGGTCTACGAGGACGAGGACATCGCCGTCATTGACAAGCCCGTGGGTGTGGCCGCGCATCCCTCGCCTGGGTGGTCCGGTCCCACCGTGGTGGGGGCGCTTGCCGCGGCCGGGGTGGTGCTGGCGGAGGCCGGCGCGCCGGAGCGGCAGGGCATTGTGCATCGCCTGGACGCGGGAACCTCGGGGCTCATGGTGGTGGCCAAGTCCGTGCCCGCCTATTCGGCACTCAAGCGAGCCTTCAAGGAGCGTACGGTGGAAAAGGTGTACCACGCCGTGGCGCAGGGCCACCTGGACCCCACCGCGGGCACCATCGATGCCCCCATTGGGCGTCACCCGCATTCCGACTACCGCTTTGCGGTGATTGAGGGCGGGCGCCCCTCGGTGACGCATTACGCGGTACTGGAGATGTTCCCCGCGGCTTCGCTGGTGGAGGTGCACCTGGAGACGGGGCGGACCCACCAGATTCGGGTACATATGGCGGCAATGCGTCACCCGCTTGCGGGAGACACCATGTACGGCGCAGACCCCACGCTTGCCAAGCGCCTGGGCCTGTCCCGGCAATGGCTGCATGCGCGCGAACTGGCGTTTGAGCACCCGGTGCGCGGCGGCGAGGTGCGGGTCACCAGCGAATACCCCGCGGACCTGGAGCACGCGCTCGCCACGCTGCGCGCGTAGACGCACCGGGGCGGCCGCATCTGAGAGGCTTAGGGCATGCGAGCCTTTGCCATCGTTGACCCCAGCCACATGGACCGTGCCTATGCCGTGCGCGACGAGGTGTTTGTGGGGGAGCAGGGGGTGGACGCGGATGCGGAGCGCGACTACCTGGATACCCACCCCCAGACGCTCCACGTGCTGGTGGAGGACGATTCAGGCCAGGCCGTTGCCACCGGCAGGCTGTTGGCTCCCCACACGGACGTGTTTCACGGCGGGGACAGCGGTCATGGTGCGATGGACCCGGCCGTGCCCCATATTGGGCGGGTGGCCGTGGTGGCGTGGGCGCGCGGAACGGGTGCGGGGCGTGCGGTGATGGAGTTTTTGGAGGCCGCGGCGCTGGAGCGCTACGGCGTGGACGGTGCCGTGCGCGTGGAGCTGAGCGCGCAGGATCAGGCCATGCCGTTTTATGCGCGCCTGGGGTATTCCACGCACGGCGAGGGCTACCTTGACGAGGGCATCTGGCATCACGATGCGTTCAAGGAAGTACGCGCGTAGCAGGCCCTATGCAGTGCGCAGCGCCGCCAGCGCCTTGCGGATGCGCTGCGGGCTGATGGAGCCCTGAGTGCCCAGTTCTTGGGCAAAGAGGGACACGCGGAGCTCCTCGATCTGCCAGCGCACGTCCTCGATGGCCGCGCGCCTCCCGGCATCAACCGGCTCCGCCAGCACGGCCGCACGCACCGCCTCGTATTCCTTGACCACCTCGGCGACCTGCCAGGCGTTCTGCGTGTCGCGCGCCATGGCTGTGCCTACCGTGTCCAGCCGCCGCCGTAGCGCCTTCAGATAGCGCGTCACATGCGGCAATCGCTCAGGAGGGGTGGTGCCCACAAAGCCCTCTCCCGCAAGCGCCGCGGCCTGGGTGCGAATCTCCGTCACCACGCCCAGCAGCGCGAGCGAGTTAGCCCGCCGCACGTCCGCGTCCAACTCGCGGGCCTGCGTCAAGATCTCGGTGGCCACGCCGGCAAGGCGATGCACCTCATCCTCAAGGCCCTGCCGCACGGCATCGCGCACCGCCGTATAGGCCGCCGCCGTGCGCACCGTGTGCGCCGTGGGGGTCAGCGCGGTGACCGCGGCCCAGTGCAGATCCAGCACCAGGGCGTCGGTGGAGCGGTAGGGGGAGGCTCCCAGGGCCAGGGCCTGAGTGGCGTTCCACCGCGTGGTCACCCGCTTGGTGGGCAGCGCCAGCTCGGTCAGCAGGAGGCGCCGCACGCCCGCTGCGGCCAGCGCATCCCGCTCGGCGGCGGAGGTGAGCAGGCGCAGCTCGGCCCGCCCGCCAGCGTCCACAATGCCGGGATAGCCGCGCACCACCGTCTGGTGGCCCGCCACGCCATGCCGGGTCTCGATGCTGTGGGGCAGTGCCCCGTCCACGAGCGGCTGCTCCCACACCGCAACCGGCCAGGTGGCCAACGGTGTGCCCGTCACCGCGGGGCTGCCGTGAGTGCGGGGGGCGCGCTCCGGGTGGGTGGCGGCTCGCGGCGCGGGCGCGGCGCGGGTTCCACCCGATGCGCCCAGTGCCGATGCCACGGCCCGCTGGGCATCGGGTGCCAGCTCTCGCTGGAGCCAGGCAAGGTCGCCGCCCTCGCGCACCATGCGACCCGCGGCATCCTCCACCCGGAACGTCACCCGCAAATGGGCAGGAAGGCGGTCCCGCCAGCCCTCCCATGCGGCGGCGGGAATGTCCACGTCACGCCAGGCGCGGGCGGCGCGGGTCACCAGCGGTACCAGGCCCCACGCGGGATCCGCGGCGCGCGTCACCTCCTCCCAGGTGGGCAGGTGCGTGGCGAGCCATGCACCCAGGGCGCGTGCCGCATCGGGCGCGGGGACCAGGAGCCGACGCACGTCCTTGGGAAGCGCGCGGACCACCGCCGTGAGTAGCTCGTCGCGCAGCCCGGGCACCAGCCACTCAAAACCCTCGTCGCGCACCTGGGGCAGCACGGCAAGCGGCACATGCACGGTGAGCCCGTCCGCCTCGGTGCCCGGCTCAAACTGGTAGCTCAACGCCAGCGTGAGGTCACCCTGATGCCATTGGTGGGGGAAGGCCGCGGCGTCCAGCGTGTGGTCCTCGGGCAGCAGCTCGGCAAGCGTGAGGTCCAGCAGGGTGGGCGTGTCTCGCCTCGCCGCGCGCCACCACCGGTCAAAGTGCGCGGCGGAGACCACGGACTCGGGGATGCGGTCCTCATAGAAGGCCACCATCGCCTCGTCGTCCACCAGCCCCGCCGTGCGCGAGCGTGCCTCCAGCTCCTCCGCCTCCGCCCGTACCGCCTGGTTCCGGGCCCAAAAGCGGTGCACGGTGTGCCATTCACCCTCCACTAAGGCGTGGCGGATGAACATTTCACGGGCCTCCTCGGGGCGCACCGAGCCCCACAGGATGGTGCGGTCGGCCACAATGGGCACGCCGTACAGCAACACCTTTTCGGTGGCCACCGCCGCACCCCGACGCGCGGACCACCGCGGCTCCGAGTAGGTGCGCTTGACCAGGTCACCCGCCAATTCCTCCGCCCATTCGGGCTTGATGGCCGCAGCGTCGCGCGCCCACAGCCGGTGCGTCTCCACCAGCTCCGCCGCCATGACAAAGCCCGGCGGCTTGCGGTACAGCGCCGAGCCCGGATTGAGGGCAAAGCGCGCGCCCCGGGCCCCCAGGTATTCGTTGGCCTGCTGTTTGCGCGCCCGCCGCATGGCCTGAGCCCGTGCCTCGCCGCGTAGATGGGTGAACGAGGAGGCCTTGATGTCCGTGGCCTCCTGGGCGCCAATCTGTGACAGCAGGCCGGCGAGCACGCTGCGGTGGATCGCCTCCTCGTTCCACACGTGGGTGAGGCGCGTCGTGGCCTCCTCGCCCTGTGCCACCGTGGGGGAGGAGGGGCCGTGCCGGGGCATGGTGATGCCCAGCGGCTTTGCCGCATCGCGAATCTGCTCCACCACGTCCTGCCACTCACGAATGCGCAGGTAGTTGAGGTGTTCCGCGCGCACGCGGCGCCTAAAGGCGCTGCCCGACAGTGCCTTGCGTTGCGTGCGCAGGTACTCCCACAGGTTGAGGTACGTGAGCAGATCCGAGCGCGGATCCGCAAAACGTTGGTGCAGCGCCTGCGCGGCCTCGCGGTGTTCCGCCGGGCGTTCGCGCGGGTCTTGAATGGACAGCGCGGCCGCGATGACGGCCACCTCGTAGACCACCCCGTACTGCTGGGCCTGAACAATCATGCGGGCCTGACGGGGGTCCATGGGCAGGCGGGCAAGCGTGCGCCCCACGGGCGTCAGGCGCAATTCGCCCCGGTGCATCCGCACCGCGCCCAGTTCCGTCAGCAGCATCACGCCGTCGCGAATGGCGCGCGTGTCCGGCGGTTCCACAAACGGGAAGGCGGCCATGTCATCGGCGCTGGAAATCACCCCCACCGCAATCATCTGCAACAGCACCGAGGCGAGCGAGGTGCGCAAAATCTCCGGCTCGGTGAACTCGGGACGCCCCTCAAAGTCCTCGCGGCTGTACAGCCGAATGGCCACGCCATCGGCCAGACGCCCGGCGCGCCCTGCACGCTGGTTGGCGCTGGCCTGCGAGATGGGTTCAATGGGCAGGCGCTGCACCTTGGTGGCCTTGGAGTAGCGCGAGATGCGGGCCGTGCCGGGGTCCACCACGTAGTGGATGCCGGGGACGGTCAGCGACGTCTCCGCCACATTGGTGGCCAGCACAATGCGGCGTGTGGGGTGCGACTCAAAAACCCGGTGCTGCTCGGCGGCGCTCAGCCGCGAAAACAGCGGCAGGAGCTCCACGGCCTGGGGGTGACGCCGGTCCCGCGCCCGCGCTCCCAGATGCCCGGCAAGGGCATCGGACGCATCCCGAATCTCCCGCTCGCCGGACAGGAACACCAAAATATCGCCCGGCCCCTCGCGCATGAGCTCGTCGCATGCCTCCACAATTCCCGTGAGCATGTCGCGGTCCTGGGCCGAGGTCTCGCCAAGGAGCGGGCGGTAGCGCACCTCCACGGGGTAGGTACGGCCCGTCACCTCGATGATGGGGGCGGGCGTGCCCGTGGCGTCCGCAAAATGCGCGGCAAAGCGCTCCGAGTCGATGGTGGCGGACGTGATGATGAGGCGTAGGTCGGGGCGCGCGGGCAGGAGTCGCGTGAGATAGCCCAGCAAGAAGTCGATGTTGAGGCTGCGTTCGTGCGCCTCGTCAATGATGAGCGTGTCGTAGGCCAACAGCTGGGGGTCATGCTGAATCTGCGCCAGCAGCACGCCATCCGTCATCACCTTGACCAGGGTGTGCGGGCTGGAGTGATCGGTGAAGCGCACCTGAAAGCCCACCTCGTTGCCCAGCTCCACGCCCAGCTCCTGGGCCACACGCCCCGCCACCGCGCGGGCCGCGATGCGGCGCGGTTGGGTGTGGCCAATGAGCCCCGCCCGGCCCCGCCCCAACTCCAATGCAATCTTGGGAAGCTGGGTGGTCTTGCCCGATCCGGTCTCGCCCGCCACAATCACCACCTGGTGATCACGCACCGCCGCCGCAATGTCCGCACGGCGAGCGCTGACCGGCAACTCCTCGGGGTAGGTGATGGGCCCCACATTCACCTCGGCCCGCGCCTGAGCTGCGCGCTCGCGGGAGCGTGCACCCGCGGTGGCGGGGCGCGTCGCACGGGAGCGGGGGGTGGTCACCGTGCCATTGTCCCAAGCCGCGGTGTGCGCCGTGACCCAGCCATGGCATCGGCCGTGTGGCGCGGACCGGGCGGGCGCGGCCCGGCCTAGAATCGCATGCATGCCCGGCCAGGATTTTGTTCACCTCCATGTCCACACGGAGTACTCCATGTTGGATGGGGCGGCGCGAATCCAGGACCTCATGGCGGAGGTGGCGCGCCAGGAGCAACCCGCCATTGCCACCACCGACCACGGCTACCTGTTTGGTGCCTACGAGTTTTGGTCCAAGGCCAAGGCGGCGGGCGTCAAGCCCGTCATTGGGTTGGAGGCGTATCTGACGCCCGGCACGGCGCGCCAGGACCGCTCGCGCGTGCGCTGGGGTGACAGGGGGCAGGAGTCCGACGACGTCTCCGCCGGTGGGGCATACACCCATATGACCATGTGGGCGCAGAACACGCAGGGGATGCACAACCTGTTCCGCATGGCGTCGCTGGGCTCCCTTGAGGGACACTTTTTTAAGGCGCGCATGGACCGCGACCTGCTGCAGCGCTACTCCGCGGGGCTGATTGCCACCACCGGATGCCCCTCCGGCGAGGTGCAGACGCGCCTGCGCCTGGGGCAGTGGAGCGAGGCCGTCACCGCGGCCGCCGAGTTCCAGGACATCTTTGGCAAAGAGAACTTCTTTGTGGAGCTCATGGATCATGGGCTGGACATTGAGCGCCGCGTCTACGAGGACCTGTTGCGGCTTGCCAAGCAGATTGGTGCGCCGCTGGTGGCCACCAACGACCTCCACTACACGCGCAAGGAAGACTCCGCAGCGCATGAGGCGTTGCTGTGCGTGCAGTCCGGGTCCACCCTCAACGAGCCCACCTATTCGCAGGGCGGCAAGCGCTTTGCGTTTGACGGCGACGACTACTACGTGAAGTCCGCGGCCCAAATGTGGGATCTGTGGGGAGAGACTCACCCCGAGGCGCTCACCAACACGCTAGAGATTGCCCAGCGGTGTGAGGTGGAGTTCAACACGTCCGCGGACTACATGCCGCGCTACGACGTGCCCGCGGGCGAGGACGAGCACTCATGGTTTGTCAAGGAGGTGCAACGCGGTCTGCACCGGCGCTACGGGGAGACCATCCCCGCGCACGTGCAAGAGCGCGCCAACTTTGAGATTGAGGTCATTGCGGGCAAGGGCTACCCGGGGTACTTCCTGGTGGTGGCCGACTTTGTGCGCTGGTCCAAGGACAATGGCATCCGTGTGGGTCCGGGCCGCGGCTCGGGTGCGGGCTCCATGGCCGCCTACGCCATGGGCATCACGGACCTGGACCCGATTGTGCACCAGCTGTACTTTGAGCGCTTCCTCAACCCCGAACGTGAGTCCAAGCCGGACTTTGACATTGACTTTGACGAGCGCCGTCGCGGTGAGGTGATTCGCTACGTCACGGACAAGTACGGCGAGGACAAGGTGGCGCAGATTGTCACCTACGGCACCATCAAGGCCAAGCAGGCGCTCAAGGACGCCGCGCGCGTGTTGGGCAAGCCGTATTCGCTGGGTGAGCAGCTCACCAAGGCCTACCCCGAGCCGCAAATTGGCCGTGACATGCCCCTGTCCGGGGTGTTTGACCCCAGCCATGAGCGCTACAACGAGGGCTCCGACTTCCGGGCGCTGCTGGATGCCGATGCCGAGGCGCGGGAGGTCACCGAGCTGGCACAGGGCCTGGAGAGCCTCAAGCGCCAGTGGGGTGTGCATGCCGCCGGTGTGATCATGTCCAGCGAGCCCCTGATTGACATCATCCCCATCATGCGGCGCGAGCAGGACGGCGCCATCATCACCCAGTTTGACTACCCCACGTGCGAGACGCTGGGACTGGTCAAGATGGACTTCCTGGGGCTGCGCAACCTGACCATCCTGGACGATGCCCTTGACAACATCGTGCACAACGGCAAACCCCCGCTGGTGCTGGAAGACCTGCCGCTGGAAGACGACGCCACCTTTGAACTGTTGGGGCGTGGCGACACGCTGGGCGTGTTCCAGCTGGATGGCACGGCCATGCGCCAGCTGCTGAGGCAGATGCGACCCACCACGTTTGAAGACATTTCCGCCGTGCTGGCGCTGTACCGCCCGGGCCCCATGGGCATGAACAGCCACATCAACTACGCCGAGCGCAAGAACGGGCGCCAGGCCATCGACTACATCCACCCGGAGCTGGAGGAGCCGCTCAAGGAGGTGCTGGATGTGACCTACGGCCTCATCGTGTACCAGGAGCAGGTGCAGCGCATTGCGCAGATTGTGGCCGGGTACACCCTGGGTGCGGCCGACCTGCTGCGGCGTGCCATGGGCAAGAAGAAGCCGGAGATTCTGGCCAAGGAGTTTGAGCCCTTTAAGAAGGGGGCGCTGGAGCGCGGGTACTCGGAGGAGGCGATTCAGCGCCTGTGGGACACGCTGGTGCCGTTTGCCGACTACGCGTTCAACAAGGCACACACCGCGGCGTATGGCGTGTTGTCCTTCTGGACGGCGTACCTGAAGGCGCATTACCCCACGGAGTTCATGGCTGCGCTGCTCACGTCCGTGGGTGGCGACAAGGACAAATCCGCGCTTTACCTGGGTGAATGTAGGCGCATGGGCATCACGGTGCTCCCGCCGGACGTCAACGAGTCCGTGGCGTACTTCTCCGCCGTGGGGGCGGACATCCGCTTTGGCCTGACGGCCGTGCGCAACGTGGGCGCCAACGTGGTGGCGGAGATCATCAAGGCGCGCGAGGAGCACGGGGCGTTCACGTCCTTTGCGGACTTCCTGGAGAAGGTGCCGGCCACCGTGTGCAACAAGCGCACCATCGACTCACTGGTCAAGGCCGGAGCGTTTGACTCGTTGGGGCACACGCGGCGGGCGCTTAACGCGGTGCACGAGACCGCGGTGGATTCCGTGGTGGGGGTCAAGCGCCAGGAGGCCACGGGTCAGTTTGACCTCTTTGGGGGTGACATCGATCTGGGCGTGGGTGTGCGTGTGGACGTGCCCGTGATGGAGGAGTGGGACAAGAAGACGCTGCTCAACTTTGAGCGCGAAATGCTGGGGTTGTACGTGTCTGACCACCCGCTGTCGGGCCTGGAGCACATCTTGCGCAACGAGGCGAGCGTGCAGATTCTGAACGCCAACCCGGCGCATGGGGTGGGGGATGGGGCTCAGGCCACGCTGGCGGGACTCATCACCCGCGTGGATAGGCGCATTGCCCGGTCCGGTGCTCCGTACGCCATCGTGGCGCTGGAGGACATGTCCGCGGAGACCGAGGTGTCCTTCTTTGCGCGCACCTACGAGACGTATGCGCGCGACCTGGTGGAGGACATGGTGGTGTCCGTCAAGGTGCGTGCGCGCGAGCGCAGCGACGGGGGAATGCAATTCTCCGCGGTGGAGCTCAAGGTGCCCAATGTGAATGTGGTGGACACCTCGCCCGTGGCCATCACGCTGCCGGCCACGCGGGTCACGCCGCCGCTGGTGGAGGAGGTCAAGAACATCCTGCGAGCGCACCCCGGGTCCGTGGAGGTGCATATGGTGCTCACCGGGCCCGATAAGCCGCTGCGCATGCGTCTGGGCCCGGAGTTCCGGGTGACGCGCTCCTCCGCGCTGTATGGAGACCTCAAGGCAGCCTTCGGAGCAGGCTGCCTCCCGCTCTAACCCCCGCGCCCCCGCGCCCCCCGCCCCCACCCTCCGCGCCCCGCTTTGCGGTGGGTTAGTGCAGCGAATCTGCCCTCCCGCGCGGCTTTGCGGTGGGTTAGTGCTCCCGCCCTCTCAGCCCGAGTTCACGCCGCGCGGGCCACGTTAAGCCGCTGACGCATCGTCTGCTCCACCATGCGGCGGCACCACAACGGCCTGTCACACACATCACGCCAGGTAAATCGAAGGGTCTGGATGCCCACTGACGCGAGGAGGGCATCGCGCTCGCGGTCCGCATGCCACTGGGGCGACGCGATGTGAAAGCGCTCGCCATCAAACTCAATGGCAAGGCGCGACCGCTCGTCATAGGCGTCAAGGATCATGCGCCGGCCCTCCACCACCAGTTCATATTGCCGGCGAAGGTGCGCAAACTGTGTGCCCACAAGGACGGTTCCCCACGCCCGGTCTTCGAGGGGCGAGTGGATCCCGTCGTCATGGGCCTCGAGCGCGGCGCGCAGCGCCCCGCGACCCCGCATGCGAGTAAACCTCGCAACCAGATCCGCCACCACCGTGGGCGAGATGGCATCGGATGCGAGCGCCATGAGCGCCGTGTCCTTACGCCGCCCGGCCGGCAGTTCCCGCATCGCGTGGGCCAGGCACCATTCGGGCTCGGCCACCGCGAGGCCATCGATGATCCACACCGGTGGTGTCACTGTGGCGCGGTAGTACGTGACGCGGCTCATGGTGCGGAGTTCGTGATGGTGGCGGTCGATGACCGTGAGGATTCGCTCCGGCGGGGTCTCGATGACGCGCGTGAGAAACAGGCCCGCCAGTCCGGAGATTACCCCGCGCCCCTCGGTGGCGGCGATGGCGGCGCGGGCGCGCATCGTCAGTGTGCCGGCGTAGAGGGTGGGTGCGTACAGGTCCCGCGCGAGTCGTGTGAGCGCCCCCGAGGCGATGGCGGTGTCAATCGCGGTGCGTCCGTATCGTGCCTCCAGGTGTTGTCGCGTGAGGAGCCAGGGGCGGCTGGTGGTGTCAATGCGTGGGGGCCGGGTGGAGATCTCGTTCATGTGGGGCACTGTCCCGTGCGGGGCGCGCCGGGGGAAGGGGGCCGGCGACATCTGTGGACAAAACGTGGGGGTGGGGACCGCCGTCCCGATGCGCGGGAGCGGAGATTCCTGCACTAACCCACCGCAAAGGTGCGCGGGAGCGAAGATTCGCTGCACTAACCCACCGCAAAGGGAGGGGAGGGGAGGGGAGGGGAAGCGGGGGGAGGGGTGGTGCGCGGTAGGCTTCTGGCGTGCTCCGGACCATTGATCTTCGCGGTCGCAACCTCACCGCCGGGCAACTGCGGGAGGTGATGCCGCGCGCCCAGGTGGACGTGGCCGATGCGGTAGCCACCGTCGCCCCCATCCTCGCCGATGTGCGGGCACGGGGAGAGGCCGCGCTACGCGAGTATGGCGAGCGCTTTGACGGCGGCGCGCCGGAGACCTTGCGAGTCCCCCCGGCCCAGATCACGGCGGCGCTCGAGACGCTTGACCCGGCGATTCGGGAGGGCTTGGAGGAGGCCATTACCCGGGTTCGTGCCTTCCATGAGGCCACGGTTCCCCCGCCCGTGAGTGTGGACCTTGCCCCCGGAGCCACGGTGAGCCAGCGGTGGATTCCCGTCACCCGCGTGGGCCTGTATGTGCCCGGTGGCCTGGCGGTGTACCCCTCCTCGGTGGTGATGAACGTGGTCACCGCGCAGGCCGCGGGCGTCACCTCCATTGCGGTGACCACGCCCGCGCAGCGTGCCTTTGACTGTGGCGCGCACCCCACCATCCTTGCCGCGTGTGCCCTGCTGGGCGTGGATGAGGTGTACGCGGTGGGCGGCGCCCAGGCCATCGCGATGCTGGCCTACGGCGCCACGGCCGCCGACGGCACGGTGTTGTGCGAGGGAGTGGACGTCATCACCGGCCCCGGCAACGTGTACGTGGCCGCGGCAAAACGCCTGGTGAATGGCACGGTGGGCATTGACGCGGAGGCCGGCCCCACAGAAATTGCGGTGATTGCCGACGAGTCTGCGGACCCGGGCTTTGTGGCCGCGGACCTGCTCAGTCAGGCGGAGCATGACCCCATGGCGGGCTCGGTGCTCATCACCCACAGCGCGCCGCTGGCGGACGCGGTGACACGGGAGTTGACGGCGCTGGTGGACGCAACCTCCCACCGCGAGCGCGCCCTCCAGGCCCTCACCGGCCCGCAAAGCGCCATCATCCTCACCGACCACCTGGAGCAGGCCATTGCGGTGGCCAACGCGTACGGCGCAGAGCACCTGGAGATTCAGACGACGCACCCGCATGCAGTGGCAGACCGGATCCGCAACGCAGGCGCCATCTTTGTGGGCCCCTTTAGCCCCGTGCCGCTGGGCGATTACCTGGCGGGCTCCAACCACGTCCTACCCACGGGTGGCACGGCGCGCTTTGCCTCGGGGCTCAACGTGACGGCCTTCCTGCGGGCCGTGGCGGTCATTGACTACAGTGCCGATGCCCTGGCCACGGTGGGGGAGAAGGTGGTGGCGCTGGCCAACGCCGAGAACCTCCCGGCGCATGGCGACGCCATCCGCGCACGCACGCACCGATAAACTGCGGCGCATGACCCTGCCCCTGCGCCCCGAACTGGTGGGACTGACGCCCTATGGCGCACCGCAGCTCGACGTGCCCGTGCTGCTCAACGTCAACGAGAACCCCTACGCACCTCCGCCCGCGGTGGTGGACGCCATTGCCGCGGCGGTGCGCAAGGCCGCGGAGGGGCTCAACCGGTACCCGGATCGCGATGCGATGGCGTTGCGCGCCGACCTGGCGCACTACCTGGCCACGGAAAGCCACGTGGACTTTCTTGACGCCAGCCGCGTGTGGGCGGCCAACGGCTCCAATGAGGTGATGTTGCACCTGCACCAGGCCTTTGGCGGGCCGGGGCGGCGCGTGCTGAGCTTTGCGCCCACCTACTCCATGTATCCGGAGTACTCGCGAGACACCGTCACGGATTATGTGACGCTGCCGCGCCGCGCGGACTTTGGCCTTGACATTGACGCCGCGATCGCGGCCGTGCACCAGGTGCAGCCGTCCATGGTGCTGCTGGCAAGTCCTAATAACCCCACCGGCACCGCGCTGCCAATGGAGCATGTCCGGGCCCTGTGTGAGGCGGCGGCGCAGCTCGCAGAGGGCTGCCTGATTGTGGTGGACGAGGCCTACGGCGAGTTCCGGCGCACGGGCGTGCCGTCCGCGGTCACCCTCCTTCCCGAGTACCCCAACCTGGCGGTCTCGCGCACCATGTCCAAGGCCTTTGCGCTCGCGGGCGGGCGCGTGGGTTACCTTGCGGCACATGCCGATGTGGTGGATGCGTGCCGCATTGTGCGCCTTCCGTACCACCTGAGTGCGGTGACGCAGGCGACGGCGCGGGCGGCGCTGGCCCACCACCGTGAGCTACAGGCACAGGTGGATGAAATCCGGGCCGAACGCGATGAGACGGTGACCTGGTTGCGGGAGCAGGGGTACACCGTGCCGGACACCGACGCAAACTTTGTGCTCTTTGGGCCGTTTGCGGACCGGGACGCGGTGTTTGAGAGTCTGCTGGAGCGTGGCGTGCTCATTCGCGTCACGGGTCCGGAAGGATGGTTGCGCGTGTCCATTGGCACGCCGCAGGAGATGGCGCGCTTCCGCAGCGCCTTGGTGGAGGTGACGGCATGAGTGCCATGGAACGGACCGGCCGCGTGGAGCGCGCCACAAGCGAGTCGAGCGTGCTGGTGGAGCTCAACCTTGACGGCTCGGGGGTGACCGAGATCAGCACGGGCGTGCCGTTTTATGACCACATGCTCACCGCGCTGGGTAAGCACTCCCTGATGGACCTTACGGTGCGCGCCACGGGCGACGTGCACATCGACTCGCATCACACCGTGGAAGACGTGGCCATCTGCATTGGCGAGGCGCTGAAGCAGGCTTTGGGGGACAAGGCGGGCATCTCCCGCTTTGGTGATGCGATGGTGCCGCTGGACGAGGCGCTCGCGCAGTGCGTGGTGGACGTGTCCGGGCGGCCGTATTGCGTGCACGTAGGTGAGCCCGCGGGTCAAGCCACCCACCTCATCGGCGGAAATTACGCGGGCTCGCTTACGGGCCACGCGCTTGAGTCCATTGCCCACCACGCGGGTATTTGCATTCACATGCGCGTGCTCGCGGGGCGCGACCCGCACCACATTGTGGAGGCGCAGTTCAAGGCGCTGGCACGTGCGCTGCGGGCCGCCGTGGCGCCCGATGCCCGGGTCAAGGGCATTCCCTCCACCAAGGGCGCGCTGTAGTTCCGTGGGGAGCGGTCCTGTGAACGATGCCGCGGGGGAGGACCTCGTTGCCATCTTTGCCCCCATCCTCAACGGCAAGGTGCTTGCCGCACTGTGTGAGCTCAACGGGCTGAAGGGCCGGGTGCTGGAAAACGCCGCGGGTACGCTCGCGGTGCTGGACGTCCACACCCCGCACGCGGCGGTCACGGCGGGACGCGTGATCTCCACCTACGCGCGCGGTGTGCAGGTGCTCATCCTGGACCGGCGCGACGGGCAGCTGACGGTGACGTTGTGGCGTGACGGCGAGCGTCAACGCGACCTCCCGCCCGGCCTTGTCCTTGCCGATGCCCCGGGCGTGGTGTTGTCGCTCGCCTCGGGCGCGCAGACCATGGAGGATATCGCGGCCACGCATCCAGACAAGGTGTTCGAGGCGCGCCGGTCGCGGTGGGCGGGCTTTTGGGCGTTGCAGCGCCTGGCCCGCCAGGCGAAGCGTGAGGCGCCCCGAGCCTAGCCGTGCATTCCACCCGCCGTCGCCGCTAGCTCCGCGCGGGACGCCGCGGTGGACGGGCATCGTCTGCCTGATGGGTGCGGTGTGTTCGGCTCGGTTTCCTTTAGCGTGTACCTATGACACCCGATGCGCACCACGCCACCCCCGCAGCGTCCTTCGCGGCCCTTGGCCTTGAGGGGCCCGTGTTGAGGGCTCTTGCCGAGGTGGGCTACGAGTCGCCGTCTGCCATTCAGGCACAAACCATTCCGCCGTTGCTCGCGGGTAGGGACGTCGTGGGCCTTGCTCAGACGGGAACGGGAAAGACGGCGGCATTCGCCCTGCCAATCCTCGCGCGGCTTGACCTGCAGCAGAAGGCGCCCCAGGCGCTTGTGCTCGCACCCACACGCGAGCTCGCTGTGCAGGTGTGCGAGGCGTTCGAACGGTATGCGTCCCACTCCGGCAACGTCCACATGCTTCCCGTCTACGGTGGCCAGGGATACGGAGTGCAGTTGTCCGCGCTGCGGCGCGGCGTTCACATCGTTGTGGGCACGCCCGGCCGCATCATGGACCACCTCGACAAGGGCACCCTTGACCTCTCCCAGCTGCGGTTCCTTGTCCTTGACGAGGCGGACGAGATGCTCAACATGGGCTTCGCCGAGGATGTGGAGACGATCCTCGCCTCGACCCCTGACACCAAGCAGGTGGCGCTGTTCTCCGCAACGATGCCCGCCGCAATCCGCAGGCTCAGCGGGAAGTACCTCAACAATCCCCACGAGGTCACGATCAAGGACAAGACAACCACCTCCGCCACCATTGCACAGCGGTACCTCATTGTCAGTTATGCGCAGAAGATCGAGGCCCTCACGCGCATCCTCGAAGTAGAGAACTTTGAGGCCATGATTGTCTTCACCAGAACCAAGAACGACACGGAGGTGGTGGCGGAGAAGCTCCGTGCCAGGGGCTTTGGCGCCGAGGCCATCAATGGCGACGTCGCTCAGGTGCAGCGCGAGCGCACCATCAAACGCCTCAAGGACGGCAAGCTCGACGTGCTCGTGGCAACGGACGTTGCGGCACGCGGCCTTGACGTTGACCGCATCAGCCACGTCATCAACTACGACATCCCCGTGGACACGCAATCGTATGTGCATAGGGTGGGACGCACAGGCCGTGCGGGCCGCTCGGGGGACGCCATCAGCTTTGTGACCCCCCGGGAGCGGCGCATGTTGACGTCCATCGAGAAAGCCACCCGTCAACCTCTTACTCAGATGCACCTGCCCACAGCCGACGACGTCAACGCCACCAGGCTCGCGCGCTTTGACGACTCGATCACGGCCGCACTCCAGCAGGAGGACAGGATTGCAAAGTTCCGCGACATCGTCTCCTACTACGTGGAGCATCACGACGTCCCCGAGGCCGACGTCGCCGCAGCCCTCGCGGTGATAGCCCAGGGTGACACGCCGCTCCTCATTGACCCCGATGAGGAGCCGCGGCGCGAGGAGTTTGTGGGGTCAGCCGGGGAGCGTCCAGGTAAGACGCCACGCGGTGGTGCGAAGGCATCGGGCGCCCGGGAGGGCTTCACCACGTACAAGATCGCGGTGGGTAAGCGCCACAAGGTAGAGCCGCGGCAAATTGTTGGCGCCATCGCCAACGAGGGAGGGCTACGCCGTGCAGACTTTGGTGCCATCAAGGTCACGCCGGAGTTTTCTTTGGTCGACTTGCCGTCTGACCTGCCGGAGTCCACGTTGCGCGCACTCCGCAACACCCGCATCAGCGGGAAACTCATCGATATCCAGGTGGATACCGGTCCGCATGGTCATCGTGCGCCCAGGGCCACCACGAGGCCCACGCGGGACGCCGACGAGCGGAGGCCACGGAAGCCCCGCCACGCGCGGTAGGGGGCCGTGTGGGCGCGGCGTGAGAGCGGTGCATGTGGCACCTCGCTCACGTTGGACGCCTAGACTTTCCCCGTGAGTTCCCCCCGCGTCACCGTCTTTGACTACGGCTTTGGCAACGTCCGCTCCGCCATGCGCGCGCTGGAGCACGTGGGTGCCGCCGTGGACCTCACCCGGGACCGTGACACCGCCATGAACGCGGACGGGCTTGTCATCCCCGGCGTGGGGGCGTTTGCCGCCGTGATGGAGGGGCTGCGCCAGGCGCGTGGGGACCAGATTGTGGGGCGCCGACTTGCGGGTGGCCGCCCCGTGTTGGGAATCTGCGTGGGCCACCAGGTGATGTTTGAGCACGGTGTGGAGCACGGCATTACCTCGGAGGGGTTGGGGCAGTGGCCCGGCTCCGTGGAGCTCCTGGAAACCCCCGTGGTGCCCAACATGGGCTGGGCACACGTGGAGGCGCCCGCGGGCACGCGCTTGTTCACGGGCATTGAGAACGAGCGCTTCTACTTTGTGCACTCCTATGCGGCACGCGAGTTCCCGCTGGGCACCACCGAGGACACGGGCCGCTTTGCCGCGCCACGCGTCACCTGGTCCACCGCGGGCGACGGCGACGGCGCGGACCGCTTTGTGGCGGCCGTGGAGAACGGCCCGCTCAGCGCCACCCAGTTCCACCCGGAGAAGTCGGGCGAGGCGGGGCTTCAGCTTCTCCGCAACTGGGTCGCTACGCTGTAACCCGAGCTGCTGGACCCCTACGGGCCTCACCACACACCGCACCCAAGCGAAAGCGAGACCATGAGCCACACCGCCCTTCCCCGCCTTGAACTGCTGCCCGCCGTGGACGTGGCCGATGGCCAGGCCGTACGCCTGACTCAGGGCGAGGCCGGGTCCGAGACTTCCTACGGCGACCCGCTGACCGCGGCGCTGGACTGGGTGGACGGCGGCGCCGAGTGGATTCACCTGGTGGACCTGGACGCGGCGTTTGGACGCGGCTCCAATGCCCCGCTCCTGGCCCGCGTGGTGGCCGAGGTTGAGGGCCGGGTCAAGGTGGAAATGTCCGGCGGCATCCGCGACGATGCCTCCCTGGAGCGGGCCATGGCCACCGGGTGTGCCCGGGTGAACTTGGGCACCGCCGCGCTCGAAAACCCCGAGTGGACCGCATCGGCCATTGCCCGCTTTGGCGAGCGCGTGGCCGTGGGCCTTGACGTGCGTGGCACCACGCTTGCCGCACGTGGCTGGACCGAGGACGGTGGGGATCTGTGGGAGGTGCTCGCGCGCCTGGACGCGGAGGGCTGCGCCCGCTACGTGGTGACGGATGTGAAGAAGGATGGCATGCTCACCGGCCCCAACCTGGAGCTGCTGCGCCAGGTGTGCGAGGCCACTCAGGCGCCCGTGGTGGCCTCGGGCGGTGTGAGCTCGCTCGCGGACATCGAGGCGATTCGCTCCCTCACCCCGGTGGGGGTGGAGGGTGCCATTGTGGGCAAGGCGCTCTATCACGGCAACTTCACCCTGCCCGAGGCGCTCGACGTCGCCGGCAGGCCGTAGCATCGGGCCTATGAACGGCCCGCACCAGCACCGCGACGGGGACGACGCCGGCAAGACCATCCCCGAGTCGATTTTTGCCGACGACGACGGCAGTGCCAACCCGCTTCTCGCCCAGGCGCTGATCCGGTATGGCAACGGCCTTGCCCCCCTTGCCGACGTGGTGGACGCGCTCGCGTACGCGCGCATCCTGGTGCCCGTGATGGCCTCGGGTGAGGAGCGGCACGTGGGTGCGTTTGGCCTGGAACAAGACCATGTGGCGTCCACGGGAGTGGTGGCCGTGGAGCTTCCTGACGGCCGCCATGCCCTGCCCATCTTTACCGATGTGGAGGCCATGGCGGAGTGGAACCCCACGGCGCGGCCCATCCCCGCGGAGGGTCCGCGGGCGGCGCTTGCCGCGGTGCAGGAGGAGTGGGCGGCCCTGGTGCTCAACCCGGCGCGCGACACGGTGGTGGTGCCGCGACCCGCGGTGTGGGCGTTGGCCGAGGGCCGGCCCTGGCGGCCCGCGGTGGACGCTCACGGGCAGGTGGACCCACAGGTGCGGGAGGCGCTGGTGGCGGCCACCGCGGTCTGTCCGGAGGTAGCAGCCGCCGATGTGGTGGCCGGCACCCGTGCCGAGGTGGCCGTGGTGCTACACCTGCGTGCCGGGCTCACCCGGCCCGAGGTGGACCAGGTGGTGGCGCGCGTCAACGAGGCATGGGGAGCGTCCGATGTGGTGGCGGAGCGGGTGGACAGCCTTGAGGTGCGGGTGCGCAGCGTGGGCGACGCCTAACACGTGGCGGTGTTGGCCTGCCACAACTGAGGGTTGGCGATGAGCTCGTTGAGCCACGTGATGTCCCATCCCGCGGACCAACTCACCGAGTCCGAGGCGTACAGCACGGACACCACCTTGCCGTCCGCATCAAAGATGGGGGAGCCCGAGTTGCCCGGCAGGGTGTACGCGCGGAAGGACTGCACATCCTCCCCGGTGCTGCCCACCGTGTCCGCCTCGGTTCCCACGTAGGTGCCCTCTTCCACGGTCAGCGCCTGCCCCTCGGGGTAGCCCACCACCTGCACCTCGTCGCCGTACTCCAGCGGGGTGTCGGCCAGGGTGACAAAGTCCGTGAACACCGGGTCAAGATGAATGATGCCCAGGTCCGCAACGGGCGCAATCTGCGAGCTCACGGCGGTGTAGTCGTGGCCGTCATACGTGGTCACCTGAATCCACAGGGCGTCCTCAATGACGTGGGCGTTGGTGATCACGGTGCCCTCGTCCAGGATGAAGCCGCTGCCGTTGGCCCACCCCGAGCAGTCGGAGACACGGATGCGCACCGCGGTGTGTTGCTGGGGGCTGAAGCCGTCCACGGTGGTGATGCCCGTGTACTGCCGTTGGGGTGTGGCCGTGGGGATGGTGGTGGGTGGGAGGGTGCGGGGCGCCAGCGGGGGAAGGCAGGCCGTCAGCACCAGGGACACGGCGAGGGCGCCCACCAGGGTGAGCGTCACCCGCGCGCGGGCTGCCGTCACGAGGAGTCCCCGTCAATGTAGCCGTGGTAGTCGTCCACCACCGACTGGCAGTACTCCGTGAGTTCGGCCTCCACCTGGGCGTTGGTGGAGTTGGGGTAGTACAGCGAGGAGTCGGTGAGGACGTCAATGAGTTCCTGGCGTCCGTCGGCGCAATCGATGAGGTAATCCACGTAGGTCTTGAGGATGTCGTGGCTGTCCACGGCGTTGGCTTCCTCGTTGGCCAGGTCTGTGATGCGGGAGGTGGAGGCGTCCAATTGCTCCTGGAGGGTGTCGATGCGTTCTTCCGCGGCCGTGCGGTCCGCGCGGTCCTGTGCGGCCGTGTCACGCACGTCATTGAGCTCCGCCTCTACGTTGGCCGCGTAGGTGCGCCAGCCGTTGGTGGCCACCACCAGGTACGCGGAGACAGCCAGGGAGGCGGCAAGGGCCAGTGCGCCCAGCACGATGGCCACGATGGCCCCGGCACCCAGGCGTCGCCGTGCGGGTGCGGCGGCGAAGACGGGCGCGGGCGCGTAGACGGGCGCGGGCGCGTAGGTGGGCACAGGGCCGTACCCCACGCCCGATGCCGGCGCGGGCGCCACGACGGGCGGCACGGGCGCCACGGGTGCCACCACCGGCATCGGCGCCACGGCGGGTGGCGGCGGTACGGGCCCGGGAGGGTTCTCGCTCATGCGTTAACTATGCCGCAGACGGGCCATGAGTGGGGCGGACCTGGGGAAGGTTGGGGCCTTGGGGGATGGAGGGGGTGACCACGGGGCACTCGTGGGGCTCGGGATTGAGCAGACCGTCCTGCATGAGCAGCGTGCGCAGCAAGGACACGGGCACCATAAAGCTCTGCTCGGACTCATTCTTGGCGTAGATGACACCCACCACGTCACCATCGGCGTCCAACACCGGGGAGCCGGAAGAGCCGGGCTGAACCACGGCGGTGGTGGCCATCACGGATCCCGTGGCGGAGCCGATGGGGTCCGACGTGGACCCCAACACCACCCCGGAGACGGTGGTGAGTCGCCCGCCCTGGGGGAAGCCCACCACCGTGATCGCGTCGCCCTCCACCGGGTCGTGATCCGCAAGCCGCGCAAAGACGCTCATGGGCGTCTCCGTGGTCACAATGGCAATATCTGCCACGGTGGTCACTGCCGCGGCGGTGACGTCAAGCGTGCGTCCGTCATACGTCGTGATCTGAATGTCGCGCGAATTCTCTACCACATGCCGGTTGGTCACCAGCGTGGAGGAATCCACCGCAAAGCCCGTGCCCGTAGACAGGCCGGAGCATCCCACGTTGCGCACGCGTACCGTCATGCGTTGCGCCTCGGAGAACCCGTAGGGCGACAGCGCACCGCGGTCGATGTCCGGCGAGGCGGAGACCTGGGGCACGTAGGTGGGATCGGACGAGGCGGGGAAGCGGGGAACCGCCGCACACCCCGTCACGCCCCACGTGACGGCAAGGGCGAGTGTGGCTGATGCCACCACGCGCCTGCGGGCACCCCCGGTCACGGTGTGGGTGCCTTTTGGAGCTCAAGGTTGGCCGCGGTGGCGTTGGCGCACAGCGTGGTCAGGCTCGCCTCAAACTGTTCCACGTCCGTGGCGTCGTAGTTTTGCGCGTTGCGGACGTAGTCCACCAGCTGGGCCTTGCCCTCCACACAGCGATTGAGCGCCGCGGCCACGGCGGTGGCGTTGGCCAACTGGTCGCTGAGCTCGGTGATGGACTGCACGTAGTACTGCACGTTGTCGCCTGCCTGGGCGTTGATGTCCGCCAACTCCGTGATGCGTTGCTGCGCGGTGGCCAGCTGATCGCTCATCAGGTCGAGTTCGCCGGTTAGGCGCACCACCTCGGACTGCTCGTTGGCCAGGCGCGTCCCCAGGGTGTAATTGGCGGCATCCACGGTGGCGGACTTGTCCTCCCACGCCCGCGAGACATTCCACAGGTACCCCGCAAAGATGGCGGTGCCTAGCAGCAGCACGGCAAGCACGGCGGAGGCGATGATCCACGGCCGACGCGTGGGTCGGCGCCGGTCCCGACGCGACTCCAGGTGCGCCTCGGCCTCGGCCTCCACTCGTGGCGCGGTGTCACGCCGTGTGGTCGTTCCCCCTGCCGACGCCATGGTCCGTCCTCTCCTTGGTGGCCTCGCGCGAGGCCTCGCACCATACCTGGTCTAACGCACCGGACCGGTGTATTTTTCTCCCGGACCTTCGCCCGGGGCGTCCGGCACGGCGGATGCCTCTCGAAATGCCAACTGTACGCTTCGCAGCCCGTCACGGAGCGCTCGGGCGTGGGTGTCGCCCAAATCGGGTGCCGCGGCCGTGACAAGCCCCGCGAGTGCCGTGATGATGGTGCGGGCCTCGTCGAGGTCTTGGAACTCGTCGCCGTCCTCGGCAAGGCCACACCGCAACGCCGCGGCACTCAGTAAGTGAACGCTTACGGTGGTGATGAGTTCCACGGCGGACACCTCGGCGAGGTCGCGCGCGGGGTCGGGGAGCGTGTTGGCCCCGGTGGGGCTGGAGGTATCAGGGGTCATCGTGCTATCCTTCTAGACCGACCGGCTACAGGCGATCCTGTAGCGCACAAGTGGAGTCCACCTCCCACCCTAGGGCCTTGTTGGGCCAGGGTTTGCGGTCACGGCGAGGCACGCCGCATGCGTGTGCCCTGTGCCGTGCCAGTGGTGGCCTCCGTCTGTGTGGTTGACGACCGTGACGTAGAGGAGCTACTCATCAACGAGCCCCGTATCAATGAGCGCATCCGCGTGCCCGAGGTCCGTCTTGTTGGCCCCCAGGGCGAGCAGGTGGGCATCGTGCGCATCGAGGACGCTCTGCGCTTGGCGCAGGAGTCCGACCTGGACTTGGTGGAGGTCGCACCCAATTCGCGTCCGCCCGTGGTCAAGCTCATGGACTACGGCAAGTTCAAGTACGAGGCCGCCGTCAAGGCGCGTGAGGCCCGCCGCAACCAGGTCAACACCGAGATCAAGGAAATGCGGTTTGGCCTGAAGATTGACGATCACGACTACGACACCAAGAAGGGTCACGTGATCCGCTTCCTCAAGGGCGGCGACAAGGTCAAGCTCACCATCCAGTTCCGTGGCCGCGAGCAGTCGCGCCCCGAGATTGGCCGCCGCAAGCTGCTCAAGCTGGCGGAAGAGGTGGCGGAGTTTGGCGTGGTGGAAAACGCGCCCAGCCAGGAAGGTCGACGCATGTCGATTGTGCTGGGGCCGCTGCGCAAGAAGGCCGATGCCAAGGAAGAGCAGCGCCGCGAACGTGAGGCTCGCCTGCAGGGCGAGCGTGACGAGCGGGCCGCGCGCAAGGCCGCCAAGGTCAAGCCCACCGAGGCCACACCCGCCGACGCGCCGGTTGCCGATGCGGTGACCGACGCTGTGGCCGAGACGGCACCGGTGGAGGCGCCCGTGGCCGATGCGGTGGTTCCCGACGCGGAGGTTGCCGATGCGGCACCGAGCGAGGCCGTTGAGGCCACGCCTGCGCCCAAGCCGGCGGCAAAGCCCGCAGCAGTAAAGCCGGCGGCCGCCAAGCCCGCCGCGCCGAAGGCGGCGTCCGCGGCCAAGCCGGCCGCAAAGCCTGCCGCCGCGAAGCCCGCGGCCAAGGCCGCGTCTGTACCGGCATCGGCGGCAAAGCCCGCTGCCAAGCCTGCTGCCGCAAAGCCCGCGGCCAAGCCGGCCCCCAAGACCAAGGCCACCGAGTAGTCGGCGGCCCCGATGTGCCGGCCAGCACCGTCATGGTCTGACCGGAGGTACGTGCCCGCGAGCGGGCGAGGAAGGAGAGGGCATGAGCCCCAAGAACAAGACCCACTCGGGTGCCAAGAAGCGATTCAAGCTCACCGGCACCGGCAAGGTGAAGCACGCGTCCGCGATGAACGTGCACAAGTTTGAAGAGAAGCGCAGCGCCCGCAAGCGCCGCGTGGCGGTGGACGGCATCCTGCCGGGCGCCGACGCCAAGAACATCAAGAAGCTGCTGGGCAAGTAAGCCCGCCCTACCGACGAAGACCTGAAGGAGTAACTCATGGCACGCGTCAAGCGGGCTGTCAACGCCCAGAAGAAGCGCCGTACTACCCTGGAGCGCGCCTCCGGCTACCGGGGCCAGCGTTCGCGTCTGTACCGTAAGGCGAAGGAGCAGGTCACCCACTCCCTCGTGTACGCGTACCGCGACCGCCGTGCGCGTAAGAGCGAGTTCCGCAAGCTGTGGATCCAGCGCATCAACGCCGCCGCCCGCGCCAACGGCATCACGTACAACCGCTTTATCCAGGGCCTCAAGGCCGCGGAGATTGAGGTGGACCGTCGCATGCTTGCCGAGCTGGCCGTGAACGACGAGGCCGCGTTCGCGCAGCTGGTTGACCTGGCGAAGAAGGCCCTTCCGGCCGACGTCAACGCGCCCGCCGCGTAACACTCATGGCCGAACGCCCCGCCGGGCGCACCCTGCGCGACCGTCTCTCCAACCCGAGAGCCGATCGAGTTGCCCAGGTTGCCGCCCTGGCGGGGCGTTCGCATTCCCGGGCGGCGCAGGCCGCACGGGCCAAGACGGGCCTCTTTGCCCTTGAGGGGCCCCAGGGGGTGCGCGAGGCGGTGCGCTACGCGGCGCATCGGGTGCGTGACGTCTACGTGACGGACGAGGCCGCCGCGCGGTGGCCCGAGATTGTGGCCGAGGCCTTGGCCGCAGACCTGTTTGTGCACCCCGTGACGGACGAGGTTTCCGCGGCGATGTCGGGCGACTCCCAGGGCGTGCTGGCCACCGTCCACACCTGGGATGTGGCCGCGGGGCTTGACGAGGCGGTGCAGGGGGCCCGCCTGGTGGCCGTGCTCTGTGACGTGCGCGATCCGGGTAATGCCGGCACCGCCATTCGGGTGGCGGACGCGGCGGGTGCCGACGCGGTGGTGCTTGCGGGCGAGTCCGTGGATGTGTTTAACCCCAAGGTGGTCAGGGCCACCGCGGGAAGCCTGTTCCACCTGCCGGTGGTGCGGGGAATTGACGCCGCCGATGCGGTGGCCGCCGTGCGGGCCGCGGGACTTGCGGTGTGGGCCACCGGGGGCGGGGGACGCGTGGAGCTGGCGGCTGCGGACCCGGCGCTCGCGCGGCCCACGGCGTGGCTTTTTGGCAACGAGGCGCGTGGGCTATCCGCGGCGCAGATGGCGCTTGCCGATCAGGTGGTGCGCATTCCGGTGTTTGGCAGGGCCGAGTCGCTTAACCTTGCCGCCGCCGTGTCCGTCTGCCTCTATGCGAGCGCGTTTGCGCATGCGGCGGGCCCCGCCGTTGCCGGGGGTGAGGGTAACCGCTAGGGTGTGCGCACGGCCTATTGGTACCAAGGGAGTTACCTGTGTCTCACCTTCCGGCCCGACGCGCTCTCACCGTCGTCGCGGCACTTGCTCTCACCGTCCCCTTGTCCTCCGTCACGTTCGCCTTGGACGATGACCTGGGACCCGAAATGTTGCACACCACCGAGTTCTCGGCGGGTGTGGGCGAGTGGTGGGCGTCCGAAGACGCCGCCGCCTCGCTGAGCGCCGACTCGGGCGACCTCTGCATCGATGCCGCGGGTGGGCTTGCCACACCGTGGAGCACCATTGTGGGTGTAGACAATGTGGTGCTGGAGAAGGGGCAAAGCTACGAGCTGTCCTACTCCATCTCCGGCACCACCGAGCACACCATCCGGGTGCTGGTGCAGCAGGGCGCGGGCCCCTGGAAGGCCACGTTTGAGGGCAACCCCACCACGTCTGCCACGCCCACGCAGTACACCACGCGCTTCACCTCTAACCTGGAGGAGGAGCACGGCCAGATTGTGTTCCAGGTGGGGGCCGCGGAGACGGACTGGCGGTTCTGTGTGCAAAACGTGAGCTTCCGCACCTCGCCGCCGCCCGCACCCTACGAGCCACAGACGGGCCCCGCGGTGCGCGTCAACCAGGCCGGATACCTTGCGGATGGACCGCGACGGGCCAACCTCATCACCGAGGACACGGCCACCCACACGTGGGAGCTGCTCGATGCCACGGGTGCCGTGGTGGGCTCCGGTACCACCGGGGAGTCCTTCACCGCCCCCTCCGTGGGGGTGGGGGTGCAGCTCATTGACTTCACCGCGGCATCGGCGGGACTCACCGGCACCGGCTTTACGTTGCGCGTGGGTGACGAGGTGTCTTACCCCTTCTCGCTGGGAGAGCCGGTCTATGGGGGGCTCCTCAGGGATGCGCTGACGTACTTTTACCTGGCCCGTTCCGGCACGCCCATTGACGGCGCGGTGGTGGGGGATGAGGCGTACACCCGCGCCGCCGGGCACGTGAACGTGGCCCCCAACCAAGGCGATGCGGGCGTGGGCTGCCATGAGCCGTTCCCATGGGACGAGGGGTACACCTGCGACTACACGCTTGACGTGACGGGCGGGTGGTACGACGCGGGCGACCACGGCAAGTACGTGGTCAACGGCGGCATTGCCGTGTACCAGCTGCTGGACACCTGGGACAGGGCGGTGCAGCTGTACGGCCTGGATGCCGCACAGTCCGGACGCCTGGGAGACGGCACCGCACGACTGCCACAGTCCGAGGTGACCAACGGGGTGCCCGACATTCTTGACGAGGCCCGCTGGGAGCTGGAGTGGATGTCCTCCATGACGGTGCCCGCGGGTGAGCAGTATGCGGGAATGCTGCACCACAAGGTGCAGGACGACTCGTGGACCGGCCTGCCGTTGTTGCCGGATCAGGACGACAAGGTGCGCCAGCTGCACCGCCCGTCCACCGCGGCCACGCTGAACTTTGCCGCGGTGGCCGCCAAGGCGTCGCGCCTGTATGAGCCCTTTGATGCGGACTTTGCACAGCGCATGCGGGACGAGGCCGTGGCGGCGTGGGCGGCGGCCCAGGCCAATCCCGAGGTGTACGCGTCCCTCAAGGACGGCGACAGCGGTGGCGGCCCGTACAACGACTCCGATGTGAGCGACGAGTTCTATTGGGCGGCCGCCGAGTTGTTCCTGGCGACGGGCGAGCAGCGGTTTGTGGATTCGCTCCACGCCAACGCGCATCACCTGGAGGCGTCACGGGATGCCGCGGCGTTTGACTGGGGCTCCACGGCCTTGCTGGGGGAGATGGCGCTTGCCACGGTGCCGTCGGACCTGTCCGACCGTGACGCGGTGCGTGCGGCCGTGGTGGACCGGGCCGAGGCGTTCCTTGCGGCGCAGGGTTCGTCGGTGTTTGGGCAGGCCTACGAGGCCGCCGTGGAGTACTACGTGTGGGGATCCAATGGCGTGATCATCAACAACGCCATTGTGCTGGCGGTGGCCGCGGACATCACCGGCGAGGCCCGCTTCCGCGACGCCGCGTTGGAATCCTTTGACTACCTGTTGGGGCGCAACGTGCTCAACACCTCGTACGTCACCGGCTACGGCACCGTGTACTCCCACAACCAACACCACCGGTGGATGGCTCCCTCGCTCAAGTCCACCCTTCCGCCCGTGTACCCGGGAACGGTGGCCGGTGGTCCCAACTCCGGCATCGAAGACCCCGTGGCCAAGGCCATCTTCCGCCAGGGTTGCCCCGCCCAATGGTGCTACGTAGACGACATCCAGTCCTTTGCCACCAACGAGATGACCATCAACTGGAATTCAGGCCTGACGTGGTACGCGGCATGGGCCGCCGACCAGGAGCAGCCCACCGTGGCGGCCACCGATTCCGCACCCGCATGGGGCGTCTGGATTGCCGTGGCGGCGGCCGTGGTGGTGGCCGCAGGGGCCGTGGTGTGGCTGGCGTCGCGCAGAAGAGTCCGCACGCGCTAGGACGGGCGTGCACTCACTGATACTGTCCATCGCGAAAGGACGCTTCCCGGACGGGGCGTGACACCCATGGACAACGTGCATCGCCTTGACATTGAGCGGGCCAAGGGGCTGGTGGAGCTGAAGGGCGCCGCCGGAATCCTGTATTCGTTGCGGGTGGACGGGGTGACGGTGCGGCCCCATCGCGGCAGGTGGCATCTGCCCGCCACCCAGGGTGAGGACGTGGTGGTGCGCGCGCATGGCCTCGTCCCCGGCTTTCACCGCCTCAGCGCCGATGGCGTGGTGGTGGCGGACATGGGCGCGGAGGTGCCGCGGTGGCTGCGGTGGGTGACCGCCACCCCCGTGGTCCTGGTGGTGGTGAATCCCCTGGTGGGCGCCATCGTCGCCGTGTTCCTGGTGTTGCTGGCGATTGCCACCGTCAAAAACGTGCAGATGCCGCTGGCGCTCAGGGCCGTGCTGCCGGTGGTCAACACGGTGGCCGCGGCGCTCATCATTGCCGTGTTGGTGCATGCCACCCACGCCGCGATCGCCACGCCGTAGGGTAGCCAGGTGCGTTGCTGCGGGACGCGCCACGGCGTCGCGGACGCGGGGTGCGCCGTCCCGATAGAATCGACCAGAATCCCCTAAGGCTCGAAGGGCGCTCCATGTCTGAACTTTCCCCGCTGGACGAGGCAGGTATTGCCGCCGCAGTGGAGGCCGCGGTAGCGGCTTTTGCCGCCGCGACCACGCTTGAGGAACTCAAGGAGGCGCGCCTGGCCCACACCGGCGACAAGGCGCCGTTGGTGCGTGCCAACAGGGGCATCGGCGGCCTGGACGCCTCCCAGAAGGGCGTGGCCGGACGTCTGCTGGGGGGTGCGCGTGCCCGGGTGCAGGACGCGCTTGCCGCCCGCACCGCCGTGCTGGAGGCGGAGCGTGACGCGCGGGTGTTGGTGGAAGAGACCGTGGACGTGACCCTGCCCGTGCAGCGCGCGCCGCGCGGCGCCCGCCACCCCCTGGAAACCATGCAGGAACGCATGTGCGACATCTTTGTGGGCATGGGATGGGAGGTGGCCGAGGGGCCCGAGGTGGAAGGGGAGTGGTTCAACTTTGACGCGCTCAACTTTGACCCCGACCACCCGGCACGCGCCATGCAGGACACGTTCTTTGTGGACGGACCCAAGGGTCCCGACTCGGGGCTGCTGCTGCGCACCCACACCTCACCGGTGCAGATCCGGGCCGCGTTGGAGCGGCGCGAGGCGTTGGTGGAGGATGGCCGCGGCATCTACGTGGTGTGTCCCGGCAAGACGTTCCGCACCGACGAGCTTGACGCGACGCACACGCCCGTGTTCCACCAGATTGAATGCCTTGCGGTGGACAAGGGCCTCACCATGGCCCACCTCAAGGGCACGCTTGACGCGTTTGCGCGGGCGCTTTTTGGGCCCGATGCGGTGACGCGTCTGCGGCCGTCGTTCTTCCCCTTCACCGAGCCAAGCGCGGAGATGGACCTCCGGTGCTTTGTGTGCCGGGGCGAGGACTCGCAGTGCCGCACGTGCCGTGGCACCGGATGGATCGAGTGGGGTGGGTGCGGCATGACGCACCCCAATGTGTTGCGTGCCGTGGGTATTGACCCCGACGAATACACGGCCTTTGCCTTTGGCGTGGGCATTGAACGCACGCTGATGTTCCGCCACGGCGTGCGGGACATGCGCGACATGGTGGAGGGCGACGTCCGCTTCTCGACGCAGTTCGGATTGGAGCTCTAGACATGCCCAAGATTCCCCTGACCTGGTTGGCGGAGTCCGTCACCTTGGTGGACGAGGCCCCCGAGGCCGTGGCCGCCGCACTCGTGTCCGTGGGCCTCGAGGAGGAGGGCATCCACGGGGGCGGCGTGACCGGCCCGCTGGTGGTGGGCCGCGTGATGTCGCTGGTCAAAGAGCAGCAGTCCAACGGCAAGACCATCAACTACTGCCGCGTGGACGTGGGTGAGTTCAACGACCCCGCGGGGCCCGGCGTCAAGCCCGACCACACCGTGGAGTACCCCGCCAGCCGCGGCATCGTATGCGGCGCCCACAACTTTGTGGAGGGCGACTTTGTGGTGGTGGTGCTTCCCGGTGCCACGCTTCCGGGCCCGTTCCCCATTGCGGGACGCAAAACGTATGGGCACTGGTCCGATGGCATGATTTGCTCCGCGCGTGAGCTGGGGCTGGGCGAGGACCACAGCGGCATCATCGTGTTGCGTCACGCGGACGGATCCGCGGGCCACGTGGGAGCCGACGTGCCGCTCACCCCCGGGCAGGACGCCATCGCGTTGCTGGGTCTTGACGAGGCGACGGTAGAGATTAACGTCACCCCCGACCGCGGCTACTGCTTCTCCATTCGCGGCGTGGCCCGCGAATACGCGCATGCCACGGGGGCACAGTTCCGTGACCCCGCCGACGTGACCCTCACGGGTGAGCCGGGCGTGGGTGGCGGGCGCTTTGAGGTGAGCGTGGAGGACAGTGCGCCGCTGCGCGGCCGGGTGGGCTGCGACCGCTTTGTGGCGCGCGCCCTGCGCGGCTTTGACCCGACGGCCGCATCCCCGCGCTGGATGGTGCGCCGCCTGGAGCAGGCCGGCATGCGGTCCATCTCCTTGGCGGTGGACGTGACCAACTACGTGATGCTGGAGCTGGGCCAGCCACTGCACGCCTACGACCTCGCCACCCTCACGGCGCCCATTGTGGTGCGGCGTGCCGGTGTGGGCGAGACGCTGGTGACGCTGGACGAGGCCACCCGCGTGCTGGACGTGGAGGACCTGCTCATCACCGACTCCGTGGGGGGACACGGGGCCCGCGCCATTGGCCTGGCGGGCGTGATGGGGGGACGCGACACGGAGATCTCCGCCACCACCACGGACATCCTGGTGGAAGGCGCCCACTTTGACCCCGTGACGGTGGCCCGCACCGCCCGCAGGCACCGCCTGGTGTCCGAGGCATCGCGGCGCTTTGAGCGGGGCGTGGACACGGCACTTGCGCGTGCGGCCGTGGAACGCGCCATCACCCTGCTGCAGGAGTATGGCGGGGGGGACATTGAGGATGCCTTCACCGATGTGGGCCAGCCCGATTCGCCGGCGGCCATTTCCATGGGCGCCGACTTCCCCGGACGCATTGTGGGCCTGGACATTCCCGCCACGGAGGTGGTGGCGGCGCTGACCACCGTGGGCTGCACCGTGACGCAGGACGGGTCCATGCTCACCGTGGTGCCGCCCACGTGGCGCCCCGATCTTGACGCCCCCGTGACGCTGGTGGAGGAGGTGGCGCGCCTGCACGGCTACGCCAACCTCCCGTCGGTGCTGCCCGTGCCCCCGCCCGGGCGGGGTCTCACGCACGGCCAACGGGTGCGTCGGTCCGTGGCCCGCACCCTTGCCGATGCCGGCCTGGTGGAGGTGCTCACCTACCCCTTCATGGCGCCCGAACGTCTTGACGACTTCCTGGTTCCCGAGGGGGACAAGCGCCGCTCGCTGGTGCGCCTGAGCAACCCGTTGGCCGCGGAGAAGTCCGCGTTGCGTCCCCGCGTGCAGTTCACCTTGGTGGATGCGGTCAAGGTCAACCTGGGCCGTGGCGCCCAGGATGTGGCGGTGTTTGAGGTGGGTCGCGGCTACCTGGCGCTCGCGGATGAGGTGGCGCTGCGTGCCCCCGTGGATGGTTCCGTGACGGCCGCCCAGATTGCCGCCATGGACGCCGCCTTGCCGCAGCAGATGCTCATGGTGGCTGGGTACATGGCGGGCGCGCGCGTGCCCGCCTCGTGGAACCGGCAGGCGGAAGCGTGGGAGTGGACCGACGCGCTTGCCATGGTGGAGGCCGTGGCCCATGCGGCGGGCGTGAGCCTGACGCGTCAGGCCGATGTGTACCCGCCGCTGCACCCGGGGCGCACCGCGGTGTTCCGCCTGGCGGACGGCTCGCCCGTGGCGCATGCCGGAGAACTCCACCCCACGGTGTGCGAACGGCTGGGTCTGCCACCACGCACGGTGGCCTTCCAGGTGCTCCTTGACCCCATCATCGCCGCCACGGACGGTCAGATTGTGGCCGCGGAGGCGGTGTCGGGGCAGGTGCTTGCCAAGGAGGACTTTGCCTTTGTGGTACGCGACGACGTGCCCGCAGGCACGCTGGTGGACGTGGTGCGTCGCGCCGGTGGAGCGCTGGTGGAGGACGCGCGCGTCTTTGACGTCTTTGCCGGAGCGCAGGTGGGCGAGGGCCACAAGTCCGTGGCCATCAACGTGGTGATGCGCGCCGCGGATCACACGCTGTCCGCCGACGAGGTGCTTGCCGTGCGCCGCGACATCATTGCCGCCGCGGCGGCGGAGGTGGGCGCAAGCCTGCGCTAGTCCCGTCAGGGCAGGAGCAACAGCTTGCCGGTGGTGCGACGCGACTCCAGATCCGCATGCGCCGTGGCGGCATCGGCAAGCGCGTAGCGCGCGCTGATGTGGACGTCAAGGGTGCCGTGGGCGATGGCGGTGAACAACTCCTCGCCGCGCCATGCCCGCTCCGCATCGGTGGCAAGAAAATGCCCCAACGAGGGGCGGGTGAGCGTGAGCGAGCCCAGCGCGTTGAGCCGCTGAATATCAAACGGCGGCACCTGGCCCGAGGCGCCTCCAAACAGCACCATGGTGCCGCGCGGTGCCAACGAGGCAAGCGACGCCTCAAAGGTGTCGCGGCCCACGCCGTCGTATACGGCGGCCACCCCGCGCCCCGCGGTGAGCTCACGCACGGCGGCGGGAAGCTCCACGCTCAGGTTGTCCATCGCGTCGTAGCGAATCACGGCGGCGGCGCCCGCGGCACGCGACAGCTCCTCCTTGGCCGCGGTAGACACCGTGGTGATGGCGCGCACCCCCCGGGACGTCACCCATTGCGTCAGCAGGAGGCCCACCCCACCCGCACCCGCGTGAATGAGCACCGTGTCGCCCTCACGCACGGGGTAGGAGGAGGTGTGCAGGTAGTGCGCGGTCAGCCCCTGCAGCATCGCCGCGGCCGCCACGTCAAGGGAGATCGCCTCGGGCACCGTGAGGCATGCCTCGCGCGTCAACGCCACCTGCTGGGCATACGAGCCAGGCGTCTGCGCCCACGCCACGCGCTGACCCACATGCGCCCACGCCGCCTCCGGCCCCACCTGGGTGACCACCCCCGCACCCTCAAGGCCCAACACGCGTGGATACGGCACGGAGTAGACGCCCGAGCGCTGATAGGTGTCAATGAAGTTCACCCCGGCGGCCGCCACGTCCACCACCACGCCATCGGGCGCGCAGGAGGGCGGCTCCACGGTGGTGAGGGTGAGGACGTCGGGTCCGCCGGCATGGGGGGCGATGATGGCCTTCATGCCCACCATCCTTGCACCCGGGTGCACGGGCGCGGTGGCGTGCGTGACTAGCATGGTGACAACTGCGAGGAGGAGCGCCGCATGGAGGTCTTAGTGGTGGCGACGCTGGCGTTGCTGGCCATTGCCGTCTCTACTCAGATGGGTCCGCGGGTGGGGATTGCCACGCCCCTGATTTTGGTGGGGTTGGGGTACCTGGCGTCGCTGCCGCATTTTGTGCCCGATGTGGTGGTCAACCCCGAGTGGATTCTTGCGGGGGTGCTGCCGCCGCTGCTGTACGGTGCCGCGGTGGCCATGCCCACCACGGAGTTCCGCAGGGAGTTTAAGCAAATATCGGGGCTGTCCGTGGCGCTGGTGGCCATGACCACGGTGGGCATGGGTTTCTTCCTGCACTGGCTCATTCCGGACCTCACCCTCCCGTGGGCGTTCGCGCTGGGTGCCATCCTGAGCCCCACGGACCCGGTGGCCATTGGCATCGTGAAAAAGCTGGGAATCTCCCCCCGCGTGATCGCCCTCCTGGAAGGCGAGAGCCTCCTCAACGACGCCACCGCGTTGGTGCTGCTGCGCACCGCGGTGGGGGCCGCTGCCGCCACCACGGTGGCCGTGTGGTCGGTGGCGTGGGACCTGCTGTTTGCCATTGCCGCCGCGGCGCTTATTGGCTGGGTGGTGGGGCTGGTGAACGTGCGGGTGCGGGCCAAGGTGACGGACCCCACCGTCAACACGGTGGTGTCCTTCACGGTGCCGTTCCTCGCGTCCATTCCCGCAGAGTTTCTGCATGCCTCCGGCCTGGTGGCGGCCGTGGTGGCGGGGCTGGTGACGGGGTCGCAGGCCACCTCGCGGCTGTCGCCACAACACCGGGTGTCCGACATGCAGAACTGGCGCACCGTGGAGCTGGTGCTGGAGGGCGCGGTGTACCTCATCATGGGCCTAGAACTCACGGCCGTGGTGCATGACGTTCAGGAGGCGCACTCCCATTCCATTGGCTCGGCGGTGGTGGTGGCCCTGCTCGCGCTCGTGATGACGCTGGTGTTGCGGGCGGGCTACACGGTGCCGCTGTTGTGGGGAATGAAGCGCGCGTCACGGCGGGCACAAAAGGTGTCGCCGCGCGTGGAACGCGTGCGCTCGCGCCTTGCATCGGGCGAGCCGCTCCTGCCGCCCACCACCCCCACCCCGCAGGTCACCCGCGCCCTGCGACGGCTGGCCGCCACCTCGGGCCCGGACCGCGAGGCCATCAAGCATCGCCTCACGCGGTACGCCAACGACATCGATTACATGGTGCAGCAGCCGCTGGGGTGGCGTGAGGGCGTGGTGGTGACGTGGTCGGGGATGCGGGGCGTGGCCACCATTGCCGCCGCACAGACCCTGCCATCCACCACCCCCGGCCGCTCCTACCTGGTGTTGATCGCGTTCATCGTGGCCATCGGCTCCCTGGTGATCCAGGGTGGCACCGTGTCACGGGTGCTCGCCTGGATCAAGCCCGCCATGGGACCCACGCCCGCGGAGGTTGCCGCCGAGCGTAAGGAACTGGACCATGCGCTTGCAGACCTGGTGGCCACGCAGCCACGCCCGCTGGCGCTGAGCGAGAAGGACGCGCGCCTGATGCATGTGCGAGCGGAACGCGAGGGTCTGCTGCAGTTGCAGGCGTTGGGAACGTTTAGCTCCGACGCGCTGGAGGCGCGCCTGCATGCGATTGACGTGGAGCAACTCCACCTGGAGCTGTAGCGCTTAGTCGTCGCTTTCCAGGATGAGCTTGAGGTTGGCAAGCATCTGGTCCAGCGTGTGCTGGTTGATGGTGTCCAGCACGGCAAGGTTGACCATCTGCGCCAGCTTGGACCCCTCCACCTCGTAGGTCACCTCGGAGTCGATGCGCGTGGTGTGCTCGTCCACCGCCGTAAACCGGTAGTCCCAGGCGGCGTCCACATCGCCCGTGAGGCGCAGCGTGACGCGCTCGTTGACCTCGTATGCCAGGCCCGATGCGGTGCCACGCAGTTCCACGCCGGCCATGGTGAAGCGCCACTGAAAGGTTTGGTCGATGCTGGGCTCGGCAGGGGTGATGTGGGTGTTCTCCGCAAGGTTGGGGATGAACGCCGGGCCGTTGTAGGCGGACGCGGTGTACTCAAACACCTCGGCAAGCGGACGGTGGATCACGACGGTGCCTGATGCGTTGGCCATGGTTATCCTCACTGATCTCCTGAGCTGGTGAGGCTAACGTACACGCCACACGTGGTTGCGCGCCTGTTTTCGGAACACCTGGCGCCACAGGCGCACCTTGGGGCTGCGCCGCCCGCGCATCACCACCACACATGCGGACCCGCCCACGGCCCTCACGGTGACGGTGAGAGCACCCGCCACCCGCGCTCGCCGGCGCGTGGCGGTGGACGGTGAGTCCTCCTCCCACCGTGCCCGCACCATGCTCGCGGCACGCGCCGCCCCCGCCCACACGGCATCGGCCGATGCCCCCCACACCCACGCGGGCCCCCACACCAGGGCCACACTCACCGTCGCTACCGCGGCAAGTCCCGCTCCCGCGAGCGCCCATCCCCAGGGATGTACCGCCACCAGCACCAGTCCCGCCAGGAGCGCTAAGGTGGCCACCATGGCCTCGCGGCCATGCCATACCACCGCCCTTCCACGGTGGAGGGGGAGAAAGGTCATATGCGCGAACAGCACGCCACCCAGAGCCACAAGGGCCACGCCACACCACATGCGCCCCACAGTAGTGGCTCGGCCTGGGCGTACCTCCAGGAGCGCTTTCCCCCCGCGCTCGTGTCCATGCTGGGTGTGAGCTTTGGTGCCGCATGTGTGGGCCTGTTTGGGCCATGGTCGGCGCGCGAGGGGGCCCTGTGGCTTCACCTTGCCGCCTTTGCCGTGCTCTACGTGGCGGTGTTGCTGCGCTACCGCGTGGTGGACGAGTGGAAGGACTTTCACCACGACGCACGCCACTACCCGGACCGTCCCCTGCCGCGCGGCGCCATCACGCCGCGCACGCTGGTGGTGTGGGGGGTGTGCGCGGTGCTCGTGGAGGCGCTGCTGGTGGCGCTCCTTGGGGGGTGGCATGCGTTGCCGCTGTATGCGGCGGTCACCGTGCTCACCGTGGGCACGGCCGTGGACTTTGGGGCCAAGGCCTTCCTGGAGCGGCACTTTTCGCTGGCCTTTGCCGTGCATCAGTTGGTGTACCCGGTGATGTTTGCGTGGGCGGCGGTGGCGCTGGGGGCGTCGCTGACGGATGCCACCACCTGGTGGGGCGTCGCATCGGCCAGTGCGTTGTTTATTTCCGCGGAGGTGGTGCGCAAGTTCCAGCCGCGTGAGTCCGCCGAGGGTGGCGTGGTGGCGGACACCTACGGCGCGGTGTGGGGCAGGCGACTTGCGTTGGTGAGTCTGCTGGCGCTGGTGGTGGCGGCGGGAGCGTTGGCGCATGCGGCCGTGGGCTCCTGGTTTGCCCTGGCCGTATCCGTGCTCGCCGCTGCGGTGATCGCCATGCGGCATCGCTCCGACTCCTGGGTGATGGTGGGGGCGGGCGCGCATGTGCCGCTGCTGGCGTTGGCCATGGTGGTGCGATGACGGCCCCCGAGGCGACCGTGGCCCCTCACCTCATGACGGCGCAGTGGGGTGCCAAGGCGGCCTCGCTTGCGCTCCTTGACGCCGAGTACCCGGGGCTGGTTCCCGAGTTTGTGGTGATGCCGCTGGAGCAACTTCTCACCGTCCCGCTGCCCGCCGTCATTGACCTGGAGGACGCCGATGCGGTGGCCGCCGCCCGTGCGGCCCGCGTGGACGAGGCCGCGCTGGCACGCCTGCTGGGTACGGCCCACGCCTGGCCGCTGGTGGCGGTACGCACCTCGGCCCTGGCCGAGGATGGTGCGCACCGCTCGTTTGCCGGTCTGTACCAGACGGTGCTTGATGTCAGGCCCGCGGACCTGGTTGCGGCCGTGCGCACGTGCGTGGCGTCGCTGGTGAGCGAGCGGGTGCTCGCGTATGCGCGCGCCGAGGGCATGGCCGAACTTCCCGTGGGGGGCTCCGTGGTGGTGCAACGGATGGTGCATGCGCCGCGTCACGGGGTGATGTTCACGCTGACCGGCACGGGAGACCTGGAGGTGGCATGGTCCGCCGCGGGGCCCGATGCCGTGGTGCGGGGCGAGGACGCCGCCACCTTCCGTCTGCCCGCGGTGGAGCCGTTGCCGCGCCGGCGCCGCGCCTCGCGCACCGTGCCGGTGCCGCGTCGGCTGCTGGAGGTGGGGCGCGACCTGCAACGCCGTCGCGGCGCCACGGACGTGGAGTTTGCGTGCTCGGGTGGAAGGGTGTGGTTGCTTCAGGCGCGACCCATCACCGCCCACGACCGCACGTCCATGCTCGCCTGGGACTCGTCCAACATTGGCGAGAACTATCCGGGCCTCACGCTGCCGCTGACGTACTCGTTTATCCGCGACGTGTACGCGCATGTCTACCCGGCGTTCTTTCGCCTTCTGGGCACGGACGAGGCGCAGCTACGGGCCGCGGACCGCACCTTCCGCAACACGCTGGGGTATGTGCGGGGGCGGGTGCACTACCAGATTGACAACTGGTTTGAGATGGCCGCGATGCTGCCCGGCGGGCGTGCCAACCAGGAGTTCTTTGCCGCCATGCTGCAGCCGGTCAAGGCGGGGAAGGCGCGGCAGCGGGTGCGTCCGGGGCTCAAGGGTGCGGTGGCGCTCGCGGCCGGTGGGGTGCGCCTGGGATGGCTGCTGGCCACGTCTGAGCGGCGCTCGCGCCGCTTTGTGAAGACCTATAATGAGCGCTTTACCAGGTACGATGCCGTGCAGTGGGAGGCGCTGAGTGCCACCGCCGCGCTGGCTGCGCTGGGCCACATGCGCACCGATTTGCTGGCGCTGTGGGCCACGCCCATCCTCAACGATGTGCGCCTCATGGTGGCCCATGGCCTGTTGCGACGCACCTTTACCGCAACCCAGCACGCCGAGTACCTGGCCTTCCTCACGGGACTTACCGACAGGGCCAGCCTTGCGCCCCTCAAGGGCCTTGCGGAGCTGGGGGTGGCGCTGCGCGCCGAGGGCATCGGCACCGCCGACGACCCCCTGGGCGAGGATGCCCGCGCCCACCTGGCGCACTACCTGGCGGTGTACGGCGGGCGTGCCCCCGAGGAGTTGCAACTGGAAAACCCGCGCCTGGGTGACGACGAGGCCACCCTGGTGGCCCTGGCGCTCCACGCCGCCGACGCCCCGCCCCAGATGTTTGACCGCGCCAGCGAGCGACCCACGGGAACGCTGTGGCAGCGGGTGGTGGGTGCGCATGTGCGCCGCGCCATCGACCACCGTGAGCGTTTCCGCTACTTCCGTGCCCAGGTGTTTGGGCTGGCACGGGCGGCCTATGTGCGTGTGGGTGAGGCCCTGGCGGACGCGGGAGAGCTGGACAGTGCAGCGGACGTGTTCTGGCTGACCATCGAGGAGGTGGACGCCGCGGTCTTTGGGCACGCATGGGGCCCCGATCTGGCGGCGCTCGTGGCCGCACGCCGGGCGCGCCAGGCGGAGTACGCATCCGACGTATTGCCGCGGCGCGTGGTGGGTGCGGGCCCCATCGCCCCGGCATCACTCGACCTCACGGGTGCCGACGCGGGGGCACCGGGAACGCTTGCGGGCATGGGCGTCTCACCGGGCGAGGTCACCGCGGACGTGGTGGTGTTGCCCGTCTTTGACGCGCATGCGGATGTGCGCGGCAAGGTGTTGGTGACGTCGCACGTGGACCCGGGGTGGACCCTGCTGCTGGTGGCCGCGGGAGCAATCGTCACCGAGCGGGGCAACGCGTTGTCGCATGTGGCCATCATCGGGCGCGAGCTGGGTATTCCCGTGGTGGTGGCCGCCCCGGGTGCGGTGGCGGCGCTGAGCGCGGCCCGCAGCGCCACCGTCAACGGCACCACGGGGCAGGTGTGGGCGCATGAGTGACCCGGTACGCGCACAGTTCAGCCCCGCGGCCTGGTGGGCGCGCCTTGGTCCCGCGGGGCTGGTGACGCTTGCAAGCATCGGCGTGGCCTGGGCGGCCATCGTCACGCTGGTGACGGGGCACCTGCGTGCCTCGGTGCTGCTGGCGCTGTGCGCCTTTGTCCTTGACATGGTGGACGGCCTGGTGGCCCGCCGTACCGGCTCCGCCTCCGACTTTGGGCGCATGATCGACTCGCTTGCGGACCTGGTGAACTACTCGGTGTGGTCCGCGCTTGCGGCCGTGCTGTGGATTGCGCCGGGACCATGGGGTGTGGCCGCGGGTGCGCTGATTCTGATGGGTGGCGCCACCCGGCTGGCGCGGTTCACCGTGGACGGCTTTGACGACGGTCCCGTGCGCTATTACCGGGGCGTGGTGACGCCTCACCTCACGCTTGCGGCCATGGTGTTGCTGTTGGTGGGTTCCCGCGTTGACGTGCCGGTGTGGATTGCCGGTGCGGTGCTGTGTGTGCTTGCGGTGGCGCAGCTCATGGGGTTCCGCCTGCGCAAAACCGGGCGGCAGCTGTGGTGGGCGTCGTTGGTGGTGCCGCTGGCGGTGGGGGCGTGCTGGTGGTTGACGTAGTGCGTGCCACGCCCGATGCGGTGCCACACCTGCTGGAGGTGCTCGCGCGGGCGGGCGAGGACGCGCGCGCCGTGGCACCTCGGTCGCGCCGGGCGTGGCTGCGTGCCGCGCGTCACGGCAGGCTGCTCCTGGCGCAGGTGAACGGCCAGGACGCGGCGTGGGTGGTGCAGGAGCCGTGTGGCGGAGGCGTGGTGGAGTGGGGCGGGCTGTATGTGATGCCCGCATTCCGCCAGGGTGCGGTGATGCGGGAGATCACGCGCGTGGCCCTGTCGCTCGCGCCATGCTCCGTGGTGGTGACCATGGATGCGCGCTTCGCCACCTACCTCGTGCAACGGCATGGCGCCGCGGAGGTGTCCCTTGCCCGCGCCGCAGGGGTCTCACATGGCATGGTGCTGATGCGTCGCCTTGCTCCGGGGAGGTGGCGTGCGGCTCTTGCTCACCTGGGCCAGGCGCATCGGGACGGCGCACCCGTGCGCTACCTGGTGCGGCGTCGTCCCGCGGGGGAGGTGCCCGCACTATGACCACGGTGACGCAGTTTGCCCTCATGACCGCGGGGCTCCTTGCTGTCTTTGGGGGGCTGGAGGTGCTGGTGCGGCGCGGCCACCTGGGTTCCGAATGGGGACGGCGGGCCTCGCATGTGGCCGCGTGCGTCTACGCCATCGGCATTTACACGGTGCTGCATCCGTGGTGGTTTGTGGTGGTGGCCGCCACGTTCACCGTGGCCATGGTGGTGTCCAAGCTGCTCAACCTCATCCACTCCATTCACGGCACGCGGCGCTCCACGTGGGGCGAGGTGTACCTGCCCTTGGGGCTGGGGTTGACCGCGGTGATCACGGGTCAGGAGCTGCGCGCCTTTGTGGTGGCGGCGTTGGTGTTGGGCCTTGCCGATGTGGCGGCGGGCGTGGTGGGGGACCTGCGGGGTTCCCCCGTGAAGACCTGGGGCGGCTCCATCGCCTGCCTTGTGGTGACGGGCGCAATCTTTCTGGGTGCCCGCGCGGGCGTGCCGCTCAGCCTGGTGGCCGCGGTGGCGGTGGCGGCGGTGGAGCGCATCAGCCCACGCGGGCTCGACAACGTCACCATGCCCCTGCTGAGTGCCGCGTTACTGCTGACGTTTGAGTGACAGCGCCCGCATGAGCGCATCCGTGGCCACGTGGATGGCAAGGCCCGCAACCACCACGGCCAGCGCCTGCGCGGTCGGCACACCCCACGCAAGGTAGGTGGCGCCCGCCAGCACAATGCCGTCGGCAAGGTCAAGGGCGCGCTGCAGCGGGGCCCAGCGGGATGCGGTGGTGGTGCCCGCAGCAATGCCTCGCCGGCGCTTGACAAGGGAGTTAAGGGCCTCGCCCAGGCTGTAGGCGGCACCGATGCTCGCCCCCACCAGCGGTGCACGCCCCCCGGTGAGCACCGCTGGCCCCGCGGGACCTACCAGGGAGACAAGCGCCACCACGGCGGCCACGAGCGCGCCCCCCACCACATACAGCAGGAGCCCCCACCAGGTCTTATGGGGCCCAAGGATGGGGGTGCCGCGCCACCGGCGCCCGGCGTCGAGCGGCACGCGCAGGCGCGCTCCCCAGCCCAGCTTGAGGGTGGCAATCAGCGTCAACCCGGGCACCAGCACGGGCAGCGTCAGCACCAGCACATGCCACACGGTCATGGGCCTCCTTCCGGGCGCCCAGCGTAATGCACGCACCGGGCGCGTCGGCTGGCGCATGGCTCGAACATGTGTTCGAATGGGGGAATGCGATGGCAGGGACAGGAGCTTGCGGCACCCGATGCGGGCACGCTCCCGGGGCTGGGCAGCCTGGAGTCCCTGGCGCGTCTGAGCGGGCTGGTGCGCACCGTGCGCTCGCCTCAGTTTGAGGGTGTGACCTTTCACGAGGTGCTGTGCAAGAGCGCGCTCAACCGCGTTCCCACCCCAGGCGCGCTGCCCTTTGAGTGGACCATCAACCCTTACCGCGGGTGCTCCCACGCGTGCGTGTATTGCTTTGCGCGCCCCAGCCATGACTACCTGGGCCTGGGCGGCGGGGGAGCGTTTGATACCGAGGTGATTGTCAAGGTCAACATTGCGCAGCGCCTGCGCGAGGAATTGGCGCGGCCCACCTGGACGGGCACCACGGTGGCGCTGGGCACCAACACCGACCCCTACCAGCGAGCGGAGGGAAGGTACGCGCTCATGCCAGACATCCTGCGCGCGCTTGCGGATGCGGGTACCGGCGTGTCCCTCCTCACCAAGGGGACGCTGATGCGGCGTGACCTGCCGCTGCTCGCGTCCATGAGCGGGGATGTTCCTGTGAGCGTGGCCATGTCCGTCGCGGTGATGGACGACGAGTTGCAATCCACCCTGGAACCGGGAACGCCTCGCGCCGAGGCTCGCCTAGCCACGGTGCGTGCGGCGCGGGAGGCGGGCCTTGACGTGCAGGTGTTCCTCATGCCGGTTTTGCCCTATCTCACGGATTCATGGGAGGCGCTTGACGAGGCCATGCGCCGCATCGCCGCGGCCGGGGCCACCTCCGTTGCCGCCTCCGCCGTGCACCTGCGCCCCGGCGTCAAGGAGTGGTTTGCGCGGTGGTTGCACGCGCACAGGCCGGATCTGGTGTCCCGTTACCGCGCCCTTTACGGCGCCGACGCCTATGCTCCCCGGGAGTACCGGCGCGCCCTTCAGGCCCGGGTGGCGTCGTTGCGGGAGCGGCATGGGCTGATGCCGGCGGCCACCGCCTCCGGTACGGGAGGGCCTGCTGTCACGGCGTCCACGGAGGCCCCCAGCACGGCGTCCGCGGAGGCCCCCGAGGCGCTCTTTGCGTCCGCATGGTGAGATAGGGGGCACATGCGGGCGCGGGGGGTCTTGGGCATGCGTGGCATCCGGCATGATTGTCCTGTTACAACCGGTTGAAGGGGAGACTGAGACAGTGCACGTGCGAGCGGCAAGAGCGGGCCGCCGTTTAGGTGCGTGGTGTGTAGACACCGCGATGGTGGTGGTGATGAGCGTTCCGGCCGTCATGGGCCTGATCGAACTGAGCCGCCACGCCACCCAAAATCTTCTGACCACCCCGGCGGGCCTCACGCTTGCCATCGCATGCCCCATTGCTGTGGCGCTCCTCGTGTGGGGCCTCCAGGGCACGGCCACGGGTTCGCCCGGGTATCGCCTTGCCCGTATCCGCCTGGTGGACGCCGCGAGCGGCAACTCCGTGGGCATCGGCCGTGCGGTCTGGCGTATGTTCCTGGGCTCCGTCATCCCCTTCAGCCTGTTCTCGGTGTTCTTTGCGCGGGGTGGCCAGGCGTGGCATGACGCCCTGACGCGCACCGTGGTGGTGGACGTGAGTGCGCTGGGTGAGCCGTTTACGGCGGTGGGAGTGGGCGCCGATGGCCTGGCACAGGCCCGCGGCGAGGACGCACCCGCGGCGGCGGACGACGAGGCCGTGGCGCACGTGGAGGACGTGGTGGCACCGGTGGAGGCCGTGGACGACATTGAGCTCACGGTGTGGAAGGACCCCACGATTCCCGTGGCGCAACTCAAGTGGGACGACGGCTCCGTCAGCGTGATTGACGGCCCCGCACATGTGGGGCGCAATCCCGAGCCCGAGGACGGACGGGACTCCATTCCCGTGGCGGACACCACCCGCTCGCTGTCGCGCAGCCACATTGCGGTGCAGCCCGACTTTGGTTCCATCCTGGTGACGGATCTGGGTTCCACCAACGGCACCGATGTGATCTTTGCGGACGGCGACGTGGTGCGCCTGGAGCCGTTTAGGCCCGCACGGGTGCGCTCCGGGGACGTGCTGCGCTTTGCCGACCGCTCCTGCACCGTGACGCTCCTGTAGTCGGGGGTGGGCCGCGGGCCCAGGTAGTCCGGGGTGGGCCATGGGCCCATGCTAATTTGTTCGGCATGGCGAACAATGGCCGGACCACGCGCGGTACCGCGCAGGTTCGCCTGTGGCGCCTGCTGGGCCCGGCCTTTGTGGCCGCCGTGGCCTACGTGGACCCGGGGAACGTGGCGGCCAACGTCACCGCGGGGGCACGGTATGGCTACCTGCTGGTGTGGGTGTTGGTGGCGGCCAATGCCATGGCCGTGCTCATCCAATACCTCAGTGCCAAGCTGGGCCTTGTCACCGGCGCCTCCCTACCCGAGTTGTTGGGTGGGCGTCTAGGCAGGGGCGCACGCTGGGCCTTTTGGGCGCAGGCGGAGGTGATTGCCATCGCCACCGATGTGGCGGAGGTCATTGGCGGGGCCATCGCCCTCAACCTCCTGTGGGGCCTGCCGCTGGTGTGGGGCGGCGCCATCACGGGGGCCGTGTCGCTTGCGCTGCTTGCCGTACACACCCGGCGCGGGCAGCAGCCCTTTGAGGGCGTGATCATCGCCTTCCTTGCCATCATCGCGTTGGGTTTTGTGGCGGGTCTGGTGGTCAGCCCCGTGGACTGGGGTGCCGCCACGGGGGGCCTGGTGCCCCGCTTTGTGGACTCCGGCTCCGTGATGCTCGCCGCCTCCATGCTGGGTGCCACCGTGATGCCCCACGCGATCTACCTCCACTCGGCCCTGTCGCGTGACCGCCACCTTCCCGCGATGCGCTCCGACGGCCCGGTGCGCACCGACCCGATGCGTGATCTGGTGACGGCCGATGCCCACAGGGCGCGCCTGCCGCACCTCCTGCGGGGCACCAAGGTGGACGTGTGGTGGTCGCTGGTGGTGGCGGGTTCCGTCAACATCGCCATGCTGTTGCTCGCGGCCTCGGCGTTGCGGGGGGAAGACGGCACGGACACCATTCAGGGTGCCCACGCCGCCATCACCACCCATCTGGGCCCCGTCATCGGCGTGGTGTTTGCGGTGGGTCTGCTCGCCTCGGGGCTGGCGGCCACCTCGGTGGGCGCCTATGCGGGCGCGGTGATCATGGGAGGGCTGCTGCGCCATCGCGTGCCGCTCCTGGTGCGCCGCCTGGTGACCCTTGTCCCCGCGCTGGTGGTGGTGGGCAGCGGGGTGGACCCCACGGCGGCGCTGGTGATGTCGCAGGTGGTGCTCAGCCTGGGTATTCCCTGTGCGTTGATCCCGCTGATTCGCCTCACCTCAGACCGGGCGGTGATGGGAGAGTACGTCAACCGCCGCGCGGTGGCCGTGGCGGCATGGAGTGCCGCCGTGCTCATCGTGGCGCTCAACGTGATGTTGGTGGCGCTCACGGTGGCGCAGGCCTAGCCGGTACGCGCTCAGGCCTCGCGCGTCACCCAGATGGCCGCGGCATCGGCGGGAGAAATCCGAACCGTGCCCGTGGCGTCACACACGGTGCCGTCGGTGCCCACCATCACCGTGGCATCGGGCGTGATGCCGTCCTGGGCAAACGCGCGCAGAAGGTGCGGGTCCGCATCGGAGATGCGCGTCACCACATACGTGCCGGGCGGGGCCTCGGCAAGTACCACGGCCGGGGGCAGGTGTGCCACCCCGTCGGCGCTGGGAATGGGGTCGCCGTGGGGATCGCGTGCGGGGTGCCCCAGCCGGGCGTCGATGGCCGCAATAAGACGCTCGCTCACGGCATGCTCCAGCACCTCGGCCTCGTCATGCACCTCGTCCCAGTCGTAGCCCAACTCCTGCACCAGGTACGTCTCCAGCAGCCGATGCCGCCGCACCATGGCCACGGCGTGAGCCCTCCCGGTGGGGGTAAGGGTCACGCCGCCGTAATGCTCATGCGCCACGAGGCCCTGATCGGTGAGCTTTTTCACCGCGTCGGACACGGTGGAGGTGCGCACTCCCAGGCGGTCGGCAAGCGCGGTCACGGACACCGGCTCCGCCGACCACTCCTGCAACGTCCAGATGCACTTCAGGTAGTCCTGCGTGGCACTGGTAAGGGTGGAGACGGCCATGGCGTCAGTGTACGGACGGTGGCGTGCGCCTACAGGTACAGGGGCGTGAGCGCCTCGTAGTCCGTGACGGTGGCCCCGGCAAGGAAGGCCTCGATGATGGCCCGGCCGCGAGGGTCAAGCTCCGGGGTGAGGAACTCGCGCAACTCGGACGCAAAGAAGTCCGTGAGGATGGCTGCACCCGCGTCGTAGGCCTCCACTCCCACCTGCGACTGCATCTCCGGCTGCAGCAGCGTGCGTCGCACCGGCTGACCGTCCAAGGTGATTTGCGCGGGCGCATAGCCAAACAGCGGGCACCGGGCGGGCACCAGGTCGTCGCGTCGCATGCGTCCCGCGCCCTTGCGTGCCAGCCATTCGCGCGTGAGCCACTCGGCGGAGAATCCCACGGCGTAGGCGCCAATGTGCTGGTTGGGGGTGAGCACCCAGCGGGTGTGGTCGTAGGCGAGGATCTGCTCCAACAGCAGGTTGGCCGCGGCCACCTTGGTGCCGGTGGCAAAGGGCCAATACGAGCCCACACCCTCCGCCACCATGCCGCCATGTTCCAGCTTCTTCACCGCATCGGCCGACTCCCCAATCGAGGGGTTCTTGTCGCCGCGCGGGGCGATGAGGCGCCACATCCACGCGATGGCGGGCGGCACAAAATGGGTCATGCCCATGATGCCGTAGGTGGGGGCGTCGCGGGTGCACGCCGGCATGCGCACCCCAAACGTGCGCACGTCCACGGCCTGCGGCTCGTTCACGATGTCGCGAATCTGGTTGCGGGCAATGACCACGCGCGGGTTGGGGCAGGGCTTGCCCGTGGAGTCACGGGTGTGTTCCCACGGCAGCACCGTGGCGTCGGGAACCCCGGCAATGTTGAAGAACACGAGCGGCTCGCTGGGGTGGATGCAGGCGCGCTCAAAGTCCATGTTCTCGCCGTACGCCGTGAGGTTGTCCACGCGCACAAACCAGCCGTCCTCCGCATCGGCCACCACCATGCGCCCCGAGCCGTCTTGCACGGCGGGGTGGCACAGCGTCATGTCGTCCGTGACGGGCTCCAGCTGGCAGGTCTCGGACAGGGTGAGAAAGTACGGCTCACCCGTCACCACGTTGGTGCCCAGCAGGATGCGGCCGTCGTCCTCACGGCGCAGGTCCTGACACATCTCGGACTTGCCACCGCCGGAGGCGCCCTCGTGCATCACCACCGTCTCGTTGTCGTAGGGCGTGGTCACGCGCACGGAGGAGGCATGGGCGGTGATCCAACCCTCCTGTTCGCCGATGTCCAGCAGCACGGAGAAGACGCCCTTCTTGGCGCTGGGGCCGGGGTACAGGTTGTAGGCAAAGATCTCGTGGAGCGTGGCGGTACGGTCGTGCACCACCACCTGCTTGCCGTCAAAGTGCGTGTGGCGGAACGGTGGGGCCACGTACAAGAGCGAGCGGGGAGTGAAGGAGCCCAGGTCCTCAAAGGTCACCCATCCCTGCAGGTCCACCAGGGCAAGCGCAAAGAACGCGGCGTTGAGCGGCACGATGGCCAGCGAGGCGTAGCCGTGCGTGAGGCCGCCGGCCTTAAACGGCACCACCACCAGCTCTTGGCCCGCAAGCCAGTCGAGGGTCTGCTGCTTGACGGGGGCAAAGTCGGCACCAAAGGCGTCGCGGTAGCGGGTCTTGTCCGTGGGGCGATCGTCCGCAATATGCATGCATCCGGGGTCGCGGCGGCGCATGTAGTCCTCGGGGTAGTTGACCGCAATGCCGTTGCGGCAGCGCGTGACGGTGGCCTCCGTGATGGTGCGCGTGCCCGCCGTGTAGTCCACGGAAAACTCGGGTCCGCCGGTGGGGCCAAGCGCCAGCGTGTACAGCTCCGCACGCGTGGCGGGAATCACCACGCGTGGCGCGGCTTCCAACGCGGCACGGACCGCGGGGGGAAGGTCCACGGTGGCAAGAATGGTGGCAGGGGTCACGGACATGACGGCTCCCAAGGGGTGGAGGCGCCCACACTGGCGCTTTACCGAAGTTTTACGTGTCCGCGGCGCCGCGCGCTGGGACCTTGGGCCCCGCGTCCGGGGGTGAGGCTAGATTCCGCACACCTCGGCATACATGCCGTGGTCCAGGCGTTCACCCCAGTACATGATGCTCACGTACCCGTCGGTGACATCAAACACGTACCCGTTCTCCTCCGTGATGGGCACCACCCATTGCTCGCGCGTGCCCAGCGACATGTCCTCCTGCGTCAGGGAGCTGCCGTCGGGGTAGGCCGCGCGCACCTCGGCTGCGGTGGAGCCCACGGTGATGCCCTCCGCGGTGGTGGGAAGCTCGGCGCCCGCCATGCCCGCCGGGTCGCCCCACCACGCCATGCGGAACATCCAGATGTTCTCCCCAGGGTGCTCGTACTCGGTGACGGCGGAGATGAAGAAGCCGGTGTCCTCGTTGGCCACCAGGGTGGACACCCACGGGCAGTAGTCCTCGGGGGTTACCGCCAGGGGGCTTGTGGTGCTCGCCTGAGCAAAGGACATTCCGGTGCAGATGCCCGCATAGCGATTGGCGGCAATGGGGGCAAGGCCGGAGGTGTCAAGGCCGTCGTCCCACGGGGGGCATGCGAGCACGGCCGATGCGGTGGCGCTGGGGCTTGCCGGCGGCGTCGGGTGGGGGCTCGCAGCGGGGGTCGCGGGGGCGGGGGGTGTGAGCGTGGGGGAGGCCACCGGCGCGGGCGTGGCGCATGCGGCAAGGGTGAGGCTTCCCAGCGCGACAAGGAGGGTGATACGGCTGACCATGGCGGCCCCTTTGAGAGTGTCCTGGCACTCACAGTAGTGGCGGCCGTGGCGGTGCGCCGGGACGCGAGGACGTTGGTCCCGCACGGCGCGTCTTGCAGGCGTGTGTATAGTTATGCATATGGCGATTTCTGTGGCTGTCGCGGGTGCCTCCGGCTACGTGGGGGGCGAGGTGCTGCGCGTCTTTGCGCGCCACCCCCAGCTGCGCATCGGCGCCCTCACCGCCAACTCCTCCGCGGGGGATCTGCTGGGCGCACACCAGAGCCACCTGGTGTCGCTCGCGGACCGAACCATTCAGCCCACCACCGCGGACAACCTCGCCGGGCATGACGTGGTGGTGCTTGCGCTCCCGCATGGCACCTCCGCCCAGATTGCCGCTCAATTGCCCGCGGACACGCTGGTCATTGACTGCGGCGCCGACCACCGTCTGACGAGCGCCGCGGCATGGGCGGAGTACTACGGAGGCGAGCACGCCGGCACGTGGCCCTACGGCCTGCCGGAGCTCATCACGCCCCAGGGACGCCAGCGCAGCGCGCTCGCGGGCGTCAATCGCATTGCCGTGCCCGGATGCAACGTCACCGCCGTCACGCTCGCCCTGCAGCCGGGCGTGGCCGGCGGCCTGGTGGACGCCACGGACATCGTGGCCACCCTTGCCGTGGGCTACTCGGGTGCGGGCAAAAAGCTGGCCGTGCCCTACCTCGCGTCCGAGGCGCTTGGCAACGCCGCGCCCTACGCCGTGGGTGGCACCCACCGGCATATTCCGGAAATTGTGCAAAACCTCACCGTGGCGGGAGCCTCCACGGTGCGCCTCGCGTTCACCCCCGTGTTGGTGCCGATGTCGCGCGGCATTCTTGCCACGGTCTCCGCGCCGCTGGCGCCTGGCGCCACCCCCGAGGCGGTGCGCGCCGCCTGGGTGGAGGCCTACGCCAACGAGCCCTGCGTGCATGTGTTGCCCGAGGGGCAGTGGCCCACCACACAGTCCACCGTGGGTGCCAACGTGGCGCTGATTCAGGTGGCCGTGGACGCCAAGGCCGGGCGAGTGGTGGCCATTTGCGCGTTGGACAATCTGGTCAAGGGCACGGCCGGGGCCGCGCTGCAAAGCATGAATCTTGCGCTGGGGCTGCCGGAAACCACGGGCCTGGTGCTGGAAGGAGTGGCACCGTGAGCGTCACCTATCCCCGCGGCTTTGTGGCCGCAGGCGCCACCGCGGGCCTCAAGGCCTCTGGGCGGCCCGATGTGGCCTTGGTGGTCAACGAGGGGCCACGCACCGACGCCGCAGCCGTCTTCACCTCCAACCGCGTGTTTGCCGCGCCCGTGGCGTGGAGCCAGGAGGCCGTGGCCGATGGCCGCCTTGACGCGGTGATCCTCAACTCCGGCGGGGCCAACGCCGCCACCGGCGCACCCGGCTTCCAGGACGCCCACGCCACCGCCGAACATGTGGCAACCGTCCTCCAGGAACAGGGCCGGGACGTCTCACCCGTGGACGTGGCCGTGTGCTCCACGGGGCTCATTGGCGAGCGGCTGCCCATGCCGGTGCTGTGCGCGGGCATCGACACCGCCGCCGCGGCCCTTGCCGAGGACGGGGGAGCGGACGCTGCCGTGGCCATCATGACCACCGACACCGTGGCCAAAACCGTGGCACTCGACGGTGACGGCTGGCGCATCGGCGGCATGGCCAAGGGTGCGGGCATGCTCGCGCCGGGCATGGCCACCATGCTGTGCGTCATCACCACCGATGCCGTGGTGAGCGCCACCGTCGCCCAGCACGCCCTGCAGGAGGCGGTCAGGGTCACGCTCAACCGGCTGGACTCGGATGGCTGCATGTCCACCAACGACACGGTGCTGCTGCTCGCCTCGGGCGCGTCCGGGGTGGAACCCACGCCGCAGGCCTTCCAGGAGGCGCTCACGGCCGCGTGCGCGGAGCTCACCCAGCAGCTCCTGACCGATGCCGAGGGTGCCAGCCATGACATCGCCATTCGGGTGCAGGGCGCCACGAGCGAGGATGCGGCCGAGGCCGTGGCCCGCGCCGTGGCGCGCTCCAACCTGTTCAAGGCGGCCATCTTTGGCAAGGACCCCAACTGGGGGCGCGTCATTGCCGCCGTGGGTACCGTCCCCGAGTCCGTGGCCCCCTTTGACGCCACCGCGCTGGACGTTCACATCAACGGCGTGCACGTGTGCAAGGGCGCGGGTGTGGGGGAGCCGCGCACCCTGGTGAACCTGGAGCCGCGCGCCGTAGACGTGCTCATTGAGCTCCACGCGGGCGACGCCTCCGCCACCGTCTGGACCAACGACCTCACCCACGACTACGTCCACGAGAACAGTGCGTATTCCACATGAGCATCAGCATCGACACCCCCGACCTCACCCCGCAGCAAAAGGTGGGCGTCCTCATTGACGCCATGCCGTGGATTGAGCAGTTCCGCGGCGCCGTGGTGGTCATCAAGTACGGCGGCAACGCCATGATTGACGAGGACCTCAAGCGCGCCTTTGCCCAAGACGTGGTGCACCTGCGCCTGCTGGGGCTCAAGCCCGTGGTGGTGCACGGCGGCGGCCCGCAGATCTCGGAGATGTTGGAGCGCCTGGGCATCGAATCCGAGTTCAAGGGGGGACTCAGGGTCACAAGCCCCGAGGCCATGGACGTGGTGCGCATGGTGCTCACCGGTCACGTGTCGCGCGAGCTGGTGGGCCTGATCAACGACCACGGCCCGCTGGCGGTGGGGCTGTCCGGCGAGGACGCCGGGTTGTTGCAGGCACGCCGCCGTCCCGCGCTGGTGGACGGTGAAAAGGTGGACGTGGGCCTGGTGGGCGACGTGGTCAAGGTCAACCCCGCCGCGGTGCAGGACATCATTGGCGCGGGTCGCATTCCCGTGGTCTCCACCGTGGCGCCGGACATCGACGACCCCACCACCGTGCTCAACGTCAACGCGGACACGGCGGCCGCGGCGCTGGCGGTGGCCGTGGGCGCACGCAAGCTCATCATGCTCACCGATGTGGAGGGGCTGTACGCCAACTGGCCGGACAAATCCTCGCTGGTGCGGCGCATTCACGCGGCCGATGTGGAGAAGATGCTGCCGGAGCTCGAGTCCGGCATGGTGCCCAAGATGGAGGCATGCCTCAGGGCCGTGCGGGGCGGGGTACCCCAGGCACACATCATCGACGGGCGCGAGCCGCACTCGCTGCTCACCGAGGTCTTCACCTCCTCCGGCATCGGCACCATGGTGCGGCCCGACGACGTGGAACTGTGGGGGTAGCCATGCTCACCAATGACGCCGGGCTGGCCCGGTATGACGCCGCGTTGATGGGCACCTTTGGCACGCCGCAGCGGGTACTCACGCGCGGCGAGGGAAGCTATGTGTGGGACGCGGACGGCACCCGCTACCTTGACCTCTTGGGAGGCATCGCCGTCAACGCCCTTGGCCATGCCGACCCGGAATGGGTGGCCGCCGTGGCCGCGCAGGCCGCCACCGTGGCCCACGTGTCCAACTTCTTTGCCTCCGAGCCGCAGATTCGTCTTGCGGAGCGGCTCCTGGAGATCACCGGCGCCCCGGCGGGTTCGCGCGTGTTCCTGTGCAACTCCGGCACGGAGGCCAACGAGGCCGCGCTCAAGATGTCACGGCTCACGGGGCGCACGCGCGTGCTCGCGCTCACCGAGGCGTTCCACGGCAGGTCCACGGGTGCGCTCACGCTCACGTATAAGGAGGCCTACCGGGCCCCGTTTGCGCCGCTGGCGCCCGGCGTGGAGTTTGTGCCTGCGGGGGACGTAGACGCACTCACGCAGGCCCTCGCCGCTGGCGACGTGGCCGCGCTGTTCCTGGAGCCCATCCAGGGCGAGGCGGGCGTCAAGCCGCTCACCGACGCGTACCTGCATGCCGCACGCGAGCTCACCGCCGCCCATGGCACGCTGTTGATTGCCGACGAGGTGCAGACCGGCATCGGCCGTACCGGCACCTGGCTGGCCCTGCAGGCACACGGCATCCAGCCCGATGTGGTGACCTTGGCCAAGGGCCTGGGCGGGGGTTTTCCCGTGGGCGCCGTCATTGGCATGGGGGCCGCGGGAGCCCTGCTGGGGCGCGGCCAACACGGCAGCACCTTTGGTGGCAATCCGCTGGCCGCGGCCGCGGCACTGGCCACGCTCGACGCGATCGATACCCGGGGGCTGTTGCAGCATGTGAAGCAGATGGGTGCCTGGCTCAGCGAGGAACTGGGCGCCCTGCCCGGTGTGGCCGAGGTCCGCGGCGCGGGCCTGCTGCTGGGCGTGGTGTTGGAGGCGGAGATTTCCGCGCAGGTGGCCGCCGCCGCCATCGACGCGGGCTTCATCATCAATGCCCCCAGCCCCGACACCATCCGCCTTGCCCCCTCGCTCACCCTCACCCAGCCCGAGGCGGAGCCGTTCATTGCCTGGCTGGCCCACTACCTGGGCGAGGTCACCCCGGGAGGAACCGCATGACGCGCCACTTTTTGCGAGACGACGACCTCACGGCCGCCGAACAGCGCGAGGTGCTGGAGCTGGCGCTTGCGTTCCGCACCCAGCGGCACCTGCACCAGCCCTTCGCGGGGCCGCAGGCCGTGGCGGTGCTCTTTGACAAGCCCTCCACCCGTACCCGCGTGTCCTTCTCCACGGGCATCGCGGAGCTGGGCGGCTACCCGCTGGTGCTGGACTCGGGTTCCTCACAAATGGGTCGCGGGGAGTCCGTGGCTGACACGGCGCGCGTGCTGGGCCGCCAGGTGAGCGCCATCGTGTGGCGCACCTTTGGGCAGGAGCGCGTGGAGGAGATGGCGCAGTACGCGGGCGTGCCCGTGATCAACGCGCTCACCGACTCGTTCCACCCGTGCCAGATCCTCGCGGACCTAGCCGCGGTGGCCGATGCGCGCGGGGGAGTGGACGCGCTCGCGGGCCTCACGCTCACGTATGTGGGCGACGGCGCCAACAACATGGCGCATTCCTACCTGTTGGGCGGCGCGCTTGCGGGGCTTCATGTGCGGGTGGGGGCACCCAGCGGGTACCTGCCCAGCGAGCAGGTGCTGCTGGATGCCAAGCGCATCGCCGCGGAGCAGGGCGGCTCGGTCACCGTCACCACGGACCCCGACGATGCGGTGCGTGGTGCGGACATCATCGCCACCGACACGTGGGTGTCCATGGGCGACGAGGACGAGGCGGGCGAGCGGCACGGCCAGTTTGAGCGCTACCAGGTGAACGCTCACGCGCTGGAGATTGCCGCACCCGGCGCGCAGGTGCTGCATTGCCTGCCCGCCTACCGCGGCAAGGAGATCACGGCGGACGTCATTGACGGCCCGCAGTCGCTGGTGTGGCTTGAGGCCGAATACCGTCTTCACGCCCAAAAGGCGTTGCTCACATGGCTTGTTGCCCAGCAGGGAGCGGGCGCGTGAACCAGACCATCCCCGCCACCAAGGCCGCCCGCCAGGCGCTGATCCGGCGTCTGATTGAGGGCGAGTCCTTCCGTTCCCAGGGCGAGTTGGCCTTGCGCCTGGAGGCGGAGGGCATTGTGGTCACCCAGGCCACGCTCTCGCGCGACCTGGTGGACGTGGGCGCGGTCAAGGTGCGGGCGGCATCGGGCGGGCACGTCTACGCCACGGGCGAGGCGGTGGAGGCCAGCGAGGACAGCGAGCAGCGCCTCACCCGGCTGTGTGGCGAGCTGTTGTTCTCCGCCGATGCCTCGGCCAACCTCACCGTGTTGCGCACCCCCTCCGGCGCGGCACAGTATTTTGCCTCCGCCATCGACAGCCATGACGACCCGGACATTGTGGGCACGGTGGCCGGCGATGACACCGTCATGGTGATAGCGCGCCACCCCTCTGGTGGCCTCGCGCTTGCCCAAAAGTTTCTTGATCGAGCCGCGGGCACGCACGAGCGCGCCTGACGTCACCGTCATCCCCCTCAACACAGAAAGAGACCATCATGAAAGAGCGGATTGTCCTCGCCTACTCGGGAGGCCTTGACACCTCCGTGGCCATTGGCTGGATTGCCGATGCCACGGGTGCCGAGGTGATTGCCGTGGCCGTGGACGTGGGCCAGGGCGGCGAGGACCTGGAGGTGATCCGCCAGCGCGCGCTCGACTGCGGCGCCGTGGAGGCCTACGTGGCCGATGCGCGCGACGAGTTTGCCACCGAGTACTGCATGCCCGCGCTCAAGGCCAACGCGATGTACCACGACAAGTATCCGCTGGTGTCCGCGCTGTCCCGCCCCGTCATCGTGAAGCACCTGGTGAACGCCGCCCAGCAGTTTGGCGCCACCACCGTGGCCCACGGCTGCACGGGCAAGGGCAACGACCAGGTGCGCTTTGAGGTGGGCATCGTCTCCCTTGCGCCCCACCTCAAGTGCATTGCCCCCGTGCGTGACCTTGCGCTCACGCGCGACCGCGCCATCGAGTACGCCGAGCGCAACGCGCTGCCCATTGCCACCACCAAGAAGAACCCCTTCTCCATTGACCAGAACGTGTGGGGGCGTGCGGTGGAGACCGGCTTCCTCGAGGACATCTGGAACGCCCCCACCAAGGACGTCTACGACTACACCGCGGACCCCGCCTTCCCGCCCGTTCCCGACGAGGTCATCATCACGTTTGACCGTGGCGTGCCCGTGGCCATCGACGGCCAGGCCGTCACCCCGCTGCAGGCCATCCAGGAGATGAACCGCCGCGCCGGGGCGCAGGGTATTGGTCGCATCGACATCGTGGAGGACCGGCTGGTGGGCATCAAGAGCCGCGAGATTTACGAGGCTCCCGGTGCCATCGCCCTGATCGAGGCGCACCGCGAGATGGAAAACGTCACCGTGGAGCGCGAGCTTGCCCGCTTCAAGCGTCGCATCTCCGACGAGTGGACCGAGCTGGTGTACGACGGCATGTGGGCCTCACCGCTCAAGAAGGCGCTCGACGCGTTCATTGAGGACTCGCAGGAGTACGTCAGTGGCGAGGTGCGGCTGGAACTGCACGGCGGCACCGCCACCGTCACCGGCCGTCGCTCCGACGTGGGGCTGTACGACTTCAACCTCGCCACGTACGACGAGGGCGATACCTTTGACCAGAGCGCCGCACGTGGGTTCATTGAGATCTACGGGCTTGCCGCCAAGCAGGCCGCGGCACGCGAGGCACGCGCGGGCCAGTAGGCCGCGCACAACGGAGAGGATGGACATGGCACAGGCCACCAACGAGGGCGCATTGTGGGGCGGCAGGTTTGAGGGCGGCCCCGCCGAGGCCCTGGCGCGCCTGTCCATGTCCACCCACTTTGACTGGCGGTATGCGGATGACGACCTCGCCGCATCCGTGGCGCATGCGCATGCACTGGAGCGGGCGGGTCTGCTCACGGCCGACGAAACTGCCACCATGGTGGGCGCCCTGGGGCAGTTGCGTGCGGATGTAGCCTCCGGCGTGGTGGTGCCGCAACCCTCGGACGAGGACGTGCACGGCGCCCTTGAGCGCCTGCTCATCGAGCGGGTGGGCCCCGAGCTGGGGGGCAAGATCCGCGCCGGACGCTCGCGTAACGATCAGATTGCCACCCTGCCGCGGATGTACCTGCGGCGGGAGGCGCGGGCCATTGGCGCGTTGGTGCTGGACGTGGCGGAGGCGCTGTTGGCGCAGGCCGACAGGCACATCGACCAGCCCATGCCGGGACGCACCCACTTTCAGCATGCCCAGCCCGTGACGCTGGGTCATGCGCTTCTTGCCCACGTGTGGCCGCTCCTGCGTGACGTGGAACGCCTGCGCGACTGGGATGCACGGGCGTCGCTTTCCCCGTATGGTGCCGGTGCGCTCGCCGGGTCAACCCTGGGTCTTGACCCGGTGGCCGTGGCCCAGGAGTTGGGCTTTGCCGGGCCCAGCGAGAACTCCATCGATGCGACCGCCTCGCGCGACGTCATCGCGGAGTTTGCGTGGGTGGCCGCGATGATTGGGGTGGACCTGTCGCGCATCTCCGAGGAGATCATCGCGTGGGCCACCGTGGAGTTTGGCTATGTGTCGCTGGACGACGCCTATTCCACCGGCTCCAGCATCATGCCGCAAAAGAAGAACCCCGACATTGCCGAGCTGGCGCGCGGCAAGGCGGGGCGCCTCATCGGTGACCTGGCCGGGTTGCTGGCCACGCTCAAGGGCCTGCCGCTGGCATATAACCGCGACCTCCAGGAGGTACACGAGCCCGTGCTCGATGCGGTGGACACCCTCAGGGTGGTCCTGCCCGCCTTTGCCGGGATGGTGCGCACCCTGGTGTTCCATCCCGAGCGGCTCGCCGCCCTTGCCCCCGCCGGATTCTCCCTTGCCACCGATGTGGCGGAGTGGCTCGTCAAGCAGGGCGTGCCGTTCCGCGAGGCCCACGAGGTGGCGGGGGCGTGTGTGCGCCTGTGCGAGAAGCGGGGCATCGAGCTCCACGAGATTCCCGATGCGGACCTGCCGGAGCTGCACCCCGCCCTCACGCCCGAGGTCAAGACCGTCCTCACCGTGGAGGGTTCGCTTGCGGCCCGCACCGGCGCGGGAGGGACCGCGCCCGAGCGCGTCATCGAGCAGGGACGTGCCGCCCGCGCCCGCATCAAGGCGTTGCGGGGCTAGCTCCCCGATGTCGGTCCTCGGCTCGCCCCAGCCCAGCATCGGCTCCTTGGTGGCGCGCCTCAGTGCGGCACCCGCCCGCTGCGGCGACACCCGCGTGGTGCTCATCGACGGGCCCGCCGGTGCCGGCAAGACCACGCTCGCGGCGAGGTTTGCGGTGGCCCTGGGTGACGCCGTGGCCCAGACCCTCCACGGGGACGACATGTACGAGGGCTGGGAGGGGCTGGCTACTCTCGATGCCGTGCTGTGGGACCAGGTGCTCGCGTCGCTGGCGGTGGGCGAACCCGCCGGGTTCCGGATGTGGGACTGGGTGGAGGACCGGCGCACGCACCGCATCGACGTGCCGCCATGCCCCTTTCTGATTGTGGAGGGCGTGGGGGTGGCCTCACCCCGGGCGCGTACGGTGGCGTCGCTCACCCTCTGGGTGGATGCGCCGTGGGAGCTGCGGTTGGCACGCGGCCTTGATCGCGATGGCCACTCCTATGACGTGCGCCGTCAGTGGGAAGGCTTTGAGGCGGACACGCGGGCGGTACACCTCGCATCGGGCGCGCGCGAGGCGGCAGACGTGGTGCTCGACGGCACCGTGCCCGTCGCCGACTGATGCCTTCCCCGCGTGGGGCAGTCGCAACCGGCACTAGGCTGGCACCATCATGACCGAGCACATTCTTGACGAGCTCGCCTGGCGCGGGCTCATCTCCCAGACCACCGGTGACGACGAGTTGCGTGCGGCCCTGAGCGCCGGGCCCGTGACCCTGTATTGCGGCTTTGACCCCACCGCACCCAGCCTGCACATCGGCAACCTGGTCCAAATCCTCACCGTCAAGCGCCTGCAGGATGCGGGGCATCGGCCCCTGATGCTGGTGGGAGGGGCTACGGGACTGATTGGTGACCCCAAGATGGCGGGGGAGCGCACGCTCAACCCGGTGGATGTGGTGCATGGCTGGGTGGAGCGCATCCGCGGTCAGATTGAGCCGTTCGTGTCGTTTGAGGGTGACAACGCCGCGCGCATGGTCAACAACTACGACTGGACCAAGGAGATGTCCGCCATCGAGCTGCTGCGCGATGTGGGCAGGCACTTCCGGCTGGGCACCATGATCGCCAAGGACACGGTGGCGCGGCGCCTCAACTCGGAGGAGGGCATCTCCTACACCGAGTTCAGCTACCAGGTGCTGCAGGGCATGGATTTTCTGGAGCTATACCGCCGCTACGGCTGCACGCTGCAGACGGGTGGTTCTGACCAGTGGGGCAACCTCATCTCGGGGACGGAGCTCATCCGTAAGGCCGAGGGTGTGTCCGTGCACGCGTTGTCCACGCCGCTGATTACCAAGGCGGATGGCACCAAGTTTGGCAAGACCGAGTCGGGCACCGTGTGGCTTGACCCGACCATGACCAGTCCGTATGCCTTCTACCAGTTCTGGCTCAATCAGGCCGATGCCGATGTGGTGGGCTACCTCAAGGTGTTCACGTTTGTGGCGCGCGAGGAGATTGAGCGGCTTGAGCGTGCGGTTGCCGAGGAGCCGTTTAAGCGGGAGGCGCAACGCACCCTCGCGTGGGAGGTGACGGCGCTGGTGCACGGCACGGCGGCCGCCGATGCGGTGGTGGCGGCGTCGCAGGCCATCTTTGGGCGCGGCGAGCTGGGGGACCTGGATGCCCAGACCCTGGCGGGCGTGGCACGCGAGGTGCCGTACGCCGAGGGCGGCGCCGGCGTGCCGGTGGTGGATGCCCTGGTGGAGACGGGCGTGGTGGAGTCGCGCTCCGCGGCCCGGCGCGCGATCGCGGAGGGCGGCGCGTACGTGAACAACCTCAAGGTGGAGGCGGAGGACGCGGTGGTGAGTGCCGCCGATGCGCTCGCGGGTGGGCACGTGGTGCTCCGGCGCGGCAAAAAAACCGTGGGGATTTTTAGGCTGGTGTGAGCCGTCGGAGCGTCGCGGCGTAAGCCACGTGCCATCTACCAGGCAGGATGCCGCGACACGCCCGAGATGCGGGCGATTTGACGGAAGCGTTCATCAGCCCGTAATGTCTTACCTGTTGCCAACGACGGAGCGCTCACCGGAGGACTGAACAAGGCCCCGGGAGAGAGCCAGAGGAAGGCTTGCCGCAGGACTGAATAAGGCCGCGACAGCCGTCGAGCAGCTACCTTGATCAGACCTCCATGGCGGTCGCATGTGCGGCCAAGATGGAGTATGATGAAGGACCCCGGCCCACACAGCCAACACGCCGAGCAGGCGAGTTGACAAGTGCGGGAAGGGGGAGTAAGTTAGAAGGGTTGCCCCAAATCCGGTCGGAAACGACAGGAGAAGGTGCGCGTCCGAACCTTGAGAACTCAACAGTGTGCCACATGTCGATGCCAAATACCCGGCATCGCGAAGAGCTTCGGCTCCAGCGATGCAGGATTCCTTTGGTAACGAACAACAGTCAGTTGTTCAACGCCAGATTGAACGGTCCTTCGGGGCCACTTCGTTAGTCAGTGAACCGGCCTAGCCGGATTGCTAAAAAACCTTAACGGAGAGTTTGATCCTGGCTCAGGACGAACGCTGGCGGCGTGCTTAACACATGCAAGTCGAACGGTGACCTCGGAGCTTGCTCCGGGCGATCAGTGGCGAACGGGTGAGTAACACGTGAGTAA
>Ga0222423_1000020_pt1 | contig 227211 bp, 192 predicted proteins | sample 3A0metagenome_FD_182472 | JGI IMG/M metagenome (GOLD analysis project Ga0222423, IMG submission 182472) | Enriched microbial communities from leaf-cutter ant dump, University of Wisconsin, Madison, United States - 3A0 (version 2) | ecosystem: Environmental > Terrestrial > Nest > Insects nest >...
CCATGGAAATGTCCGAGCCGCCCTGCGTCTGCGCGAACAGCGCGCCGGCCAGCCCGACCAGCGCGTTGGAGACGGCCATGCCCAGCAGCACCATGGCGCCGGTGTTGATGCCCTGCGCGCGCGCCATGCGCGGGTTGGAGCCGGTGGCGCGGATCGCCAGGCCGCGCTCGGTGCTGAAGAACCAGTCCATGCCCAGCTTGGCGGCAACCACGATCACCAGCAGGATCAGCGGGCGCGACCAGTAGTCCTCCAGCCCAGGCGGCTGCAGCAGGGTGAACAGCGTCTCGTCGTTGATCAGCGGCACGTTGGGGCCGCCCATGATGCGCAGGTTGACCGAGTACAGCGCGATCATCATCAGGATGGAGGCGAGCAGGTCCATGATCTTCAGGCGCACGTTGAGCCAGCCGGTGACGATGCCGGCGGCCGCGCCGGCGCCGGCGGCGGCGAGCGTGGCCAGGTACGGGTCGTGGCCGGTGGAGATCAGGATGGCGCAGACCGCGCCGCCCAGCGGAAAGCTGCCGTCCACCGTCAGATCCGGAAAGCGCAGCAGCCTGAATGAGATGAAGACGCCCAGGGCGACCAGGCTGAAGATCAGGCCGATCTCGACGGCACCCAGCAGGGAAAAGAGGGACATGGGCTGAAGGCGGGCAGAAGGCGTTGAAAAAACAAAGCAGGAGCCATGGTGTCATGGCTCCTGCACGGGCGGCAGCGGCGGCGGCGCGGCGCGCCGCGCCGCGCCGGCCAGGCGCTTACTGGATCACTTGCGTGGCGGATTTCACCAGCGCGTCGGACAGCTTCACGCCTTGCTTCTCGGCGGCGCCGGGGTTCACGAACAGTTCCATCTTGGTGCTGATCTCGGGCTTGATGTCGCCGGGTTTCTCGCCCTTGAGGATGCGTACCACCATGCGGCCGGTCTGCTCGCCCAGGTCGCGGTAGTTGATGCCGAAGGCAGCGATGGCGCCGCGCTTGACGCTGTCGGTGTCCGAGGCCACCAGCGGCAGCTTGGCCTCCTGGCCGACCTTGACCAGCGCCTCGTAGGCCGAGACGACGTTGTTGTCGGTGTTGGTGTAGATCACGTCCACCTTGCCCACCAGGCTGCGCGCGGCGCTGCCCACGTCCACCGAGCGCGGCGCGGAGGCCTCGACCAGCGTCATGCCCAGCTTGGGCAGCAGTTCCTTGAGCTCCTTGACGACCACCACCGAGTTCGCTTCGCCGGGGTTGTAGACCATGCCCACGCGGCGGGCGGCAGGCACCACCTGCCTGACCAGGTCCATCTGCTTGTCCAGCGCCAGCAGGTCGGACACGCCGGTCACGTTGGTGTGCGAGGGCTCCCAGTCCTTCACCAGCTTGGCCGCCACCGGGTCGGTCACGGCGGAGAACACCACCGGCACGCTCTTGGTGGCCGCCACCACGGCCTGGGCCGACGGTGTGGCGATGGCGACGATGGCATCGGGCTTGTCGCCGATGAACTTGCGCGCGATCTGGGCGGCCGTGCCGGTGTTGCCCTGGGCGCTTTGGTATTGCCAGTTCAGGTTTTTGCCCTCTTCGTAGCCGGCGGCCGCCAGCTGGGCTTTCACACCGTCACGGATCGCGTCGAGCGCCGGGTGCTCGACGATGGCCGTCACGGCCACGGATTTGCTCTGCGCGTGAGCGGCGGGGGCGAGGGCGGCGACCGCCAGGGCAAAGGCACCGAGCGGTGCCCAGGACAAGCTCTTCATCGAGTTTCATTCTCCAGTTGAATGTGCATTTCCCGTGTTGTGATGCGAGTGCGGCGCAGGAAACGTATCGCCGCCGCGCGGATGCAGTGTACCGGCCGGGCAATTGCCTTGCGGCGTGGTCGACGAATCCCTACATGCCCGAATAATTCGGCCCGCCGCCGCCTTCGGGCGTGATCCAGACGATGTTCTGCGTCGGATCCTTGATGTCGCAGGTTTTGCAGTGCACGCAGTTCTGCGCGTTGATCTGCAGGCGCTGGGCGCCGCCGCCTTTTTCCTCGTCGGGCACGAATTCGTACACCCCGGCCGGGCAGAAGCGCGCCTCGGGGCCGGCGTACTTGGCCAGGTTGACGTTGACCGGCACCGAGGCGTCCTTGAGCGTCAGGTGCGGGGGCTGATTCTCGGCGTGGTTGGTATTGCTGATGAACACGCTGGAGAGGCGGTCGAAGGTCAGCTTGCCGTCGGGCTTGGGGTAGGCGATGGGCTTGCACTCGGCCGCGGGCTTCAGGTAGGCGTGATCGGGCTTGTCGCGGTGCAGCGTCCATGGAATGTGGCCCTTGAGGGCGAACTGCTCGATGCCGTTCATGATCGAGGCGGTGACGAGCCCCTTCTTGAACCAGGACTTGAAGTTGCGCGACTTGTTCAGCTCGGTGTAGAGCCAGCTGGCCTCGAAGGCCTGGGGGAAGGCGGTCAGCTCGTCGTGCTGGCGCCCGGCGGCAATGGCGTCGAAGGCGGCCTCGGCGGCCAGCATGCCGGTCTTGATGGCGGCGTGGCTGCCCTTGATGCGGCTCACGTTCAGGAAGCCCGCGTCGCAGCCGACCAGCGCGCCGCCCGGGAACACCAGCTTGGGCAGGCTCATCAGGCCGCCGGCGGTAATCGCCCGCGCGCCGTAGCCCAGGCGCTTGGCGGGCTTGATGCCCTTGGACTCGTCGCCCTCCAGGTACCAGCGGATGTTGGGGTGCGTCTTCCAGCGCTGCATCTCCTCGAACGGGCTCAGGTAGGGGTTGGCGTAGTCCAGCCCGGTGATGAAGCCCAGCGAGACCTTGTTGTCCTCCAGGTGGTAGAGGAAGGCGCCGCCGTAGGTGTTGTTGTCCATGGGCCAGCCGGCGGTGTGCAGCACGAAGCCGGGCTGGTGGCGCTGGGGGTCGATCTCCCACAGCTCCTTGACGCCGATGCCGTAGGCCTGCGGGTCGCTGTCGGCGTCGAGCTTGAAGCGCGCGATGAGCTGCTTGCCCAGGTGGCCGCGCGCGCCTTCGGCGAAGATGGTGTACTTGGCGTGCAGTTCCATGCCCAGCTGGAAGTCGTCCGTGGGCTCGCCGTCCTTGCCCACGCCCATGTTGCCGGTGGCCACGCCCTTGACCGAACCGTCGCCGTTGTACAGCACCTCGGCGGCGGGAAAGCCGGGGAAGATCTCCACGCCCAGGCTTTCGGCCTGTTCGGCCAGCCAGCGCGTGACGTTGCCCAGGCTGACGATGTAGTTGCCGTGGTTCTGGAAGCACTGCGGCAGCAGGAAGTTGGGCGTGCGAAACGACGAGGTCTCGCTCAGGAACACCATGGCGTCGTCGGTCACGGGCTGGTTCAGCGGCGCGCCTTTGGCCTTCCAGTCGGGGATCAGCTCGGTCAGCGCCTTGGGGTCCATGATGGCGCCCGAGAGGATGTGCGCGCCCGGCTCGGAGCCTTTCTCCAGCACCACCACCGATACTTCCTGCCCTTTTTGCGCGGCCAGCTGCTTCAGGCGTATGGCTGTGGACAGACCGGCGGGGCCGCCGCCGACGACGACCACGTCGTATTCCATGGACTCGCGCGGGCCGTAGGTGCTCAGGATTTCTTCATTCGTCATGGGTGTCTCTTGTACTGTGCGGAAAGAGGCTCAAGCAGAGAAAAGGCTCAAGCGCCGTAAAGCGCCCGATTGTATTCAGGGTACTTTAAAAAAAACGTACGATCGTTTTATTTCTGCCGCACTTGCGACAGCACAGGAAGCCATGGACCGATGAAGATAGAGATACCCGAAGCCAAGAAGCTGGTGCACGAGATGCACCTGGACGTGCGCTGGGGCGACATGGATGCCATGGGCCACGTCAACAATACCGTGTATTTCCGCTACATGGAGACGGCGCGCATCGAGTGGATGGCCCGCGTGGGCTGCAGCCCCAACCCGCAGGGCCATGGGCCGGTCATCGTCAACGCGTTCTGCAACTTTTACCGCCAGCTCGAATACCCGGCGCGCGTGCTGCTCAGGATGTACGTGAGCGACCCGGGCCGTACCACCTTCGAGAGCTGGACGACCATGGAGCGCAGCGACCAGCCTGGCGTGGTCTGTGCGGCCGGCGGCGCTACCGTGATCTGGGTGGACTTTGTGCAGCAAAAGGCCGCGCCGCTGCCCGACTGGATGCGCGCGCTGGTGGCGTAGCGGTTCATTGCCTGCCGTCCCCGGCCAGGGGCAAATCCATCCAGGCGGCGAACCCATGGGCCAGTCCGTCCGGCGGCGACTGCAGCATCAGGCGGCAGCCGTGCTTGTGCGCGATGGTGGCCGCGATGGACAGCCCCAGCCCGTAGCCGGCGCGTTCGGCGCTCTGGCGCACGTGGCGCTGTTGCAGCGACTGCAGCAGCGCGGCGTCCACCCCCGGGCCGCTGTCGCGCACCTCCAGGCGTCCGCTCGCGTGGGCGATGACCTCGACGGCGCTGGAGCCGCCGTAGCGCAGCGCGTTCTCCACCAGGTTGCGCAGCGCGATGGCCAGCGCGTCGAAGTCGCCCAGCACCAGCACGGGCGGCGCCTGCAGTTCCAGCCGGTCGGCGGCGCCTTCGTCCTGCCAGAACTCCTGCGCCACCGTGGTGGCCAACTGTGCCAGGTTGACCGGCTGGCGCATCAGCGGGGCGCTGGATTCGGCGCGCGAGAGTTGCAGCAGCTTTTCTGCGCGCTGGCTCAGCGTATGCAGTGCGTCCAGCGCGGCTTGCACGTTGGCGCGGTCGAGCCCGTGATCCAGTGCGGTCTGCAGGCGCAGCCGCGCGGCGGTGAGCGGCGTGCGCAGCTCGTGCGCGGCGTTGGCCGCCAGGGCGCGCTCCACGTCCAGCGCCTGCGACAGGCGTTCGAGCAGGTGGTTGACGTGCTGCTGCACGCTGCGCAGCTCGCGCGGCAGGCCGTCGATGGCGATGGGCGCCAGCAGCTGCCCGTCGCGCTCGCCGATGGCGTGCGCCAGCTGCTGCAGCGGCCTGAGGCCGTTGCGGGCCACGCGGCGCAGCACCAGGGCCAGCAGCGGCAGCACCGCCACCAGCAGCATGATCAGGCCGGCCAGGGTGCGGTTGACCGCTTCGCGGCGCTCTTGCAGCGGGTCGGCCACCTGCAGGTAGACGCCGCGCGACGGGTGGCGCAGTGTGAACACGCGCCAGGCGCCGGTGTTCTGGAATCCGTCGGCCAGCGGCACGTCGAACTGTACGGGGTGCGCCTTGGCCGAGTGCGCCAGCTCGTGCCCGCTGGGCGTGACGAGGCGGTAGCGCACGTCGGCGTCGGCGAACGAGCCGGGCGAGGCGATCACCAGCGGCCCTGCGTGCGCGTCTTGCGCCGGGGCGTTGTCCAGGTGGCTCAGCGCGATGTCGAACATGCGGTGCGAGACCTCGACCAGCTCGTTGTCGAAGTTGTAGTTGATCTCCTGGTCGACGTACCACACCACGGCCAGCACACCCAGCAGCCAGGCGCCGCCCACCCACAGCACCAGCGTGCGCGTGAGCTGCCCGGCCAGGGATGCCATGGGCCTGGCGGCGCTGGCGGCCCGCATCGGGCGTGGCGGCGTTGTCATGCCGGCACCTGCGTGGCCGTGGCCAGGCGGTAGCCCAGGCCGCGCACGGTTTCTATGCTGGCGCGCCCGAGCTTGCGGCGCAGGCGGCTGATGAAGACCTCCAGCGTGTTGCTGTCGGCCTCGGCGTCGAAGCCGTACAGCGCATCCTGCAGGTGTTCGCGCGTGTGCACGCGCTGGCTGTGCGCGGCCAGCACGCGCAGCAGCGCCCATTCCTTGGCGGTCAGCGACAGGGGCACGCCGGCGCGGCGCACCTGCTCGCGCGCCAGGTCGATCTGCACGTCGCCCAGCGTCAGCAGCGGCGCCTGCGCGCCTGCGCGCCTGCGCTGCACGGCGCGCAGGCGCGCCAGCAGCTCAGCGGGGTCGTAGGGCTTGATGAGGTAGTCGTCGGCGCCCGCGTCCAGGCCGTTGATGCGGTCGCTGACCTGGTCGCGCGCCGTCAGCACGATGACGATGGGGCGGCTGCCCAGCGCGCGCACCTGGGGCAGCAGGGCCAGGCCGTCGCCGTCGGGCAGGTGCAGGTCGAGCAGCACGGCGGCGTACTGCGCGCCGCGCAGCGCCGCGCCGGCGGCGGCCAGGCTGGGGGCGGCGTCGACCACGAAGGCCTTGGCGCGCAGGTAGGCGCAAAGCGCCTGGGACAGGGCGGTGTCGTCTTCCACCAGCAGTACGCGCATGGGATTGCAGAGGGTGTTCGCGAAAGTGGTGCAAGTGTAGGGCGCCCTGCCGCGTTTGACATGGAACCGGCCGAACCGGGAGGGCGTTCATGTTGCGTTCAGGCGTGCTGCGTAATCTGCGTCCTGTGATGTTCGATCTGCAGCGGCTGTGGCGCCGCACTATTTTGTTGGACAGGCCGCTTTCCTTGCGCGGCCTGTGGGTGCTGACCGCCGCGCTGCTGGCGCTGTTGGCGTTGTGGGATGTGTCGGGGCTGGATCTGGTGCTGGCGCGCCTGTTCGGCACGGCGCAGGGCTTTGCCTGGCGCAGCCAGCACACCTTCGTGGCGCTGTCGCATACCTGGCCGCGCCGGCTCAGCAGCGCCTTGCTGCTGGCGCTGATCGTCGGCTGCTGGCGTCCCTGGGGTTTCTTGCGCGCCCTGGCACCGGCGCAGCGCTGGCAACTGGCGCTGTCCGTCGTGCTGGCCATGGTGGGCGTTACGCTGTTCAAGCGCTGGAGCGCGACGAGCTGTCCCTGGGATCTGGCCGAATTCGGCGGCGTGGCGCGCTACGTGTCGCACTGGCGCTGGGGCGTCTACGACCTGGGCCCGGGGCGCTGCTTTCCGTCGGGACACGCTTCGGCCGGGTTCGGCTTCGTGGCGGGCTGGTTCGTGCTGCGCCGTGCGCGTTTGCCGCTGGCCATGCCCTGGCTGCTGGCGGCGCTGGCAGGCGGTGCGGTGCTGGGCCTGGCCCAGCAGGTGCGCGGCGCGCATTACATGAGCCATACGCTATGGAGCGCCTGGCTGTGCTGGGTGCTGGGCCTGGCGCTGGATACGGCCGTGCAGGCGGCGCGCGCGCGCCGCGGCAGCGCCGCCGTGGAGGCAAGTCCATGCTGAGCGCGTGCATGCACTGGCTGCGCCAGGTGGACGACTGGCTGGTGCGGCCGCTGTCGCCCCAGCAGATCGTGGTGCGCCTGGCGCTGTACCTGGCGCTGTTCGCCAATGTGCCGCTGTGGCTGTATCTGGCGCGCATCGGCGGGGCGCCCAGCCTGTACCTGCGTTCGGCGCTGGCGTTGGGGGTGCTGCTGGCGTGCGGCACGGTGGCGCTGCTGGCCTTTACCGCCTGGACGCGCGGCATGCGCCTGCTGTGGTGGCTGGTGGTGCTGGTGGCGGCGCTGGCGCAGTATTTCATGCTGGCCTATGGCGTGGTCATCGACCCCGGCATGGCCACCAACGTGCTGCAGACCGACGTGCGCGAGGCGGGCGACCTGCTGGGCCTGCACATGCTGGCGACCGTACTGGCGCTGCTGCTGCTGCCCACCTGGTGGCTGCTGCGCGTGCGCATCCCGCCCATGCCGGTGCTGCGCCAGGCGGGGCGCAATCTGCTCATGCTGGTGTTGGCGCTGGCCGTGGCGGCGGGCACGGTGGCCGCGATGTCGCGCGAGCTGGCCCCGCTGATGCGCAACCATCGGCAGCTGCGCTATTTGATGAATCCGCTGGCCAGTCTGTACTCGGGCGCCGCGGCGGCGCTGCGTCCGGCGCTGGCGCGCAGCCGCCCGCTGGAGCGCACGGCCGCCGGCGCCGCGCTGGGTGCCAGCTACGCTGCCGGCGCCCGGCCGCTGCTGCTGGTGCTGGTGGTGGGCGAGACGGCGCGCGCGGATCACTTCGGCATCAACGGCTACAGCCGCCCGACCACGCCCGAGCTGATGCGCCGCCAGGAGCCCGGGCAGGTGCTGAGCTGGCGTCAGGTGAGCTCGTGCGGCACCAGCACGGCGGCGTCGCTGCCGTGCATGTTCTCGCCGCTGGGCAAGCAGGCGTTCGAGGCGCGCGACCACGACTACGAGAACCTGCTGGACGTGGCGCACGCCGCCGGGCTGGCCGTGCTGTGGCTGGACAACCAGTCTGGCTGCAAGGGTGTGTGCGACCGCGTGCCGCACGCCAGCGCCATTGACGGATTGAGCCCCGAGCAGCGCCAGGCGCTGTGCGACGGCGGCGAATGCCGCGACGCCGCCCTGCTGCAGGGGCTGGACGCGCGCCTGGCGGCCCTGCCGCCCGAGCGGCGCGCGCGCGGCGTGCTGCTGGTGCTGCACCAGATGGGCAGCCATGGACCGGCGTACTACAAGCGGTCGGCGCCCGACGCCAAGCCTTTCATACCCGAATGCCGCACCGAGGTGCTGGCCGAATGCAGCCATGGCGAACTGGTGAACGCGTACGACAACTCGATCGCCGCCACCGACGCGTTCCTGGGGCAGACTCTGGACTGGCTGCAGGAGCGCCAGGCGCAATACGACGCCGGCCTGCTGTACCTGAGCGACCATGGCGAGTCGCTGGGCGAATACGGCCTGTTTTTGCACGGCATGCCGTATGGCGTGGCGCCCGAAGGACAAAAGCACATTCCCATGGTGGCCTGGCTGGGTGCGCCGCTGCGCGGGCGCGAACACATTGCGCCCGGCTGCCTGCGTGCCACGCTGGACGCGCCGCTGTCGCACGACAACCTGTACCACACCGTGCTGGGCACGCTGGACGTGCGCTCGCCATCCTACGTGCGGGAGCTGGACGCCTTTGCCGGCTGCCGGGAGTGAGCAGGGCGCCGCGCGCTACTGCTTGGTGCGCGGCACGCGCCCCATCAGGTAGAACTCGGGGTTGGGCTGCATGCCGGCAAAGCTGGCCATGCGGTTGGACAGGCCGAAGAAGGCGGTGATGGCGGCAATGTCCCAGATGTCCTCGTCGTCCAGGCCGTGCGCGTACAGCGCCGTAAAGTCGTCCTCGCACACCTCGTGCGAGCGCTGGCAGACCTTCATCGCGAAGTCCAGCATGGCGCGCTGGCGCTCGGTGATGTCGGCTTTGCGGTGGTTGACCGCCACCTGGTCGGCCACCTGGGGCTTTTTCTCGTAGATGCGCAGGAGCGCGCCGTGCGCCACCACGCAGTACAGGCAATGGTTGGCGCTGCTGGTGGCGGTGACGATCATTTCGCGGTCGCCCTTGGTCAGGTGGCTGGTGCGCCCGGCGGACTCGGGATCCATCAGCGCGTCGTGGTAGGCGAAGAACGCCCGCCATTCGGCCGGGCGGCGCGCGAAGGCCAGGAAGACGTTGGGGATGAAGCCGGCCTTCTCCTGCACCTGCAGGATGCGGGTGCGGATGTCCTCGGGCAGGTCGTGCAACTGGGGGGCGCTGTAGCGGTCGGGCATGCGGGGTCTCCTTGGGAAGCGATGCCCGCCAGCATAGCCCAGCGCGCGCGGACAGTGGCGCGGCGTGGGCTGTGGCAGGCTATGGGCTGTGCAAGCGGGCGCCCGGCCTGCCTGGGTAGGGAAGGAGGATCCCCGTGATGGCTGCAACACAATGGTTCCATTGGTCCTTGCTGTCCGCCGTGTTTGCGGCGTTGACTGCGATTTTTGCCAAGGTGGGTGTGCAGGCGGTGGATGCCGACCTGGCCACCCTGATCCGCACGGCGGTGGTCATTGTCGTGCTGTCGGCATTTGTGCTGGCCACGGGCAAGTGGGCCAACCCGCTGGAGCTGCCGGCCAGAACCTGGATTTTTCTGGGGCTGTCGGGGCTGGCCACGGGAGCCTCGTGGGTGTGCTACTTCCGCGCGCTCAAGCTGGGCGATGCATCCAAGGTGGCGCCGGTGGACAAGCTCAGCCTGGTGCTGGTGGCGGTGTTCGCCTGCGCTTTCCTGGGCGAGCGTCCGTCGCTGCGCGAATGGGGCGGCATCGCCATGGTGGCCGGCGGCGTGCTGCTGCTGGCGTTCAAGCGGTAGGCAAGGGCGCGCGAGCGGCTATGGAAAGTGCAAGTGCAAGCCGTCTAAGCCGTGGTGAAATATATGGTGCTCAAAAAAAGTAGCGGCTTACGCTTTAGATACAAGCAATTCAGATGAAAAAATATTTGAATATGGCTTTTGATAAGCGTGTCGAGCTATCTTTTTTCAAACCAGCAGTTTCTGCACCAAATCGGCCGCGGTGGTGGCGCCATATTTGCGCATCAGGCGGGCGCGGTAGATTTCCACTGTGCGGTGGCTGATGTCGAGCACGCGGCCGATTTCCTTGGAGGTCATGCCGTCGAGCAGCTTGGCCGCCACTTCGCGTTCGCGCGCCGTCAGGTCGGCCTTGACCGGGCGCTGGGCGCTCAAGTCCTCGAAGCTCCAGATGCCCGAGGCGTGCGGGTCGCCGCGTTCGAGCGCGCGCCCGCTCACGTGGCACCAGAAAGCCTCGCCGTTGGCGCGCTTCATGATGCGGTTGTCGGCGTAGTGGCCTCGGGCGCTGAGGATGGGCTCCATGCGCTTGCCCAGGCGCTCGTACTCGTCCGCCGAGGGGTACAGTATGAGAAATGACTGGCCTATGAGCAGCTCGCGCGAGGCGCCGAACATCTCGCAGACATGACGGTTGCAGTCCACCATGACGCGGTTGCGCGAGATCATCAACCCCACCGGGGCCATCTCGAAAGCCAGACGGTAGTCGGCGGTATCCATGTTTGTGTGTACGAAAAACTACTTATAAATATACGTAGTATCGTAACGCATTCCCATCCAACAGGAGACAAGCAGTGAACAAACTCTATCCCAGTGCTGCCCAGGCGCTCGATGGCGTCGTGCGCGACGATCAGTTGCTCGCCGTCGGTGGTTTCGGCCTGTGCGGCATTCCCGAGGCACTCATCGACGCGCTGTGCGCCAGCGGCGTCAAGGGCCTGACGGTGATCTCGAACAACGCCGGCGTGGACGGCTTCGGCCTGGGCAAGCTGCTCAATACGCGCCAGATCAAGAAGATGATCAGCTCCTACGTGGGCGAGAACAAGGAATTCGAGCGCCAGTTCCTGGCCGGTGAGCTGGAGCTGGAGTTCACGCCCCAGGGCACGCTGGCCGAGAAGCTGCGCGCCGGCGGCGCGGGCATTCCGGCGTTTTTCACCAAGACCGGCGTGGGCACCATCGTGGCCGAGGGCAAGGAGCTGCGCGAGTTCGACGGCGAGACCTACGTGATGGAACACGCCCTGGTGCCCGAGGTGGCGCTGGTCAAGGCGCATCGCGCCGACAAGAGCGGCAACCTGCAGTTCCGCCTGACGGCGCGCAACTTCAACCCGGCCGCCGCGATGGCCGGCAAGGTCTGCATCGTCGAGGTCGAGGAGATCGTCGAGACCGGTGCCATGGACCCCGACCAGATCCACCTGCCGGGCATCTACGTGCACCGCATCGTGCACAACCCGAACCCGGAAAAGCGCATCGAGAAGCGCACTTTGACTGAAACCGCCAGCAAATAACACGGAACACGGAGACTCTGACATGCCCTGGACCCAAGAACAGATGGCCGCGCGTGCGGCCCAAGAATTGCAAGACGGCTTCTACGTGAACCTGGGAATCGGCATTCCCACGCTGGTGGCCAACTACACCGGCGACAAGGAAGTGTGGCTGCAAAGCGAGAACGGCATGCTCGGCATCGGCCCGTTCCCGACCGAGGCGCAGGTGGACGCCGACCTGATCAACGCCGGCAAGCAGACCGTGACCACGCTGCCCGGATCGTCCATCTTCGGCAGCCACGACAGCTTCGCCATGATCCGCGGCGGCAAGATCAACCTGTCCATCCTGGGCGCGATGCAGGTGTCCGAGAAGGGCGACCTGGCCAACTGGATGATCCCCGGCAAGATGGTCAAGGGCATGGGCGGCGCCATGGATCTGGTGGCTGGCGTCAAGCGCGTCATCGTGCTGATGGAACACGTGGCGCGCAAGAAGGACGGCACCACCGACCAGAAGATCCTGCCCCAGTGCACGCTGCCGCTGACGGGCGTGGGCGTGGTCGACCGCATCATCACCGACCTGGGCGTGATCGACGTGACGCCCCAGGGGCTCAAGCTGGTGGAGCTGGCGCCGGGCGTGAGCTTCGACGACATCCAGTCCAAGACGGGCGTGGCGCTGCTGCAGTAAGTCCTGCCATTCGTGCATCAAGCCGGGTTCCTACCCGGCTTTTTTGCGCTTGTGGTGCTACGAAACTACGTATAGTCACAAAACAACCACCGACGCCCCGCCCTTTGCCTGCATGACCGCCCCCGACCCCAGCACCGCCCCTGCCGAAACTCCGCCGCCAGCGCCCAGCCAGGCGCAGCAGCACTACCACGGCGCCATCGCCCGGGTGGCCGGCAGCGGGCGGCTGCGCGCGCAGGACGCCATCTATTCCGACAAGGGCGTCAAGCTGCTGGAGCGCGGCGCGCGCGTGGACGGCAAGCTCTACGCGCGGCTGGCGCGCGTGACGCTGCGCGGCAGCCTCGACGAGCAACTGGCGGTGGACGACATGGTCACCGTGCAGGCCGTGGAACAGCTGGCGCTGCAGCTGTGCCAGGACGACACGCTGGCCTACCTGCTGGCGCACGCGCTGGGCGCGGGCGCCAGCGCCCGGCTGGTGGCGCCGCTGCGCACGATGCTGCTGCCGCACCCGCTGGCCTTCAGGCTCACGGTGATGCGCGAGCAGCACCACAGCCTGTACGTACACAGCGTGCGCATGATGCTGGTGGCCCTGTACCTGGGCGTGAAAAGCGGCTGGAGCGAGCGCGAATGCGTGCATCTGGCCGCCGCCGGCCTGCTGCACGACATCGGTGTGCTCGATCTCGATCCCGTCTGGCACGATCCGAGCAACCGCATCACCGGCGCCGGGCGTGCCCAGCTCATGACGCACCCGGTCAGCGCCATGCAGGCCATACAGGCGCAGGGCGTGTACCCGCGCACCGTCGAGCAGGCCGTGCTGGAGCACCACGAAAGCCTGGACGGCAGCGGCTATCCGTATGGCCTGGCGGGCGAGCAAATCTCGCCCATGGGACAAATCCTGCTGCTGGCCGAAGTGGTTGCCGCCTTTTTCGAGAAATATGCCGGCCAGGCGGCGGCGCAGCGCCTGGCGCTCACGCTCAAGCTCAATCACCGCAAATTCCCGGTGGCGCTGGCCGCGCATCTGCTGCCGGTACTGGAAATCCGTGCCGTGCAAACTCCGGTCGAGGTCGCCCAGGGCGACATCGAACGCGCCATCGCGCAGCTCGAACAGGCCTTTGCCCAATGGCAGCAATGCGCCGCAGCGCTGCCGCCCGAGGCGCTGCAGCCGTCGTCCGAGCAGCCCTGTGCCTTCGTCGACCAGCAGCTGGCGGCGCTGCAGAAAACCCTGTTCGAGGCCGGCACCCATCCGCAGCAGCTGGCCGACGCGCTGCCGCTGCTGCAGGGTGACGCGCAAAGCCTGGCCGAGCTGGCCCTGCTCGGGCGCGAGGCGCTGTGGCAGCTGCAAAGCATCGTCAACGCCACGCACAGCCGCTGGCCGCAGCTGCCCGACCACCCCGGCCCCTGCGCCGCCGCCGTGCTGCGCTGGCGCCAGGCCTGCGGCCAGCACCCGGCGCCTGCCCCGGCCGCCTAGGCCGCGCGCCGCCACGCCATGCACAACCGCCACGATCCCCGCGTGCTGCCCATGCGCGACGGGGTCAACCCCAGCTGCGTGGTGCTGCCGTCGGCAGGGCAGGGCAGCCTGGTCGATTTTCTGGCCCAGCGCCTGCCCGCCGTGGCGCGCCACGACTGGCTGCGCCGCATGGCGGCGGGCGAGGTGGTGGATGAGCACGGCACCCCCGCCAGCGCGCACACGCCGTTCACGCCCGGGCTACGCTACTACTACTACCGCGAGCTGGAGCAGGAGGCCAGCATTCCTTTCGAGGAAACCGTGCTCTACCAGGATGCGCACATCGTCGTGGCCGACAAGCCGCACTTCCTGCCCGTGGTGCCCGCCGGCCGCTACCTGCAGCACACGCTGCTGGTGCGCCTCAAGCGCCGCCTGGGCCTGGCCGAGCTCTCGCCCGTGCACCGCATCGACCGCGACACCGCGGGGCTGGTGCTGTTTTCGGTGCAGCGCGCCACGCGTGGGCGCTACCAGGCGCTGTTCCGCGAACGCGCCGTGCGCAAGGTCTACGAGGCCGTCGCCCCCTGGAACCCCGCGCTGGCGCTGCCGCGCGAACACGCCAGCTGCCTGCGCGAGAGCGGGCATTTCTTTCGCATGCACGAGGTGCCCGGCGCGCCGCCCAACGCGCGCACGCGCATCGCGCTGATCGAGGCCGCTGCTCCCTGGGCGCGCTACCGGCTCGAACCGATCACCGGCAAGCGCCACCAGCTGCGCGTGCACATGGCCGCGCTGGGCCTGCCGCTGCGCGGCGACTGCTTCTACCCCGAGGTCAGCGACCCGCCCGAGGGCGACTACTCCAACCCACTGCAACTGCTGGCGCGCAGCCTGGCGTTCCGCGACCCGGTCAGCGGCGTGCAGCACTGCTTTGAAAGCCGCCTGGCACTGCGGCCCTTGGCTTGACAGCGGAGATGGAGCCGCACGCATGATCAGCTTCCGTGTGGACTGCCACCATGGCAGCGCCGCGCAAGGCATCTTCTGCGGCCGCGTCGACGTGCTGCACCTGAACCTGCCGGCGGTGTTGCTGCTCGACGGCTTGGAACAGGCATAACCAGCAATGGCAAGGAAGGACAAGGCATGGCGGACAAGGTCGATTGCGTGGTGGCTGGCGCGGGCGTGGTGGGGCTGGCCGTGGCGCGCGCGCTGGCGCTGGCCGGGCGCGAGGTGCTGGTGCTGGAGGCCGCCGAGGCCATCGGCACGCAGACCAGCGCGCGCAACAGCGAGGTGATACACGCCGGCATCTACTACGCGCCCGGCTCGCTCAAGGCGCGGCTGTGCGTGCAGGGCAAGGCCATGCTGTACGACTACTGCGCGCAGCGCGGCGTGGCGCACCGGCGCGCGGGTAAGCTGATCGTGGCCACGTCGCACGCGCAGCAGGGCGCGCTGGCCGACATCGAGCAGTGCGCGCGTGCCAACGGCGTGCTCGACCTGCAGCGCCTCACGCGTGCGCAGGCGCAGGCGCTGGAGCCGCAGCTCGAATGCCGGGCGGCGCTGTTCTCGCCCAGCACCGGCATCATCGACAGCCACGCGCTGATGCTGGCGCTGCAGGGCGACCTGGAGCAGGCCGGCAGCATGGTGGTGCTGCACACGCCGCTGGCGCGGGTGCGCCGCGAGCAGGGTGCGCTGCTGCTGCAGACGCAGGACGGCACCGAGCTGGCTGCCGCCGCGCTGGTCAACGCCGCCGGCCTGCAGGCGCCGGCGCTGGCGCGCAGCATCGCCGCCATGCCGGCGCACCTGGTGCCGCAGGAGTTCCATGCCAAGGGCAGCTACTTCGGCCTGGCCGCTGCGGCGCCGTTCTCGCACCTGGTCTACCCCGTGCCCGAGGCTGCCGGCCTGGGCGTGCACCTGACGCTGGATCTGGGCGGTCGGGCGCGCTTCGGGCCCGACGTGCAGTGGGTGGACGACCCGCATGACCTGCGGGTGGACGCGCGCCGCGCCGCCGCGTTTTACGCCGAGGTGCGCCGCTACTGGCCCGGCCTGGCCGACGGCGCGCTGCTGCCCGGCTACGCCGGCATGCGCCCCAAGATCAGCGGGCCGGGGCAGCCGGCGGCGGACTTCGCCATCCAGGGGCCGCAGGCGCACGGCGTGGCCGGGCTGGTCAACCTGTTCGGCATCGAATCACCCGGCCTGACGAGTTGCCTGGCCATCGGGGCGTATGTGGCGGCGCTGCTGGGCTGAAATGAAACGCCCCCCCGAGCCGCTGCGCGCCTGCCCTGGCTTGGAGTGCTCCGGTTTCATGGGCTGCAGGTGGCGCGCCGCGCTGTGAATCACTAAGATGCAAAGGAAAGGTGCGCCGCAGCGCGCGTCCTGCCGTTATTTTTTGCTACGAAAGGCCTGTCATGAGCACTCCCGCCGAACCCATCCCGACCACCACGCAAAGCGAACTCGAACGCCTGGTGGGCGACCTGCGCAACCTGATGTCCAGCAAGGATCTGGACGGCATTCCCGAGATCAAGCAACTGCGTCAGCGCCTGGACGATGGCATCCATTCGGCGCGCGACTCCGCCGTGCGCGCCGCGCAAGAGGCCGCGCAGCAGGCACGAGAGGCCGCCCGCAAGGCCGACCTGTACGCGCACGACGAACCCTGGCGCGTCGCTGGCGCCGCGCTGGCCGTTGGCGCGCTGGTGGGCTTTCTGCTGGCACGCCGCTGATCGCCGGTGCCGCAGCCCCACGCACCCCGCAAGCCCGGGCGCCTGAACTGGCTGGCGCTGCTGGGCCTGGACGGCACGGCAGCGCACTGGCGCAGCCTGCTGGGCGAGGGCCGGCTGGCCGCGCAGGACCGGCTGGCGCTGGCACGGCTGGAGTGGGCCGAGGAAAAGCGCCGCCTGGCCGTGCTGGCCGTGCTGGCGCTGGCTTGTTTTGCACTGCTGATCGCGGCGCTGGTGGCCCTGTCGCTGGCGCTGCTGGTGCAGTTCTGGGACACGCCGGCGCGCATGCTGGTGGCCTGGCTGCTGGCCGGCGGCTGGCTGCTGCTGTGCGCCGTGGCGGCGGCGCTGCTGCTGGCGCGCCTGCGCCGCGCCAGCCAGGCGTTTGCGCTGACGCGCCACGAACTGTGCCAGGACTGGCAGGCGTTCAAGGAGGAGCTGTGAGACATGGGCCAGAACGTTGAAAAACCGCCGCTGCCCGTGCCCACGCCCGCGCAGCAGGCCGTGCTCGACCGTATCCGCGTGCAGCGCGAACGATTGCGCGCGCGTAGTGCTGCCGAGCGCCAGGAGCGCGCCATCGCGCGCGGGCGCAGCCGCGTCGACCCTGCCGCGCCGCTGCCGCAGCGCCTGCTGGCGTTCGGCCGCCTGCACCCCGTGGCCACGCTGGCCGTGGCCGGCCTGGCGCTGGCCGGCGGCCCCCGACGCATGCTGCGCTGGGCAGGGGTGCTGCTGCCTTTATTGAGCCGGCTGCGTAGCTGAGGATGCGCGGCCCGCATCCCTGATGGCGCGCGCCGCCTCGCTGGGCAGCCCGGGGCCGGCGTAGATCAGGCCGGTGTAGATCTGCACCACGTCGGCGCCGGCGCGGATCTTGGCGACGGCGTCCTCGGCGCTCATCACGCCGCCCACGCCGATGATCGGAAAACCCTTGCCCAGCGCCGTGCGCAGTTGGCGGATCACCGCGTTGCTGGCCGCGCGCACCGGTGCGCCGCTCAGGCCGCCGGCCTCGGCCGCGTGCGCCATGCTCTGCACGGCGTCGCGCGCGATCGTGGTGTTGGTGGCAATCACGCCGTCCATGCCGTGGCGCTCCAGCAGCTGGGCAATGGCCGCCACCTGGTGCTCGTCCAGGTCGGGGGCGATCTTCACGAAGATCGGCACGCGCCGGCCCTGCTGCTGCGCCAACTGCTCGCGCTGGCCGGCAATGGCCGCCAGCAGCGCGTCCAGCGCGTCGTCGCTTTGCAGCGTGCGCAGGTTCTTGGTGTTGGGCGAGCTGATGTTGACCGTGACGTAGTCGGCGTGCGGGTACACGCCCGCCAGGCAGGCCAGGTAGTCGCTGGTGGCGTCCTCGATCGGCGTGGCGGCGTTCTTGCCGATGTTCAGGCCCAGCAGCAGCGGCTTGCCCTGGGCGCGCACCCTGGATTGGCGCACGTTGGCGATGAAGGCATCCAGCCCGTCGTTGTTGAAACCCAGGCGGTTGATCAGGGCCTGGGCCTCGGGCAGGCGGAACATGCGCGGCTTGGGGTTGCCCGGCTGGGGCTTGGGCGTGACCGTGCCCACCTCGACGAAGCCAAAGCCCATGGCGGCCAGTGCATCGATGCAGCGCGCGTTCTTGTCCAGCCCGGCGGCCAGGCCGACGCGGTTGGGAAAGTTCAGGCCGGCGAGCTGCACCGGGTCGCTGACCTGCGCGTGGCTCCAGGCGCACTGCAGCGGCGTGCCCTGGCCGCGCGCCAGCAGGCCCATGGTGAATTCGTGCGCGGCTTCGGCGTCCATGCCGAAGAGAAAGGGGCGGGTAAGGGCGTAGGGGATGAGCGACATGGAAGGGGATAATTGCGGGTTTCCCTTCGATTTTCCCCCATGACAAGCACTCCAACCCTTTCCCAGGACGAACTCAAGACCCTGGTCGGCCAGGCCGCGCTGCGCTACGTGGTGCCCGGCGAGATCGTGGGCGTGGGCACGGGCTCCACGGTCAACAAGTTCATCGACGCGTTGGCCGGCATCAAGAACCAGGTGCGCGGCGCCGTCTCCAGCTCCACGGCCAGCACCGAGCGCCTGCGCGCGCTGGGCATACCGGTGCTGGACGCCAACGCGGTCGAGAGCCTGTCGGTCTACATCGACGGCGCCGACGAGATCGACGCCGCCGGCTATATGGTCAAGGGCGGCGGCGCGGCGCTCACGCGCGAGAAGATCGTGGCCGCGCTGGCGCGGCGCTTCGTCTGCATTGCCGACGAATCCAAGCTGGTGCAGACCCTGGGCGCGTTCCCGCTGCCGGTTGAGGTGATCCCGATGGCGGCGGCGCAGCTGGCGCGCCGCTTTGCCGCGCTGGGCGGCCAGGCCACGCTGCGCGGCGGCGATGGCCAGCCGCTGGTGACGGACAACGGCCAGCACATCCTGGACGTGCGCGGCCTGCGCATTACCGACCCGCTGGGTTTCGAGCGCGAGGTCAGCCAGTGGCCCGGCGTGGTCACCGTGGGCGTGTTCGCCCAGCAGAAGGCCGGCGTGTGCCTGCTGGGCACGGCGCAGGGCGTGCGCACCATCGAATACTGACGGGCGCGCATCAGCCCTTGATCAGCCCTTTGCCAATTGCTTGGCGATGACGCCGCGGGCCGCCTCGTCGGCCTGCTGCAGCGACAGGGCCGGGGCCTGCGTCATGTAGCTGGGCGTGGCGGGCGCGGGGGCGCCCAGCATGGGGCCGCTGGTGTCGTGCGTGTCCACGGTGGCCAGCATCGACAGGCCGATGCGCAGCGGATGGGCGCGCAGCTCCTGGGGGTCGAGGGCGATGCGCACCGGCACGCGCTGGACGACCTTGATCCAGTTGCCTGTGGCGTTCTGCGCCGGCAGCAGCGAGAAGGCGCTTCCCGTTCCGGGGGACAGGCCCAGTACCTTGCCGTGGTATTCGATCGTGCTGCCGTAGGCGTCGGCCTCCAGCGTGGCCGGCTGGCCGACGCGGATGTTGCGCAGCTCGGACTCCTTGAAGTTGGCGTCCACCCATAGCTGGTCGATGGGGACGATGGTCATCAGCGCCGTGCCGGCCAGCACATGGCTGCCCACCTGCACGCTGCGCTTGCCCACGTAGCCCGAGACCGGGGCCAGCACCGCGTTGCGCTGCGCGGCGACCCACGCCTGGATGAAGTCCGCCTTGGCCGCCTGGACGCTCGGATGCTGTTCGATGGCAACTCCCTGCAGGCCGGCGCGCGCCGCCTCCAGCTGCCGCACGGCGATGTCCAGCGCCGATTCGGCCGCCTGCACTGCCTGCCGCGCGTGGGCCACTTCTTCGAGCGGCAGGGTCTGGTCGGCGGCCAGCGGCTGTCTGCGCGCAAAATCATCTTGCGCACGCTGCAGTTCCTTGCGCCGCAGCGCCACGGTGGCTTCATACTGGGCGACTCCGGCGTAGCGCTCGCGCAGCTGGCGCACCACGGCGCCCAGCTTGGCCCGGGCCTGTGCCAGCGCCACTTCGGCGTCGGTGGAATCGAGCCGCACCAGCTCCATGCCGGCGTGCACCTGCTGCGTTTCGTCGGCGCCGATCGCCGCGACGTTGCCGGCCACCTGGGCGGTGAGTGTCACCATATTGCCGCCGACGTAGGCGTTGTCGGTTTCCTCCCGCTTGGAGAGTACCTGCGAGGCGTACAAGGCGTACAGCCCGACAGCGATGAGAAACAGGATCGTGATGCCCGTCAGGGCCCTGCGGCGCTTGCGCTCCTGCCGTGCGGCCGCCGTGTCGTGTGGAGTGTCTGTCATGTTTTTTCCGTCAATGCATCGAAGTGGCCGCCGAAGCGGCATCGGTTCCCGGCATGCTGTCGCCGGCCATGCGGTAGCCGCCGCCCAGGGCCCGCACCAGGCGCAGCTGCTCCTGCAGCCGCTGGCGCGCCAGCTGCAGTTCGGCCAGCTTGTCCTGGTGCAGCGCCAGGCCGGCGCGCAGCACGCTGGCGCGGTCGGCCAGCCCCTGGCGCAGCCGCGCGCGCGCGTGGCGCTCAAGGGCTGCCGCGTCCTCGGCCATGGAGCGCTGCTGCGCCTGCTGCTGCTCCAGCCCGTGGATGGCTGCGGCGGCCAGCGCCACCTCCCGCGTGGCGTCGAGCACCTGCTGGTTGTAGCTGGCGATCAGCTCGTCGCGGCCGCTGCGTGCCGAGGCCAACTGGCCCTGCAGGCTCTCGCTCCTGAAGATCGGCAGCGATAGGGCCGGGCCGGCGAAAAAGGTGCGGCTGCCGGCCTGGAACAGGCGGGACAGGGACAGTGCGTCAAGCCCGATGGATGCGCCCAGGTCGATCTGCGGGTAGAACGCGGCCTGCGCGGCTTCCACGCGGCTCAGCGCCGCCAGGGTGCGCAAGCGCGCGGCTTGCAGGTCGGGGCGGCGCGCCAGCAATTCAAAGCCCAATTCGGCGGGCGCGCCTGCGCCGGGCGCGGGCAGCGGGCGCGCGGCCAGGGTGTCGATCCAGTGCGCGCCGTCTCCGCCACCGGCGAGCGCGCGCAGCGCCTCGCGCTCGGACAGGGCGTGCGCCTGCACCTGCGCCAGGCGGCTCTGCACGGCGGCGAGCCGGCTTTGCTCGGCCAGGATGTCATCCGAGGCGGCCAGGCCGCGCGCCTGGCGGCGCTGCGCATCGGCCACCAGCGCCTGCCGGGCGTCGGCCTGCTGGCGCAGGTCGGCTGCTTCGGCGGCATCGGCCTGGAGTTCGAAATAGCTTTGCGCCACCGTCACGGCCAGCGCCTGGCGCGCCTGCGCCTGCTCCGCCTGGCGCGCGGCCTGCTCGCCCGCGGCCGCAGCGATCAGTGCGCGGTTCCTGCCCCAGAGGTCGAGATCCTTGCGTACCTCCAGCTGCACGCTCAGGTCGTTGAACGTGCCGCCGCCGATCGGCGCGGGAAACAGTCCGTTGGCCGAGTAGCGCTGGCGGTTGGCTCCGGCCGCGATGCCCATACCGGCCCCGTCGCCGGAGCGCGCGATGCGCAGCGCCGCCTGCGCGGCGTGCACGCGCGCCGCCGCCGCCTGCAGCGTGGGGCTGCCGTGCAGCGCTTGCGCGACCAGGCGGTTGAGTTGCGCGTCGCCGTATTGCGTCCACCAGTCGTCCGTGGGCCACGCGCCCTGCGCGGCCTGGCGCAGGTCGTCGGGCAGCTGCGCGGCGCTGGCGTCCAGCGCGCGCGGCGCGCCCGTGTCGGGCGGGACGCTCACGCACGCGGACAGCAAAAGGCCCAGGGCGGCCATGGCGCATGTACGCCGGAAATACAAGGGGAATAGGGTCTGCATGTTCACTCCATGGCGGCGTGGCCGGCGGGCCCGCTGTCCCTGGAGTGCGTCGGGCGCATCAGGAGCAGCAGGGGGATGATGAGCAGCGTCATCAGGAACATCATCCAGAAGTCGTCCACGTAGGCCACCATCGTGGCCTGCCGCGTGATTTCGGCGTTCAGCAGGGCGGTGCCGGCACCGCCCGTGGTGTACAGCGCCTGTCCCGCAGCAGCCTGGAGCGCGGGGTTGGCGATGTTGATGTGCTCGGTGATGCTGGCGTGCGCGATCTGGACGTTGCGCGTCAGGAAGGCCTGTACCAGCGCGATGCCGATGCTGCTGCCGATGTTGCGCACCAGGCTGTAGATGGCGGTGCCGTCCGCGCGCACCTCGGGCGCCAGGGTGGAGAACGTTGCCGTGCTCAGCGGAACGAATACCAGCCCGAGCCCGATGCCCTGAACCACGCCCGGCCAGACGATGTCGGACTGCGACAGCACCAGCGTGTAGCGGCTCATCTGCCACAGGGACAGCGCGGTCAGGCCGAAACCGACCGCCAGCAGGTAGCGCACGTCCACCCGGCCGACCAGGCGTCCGACGACGAGCATCGCCAGCATCGTGCCCAGGCCGCTGGGCGCGGTGACCAGCCCGGCCGTGGCTGCCGGGTAGCCCATCAGGCCCTGCAGCATCGAGGGCGTCAGTGCGCGCGTGGCGAACAGCACCATGCCGACGATGGCGATGAAGACCAGTCCGGTGACGTAGTTGGAGTTTTTCAGCAGACGGTAGTCCAGGAACGACTGTCCCGCCGGGCGCAGCGCGGTGTGCGCCGCGAAGTAGGCAAAGCTGAGGGTCAGCACCACGGCCTCGATCCAGGTCTCGCGCGAGGCGAACCAGTCGTTCTGCTCGCCCCGGTCGAGCAGCATCTGCAGGGCCCCGATGGCCAGGCTGAGCGTGATGAAGCCGAACATGTCGAAGCGCATGCGGCGCGCCGCGGGCGGGTTGGGGATGTAGCGCCAGGCACCGTAGAGGGCCAGCGCGCCAACGGGCACGTTGATGAAGAACACCCAGCGCCAGTCGTACGCGTCGGTCAGCCAGCCGCCCAGCGTCGGGCCCAGGATCGGGCCGATCATCACGCCCATGCCCCAGACGGCCATGGCCGAGCCGTGCTTGTGGCGCGGGTTGATGTCGAGCAGCACGGCCTGCGACAGCGGCACCAGCGCCGCGCCGAACACCCCCTGGATGAAGCGCGCCAGCACGATCTGCACGAGGGAGCCGGAGATGCCGCACAGCACCGAGGCCAGGGTGAAGCCGGCGATCGACGCCAAAAATACGCTCTTGCGCCCGAAGCGGTCGCACAGCCAGCCCGTCAGCGGCATGGTGATGGCCGAGGCGACGATGAACGACGTGAGCACCCAGGTGATCTGATCCTGCGACGCCGAGAGGTTGCCCTGCATGTGCGGCAGCGCCACGTTGGCGATCGTGCCGTCCAGCGCCTGGATGATGGTGGCCAGCATGATCGAGATCGTGATCATGCCGCGGTGCTGGAGCGGCGCGGCTGGGCTGGAGGGGGCCTTTGGATCGCTCATGAGCCCGCCTCGATCCTGGCCTGCAGTGCTTCAAGCAGCAGTGTGGCGTCGCGCAGCCTGTCCGGGTCGATGCCGCTGAGCACCTCCTCGCGGTAGCGGGCGGCTTCGGACTTGACGCTGGCGTACAGCGCGCGCCCGGCCTCGGTCAGCACCACGTGCTTGACGCGCCGATCCGTGTCCGAGGGCCGGCGTTCGACCAGCGCGGCCTTGACCAGCCGGTCGATGAGGCTGACCAGCGACGGTCCCTCCACCCCGAGCGCGTGCGCCAGCTCGCTTTGCGAGAGGTCGGCCCGGGCCTTGGCGATGGCCGCGATGGCGAGCCAGCCCGCCTGGCCGACCCCCAGGTGCCGCAGGCGGCGGTCAACGGCCTGGCGCCAGATGCGCGCCGTGCTGTGCACGGCCAGCGCAAAGCGTTCCTCTACCGAGATGGACGGCATTTATTCGTAGCTTAATAATTAGTAAGCTAACTATTTTAGCGCATCGGCGGTTTGTCTGCTGGCGCTGCGATGGCCTTGCTGGGCGCGGCCCCTTGGCGGGAGCAGCGCGGGGCGTACGGCCCGGTCCGGCGGGTGGGGTTTCAGCCCTTCAGAATTGGATGCCCGTCGGGTTGGACGGTGTGGGCGATCCGGGCTCGGGCGGGGGCGGCGGTGCGCGCCGCGCCGCCGGGTCGGCAGTGGCGGCTTCCGCCGCGGGCGCCTGCGGCGCTGCGGCGGGCTGCGCCACCAGCGGCGTGGCGGCCGGACGGTGGTAGCCGGCGGGCAGCTGTGCTTGCCGGGGGTAGCCGGCGGCGTCCAGGTAGCTGGTCCATTCGGTGTCGGAGAAGCCCTTGAGCTGTTGCTGGCCGATGGTGCCGAAGGGCAGGCTGGCGTCGCCGTTCAGGCGCTTGAGGGCGTCGATGTCGGCGTTGCTGGCCACGGTGCGCTCGGTGAACGGCACGCCCCGGTTGATCAGCAGGTTGCGCGCGCTGTTGCACGGCGCGCAGTCGGCGCTGGTGTAGAGCGTGACGGGAAATTGCCCGGCTGCCTTGCGCAGCGACGGGGGCAGGGCGGCATTGCCGGCCGCGCCGGCCGGCGCGCCGCCGACGGTGATGGGCGTGGCCTTGGCGTTTTCGGGGGCGCGGTCGGAGAAAGTGACCTTGCCGTCGGGGCCGACGATCTTGTAGACCGGCTGGGCTTGCAGGCCGGCGCACAGCAGGGCGCCGGCAGCCAGGGTGGCAATGCGCAGGGGGTTCATGGGTGGTCTCCTTCTCCTGGATTGGTTTCTATTAAAACAATAGCTGTTTACGCTTGCTGTTGGTTGAATTCAACTATAAAGATATTTGAGTTCTTTGCATATCGGGCGCAAACAGCTCTTTTTTTCATATCATGCCTTGGTGGCGCAGCAGCGCGTCCAGGCTGGGCTCGCGGCCCCGGAAGGCCTTGAACGATTCCATCGCGGGGCGGCTGCCGCCAGCCTCCAGTATCGCCTGGCGGTAGCGCCGCCCGGTCTCCAGGCTGGGGCGGCCGTCGGCGCTGCGGGTTTCCTCGAAGGCGGCGTAGGCGTCGGCGCTGAGCACCTCGGCCCATTTGTAGCTGTAGTAGCCGGCCGCGTAGCCGCCGGCGAAGATGTGGCTGAAGGTGTGCGCGGTGCGGCTGAAGGCGGGCGGCTGCAGCACGGCGACTTCGGCGCGCACGGCGTCCAGCAGCGGCTGCAGCGGGCGCGCCGGGTCGTGCTCGGTGTGCAGCAGCATGTCGAACAGCGCGAACTCCACCTGGCGCAGCGTCTGCATGCCGGCCTGGTAGTTCTTGGCGGCGATCATCTTGTCGAACAGTGCGCGCGGCAGCGGCGCGCCGGTGTCGACGTGCGCCGTCATGTGGCGCAGCACCTCCCATTCCCAGCAGAAATTCTCCATGAACTGGCTGGGCAGCTCCACGGCGTCCCACTCCACGCCGCCGATGCCCGAGACGTCGCGCTCGTTCACCTGGGTCAGCATGTGGTGCAGGCCGTGGCCGAATTCGTGGAACAGGGTGATCACGTCGTCGTGCGTGAGCAGCGCGGGCTTGCCATCCACGCCGCTGGCGAAGTTGCACACCAGGTAGGCCACCGGGGTCTGCAGCCGGCCGCTGTCGGGGCGCAGCCAGCGCGTGCGCGCGTCGTCCATCCAGGCGCCGCCGCGCTTGCCGGCGCGCGCGGGGGTGTCCAGGTAGAACTGGCCGACGAGCGCGTTGCCCCGCTCGATGCGGTAGAACTGCACGGCGGGGTTCCACGCGGGCGCGCTGTCGGGGCGGATGGCCACCTCGAACAGCGTCTCGACGATCTGGAACAGTCCGGCGAGCACCTTGGGCGCGGTGAAGTATTGCTTGAGCTCCTGCTCGCTGAAGGCGTAGCGCGCTTCCTTGAGCTTTTCGCCGACGTAGGGCCAGTCCCAGGGCTGCGGGTCGGCCAGGCCCAGGTGCTCGGCGGCGAAGGCGCGCAGGTCGGCCACGTCGCGCTCGGCGAAGGGGCGGGCGCGGGCGGCCAGGTCGCGCAGGAAGGCGATGACCTGCGCGGGCGATTCGGCCATCTTGGGCACGAGCGAGACTTCGCCGAAGTTGGCGTAGCCCAGCAGCGCGGCTTCTTCCTGGCGCAGCGCGAGGATGTCGGCCATGACGGCGGAGTTGTCGAAGCGCACGGCGTCGCCCCCGGCCTGGTCGGACGCGCGCGTGACGTAGGCGCGGTACAGGCGCTCGCGCAGCGCGCTGCTGGCGGCGAACTGCATCACCGGCAGGTAGCAGGGCATCTTCAGCGTGAGCTTGTGGCCGTCCTTGCCCTCGGCCTGGGCGGCGGCGCGGGCGGCGTCGATCACGTCCTGCGGCACGCCGGCCAGGTCCTCGGCGCTGGCGTACCAGGCGAAGGCGTCGGTGGCGTCCAGCGCGTTTTCACTGAATTTCTGCTGCAGCTCGGCCAGGCGCTCCTGGATCTGCGCGAAGCGCTCCTTGGCCGCGCCGGCCAGTTCGGCGCCCGAGAGCACGAAGTTGCGCACGGCGTTGCCGTGGGCCTGGCGCTGCTCGGCGTTCAGCGTGGCCGGGTCGATCGCCTTGTACTTGGCGTACAGGCGCTCGTCGGCGCCCAGGCGCGTCCAGAACTCGGTCACGCGCGGCAGCGCGGCGTTGTAGGCGGCGCGCAGCTCGGGCGTGTCGGCCACGCCGTTCAAGTGGCTGACCACGCCCCAGGCGCGGCCCAGCTCCTCGGTGGCGACGTCGAGCACGGCGGCCATGTCGTGCCAGCGGGCCGGGAAGTCCGGCGCGGTCACACGCGCCAGCGCCGCATCCGCGCGCGCGAGCAGGGTATCCATGGCCGGCGCCACGTCGGCGGCGGTGATGCGGTCGAACGCGGTGGCGCCCGTGAAGTCGAGAAGGGGATTGCTCATGGGCTGTCAGATGGCGGCGCGGGGGGGAAGGTTCAAGCGGGCGGCGCGGCTGTTACAGGCGCTCGGCCGCTTCCAGAGTGTTGACCAGCAGCATGGTGATGGTCATCGGGCCGACGCCGCCGGGCACGGGGGTGATCCAGCCCGCAACCTGCTTCACGCCGTCGAAGTCCACGTCGCCGCAGAGCTTGCCCTCGTCGTTGCGGTTCATGCCCACGTCGATCACCACGGCGCCGGGCTTGACCATGCCGGCCGTCAGCACGCCCTGCTTGCCCACGGCGGCGACCACGATGTCGGCCTGGCGCGTCATGGCAGCCAGGTCTGCAGTCCCGCTGTGGCACACGGTGACGGTGGCGTTGGCGGCCAGCAGCATCATGGCCATGGGCTTGCCGACGATGTTGCTGCGGCCGATGACCACGGCGTGCTTGCCACGCAGGTCAGCCATGCCGATCGATTCGAGCATCTTCATGCAGCCGTAGGGCGTGCAGGCCTTGAAGCCCGCCTCGCCCACCATCAGCGCGCCGGCGCTGGCGACGTGAAAGCCGTCCACGTCCTTGGCGGGCGAGATGGCCTCGATGACCTTGTGGCCGTCGATGTGCGCGGGCAGCGGCAGCTGCACCAGGATGCCGTGGATGGAGGGGTCGTTGTTGAGCGCCTCGACGCGGGCGAGCAGCTCGGCCTCGGTCATCGTCGCCTCGTATTTTTCGAGCACCGAGCGCAGGCCCGCTTCCTCGCAGGCCTTGACCTTGTTGCGCACGTAGACCTGGCTGGCCGGGTTGTCGCCGACCAGCACCACGGCCAGGCCGGGGGTGATGCCGCGGGCTTTCAGCGCGGCGGTGCGCTGGGCGACTTGGGTGCGCAGTTGGCGCGAGAGGGCGTTGCCGTCGATGAGTTGGGCTGTCATGGTCGTCGTGCGATCGGAAAATACAAATGAAAAAGCTGCCTTGCGCTTGACTGTCATGCGCAGGCAGCTATTGTTTTGGTAGTTATCAGGCCTTGGCGGTCTGCTGCCCCAGTGCGATCTTGAGCAGGTCGGCGACGGTGTTGGCGCCCAGCTTTTCCATGATGTTGGCGCGGTGCGCCTCCACGGTCTTGATGCTGATGCCCAGGTCGTCGGCGATCTGCTTGTTCAGGCGGCCGGCGACGATGCGCTCCAGTACCTGCGCCTCGCGGCCCGTCAGCTTGGACAGCAGCGCGTCGCGGCTGGCGGCCTGCTGGTGTTCGGCGAAGGACTCGCGGGCGCGTTCGAGCATGCGTTCGACCAGATCCAGCAGCTCGCCTTCGTTGAAGGGTTTCTGGATGAAGTCCAGCGCGCCCTTCTTCATGGTGTTCACGGCCATGGGCACGTCGCCGTGGCCGGTGATGAAGACGATGGGCAGGGGCGACTTGCGCTCGACCAGGCGATCCTGCAGCTCCAGCCCGGTCATGCCGGACATGCGGATGTCCACGATCAGGCAGGCGACTTCGCGCTGGTCGTAGCGCGACAGGAAGGATTCGGCCGAGTCGAAACAGCGCACCCGGTAGTCCTTGCCTTCCAGCAGCCATTGAAGCGAGTCGCGCACGGCCTCGTCGTCGTCGACGACGTAAACCGTGCCTTTTTTCGGGGTCAAACTCATGCGCAGATCCTTGACGGTGAATTTGCTACAAAAAACGTAGTTGCAGAAGCACTACGCCAGCGGCAGCCAGAAGGAAAACCGGCAGCCGATGGCTTCGTCCGCATTGTAGAGGTTCTCGGCCTGCATACGGCCGTGGTGCGATTCCACAATACTACGGCACAGGTTCAAGCCTATGCCCATGCCCTCGCTCTTGGTCGAGAAGAAGGCCTCGAACAGGTGCTCCAGCACCTGCGGCGGCAGGCCTTTGCCGGTGTCCTGGACCGAGAATTCGATACCGTCCTGCCCCTCGAACTGGCGCGGCACCACGCGCAGCTCCACGCTGCGCTGCGCCGGCGGACGGTGCGCCTGGGCGATGGCCTCGGCGCCGTTCTTCATGAGGTTGATCAGCACCTGCTCGATCAGGATGGCGTCGGCCATCACCGGCGGCAGGCGCGCGGCCACGTAGTGCGTCAGGCGCACGTTGTGGCGGCGCAGCTCGATCTCGGCCAACTCCACCGCCTCGCCGACGATGTCGGCCACGTCGGCCAGCTGGCGGTTGGGCTCGCTGCGTTTCACGAAGGCGCGTATGCGCTGGATGATCTGGCCGGCGCGCTGCGCCTGGTGCGCGGTTTTCTGCAGCGCGGGCAGCAGCGTGTCGGGCGTCATCTGGCCGCGCTCGATGCGCGAGATCATGCCGCTGCAGTAGTTGCTGATGGCCGTGAGCGGCTGGTTCAGCTCGTGCGCCACGCTGGACGCCATTTCGCCCATGGTGATCAGGCGGCTGACCGACTGGGCGCGCTCGGCCTGGTGCGCGGCCTGCTCCTCGGCCAGGCGGCGCGGCGTGATGTCGGTGGCGATCACCATCTGGGCCAGGCGCCCGTCCACCCAGTTGAGGTAGCGCGAGCGCACCTCCAGCCACTTGGATAGCTCGGGCAGGTAGATTTCGGCGTGCTCGGCGTGCGAGCGCGTCAGCGGGTCGGTGGGCAGGCCCATCAGCTCGTCCTCGCCGCCCAGGTCGCCCTCGGTGCTGCTGGGCAGCACGCCGGCCTGCGCCACCAGCTGCAGGTGGCCCACGGTCTGCGAGCCGAACCACTGGCGGTACAGCCGGTTGGCGAACAGCAGTTCCTTGCTGCCCAGCGGGGCGACCGAGACCGAGGCGTCCAGCGCCTCCAGCACGATGGTGAAGCGCTCGTGCGAGGCAGTGAGCTGCTCGCGCACGCGGTTGGGCTCGGTGATGTCGGTCATCGACGTCATCCAGCCGGTCTGCTGGCCGTGCGCGTCGATCAGCGGCGAGACGTACAGGCGCGCGTCGAACAGCACCCCGTTCTTGCGCTTGACGCGCACCTGAAAGCCCCCGGGAATGGTCTTGCCCGCCAGCTCGTCGCGCAGCATGGCGTGCAGCTCGTCGTGCCGGCCGTCGGGCCAGTAGCTGTAGGGCGGGGTCTGGCCGACCAGCTCGGCCTCGTTCCAGCCCGTCATCTGGCAGAACGCGGCGTTCACGTAGGTGATGCGGCCTTCCAGGTCGAGCGCGCGCATGCCAGTGAGGATGGAGTTCTCCATCGCGCGGCGGAAGTTGGTCTCCATGGCCAGCGCCTCCTGCGTGCGCATGCGCCGGCGCGTGTGGCGCCAGTTGGCCAGCAGCATCCAGGCCGTCATGATGCTGAGCGTGCCGACCAGCCAGAACAGGCCGCTGCCGACCACGCCGAGCGAGGTGCGGAACGCCTGGCCGCGCAATACCAGGCCGTTGCCCACGGGCGAGACCGGCACCTCGTAGGCGTTGGCCTTGTCGTTCCACGGCACCAGGTCGCTGTGGCGCGGCGCCAGCGGCGTGCCGGCCAGCAATTGGTGGCCGGCGTCCAGCAGCGTGACGGCGTAGCGCGACAGCACCTCGGTGGGCGTGCCGTAGCGCAGCAGGCTGTCGATGGAGTATTCGGCCAGCACCACGCCGGCGAACTTGCCCTGCAGCGACAGCGGCACCTGCAGCTGCAGCATGGGCGCGGTGTCGTCGCTGCTGGCCACGGGCTGCGAGTACATGGGCTGCTGCATGTCCTGCACCAGGCCGTACAGCTGTGCGGCGTCGCCTTGCTTGAGCACCTCGCCGGGCACGCGCAGCTGGCTGCTGGAGACCGTGGGCGCGGCCTGGCTGGCGACCACGCGGCGCATCGCGTCCACCCAGGTGACGGCCTGCAGCTCGGGGTACTGGCTGAGCAGGGTTTCGGCGCGGTTGGCGAAATCCTCGCGCTTGAGTTCCTTGTTGGACAGGTCGCGCGAAATGCGCATGACCTGCTCCTGGCGCTCCAGCAGGCGCAGGCGCAGGCGCTGCTGGGCGTACTCGACGTCGCGCTTGAGGGCCTCTTTCTCGCGTTCGATCTCCTCCGCGCGCAAATACCAGAACGACGCCGCGATGGCCAGCAGGAACAGCATCACCGCCGCCAGCGGCGCCAGCGCGGCAAAGCGATCCTGGCGCATCGGCGGCAGGCTGCGCCACCACGAGCGCCACCAGCGCGCCGGCGTCTTGACTGCGGAAACCGGGGTGGGCGGGGACGGCTGGGTTTGGGGCATGAAGCGAGTTTAAGGGCTTGGCAGGCGCGATTTCACCTATAGAAAAAATGTGCAATTGCAGCAATTTTTCGTAATAAGAAATTAACTTACGCTATTTGAAATGTTGATTTTTTGTGCGAAACTTGCGCCACCATTACGCCAATATGAGCCATTGCTAACCAAGGAGACATGGGCATGTCCGATCCGACCCAAGGTAACGCCACCAGCGACACCGACCAGCAAGAAACCCAAGAGTGGATGAACGCTCTCTCGGCCGTGATAGAGCAGGAAGGGCCGGAGCGCGCCCACTACCTGCTGGAGCAGTTGCTGGAGCACGCCCGCCAGAGCAGCATCGACCTGCCGTTTTCGGCCAACACCGGCTACGTGAACACCATCGAGCCCGAGCAGGAGGCGCGCTGCCCCGGCAACATCGCGATCGAGAAGCGCCTGCGCGCCTACATGCGCTGGAACGCCATGGCCATGGTGGTGCGCGCCAACCGCCTGCACCCGCACGACGGCGGCGACCTGGGCGGGCACATCGGCTCGTTCGCCTCGCTGGCGTCGATGTGGGGCGCGGGCTTCAACCACTTCTGGCACGCCGAGAGCGAAGACCACGGCGGCGACTGCATCTACTTCCAGGGCCACAGCGCGCCCGGCATTTACGCCCGCGCCTATCTTGAGGGCCGCATCAGCGAAGACCAGCTGGAGAACTTCCGCCAGGAAGTGGCCGGCCATGGCCTGTCGAGCTACCCGCACCCCAAGCTGATGCCGGGCTTCTGGCAGTTCCCCACCGTCAGCATGGGCCTGGGCCCGATGATGGCGATCTACCAGGCGCGCTTCCTCAAGTACCTGCACGCGCGCGGCATCGCCAAGACGGACAACCGCAAGGTCTGGGTCTTTCTGGGCGACGGCGAGATGGACGAGCCCGAGAGCAAGGGTGCGATCAGCCTGGCGGCGCGCGAGAACCTGGACAACCTGATCTTCGTCATCAACTGCAACCTGCAGCGCCTGGACGGCCCGGTGCGCGGCAACGGCAAGATCATCCAGGAGCTGGAGGGCGACTTCCGCGGCGCCGGCTGGCACGTCATCAAGCTGCTGTGGGGCAAGGGCTGGGACGAGCTGCTGCGCCGCGACAAGAGCGGCAAGCTCAAACAGGTGATGATGGAGACGCTCGACGGCGACTACCAGACCTACCGCGCGATGGACGGCGCCTACATCCGCAAGCATTTCTTCGGCAAGTACCCCGAGACGCTCAAGCTCGTCGAGCACCTGACCGACGACGAGATCTGGGAGCTGCGCCGCGGCGGCCACGAGCCCGAGAAGGTCTACGCCGCCTTCCACGCGGCCAATGAGCACCAGGGCCAGCCCACGGTGCTGCTCGTCAAGACCGTCAAGGGCTACGGCATGGGCAAGGCCGGCGAGGCCAAGAACACCGTGCACCAGACCAAGAAGCTGGACGACGAGGACATCCGCTACATCCGCGACCGCTTCAACATCCCGATCCCGGACAGCGAGCTCGACAAGCTGCCCTACTACAAGCCGGCCGACGACACGCCGGAGATGAAGTACCTGCACGAGCGCCGCAAGGCCCTGGGCGGCTACCTGCCGCACCGCCGCCAGAAGGCCGACGAGAGCTTCACCGTGCCGTCGCTCGACACCTTCAAGGCCGTCATCGACCCGACGGCCGAGGGCCGCGAGATCTCCACCACGCAGGCCTATGTGCGCTTCCTCACGCAGCTGCTGCGCGACAAGGCGCTGGGCCCGCGCGTGGTGCCCATCCTGGTGGACGAAGCGCGCACCTTCGGCATGGAGGGGCTGTTCCGCCAGATCGGCATCTACAACCCGCTGGGCCAGCAGTACACGCCGGTCGACCGCGACCAGGTCATGTACTACAAGGAGCAGGAAAACGGCCAGATCCTGCAGGAAGGCATCAACGAGGCGGGCGGCATGTGCTCGTGGATCGCGGCGGCCACGTCGTATTCGACGAACAACCGCATCATGATCCCGTTCTACGTCTACTACTCGATGTTCGGCTTCCAGCGCTTTGGCGACTTCGCCTGGGCCGCCGGCGACATGCAGGCGCGCGGCTTCATCCTGGGCGGCACCAGCGGGCGCACCACGCTCAACGGCGAGGGCCTGCAGCACGAGGACGGCCACAGCCACATCCTGTCGGGCGTCATCCCCAACTGCGTCAGCTACGACCCGACCTTCGCGCACGAGGTCGGGGTCATCATGCAGCATGGCTTGAAGCGCATGGTGGAGAAGCAGGAGAACGTCTACTACTACATCACGCTGCTCAACGAAAACTACGCCATGCCAGGCCTGATCCCCGGCACCGAGGAGCAGATCTTGAAGGGCATGTACCTGTGCAACGCCGGCGCCGAGGGCGCGCTGCGCGTGCAGCTGCTGGGCTCGGGCTCGATCCTGCGCGAAAGCCTGGAGGCGCAAAAACTGCTGGCCGCCGAATGGGGCGTGCAGGCCGACGTGTGGAGCTGCACCAGCTTCACCGAGCTGGCCCGCGAAGGCCAGGACTGCGAGCGCTGGAACCTGCTGCACCCGCTGGAGGCCCCGCGCGTGCCGTTTGCCACGCAGCAGCTGGCCGGCCACGCCGGGCCGGTGGTGGCGTCCACCGACTACGTGCGCGCCTTTGCCGAGCAGATCCGCCAGTTCGTGCCGCAAGACCGCTCGTACACCGTGCTGGGCACCGACGGCTTTGGCCGCAGCGACTTCCGCTACCGCCTGCGCGAGCACTTCGAGATCAACCGCCACTACATCGTGGTGGCCGCGCTCAAGGGCCTGGCCGACGCGGGCGCGCTGCCCGCGCAGAAGGTGGTGGACGCCATCGCCAAGTACGGCATCGACGCCGGCAAGATCAACCCCTTGCACGCCTAAGGCGCCGGGAGACACAGACATGGCATTGGTCAACATTCAGGTTCCCGACATCGGCGACTTCGACGAGGTGGGCGTGATCGAGCTGCTCGTCCAGGTGGGCGACACGGTTGCGGCCGAGCAGTCGCTGATCACCGTCGAGTCCGACAAGGCGTCGATGGAAATCCCGTCCAGCCACGCGGGCGTGGTCAAGGCGCTCACCGTCAAGCTGGGCGACAAGGTCAAGCAGGGCAGCGTGATCGCCGAGCTGGAAACGGCGGACGTTGCAGCATCCGGATCAAAACCGGCTCCAGCGCCCGCTGTGAAAGTGCCTAACGCTCCTGAAACCGCAGCGCCTGCGCCCGCAGCCGCAGCGGCCCCCGCCGCGGCCGGCCGTATCGAAGTGCGCGTGCCCGACATCGGTGACTTCAAGGACGTGGCCGTCATCGAACTGCTGGTCAAGGTCGGCGACAGCGTGGCCGTGGAGCAGTCGCTGTTCACCGTCGAGTCCGACAAGGCGTCGATGGAAATCCCGTCGCCCGCCGCCGGCGTGGTCAAGGAGCTGAAGGTACAGCTGGGCGACAAGGTCAACGTCGGCGACTTCGTCGCCGTGCTCGAAGGCGCGGCCCCGGCGGCCGCGCCTGCGGCATCGGCAGCGTCCGCGCCCGTACCGGCTGCGGCGCCTGTCGCCGCAGCGGCAGCGGCAGCGCCTGTCGCCGCCGCCGCGCCCGTGCAGGACGCGCCCGCGCACAACCCCACGGCGGCGCCGTCGGGCCAGCTGCCGCACGCCAGCCCCTCGGTGCGCAAGTTCGCGCGCGAGCTGGGCGTGCCGCTGGCCGAGGTCAAGGGCAGCGGCCCCAAGGGCCGCATCACGCAGGACGACGTGGCCGCGTTCACCAAGCAGGTCATGGCCGGCAGCGTGCAGACCCAGGCGCAGGCGGCCAAGGCGCCCGCTGGCGGCAGCGGCGTGGGCATGGACGTGCTGCCCTGGCCCAAGGTGGACTTTGCCAAGTTCGGCGCCGTCGAGCGCAAGGAGCTGTCGCGCATCAAGAAGATCAGCGGCGCCAACCTGCACCGCAACTGGGTGATGATTCCGCACGTCACTAACAACGACGAGGCCGACATCACCGAGCTGGAAGCCTTCCGCGTTGCCACCAACAAGGAGAACGAGAAGAGCGGCGTGAAGGTGACCATGCTCGCCTTCGTCATCAAGGCCGTGGTCGCGGCCCTGAAGAAGTTCCCCGAGTTCAACGCCAGCCTCGACGGCGACACCCTGGTCTACAAGCAGTACTACCACATCGGCTTCGCGGCCGACACGCCCAACGGCCTGGTGGTGCCCGTGCTCAAGGACGCCGACAAGAAGGGCATCCTGCAAATCAGCGCCGAGATGGGCGAGCTGGCCAAGAAGGCGCGCGACGGCAAGCTTGGCGCGGCCGACATGCAGGGCGGCTGCATGTCGATCAGCTCGCTGGGCGGCATTGGCGGCACGCACTTCACGCCCATCATCAATGCGCCCGAGGTCGCCATCCTGGGCCTGTCCAAGGGCCAGATGAAGCCGGTGTGGGACGGCAAGGCTTTCGTGCCGCGCCTGACGCTGCCGCTGAGCCTGAGCTACGACCACCGCGTGATCGACGGCGCCGCCGCCGCGCGCTTCAACGCATTCCTGGGCCAGGTGCTGGCGGACTACCGCCGCATCCTGCTGTGAAAGGAAAACCGACATGGCAGTGATCGACATCAAGGTGCCCGACATCGGCGACTTCGCCGAAGTGGGCGTGATCGAAGTGCTGGTGAAGCCCGGCGACACCATCCAGGCCGAGCAGAGCCTCATCACCGTGGAGTCCGACAAGGCCTCCATGGAAATTCCATCCAGCCACGCGGGCGTGGTGAAGGAGCTGAAAGTCAAGCTCGGCGACAAGGTGGCCGAGGGCTCGGTGGTGCTGACGCTGGAGGCATCGGCCGCAGCCGCTCCTGAAACAGGAGCTGCCAGCGCTTCCTCCAAGCCGGTTTCAGATACAAAAGCATCTGAAAACAAGGAACAGCAAGCGCAAGCAGCTCCTCAAATCGCAGCAGCCAGCTTTGGCGGCACGGCCGACCTGGAATGCGACGTGCTCGTCCTGGGCGGCGGCCCCGGCGGCTACAGCGCCGCCTTCCGCGCGGCCGACCTGGGGCTGAAGGTCGTCATCGTCGAGCGCTACGCCACCCTGGGCGGCGTGTGCCTGAACGTGGGCTGCATCCCGTCCAAGGCGCTGCTGCACGTGACCGCCGTGATCGACGAAGTGGCCCACCTCGATAAGGCGGGCATCAGCTTCGGCGCGCCGCAGGTCAACGTGGACATGCTGCGCGGCCACAAGGAAAAGGTCATCGGCAAGCTCACCGGCGGCCTGGCCGCCATGGCCAAGATGCGCAAGGTGACCACCGTGCGCGGCGTCGGCAGCTTCGTCGGTGCCAACCACCTGGAGGTGGAGGAAACCACCGGCACCGGCCAGGACAAGACCGGCGGCAAGAAGGTCATCGCCTTCAAGAACGCCATCATCGCGGCCGGCTCGCAGGCCGTGCGCCTGCCCTTCATGCCCGACGATCCGCGCGTGGTGGACTCCACCGGCGCGCTGGCGCTGCAAGGTGTGCCCAAGCGCATGCTGATCCTCGGCGGCGGCATCATCGGCCTGGAAATGGGCACCGTCTATTCCACGCTGGGCGCGCGCCTGGACGTGGTCGAAATGATGGACGGCCTGATGCAGGGCGCCGACCGCGACTTGGTGAAGGTGTGGCAGAAGATGAACGCCCACCGCTTCGACAACATCATGTTGAAGACCAAGACGGTGGGCGCCGAAGCCACGCCCGAGGGCATCAAGGTCACGTTCGCGCCAGCGGAGGAGGGCGGCACCGCCCCCGAGCCGCAGGTGTACGACCTGGTGCTGCAAGCCGTGGGCCGCACGCCCAACGGCAAGAAGATCGCCGCCGAGAAGGCCGGCGTGGCGGTGACGGACCGTGGCTTCATCAACGTCGATATCCAGATGCGCACCAACGTGCCGCACATCTTCGCCATCGGCGACATCGTGGGCCAGCCCATGCTGGCGCACAAGGCGGTGCATGAGGCGCACGTGGCGGCGGAAGTCATCGCCGGTGAACTGCAGGGCGACAAGGCGCTGGCCAGCGCCGCGTTCAACGCCTGCGTGATCCCCAGCGTGGCCTACACCGACCCCGAAGTCGCCTGGGTCGGCCTGACCGAAGACCAGGCCAAGGCCCAGGGCATCAAGGTGAAAAAGGGCCTGTTCCCCTGGACCGCCTCCGGCCGCGCCATCGCCAACGGCCGCGACGAGGGCTATACCAAGCTGCTGTTCGACGATTCCCCCGAGGCGCACGGCCACGGCAAGATCCTCGGCGGCGGCATCGTCGGCACCCACGCGGGCGACATGATCGGCGAGATCGCCCTGGCCATCGAAATGGGCGCGGACGCGGTGGACATCGGCAAGACCATCCACCCGCACCCCACGCTGGGCGAAAGCATCGGCATGGCGGCGGAGATCGCGCACGGCTCCTGCACGGACGTGCCGCCGCAGAAGAAGTAAACGCTACTGAAACCGTAGCTGGCCGCGCACGCTCCGTAAGGGCTGCGCGGCTTTTTGTTCCATGATTGTTCTGCCCCTTCTCATTTTCCCGCTGGTCTTTGGCATGGCGCTCCATCGCCTCTACCAGATACCGCTGGGCTTGCATTCGGGCCAACTGCGGCTCTCGGAGCACCGCCGCCTGCCCTGGAGCGTGGCCGCCGCCGTGGCATACGGTGTTCTGCTGGCCTACACGGTGGCGCTGTGCATTGCCGCCGCCAGAGCGCTGCTGGCGGAGGGCGGCGGGCTGCCGGCGTTCTGGTCCATCGCGGGATATGTGGCGGCTTACCCCGTGGTGTATATCGCGGCGGCTTGGGTCTTCTTTTATGCCTTCCAGCGGCCGGCGCGGCAGGACGGGGCAGCGAAGTCATAAAAGCCGCAGGTGCCGTCACGGCTCCCGGGCACCAGCCAGCCAGTTTTCTATTTTCAAACCCTTGACGCGCTCGAATTCGCGCACGTTGTCACTGACCAGGGTGCAGCCCAGCGCCAGCGCATGGGCTGCGATCATCGTGTCGTAGGGGCCAATGGGTTGCCCCTGTCTTTCCAATTCGGCGCGCAGGATGCCGCATTGACACGTGGCCGCCAGGTCGAACGGATGAACGGCGAAGTTGCGGGTGATGGCCGCGAAAACCTGCCGGTTGGTTTTCTGGCGCGTGCTTTTGGCGATGCCGTATTCGATTTCCGCCAGCACCACGGACGATAGAACGATGGCGTTGCTGTCCATGCGCTCCAGCCGTGGGAGCAGCGCGGGGTGGCGCTTGCTGATGGCGATCAGGATGTTGGTGTCGAGAAGCCAAGCCATGGCGCAGGCCGTCAGTCGATGCGCACGTCGTCGGGCGCGATGCCGGGCTCGCTGATCGCGCCAAGCTCCAGCCCGCCCAGCGCCCAGGCCTGCTGCAAGGCTTCAGCCGCCGAGCGTTGGCTGGGGCGCTCCGGCACCAGCCGGGCGATGGGCTTGCCGCGCCGGGCGATGACGATTTCTTCCCCCGCTTCCACCTGTTCCAGGAGCATGGACAGGTGGGCCTTGGCGTGGGCGATTTGGACTTGTTGCATGGCACACCTCCTTGATGACCAAGTTGGTCAGATTGAAAAGAATGGTACTGGATGGCATCCCCACAATGCAAGGTGCGTCATTTGAAATGCGCCATTCCGATGGATAATTGCGCCAATCCATTTCAAACAATGCGCCATGACCACGCCTCGCTTGCACGAATCATCGCCGGATACCTTGCTGAGAATCATGCAGGGCTTTGGTATCCAAGGCGCCTCGGTGGCGCAATTATTGGCGCAATTACCCGGCATTCCACGCCGCACGGCCCAGCGCTGGCTGGCGCAATGCGTGCAAGCCGGGCAGGCGCATGCCGTGGGGGCCGGGCGGGGGCGGCGCTATGTGGCCGTGCCGCCGCAGCACTACCCGTTGCCGTTGCCGTCGCCGCTGGCGCTGCACCGCGTGCGCGAAAGCAGCCCGCCCGCGGCCTGGAAGGGTGACGAGTTGCCCGATGGCCTGGCCCTGTCGCCCGAAGGGCGCGAGGTCTGGGCCTACGTCAGCCAGCCGCTCACGGCCCGCACGCCAGTGGGCTATCAGCGCGAGTGGATCGACGGCTACGTGCCGGGGCGCACGTTCTACCTGCCCGAGCCCGTGCGGCGCCAGTTGCACGCCATGGGCCGCACGCCCGCCGAGCAGGCGGCGGCGGGCACGTACAGCCGGGCCATTCTCGACCGGCTGCTGATCGACCTTTCCTGGGCATCGAGCCACCTGGAGGGCAACACCTATTCGCGCCTGGACACGCGCGAGCTGATCCGCCATGGCACGGCGGCCGAGGGCAAGGCGCGTGTCGAGACGCAGATGATCCTGAACCACAAGGCCGCCATCGAGCTGCTGGTGGACGCGTCCGCGCAGCCCGGCCCGCCATCCAGCCTTTTCAGCCGCTACCTGCTGATGAACCTGCACGCCACGCTGGCGGAGAACCTGCTGCCCAACCCTGCCGACGAGGGCCGCCTGCGCCAGCACGCGGTGGACATCGGCCAGAGCGTGTTCCGCCCGCTCGACGCGCCGCAGGTGCTCGATGAACTGGTCGATGTACTCATCGCCAAGGCCAATGCCATCGCCGACCCGTTCGAGCAGGCGTTCTTCCTGATGGTGCACGTGCCGTACTTGCAGCCGTTCGCCGACGTGAACAAGCGCACCTCGCGCCTGGCGGCGAACCTGCCGCTGTTCCACGCCAACCTGTGCCCGCTGACTTTCGTGGACGTGCCGCCCGGCGTTTACGCGCGCGCCATGTTGGGCGTGTACGAGATGGGCCGCGTGGAGCTGCTGCGCGACCTGCTGGTCTGGGCCTACGAGCGCAGCACGGCGGAATACGTCGCCATCCGCCAGACCCTGGCCGAGCCCGACCCGCTGCGCCTGGCATGGCGCCAGCTCATCAAGGATGTGGTGCACGCCGTCGTCACCCAGCCCGGCGCCGACGCCGTGGGCCTGGTGGAGCAGGCCGTGGCCGCACGGGTGCCGGACGAGGCCGAGCGCGCCGCCGTGCAGGCTCTCATCCTGGACGAACTGCGCCGCCTGCACGAAGGGGTGCTGGCCCGCTACGGCCTGCGGCCCGGCCAGTGGCGGGCGTGGGTGGCAGGCGTATCAGCCCCCTGACGTGTCCCGTGCCAGCGCCAGCGCGTAGTTGTCGGTCATGCCGCCGATGAAGTCGAGCACTTCAAGGAAGGAGCGGTATTTGCCGCCGTCTGTGCGCGGTGGCCGATCCAGCAGCTTCAGGATTCTTTTCTGCCGCTCGCTCAAGCCTTGCTGGCGATACAAGCCATCGACTGCGGGAATGAACAGATCCAGCAGATGGTGCAGACAGGGGTAGGCTCCGATCTCTTGCTTGAGCTTGCCTGGGTGGGTGTAGATGCGTTCGCGGGCCAGCGCCTTGGAGGCTTGCAGCGACACGGCGCAGCGGGCGCTGGAGTCCTGGAAGAAGTCCGGGTGCCCGTAGGCGCCCGCCATGATCGCGCCGTGGTGCTTCATGAATTCCTGGCTCGCATGATCCACGCAGTCGCCGATGAATTTGCTGCGCAGCGTCGCGCAGCGCTGCCGGGGGTCGGTGACATGGGGGCTCAGCTGGTATTCCGCGAACCGCGCCTCGAACTCGCCCGCCGAGAGGATGCCCATCTCCACCGCATCCTCCAGATCCAGCACCGAGTAGCAGATGTCATCCGCCGACTCCATCAGATACGACAGCGGATGCCGGCCCCAGCGGCTGCCCGGCTGCTGCTCCGGCAGGCCCAGTTCCCGCGCCACGGCCTGGAAGTAGGGCAGCTCGGACTGGTAGATGTTGAACTTGCCCTTGGGGCCGGATTGATCCGAAGTCCACGGGTACTTCAGCAGGGCCCCGATGCTGGCGCAGGAGAGGCGCATACCGCCCAGGCCGGTGTACATCTCGGTCGTGCAGACGATGCGCAGCGCGTGGGCGTTGCCCTCGTAGGTCTGCAAATCCCGGGCTTCGGCGGCGGCCAGGCCCTCCAGGTAGCGCTGGTTGCCGGGGTGGGCGAACCATTCGCGCAGCGCGTCCTCCCCGGTGTGGCCGAAGGGCGGATTGCCGATGTCGTGCGCCAGGCAGGCCACCTGCACGATGGCCCCGATGTCGTAGGGCGTGAACGGCTCGGGCAACTGACGAGCGGCCTTCAGCGCCTCGCCCACCTTGATGCCGATGCTGCGGCCCACGGCGGCCACCTCCACGCTGTGCGTCAGCCGGTTGTGGATGTGGTCGTTCTGCGCCAGCGGGTGCACCTGGGTCTTGCGGCCCAGCCGGCGGAAGGCGCGCGAGAACACGACCCGGTCGTGGTCCTGCTGGTATTCGGTGCGAGTCTGGTTAGCGCCCTGGTTGGACGACTGGTACTCGCGAATTTCCCCGTCCTCGACTTTGAATTTCCTGGTGGACAGGAGACGGTTCCATTCCATGCGGTTTCCTGGCGGTTGGCGGTGGGGGGATTGTAGAAGCAAGCCGCCCATTGTGTTTCATAATTGATAGCTGCTAGCGCTTCATGGACAAGCGCTGGATGCCAAAAACACTATAAAACCATGCACGCCCTGCTCGACGCCATCGCCGCCATGCCCCGCCCCACCGATGCCTGCCGCATTTTCCATGGCCGCGGCGGCCTGCACCCGGGGTGCGAGCAGTGGACGCTGGACGCCTACCCGCCCGTCTGGGTGCTCACCAGCTTCGCCCCGGCAGGCGAGCAGGAGCTTGTCGTCCTGGGTGCGGCGCTGCGGGCGCGCTGGGCGCAGATCGCCCCGGGCGAGCCGCTGAACTGGGTATTCCAGTGCCGCCAGGGGCCGGGCAGCGAAACCCGCTTGATGGCGGGCAGCGTGCCCGAGCCGCATGTGGTGGGCGAAGGCGGGGCGCGCTTTCACGTGCACGTGCTGCGGGGACAGAACCACGGCCTGTTCCTCGACATGGCCGAAGGGCGGCGCTGGGTGCGCGCGCACATGGCCGCCCGCCCCGGTGCCAAGGTGCTCAACCTGTTCGCCTACACCTGCGCCTTCTCGGTCGCGGCGCTGCAGGGCGGGGCAGCGCAGGTGGTCAACATCGACATGGCGCGCGGCGCGCTCGCCACCGGCCAGCAGAACCACCGGCTGAATGGGCTGGGCGCGGGCGCCAGCTTCCTGGCGCACGACATCTTCAGCTCGTGGGGCAAGATCACGCGCGGCGGCCCGTACGGCCTGGTGATCGCCGACCCGCCCAGCTACCAGAAGGGCAGCTTCGTCGCCGCCAAGGACTACGCCCGCCTGGCGCGCCGCCTGCCGGACCTGCTGGCGTCCGGCGGCCATGCGCTGCTGTGCCTGAACGCGCCGGAACTGGGCACGGCGTTCCTGCAAGACCTGGTGCGGGAGCTGGCGCCGCAGCTCGTCTTCGCCGGGCGCGTCGCCAATCCGCCCGCGTTCGCGGATGCGAACCCGGAGCGGGCGCTCAAGGTGCTAGCCTACCGCGCGCCAGGCTGAACATCGCCGTCGTTGCCACCGCCGCTGTCATGCGCGTGCAGGCCCAGCGCCAGCCCGCCCGAGGCACCGCCCGCACCGGCAGCGCCTGCGCCGCCACCACTACCTCGGCCGCCGCCGGCATTGCCCGCGCCTCGCTCCGCTGCGCCGCCGCGTTTGCCCGCGCCGCCGCCCGCCGTGGGGCGCAGCGGCCCTTGCGCGGGAATGTCCAGCGCGGCCGGGATCGGTTCCAGGTCGAGCGCCGCACGGATGAACTGGCGCAGCGACACCACGAGCGGCCCGGTCTCGATGCGCTGTCCGGCCACCATGTCCCGCGCCGCCTGCGCAGCCAGGCGCACCTGCTCCTCGGTGCCGAGCAGGATCACGTCGGACAGCGCCGCCTCCACCGCGTCGCGGATGCGGCGCTGGCGCTCGGAGGCGCCGGCCTCGTCCTTCAGGTGCGCGGGGCTGACCGCCAGGCGGCCGGTGAACGATCCGCCCAGCGTCTTGTAGGCAGCGATCAGGGTCTTGAGGCGCTCGTTGATCTGGCGGTTCTCGCGCTCGCGGCGGCGCTGCATGGTCTGCATGAAGAGCAGCCGCACGCCCACCATGAGCAGCGTGGCGGCCAGCAGCCCCAGTACCGTGGACAGCAGGGCGGGCCAGGAGCTGAAGTCGAGGGTGCTGCGCATGCCTAGGCCCTGTCCGTCTGGCAATGGGATCTGGCGCCGGGACGGCGTCTACGCGGCACGCTGGCCGGTCTGGATCATCTTCATGGCCGAGCCGATCAGCGCCGACACCTCGGTCATGTTGCTGGGTACGATCAGCGTGGTGGTCGCATCCGTGGCGACCTTGCTGTAGGCCTCGACGGCTTTTTCCGCCACCTTGAGCTGCACCGCCTGCTCGCCGCCGGGCTGGCGGATGGCGGCGGCCACGCGCTCGATGGCCTGGGCCGTGGCGTCGGCCACGGCGGTGATGGCAGCGGCCTCGCCCTGGGCGAGGTTGATCTGCGCCTGCTTCTCGCCCTCGGACTTGGCGATGAAGGCCTGGCGCGCGCCCTCGGCCAGGTTGATCTGCTCCTGGCGCTTGCCCTCGGAAGTGGCGATCACGGCGCGCTTCTCACGCTCGGCGGTGATCTGCGCCTGCATGGCGCGCAGGATTTCGGCGGGAGGCGTCAGATCCTTGATCTCGTAGCGCAGCACCTTCACGCCCCAGTTGAGCGCGGCTTCGTCGATGGCCTCGACGACCTTGGCGTTGATCATGTCGCGCTCCTCGAAGGTCTTGTCCAGCTCCAGCCGGCCGATCACGCTGCGCAGCGAGGTCTGCGCCAGCTGCGTGATGGCCACCACGTAGTTGGACGAGCCGTAGCTGGCGCGCATCGGGTCGGTGACCTGGAAGTACAGGATGCCGTCCACCTGCAGCTGCGTGTTGTCGCGCGTGATGCAGACCTGGCTGGGCACGTCCAGCGGGATTTCCTTGAGGATGTGCCGGTAGGCGATGCGATCGACGAAGGGGATGATGAACTTCAGCCCCGGAGTCAGCGTGCCGGCGTACTTGCCCAGGCGCTCCTTCACCCAGGCGTGCTGTTGCGGCACGATCTTGACGCCGCGTGCGATGAAGATCACGGCGATGACGAAGATGACGATGGCGATTTCCATGGTGTTGGGCCTTTGCGGGTTGGATAGGGGAAAAAACTGGCTATAGCGGCTCGACCAGCAGGCGGTTGCCCTGCAGCTCGGCGACCCGGTGCGGCCCGCTGACCGGGGCGGTGCCGGGGCGGCGGATGGCTGTCCAGCTGGCGCCGCGGTACTTGACGCTGGCCGTGCCGTCGGGCTGCCAGGCGTCCACCTGCACCGTCTCGCCGATATCGAGGTTGATGTTGCGGTCGGCCTGGGCGGGCGGATCCTTGGGGTCGTGGCGGCGCTTGAAGTACGCGCCCAGCACGGTGGCCGCCCCGACCACGGCGCTGACCATCACCTGCGCCGCGCTGCCCAGGCCGGCGTGCGCCGCCAGGGCGCCGGCGGCCAGGCCCACGGCCAGCATCAGCAGGTAGAAGGTGCCGGTCAGCAGTTCGGCCAGCACGGCGATGCCGGCCATGAGCCACCAGAGGGTGGGGGCGTCCAGGTGCATGGCGATGACTCCCTTCGTGTGTTGGTGTGTTGTATTGGACACCATGGATTCTGGGCGAAATATCGCCCCCTTCCTAGGGTATGCGCGCATATTCCTTACACTTCGCGCCTGTTTCGTTTTTTGACCCTGTTGCCGGAGGCAGCGCATGAAATTCCGCTTTCCCATCGTCATCATCGACGAGGACTACCGTTCCGAGAACACCTCCGGCCTGGGCATTCGCGCGCTGGCGCACGCCATCGAGGCCGAGGGCTTCGAGGTGCTGGGCGTGACCAGCTACGGCGACCTGAGCCAGTTTGCCCAGCAGCAAAGCCGCGCCAGCGCGTTCATCCTGTCGATCGACGACGAGGAATTCACGCTGGGCGCCGGGCAGGACCCGATCGTCCACAGCCTGCGCACCTTCATCGGCGAAGTGCGGCGCAAGAACGCCGACGTGCCCATCTACGTGCACGGCGAGACCAAGACCGCGCGCCACCTGCCCAACGACATCCTGCGCGAGCTGCACGGCTTCATCCACATGTTCGAGGACACGCCCGAGTTCGTGGCGCGCCACATCATCCGCGAGGCCAAGAGCTACCTGGAGGGCGTGCAGCCGCCGTTCTTCAAGGCGCTGCTGGACTACGCCGAGGACGGCTCGTACAGCTGGCACTGCCCCGGCCACTCGGGCGGCGTGGCGTTCTTGAAGAGCCCGGTGGGCCAGATGTACCACCAGTTCTACGGCGAGAACATGCTGCGCGCCGACGTGTGCAACGCCGTGGAGGAACTGGGCCAGCTGCTGGACCACGACGGCGCTATCGGCGAATCGGAGCGCAACGCCGCGCGCATCTTCAACGCCGACCACTGCTTCTTCGTCACCAACGGCACCAGTACCAGCAACAAGATGGTCTGGCACCACACCGTGGCGCCGGGCGACGTGGTGGTGGTGGACCGCAACTGCCACAAGTCCATCCTGCACTCCATCATCATGACCGGGGCCATCCCGGTGTTCCTGAAGCCGACGCGCAACCACTTCGGCATCATCGGGCCGATTCCGCAAAGCGAGTTCGAGCCCAAGGCCATCGAGGCCAAGATCCGCGCCAACCCGCTGCTCAAGGGCGTGGACGCGAAAAAGGTCAGGCCGCGCGTGCTCACGCTCACGCAATCGACCTACGACGGCGTGCTGTACAACACCGAAACCATCAAGGGCATGCTCGACGGCTACGTGGACAACCTGCACTTCGACGAGGCCTGGCTGCCGCACGCGGCCTTCCACCCGTTCTACGGTAGCTACCACGCCATGGGCAAGAAGCGCGCGCGGCCGCAGCATTCGGTGGTGTACGCCACGCAGTCCATCCACAAGCTGCTGGCCGGCATCAGCCAGGCCAGCCACGTGCTGGTGCAGGACTCGCAGACGCAAAAGCTCGACCGCCACCTGTTCAACGAGGCGTACCTGATGCACACCAGCACCAGCCCGCAGTACAGCATCATCGCCAGCTGCGACGTGGCCGCCGCGATGATGGAGCCGCCCGGCGGCACCGCGCTGGTCGAAGAAAGCCTGCTCGAAGCGCTGGACTTCCGCCGCGCCATGCGCCAGGTGGAGGAGCAGTTCGGCAACCAGGACTGGTGGTTCAAGGTCTGGGGGCCGCAGGAGCTGGTGGACGAAGGCCTGGGCACGGCCGAGAGCTGGATCTTCCGCAACAAGGGCAGGAAGAAGAACGGCGCCGCCAAGTGGCACGGCTTTGGCGACCTGGCCGACGGCTTCAACATGCTCGACCCGATCAAGTCGACCATCGTCACGCCCGGCCTGAACCTGGACGGCAAGTTCGACCAGACCGGCATTCCCGCCAGCATCGTCACCAAGTACCTGGCCGAGCACGGCGTGGTGGTCGAGAAGACCGGGCTGTACAGCTTCTTCATCATGTTCACCATCGGCATCACCAAGGGCCGCTGGAACACGCTGCTGGCCGCGCTGCAGCAGTTCAAGGACGACTACGAGAAGAACCAGCCGATGTGGCGCATCCTTCCCGAGTTCTGCCAGCAGCACAAGCGCTACGAGCGCATGGGCCTGCGCGACCTGTGCCAGCACGTGCACCAGCTCTACGCCAAGTACGACATCGCGCGCCTGACGACCGAGATGTACCTGTCCGACCTGACCCCGGCGATGAAGCCCAGCGACGCCTTCGCGCGCATCGCGCACCGCAAGACCGAGCGCGTGGAGATCGACCACCTGGAAGGGCGCATCACCACCAGCCTGATCACGCCGTACCCGCCGGGCATTCCGCTGCTGATCCCGGGCGAGGTGTTCAACAAGAAGATCGTCGATTACCTGAAGTTCGCCCGCGAATTCGCCAAGCTGTGCCCCGGCTTCGAGACCGACATCCACGGCCTGGTGGAGCAGGAGGACGCGGACGGCGTGGTGCGCTACTACGCCGACTGCGTCGAGCAGGGGCGGTAGGCGCGGCGCCGCCCGGTGGCGTGGTATTGCAAAAATATAGCTGGTTGCGCTTGTTGTACGGTAATTTCAGGTATATAAATATCTGAAATCGTTATGTACGAAGCGCAAACAGCTATCATTAAATTTGCCGGCGTGGCTGCTTCGCCCCCTGGAGCGGGCGGGGGCGGCAAAAGGTAAACCCGGCATTCGCTCCCACCGGTTTCGACGTACAAACGGTGCTGCCGAAGAACGTATGTCGCAACCATGAAAGAGCGCGCATGACCGGATCTCACATAGGACTGATAGGCGCCGGGCTGATGGGGCAGGGCATCGCCCTGAACCTGGCGCGCAAGGGCTGGCGGCTGACGGTGCTCGACCACCCGGGCAACCAGCCGCTGGACGAGCTGCGCGGCCTGGGCGTGGATCTGGCAGAGACCGCCACCGACCTGGCCGCCCAGGTGCAGGTGCTGCTGCTGTGCGTGACCGGCTCGCTGCAGGTCGAGTCCGTGCTGCTGGGCAGCCAGGGCGCGCTGGCCGCGCTGCGCCCGGGCGCCGTCGTGATCGATTGCTCCACGTCGATCCCGGCGTCCACGCAGGCCGTGGCCCAGGCGGTGCAGGCGGCCGGCGGGCGCTTTCTGGACGCCCCCATGACACGCACCCCCAAGGAGGCGCGCGAAGGCCGCCTGAACCTGCTGGTGGGGGGCGACGCGCAGCTGCTGCAGGAATGCCTGCCGCTGCTGCAGTGCTTTGCCGAGAACATCACCCACGTGGGGCCGGTGGGCAGCGGGCACCGCATGAAGCTGCTGCACAACTACGTCTCGCTGGGCAGCGTCGCGCTGCTGGCCGAGGCCGCCGCCTGCGCGCTGGACGCGGGCCTGCAGCCGCAGGTGTTCGTCGACGTGCTGGCCCAGGGCGGGGGCGCCGGCGTGGCGCTGGATCGGCTCGCACCCTATTTGCTGGAGGGCGACCCGTCGGCGCTGCGCTTTGCCATGGCCAATGCGTTCAAGGACATGGGCTACTACAGCACGATGGCGCAGGACGGCCAGGCCGCGCGCGGCATCGCCCAGGCCGTGTACGACAGCTACGCCATCGGCGTGGCCAAGGGCGGCGGGCAGGCGCTGGTGCCCGAGCTGGCGGCGCTGCTGCGCACCGGGCGCAAGAGGTGAGGGCGTGCGCTCAGAACGCGAACGCGCGCTCGAGGTGGGTCAGCGAGCGGCGTCTTCCGCGTTGGCCGCTGCGGCGGCAGGCGCCGAGCCGGCCGCATCGTCGTCCGTGCTGACGCGGCGCGCGCCGTTGAAGCGCCGCTTCCAGTACGCGGCCTGCATGTCCTCGATGCGCACCCGCTCGCCCGTGCGCGGGGAATGAATGAACTTGCCGTCGCCCAGGTAGATGCCCACGTGGCTGAAGGCGCGCCGCATGGTGTTGAAGAACACCAGGTCGCCGGGTTGCAGATCGTTCTTGTCGATGACCTCGGTGGCCTGGGCCTGGTCCTTGGCGCGGCGCGGCAGCACCAGGCCCATGGCGCGCTCGTAGGCGGTTCGCACCAGGCCGCTGCAGTCAAAGCCCCGCTCGGCGCTGCTGCCGCCGCGGCGGTAGGGCACGCCGACGAAGCCCATGGCGATCGAGACCAGCTCCTGCGTCCTGTCGGTGACGTCCTGGCGCGCTTCCCGCAGCTGCTCCGCCAGGCCGTGGGGGGTGCCGGAAGCGGCCACCTCCACGGCGGGGGCGGCATGGACGTTGGCGCAAACCAAGAGCAGTAGGCATAACCAGCGGAACATGGGGCGCGAGGGTACCACGGATGCGGGGGCCGCCAGCACGCTCCAATGCGACAATGGCCCGCTCGATAGCTCTCCCGTTGCCCTCTGCCATGCTGCTTGACGCCTCCCAATCCCAACTCGTCCTGGTGGATTACCAGGAACGCCTGATGCCCGCCATCTTCGACGGCCCGGCCGTCCTGGCGAACGCGCTGCGCCTGGCGCGGGTCGCCCAGCTGGTGCAAGTGCCTGTCTGGGGCACGGAGCAGAATCCCTCCCGCCTGGGCGGCAATGATGCCGCGCTGCGCGCGCTGTGCCAGCGCACCCTGGCCAAGATGCAGTTCAGCGCCGTGGAGGAGGGCCTGGGCGAATGGCTGCGCCCAGCGCCCAAGCCCCAGGGCGGCAACGCGCGCAGCCTGCCCAAACACCTGCAGAAACCGGCCCAGCCGGCCCAGGAGCGCCCCAGTATCGTGATTGCCGGCTGCGAAGCCCATGTGTGCCTGCTGCAGACGGCGCTGGAGCTGCTGGAGGATGAATTCGAGGTCTGGGTCGTGACCGACGCCTGCAGCTCGCGCACCGAGCGCAACCGCGACGCCGCCTTCGACCGCCTGGCGGGCGCCGGCGCCGAGCTGGTGACGGCCGAGATGGTGGCCTTCGAATGGCTGCGCGGCTGCGAACACCCGGCGTTCAAGGACATGCTGGCCTTGGTCAAATGAAGGGGGCGGGCGTAGCATGCGGTCACGCAGCAGCGTGAACACGCTCTGAAAGTGCCGCGCCCTGGCACTCTGGTTGTCAGCTTCCAGAAAGAAGCGCATCAATAATTATGAATTTTGAATGACCGCATACTTCCAGATTCATTAGTCCAGGAGACAGCACCATGGCTGCAGAGCAAGTCGATTACGCCGCTTTCTACCGTCGCTCCATCGAGGATCGCGATGCTTTCTGGGCCGAGCAGGCCCGCCTGATCGACTGGCACGCGCCGCACCGCACGGTTTGCGAGTACGACAACCCGCCGTTCGCCCGGTGGTTCGCCGGCGGCACGACCAATCTGTGCCACAACGCCATCGACCGGCACCTGGCCGAGCGCGCCAGCCAGAACGCCCTGGTCGCCATCTCCAGCGAGACCGGCACCGAGCGCGCCTACACCTATGCCGAGCTGCACGCCGAGGTGCAGCGCATGGCCGCATCCCTGCAGGCGCTGGGCGTGGTAGCCGGCGACCGGGTGGTGATCTACATGCCGATGATTGCCGAGGCGGCCTTTGCCATGCTGGCCTGCGCGCGCATCGGCGCCATCCACTCGGTGGTGTTCGGCGGCTTTGCCGCGTCGTCTCTGGCATCGCGCATCGAGGACGCCGAGCCGCGCGTCATCGTCAGCAGCGACGCGGGCTCGCGCGGGGGCAAGGTGGTGGCGTACAAGCCCCTGCTGGACGAGGCGCTGGAGCTGTCGGCCTACAAGCCCGAGGCGGTGCTGCTGGTCGACCGCGGCCTGGCGCAGGCCAACATGCGCGCCGGGCGCGACCACGACTGGGCCAGCCTGCGCCAGCAGCACCTGAACGCGCAGGTGCCCTGCGCCTGGGTGGAGTCCACGCAGCCCAGCTACACCCTGTACACCAGCGGCACCACGGGCCGGCCCAAGGGCGTGCAGCGCGACACCGGCGGCTACGCCGTCGCGCTGGCGGCCAGCATGCGCCATATCTTTCAGGCCAGCGCTGGCGACACCTACTTCTGCACCAGCGATATTGGCTGGGTGGTGGGCCACAGTTACATCATCTACGGCCCGCTCATCGCCGGCATGACAACCATCATGTACGAGGGCCTGCCGATCCGCCCGGACGCCGGCGTGTGGTGGAGCATCGTCGAGAAGTACCGCGTCACGCACATGTTCTCGGCCCCCACGGCGATCCGCGTACTCAAGAAGCAGGATCCGGCCTACCTGAAAAAATACGACATCTCCAGCCTGCGCACGCTGTGGCTGGCCGGCGAGCCGCTGGACGAGCCCACGGCCGCCTGGATCAGCGGCGAGCTGAACATTCCCATCATCGACAACTACTGGCAGACCGAGACCGGCTGGCCCATCCTCACGCTGTGCAACGGCGTGCATCAGCAGGCGTCGCGCTTCGGCAGCCCGGGCAAGGCGGTGTACGGCTACAACGTCAAGCTGATCGACGAGTCCACCGGACAGGAGCTGACACAGCCCAACCAGAAGGGGGTGCTGGCCATCGAGGGGCCGCTGCCCCCCGGCTGTCTGCAGACCGTGTGGCGCGACGACGAGCGCTTTATCAACACCTATTGGAAGAGCATTCCCGGGCGCCTGATCTACAGCACCTTCGATTGGGGCATACGCGACGTGGATGGCTACTACTTCATCCTGGGGCGCACCGATGACGTCATCAATGTGGCGGGCCACCGCCTGGGCACGCGCGAAATCGAGGAATGCATCGCGGGCCACGCCAACATCGCCGAGGTGGCCGTGGTCGGCGTGGCCGATAACCTGAAGGGGCAGGTGGCCATGGCGTTCGCCGTGGCGCGCGACACATCGGGCCTGGCGGACGACGCCGCCCGCCGCCAGCTCGAAGCCGACGTGATGAAGCGCGTGGACGCACATCTGGGCGCGGTGGCGCGGCCGGCGCGCGTGGTGTTTGTCACCCTGTTGCCCAAGACGCGCAGCGGCAAGGTGCTGCGCCGCGCGCTGCAGGCAGTGGCCGAGCGGCGCGATCCGGGCGACCTGACCACGATGGAAGATCCGTCGGCGCTGCAGCAGGCCAAGGATTTGCTCGGGTAACGCTGCCGCCGCGTGCCGCTGCTGCCCCGCGCATGCGGTGCATCAAGGCCCGGCGAGGGTGGAGGCATCCCGGCTGCGCTCGCCCCGCCACGAGGGCGGCGCCCGCCAGGCGCTGATCCATGCCGGCAATTGCTGCACCGGCATGGCCGGGGCCACGCCGTGGCCTTGCGCCAGGGTGCAGCCCATGTCCAGCAGCATCAGGCCCTGGGCCTCGGTTTCCACGCCTTCGGCTACCACGGTGTAGCCCAGCGAACGCGCCAGGCCGATCACGCCCAGCACGATGGCGCGGTCGCCCGCGTCGTGCGCCATGCCGCCGACGAAGCTGCGGTCAAGCTTGATGTCGTCCACCGGCAGGCGCCGCAGATGGGTCAGTGACGAGTAGCCCGTGCCGAAATCGTCCAGCGCAATGCCTATGCCCAGCGCGCGCAGCCGGCCCAGCTCCTGCGCCACATGGTCGATGTCGTGCAGGGCGGCGCTTTCGGTCAGCTCCAGCTGCAGCAGGTGCGCCGGAATGTCCGGGCGCTGCGCCAGGCGCGAGGCCACCCAGTCGGCAAAGCCGGGGCGGTGCAGTTGGTCGGGCGCTACGTTGATGCTGATGGGCAGGCGCACCCCCTCCAAACGCAGCGCGCCTATCATGGTCAGAGCCTGATCCACCACCCATTCGCCCATGAAGGCCTGCAGCTGCGCGTTGCCGTGCAGCAGGTGCAGGAACTGCCCGGGCAGCAGCAGGCCGCGTTCAGGGTGGCGCCAGCGCACCAGCGCCTCGGCCCCTATCGCGGCGCCAAGGCGCATGTCCACCTTGGGCTGCAGGTGCAGGGTCAGCTCGCCGCGCTCGAACGCCAGCAACAGGCGCTCGCTTTGCGTGCGCAGCGTCTGGTGGGCGCGCTCCTGGTGCGCGTCGAAAGCGTACAGGCAGTTACGCCCGGCCTGCTTGGCGGCGTACATCGCCTGGTCGGCGTGGCGCAGCAGGGTGTCGGCATCGGCGTCGTCCTGCGGGTACAGCGTGTAGCCGACGCTGGCCGTCACCACGACGGTTTCGCCGTCGATGGCGTAGGGCGCGCCAATCTGGCGCGTCAGGGTGCGCAGCCGCTCTTCACAACCCTCGCCGGGGATCAGGTTGGGCAGCAGCAGCACGAATTCGTCGCCGCCCAGCCGGGCGATGCAGTCGTCGGCGCGCAGGGCATTGCGCAGGCGCTGCGCGACCATGACCAGAAGGCGGTCGCCGCTGGCGTGCCCGAGGCGGTCGTTGACCGGCTTGAATCCGTCCAGGTCGAGGTAGGCCACACCCAGTTGTAGGCCCTGCGCCTGGCAGTGCTCCATACCCTGGCGCAGCCGCTGCTGCAGCAGTATCCGGTTGGGCAGCTCGGTCAGGGCGTCGTAATGGGCCATGCGTTCGAGTTCGCGCGCGTGGGTGTGCTGGCTGGTGATGTCCAGCGTCATCCCGACCATGCGCGCGGGGTGGCCTTGCGCGTCGTAGGCAACAATGCGCCCCAGGTGGCGCAGCCAGCGTTCGTCGCCGTCTGCTCGCTGGATCTTCTGGGGAATGTCGAACGGTGTGTTTGGGGCCTGCTGGTGGCGCTGCAGTTCCTGGCGGGCCTTGGCGATGTCGTCGGTGTTCAGCCCCAGCGTCCAGCGGATGGTCTGCGGCTTGCCGCGTCCGCCTGCGGCCAGGCCGATCATCTCGCACCAGCGCGCGTCGCCGGCGATCATGCCGCTGACCAAGTCCCAGTCCCAGGTGCCCAGGGAGGCTGCGGCAATCGTCAGCGACAGCAATTCCTCGCGCTCGCGTATCTGCTGCGCGGCCTCTTGGCGTTCGGTAATGTCGTGCACGGTGAACAGCCAGCAGGACTCGCCGTGGATGTCGATGGAGATCATCGACTGCAGCACCGTGCGCATGGCGCCGTGGCGGGTGCGCAGCTGGATTTCGTACTCGTCCAGCCGGCCCAGGCGTGCGGCCTCCTGCACCGCGCCGGCGCGCGCCTGCGGGGTGTAGATGCCCAGATCCACCACGTTGTGCCCCAGGGCCTCGGCCCGGCTGTAGCCGGTGAGCCGCTCCCATGCGGGGTTCACGTCGATATAGGCGCCGTCGCTGCGCCGAGTGAAGCCCAGGGGAAAGGGCAGCGCCTGGAACATACGCATCAGCCGCTCCTCGGACAGGCGCAGCTCCTGCGTGGCGCGGTACTGGGCATCGATGTCCTGCAGCACGCCGCGCATACGCACCACCCGGCCCGCCTCGACGATGGGCTCGCCGCTGGCGCGCACCCATACCTGGCGTCCGTCGGCGCGCTGTATCTCAAGCTCCAGGCTCCAGGGCTGGTGCGACTCCAGGCTGGCCCGTCTGGCCGCGCGCAGGCGCGGGCGCCAGGCGGGCGGGATATGCCGCTCCATGTAGTCCGCCGGCAGCGGCGTGCCGGGCGGCAGGCCGTGGATGTCGCAGTACACGTCCGACCAGTAGACCATGCCCTGGCCGATAGCTTCTTCCCACACGCCCAGGCGGGCGATCCTGCCGGCCTGGTGCAGCAGGTTGTTCGCGGCCTGGAGTTCCTGGCGCATGCGCAGCTCCTGCGCCAGGTTGTGGAACACGAAGACCAGGCAGTCCTCGTCGTCGATGCGCGTGATGCTGGCTGACATCAGGCCGGGAATTTTCTGTTCGCCCTGGTACGCGGTCATGGGTATGCCACGCACTTCGTGGTCGTGCGCCAGAGCCTGCAGCAGGCGGTCGCGCTCCTGCGGATCGGCCCAAATGCCCAGCTCCAGCGAGGTGTGGCCCAGCACCTGGCTGCGCGGCAGTCCGAAAAGCTGTTCGAACGTCGGGTTGACGTCCAGGTACTTTCCGTCGCTCAGGCGCGTGATACCGGCTGGGTCGGGCAGGGTCTGGTAGATCAGGGCGTGCTTGGTCTCGGATGCGTGCAGCGCATCGCGCAGCGAGCGCAGCTCAGTCACATCCAGCATCATGCCGGCCAGGCGCAGCACATGCCCGCCGGCATCGCGCTGCACGGCGTGGCCGCGCGAGGAAATCCAGTGCCAGCGCCCTTGCTCGTCGCGCAGGCGGAACTCGGCCTGGAAGTGTGCGATATCGCCCTGGATCATGCGCTGCAGATAGGGATCCAGACGCTGCTGATCCGCCTCGTGGCGCCGCTCGGCAATGAACTGCTGGAACGCCTCCAGGGACAGGTGGGCGGACTGCTGCGCGTCGTCCCCAGGGCTGTCCGCCAGTCCGAACTGGTGGAAGAAGGCGCCTTGATAGGCAAACCGGCGCGTGCCCAAGTCCCACTCCCAGCGCCCGCCGCCGGTGGCCTTGAGCGCATGCAGCAGATCTTCTTCGCGCCGGTGCAGTTGCTCCAGGGTGCGTGCGCGGCTGCGCAGCAGCTCGGCGGCGCCGGCGAGCATGGCGACGGACAGTGCGAAGCGCCACGGCGGCACGTAGGCCAGCCAGTCGCGCAGGCCCACGGGGGCGTCCCGCAGTTCGGGCCAGGGGGCCAGTGCCAGGGGCAGGCTCAAGGCCAGCCCGCAGACCGTCAACACCATGTGGATGCGCTGCAGGCGCGCCAGCGCGTGCCAGAGGGTGCCCAGCAACAGGCTGTTGACGAGATGGCCCACGGCCGCTCCGTCAGGCGTGGGCAGCAGCAGCGCGCCCGCCCCGGCCAGCGCCGTCAGGGCGGCGGCGCCGCTCAAGGGGCCGAACAGCAAAGCGCAGACAGCGACCAGCGGTGCACCCGACTGGCCCGTGGCCGCGGCCAGTCCCATCGAACCCAGCAAACCTATGCCCAGGCCAGCCAGTCCGGCCACAAATCCCAGCAGCAGCGCTGCCAGGCGCCCGGGATGCAGCAGCACGTGCTGTGGCAAAACGGCCAATCCGCCAATGAGCAGGAAGTAGATGATGCCGGCTGCCATGGTCGAATTGCTCAGGAAGTCACATGGGGCACGGCAAGAGGCGGGGGAGCGCAGAGCAAGGGAAAAGAAAGGAAAGAATGAATGCGGGGATGGGCTGGCTGTCTCGAATGCGACAAATGTATCAGCTTGTATTGCGTGGCACTGCCGTGGTTTCGCCATTGCGCCGTCCAGGCATCCGCAGTACGCCTGTCGAGAGCATGGTGCCGCACAGAATGATGGCGGCGCAGCCGAGCATCCACGGCGTGACGCGCTCGCCCAGGAAGACCACGCCATAGACCACGGCAAAGACCGGCGCCAGAAAGGTCACGGCCAGGGCCCGGCTGGCACCGGCGTTGGCGATGAGGCGAAAGTACAGGAAGTACGCGATGCCGGTGCACAGCACTGCCAGCGCCGCCACGCCGATCCAGGCGCGCGGCCCGGGCGCGGTCTCCGGCCAGCTCCAGAGCATGGGCAGCAGCAGTGCCAGCGCCGCGCCCAGCTGGCTGCCCGTGGCCGAGGCGATGGGCGGCACCTGCGTCAGGTAGCGCCGGGCAAAACTGGCGGCAATGGCGTAGCAGGTGGTGGCCGCCAGGCAGGCGGCGATGGCCCAGGGCGCCATGTCGGACTTGACCTGCGCGCCGCCCGGCGCGCGCCAGGCCAGCAATGCAACACCGACGAAGCCCAGCCCCAGCCCGAGCCAGCGCAGGCGCTGGATGCGCTCGCCCAGCCAGAACCAGGCCACCAGCGCGCCGAACAGCGGCACCGTGGCGTTCAGGATGGACGCCAGCCCGGTCGTGATGTGCAGCACCACCCACGAATACAGCCCGAACGGGATGGCCGAACCGATCACTCCTGACAGCAGCACCACGCGCCAGTGCCGGCGCAGCATGGGCCACTGGCCCTGGTACACCATCAGCGGCCACAGGAACAGCGTGGCCAGGGCCACACGCAGTCCGGCCGTGGGCAGCGGGCCGAATTCGGCAGCGCCCAGGCGCATGAACAAAAACGAAGCACCCCAGAACGCGGACAGCAGGAGGAATTCGCCGACCCAGGAAGCGGGCGTGGCTGCGGGAGTCATGGTGGCGGTCATGTCTGGAGGAGAAAGGAATCGGCGGCTTCGAGCCGCAGCAGCGCCGTCTTGCGCTCCAGCCCGCCCGCGTAGCCGGTGAGGCTGCCTGTGCTGCCCAGCACCCGGTGGCAGGGCACGGCCACGCTCACGGGGTTGCGGCCCACGGCGGCGCCCACGGCGCGCACGGCGGCCGGGTTGCCCAGTTCGCGCGCGATGGCGCCGTAGCTCGTGGTGCCGCCGCGCGGAATGGCCAGCAGCATCCGCCACACGGACTGCTGGAAGGGCGTGCCGCCCGACAGATCCAGCGGCAGGTCGAACCCCGTGCGCTCGCCGCGCAGGTATTGCTGCACCTGCTGAGCGGCGGCGCGCAGCACGGGGTGGGCGTCGTCGGTGGGCCAGGCGCCGGGGCCGTCCAGTTGCGCGGGCAGGTGGCGCTGCCCATCGAACCACAGGCCTACCAGGCCGCGCGCCGAGGCGGCGAGGCGGACGTCGCCCAGAGGGGTGGCGGTGCGGCTTTGCACCGTGTCGCGGGGAAATTGCATGGTGAATCTCCGATTAAATACGAAATAGGCCACGAGCGCAGGCAGAGGGCGTGCAGGAAGCTATGGTTTTGGCGGTTTCTGCGGCATCCCGGCCCATGCGCGGATGACCGCGTAGCTGCGCCAGGGGCGCCAGGCCTGCGAGGCTTCGAGCGCGGCGCGGGCCGGGTGCTTGGCCTCTTGCACACCCAGCGCCTTGTGCAAGGCCACGTCGCCGCTCGGGAAGGCGTCGGGCCAGCGCAGCGCGCGCATGGCGATGTACTGCGCCGTCCAGTCGCCAATGCCGGGCAGCTGGCACAGCGCGGTGGTGGTGGCGTCCACGTCGGCGCTCGCACCGAGCGCGATCTGCCCGCCGTCCACCGCCCGCGCCAGCGCCACGATGGCGGCCTGCCGTTGGCGCACGATGCCCAACTGCCCCAGCGCCTCGCCCTCGGCGGCCGCGAGCACGGCGGGCGTGGGGAACAGGCGCGAGAGCTGCGGCCAGGGCGTGTCCACCGGCTCGCCGAAGCGCTCCACCAGCCGCTGCGCCAGCGTGCGCGCCGCCGCCACGGTGACCTGCTGGCCCAGTACGGCGCGCACGGCCAGCTCGAAGCCGTCGAAGCAGCCCGGCACGCGCAGCCCGTCGCCTTCGGGAAAGCGGGCGTGCAGCACGGCGGCGATGGGAGCCGGGTCGGCATCGAGGTCGAGCATGGCGCGCACGCGGGCGATCACGGCGGGCAGCACGGGCAGCAGGCTGTCGCTCACGGTAAGCAGCACATGGGGCCGCTCGGCATCGAAGGCCGCCTCCAGCCAGCCCGTCGCGCCGCCCGCCCAGCGCACCGTGCGGCGCAGGGCCGCGCCATCCACCCATTCCACCGCGTGGATCTGCCGTGCCGCGAAGAAGGCCAGCAGCCCTTCGCGGTCGTACGGCGGGCGGTAGCCCAGCCGCACGGGGCGGCCCGGGCCCGCACTGCCGGATGCGCCCTCGCGCCGCAGCTGTGTGGGGTTGAGTCCGTAGTGCTGCGCGAACGCCGCGTTGAAGCGCCGCACGCTCGCAAAGCCGCTGGCCAGCGCCACCTGGGTGACGGGCAGGGGCGTATCGGTCAGCAGTTGCTTGGCCGCGAGCAGCCGCCGCGTCTGCAGGTACTGCAGCGGCGAGATGCCCAGCGCCGCCTCGAACAGCCGGCGCAGGTGCCGGTCGCTCACGCCCAGCCGCGCCGCCAGTTGCGCCACCAGCGCGCCGCCATCGACGTCGCCCCAGGCCTCGGGCGCATCGAGCAGGCGCAGCGCCTGGCGCACCAGGATCGTCCCCGCGTCCTGCACCGACCAGGCGAGCGCCTGCGGCGCCAGCTCGGGGCGGCAGCGCAGGCAGGGCCGGAACCCGGCGCGCTCGGCCTGCGCCGCGAGCGCGAAGAAGCGGCAGTTCTCGCGCTTGGGCGTGCGCACGGAGCACACGGGGCGGCAGTAGATACCGGTGGAGGTAACGGCCGTGAAGAAGCGCCCGTCAAAGCGCGCATCGCGGGCTTTCAGGGCGAGGTAGCGGGCGTCGTCTTCAGTGTCCATGCCGCCGATGATAGGCCGCTGGAGCGCTGGAACTCGCCGTTTTCGGACATGCGCCTCAGCCGTCCGCCAGCAGGTTGTGAAACGGCTCGCAGCTCTTGAAGCAGTAGGCCCCGAAGTCGCGCTCGTCGGTGGTCAGGATGCGGCCGTGGCCCAGGTGCTCGGCCAGCAGCACCAGGGAGCCGTCGGCCAGGTCCATCGGCAGGCTGGCGTAGCGCTCCATCAGGTACGCCAGCCGTTCGGTTTGCGGCGCGGCCCATTGCCATACTGCTATGCCGCCAGCGGCCACGTCGCGCAGCAGGGCCTGCGCGGCGTCGGTGCCGATCCAGCGCGTGAGCAGGTGCGTGGCCTCGGTCAGCACCGGCCAGGTGGTGATCCAGCCCTCGTCCTGGGTAGGCAGCGCGCGCAGGGCGCGGCGGTGCCAGGCGTCGTCGGCGTCGGCCAGGGCGTAGAAGAAACCGGCGTCGGCGATGATCATTCGCCGCTCCTGGGTACTTTGGGCGCCTTGGCGGGGCAGGGCGGCGGCGCGCTCTCGTGCACGGCCAGCGGGTGTCCGGGGCCGTGCCCCTGGTGCTTGGCGCCCCAGCCCTCGGCCAGGCGCGCCTTGTAGCTGCCCGCCACGTCGGCGCGGCCGCTGCGCCCCTGGCCCACGAAGGCCGCGAAGTGCGCCAGGGTGCCGCGCTGCGCCCGCACCTGGTTGTAGTAGTGCTGCACGCTGGCGCGCAGCACCTCGCTCACGCCCAGGCCGGTGGCCTCGGCCAGGTAGTTGAGCTGCTGCTCGGCATCGCCTTCGAAACGCGCGTTGACTCGCATGTGGTGCTTCCCTGCACAATAAATGTCATGCAATGTATGACGAATCTGGGAGAAAGGCGAGCCCGCCTACAATGCCCGGCTTTCCTTCCCTACTTACCGACAGGAATTCTCCGTGCAGCTTTCGCCCTCGATCTTCAAGGCCTACGACATCCGCGGCATCGTTCCGAGCACCCTGAACGCCGCCGTGGCCCTCGGGCTGGGGCGCGCCTTCGGCACAGCCGCGCGGGCCCAGGGGCAGACCGTGGTGGCCGTGGGGCGCGATGGGCGCCTGTCGGGGCCGGAGCTTTCGGCAGCGCTGGTGCAGGGGCTGGTAGAAAGCGGCGTCCAGGTCATCGACATCGGCCTGTGCACCACGCCCATGTTGTACTTCGCGGCCGCCACGCTGTGCCGGAGCGGCATCCAGATCACGGGCAGCCACAATCCCAAGGACTACAACGGCTTCAAGATGGTGCTGGCGGGCCGTGCCATTTATGGCGAAGAGATTCAGGCCCTGCGCCACGCCATGGAGGCCGAGGACTGGCAACCTGTTCCCGGCGGCAGCGTGCGGCAGGCCGACGTGCTGCCCGCCTACGTGCAGCGCATCGTGGGCGACGTGAAGCTCGCGCGGCCGATGAAAATCGTGGTGGACTGCGGCAACGGCGTGGCGGGTGCCTCGGCGCCGGGCATCTTCCGCGCGCTGGGCTGCGAGGTGATCGAGCTCTTTTCCGAGGTGGACGGCAATTTCCCCAACCACCACCCCGACCCGAGCAAGCCCGAGAACCTGCGCGACCTGATCGCCGCGCTGCAGAGCTCCGGCGCCGAGCTGGGCCTGGCCTTCGACGGCGACGGCGACCGCCTCGGCATCGTCACCAAGGACGGCCAGAACATCTTCCCCGACCGCCAGATGATGCTGTTCGCGCAGGACGTGCTCGCGCGCGTGCCGGGCGGCACCATCGTGTTCGACGTGAAGTGCACGCAGCGCCTCGCGCCCGCCATTGCGGCGGCGGGTGGCCAGCCGCTGATGTACAAGACCGGCCACTCGCTCATCAAGGCGCGCATGAAGGAGGTCGATTCGCCCCTGGGCGGCGAGATGAGCGGCCACATCTTCTTCAAGGAGCGCTGGTACGGCTTTGACGACGGCACCTACGCGGGCTGCCGCCTGCTGGAAATCCTGAGCCGCAGCAGCGACCCCAGCAGCGTGCTTAATGCATTGCCCACCAGCCATTCCACGCCCGAGCTCAACGTACCGTGCGCCGAGGGCGAGCCGCACCGGCTCACGGCCGAGCTGCAGACGCTCGCGGGCGAGGCCTTTGCGGCACCCGCGCAGGTCAGCACCATCGACGGCCTGCGCGTGGATTGGCCCGATGGCTTCGGCCTGATCCGCGCAAGCAACACCACTCCCGTGCTGGTACTGCGCTTCGAGGGCCAGACGGGCGAGGCGCTGCACCGCATCGAGGCGCAGATGCTGGCGCTGCTCGAACGCGTCAAGCCCGGCGCGCAGCCCGGCAGCGCCGCGCACTAACCCCATGCAGCGCCTGGTGCTGTGGCTCTATGGCCTGCTGCTGCGGCTGGCCACGCCGCTGCTGCGGCGCAAGCTGCGCCGCCGCGCGGCGGCCGAGCCGGGCTATGCCCTGGCGGTGGAGGAGCGCTTTGGCCATTACACCCAGCCGGCGGATGCGGGTTGTGTGTGGATCCACGCCGTATCGCTGGGCGAGACGCGCGCCGCCGCCATTTTGCTGGCGCAGCTGCGCGCGCAGCTGCCCGGGCTGCGCCTGCTGCTCACGCACGGCACGGCCACCGGCCGGGCCGAAGGCACCAGGCTGCTGCAGCACGGTGACGTGCAGGTCTGGCAGCCCTGGGACACCCCGCGCGCCGTGCGCCGCTTCTTGCAGCACTTTCGTCCGGCCATCGGCATCCTGATGGAAACGGAGGTCTGGCCCTGCCTGGTGGACGGTTGCCGGAAACAGGGCGTTCCCCTGGTGCTGGCCAACGCCCGGCTGAACGCAAAGTCGCGCGACGGTGCACTGCGCCTGGCCTGGCTGGCGCGCCCTGCCTACGCCGGCTTGGCGGCCATATGGGCGCAGACCGAGGGCGACGCCGAGCGCCTGCGCCAGGTGGGCGCGCACAGTGACAGCGTGCGCGTGCTGGGCAACCTGAAGTTCGACGTGCGGCCCAACGCCACGTTGCTGGCCCAGGGCCGCGCCTGGCGTGCCGAGCTGGCCCGGCCCGTGCTGCTGCTGGCCAGTTCGCGCGAAGGCGAGGAGGCGATGTGGCTGCAATATTTCAAGCAAAATATGGCCTCAGGCCAATGTGGTAAAGAGCAAACAGCTATCAATAATGATGCAGCAGCACCGCAATGGCTGATCGTGCCGCGCCACCCCCAGCGATTCGACGAGGTGGCCGCGCTGTGCCAGGCCGCCGGCCTGAGCGTGGCGCGGCGCAGCCAGTGGGACGGGGTGCCGCCCGCGGCCGACGTGTGGCTGGGCGACACGCTGGGCGAGATGGCGCTGTACTACGGCCTGGCCGATGTGGCGCTGCTGGGCGGCAGCTTTGCGCCGCTGGGCGGGCAGAACCTGATCGAGGCGGCGGCCTGCGGCTGTCCCATCGTCCTGGGGCCGCATACCTTCAACTTCGCCGAGGCGGCCGAACTGGCCCTGCAGTCCGGCGCGGCCCAGCGTGCAGCCAGTCTGGCCGAGGGCGCGTCGCTGGCCTGCGCACTGGCCCGCGACGCGGCCCGGCACCGGGCCATGCAGGCCAGCTGCCAGCACTTTGCCCAGGCGCACATCGGCGCCGCGCGCGCCATGGCGCAGGCGTTGCAGGCGTTGCTGGCGCGCCAGTGACGCGGCGGCGGGGGGAACCCGCATCGTCTGCGCCACCTTCGCTGCGGCGGCATCCGCAGGAGTGAAACAGGGGGCAAGTCCAGGACAAAACGCAGGACAATGGCGTACATGATGGACAAGCACTACCTCACCCCCCTGTTCTCACCCAGTTCCATCGTGGTGCTGACCGGGCGCGACGATACGCTCACGCCGCAGGCGCGCGCCTTGCACGCAGCGCTGCGTGCGCAGCGCTACAGCGGCACGCTGAGCTTCAGGGATATTCACACCACTGGCACGCTGGCTGAACTGGCGCAAGCGCGCGCTGACCTGGCCATCATCGCCCTGCGGCCCGAGGATCTGGCCGCCGGCCTGGAGGTCGCCGGACGCACCAACTGCCGCAGCGCCATCGTGATGTCCGACGGCGTGGACGCAGACCTGGCCGAGCAGCTGTATCGGATCGCCCGGCGTGAGGGGGTGTATCTGCTCGGGCCTAACACGCTGGGCATGCAGCGCCCGGTGCTCAACCTCAACGCCAGCGCAGCCGGGCCGCTGGCGCGAGAAGGCTCGCTGGCGCTGGTCTGCCAGTCGGGTGCGCTCACGTCCTCCATACTGGATTGGGCAAGCCAGAACGCGGTGGGCTTTTCCAGCGTGATATCGCTGGGGCCGCACACCGACCTCGGCCTGTCCGAAGTGCTGGATTTTCTGGCCAATGACCCGCGCACGCAAAGCATCGTCGTCTACATGGAGGGCATACAGGACGCCCGCGCGTTCATGAGCGCGCTGCGCTCGGCCGCGTACGCCAAGCCTGTGGTGGTGCTCAAGGCCGGGCGCAAACCTGCCGGCAGCGAGGCGGCGCTCACGCACAGCAGCGCCATCGTTGGGCGCGACGACGTGTTCGACGCGGCGCTGCGCCGCGCCGGCGCGGTGCGCGTGCGCTCCTTCGTGGCGCTGTTTTCCGCCGCCAAGTGCCTGGCCTCGCGCTACCGCCCGGTGGGCAAGCGCCTGGCGCTGATCACCAACGGCGGCGGCCCGGGCGTGCTGGCGGCCGACTGGATCAACGAGATCGGCATGGATCTGGGGCGCCTGTCGCCCGAGGCGGCGGGGCCGCTTGCGCCGCAGCTCTCGCCGCTGGCGTCGCTGGCTGACCTGATCGACCTGTCCGAGGAGGCCACCCCCGCGCACTTCGGCTTGGCGCTGCAGGCCGCCATGGACGACCGCCAGGTGGACGGCGTACTGGCCATCTTCTCGCCCAAGGTCGGCGTGGACGCGGTGGCCGTGGCCCAAGTGCTGGCCGATGCCAAGCAGCGCGCGCGCAAGCCGCTGCTGTCGTGCTGGATGGGCGACGCCTCGGTGCTGCCCGCGCGCGAGGTGCTGCGCGCGGCGCAGATACCGAGCTTTCGCACGCCCGAAGCGGCTGTGGGCGCGTTTGGCAACATTGCCTCGTTCAGCCAGAACCAGCAGTTGCTGCAGCAGACCCCGCCGCCGCTGACCACGCTGGCCAAGCCCGACATCGAGGGCGCGCGCCTGGTCATCGAGGGCGTGCTGGCCGGGCGCCGCCAGGTGCTGACCGAGATGGAGTCCAAGACACTGCTGGCGGCCTTCCATATCCCTGTCACCAATACCCTGCTCGCGCGCAGCAGCCACGAGGCCATGATGATCGCCACGCAGTTGGGCTTTCCGGTGGCGCTCAAGATCGATTCGCCTGATATCTCGCACAAGTCCGACGTGGGCGGCGTGCAGCTCAACGTGCACAGCGGCGCGGCAGCGCGCGATGCCTACACCGACATGGTGCAGCGCGTGGCGCGCCTGCAGCCGGGCGCGCGCATCAACGGCGTGACGGTGCAGAAGATGGCGCGCGCGCGGCGCGGACGCGAGATCTGCATCGGCCTGGTGACCGACGAAGCCTTCGGCCCCGTCATCACCTTCGGCGCCGGAGGCACCATGGTCGAGCTGATCAACGACCGCGCCATGGAGCTGCCGCCGCTCAACCAGTTTCTGGCGCGCCGCCTGATCGACCGTGCGCGCGTGGCCGAAACCCTGGGCGAATGGCGTGGCGCGCCGGCAGTGGATCTGGAGCGGCTGGAGCAGGTGCTGCTGCGCGTGTCGGAGATGGTGTGCGCGCTGCCGCAGCTGCTCGAAATGGACATCAACCCGCTGATCGTCGACGAGCAGGGTGCCGTCGCGGTGGACGCGCGCATCGTCGTGCGCGAAACCGCACAGGCCAGCGCCCGCACGCTGACGCCGGGGCACGGCCATTTCGGCCACCTGTCCATCATGCCGTACCCGGCGCACTACGAGCAGGTCTGGCCGCTGCGCGACGGCGGCGAGTACCTGGTGCGCCCGATCCGCCCGGACGACGCGCAGATGGTGCAGCGCCTGGTCAAGGAGCTGTCGCCCGAGAGCCGGTACTTCCGCTTTGTCTCGCAGCTGGCCGAACTGCCGCCGTCGATGCTGGCGCGTTTCACGCTGATCGACTACGACCGTGAAATGGCCCTGGTAGCCGAACACCGCGAACGCATGGTCGATGAGGATGGGGAAGTGCGCCACAAGCAGCGCATCGTGGGCGTCTCGCGCTACGTCACCAATCCGGACCAGACGAGCTGCGAGTTCGCTCTGCTGGTGGCCGACGACTTTGCCGGCCAGGGGCTGGGCTCGCGCCTCATGCTCAGCATCATGGACGTGGCGCGCGACCGTGGCCTGGCGGAAATCCAGGGCCTGGTGCTGGCCGGCAACCCGACCATGCTCAAGCTGATGCGCCGCCTGGGCTTCGAGGTGCGCGGGTTCGACGAGGACCCCGAGTTCCGCCTGGTCGTGCACGCGCTTTGATTGCTATTCTTGAAATAGCTATTCGCGCTTTATGGGCGTGCGTTTGAGCGCAAAATCATTCAAATTTTATCGCTCGCACACAGGAGACCACGCATGCCCCACCTGCGCACCCGCGCCGTACACGCCGGCCAGCACCCCGATCCGTCCAGTGGCGCCATCGCCACGCCCGTCTGCCAGACCACGGCCTTTGGCTACGGCACGCTGGAGCAGGGCGCCGCGCTGTTCGCCGGGCAGGCCAGCGGTTACCGCTACAGCCGCTTTGCCAACCCTACGGTGGCGGCGCTGGAGGCCAAGATGGCCGACCTGGAGGGCGCGGACGCCGCCATCGCCTTTGCCAGCGGCACGGCGGCGTGCTCGTCGGTGCTGCTGGGCCTGCTCAAGCCCGGTGACGAGCTGGTTTTTCTGGGGCCGCTGTATGGCGGTACCGAAGGGCTGCTGCGCGCATTGGGCGAGCGCTGGGGTATCAAGGTGGTGGACGCCACGGCCTGCGGCCTGGCGCAGGCGCTGACCCCGGCCACGCGCATGGTCTGGGTCGAGACGCTGACCAACCCCACGCTGCGCCTGCACGACCTGGCCGAGGTGGCGCGCCTGGCGCGCGCGCACGGCGCCATCACCGTGGCCGACAACACCTTCTGCACGCCGGTGCTGGCGCGCCCGCTGGAGCTGGGCATCGACCTGGTGCTGCACTCCATGACCAAATACCTGGGCGGCCATGGCGACGCCACCGGCGGCGTTGTGGCGGGCGCCGCCGCGCTGGCCGCCCAGGTGCGCAAGACCGGGCTGGGCCATGTGGGCGGCAACCTGGCGCCGCAGGAGGCCTTTTTGTTTTTGCGCGGCATCAAGACACTGCCACTGCGCATGCAGGCGCACTGCGACGGCGCATTGGCCGTGGCGCGCTTTCTGGCGGCGCACCCTGCCGTGTGCGCCGTGCATTACCCGGGATTGGAGTCGCACCCGCAGCACGCGCTCGCGTGCCGGCAGTTGCACGGCGGCTTTGGCGGCATGGTCACTTTCGAACTGGCGCGTGCCGAGCGCGCCGCCGCCGCTCGCGTGCTCGACCGCCTGCAGTTGTTTACCCAGGCCGTGTCGCTGGGTGACGTGGACAGCCTGGCGTGCCACCCGGCCAGCACCACGCACAGCTTTGTGTCGCAAGAGGCGCGCGAGGCTGCGGGGGTGGGCGAGGGCATGCTCCGCCTGAGCGTGGGTATAGAACATCCGGACGACCTGGTGGCCGACCTGGCGCAGGCGCTGGCTTGAGCCGTTGTTTCAGTGCGCCAGCAGGGCGTTGAGATTCTGTACGTCGTCGATCGACAGCGTGCCCGCTGCCTGGCGCAGCCTGAGCTGGCCCATCAGCAGGTTGTAGCGCGCCAGCGCCAGGTCGCGCTTGGTCTGGTAGAGCTGGCTTTGCGCGTTGAGCACGTCGATGTTGACGCGCACGCCCACCTTGTAGCCCAGCAGGTTGGCGTCCAGCGCGCTTTGGCTGGACATTTCGGCCGCCTCCAGCGCCTTGACCTGGCCCGCGCCCGACTGCACGCCGAAGAAGGCGCTGCGCGTAGCCTGCGCCACGTTGCGGCGGGCGGTCTCCAGGTCGGCCTCGGCCTTGTCTTCCAGGGCCAGCGTTTCCTTGACGCGGTTTTGCACGGCAAAGCCGGCAAACAGCGGCAGGTTGAGCGCAACGCCCACGGTGGTGCTGTGCGTGCGCCCGTTGATGTTGGGCACGGTTACCGTGCCGTTGGGGTTGTGCTGCACGGCATAGCTGGCCTGCAGGTCGACCGTGGGTTTGTGTCCGGCTTCGGCCTTGCGCGTTTCCAGGCGCGCCACCTCCAGCGCCAGCTGCGCCTGGCGCACGCCGGGCTGCTGCTGCAGCGCGGTCTGCACCCAGGTTTCCACGTCGTCCGGCTGCACGCCGGGCAGGGCCAGGGGCTGGGCCAGGTGGTCGGGCTTGCTGCCCTGCCGGCCCACCAGCTGGTCGAGCGCCAGGCGCTTGACGCGCAGGTCGTTCTGCGCAGCGATCTCCTGCGCAGTGACCAGGTCGTAGCGCGCCTGCGCTTCGTGCGTGTCGGTGATGGTGGCGGTGCCCACCTCGAAGTTGCGCTGCGCCGCAGCCTTTTGCTCGGACACGGCGGCCTTCTGGGCCTGCACGAAGGAGAGGGCGTCCTCGGCGCCCAGCACGTCGAAGTACGCCTGGCTCACGCGGATCAGCAGATCCTGCGCGGCAGCGTCCAGCTGGGCCTGTGCCAGATCCGCGCCGCGCTGTCCCTGCTCGTAGCCGATCCGGTTGGCCGGTCGGTACAGCGGCTGCGTGGCGCTGATGGCGGCGCTGCGCGTCTGCCCGCTGTAGTCCACTGGAGGGCGGCTGACGTCGGTGCTGTTATGGGATAGGCCCGCGCTCAGGCCTACGCTGGGCAGCAGGCCGGCCTGCGCCTGGTCGGCGCGGCGCTCGGCCGCCACCAGTTGGGCCTGCGCCGCTTGCCATGCGGAGTCGTGGCCCTGCGCCAGCTGCACCATGGCAAGCAGATCCTGCGCCTGCACAGAACTGGCGAAAACGGCACTCAGAGCCAATGTCAAACGAAGCGTACGCAACTGCGGCATGAACGTCTTTCGGGAAAATTCAGAATCAAATTAATGACTGACTGGTTAGTAATATAACAATCCACGCCAGCAGGGTCAATGGAGGATGGCGCAAACGGAGGCCAGATAATGGCCGAATTGTTGCAATGCAGCAGCCCCCGACGGATTGGACGAGGTAGATATGGATTCACGCGACCAAAGGTTTCCCGCTTTCTTTGCCGATGCGCCGCGCCTGACGGTGCGCGACCCGCTGGCGCAGTTTCTGGGCGCCGCGCAGGCCGGCATCATGGAATACCGCTACGCCGACGCCGTGCGGCTGGCCGGGCATTCGTGTCCCACGGTGGCCGGCGCCTACCTGATGGTGCTGCACGGTCTGCGCGCGCTCTACGGCGGCGACATGCCGGTGCGCGGCGAGATCTCGGTGCACATGCGCGACGCGCGGGACAGCGGCACGACCGGGGTGATCGCCTCCGTGGCGCAGCTGCTGACTGGCGCCGCGCCCGAAACCGGGTTCCACGGAGTAGGGCCGGCCCAGCGCTTTGCGCGCAACGACCTGCTGGCGTTCGACAACCCCATCGAAGGCGTGCTGGGCCTGCGCCGGCGCGACACGGGGCACGCGGTGCAGGTGCAGCTGGATGCGTCCGTCGTGCCCTGGAACCCGCAGATGCAGACGCTGATGCCCAAGGCCGTGACCGGCCAGGCCAGCAGCGAGGAACTGGCGCGCTTCGGCCAGCTCTGGCAGGAGCGTGTGCGCGCCATGCTGATAGAGCATGCGACCGATGCCCGGATGATCCAGGTCAACGAGTGGGACGATTGAGGCCCGGCGGGAAAATTCAGTAAACCGGAACGCTCTGATCGCATTCCAGCGACCAGGCGTGGATGCCGCCGTCTATATTGGCAACCTGCCCAAAGCCCTGCTGCAGCAGGAAGTGCGCCACCCGCAGGCTGCGCGCGCCATGGTGGCACAGGCAGGCGGTGGGGCGCTCGGGATCCAGCATGGCGAGCTGCTGCACCACCTGGCCCATGGGAATGCAGACCAGTTCTGCGTTGGGCAGGGCGCCCAGGCTGGCGGTTTGCACTTCCCACGGCTCGCGCACGTCTAGCACCACAGGGCGGTGCTCCGCGCACGCGGCGAGCCACGCGCCGAGTTCGCTGGGGCGTATGGACTCGATCATGGCGGCGCGCGGTCTACCGTCAGAACTTGAAGGGCGAAGGCTCGGCGAAGTTGCGCAGGCGCGGGGCCACCACGTCCCAGGGCTGGGTTGTGGTGAAGCGGTCACCGCTGCGGCGCACGAAGGTGGCGCGCATCATGGGCGCATGGCCCACGATGGCGGCCAGGCGGCCACCGTCGCGCAGCAGGGCCAGCAGGCGCTCGGGAATGGCGGCGACCGAGCCGCTCAGCACGATGACATCGAACGGACCGTCCGGGATCGGATCGAGGGCGCCGTCGGCCTGGCGCACGTCGGCGTTGCGCACACCGGCGCTGATCAGGTTCTCGCGCGCGAATTCGACCAGTTCGGGGACGATCTCAAGAGACACCACGCGCTCCGCGCGCTGCGCCAGCAGCGCTGCCATATAGCCAGAGCCGGCGCCGATTTCGAGCACACGGTCGCTGCGCTGGATTTGCAATTCTTGCAGCGTGCGCGCCGTCACGCGCGGGGGCAGCATGACCTGGCCCAGGCGCTCTGCCTCCTCGACCGATGCGTTGAGCGGCAGCGACATATCGGTGAACGCCGCGCCCTGGTAGTCGGTGGGAACGAACTCCTCGCGGCGCACGCGCGCCAGAATTTCCAGAACATCCTCGTCCGACACATTCCAGGGGCGGATCTGCTGCTCGATCATGTTGTAGCGCGCTTGCTCGGTGGCGTCGCTGATGTCGGCGGATGTGTTCAGGGGCATGTTCATGGGGTACTCCGGAAGCGGATCATCGAGGTTCGGACAAACCCGGTATTCTAGGCCGTGCGTACACGCAGGCCCTGCAAAACGTTGTCGGCCTGCAGCCGTATGTATTTTTCTACGGAAAATTTGCAGGGATCCGGAATGCACAGCGACATGGTGGGCTGCGCCAGCATCAGGAACATGAGCGGCGCCAGCACCAGGTAGATGGCCATGTCCAGATCCACTGTGCGAAACTCCCCGCGGTCGATGCCGCGCTGCAGGATGCGGCGCACCAGGTCGTGGCCGGGCTCGATGACTTCCTGGCGGTAGAAGGCGGCGATCTCGGGGAAGTTGTTGGCTTCGCTGAGCATCAGCTTGCCCAGGCCGGACGCCTTGGTGGCGCCCACGCGCTCCCACCACGAATGAAAGCAGTAGTGCAGCAACTCGCTGCTGGTGCCCGGAAAGTTCTTCAACTCTTCGCCCCATTCGTCGAAGCGCCCGGAGATGTTCTGGCGCACCACGGCCTTGAACAACTCCTCCTTGCTGGAAAAGTACAGGAACAGCGTGCCCTTGGAGACGCCGGCGCGCGCCGCCACCTCGTCAACCTTGGTGGCGGCGTAGCCTTTCTCCACGAACAGATCCAGTGCAGCATCCAGCAATTCGCCAGGCCGGGCCTGCTTGCGCCGGCCGCGCTTGGGCTCGGAGTGGGGAGATGGTGGGGACGGGATACGCATGTAAATTAATGACCGACTGGTTAGTAATTAATACTGTAACCGCCCCGCCAGGCAGCGTCAATGCGATGGCCCTGTACCGTTCATGACGTTTGTTGAGCGGTGCCTCCAAGGTGCGGCATGCCACAGATCCTGGTGGCAGGCTGCCTGAAAAGCGGCGCTCCTGTTCCACCTTGTTCTGCATGTGATGCGATTTGCAACAGCGGATGTCCTGAAGTGGGGCGCAAGCGTGTCGTTGGCTCGGCGCTACTGCCACAAATATCCTCGTGCAGGGCTGGCATGAAGCTTGTATCTGCCTGGGCAGCCGGCCGTTCGGCACGGCATATACCTAACCCAGGAGACATCCCATGGACATGTTCGAACTCAAGCGCTTCAACCTCGACATCGCCTATCCCTACAAACAGCAGTACGACAACTTCATCGGCGGCAAATGGGTCGCGCCGCTGGCGGGCCGCTATTTCGACAATGTCTCGCCGATCACGGGCAAGCCGTTCTGCAAGGTGGCGCAATCCGACGCCAACGACGTGAACCTGGCCCTGGACGCGGCCCATGCCGCGCAGGACAAATGGGCCCACACCTCGGTGACCGAGCGCGCCAACATCCTGCTGAAGATCGCCGACCGCATGGAGCAGAACCTGGAACTGCTGGCGATCGCCGAAACCATCGACAACGGCAAGCCGCTGCGCGAGACCATGGCGGCCGACATTCCGCTGGCCATCGACCACTTCCGCTATTTCGCGGGCTGCATCCGCGCCCAGGAGGGAGGCATCTCCGAGATCGACGCCCACACCGTGGCCTACCACTTCCACGAGCCCATCGGCGTGGTCGGGCAGATCATTCCGTGGAACTTCCCGCTGCTCATGGCTTCATGGAAGCTGCCGCCCGCGCTGGCCGCCGGCTGCTGCGTGGTCCTGAAGCCCGCCGAGCAGACGCCCGCCTCGATCATGGTGTTGATGGAACTGATCGCCGACCTGCTGCCGGCAGGCGTGGTCAACGTGGTCAACGGCTTCGGCAAGGAAGCGGGCGAGGCGCTGGCGACCAGCAAGCGCATCACAAAAATAGCCTTCACCGGCTCCACGGCCGTGGGCCAGCGCATTCTGCGTGCTGCGGCCGACAGCCTGATTCCCTCGACGGTGGAACTGGGCGGCAAGAGCCCCAACATCTTCTTCGCCGATGTGATGGATGCCGACGATGAATTCCTCGACAAGGTCATGGAAGGCTTTTCCATGTTCGCGCTGAACCAGGGTGAGGTCTGCACCTGCCCGTCGCGCATCCTGATCCAGGAATCGATCTACGAGCGTTTCATCGAGCGCGCCGTCAAGCGCGTGCAGTCGATGAAGCAGGGCCACCCGCTGGACAAGAGCACCATGGTCGGCGCCCAGGTATCGCAGGCGCAGCTCGAACGCATCCTCGGCTACATCGACGTGGGCCGCCAGGAGGGCGCGCAGTGCCTCACGGGCGGCGAGCGCAACCGCCAGGGCGGCGACATCGACGACGGTTTCTTCGTCAAGCCCACGCTGCTGTTCGGCCAGAACGACATGCGCGTGTTCCAGGAGGAAATCTTCGGCCCCGTGGCCTCGGTGACCACCTTCAAGACCATGGAGGACGCGATCCGCATCGCCAACGACAGCGAGTACGGCCTGGGCGCCGGCGTCTGGAGCCGCAACGGCACCACGGCCTACCAGATGGGCCGCGCCGTCAAGGCCGGGCGCGTGTGGACCAACTGCTACCACCTCTATCCCGCGCATGCGGCCTTCGGTGGCTACAAGAAGTCGGGTATAGGCCGCGAGAACCACAAGTCCGCGCTGTCCAACTACCAGCAGACCAAGAACTTGCTGGTCAGCTACAGCCCCAAGGCGCTGGGCTTCTTCTGACGTGGACAGCCTGCCGGCCCTCCAGCCCTGGCTCGAAGCCCAGCCGTTCTTTCTGCTGGGCTCGGCCAGCGGCGCCGGGGACTGCGATTGCTCGTACCGCGGCCGCGAGACCCAGGGCATGGCCGAGCCGTTGCTCCAAGTGAGGGACGGCGAACGGCTGGTGCTGCCCGATTACCCAGGCAACAACCTGTTCAACACCCTGGGCAACCTGCTGGAGCATCCGGAGATCGCAGTGCTGTTTGTCGATTTCGCGCAGCAGTCCACCGTGCTGCTGCAGGGGCCGGCGCGGATCGGCGGGTCCGATCCGGCCTGGCCTTCGGCGCCGCGCACCGTGCACGTCCAGGTGCGCAGGCTGCTGCGCGCGCCGGTGGCGGGGCTGCCCCATCTCGTGCCGGCCTGAGGCCTACGCACTGCATCCGCGAAAGCCGCCATGCGCATCATCCTCGAAGACCCCGGCGCACCCGACATCTTCCACGCGGGCGAGCGCGAAGCGCACCGGCGCTTCGGCGTGCAGGCGCAGGCCCGCGAAATGCAGGGCACGGTGGCTAGCCGCCTCAGCGCCGGCAACGCGCGGTTCATGGCAGGGCAGCCGTTCTTCTTCATCAGCGTGCGCGAGGCCGAGGGCGCGATCCTCACGCAGATGCTGGCCTGTGTGGCGACGCCACGGGGCGCCTACCCGCTCGTTGCATTCATCGACGCGCAGACGTTCTGCTTCCTGCTCGGCGAGGAGGCTGGTGCCCGGCTATTGCGCACCGTTGCACAGGCGGGCGGCGGCAAGGCGGGCATGGTTTTCGTGGACTTTGCGCGCCGTGCGCGCCTGCGCGTCAACGGCGCTTTGCGGCAGGCGCCCCACGGTGCACTGCCAGGCTTTCAATGCCCGCCGGGGTATTGCCTGATGGAAGTGCGTGTGGAGCAGGTCTATGCCAACTGCCAGGCGCGCATCGTGCGTCTGCGAGCCGCCGGGCCTGGCTGAGCCGCTGACCGCATGCCACTTCGTTGCTGGTCGCGCCGCAGCTCCGGTTGGGGATGGATGAACCAGACGGGTTCCTGCGTCAGGACGCCCTTGAAGGGCGGCATATGCATGCGCCCGCTGCGTGAAGGTCTCCGGGGTTGTAAAAAAAGCACACCCCGCATGGCAAGCAATATGCAGGCCATTCGCCGTGCAGCCCGGCTTGCGTCCCCATCTGGATCAAGATTCCACCAATGCGGCAGGCAAATTGCCACAATTTGGAACACATCGGCCGCGAGCCGCCGCTTGTGTGGAAAAGGGCAGGCTGGCGGGGAATATCCGCATCTTGCCGATGAACCTGCGGATCAGGAAAATTCCGTCGATTGCACAAGATCGCATGCCCGCATGCCTGTATGGCCTTGCGGACAGGCCCGGAACCCTGGGCATACGGCGACCCGCCGGAGAGCCTTCTCCGGCCCCAGGAGACGACATGAATACTGATTCTTTCGGCCGCCCTGGCGAGCGGCAGAACGCACCGCCTGGCCCGGTACCGCTCGGGAGCCACTACGCCGAAGTGATCAGCAAGGCGCACCGGCGCTCCGAGGCCTATGGCGTGGTCATTCACGACAAGCCGGATCACTCCAGCCCCGCCCGCGACCGCATGAGCGATGCGCTGGAAGAGAGCCGCTTCCTGTTCCAGCATGCGGTGCCAGTCATGGAGACGCTGTACGAGCAGATCGCCAACACCCACAGCATGGTGCTGCTGACCTCGGCCAAGGGCATGGTGCTGCACTCGCTGGGCGACAACGACTTTCTCGAAAAGGCCTCGCGCGTGGCGCTCGTTCCCGGCATGGACTGGTCGGAAAAGACCAAGGGCACCAATGCCATCGGCACCGCGCTGAGCGAGGAGGAGGCCATCACCGTGCACGGCAGCCAGCACTACATGAGCGCCAACCATGCGCTTACCTGCTCGTGCTCGCCCATCTTCGACCCGTACGGCCAAGTCATCGGCGCGCTCGATGTGACGGGCGACCACCGCAGCTACCACCAGCACACGCTGGCGCTGGTGCGCATGTCGGCGCAGATGATCGAGAACCACATGTTCGCGGACAGCTTTCCCCAAGCCGTGCGCTTGCACTTCCATTCGCGCCCGAAGTTTCTCGGCACGCTGGTCGAGGGCATCGTGGTCTTCACGTCCGAGGGGCGCTTTCTCAGCGCCAACCGCAGTGCGCAGTTCCAGCTCGGGGTGTCGTTCAATGCCCTGCAGGCGCACACTTTCTCTTCGCTGTTCGGCCTGCCCATTTCCGCGCTGTTCGAGTGGTTCGGCAGCGCTGCCTCGCCCCCTCGGCAGCTGTGCATGCACAACGGCGTTTCGGTCTGGTGCCGCGCGGAAGCCAAGCCCGCCACGCCCTGGTTCGCGCCCGTTCCCGCGCGGGAGGTTGGCGCAGCGCCGCGGCCCATGGGGGTTGCCAGGCGTCATCATGCCCACCCGTTCTCGTCGCTGCAGTACCTCGATACCGGCGACCCGGAGGTGAGCGCCGTCATCCACAAGCTGCGCCGGGTGGTGGATCGCGACATTCCCGTGATGATCCTGGGCGAGACGGGCACCGGCAAGGATTTGCTGGCCCGGGCCATGCATAACGAATCCGCCCGCGCGGGCCAGCCCTTCGTGCCGGTCAATTGCGCCTCCATCCCCGAGTCGCTGATCGAGGCCGAGCTGTTCGGCTACGAGGAGGGCGCCTTCACGGGCGCGCGCAAGAAAGGCGCCATCGGCAAGATCGCCCAGGCGCATGGCGGCACGCTGTTCCTCGACGAAATCGGCGACATGCCGCGCCACCTGCAGGCGCGGCTACTGCGCGTGCTGCAGGAGCGCAAGGTGAGCCCGCTGGGCGCGGGCAAGGAGGTGGAGGTGGACGTGACCGTGATCAGCGCCACCCACAAGAACCTGAAGGACATGATCGCGCGCGGCGAATTCCGGGAAGACCTCTACTATCGCCTCAACGGCCTGGTCGTGCGCCTGCCCGCGCTGCGCGAACGCACGGACTTCGCGCCCGTGCTGAAGAAGGTGCTGCACACGCTGTCCGAGAACGGCCAGCACGTGGGCATCTCGCCGGATGCCATGAACCTGCTGTCGCGCTACCACTGGCCCGGCAACCTGCGCCAGCTGCACAACCTGCTGCGCACGGCGGTGGCCATGGCTGGGGACGAAGGGATGATAGAAGCCTGCCATCTGCCCGATGATTTTCTGGAAGAGCTGCATGCAGCCGATCAGCCTGCGTCTGCGTGCGCTGCATTGCCCGCATCGCCGGCGGCTGGCATGGCGCTTTCAGCGCCAGCCAGTAGTGAAGCCGCACCGGACGGCCAGCGCCTGCAGGATGTAGCGCTTCATGCCATGGCACAGACGTTGCGGCTGCACAAGGGCAACGTGTCGGCAGCCGCCAAGGCACTCGGTGTTTCGCGCAACACCATCTACCGCAAGAAGGGGCTGTTGCCGCCCGGCCTGCTCGATTGACGGACTGCCTGGCGCCGACACTGCGACGGTCCCGGCGAAGCACATGGGCGCCGCATCCGCCAGATACTGCGTGCGCAGCGAAAGCCACTGCGAAGGGCCCAGCGGATCGCCGCCGATGCGGCTCTCAGCGCCTGGCAATGTGCATGGCAGCCCGCCCCATGTGCCGGTGAATCCCATCTGCATTGGCTGGGCACGCGTGGCTGCGGCATCCTGGTCGCCAGGCATGCTTGGCTACGATCGAACTGAACAAAGAAGCCGAGTCGTCAATATGGCTGTTTCAAGCCGTCTTCGCTGTGCCATGATTTACCCGATGAAAAAGGACGACGCCATTTCCTCGCAACAAACCATCACCCTGGCGGGTGGCTGCTTCTGGTGCACTGAAGCCGTGTTCACGCGCGTGCGCGGCGTGCTGGAGGTGCAAAGCGGCTACGCCAACGGTCATGTCGACCATCCCAGCTACGAGCAGGTCTGCACGGGCAACACTGGCCACGCCGAGGCAGTGCGCCTGCGCTTTGACGCGCAGCAGATCGGCGTGCGCGAGATTCTGGAAATCTTTTTCGCCACGCACGACCCGACCACGCTCGACCGCCAGGGCAACGACGTCGGCACGCAGTACCGCAGTGGTATCTACTACACCGACCCGGAGCACCAGGCCGCGGCCCGGCAACTGCTGGAGCAACTGGCCCAGGACGACGTGTTTGGCGCGCCGGTGGTCACGCAGCTGGAGCCGCTGCGCTGCTTCTGGCCGGCCGAGGACTACCACGGCGACTATTACCGCCAGCATCCCGAGCAGGGCTACTGCGCCGTCGTCATCGCCCCCAAGGTAGCCAAGTTCCGCAAGACCTTTGCGCAATATCTCAAGTCCGGGGCGTAGCCAAGGGCCGCCGCGCCGGGCCGCCAAAGACCGCACGCCCGGGTGCGGCATGCTTGGCCGGCGCCTGCGCGGCTGCTAGCATCCGCGCCCATGTCCGCCTGTGCCGCCCAACTCGCGCGCCCTGCCCACTGCGTGGCGGTTGCGCCGTGCGTGCGCTGGCTCTGGCCCCGTCAGCCGGCCGCACATTTCCAGGCCCGGCGATAACCACCCCCATCTCGACTCCATAGCGCACCTCCATCATCGCCGGGCTGCCACCTCAGCGCGATGCAGTGGGCGTGTGCCGCAGCGGCGCTGCGCCATGCCCATTGCCCACCAGGATTGGCATTCGCATGGAATTCACCAAGCAGTTTCTTCGGGCCAAAAGCCCCTGCGCCAACGGCTTTCGCTGGTTTGTGCGCCATATCGAGGACGGCGTCGGCTACCAGCAGGCGCTCGACCAGTTGGTGGCGGCGGGGCGCGTGGACGACGCGCTGTGGCTGCTGCGCCAGTTCGGGCCGACCAACGCGGTACTGGAGGTGGATCATCTGGACGCCCAGAACATGGTGTTTGCCGGCAGCATCCGCGTGCGCAAGGCGGTGGACGTTGACGGCGTGCTGCACGTCGGGCGCGGCCTGCGCGCAGGCGGCGGCATTCGCGTGGGCGGCGCGCTGGCAATCGGCGAGGACGTACGCGCCGGCGGGCACATCCGGGTGGATGCCGGCCTGGACTGCGGCGGCGATCTGCGGGCCGGTTGGGGGCTGGAGCTGCAAGGTCCGCTGCGCTGCGGCGGCGAGCTGCGCGTTGCCTGGGATCTCGTCTGCCAGGGCGACGTGCAGGTTGCGGGCGGCGTGCACGTCGGGCAGGACGTGGCGGTGCAGGGCGCATTTTCGTGCGGCAAGGGGCTGCGCGTAGGCGGGCATCTGCAGGGCACGCACAGCCTGCGCGCCGGCCAGGGCATCGTGGTGGGTGGCGCCATCGTGGGTGTGATGCACCTGGAGGCGGGCTGGGGCATCAGGGCGGGCGAGTCCATCCATGCCAACGGCGCGATCAAGGCGGGCGAGAGCCTGAGCGCCGGCGATGAAATCTCGGCCGGGTCAGGCTATGGGATTTTTGCCGGGCTCAACGTGCAGGAAGACGCCTGGGAGGCCAGCGCCCAGGTACATGCCAGCCGCCCGCCCCAGGGCTTGCGCAGCGGCCTGTGGATGGGGCAGGCGGAATTTGCATGATTTATGCCTCTAACGCCCGTGGATAAAGCGCAGTCAGCTATATAAATAATGGCAATCGTGGCGCATCGTCATGGCGCGAGCCGCTCGCGCACCCAGGCATTGCCCTGCAGCCGGTAGCGCAGCCGGTCGTGCAGCCGGCTCTTGCGGCCTTGCCAGAACTCCCATTGGTCGGGCTCCAGGCGAAAGCCGCCCCAATGCGGCGGGCGCGGTGGCTTGAGCAGAAACTGCGCGCCGTACTTGGCGGCGTTGGCCACCAGTACGCTGCGCCCGGCAATCACCTGGCTTTGCGGGCTGGCCCAGGCGCCGATGCGCGAATCGAGCGGCCGGCTGTCGAAGTAGGCGTCGCTCTCGGCGTCGCTGACCTTGTGCACGCGCCCTTCGATGCGTACCACGCGTTCGAGCTCGACCCAGTGAAACTGCAGCGCCGCAAACGGGTTGCCCGCCAGTTGCCGGCCCTTGCGGCTGTCGTAGTTGGTAAACCAGACGATGCCGCGCTCGTCGTAGCCCTTGACGAGCACTATGCGCGTGCTGGGGCGCAGGTCGCTGCCCACGGTGGCCAGCGTCATGGCATTGGGCTCGTTGACCTGGGCGGCGACCGCCTCCTGGAGCCATTGGTCGAACTGATCCAGCGGGCGCTCGCGCGACGCGTCTTCGCTCAGCTCGGCGCGCTCGTAGCTTTTGCGCAGGTTGGCGATGGAGGAGGAGAAGGTGGGGGTGTTCATGCCCCCGATTGTGCCCGCGCAGCCCGCTTATGCGCCGCTGCTGGCCAGCGCGATCAGGCGCGCCAGCGCGCGGTCGCGGATACCCAGGCGCTGCAGCTCGGCGTGTGTGGCCTCGGCGTATTCGCGCGTGCTGCCGTAAATGCCATGCGCCTGGGCAAAGATGCGCCGGTACTCGTCATCGGCCAGCACGCCGGTGTGGCTGGGGCTGCGGCGCGACAGCGTGAACGCCAGCGCGTGCACGGCACCAGTGGCGGTGCGGCAGGGCAGCCAGCGCGGGTCGTAGACCGGCATGGGCATTTCGCGGCGCCACAACGCCGGCATGATGCGTTCGACCTGGGCTCGGTCGATGCGGAACACCATGCCCCGGCAGCTACCGCCGGGCAGCATGGCAAACACCAGGCCGGGGCGTTCGGGCGTCCCCCGGTTGACATGGCTCCACATCTTGAGCGCCCGGTGCCAGCCGTGTACCTGCGCCATGCGCCGTTCCACGTAAGGGAACTCGGGGCGCCAGATCAGCGACGCGTAGCCAAAAATCCATATGTCAGACCGACCGTCCCACTGCGCGAGCGTGCGCTCGAACAGGTACTCGGATCTGCGCTGGGCATCGGGGGGCGGGGCAGGCATGGGGCAGGCAGGGCAGCGGCCTTGTCAGCGTAGGCCGGTGCCGGTGCGGCTGTCGTTCTTGCGCTCGATCAGTTCGATCTTGTAGCCGTCCGGGTCCGTCACGAAGGCGATCACCGTGGTGCCGCCCTTGACGGGGCCGGCCTCGCGCGTCACGTTGCCGCCCGCGGCGCGGATCTTGTCGCAGGCCGCGTACGCATCTGGCACGCCCAGGGCGATATGGCCGTAGGCGTTACCGTGGTCGTAGCTTTCCACGCCCCAGTTGTAGGTCAGCTCGATCTCGGCCTGGCCGGGGTTGCCGCCCTCGAAGCCGAGGAAGGCCAGCGAATATTTGTATTCAGGATTCTCGGACTGGCGCAGCAACTGCATGCCCAGCACCTGGGTGTAAAAGTCAATCGAGCGTTGGAGGTTGCCAACGCGCAGCATCGTGTGGAGGAATCTCATGCCCGTGATTGTGCCGGCAGATCGAAAACCAGGCAGGTGGTGGTGGCGTGGGCGTACAGCGTGCCGTCCGGCCCCACCAGCCGCGCCTCGGCCGTGGCGAGCTGGCGGCCGCAGTGGATCACGCAGCCTTCGGCGCGCACGCGGGACACCTTGGGAGTGAGCGCCTTGACGATGTTCACGCTCAGCTCCGCTGTGGTGTAGCCGCGTCCCGGCGGCATGCGTGTGTGCACGGCACAGCCCAGGGCGGAGTCGAGCAGGGTGGCGAACCAGCCGCCGTGCACCGTGCCCATGGGGTTCAGGTGCGCGGCGCCGGGCGTGCCCTGGAATACGGCGCGGCCTTCCTCCACCTCCACGATGACGAAGTCCAGCGTGCGGGCGATGCTGGCGTAGGGCAGTTCGCCGCGCAGCATGGCCTGCATCTGCTGCAGGCCGGTCAGGCCGGCAATCTGCTCGGGCCGCGCCACGCCCGGGCCCGCGCCGGCATCGAGGCGGGCGGTGATCTCGCGCTCTTGGGCGAGCCATTGTTCGAGGGGACTGGATTCGGTCATGGGTGCTTCCGGATAGTTATTTGCATCTGCAATTATTGCAAATACAATCAATCGCATGCAAGCCGAACCCAAGCCGGTGCTTCCGCAGGGCTGCACCAATTTCAAGCTGCGCCAGCTCATGCGCCGCGTGGCCCACCATTACGACGCCGAAATGGCGCGCTGCGGTCTCAAGACCACGCAGTATTCGCTACTGTCGCACGTGCTCAAGCTCGGGCCCATCCGGCCGGGCGACCTGGCGGCCGCGATGAAGATGGACGCCTCCACGCTCACGCGCAACCTGCGCCCCTTGCTGGACGCCGGCTGGGTGGCGCAGGAGGCGGGCGCCGATGCGCGCAGCCGCCTGGTGCGCATCACCGAAGCGGGCCGCGACAAGCGCGCCGAGGCGCAGCGCTGCTGGAAGGTGGCGCAGCGCACGCTCAACGAAGCCCTGGGCGTGGAGCGCGTGAACGCCCTGCACGCGCTGGTGGACGACGCGCTGGCCTGCCTGGCCCCGCTGCAGGACGCACAGACACCATGAAAGGAGCGTAGCCGATGACCGACACCCCCGAACCCCTGTACCTCGACGACCTCACCGTGGGCCGACAGTTCCGCAGCGGCGAGCATGCGATGGACGAGGCGCAGATCAAGGCCTTCGCCGCGCAGTTCGACCCGCAGCCCTTCCATCTGGACGACGCGGCGGCCCGGGCCACGCTGTTCGGCGGCCTGGCCGCCAGCGGCTGGCACACGGCGGCCGTGACCATGCGGCTGCAGGTGACCAGCGGCCTGCCGGTGGCCGGCGGCATCATCGGCGCGGGCGGCGAGCTGAGCTGGCCCCGGCCCACGCGCGCCACCGACGTGCTGCACGTGGTGAGCGAGGTGGTGCAGGTCCAGCCCTCCAAGTCCAAGCCGAACCGGGGCATGGTCACCGTGCGCAGCGAAACCCGCAACCAGCACGGCGACGTGCTGCAGGTGTCCACCGTGCGCATCGTGGTGCCGCGCAGGCCGGGGCAGGGTGGTTGAAGATTTATAGATGAAATCGGCCGCCAGCGCTTATGCAGCAAGCGCTGACAGCTATGGATTTCATACCGGAACGGTGTAGTTCAGCGTCATGCGGCCGCCGTCCACCGTGACGATCTCGCCCGTCACGTAGCTCGCCGCATCGCTGGCCAGCCAGGCCACCACGTCGGCGATCTCCGAGGGCTCGCCCAGCCGCTTCATCGGCGTGCGGCTCATGATCTTGCGGCGCGCCTCGTCGCTGGTCAGCACGGCCTTGGCTGCCAGCTCGGTGGCGATGGTGCCGGGCGCCACGGCGTTCACACGCACGCCTTGGTCGGCCAGCGACAGCGCCATGACGCGCGTGAGCTGGTTGATGCCGCCTTTGCTGACGTTATAGCTGGCGATGTTGGGGATGGTGAGCACGCCATTGACCGAACTCATGTTGACGATGGCGCCGCCGCCCGCACCGACCATGGCGCGGGCCACGGCCTGGCCGACCAGGAACGAGCCCTTGAGGTTGACGCGCAGCACGGCGTCGTAGTCCTGCTCGGTAATGTCCAGGAATTCAGCGGCGCGGAAGATACCGGCGTTGTTGACCAGGACGTGGATATGGCCGAAGTGCGCCAGCACCTGGGCCACCATGGCATCGACCTGGGCCTTGTCGCCCACATCGCAGCGCACGTAGAGCGCGCCCAGCTCCTGCGCCAGCGCCTTGCCGCGCGCGTCGTCCAGATCGGCAATCACGGTTTTCGCACCGTCTGCAGCAAACCGGCGTATGCAGGCTTCGCCAATGCCTTGCGCGCCACCTGTGACGATGCACACGCGGCCTTGCAGGCCAAAGCGGATGGAGGATGAAACAGAGGTAGGTATTTGGGTCATGGCTGGCGATGGTAGCGGTATGCTGTGGATTTGCAATTGATACGATGTATATAGTCATTACCATCACGCCCAAGATAATAATCTTCTTTGGTGAATAAAAAAATAGGGCGAAGCGACTTATCCACATAATCAAAACCCCTTGAATACCGTTAATCAAGGCGCGATCAAGCACCAGGTGGATGTAACAGCACTGCCACGCGGCGATTCCCATCGTTGGCGTACAGGCTGAAGGTTGCCGCTTCGCTACATGGGGGCCACAGCCCCCATACCCCCTTAGCGACCGGCTAGGGCTTGCTGGCAGGGCTGGGCATTGCTGGCCGGCCCGTAGTAACATCGAGCAGCGGCCCGACAGTGCGCAGCAGGGCACGCGCACGCTTGCGAGAGGACGCCTTACCCATGGCTCACCTCGACCGGTGGCCATTCAAACGGCGTCACCCAATCCGGGAAGTCCTGCTTGTGCTGCTCCAGGGCTGCACATCGCGAGTCAGGACGAACACCCACGGCATGGGCATGGGCAAGCAGCTTTTCCGAAAGGCGCTGCGCCAAACCATCAGCGAACCCCGCACGGGTATACCAATCAAACACCCAAGTAGGGTCCGAATCCTCGACAAAGTCAGGATCAGGAGCAGAACGCCACCGGGCGCACTCCCCATAGAAAGCCCCCAGGGCCAGCCGCACCACGTCCTCGGGCGTAATCCAGTCCGACACATCCGCAGCGCATGCCGCTGGCTTAAACTCACGATCAGCCATCATTAGCTCCTTGTCAGCTAGTTGTGGTCAGGGGTTGCGGGTGCTGCAATACCACCCGACACCCCCGCCTTGATTGCGTTCCCGGACACGAATTGCGCGGGAACGAGGGAAGGGGGTAGAGCACCCCCGGATACGATGCGCAGCGCTGCGCCCGCCAGAACCAGCGCAGCCATGGGCACAAGATCGTTCATTGGGCACGCCCCGACGCGCCAGCGCCCAGGAGCCGATGGACGGGCGCCTGCAGGCGGAACTTCGGTTTCTTGGACTCGCCCAGGTAGTGGCGATCGCTGGCCGCAGACAGGCGCTCGACCATGCGCGCACGCAGCCCCGCCACGGCGTCACGGACGGCGTAGAGGGCCATCGTGGTCACCGCGTCATCGGGGTCGGCACCCCCCAGCGCGTCACCGATCAGCTTTTGCTGCCGCTTGGAGCCGGCCACGCCGACCGACTCCAGGAACCACAGCACGTCATCGACGGCCCAGCACCAATGCACGCACAAATCGAGCGCATCATGGTTGTCGTCGCCGTGGACGTGTTCGAAGGCCGCAGCGATCAAATCGACCGAAGGAGGGCGACCGAACATCAGCCGTTCACCGCGTTCGACCAATTGCCCGGCCATCGCCGACGCCATGCCGTCGAGCATGACGGACACCGCTTTCAGGTGGCGCCACTCCGAGGACGGCTCAGGCAGGCGCGACAGCATGAACTGCAGCAATGGGGCCAGCTGATCAACGCCCCGGACGTAGCCGCACACCGCGCCGAGGAAGCCCGCGTCATCGAGCACGGACGCCGCCTCAAAGCGCCCCGTACGCCCGCTGCGCTGGGGTTTAGCGCGGGCCATGGGCACCCCCGGCAGGCATTCCACGATACGGAACACCGTATGTTATCCCCGTGATTACCATGGGGGAGGATTCGAATGTGTAGGCCATCGCCGAGACAGCCACCGGCGCGGACGCTTCGCGCCTGTCCGATGCTGGCGCATCGGAGCCGGGCACTGCCGGCCGGGCGGCGGCGTGCAGCGCCTGCTTGCCCACCACCGCCCGGCCCTCAGCGCCCCGCGCCATCAATTCCCGGAACCCATGAGCTTGGCGCACCAGCAGCGACCACCAGGACGCATCTGTTCCCTCGAACGCACGCCCCTCGGGTGACCAGAGCTTACCCCCGCAAAACTCCCAGCCCGCCCAGGACGGCCCTGGCAGCTCCATGCGGTTGAGCAGGCGCAGCAGCTTGAACGTGGCATGCGGGATGTCGTGCTTGGCACACTCCCAGTTATGCAAAGTGCGCTCGGTGACATGAAGAAGCTTCGCGCAGCCGGCCAGATCGAGCCCGAGGCTGCGGTACATGGCGCGGAACTTGCGCGCCCGCTGCAGGCGGGTGTCGCGGTCATTGCGCCGCAGCCGCAGGCCCAGGCTGGTTGATACGATGTATATTATGTTAAATTGAAAAAAACAAAAAAACCAGCAGACTGCTCATCCGCCAGCCGATCACTCTGCCTCCACCCCAAGCGCCTGCGCCAAAGCCTCGCTCAGCCGTGCCGCGAATGTCTGCGCGGCAATCGGTGTTGCCGTGATCTGGTCGCACGAGACGGTGCGGCGCAGCATCGCGTCCACGTCGCCGGGCTGATCGACGGCGCTGCACAGCAGCTGCCATTGCGGCAGCGTGACCAGCGTTCCCGCCACCAGCAGCACGCCGGTGCGCTGGCGCCGCTGCGCCAGGCCGACCAGCTTGCGCCCGGACGCGTCCACCACTTCCCACGGGGCCAGGCTACCGTAGCAGGCCCAGTCCACCGTGGGGCCTATGCGCGCATTGGCGGCGGCCACCTCGTCGGCGGGCAGCGCGCGGCTGGGTACCCCCATGCCGGCGAGCACGTCCACGTGCAGTTGCCCCAGCCCTTGGTAGCTGTCGGCAAAACGCCCCTTGAGCCAGGGATGGCCCAGCGGCAGGACGACCGAGGCGCTGACCATCCAGGGGCCGGTCAGCACCGCGCCGCCGCCCGACGGGCGCACCAGCAGCTCCATCGCCGCCGGTATGCGCGTGGCAATGGAGTCGCGCCGGCTGCGCTGCGAGCAACCCAGCACGATGGCGGGTTGCGCGTAAGTCCAGACATGGAAACTGGGTGCCGACACGTTTTGCGCCATGCGCTGGTCGTTCCACTGCTGCTCTTGTGTGGCGGTGTTGATTTGAAGACTCCCTATGGATTCTCAGGCTCGGCAGCGTCTGTGCAAGGCGCGCAACCGGCTACCCCAGCGCGGCGATCACTTCGGGCGGGGCCTGCACCAGTTCGATCAGCACGCCCTCCCCGGCGATCGGAAATTCGTCGTTGCTCTTGGGGTGCAGAAAGGTAATGTCGTAGCCCGCCGCGCCCTTGCGGATGCCGCCCGGCGCAAAGCGCACGCCCTGGGCGGTAAGCCATTCAACAGCGCGGGGCAGATCGTCGATCCACAGGCCGATGTGGTTGAGCGGCGTGGCGTGCACCGCCGGCTTCTTGTCGATGTCCATCGGCTGCATGATGTCCACCTCCACCTTGAAGGCGCCCTTGCCCATGGCGAGGATGTCCTCGTCCACGTTCTCGCGCTCGCTCTGGAAGGTGCCGGTCTGCGCAAGGCCCAGCATGTCGACCCAGAGCTTTTTCATGCGGCCCTTGTCGGTGCCGCCTATGGCCACTTGCTGGATGCCCAGCACTTTGAATGGTCGGGTCATTCGATAAACTCCTGATTCAATAGCTTTTTGCGCTTTGTGGGTAAGCGTTTGAGGCCAATTTCATTCAAATTCCAGAATGACTTCGTCCACCGCCAGCGAATCGCCCTGGCCGGCGACGACCTTGCCGACCACCCCGTCCTGCGCGGCGAAAAGGATGTTTTCCATCTTCATCGCCTCGATGACGGCCAGCTTCTCGCCCGCCTGCACCTTCTGCCCCGGCTGCACCGCTACTTGCACCAGCAGGCCCGGCATGGGCGAAAGCAGGTACTTGGACATGTCCGGCGGCGCCTTGTAGGGCATGAGCTTGAGCAGCTCGGCGCGCCGGGGCGTGAGCACGATGGCGTCGATCTGCGTGCCGTTGTGCGCGATGCGCAGGCCCAGCGGGTTCTTGGGCTGGTTGCGTTCGATCTGCGCCGTGAAGCCCTGGCCGTTGCACGCCCCCTGGATGCGGATGCTGCCCAGGTGCGCGGTGCTGCTGATGCGGTAGTCCTTGCCGCCGATGTGCACCACGCTGGAGCCCGAGTCGTGCTCGAAGTCGGTCACGCTCACGTCGTGGTACTGGCGCTGGCCTTCGTGGCCCAGCGTGACGACGACGAACTGCTCGCCCACCTGCACCTCGTGCCCGGCCAGCTGGCCGCTGATGCCTGTGGCACGCGCGCGGTAGCGGCGGTGCATGTAGGCGGCCAGCGCGACGAGGAAATCCGGGTCTTCGTGCGGCACGTCCTCGGCGACGAAGCCGTGGGCGTAGTGCTCGGCGATGAAGCCGGTGTTGAAGTCGCCCGCGACGAACTTGGGGTGCGCCAGCAGCGCGGCCTGGAACGGGATGTTGCTGTTGATGCCGCGGATGGCGAAGCCGTTGAGCGCGGCGCGCATCTTGGCAATGGCGTCGTTGCGGTCGGTGCCGTGCACGATGAGCTTGGCGATCATCGAGTCGTAGTACATAGGGATCTCGCCGCCCTCGTACACGCCGGTATCCACGCGCACGCCGTACTTCTTGCTCGGGTCGGCCTGGAACATGGTCTCCTGCGGCGGCGTGAAGCGCACCAGGCGGCCCGTGGACGGCAGGAAGTTGCGGAACGGATCCTCGGCGTTGATGCGGCACTCGATGGCCCAGCCGTCGCGCTTCACGTCCTGCTGGGTGATGGCCAGCTTCTCGCCCGCGGCCACGCGGATCATTTGCTCCACCAGGTCCAGCCCGGTGATGCACTCGGTCACCGGGTGCTCCACCTGCAGGCGGGTGTTCATCTCCAGGAAGTAGAAGTCCTGGTCCTTGCCGACCACGAACTCCACCGTGCCCGCGCTCTGGTACTTGACGGCCTTGGCCAGCGCCACGGCCTGCTCGCCCATGGCGCGGCGCGTGGCGTCGGAGATGAAGGGCGACGGGGCCTCCTCGATCACCTTCTGGTGGCGCCGCTGGATCGAGCATTCGCGCTCGTTCAGGTAGACCACGTTGCCGAAGCTGTCGCCCAGCACCTGGATCTCGATGTGGCGCGGCTCCTGCACGAATTTTTCGATGAAGATGCGGTCGTCGCCAAAGCTGTTGCGGGCCTCGTTCTGGCAGCTGGCAAAGCCCTCGAACGCCTCTTTGTCGTTGAAGGCCACGCGCAGCCCCTTGCCGCCGCCGCCGGCCGATGCCTTGATCATCACCGGGTAGCCGATGCCCTTGGCGATCTCCACCGCCTGCTCGGGGCCGCTAATGGCGTCGTTGTAGCCGGGGATGGTGTTGACCTTGGCTTCATTCGCCAACTTCTTGGAGGCGATCTTGTCACCCATGGCCGCGATCGAATGCGCCTTGGGGCCGATGAAGGCGATGCCTTCGTCCTCGCAGCGCTGGGCAAAGGCCTCGTTCTCGCTCAGGAAGCCGTAACCCGGGTGCACGGCCTGCGCGCCGGTTTGCTTGCAGGCTTCGATGATCTTGTCGGCCAGCAGATAGCTCTCGCGGCTGGGCGCCGCGCCAATGCGCACGGCCTCGTCGGCCAGCTTGACGTGGCGGGCGTCCTTGTCGGCGTCGGAGTAGACGGCGACGGTGGCAATGCCCATCTTCTTGGCGGTGGCGATCACCCTACACGCAATCTCGCCCCGGTTTGCAATCAGAATTTTCGTGAACATGATTTTGTTTTCTCCAAAGCGTTACGCGGTCGTCACAGCGGAATGTTTCCATGCTTGCGCCACGGGTTCTCCAGCTTCTTCTCGCGCAGCATGACCAGACTGCGGCAGATGCGCCGGCGCGTCTCGTGCGGCAGGATCACGTCATCGATGAAGCCGCGCGCGCCGGCCACGAAGGGGTTGGCGAAGCGGGCCTTGTACTCGGCCTCGCGGGCGGCGAGCTTGGCGGGGTCGTTCTTGTCCTCGCGGAAGATGATCTCCACCGCGCCCTTGGCGCCCATCACGGCGATCTCGGCGTTGGGCCAGGCAAAGTTCACGTCGCCGCGCAGGTGCTTGCTGCTCATCACGTCGTACGCGCCGCCGTAGGCCTTGCGGGTGATGACGGTGATCTTGGGCACGGTGCATTCGGCGTAGGCGAACAGCAGCTTGGCACCGTGCTTGATGATGCCGCCGTACTCCTGGCTGGTGCCGGGCATGAAGCCGGGCACGTCCACGAAGGTGACGACGGGGATGTTGAACGCGTCGCAAAAGCGCACGAAGCGCGCGGCCTTGATGCTGCTCTTGATGTCCAGGCACCCGGCCAGCACCAGCGGCTGGTTGGCGACGATGCCCACGGTCTGCCCCTCCATGCGGGCAAAGCCGATGAGGATGTTCTTGGCGTATTCGGGCTGCAGCTCGAAGAAGTCGCCGTCGTCCACGGTCTTGACGATCAGCTCCTTCATGTCATACGGCTGGTTGGGGTTGGCCGGCACCAGGGTGTCCAGGCTCTTGTCCATGCGGTCGGCCGGGTCCTTGCTGGGGCGCACGGGCGGCTTTTCGCGGTTGTTCAGCGGCAGGTAGTTGTACAGGCGGCGCAGCATCAACAGCGCCTCCACGTCGTTCTCGAACGCCATGTCGGCCACGCCGCTCTTGGTGGTGTGGGTGATGGCGCCGCCCAGTTCCTCTGCCGTCACTTCCTCGTGCGTCACGGTCTTGACCACCTCGGGGCCGGTCACGAACATGTAGCTGCTGTCCTTGACCATGAAGATGAAGTCCGTCATGGCGGGCGAATACACCGCGCCGCCCGCGCACGGGCCCATGATCATGCTGATCTGCGGCACCACGCCGCTGGCCATCACGTTGCGCTGGAACACGTCGGCGTAGCCGCCCAGGCTGGCCACGCCCTCCTGGATGCGCGCGCCGCCCGAGTCGTTCAGGCCGATGACGGGCGCGCCCACCTTCATCGCCTGATCCATGATCTTGCAGATTTTCTCGGCGTGCGCCTCGCTCAAGGCGCCGCCGAACACGGTGAAGTCCTGGCTGAAGACGAACACCAGGCGGCCGTTGATCATGCCGTAGCCCGTCACCACGCCGTCGCCGGGGATCTTGTTGTCCTGCATGCCGAAGTCGGCGCAGCGGTGCTCGACGAACATGTCCCATTCCTCGAACGTGCCTTCGTCGAGCAGCAGCTCGATGCGCTCGCGCGCGGTGAGCTTGCCCTTCTTGTGCTGCGCGTCGATGCGCTTTTGCCCGCCGCCCAGGCGGGCGAGTTCGCGCTTTTGCTCCAGTTGATCGAGGATGGTTTGCATTGGGATCGTCCTTCGTTGGTATGTGGTCTGATTTGTTATTGATAGCTGCTTGCGCTTATCCAGCTTGCAACTCAAGTAGTTTTCGTGCTGCAGTGCTTGCTGCTATTGCGCCAGCAGCTACATCTTTTTGCATCTGCGGCAGCAGCGCGCGCACCTGCGGGTGTTGGCGGAAGGCCTGCTTGAGGCCGAAGTCGATGCGCTCCCACATCCAGGCCAGGGCCTGGCGTTCGCGCCGCGCGGCCAGGCGGCCGTTGGCGGTCTGCATCTCGCGGTATTCGCAGACCGTGGCCCAGAAACTTTCCACGCCCTGGTGCTGCAGGGCGCTGGCCTGGATGACCCTGGGGCGCCACTGCGCCATGTCGTGCGGATCGTGCTCGGGGTTGCCGTGAAAGCCCAGCAGGCGCAGGCTGGAGGTGATGTGCGATTGCGCGCGCGTGGCGGCGTTCTTGTCGATGTCGGCCTTGTTGATGACGACCAGGTCGGCCAGCTCCATCACGCCCTTCTTGATGGCCTGCAGGTCGTCGCCCGCATTGGGCAGCTGCAGCAGCACGAACATGTCGGTCATGCCGTGCACGGCGGTTTCGCTCTGGCCCACGCCCACGGTCTCGACGATCACCACGTCATAGCCGGCGGCCTCGCACACCAGCAGGCTCTCGCGCGTTTTCTCGGCCACGCCGCCCAGCGTGCCGCCGCTGGGGCTGGGGCGGATGTAGGCGGCTTCCTGCATGCACAGCTGCTCCATGCGTGTCTTGTCGCCCAGGATGGAGCCGCCCGAGACGCTGGACGACGGGTCGATGGCCAGCACCGCCACCTTCAGCCCCTGCCCGATCAGGTACAGGCCCAGTGCCTCGATGAAGGTGGACTTGCCCACGCCGGGCACGCCGCTTATCCCTAAGCGCAGCGCGTGGCCCGTGTGCGGCAGCAGTTGGGTGAGCAGCTCGTCGGCCTGGGCGCGGTGGTCGGGCCGGGTCGATTCGAGCAGCGTGATGGCCTTGGCCATGGCGCGGCGGCGCACCAGGGGGGAACCGCTCAGAGCTTTCAAAATGTCTGTGTTGTTCATGCTCTGAATGGCTCGAAGAAAGCCTCGTCAATGTCATACACCGTGCGCGGTTTCAAACCAAGCTCGTATTTCTTGAACATGTTTGTCATGCACCGACTCCTTTAAAGCACTTCAGCACTCCTAGCACCTCAAAGAATCTCAAAACTGCGGCCATCGGGCAGGCGGTAGCGGTAGAAATCGCGCACGTCGATAGTCCAGATTTGCTGCGTGTTGGTTTCTTGCGCAGCCCAGACCAGTGTGGCGTCGGCAAAATCCATTTGCGTGCGGCGGCCGTCGGTGTATTGCTGCATCAGGGCCAGCATGTCGCTCAGGTGGCCCGGGTCGAAGGGAAAGATGCTGACCGCGCCCTGCTCCACCCAGCGCAGCATCTGCCAGCGGGCTGCCGGGGGCAAAAAGTGCGAGGCCTCCACCACGCAGGGCCAGGTGGTGGTCAGGCGCCAGCCCGCTGGCTCTGACTGCAGCAGCGCACGGTAATGCAGGTGCGCCATGTCATCCGCAGCAAACAGCGCCACCAGTGGCCCGGTATCGAGCAGGGCCACATTCACGGTGCGCTGCCCTCATCGTCCGGCACCCAGGCTACGCCCTTTTTGCGTGCCTCCTGGTAGGCCAGCCAGTCGCGGGAATGTTCTTCATGCTGCGCACGCAGTTTGCTGCGCAGGCGGTCGCCGGTGCTGGGCGGCACGGAGCCTTCCAGCACCCCCTCGCCCATGCGGTACTGCGCCGCTTCCTCCATCACCTGGCGGTACAGCTGCGCCGGGTCTTTGCGCCCCAGCGCGCGCTCCACGGCGGCGATGATAAACTGCGACTTGGTTACCCCCTGGCGCCGGGCAGCCTGCTCCAGCTCCTTCTCCAGCAAGGGATCCATGCGAACGGATACGGCCATGGCGTGCTCCTGTTGAAATACTGTATTACTGTATTTCAAATCGCAGGGTCAGGCAACCGCCTTCTTGATCTGCTCCAGCACGTCCTTGGCGCTGGCCGGGATCGGCGTGCCGGGGCCGTAGATGCCCTTGACGCCGGCGTCCCACAAAAAGCCGTAGTCCTGCGCCGGGATCACACCGCCGACGAAGACGATGATGTCGTTGGCGCCCTGCTCCTTCAGCGCCTGGATGATGGCCGGCACCAGCGTCTTGTGGCCGGCGGCCAGCGTGCTCACGCCAATGGCGTGCACGTCGTTCTCGATGGCCTGGCGCGCGCATTCCTCGGGCGTCTGGAACAGCGGGCCGATGTCCACGTCGTAGCCCAGGTCGGCAAACGCGGTGGAGACCACCTTGGCGCCGCGGTCGTGGCCGTCCTGGCCCAGCTTGGCGATCATCACGCGCGGGCGGCGGCCCTGCTGCTCGGCGAAGGCGTCGATCTCGCCCTTGAGCTTTTCCCAGCCCTCGGCGCCGTCGTAGGCGGTGGCGTACACACCAGTGACCATTTGCGTATCGGCGCGGTGCCGTCCAAAGGATTTTTCCAGGGCGTCGGAGACCTCGCCCACCGTGGCGCGCAGGCGGATGGCCTGGATAGCCAGGTCGAGCAGGTTGCCATTACTGCTTTCCGCTGCAGAAGTAAGAGCTGCCAACGCAGCATCCACGGCGCTTTGGTCGCGTTTTTGCTTGATGTTGTTGAGGCGCGCAATCTGGCTTTCGCGCACCTTGACGTTGTCCACCTCCAGGATGTCCACCGGGTCTTCCTTGGCGAGCTTGTACTTGTTGACGCCGACGATCACTTCCTTGCCCGAGTCGATGCGCGCCTGCTTCTCGGCCGCGGCGGCCTCGATCTTGAGCTTGGCCCAGCCCGAGTCCACGGCAGCCGTCATGCCGCCCATGGCCTCGACTTCCTCGATGATCTTCCAGGCGGCGTCGGCCATGTCCTGGGTGAGCTTTTCCATCATGTAGGAGCCGGCCCAGGGGTCGATCACGTTGGTGATGTGGGTTTCTTCCTGGATGATGAGCTGCGTGTTGCGCGCGATGCGGGCGGAAAACTCGGTGGGCAGCGCGATGGCTTCGTCCAGCGCGTTGGTGTGCAGGCTCTGCGTGCCGCCGAACACCGCCGCCATGGCCTCGATCGTCGTCCTCACCACGTTGTTGTACGGATCCTGCTCGGTCAGGCTCCAGCCGCTGGTCTGGCAGTGCGTGCGCAGCATCAGGCTCTTGGGCTTCTTGGCGTCGAAGCCTTTCATGATGCGGCACCACAGCAGGCGCGCGGCGCGCATCTTGGCAATCTCCAGGTAGAAGTTCATGCCGATCGCCCAGAAGAACGACAGGCGCCCGGCGAAGTCGTCCACGTCCAGCCCCGAGGCCATGGCCGTCTTCACGTACTCCTTGCCGTCGGCCAGCGTAAAGGCCAGCTCCAGCGCCTGGTTCGCCCCGGCCTCCTGCATGTGGTAGCCGCTGATGCTGATCGAGTTGAACTTGGGCATGTTCTGGCTCGTGTAGGCGATGATGTCGCCGATGATGCGCATCGAGGGTTTTGGAGGATAGATATAGGTGTTGCGCACCATGAACTCTTTCAGAATGTCGTTCTGAATCGTTCCGGACAGCTTGTCCTGGCTCACGCCCTGCTCTTCCGCCGCCACCACGTAGCCCGCCAGCACCGGCAGCACGGCGCCGTTCATGGTCATCGACACGGATACCTTGTCCAGCGGAATCTGGTCGAAGAGGATCTTCATGTCCTCCACCGAGTCGATCGCCACTCCCGCCTTGCCCACGTCGCCCGTCACGCGCGGGTGGTCGCTGTCGTAGCCGCGGTGCGTGGCCAGGTCGAACGCCACCGATACGCCCTGGGCGCCCGCGGCCAGCGCCTTGCGGTAGAAGGCGTTGGATTCCTCGGCGGTCGAGAAGCCGGCGTACTGGCGGATCGTCCAGGGTCGCACGGCGTACATGGTGGCCTGCGGGCCGCGCAGGTAGGGCTCGAAGCCCGGCAGCGTGTTGGCGTGGGGCAAGTCCCGCGTGTCCGCCGCCGTGTACAGGGGCTTGACGACGATGCCGTCGGGCGTGAGCCAGTTGAGCGCATCCACCTGGCCGCCCGGGGCGGACTTGGCGGCAGCCTTGGCCCAGGCGTCGAGGTCGGCGGTTTGGAATGTCGAATCGGTGGAACTGCTCATGATTGCTGAACGTGTTGGCTAAGGGGCGCAAACGCGGTCGTGTGGCAACCGCTTTTGGCGTGACGGGCAGAGTTTACCCGAACTGTAATTATTAATTCTTAGTTTTCTTGCGGTACATTCGCCGCTATGCCAGCCATCACCCTGACCCCCAAGGCCCTGTACGAACAGGTGGCAGAACAGCTGCGCCAGCGTATTTTCAGGCGCGACCTGGAGCCGGGCAGCTGGATCGACGAGCTCAAGATCGCAGAGGAGTTCGGCATCAGCCGCACGCCGCTGCGCGAGGCCCTGAAAGTGCTGGCGGCCGAAGGCCTGGTGACGATGAAGGTGCGCCGCGGCGCCTACGTCACCGAAATGTCGGAAAAGGATTTGCGCGACGTTTACCACCTGCTTGGCCTGCTGGAGAGCGACGCCGCGGGCGTGGTGGCGCAAACGGCCAGCGATGCGCAACTGCAGGAGCTGTGCGCCCTGCACGCCGAGCTGAAAGCTTGCGTGCGCGACCACGACCGGTTCTTTGCCATCAACGAGCGCTTTCACATGCAGCTGCTGGCCCTGGCCAACAACCGCTGGCGCGACCAGATGGTGGCCGACCTGCGCAAGGTGATGAAGCTGAGCCGCCACAACTCGCTGTTCAAGCAGGGGCGCATCGAGGAATCGCTGGCCGAGCACGAGGCCATCATGGCCGCGCTGCGCGCGCGCGACAGCCGCGCCACGGTGCAGGCCATGCGCACGCACTTCGAGCAGGGTTTGGCGGCCGCGAGCTGAATTCAGCCACCGGCAAAGCCCAAAAACCTCTGTTGCACGACGATGGGCGCAGAAAATAATATTTGCGCGCGGATTGGGGACGCTGTCGCGTGCGCGATGCATGGCGCAGTGCGCACGGCACCAGTGTGGCAAAATTCATAGAACGAACGTTCGTGCACAAAAATCACGAATTTTCACACCAGCGGCGTTGCCAGGCTCCCAGGCATTGCGGTGCAAAGCAGCCGTTTTTCCACCATTCCTTGCTTGTGTGCGGCCACCACGGCTCCCCCGTTGCCGTCGTGGCCGCCTGGTTGCACGTATGAATACCACTCCTGCCGATTTGCACGCCGTACAAACGCTGCCCGAACTGCTGGCCATGCGCGTGGCCCAAACCCCCGACGCGGAGGCCTACCGCGAGTGCGACGCGGCCACGGGCCAGTGGGCCAGCCTGAGCTGGGCGCAAACGCACGAGCGCGTGCAGCAGTGGAGCCGCGCCATCGCTTCCATGCACCTGGAGCGCGGCGCGCGCGTGGCCATCCTGCTGCCCAACGGGGTCGATGCCATGAGCATCGACCAGGCCGTGCTGGCCGCCGGCTGCGTGCCGGTGCCGCTGCACGCCATCGACAACCCGGGCAGCATTGCCTACATCCTGGGCGACGCCGAGGTGTCTCTGCTGGTCGTGGCTGAACCCGACCAATGGCTGCGCGTGCAGGCCGTGGGTACCGCTCTGCCGCAGCTGCGGGCGGTGGTGGCCACGCAGCCCTTCGCGGCCGCCAGGGTTGGCGAATCGGCCGTCCCCATGCTGCCCTTGGCCGACTGGCTGGCCGGCGCCTCGCCCGCCGCGCCCCAGCCGCAGGCGCCCGGCGCCCAGGATCTGGCGGCCATCGTCTACACCAGCGGCACCACGGGCAAGCCCAAGGGCGTGATGCTGACGCACGCCAACGTGATCGCCGACGTCAAGGCCGTGCTGGCGCGCATCGTGCCGGTGCCCGAAGACGTGTTCCTGTCGTTTCTGCCGCTGTCGCACACTTTCGAACGCACGGCCGGCTACTACCTGGCAATCGCGTCGGGCAGCGCCGTGGTGTATGCGCGCTCCGTCGCGCAGCTGGCCGAGGACATGATGACCGTGCGCCCCACGGTGCTGATATCGGTGCCGCGCATCTACGAGCGCGTGCACGCCAAGCTGATCGAGACGCTCTCGCCCGCGCCGTTCAAGCTGCGCCTGTTCGAGGCCGCGCAGGCCGTGGGCTGGCGGCGCTTCTGCGCCGCGCAGCGCCTGCCCGCGCCGCAGCATGACGACGCTGGCGGCTGGCTGCGCGCCCTGCCCTGGCCGCTGCTGCGCGCCCTGGTGGCCAGGCCCCTGCTGGCGCGCTTTGGCGGGCGCGTGCGCGTGGCCGTCAGCGGCGGGGCGCCGCTCTCGCCCACCATCGCCAAATGCTTTCTGGGCCTGGGCCTGCCCCTGATCCAGGGCTACGGCATGACCGAAACCACCCCCGTGGTCAGCGCCAATACGCTGGACGACAACGATCCCAGCACCGTGGGCCGGGTGCTGCCGGGCGTGGAAGTGCGCATTGGCGAGAACCGCGAACTGCAGGTGCGCGGCCCGATCGTGATGAAGGGCTACTGGAAGCGCCCCGAGGACACGGCCAAGACCATTGGCGCCGACGGCTGGCTGGGCACGGGCGATCAGGCGGAAATCGTTGGCGGACGCATCCGCATTCTGGGGCGCATCAAGGAAATCATCGTCACCTCCACCGGCGAGAAGGTGCCCCCAGGCGACCTGGAGCTGGCCATTGGCGCGGATCCGCTGTTCGAGCAGGTCTTCGTGGTCGGCGAGAACCGCCCCTTCATCGCCGCCGTGGCTGTGGTCGGCGCCGAGGAATGGCGCCATCTGGCCGCGCAGCTGGGCCTGCCGGCGGACGATGCGGCCAGCCTGGCCCACCCCAAGGCGCTGGCCGCCGCGCTGGCGCGCATGGAAAAGCAGACCGCCGGCTTTGCCCGCTACGCCATGCCGCGCGCCGTGCACCTGGTGCGTGAGCCCTGGACGATCGAGAACAACTGCATGACGCCCACGCTCAAGCTCAAGCGCAACAACCTGATGGCGCGCTTTGCCCAGGCCATCGATGCCATGTACGCCAAGCGCTGATCAGGCCAGCGCCGCCATGGCGTGCTGTGTGTCTTCGGCGTTGTCCGGCGCGGCCGCCTGCGCCACGGCGTAGGCGCGGCCAAAGCGGTTGGCCAGAAAGTCCGGCAGCGCCACCTGCTCCTGCCGCACAAAGCCACGCTCGGGCAGCTTGCCATCGGCCACCAGATCCAGCGCGGTGCAGATGCCGCTGGCGGTGGTGTATTGGATCGCGCTCAGGTGCTGGCCGCGCACCGTGGCGCCCATGATGTGCGCGCAGTATTCCTTTTGCTCCAGCCGCCCGGCGCGCAGGCCCGAGGCGCAGGCCTGGATCACGATCACATCCTGCTCGGTGGCGGGAATGGCCGCCTCGAACAGCTCCTTGAGCAGCCCGCGCCGCTCGCGCAGCCGCAGCTCGTTGAGCAGCAGGCGCATGCTGGCGCAGTGCCCGGGGTAGCGGATGGTCTTGTAGTCCAGGCGCTGCAGCCGCCCCTGCCAGGTGGCTACCAGGGTGCCCAGGCCGCCCGAGGTGTTGAAGGCCTCGTAGCGCACGCCGTCGATCATCAGGGCCTCCAGCCCCTCCAGCGCCGGCACCTGCACCGCCTGGCCGTGCACGATGGCGTCGCACGGCTGGCAGTATTCGTTGATCAGCCCCTCGGTGCTCCAGGTCAGGCTGTAGCCCAGCGCGCCCTGCGGAAAGCGTGGCAGCGCCCCCACGCGCAAGCGCAGCTCCTGCGGTTCGTCAAGCTGCTGGGCCAGCGCGTGGCCCACGATGCCGATGAAGCCCGGCGCCAGTCCGCACTGCGGCATCAGCACGCTGCGCGCATCGGGCGCCAGAGCGCGTATCGCCTCGGTGCTGGCCACATCCTCGGTCAGGTCGAAGTAATGCACGCTCAGGCGCGCGCACAGCGCTGCTACCGCGACCGACATGTGAAACGGCAGCGCACTCAGCACGGCAAAGCGTCCCGTCAGCACGCCTTGCAGCGCGGCCTCGTCGGGCACGTGCGCCGTGGCGATGCCCGGCAGATCGCGCGCCAGGCGCTGCAGCGCGGCCGCGTCGCGGTCGGCCACCAATACCTCGTAGCCGCCGCTGTCCTGCAGCAGCAGGGCGATCGCCCGGCCGATATTCCCGCCCCCCAGGATGGTGACGCGCCGGGGGGTGTTGCGGTGCATGGTTTTGACGGTCATGAAGGGTCTCCTGTGTGGTGTTGGAATGCCTTCATGCTATTCGTGTTGGATGTCAGTTTGTAGCTTTTGAAACGTCGAAATATCGTAGATATATCATCATCTTTACGGTAAAAATTGCCACTACGACATAACGGGAGCCCATCCATGGAGCTAGACGACACCGACCAGCAGCTGCTGGGCATGCTGCAGGCCAATGCCCGCGAGGGCACGGCCCGGCTGGCGCGGCGCCTGGGCCTGGCACGCACCACAGTGGTGGCGCGCATTGCCCGGCTGGAGCGTGAAGGCATCGTTGCCGGCTACGGTGTGCGTCTGGGCCAGGCGCTGACCGCCAGCGCCGTCAGCGCCTGGTGCGCGCTGAGCGTGCAGCCCAAGGCCGCGCCCGCCGTGCTGCAGGCGCTGGCCGCGCTGCCCCAGGTTGAAGAGGTGTGCGCCGTCAGCGGCCCGTTCGATTACTTGGTGCTGCTGCGCTGTGCCCACCACGCGCAGCTCGACGAGTTGCTCGACCGCATCGGCCAGCACGACGGCGTGCAGCAGACGCAGACCAGCATCGTGCTCAGCCGCCGCATCGATCGACGCAGCATCGGCGCGTAGCGGCCTCTGCGCTACCCTCCTTGCTTCACGCCCGCACCGTCCATTTCCATGCCCACCTCCATCCCCCCCGGCCTCATTGCCCTGCACAGCAACCAGACCGGCCAGCTCCTCGATGCTGTCGCCGCCTGGCTGCAGCAGCACCCTTTGGCGCCGCTGGAGAGCGACGTGGTGCTGGTGCAAAGCAATGGCATGGCCGAGTGGGTGAAGATGCAGCTGGCGCAGCAGCACGGCATCTGCGCCGCCGTCCAGGTGGAGTTGCCGGCGCGCTTTGTCTGGCGCACCTGCCGCCAGGTGCTGGGGCGCGCGGCCGTGCCGACGGCCTCGGCACTGGACAAGGCGCCGCTGGTTTGGCGCCTGGTGCGGCTGTTGCCCGCATTGATGGACGCGCCGGTGTACGCGCCGCTGGCGCAGTACCTGCGCCCGGGCGAGCCTGAGCGCCTGCTACAGCTGGCCCAGCGCCTGGCCGACTTGTACGACCAGTACCAGATCTACCGCGGCGACTGGCTGGCCGCGTGGGCCGAGGGCCGCGCCGTGCTGCCCCAGCCCGGCCAGCCGGATGCTGCGCCCCTGCCCGAGGGCCAGCAGTGGCAATGCGCGCTGTGGCAGGCGCTGCAAGCCAGCCTGACGCCGCAGGAGCAGGCCGGCGCGCGCGGCGCGGTACAGGCGCGCGTGCTGGCGCACCTGCAGTCCGGCCAGGCGCCGGCGCAGCCGGTGGCGCGGCGCGTGGTGGTGTTCGGCCTGGCGCACATGCCGCAGGCACTGCTGCAGCTGCTGGCCGCGCTGGCACGCTACTCTCAGGTGCTGCTGGCCGTGCCCAACCCCTGCCGCTACCACTGGGCCGACGCCATCGACGGGCGCGAGCTGCTGCGCCAGGCGCAGCGGCGCCACCCGCTGCGCGGCGGGATCGACCTGGCCGGCGTGCCGCTGGCGGCGATGCATGCCCACGCCCACCCGCTGCTGGCCGCCTGGGGGCGCCAGTGCCGCGACACGGTGCGCCAGCTCGACGAGTTCGACACTACGCTGCAGATGGCCGCGCAGCTGGAGCTGCCGCGCGTCGACCTGTACGACGAGGCCCCGGCGCACCAGGGCAGCCTGCTTGCGCAGGTGCAGCGCAGCATCCGCGACCTGCTGCCGCTGGCCGAGCACCCGCGCAGCGCGCTGCCCGGCCAGTACATCGCCGCCAGCGACCGCTCCATCGTCTTTCACTGCGCGCACGGCCTGGTGCGCGAGCTGGAGGTGCTGCACGACCAGCTGCTCGACCTGCTGGCCGCGCCGCCCGAGCCCGGCCAAGCGCCGCTGCAGCCGCGCGACATCGTCGTCATGCTGCCCGATGTGCAGGCCGCCGCCCCCGCGATCCGCGCCGTGTTCGGACAGTACCCGCGCCACGATGCGCGCCACATCCCGTTCGGCATTGCCGACCTGAGCGCGCGCCAGGGCAGCCCGCTGGTGGCCGCGCTGCAGTGGCTGCTGCAGCTGCCGCGCCAGCGCCTGCACCTGTCGCAGCTGTGCGACCTGCTGCAGGTCGGCGCCGTGGCCCAGCGCCTGGGGATCGACGCGCAGGAGCTGCCCCAGCTCATCGCCTGGATGCAGGGCGCGGGCATCCGCTGGGGACTGCACGCCGAGCACCGCGCCAGCCTGGATTTGGGCGCCTGCGGCGGGGACAACAGCGCACTGTTCGGCCTGCGCCGCATGCTGCTGGGCTACGCTGGCGGCGCCGGCCCGGCCTGGGACGGCGTGGAGCCCTACGACGAAGTCGGTGGCCTGTCGGCGGAGCTGGCCGGCGCGCTGGCCACGGTGCTGCAGGTGCTCGAAGGCTGGTGGCAGCAAGGCCTGCAGGAGGCCACGCCGCTGCAATGGGCCGGGCGGCTGCGCGCGCTGCTGCAGGCGCTGTTCGCGGCGCAGACCGAGCAGGAGCGCGCCGTGCTCGCGCAGCTGGGCGACGCGCTGGACGCCTGGCTGCAGCACTGCGACCAGGCCGGGTTCGACCAGCCCATGCCGCTGGCCATGGCGCAGGCCGCGTGGCTGGCGGCGCTGGAAGCGCCCACGCTGGAGCAGCGCTTTCGCGCTGGCGGCGTGACCTTCTGCACGCTGATGCCGATGCGCGCCATTCCATTCGAGGTGGTGTGCCTCTTGGGCATGAACGAGGGCGACTACCCGCGCCGCGCGCCGCGCAGCGACTTCGACCTGATGCAGGAGCGCGGCCAGTACCGCCCTGGCGACCGCGCGCGCCGCGACGATGACCGGCAACTGATGCTCGACGCCCTGCTCTCGGCGCGGCGCGTGCTGTACCTGAGCTGGACCGGCCAAAACGCGCGCGACAACACCGGGCAGCCGCCGTCGGTACTCATCGCCCAGCTGCGCGACTACCTTGCCGGCGGCTGGCGCGGCGAGGGCGACAAGGACAGTCAAAGTGGCCAGCTGCTGCTCGCGCAGCGCACCACCGTGCACCCGCTGCAGCCGTTCAGCCGCACCTACTTCGAGGCCAACACGGGCCTGGCCACCCATGCGCAGGAATGGCGTACCGTACACCAGGCGGGGGAAGAAAAGTCCTATTTTGATAGCTATTTGCGCCTACTGGATAAGCGTGAAGTGCCAATTCTCGTTCAAAAAAACGAGGCCCTGACCCTGACCCTGCGCCAGCTCCAGGCCTGGGTGCGCCACCCGGCCCGCGCCTGGTTCCAGCAGCGCCTGCAGGTCTTTTTTGACGGGGCCGACGAAGCCCTGGCCGACGAAGAACCGTTCTACCTCGACGGCCTGGAGCACCACCAACTGCTCAACGAGCTGCAGCAGCAGGTCTGCGGCGACTGGCTGGCCCAGGGTGCGTCCACCTTTAATGCCGCACCCGGCTTTATCGTCCAGTCTCTGGCCCGGCACCTGGCGCGCCTGCAGCGCAGCGGCCGCCTGCCACTGGCTGGCCTGGGCCAGCGCCTGGCTGCTGCGCTGCAGGCCCAACTGCTGCCCGGCCTGCAGCACTGGGCGCGGTTGCGCAGTGACTATCCGCACGTCGCCCCAGCGCTGCCGCTGGCCTACCGCCACGGCGATGCCGCGCTGCAAGACTGGCTGCCGCCGCTGTGGCAGCGGGCCGATGCCCTGCCATACGAGCTGCCCACCTGGATCGACATCGACCCGCGCGAACTGGCTGTGGACGACGCCCAAAAAGGCCCCCAGCCCCGCCCTGACAAGCTGCTGCCGTACTACCTGCGCAGCCTGGCCGCCGCCGCATGTGGCCAGCCGGTGGCGGGCATGGTCATTGGCATGGGCCATTGCCTGCACATCACGCCCATGGCGCCAGACGCTGCCCACGCCGCACTCGACGCCTTGCTCGCCCTGTGGCTGCAAGGCCAGGCCGCGCCCTTGCCCCTGCCCTTCAAGGCCGGCCTGGCGCTGCTGCAGAAAAACCTCGCGGCAGCCGCCACAGCTTACGAAGGCGGCTTCGACAACAAGCCTGCCCCCGAGATCGATGCCTACTGGCAGCGCCTGTACCCGGACTTCGAGGCGCTCACCGCCGACGGACAATGCCAGACGCTGGCATCGCGGGCGCTGGCGCCGCTGCTGCAGTGGTGCGCGGACTGCGTGCAGGCACAAGCACTGGCACCCTACACCGCATGAATTTTTCCGCATACCTCCATCCCCTCGGCACAGGCCTTCCCGGCGGCCATGGCATCGCCACGGCCTCCTGCCCGATGGCACCGCACACCGTGGTCTTTTGCGTTACCGCCTTCGACACCGAGATGCCACGCTACCCGTACGAGCTGCGCCTGTTCGACGCGGGCGAGGTGCAACGGTACGGCGCCGGCCACGCACCGGCGGTGCCGCACCGTACCGAACCGGGCCGCACCTGGTGGAGCCGCGCCATGCTGTGCCTGCTGTCGCTGCCGCCGGTCGACAGGCGGCCCTAACTTTCCCCTCCATGCCCAGCCAGCCCCTCCTTCCCCTCACCTTCCCCCTGCACGGCAGCCGCCTGATCGAGGCCAGCGCCGGCACCGGCAAGACCTGGACGATCGCCGCGCTCTATCTGCGCCTGGTACTGGGCCATGGCGGCGCGGACGGTTTCGCCCGGCCGCTGCTGCCGCCCGACATCCTGGTGATGACCTTCACCCGCGCCGCTACGCGCGAACTGACCGACCGCATCCGCACCCGGCTGGTGCAGGCCGTGGCCTGTTTCAGGGGCGAACAGGCCGTGCCGGAACATGACGTGCTGCTGCAGGGGCTGCTGGCAGCCTACCCGGCAGGCGGCGCGCGCGACGCCGCCGCCTGGCGCCTGCAACTGGCGGCCGACGGCATGGACGAGGCCGCTATCCATACCATCGACGCCTGGTGCCAGCGCATGCTGCGCGAGCACGCCTTCGACAGCGGCAACCTGTTCGACGAAACCCTGGAGGCCGACGAGGCCCAGCGCCGCACCGAGGCCGCGCAGGACTATTGGCGCCAGCAGGTCTACCCGCTGCAGGGCGCCGAACTGGACGCCGTGCTGGCCGTCTGGCCCACGGTGGACGATCTGGCGGGCGACATGGCCGCGCTGATGGACGAGCCGCTCGATGCCGCCCTGGGCGCGGGCAGCGCCGGCGCGCTGATCGCGCGCGCCGGAGCCGAGCGCACGGCGCTGCTGGCCGCGCTGGCCGATGGCTGGGGAGCGCGCGCCCAGCAGTTCGAGGACTGGCTCGACGGCGAACTGGCAAACAACAAATCGGCCTGGAATGGCCGCAAGCTCCAGGCAGGCCGCTACAAAACCTGGCTGCAAGCGCTGCGTGACTGGGCTGCCGCGCCGCACGCCGACCTGGCCGGCGCCCTGGCCACCGGCGCCACCCGCCTCGTCCCCTCAGGCCTTCATGAAGCCCGCAACGGCGATGTATCCGTGACCCTGCACCCGGCATCCCAGGCCTTGGCCGATCTGCTGGCCGCGCTGGCCCACTTGCCGCATGCCAGCGTCGCCCTGCGCCAGCACGCCGCCGTCAACGTGCAGCAGCGCCTGCGCTGGCTCAAGCAGCAGGCGGGCACCTTCGGCTTTGCCGACATGCTCGCGCGCCTGAATGCCGCGCTGGCTGGCCCGCGTGGCGCTGCGCTGCGCGCGGCGATTCTGCGCCAATACCCGGTGGCGCTGGTCGACGAATTCCAGGACACTTCGCCGCAGCAGTACCTGTTGTTCGACCAGATCTACCGCACGGCGGACAACAGCCCGGACAGCGCCCTGCTCCTGATCGGCGACCCCAAGCAGTCCATCTACGGCTTTCGCGGCGCCGACATCTACAGCTACCTGCAGGCGCGCCGCGCCACCGCCGGGCGGCACTACGTGCTGGGCACCAACTACCGCTCCACCCAAGCGCTGGTCGCCGCCGTCAACCACTGGTTCCAGACGGCCGAGCAGCGCCCCGGCAGCGGCGCCTTTCGCTTGCGCAGCGGGCACGGCGGCGCCGCCGACAACCCGCTGCCCTTCGAGCCCGTGGCCGCGGCAGGCCGTGCCGAGCAGTTCGTGGCGCAAGGCCAGCCCCAGCCCGCGCTGCATCTGGCCTGGCACACGGCAGAAGATGGCGAGCCGCTCGCCGCCAGCGCTCTGCAGCAGCACCTGGCGCAGGGCTGCGCCGAGCAGATCGTGCAGTGGCTGGCCGACCCGGCCACCGGCTTTGCCCACCCCGACAAAGGCTTTGCGCGCCTGAAGGCCGGCGACATCGCCATCCTGGTACGCAAGCGCCAGGAGGCTGACGCCGTGCGCAGCGCGCTGCAGCGCCGGGGCGTGGCCTCGGTGTACCTGTCCGACCGCGAATCGGTGCTTGCCAGCGGCGAGGCGCAGGATTTGCTGCTGTGGCTGCGCGCCGTCGCCGCGCCGCTCGATTTGCGCTGCCTGCGCGCGGCGCTGGCCACGCGGCTGCTGGGCCTGTCGCTCACCGAACTGGAGCAGCTGGCGCACGACGACGCGGGGCTGGACGCCGCCGGCGAGCTGCTACGCGAGCTGCACGGCATCTGGCAGCGCCAGGGTGTGCTGGCCCTGGTGCGCCACAGCCTGCACCGCCTGGGCCTGCCCACGCGCTGGCTGGCGTTGGCCGACGGCAGCGGCGAAAGGCGCCTGACCAACGTGCTGCACCTGGCTGAGCTGCTGCAAAACGCCAGCGCCGCGCTGGAAGGCGAACACGCCCTGATCCGCTGGCTGGCCGAGCAGATCGCCCAGCCCGGCGGTGAGGGCGACGAGCAGACCCTGCGGCTGGAGAGCGACGCCGACCTGGTGCAGATCGTCACCATCCACAAAAGCAAGGGGCTGGAATACCCGCTGGTATGCATTCCGTTCGCCAGCACCTACCAACCCAGGGAACGGCGCAACACCGCCCTGGTGCGCCTGCCCCAGGCCGGTGGCGGCCATGCGCTGCGCCTGGACTATTCCGACGCCGAGCTGCAGCAGGCCGACGAAGAGCGCCTGCGCGAAGACTTGCGGCTGTTCTACGTCGCCCTCACACGCGCGCGCCATGCCCTGTGGCTGGGCTGGGGGCCGCTGCGCCGGGGCAGCGGCAAAGCCTGCGTGAACGAGCGCAGCGCCAGCGGCTACCTGCTGGCCGGCGATGCGCCGCGCGATACGGCGCAATGGGTGGAGCAGCTGCAGGCGTTCTGCGCGCAGCAGGCCGATACCCGCTGCGCCGCCATGCCGCAGGAGGTGCCCGCCACCCGCCTGCCGCCTTCGGAGGATGTGCCGCCGCTGCACGCCCAGCCCCAGTATGCCGCCGGCTTCGACCGCCGCTGGGGTATCGGCAGCTTCTCGTCGCTGGTGCGGGGCATGGATGCGGGCGATGCCGTGCCAGCGGCGGATCAGCCACCGGACCAATCGTCCCCTGTCCCGCTGCGCCCGGCGGACGACGAACCCCTGGCCGCCCCTGCCATCCCTGTTCCCGCCCCCACGCAGCAGCAGGCACCCTGGCACCGCTTTCCCGGCGGGCCGCTGGTGGGCAACTTCATCCACGACCAGCTACAGTGGCTCAGCCACGAAGACTTTGCCCTGGGTGCCGAGCAGGCCCAGGCGTTGCAGCGGCGCTGCCGGCGCGCCGGCTACGGCGAGGTCCAGGCCGCCGACCTGCACGCCTGGCTGGCCGCCGCCGTGCAGCACCCGCTGGCGCCGCTGGGCGCCAGCCTGGCGCAACTGCAGGGCGACCCCACGCACCAGCGCCTGGCCGAGATGGAGTTCTGGCTACCCGTCGCCGAGCTGCCCGCCGCCGAGGTCGATGCCCTGTGCCGCCGCCACATCCTGCCCGGCCAGCCGCGCCCGCAGCTACCCCAGCGCAGCCTGCACGGCATGCTGATGGGCTTTGCCGACCTGGTGTTTGCCCACGCCGGGCGCTACTGGGTGCTGGACTACAAAAGCAACCACCTGGGGCCGGACGCCGCCAGCTACGGCGCCAGCGACCTGGCGCAGGCCATGCTGGCGCACCGCTACGACGTGCAGGCCGCCCTGTACCTGCTGGCCCTGCACCGCCTGCTGCGCCAGCGCCTGGGCAGCAGCTACGACCCGGCCACGCAGCTGGGCGGCGCACTGTATTACTTTCTGCGCGGCATCGACGGCTCCGCCGCCGGCCTGCACACCGAGGCCGCGCCGCTGACGCTGCTGGCGGAGCTGGAAGAATTATTGGTAAAAACAGCCTCAAACGCTTATACAGAAAGTGAAAATAGCTATAAAAACAATGAAACTCTGGAGGCCCAGCCATGAGCCGCCACGCCGACACCGCCACGCTGGATCTGTTTGCCGACACCGCCAGCGACGCAGCCCTGCCCCTCAAGCCCGCCACCGCCATGGCCGCGCTACGCACTCTGACGGATGCCGGCCTGCTGCGCCACCTCGACACCGCGCTGGCAGCGCTGCTGCACCAGCAGGCGCCCGAGACCGCGCCCTGCGTGCTGGTGGCCTGCGCACTGCTGGCGCAGATGGAAGGCCGGGGCCATAGCTGCCTGCCGCTGGCGCAGTTGCTGCCCGTGCCACTGGCGTTGCTGGGCCCGGCGGAAGGCGAAGCCCAAGCCAGCGTCCTGGCCACCCTCTGGGCCCAACTGCCGCCCCGGCTGGCCGACTGGCTGGCCGCGCTGCGCGCTTGCCGCTGGGTGCGCCAGGCCGAGGCGGACGCCGACCAGGGCCAGCCGCTGGTGCTGGCGGACGGGAACAGCCCCCAGCCCCGGCTTTACCTGCGCCGCTACTGGCAACATGAGCAGGCCGTGGCGCAGTACATTCGCGCGCGCTGCCAAAACGAGCCCGTGCAGGCCATCGACACCGCCGCCGCGCGTGGCTGGCTGGCGCGGTTCTTTCCCGCCCTGCCCGACGGTGCTCGCGGCACACCCGACTGGCAAAAAATAGCCTGCGCCCTGGCGCTGCGTGGTCGGCTCACCGTCATTACCGGTGGCCCCGGCACCGGCAAAACCTACACCGCAGCGCGCCTGCTGGCGCTGCTGCTGGCCACCGCGCCGCAGCCCGAGCAGCTGCGCGTGGCCCTGGCCGCACCCACAGGCAAGGCGGCGGCGCGGCTCAAGCAATCGATCGACGACACCCTTGGCGCGCTGCAGGCACAGGTGGGCGCCGACCTGGACCTGAACGCGCTGGTGCAGCGCGTGGGCGCGGCGCGCACCTTGCATTCGTTGCTGGGCGCGCGCCCTGGCACGCGGCACTTCAGCCGCCACGCTGGACGGCCACTGGAGGTGGACGTGCTGATCGTCGATGAAGCCTCGATGGTGCACCTGGAGATGATGGCCGCGCTGCTGGCCGCGCTGCCGCCCGGCGCGCGCCTGGTGCTGCTGGGCGACAAGGACCAGCTCGCCTCGGTCGAGGCCGGCGCCGTGCTGGGCGATCTGTGCCAGGACGCCGCGGCCGGCTGTTACAGCGCGGCCACGGCCGACTGGGTGGCGCAGGTGGCGGGCGAGGCCATTGCGCCCGCCTTCCAGGCCCGGGGCGAAGCCCCCGCCCTGGCGCAGCACACCGCCATGCTGCGCGCCAGCCGCCGCTTTGGCGGCCCCATCGGCCAGCTGGCGCAGGCCGTGAACCAGGGTGACGCCGCCAGCGCGCTGGCCGTGCTGCGCGCGGCTGCCGACGGCAGCGTCGCACTGCAGCAGGGCAGCACGCCAGCCCAGGCCGTGCAGCTGGCCTGGCCCGGGCGCGCCGGCTGTGCCAGCTATGCCGACTACGCCCAGCAGTTGGCGCGCTGGCCAGCCGTCGAACAGGCGGCGGCGGAACCTGGCTTCGAGCACTTCCACGCCGCCTGGGTGCGCTCCGTGCTGCAAGCCTTCGAGCGCTTTCGCCTGCTGTGCGCCGTGCGCGCAGGCGACTGGGGCATGGGCGGCCTCAACCATGCCGTGCAGGCGGCGCTGGTGCAGGCCGGCGCCCTGCCGGCCCACGCCGCTGCCAGCGCCTGGTACGCGGGCCGCCCCGTGATGGTCACGCGCAACGACCCGTTGCTGGGCGTGTTCAACGGCGACATCGGCATCGCCCTGCCCTCTGCCCCCCCTGGCCACCTGCTGCGCGTGTACTTTGCGCAGGGCGAGGCGCTGCATTCGGTGGCCGTCACGCGCCTGGCGCATGTGGAGACAGCTTTTGCCATGACGGTGCACAAAAGCCAGGGCTCCGAGTTTGCTCACGCCGCGCTGGTGCTGGCCGCCGGCAGCGGGCCGCTGCTGTCGCGCGAGCTGGTCTACACCGGCATCACCCGCGCGCGCAGCGCCTTCACCCTGGTCGAGCCGCAGCCGGGCCTGCTGGCCCAGGCGGTGCGCCAGCCCACCGAGCGCGCCAGCGGATTGGCGCAGGCGCTGGTGGGACAATCCGGGGATGGATGAAACGACCAAGCCCGCCACCGGCGGCGCTGCCCAAGAACCACATTCCCCCTGGCGCATGAGCGTTGCGCCAATGCTCGATTGGACGGATCGCCACTGCCGCTATTTCCACCGGCGGCTGAGCCGCCATGCGCTGCTCTATACCGAGATGGTGACCACCGGCGCGCTGTTGCATGGCGACGTGGCGCACCACCTGCGCTTTGACGCGGCCGAACACCCCGTCGCGCTACAGCTGGGCGGCAGCGAGCCGCACGACCTGGCCCGCGCCGCCAAACTGGGCCAGGATTGGGGCTACGATGAGATCAACCTGAACTGCGGCTGTCCCAGCGAACGGGTGCAGCGCGGCGCCTTCGGCGCCTGCCTGATGCGCGAACCGGCACTGGTGGCCGACTGCGTCAAGGCCATGGTCGATGCGGTACAGATACCCGTCACTATCAAGCACCGCATCGGCATCGACCAAGAGGAAGGCTATGGTTTCGTGCGCGATTTCGTCGGCACCGTGGCCGATGCCGGCTGCCGCGTGTTCATCGCACACGCACGCAACGCCTGGCTCAAGGGCCTGAGCCCGAAGGAGAACCGCGAAATTCCGCCGCTGCGCTACGACGTGGTAGCCCGGCTCAAGCGCGATTTCCCGCAACTGGTCATCGCCCTCAACGGCGGCATCAAGGACGACACCGCCGTGCACGCGCAGCTGGCCCTGCTCGACGGCGTGATGGTCGGCCGCGAGGCCTACCACAACCCCTGGTGGCTTTCGCGCTGGGACGAGGCTTTCCACGGCAGCGCTCCTGCCCCCCTGACGCGCGACCAGGTGGAAGAAGACATGGTGGTCTACATGGAGCGTGAAGCGGCGCAACACGGAACGCACTGGTATGCAATAGCCCGCCACATGCTGGGCCTGCGCCTGGGCCTGCCCGGCGCGCGCCGCTGGCGCCAGGTGTGGAGCGACCACCGCAACAAGCACCTGGGCGCACGCGACGTCATGGCGCTAGCGCGCACCCGGCCCATCTGACGCGTTTTCGCTATGTGTCGAACCGGTTCAGCCAGTCCTGCAACGGCTCCGGACGGCCATACAAATAGCCCTGCAGGCCGTCGCAGTGGTTGGCCGTCAGGAAGTCGGCCTGCTCCTGTGTCTCCACCCCTTCGGCCACCACGCGCAGACGCAGGTGGCGCGCCACCGAGAGAATGGCCTTGACGATGGTCGCGTCGTTCATGTCGTGCGGTACATCCTGCACAAAACTCTTGTCGATCTTGAGCTCGTACAGCGGCAGGCGCTTGAGGTAGGCCAGACTGGAATAGCCCGTTCCGAAGTCGTCAATGGAAAAGCGCACGCCCAGCGCGACCAGCTCGTGCATGCGCTGCGCCGTGTCCTGCCAGTTCTCGATCAGCAGGCCTTCGGTCACTTCCAGCAATAGTCCATGCGCCTGCGCGCCGCAATCGTCGAGCGCCTGGCGCACCTGGGTGACGAAATCGGGCTGGCGGAACTGGCGCGGGCTGACGTTGACCGAGATCGTCATGGCCCGCCCCTGCCTCTGCAACTGTGCCAGGGCGGTGCACGCCTGTTGCAGCACGCGAGCGCCAATGCGCTCGATCAGTCCGGTTTCCTCTGCCACGGCGATGAAGCTGGCCGGCGGTACGAAGCCACGCTGCGCGTCGTTCCAGCGCAGCAGCAGCTCGGCGCCAACGACACGCCCCCGGCCGTCGACCTGGGGCTGGGCAAAGGCCAGCAGAGCGCCATCGACCACCGCGCTTTTCAAATCCTGCACCAGGGCCAGGCGTTCCTGCACCCGCTCATGCATGTCCGCCTCGAACATGCATACCTGGTTGCGCCCCTGCGCCTTGGCGTGGAACATGGCCGTATCGGCCTCGCGCAGCAAATCGGCCACGCCCTCCCCACCCTTGGGGAAAAGGGTCACGCCGATGCTGGCGGAACTGCTGTACTGCACGCCATCCACGTCGTAGGGCGCGTCCATGCTTTCATGCAGCAGCTGTGCCAGCTGCAGCGCCTGCTGGCGCGCGCCTTCGAGCGTAACGCCGAGCCGGGGCGCCAGCACCACGAATTCGTCGCCCCCCAACCGCGCCACAATGTGCTCCGAGCCGGCCTGCGTGCGCAGGCGCTGCGCGGCCTGCACCAGCAGCGCGTCGCCCACCTCGTGGCCGCGTGCGTCGTTGATCTGCTTGAAATTGTCCAGATCGACATAGAACAGCGCGCCGGGCTCCTCGTGGCTGCGCGCGGCCTGCAGCGCCACCAGCATCTGCTGCTGCAGCAGCCGGCGGTTGGGCATGCCGGTCAGGGCGTCGAAGTGCGCCATGTGGTGCATTGCGGCTTCCGCCTCGTGCCGGCGGCTGACGTCGCGCACCAGAGCGATGAAGCGCGCCTGGCTGGCGTCGGCCCGCGGCTGCATGTCGCTTTCCTTGCGCGCCACCGACAGTTCGAACCAGTGCGTGCCCGAGGGCATGGTCAGGCAATACTGGCGGCCCTCGGAATGGTCGTGTACTGCGGCGTCCGCCAGCGCCTGCATGAACTGGGCCGTCGCCTGAGGCGGTAGCACCTCGCTAACCAGGTTGCCAATCTGCGCTTGGGGGGGCACGTAGGCCATGTCGGCACGCGCGGAGCGCAGGTGGTAAATGCGCCCCTGGGCGTCCAGCTCCAGCAGCAGATCCGGCACAGCGTTGAGGATGTCCTCCAACGCATCGCGCGCGTCGCGCAGCTCGCCCGTCATGCTGTGTGCCAGAGCCATGGCGTGCCTGCGCGCACTGACCTGCATTCCCAGGAACCACCCCGCAAGCAGGCTGAAGGCCACACCCAGCAAGGCGATGGCGTGGTGCCAGGCGTCTCCGAAGCGCTGCGCGAACGCCGGCAGCGGATACAGCACCAGCGTCCAGCGCCGCCCGCCGATGTCCAGGCTGCGCACTGACTCCAGTCCGGCATTGACGGTACCTGGGGCGTAGTCTTTGCGCGATGCATAGATCAGTTCGCCGCCGGCAACCGCCGGGCCGTCGTGGATGGCCAGGGCCAGATCGCTATCGGACTCCCGCAGCAAGCCCTCGATCACGTCGGACAGGCGAAACCGCGCTGCCACCCAGCCCGTGCAGTTGCGCTCGCGTTCGGCTGGCGTGCCGCGTGGCAGGTTGTGCCCGAACAACGGTAGGGACATGGACAACAGTGCCGCTCCCTGCATGTCCTGCAGCGGGCTGCTCAGGGTCATGGCCCCTGTGTCGCACGCGCGTAGCAGAGCCGCTTGCCATGCGGGCTGAACCATGGCGTCGAATCCCAACGTGAACTGGCTGTCCGGGGTGAGGGGCTCCAGGTGCGTCATGGGAGCGTGCAGCCTTCGATCTTCCTGTGGGTACACGCGGTAGTGCGGCATACCAAGGTTTTGCATCGAGGCTTCATGCTTTGCCAACTGCGCAGCGGGAACACGGGCCAGCAGTGCGACATCCTGAAGATCCGGCCATGTCCGTTCCAGCTGCAAGGCTTTGTAATAGGTCAGGAATTCCTTGTGGTCGATCCCGTCAGAGCCTTCGTAATAGCCTTCTATGCCGCGCAGCACCATTTCGAAGGTGGTCATGCGGTCGAGCAGGTTCGATTCCAGCCGGTCTACCGCGCTGGCAAAGACCTGGTTGCGCCGATCGTGCAGTTGCTCCTCGGCGTTATGCCAGAACAGATAGGTCGCGGTGAGCAGCACCAACGCCAGCAATGGCGCGGCGGCCATGCCGGGATGCCACAGGCTGGGCAGGCGGGCCGATGGCTTGGCGTGAGGCGTCGGGTCGTTCATGTAGGGTTCAGCGTTGCACAGCCTTGGCGGCATGACAATAGGGAACGTCGCACTGGTCGATTCCCACGCAGCGTCCACCCCGTTATTCTGGCCGATATGTCCGCTCACGAACATTCATATGCATCCCGCGAGGAAGCCGCGTTCCATGCCTACTACACGCGCGAGCACGCGGCCCTGCAGCAGGCCTGTGCCTTTCATGTGGCGCTGCTGCAGTCCATTTTGGGCAAGGCGCGGCAGATCGACATCGCCAAGGTAGAAGGGCGCGTCAAGGAGCGTGGCGAATGCGTGCGCAAGTTCGCGCGCAAGTACCGCGCGGCGCTGGAGGAAAACGCCACGCCCTACGAAATCCACCACTACATCACCGACCTGATCGGGGTGCGCGTGGTCTGCTTGTATGAGGACGAGCTGGACAAAGTGGCCCAGATCGTCCAGTCGCACTACGACGTGATGGACGTGACCGACAAGGTCAGCGCAGCGCAGGCGACAGCGTCATCGTTCGGCTACATGGGCCTGCACCTGGATTTGCGCCTGAATGCCGCGCAGGCTGCGGGCGCCCCCAGCGCAGCGATCGCGCACCAGCCGCTCGAACTGCAGGTGCGCACCATCATCCAGGATTCGTGGAGCGTGCTGGACCACAAGATCAAGTACAAGAAATCGATACCCGCGGAACTCAGGCGCCGCATCAACGTGCTGTCGGCCCTGTTTGAGCTGGCCGACCGGGAGTTTCGACAGATCCGCGACGCTACTGCGGCAGAGCTGCTGCGCGCGCCTGATGAGACCAACCAGCCCGAGCCCGATAGCCGCGTCAGCGCATCGGGCAGCGAACTCAACGCCTTCACCTTCCTGAAGATCGCACAGCACTTCTTCAAGGATCACGAATTCGATGCCCGCAAGGTAGATCTTTTCGTGGATGACGTGCGCGCCTGGCTCCCCGGCATGACCCGTGCGCGCCTGAATTCTCTGATGCGCGAGACCATTGGCACGGTCAAGCGCTACAAACAATTCCATGAAGCGCAAAACCCGGACAGCATCCTTACCCCCTTTACTGTCATACGCCATTGCCTGTATCTGGGAGACAAAACGGTTTTCCGCCGCGCGCTGCGCACCAGCGCGCGCGAGGCTTTTGAGGCCTGGTTACAACAGGATTAAAACAATCCTAATACCCCATTGATACATGCTATTCAGCTATCAATTTAGCTGATTTTGAGGTTTTTCTACGTAGTTCCCCTAGCCTTTTTTGTCACCAAAATCCTTGATCGGAGGTCAAACAATCCGATACAACCAAGGTATATTGCACTGCACAAAAAAAGGCCACCCCATGCTGTATACCCTCTACGAGACCCAGCGCAGCTTGATGGAGCCCTTCGCCGATCTGGCGCAGGCCACCGCCAAGTTCTACGGCAATCCGCTGTATCCCTTCAGCCAGACGCAGGCTGCGCAGCGCCTGTCGGCGGGCTATGAACTGCTTTATCGCCTGAGCAAGGACTACGAAAAGCCATCCTTCGACATCCGTACGGTGGACGTGGACGGCGTCAGCGTCGCCATCCACGAGCGCGTCGAGATCGACAAACCCTTTTGCGAGTTGCGTCGCTTCAAGCGCTTTTCTGACGATCCAGCCACGCTGGGCAAGCTAAAGCAGCAGCCCGTAGTGCTGGTCGTGGCACCGCTGTCAGGCCACTACGCCACGCTGCTGCGCGAAACCGTGCGCACCATGCTCGGAGGGCACAAGGTTTACATCACCGACTGGAAGAACGCGCGCATGGTGCCGCTCCAAGACGGCGAGTTCCACTTGGACGATTATGTCAACTACGTGCAGGAATTCATCCGGTACCTGCAGAAGGTGTATGGCAACTGCCACGTCATGAGTGTGTGCCAGCCCACCGTGCCGGTACTCGCCGCAGTTTCGCTGATGGCCAGCCGGGGCGAGGCCACGCCGCTGTCCATGACCATGATGGGTGGGCCCATCGACGCGCGCCGCTCGCCCACCGCGGTGAACAACCTGGCTACGCAGCACAGCTTCGAATGGTTCGAGAACAACGTCATCTACCGCGTTCCGGGCAACCTTCCCGGCGCAGGGCGCCGCGTCTACCCAGGCTTCCTGCAGCACAGCGGTTTCGTGGCCATGAACCCGGATCGCCATGCCACCAGCCACTACGACTACTTCAAGAACCTGGTTCGCGGCGACGACGCCAGCGCCGAAGCGCACCGCAAGTTCTACGACGAGTACAACGCCGTCCTCGACATGGACGCAGACTACTACCTGGAGACCATCAAGCTGGTATTCCAGGACTTTGCCCTGGTGCGCGGCACCTGGGACGTGCGCTCGCCCGACGGCCAGGTCGAGCGCGTGCGCCCGCAGGACATTTCCCAATCCGCGCTGCTGACGATCGAGGGCGAACTCGACGACATCTCCGGCTCTGGCCAGACGCGCGCCGCGCAGGATCTGTGCACTGGAATACCGAAGGCGAACCGCCAGCATCTTGACGTCAAGGGCGCGGGCCACTACGGCATCTTCAGCGGCCGGCGCTGGCGCGAGCAGGTCTATCCCCAGGTACGCGATTTCATATTGCGCCAACAGCCCGCTGCAACCAGACAGTCCGCCGCTGCACGCGCACGCGCGGCCTGAAACACCTGTCCATGCCGCTGGTCTTGCCTTCTCCCTTGGCTGTTGGCGCCAACCTGGCGGCTCGTATCGACGCGGCCCTGCCCCAGACGCAATGCCAGCGCTGCGGCTTTGCTGATTGCGCAGGCTACGCCCAGGCCGTGGCCCAGGGCGAGGCGCCGATCAATCGCTGCCCCCCGGGAGGGGATCAAGGCGTGGCTCGGCTGGCCGCGCTCACGGGCCAGCCGGTCATCCCGCTGGATCCGGCCCACGGCCTGGAAGGGCCGCGCAGCGTGGCCGTGATCGATGAGGATTGGTGCATCGGATGCACGCTGTGCATCAAGGCCTGTCCTACCGACGCGATCCTGGGTCTGAACAAACGCATGCACACCGTCCTGGCCGAGCATTGCACGGGCTGCGAGCTGTGCGTGCCAGCCTGCCCGGTCGACTGCATCGGCATGGAAAACGCCAGCGGTCAGGCCAGCGGCTGGGCCGCGTGGTCGGTACAGCAGGCAGACCAGGCACGCACCCGCTACCACCTGCGCCGTCGGCGGCTGGCCCGCGAGGGTGAAAGGCCGGCCGCACCGTCATCCGCTGAAGCCGCCGCGCCAGAATCGAATGCCAAGCCGGCATCCGATCCCAAGCAGGCAGCCATCGCCGCCGCGCTAGCCCGCGCCCGGGCGCAGCGGGCCACAGTCTCCTAGCCCGCTAGGGTCTTGTAGACGCCGCAGCCCAGGTAATTGTCCCCTGCGCGCTGGACGAAGGACATCTTGGTCTGTACCACGCCCGACAGAGGGTTGGTAATGTCGTATTCCACCCAGCCCGGGCCACGATCGGCCTGGGCGACGATGTCACGCAGCAACTGATCGCCAGCCACGCCGGGAACGTCCTGCACACGCGTTCCCACCTTGGCCGGATTGCCGCCAAAAGCCAGGTAGGTGCCTTGCGCATCCAGCACGAAGACGTACATGTCGCGGTCATGGTAAGGCTGGGCCGGGTCGGTCAGAACCTGCAGGAAAGCCTGGCGTGGCCGGCCCTGCGCGGCAGCCGCCGCACGTTCGACCAGCGCCATGGCTTCCTCGGCCGTTCCTTGCTGCAGCCGAAAGGCCTGCACCGCCTGCGACAAGGTGGATGCGCGGTTTTGCAGCGCCTGCGCGTGGTGCAGGCTTTCGCTCACCATGGCCGCGTTGCGCTGCGTGATCTGGTCGAGCTGCTGAATAGCTGTGCTGATCTCCCGAAACCCCGCGCCTTGCTCGCTCACTGAACGCGATATCTCGCTGACATGCGTGGCCACGCTGCGCATGCCCTGCGTCATGTCGGCAATGCCGCTGCCGGCCGAATCGATCAGCGCCGCGCTGGCCTCGATCTGGCCGATGGTGGCCTCGATCAGCCCCCGGATCTCGCGCGCGGCCTGGGCGGATCGGCCAGCCAGGGTGCGCACTTCGGCGGCCACCACGGCAAACCCGCGGCCCTGCTCGCCAGCGCGTGCGGCTTCCACGGCGGCATTGAGCGCCAGGATATTGGTCTGGAAAGCGATGCCGTCAATCACGCCGATGATCTCGCCCATGCGCCGTGCATCATGCTGAATGCCCTGCACGGACGCCACCGCCTGGCTCATGGTCTGTGCGCCGCTTTCCGCCGTCTGCCGCACCTGCGCGGCCTGCTGATCGGCAATGCCGGACACCTCGGCGTTGCGGGTCACGGCGCTGGAGAGCTGCTCCACGCTGGCTGCGGTCTGCTCCAGATTGGCCGCCTGCTGCTCAGTGCGATCTGCCAGATCCTGGTTGCCTTCCACCAAATTGCGCCCCGCATGCGCCACCAGGGCCGCATTGCTGCGGATGTCGGCGACCATGGCCGACAGCGTGCGCACCATCTGGTCGAGCTGCTGTCCCATCTGCGCAAGTTCGTCCACGCCTTGCAGCGCCGTGCGCACACTCAGGTCGCCGTGCGCCGCCCTGTCCATCACCTCGCCGAGCCGGCCCAGGTCGCCCGCTAGACTGGCCCACAGGGCGGCGGTCAGGTACAGCAGCACCAGCGCCGCAACAACGCACGCGGCCCCGCTCTGCCAACCCGCCGTATTCCACGCGCCGGCGGCAACCAGCAGGGCCAGCACGCTGGCCGCGCCCAGCAATAAGAATTTCCCCGCGAGGCGCAGCCTGCGCATGAGCATCAATCCTGGCCGAAGGATAAAGGTACCCTGCATTGCGCATGCCTCCGTCTTCATACGTGCCGTTGATGGCGCGGGGCAGCATACCCCGTTGGTTTTTGATACTTATGGTAACTATTCAAACATTTGAATTCAACCATGGGCCAAGTATGCCAAAGTGCCGACGCCATCGGCCCTGTGCCTGGGGCGCGCGCCGCCTTGGCTGATAATCGGCCCCATGAATCCCCTGCTCTCCCACCTGCAGCCATACCCGTTCGAGCGGCTGCGGCAGCTTTTTGCGGGGATCGCCCCCGCGCCCGCGTACCGTCCCATCAGCCTGGGCATCGGCGAACCGCGCCATGCCACACCCCCATTCATCAAGGACGCCCTGACCGCCGGCCTGGCAGGCCTGGCCAGCTATCCGTCCACGGCGGGCGAGCCGCGCCTGCGCGAAGCGTTTGCCGGCTGGCTGCAGCGCCGCTACGGGCTGGCGGTGGATGCGGCTACGCAGGTACTACCGGTCAATGGTTCGCGCGAGGCGCTGTTCGCCTTCGCCCAGACCATCATAGACCCCGGCCGCGCAGGCGCCACCGTAGTCTGCCCCAACCCCTTCTACCAAATCTACGAAGGCGCGGCCCTGCTGGCGGGCGCCACGCCGCACTACGCGCCGGTGGATGCAGCGCGCAACTTTGCCGTGGACTGGGACAGCGTGCCCGAGTCCGTGTGGCAGACGACGCAACTGCTCTTCGTCTGCTCGCCCGGTAATCCCACCGGTGCGGTCATGCCGCTGGCCGAATGGGAAAAGCTGTTTGCCCTGAGCGACAGGCACGGCTTCGTCATCGCTTCGGACGAGTGTTACAGCGAGATCTATTTTCGCGACGAGCCTCCGCTGGGCGGCCTGGAGGCGGCGGCACGCCTGGGGCGCGGCGGTTTCCACAACCTGCTGGCATTCACCAGCCTGTCCAAGCGCAGCAACGTGCCGGGCCTGCGCAGTGGCTTCGTCGCGGGCGATGCGGCATTGGTCAAGGCGTTTTTGCTCTACCGCACCTACCACGGCAGCGCCATGGGCCCCGCCGTGCAGGCTGCCAGCCTGGCCGCCTGGAGCGACGAGGCCCACGTGCAGGAAAACCGTGCGCTGTACCGGCGCAAGTTTGCCCAGGTCACGCCGCTGCTGGCCCAGGTGATGGACGTGCAGCTGCCCGACGCCGGCTTCTACCTGTGGGCCGGGGTGCCCGACGCGCTGGGCCTGAGCGACACCGCGTTCGCGCAGGCACTGCTGGCTCAATACAATGTCACGGTGCTGCCGGGCAGCTATCTGGCTCGCACGGTCGATGGCGCCAACCCCGGCGCCCAGCGCGTGCGCATGGCCTTGGTGGCCGAGGCCGACGAATGCATGGAGGCCGCGCAGCGCATCGTTCAATTTATCCAATCGCGTAGCTGACGCAAGCCATGACACAACAACTGCAAACCCTGATCGACAACGCCTGGGACAACCGCTCCAGCCTTTCGCCCGCCGCCGCGCCCAAGGAGGTGCTGGACGCCGTGGAGCATGTCGTCGCCGAACTCGACGCCGGGCACCTGCGCGTGGCCACCCGCACAGGTGTGGGCCAATGGACGGTGCACCAGTGGATCAAGAAGGCCGTGCTGCTGTCGTTCCGCCTCAAGGACAACGCACTGATGCAGGCCGGCGAGCTGGCCTTTTTCGACAAGGTGCCAACCAAGTTCGGCCAGATGTCGGCCGACGAGATCGCCGCCAGCGGCGTGCGCGTGGTGCCGCCGGCCGTGGCGCGTCGCGGCAGCTTCATTGCCAGGGGCGCAATCCTGATGCCCAGCTACGTCAACATCGGCGCCTACGTCGACGAGGGCACCATGGTCGACACCTGGGCCACCGTCGGCTCATGCGCGCAGGTGGGCAAGAACGTACACCTGTCGGGTGGCGTCGGCCTGGGCGGAGTGCTTGAACCTCTGCAGGCCAGCCCCACCATCATCGAGGACAACTGCTTCATCGGCGCGCGCTCGGAAATCGTCGAGGGCGTGATCGTCGAGGAGAACTCGGTGATCAGCATGGGCGTGTACATCGGCCAGAGCACTCCCATCTACGATCGCACCACGGGTGAGACGCTGTACGGGCGCGTGCCCGCCGGCTCGGTGGTGGTCAGCGGCAACCTGCCCAAGGATGGCGGGCGCTACAGCATGTACGCAGCCATCATCGTCAAGAAGGTGGACGCCAAGACGCGCTCGACCACCAGTCTGAACGATCTGCTGCGCGACTGATTTTCACGCCTGGCGCCAGGAGCCGGCGGCGAACCTTAATGGAGGGAATGACGATGAGCACGATGGAGAAAATCCTGCGCCTGATGGCGGAGAAGAAGGCTTCCGACGTCTACCTGTCGGCCCACGCGCCGGCGTTGATCAAGATCAACGGCGAATGCGTGCCGATCAACAACCAGGTGCTGCCGCCCGATGCGCCCCGCAACCTGCTGGCCGAGATTGTTCCGCCCGACCGCGTGGAAGAGCTGGAGGAGACCGGCGAACTGAACATGGGCGTGCCACTGACCGGCGTGGGACGCTTTCGTGTCAGCGCCATGCGCCAGCGCGGCAGCTACGCCGTGGTGATCCGCTTCATCACGCAGGACATTCCGCAGCTGGCCACGCTCAGCCTGCCGCCGGTGCTGAGCGAACTGATCATGGAAAAGCGCGGCCTGATCCTGGTCGTGGGCGCCACCGGCTCAGGCAAAAGCACCACGCTGGCGGCCATGATCGACGAGCGCAACGCGGCCCTGACGGGCCACATCCTGACGGTGGAAGACCCGGTTGAATACCAGTTCAAGAACAAGAAATCCATCGTCAACCAGCGCGAGATCGGCAGTGACACGCAGTCGCTGCAGACGGCGCTGAAAAACGCGCTGCGCCAGGCGCCGGACGTGATTCTGATCGGCGAAATCCGCGACCGCGAGACCATGTCGGCCGCTATTGCCTACGCCCAGTCCGGCCACCTGTGCCTGGCTACGCTGCACGGCAACAACAGCTACCACGCGCTCAACCGCATCCTGTCGTTCTACCCGGTCGAGGTGCGCCCCACCATGCTGGGCGACCTGGCGTCCGCGCTCAAGGCCATCGTCTCGCAGCGCCTGGTGCGCACCAAGACGGGATCGCGCCTGCCCGCCACCGAAGTCATGCTCAACACCAAACTGGTCGCCGACCTGGTGGAAAAGGGTGATTTCTCCGGCGTGCGCGAGGCCATGGAAAAGTCCATGGCCGAAGGGTCGCAAACCTTCGAGGAAGCACTGGCGCGCATGATCCTGGACGACAAGATCGACCGCAAGGAAGGCATGGCCTACGCCGACTCGCCCACCAACCTGATGTGGCGCCTGCAAAACGATTTCAGCATCGCCGCCAAGGCCGCCCAGGCCAGCAAGGCTGTCGAGGCGCAGGAAGACGACCAGCCCTCCTTCACTGAAATCGTGCTCGACGTCAAATCGTCCTGACACTTTCCCCACTGCATTCCCTTCATGTCTTCCACCCTGCAGCTCACCCAGGAGCTGATCGCCCGTCCCTCCGTCACCCCCGAAGACGCCGGCTGCCTTGAGCTGCTGCAGGCCCGCCTGGCGCCGCTGGGCTTTGTCTGCGAGCGCATCGACAGCGGGCCGGACAGCTTCCGTGTCGCAAACTTATGGTCAAAAAGGCTTGCAGCACCTGTCCATAAAGCGCAATCAGCTATAAAAACAGTAGTTTTTGCCGGCCATACCGACGTCGTTCCCACCGGACCGCTGGAGCACTGGAGCAGCCCGCCCTTCACGCCCACGCAGCGAGGCGACCGCCTGTACGGGCGCGGCGCCAGCGACATGAAAACCTCCATCGCCGCCTTCGTCGTGGCGCTGGAGGAATTCCTGGCCGCCACGCCCGAGCCGGCCATCCATATCGCGCTGCTGCTGACCAGCGACGAGGAAGGCCCCTCGGTCGATGGCACCAAGGTCGTGGTCGAACAGCTCGCCGCACGCGGCGAGCGCCTGGACTGGTGCATCGTGGGCGAACCCACCGCCGTCCGGCAGACCGGCGACATGATCAAGAACGGCCGGCGCGGCACACTCTCGGGCAAGCTCACCGTCAAGGGCGTGCAGGGCCACATCGCCTATCCACAGCTGGCGCGCAACCCTATCCACCAGGCGCTGCCCGCGCTGGCCGAGCTGGCGGCCACCGAATGGGACAAGGGCAACGACTACTTCCCGCCGACCAGCTGGCAGATCAGCAACATCCACGGCGGCACGGGCGCCACCAACGTCATCCCCGGCGCCGTGGTGATCGACTTCAACTTCCGCTTCTGCACCGAGTCCACGGCCGAGAGCCTGAAGGCGCGCGTGCACGCGGTGCTGGAACACCATGGGCTGGAGTTCGACCTGGTCTGGACTCTGGGCGGCCAGCCCTTCCTGACCCCGCTGGGCGACCTGGTGGGCGCCGTGCAGCAGGCCATTGCCCAGGAGACCGGGCTCACGACCGAACTCTCGACCACCGGCGGCACCAGCGACGGGCGCTTCATCGCCCAGATCTGCCCGCAGGTCATCGAGCTGGGCCCGCCCAACGACAGCATCCACAAGATCGACGAGAACATCCGCCTGGCCGACATCGAGCCGCTCAAGAACATCTACCGGCGCACTCTTGAACTGCTCAACGCACAGGCGTCGGCATGAGTGTGCAGCTACACGGCGACACCATTGGCGCACTGATTGCCAGCGGTGCCCAGCTACTCATAGACGCGGGCGTAGCTTTTGGCCACGGCACTACCAATGCGCAGGATGAGGCCGCCTGGCTGGTGTTGTGGCGCCTGGGCCTGCCGCTCGACAGCCCGCTGGAAGATGCTCCTGATTCAATAGAAAATCAGGCCGTAACGCCCGACCAGAAAGCGCAGATAGCTATTGTTTTCAATGAGCGCATCGCTTCGCGCAAGCCTGCGGCCTACCTCACGCAGGAAGCCTGGCTGGTCGGCGTGCCCTTCTACGTGGACGAGCGCGCCATCGTGCCGCGCAGCCTCATTGCCGAACTGCTGGCCGATGGCAGCATCGACGGCTTTCTCAGCGACCAGACCCGCCGTGTGCTCGACCTGTGCACCGGCAACGGCAGCCTGGCGGTGCTTGCCGCCATGGCCTGGCCCGAGGTAGAGGTAACCGGCGCCGACCTCTCGCCAGACGCCCTGGCCGTGGCCCGCATCAACGTTGACCGACACGGCCTGGCCGAACGCGTGCAACTGATCGAATCCGACGGCTTGGCCGCCTGTCCCGGCCCCTGGGATCTGATCCTGTGCAATCCGCCCTACGTCAACGCACAGAGCATGGCCGAGCTGCCTGCCGAATATCGCGCCGAGCCCGAACTGGCCCTGGCCGGCGGCGCCGACGGCATGGACTTCATCCGCCGCCTGCTGCACGACGCCCCCGCACGCATGAGCGAAGACGCCGTGCTGGTGCTGGAAATCGGCAACGAACGCGCGCACTTCGAAGCGGCCTTTCCCCAATTGCCGGTGTTCTGGCTCATGACCAGCGCGGGCGACGACCAAGTGCTGCTCATCACCCGCCAGGCGCTGGCCGAGTTCCTCCAACCCTGATGATCACCTTGAAGAACGTGACCTTGCGCCGCAGCGCCAAGGTCGTGCTGGACAACGTCAGCGCCACCATCAACCCCGGCGAGCATGTGGGCCTGGTGGGCCGCAACGGCGCCGGCAAATCCTCGCTGTTCGCCCTGCTGTGCGGCAGCCTGCACGAGGACGGCGGCAGCTTTTTCATTGCGCCGCAGTGGCGCATGGCCCAGGTGGCGCAGCACATGCCCGAGACCGACGAGTCCGCCAGCGCCTTCGTGCTGGCCGGCGACACGCGCCTGGCAGAACTGCAGGCGCAGCTGGCCATGGCCGAGGCCGCTGGCGACGGCATGCAGATTGCCCAGCTGCACGCCGACCTGCACGACGCCGGCGTGCACGACGCGCTGGCGCGTGCGCAGGCCCTGATCCTGGGCCTGGGCTTCCAGGTCGGGCAGCTGGATAGCCCCGTCAACAGTTTCTCGGGCGGCTGGCGCATGCGCCTGCAGCTGGCGCGGGCGCTGATGTGCCCATCCGACCTGCTGCTGCTCGACGAGCCGACCAATCACCTGGATCTGGACGCGCTGGTGTGGCTCGAAGCCTGGCTCAAGCGCTACGCTGGCACACTCATCGTTATCAGCCACGACCGCGAATTCCTGGACGCCGTCACCCAGGTCACGCTGCACATCGACAACACGCAGCTCACGCGCTACGGCGGCAACTACAGCCAGTTCGAGGAACTGCGCGCCCAGCAGATCGTGCTGCAGCAAGCGGCGTACGCGCGCCAGCAGGACAAGATCGCGCACCTGCAGAAATTCATCGACCGCTTCAAGGCCAAGGCCACCAAGGCCCGCCAGGCGCAAAGCCGGGTCAAGCAGATCGAGCGCATGGAGAAAATCGCCCCGGTGCTGGCCAGCGCCGACTTCGGCTTTGAGTTCAAGGAGCCGGCCAGCCTGCCCAACCCCATGCTGGCCATTACCGACGCCGCATTCGGCTACCAGGACGCCGCCGGCGCGCGCACCACCATCTTGCAGGGCGTCAGCCGCACGGTACTGGCCGGCCAGCGCATCGGTATCCTGGGCGCCAACGGCCAGGGCAAGTCCACCCTGGTCAAGACAATTGCACGCGCCATGGCGCCGCTGGACGGCAAGGTGACCGAGGGCAAGGGTTTGAACATTGGCTACTTTGCCCAGCAGGAACTGGACGTGCTGCGCCCCGATGAGAATCCCCTGCAGCACATGACCCGCCTGGCACGCGAACTGGGCGCCGAGGCGCGCGAACCCAGCCGCGAACAGGATCTGCGCAACTGGCTCGGAGGCTTCAACTTCAGCGGGGACATGGTCAGCCAGACCGTGGGCAGCATGAGCGGCGGCGAAAAGGCCCGTCTGGTGCTGGCCATGATCGTCTGGCAGCGCCCCAACCTGCTGTTGCTCGACGAGCCGACCAACCACCTGGATCTGGCCACGCGCGAAGCCCTGGCTATGGCGCTGAACGACTTCGATGGCACCGTCATGCTGGTCAGCCACGACCGCGCGCTGCTACGCGCCGTGTGCGACGACTTCTGGCTGGTCGGGCGCGGCGGCGTGGGCCCGTTCGACGGCGACCTGGACGACTACCAGCGCTACCTGCTCGACGAGTCGCGCCGCCTGCGCGAGCAGGCCCGCGCCGCCCAGGCGCCGCCGTCGCCAGTTGCCGCCGCCCCTGCAGTGGACGGACGCGAGCAACGCCGCCTGCAGGCGCAGGCGCGCCAGCAGTTGGCCGAAAAAACCCGCCCGATCAAGCGCGCACTGGAACAAATCGACGCCCGCCTGGCTGCACTGGCGCAAGAGCGCACCAGCCAGGAAGAACGGCTGCTGGAACCAGGCCTGCCCGCGCAGGAGATCGCTGAATGCGGCCGGCGCCTGAAAGCCTGCAGCGACGAGATCGAGCAGTTGGAAGAGCGCTGGCTGGAACTATCGGAGCAGTTGCAGGAACTTGCTGGCTGACGCACTGCCTTCACAGGCAGAAAAAAACCGCGGCTTTGACCGCGGTTTTTTCCGGCGACGGCAACGTGCCTCTCATCAATCGGCCGTGGCCTCCTCGGGCTCGGCGGGCTCGGAGCGCGCACCGCGTTCCTTCTTGGGCAAGGGCTGAATATCGAGCAGCACCTCGGCCGTCTCGGCTCCCTTTTCGTCCGTACCCAGCTTGATGTCCACCGTCAGGCGTCCGCCGTCCTGCAGGCGGCCGAACAGCAATTCGTCGGCCAGCGCCTTGCGGATGGTGTCCTGGATCAGGCGCTGCATCGGGCGCGCGCCCATCAGCGGATCGAACCCCTTCTTGGCCAGATGCTTGCGGATGGCGTCGGTGAAGGTCACCTCGACCTTCTTCTCGGCCAGTTGGGTTTCCAGCTGCAGCAGGAACTTGTCCACCACGCGCAGGATGATCTGCTCATCGAGCGCCTTGAAGCTGACGATGGCGTCCAGGCGGTTGCGGAATTCGGGCGTGAACAGGCGCTTGATGTCGCCCATTTCGTCGCCCGCCTGGCGCGGGTTGGTGAAGCCGATGGTGGCTTTGTTCATGGTCTCGGCGCCCGCGTTCGTCGTCATGATGATGATGACGTTGCGGAAATCGGCCTTGCGCCCGTTGTTGTCCGTCAGCGTACCGTGATCCATCACCTGCAGCAGCACGTTGAAGATGTCCGGGTGCGCCTTCTCGATTTCGTCAAGCAACAGCACGGCGTGCGGCTTCTTCGTGATGGCCTCGGTCAAGAGGCCGCCCTGGTCGAAGCCCACATAACCCGGGGGCGCGCCGATCAGGCGGCTCACGGCGTGGCGCTCCATGTACTCCGACATGTCGAAGCGAATCAGGTCCACGCCCATGATGTAGGCGAGCTGCTTGGCCGCCTCGGTCTTGCCCACGCCCGTGGGGCCGCTGAACAGGAACGAGCCGATCGGCTTGTCGCCCTTGCCCAGGCCCGAGCGCGCCATCTTCACGCTGGACGCCAGCACTTCCAGCGCCTTGTCCTGGCCGAACACCACGCTCTTGAGGTCGCGCTCCAGCGTCTGCAGCTTGCTGCGATCGTCGTTGCTGACGTTGGCGGGCGGGATACGCGCGATCTTGGCGACGATTTCCTCGATCTCGGTCTTGCCGATGGTCTTCTTGCGCTTGGAAGGCGCGAGGATGCGCTGCGCCGCGCCGGCCTCGTCGATGACGTCGATGGCCTTGTCGGGCAGGAAGCGGTCGTTGATGTACTTGGCCGACAGCTCGGCAGCCGCCTGCAGCGCAACCGCCGCATACTTGACGCTGTGGTGCTCCTCGAAGCGGCTCTTGAGGCCCTTGAGGATGTCCACCGTCTCGGCCACCGAAGGTTCGACCACGTCCACCTTCTGGAAGCGCCGCGACAGCGCCGCGTCCTTCTCGAAGATGCCGCGGTATTCGGCAAAAGTGGTTGCACCGATGCACTTGAGCTGGCCGCTGGAGAGCGCCGGCTTGAGCAGGTTGCTGGCGTCGAGCGTGCCGCCCGAGGCCGCGCCGGCGCCAATCAGTGTATGGATCTCGTCGATGAACAGCACCGCGTTGGGCTTGTCCTTGAGGCTCTTGAGCACACCCTTGAGGCGCTGCTCGAAGTCGCCCCGGTACTTGGTGCCAGCCAGCAGCGCGCCCATGTCGAGCGAGTAGACGATAGCCTCCTGCAGGATTTCAGGTACTTCGCCCTGCGTGATGCGCCAGGCCAGCCCTTCGGCGATGGCCGTCTTGCCCACACCTGCCTCGCCCACCAGCAGCGGGTTGTTCTTGCGCCTGCGGCACAGGATCTGAATGGTGCGCTCCACCTCGTAGTTGCGCCCGATCAGTGGATCGATACGCCCGTCCTTGGCAGCCTGGTTCAGGTTTTGCGTGTACTGCTCCAGCGGCGACGCCTTTTCGCTGCGTTCGCTGGCACCGGCTTCCTCGTTTTCGGCGGGCGATTCAGGATTCTTGGCAGGCTCTTGCGGCTCGCCCTTCTTGATGCCATGGGCGATGAAGTTGACCACGTCCAGGCGCGTCACGCCCTGCTGGTGCAGGTAGTACACGGCGTGCGAATCCTTCTCGCCGAAGATGGCCACGAGCACGTTGGCGCCCGTGACTTCCTTCTTGCCGTTGCCGGTGGACTGCACGTGCATGATGGCGCGCTGGATCACGCGCTGGAAGCCCAGCGTGGGCTGCGTGTCCACCTCGCCCTCGCCGCCGAGCTGGGGCGTGTTGTCCTTGATGAAATTGGTCAGCGCGGAGCGCAGGTCATCGATATTTCCGGCGCAGGCACGCAGCACCTCGACGGCGCTTGGGTTGTCCAGCAGCGCCAGCAGCAGATGCTCGACGGTGATGAATTCGTGGCGTTGCTGGCGGGCCTCGACAAAGGCCATGTGCAAGCTGACTTCCAGTTCCTGGGCAATCATTTGAAGAACTCCTTTGTGCTTGCGTATTGGATATGACTGTAGATCAGGGCAGAGTTCCTGTCATTCAACAGGTTCACTGAGGCATTGGAGCGGGTGGCCCGCCTGATGTGCGGCGTCGAGCACCAGTTCCACCTTGGTGGCGGCCACGTCGCGCGTGAATACGCCGCAGATGCCTTTTCCGTCCAGGTGTATCTTGAGCATGATCTGCGTGGCTGCCTCCCGATCCTTGTGGAAAAATTCCTGCAGCACGACCACCACGAACTCCATGGGCGTGTAATCGTCGTTCAGCATCACCACCTGGTACATGCGTGGAGGCTGCGTCTTCTGGGCGCGCCGCTCCATCACCACCGAGCCGCCGTCGTCTTGCGCTGGAGGGCTGGGCGGCCTGGGGGCCGGTACGGGGGGCTTGGTTGCCATGAAATTCATTCTAGCGAGCCGAACGTGGGTGCGCAGGCCAAACAGATGGCGCCATGGCCGTCTTTTTCAACCACCTGATCAGCCCTGCTCGTAGATCACACGCACTGCGGCGCTGCCTGCCTGTGCGCTCCAGGCCGCCAGCGCCGCGTCCGTGGGGTAGAAGCGGCTGGCTTCGCCCAGCTGCAGCTCGGCCGAAGCGGCGCCCTGCGGCGCGCTGCAGCGCAGCTGCATGCGCACGCGCAGCCCATGGGATAGCGTCTCCCCGTGCTCCGTCTGGACGCGCTGGGGCGGAAATTCGCGCACGATGGCGCTCACGTCGGGGCGCGCCTGGCCGGCCACGTGCAGATAGCGGCCGAACCGCGCCCGCGCGCCCGCCAGATCCCAGACCTGCTGCACCTTGACGCGCAGGCCGCCGCTGAAATGGTCGAGCTGCAGGCGTCCGCCAAGCACCACGAAAGTGTCGTCCTTAAGAAGATCGCCACAGGCATTGATCAGGTTCTCGTCGGCCGAGCAGTCCACAGTGGTGGATTTGTCGTCCAGCCTGAACAATGCCAGTTTGCCGCGCTGGCTGTTGATGACGCGGCAGTCGCTGACGATGCCGGCCAGCACCTGGGATTCGCGGCTGTCGGCCAGTTCGGCGATGGGCGTGCGCACGAAGCGGCGCACCTCCTGCTCGACCTCGTCGAACAGATGGCCCGAGAGATAAAAGCCGATGGCCGTCTTCTCCTGCGTCAGGCGCTCCTTCACGCCCCAGGGCGTGGCGGCCACCAGCGGCGGCTCCTGGGTGCTGGAACCGTGGGCATCGCCTTCCATCATGTCGAACAGGCCGCCCTGGTTGGCGTTGGCGATGGCGGCGTTGGCAAACTCGAACGCCAGATCCACCGATGCCAGCAGGCTGGCGCGGTTGAGTTCGATACCGTCGAAGGCGCCGGCCTTGATCAGTGCCTCCAGCGTGCGTTTGTTGATGCGCTGGCGATCGACGCGCACGCAGAAGTCGAACAGGCTCTTGAACGGCCCTTTGACGTCGCCCTGCGGGCCGCTGCCCTGGCCCTGGCGCGCCGCGACGATGGCCTCGATGGCCTGCTGGCCCGTTCCCTTGATCGCACCCAATCCGTAGCGGATCACCTTGTCGGTCACCGGCTCGAAACGGTAAACGCCGCGGTTGACGTCCGGCGGCTCGAAATCCATGCCGAAGTGCTTGGTGGCGTCCTCGTACAGCACCTTGAGCTTGTCGGTGTCGTCCATTTCCACCGTCATGTTGGCGCAGTAGAACTCGGCCGTGTAGTGCACCTTGAGCCAGCCCGTGTGGTACGCCAGCAGCGAGTACGCGGCGGCATGCGACTTGTTGAAGCCGTAGCCCGCGAATTTCTCCATCAGGTCGAAGACCTCGTCGGCCTTGTCCTGGCCAATGCCTTTCTCCGCCGCGCCCTTGCGGAAAATATCGCGGTGCTTGGCCATTTCCTCGGCCTTTTTCTTGCCCATGGCGCGGCGCAGCATGTCAGCGCCGCCCAGCGAGTAGCCGCCCAGCACCTGCGCGGTCTGCATCACCTGCTCCTGGTAGACCATGATGCCGTAGGTCTCGGCCAGTACCGGCTCGACCAGCGGATGCGGGTACTCCACCACCTCCTTGCCATGCTTGCGGTTCACGAAGCTGGGGATCAGGTCCATCGGGCCCGGGCGGTACAGCGCATTCAGGGCAATCAGGTCTTCCAGGCGGCTGGGCTTGGCCTCCTTGAGCATGCCTTGCATGCCCCGGCTTTCAAACTGGAACACTGCCTCGGTACGGCCTTCGGAGAACAGCCGGTAGGTGGGCGCATCGTCCAGCGGAATGTTCTCGAAGGCGAAGTTTTCCTGCCCCTTGTGGCGCTGGGCGATGAATTCCTTGGCAATCTCCAGGATGGTGAGCGTGGCCAGGCCCAGAAAGTCGAATTTCACCAGGCCGATGGCCTCCACATCGTCCTTGTCGTACTGGCTCACGGCCGATTCGCTGCCCGGCTGCTGGTACAACGGGCAGAAGTCGGTCAGCTTGCCCGGCGCGATCAGCACGCCCCCGGCGTGCATGCCGATGTTGCGCGTCATGCCTTCGAGCTTTTGCGCCATCTCGATGACGGTGCGCACATCCTCTTCCTTGCGCACGCGCTCGTACAGCATGGGCTCCAGCTCCAACGCGTAGTTGTTCTTGTCGCCTTCTTTCTTTACCTCCGGGGGATAGGCCAGGGTGTAGGTCTGCCCCGGCTTGGCGGGCACCAGCTTGGAAATGCCGTCGCAGAAGGTGTAGCTCATGTCCATGACACGGCCCACGTCGCGGATCGCAGCCTTGGCGGCCATGGTGCCGAAGGTGGCGATCTGGCTCACGGCGTCCTTGCCGTACTTGTCCTTCACGTAGTCGATGACGCGGTCGCGGTTGGACTGGCAGAAGTCGATGTCGAAGTCGGGCATGGACACCCGCTCCGGATTCAAAAAGCGCTCGAACAGCAGGTTGTACTGCAGCGGATCGAGATCGGTGATCTTGAGCGCGTACGCCACCAGGGAGCCGGCGCCCGACCCTCGCCCCGGCCCCACAGGGCAACCGTGGGTCTTGGCCCACTGGATGAAATCGCCCACGATGAGGAAGTAGCCGGGGAAGCCCATCTTGAGGATGGTGCCCAACTCGAATTCCAGCCGCTCGACGTAGCGCGGACGCTGGCTGTCGCGTTCGGCCTGCTGGGGAAACAGGTGCTTGAGCCGCTCCTCCAGGCCTTCGAACGAGGCGACGCGGAAATACTCTTCAATGGGCATGCCGCCCGGCGTGGGAAAGTCCGGCAGGCGGGGCTTGCCCAGCACGAGCGTCAAGTTGCAGCGCTTGGCGATCTCCAGCGTGTTCTGCAGCGCCGACGGCAGGTCGGCAAAGCGCTGCTGCATCTGCGCCGTAGTCTGGAAATACTGCTCGCGCGTGAAGCGGCGCACGCGGCGCCGGTTGGCCAGGATTTCGCCCTCGGCAATGCACACCCGGGCTTCGTGCGCCTCGTAATCGTCCTCGGTGGCAAACTGGATCGGGTGGGTTGCGACCACGGGCAGGTTGAGCCGCACCGCCAGCTGTGCCGCCGCGCCGACATGCGCCTCGTCGTCGGGGCGGCCGGCGCGCTGCAGCTCGATATAGCAGCGGTGCGGGAACAGCCCTGCCAGGCGCAAGGCCACGGCCATGGCCCCAGCTTCGTCGCCCCTGAGCAACGCCTGCCCCACCGGGCCCGCCTGCGCCCCCGTGAGGACGATCAGGCCGTCGCCCAGCTCCTGCAGCCCTTCCCAGGTGCACAGCGGCACGTTCTTGGCCATTTCGTGCGTCCAGGCGCGCGTCAGCAATTCGCACAGGTTCAGATAGCCCTGGCGGTTTTGCACCAACAAGAGCATGCGCGCCACAGGGCCGGCTGCGTCGGCCTGCAGGTAGACCTCGGCGCCCAGTATGGGCTTGACACCGCGCCCGCGCCCTTCCTTGTAGAACTTGATGGCCCCGAACAGGTTGTTCAGGTCGGTAATGGCCATGGCTGGCTGCCCGTCGCCGGCAGCGGCCTTGACGATATCGTCGATGCGGGTGGTTCCGTCGACAACAGAAAACTCGGTGTGCAGGCGCAGGTGGACAAACATCCGCCAATTGTAGGAACGCCAGGCTCCCCCCTATGCATACAATGGCAAGTTGCGTTTTTTGCCAAGAGTCGCCCCTTCCCATGCCGCGTACCCCTTTGCCCCTGATCAGCGCCCTGCTCGCCGCCTGCGTACTGGCCGCCTGCTCCAGCACGCCCGAAGACAAGACCGCCGGCTGGAGCCCGGACAAGATTTATTCCGAGGCGCGCGACGAACTCAACGGCAGCTCGTATGACAAGGCCATCCCGCTGCTCGAAAAGCTCGAAGGCCGCGCCGCCGGCACGCCTCTGGCGCAGCAGGCGCAGCTGGAAAAGGCCTACGCCCAGTACAAGAACGGCGACAAGGCCCAGGCCGTGGCCACGCTCGACCGCTTCATGAAGCTACACCCGGCCAGTCCGGCGTACGACTACGCGCTCTACCTGAAGGGGCTGGTGAACTTCAACGACAACCTGGGGCTCTTTTCGTGGATTTCGCGCCAGGATCTTTCCGAGCGCGACCAGAAAGCAGCCAAGGACTCGTTCGAAGCCTTGCGTGAGCTGGTGACGCGCTTTCCCCAGTCACGCTACACGCCTGATGCGCGCCAGCGCATGACGTACATCGTCAACTCGCTGGCCCAGTACGAGGTGCACGTGGCACGCTACTACTTCGACCACGGCGCCTACGTGGCAGCCATCAGTCGCGCGCAGAACGCCATTCACGACTACAAGGAAGTACCGGCCGCCGAAGAAGCGCTGTACATCCTGGTGCGTTCCTACGACGCACTGGGCATGACGCAGCTGCGCGACGATGCCACTCGGGTGCTGCAGGCCTCCTACCCGAACAGCACCATGCTGCAATCGGGCTTCAAGGCACGAGAAAACCCGTGGTGGAAATTCTGGTGAAGCACTTCGGATGGGTATTAACCCGAATTCAACGCCGCACAAGGCGATATTCGTGCGATAGATCGTTGTTTGGCATGCCACACCACGCTTTGCCGACAGCGGACTTGATGATAATGAAAGACTCTTCGGTGTCTTGGCGCACGGCATCGGCAGAACTGCCGATCACGGCCAACGTGTAAATGACAAAAGCGTTTCGTCTCATTGCTTCGACCGGTATTCACAGGGGTGACCGCGAATACCAGCAGGATCAGGTTGCCCTGCTGTCGCATCCGCGCTTCAACGGGTGCGTGCTGGGGGTTGTGGCCGATGGCATGGGTGGACGCAGCGGCGGGCGCAAGGCGTCCGATCAGGTCATGCTGACCGCGCGCCAACTGTTCGAACGCTACGCACCCGACACCGACGACGCGCCGGCCCTGCTCAAGCACCTGGTGGAAGAAGCGCACATCGTCATCCGCTTGACAGCCATTTCCGCCGAGCAGGAGCCCCACAGCACCATTGCCGCGTTCATTGTGAACCCCAGGGGAGATTGCCATTGGGTGCACGCTGGTGACTCGCGCATCTACCACTTCCGGGCGGGCAAGCTCATCTTTCGAACCCTGGATCATTCCTACGTCCAGGCGCTGGTCGACCGGGGGGAACTGACCGAGGAAGAAGCCAACAACCATCCGCACTCCAACATCCTCGTCGGCTGCCTTGGCACGGAAGCGCCGCCGCCTCTGGGAGTGCATGCGATCAACCAGCTGCTGCCCGGTGACGTGCTTTTGGCATGCAGCGACGGGGTCTGGCACTATTTCTCGCCCGACGAACTGGCATCGGTGCTGGAGACGTTGTCACCGCGTGAGGCAACCGAATTCCTGATCGACAAGGCCCGCGTCAGAGCCCGTGGCGGTGGCGACAATCTGTCGCTGATCGTGATCAAGATCGAAGCCCTTGCCGAAGAAAAGAAGCCCGCTCGCCTGGCTCCGCTATCGGGCTCGGCTTCGGCGCTTTGAAGCGCTGCCGCACCGCATCCATACAACACCTCGTGCCGGTTGTGCGGCGTCAGTCCTGCGGCTGGGGCAAGGGCGACACAGGCTTGCGCCCTGCGGATGCCGCCTCAGCCTGCTGACGCGCGTGGCGTGCACGCCGCTCGGCGGCCTGGCGTTGCTTGGCTTCGTAGCGCATGCGCGCCTGGGCTGCGCGCTGCGGCTCCTGTTGGATACGCTGGCGCTGCTGCGCGGCATGTTCGGCCTGCTGCCGCACCTGCTGCGCCGCGCGTTCGTGCGCCTGCCTGGCCTGCTCCTGGCCGCGCAGTTGCCCGTGCATGAGCGCAGGACGCTCGCCCGCTGGCTTCTGCCCATGCTGGGAGGCCTGCTGTTCTTCGATCATCCGCCTGCGCTGCGCTGCCCTGTCCCGGCGCTCTGCCTCGTCCACCTGCAATTCACGCTGCAGCAAGACATCGTCCTGCTCGCGCAGCGGGGTTCGCACCCGGCGCAGGCAGTCCTCCACGGCAAAGCGTTGGTAGCAGGCAGCTTCCTCGCGCTGGCGGCGCTGCGCGAGCGCCTCGCGGGCGTGCTGGATGTCGGCGCGCTCCTGGGCGCGCTGCGCATGGCTGGCCGCATCGGATGGATGCGGCGCCACGGCGGTATCCGGCTGCGCGGCCGCTGCAGGCACGCCGGCAGTACAGGCGATGCCAAGGATGCAAAGAGCGAACAGCAGGCTTGCCTTCTTCATGTAAGCCCCGTGTCGACGATGCGCCGCTCAAGCTGCAGATATTCCTTGGAGCGCATCTCGTTGAGGCGCGAGACGGTGCGCGGGAACTCGTGCGCCAGCGGCCCTTCGGTATACAGCTCTTCCGCCGGCACGGCTGCGCTCAGGATGAGCTTCACACGCCGGTCGTAGAGCACGTCCACCAGCCAGGTGAAGCGCCGTGCGGGCGACGCCATGTTGACCGGCATGTGCGGCACGCCCGAGAGCAGCACGGTGTGGAACTGGCTGGCGATCTCCAGGTAGTCGTTCTGCGAGCGCGGGCCCATGCACAGCTCGCGGAAGTCGAACCACACCACGCCGCCGGCGCGGCGCAGGGCGCGGATCTCGCGGTTTTCGATGTGCAGCAGCGGGCTCTCGCCGCGTGCCTCGGCCAGTTGGTCGAACATGGCGCCCAGCGCCGCGTCGGCCTCGGGGCCGAGCGGGCAGTGGTAGAGCTGGGCGTTCTCCAGCGTGCGGCGGCGGTAGTCGGTGCCGTTGTCCACGTTGACCACGTCCATGCGCTCATTGAGCAGCGCAATCGCGGGCAGGATGCGGTCGCGGTGCAGCCCGTCCGGGTACAGCTCGTCGGGCTTGAAGTTGGAGGTGGTGACAAAGCCCACGCCGTTGTCGAACAGTGCCACCAGCAGGCGGTGCAGGATCATCGCGTCGGTCACGTCGGCCACGTGGAATTCGTCGAAGCAGATCAGCTTGTAGCGCTTGGCGATGTTCGCGCCCAGCGCGTCCAGCGGGTTCTGCGTGCCCTGCAGGCCGGCCAGCTCGCGGTGCACCTCGCGCATGAACTCGTGAAAGTGCAGCCGCACCTTGCGCTTGAGCGGCACGGCGTTGAAGAAGCAATCCATGAGGAAGCTCTTGCCGCGCCCCACCCCGCCGTACATGTACACGCCCTTGGGGATGTCGGGGTGGTTGATCAGCTTCTTCAGGCTGTTGGAGCGCTTGGCCTTGTACGTGCTCCACTCCTGCGCGCAGCGCTCCAGTGCATCGACGGCACGCAGCTGCGCCGGGTCGCTCGCAAATCCCTTGGCGGCCAGCTCAGCCTGGTATGCCTGTTTGACGGTCACTATGCCGGATTCCTGAAACTATGAATTGAATAGCTGTTAGCGCTTGCCAAATCTCATTTTCAAAATAAAAACAATCTGAAAATGAGTATTAGCGTGCGCTAACAGCTATTTTTTTGGCAGCAATACCTGATCCCGGCAATGTCAGAAGTTCAGCGTGCGCTTGTCCACCGCCAGCGCCGCTTCCTTGGTCGCCTCGGACAGCGACGGGTGCGCGTGGCAGATGCGGGCGATGTCTTCGCTGCTGGCCTTGAACTCCATCGCCACCACGGCTTCGGAGATCAGCTCGCTGGCCATCGGGCCGACGATGTGCACGCCCAGGATTTCGTCGGTAGCGGCATCGGCCAGGAACTTGACGAAGCCCGTGGTGTCGCCCAGCGCGCGCGCGCGGCCGTTGGCCAGGAAGGGAAAGCTGCCGGCCTTGTACTTCACGCCGTCGGCTTTGAGCTGCTGCTCGGTGCGGCCGACCCAGGCGATCTCGGGGCTGGTGTAGATGACCCAGGGGATGGTGTTGAAGTTGACGTGCCCGTGCTGGCCCGCCATGCGCTCGGCCACGGCCACGCCCTCTTCCTCGGCCTTGTGCGCCAGCATCGGGCCGCGCACCACGTCGCCCACGGCCCAGACGCCGGGTAGGTTGGTCTTGCAGTCGCCATCGACCACGATGGCACCGCGCTCGTCGAGCTGCAGGCCCACGGCCTCGGCGTTCAGGCCGGTGGTGTTGGGCACGCGGCCGATCGACACGATGAGCTTGTCCACATCCAGCGTCTGCGCTTCGCCCTTGGCGTTGGTGTAGGCCACCGAGACGCCTTTCTTGGCCTTCTTGACCTCGGCGATCTTCACCCCCAGCTCGATCTTCAGGCCCTGCTTGTCGAAGGCCTTCTTGGCTTCCTTGGCCACCTGCTCATCGACCGCGCCCAGGAACGTGGGCAGGCCTTCGAGCACGGTCACGTCCGCGCCCAGGCGGCGCCAGACGCTGCCCATCTCCAGGCCGATCACGCCCGAGCCGATCACGCCCAGCTTCTTGGGCACGGCTTGAATCGCCAGCGCGCCGTCGTTGGACAGCACGTTCACCTCGTCGAACTCCACGCCCGGCAGCGCGCGCGCGTTGGAGCCGGTGGCGACGATGACCTGCTTGGCGGTCAGCAGTTCCTCGGCCTTGCCGGCCACCTTGATCTCGTAGCCGCCTTCGACGGCGCGCACGAACGAGCCACGGCCATGGAAGAACGTCACCTTGTTCTTCTTGAACAGATAGAGGATGCCGTCGTTGTTCTGCTTCACCACGGCGTCCTTGCGGCCGATCATCGTGGCCACGTCCATGCTCACCTTGCCGGTGCTGATGCCGTGTTCGGCAAAGTGCTTGTTGGCATGCTCGAAATGCTCGCTGGACTGCAGCAGCGCCTTGGACGGAATGCAGCCCACGTTGGTGCAGGTGCCGCCGGGGGCAGCGCCGCCGGCGGCGTTCTTCCACTCGTCGATGCAGGCGACCTGCATGCCCAGTTGCGCCGCGCGGATGGCAGCGATGTAGCCGCCGGGGCCGGCGCCGATGACGACAACGTCGAATTGTTTGCTCATGAAAAATCTCGCTTAGTTCGGTTGCAAAGGGCGCTTCTATCAATCCACTTTGGCCCATGCGATGCGCGGGGCCATACCGGTGACCGCCGCGCAAGGGCCGCCCCGCCGCGCTGGCGGTGTCCCCCTTCCCGAATTGCGCAGCAATTCGAGAGAAGGGGGAAGGCGCGAAGCGCCTCAGGGGGTTGCTCAGAGATCAAACAGCAGGCGCGAGGGGTCTTCCAGCGCATCCTTCATTGCCACCAGGCCCAGCACGGCTTCGCGGCCGTCGATGATGCGGTGGTCGTAGCTCATCGCCAGATAGTTCATCGGGCGCACCACGACCTGGCCGTTCTCGACCACGGCGCGGTCCTTGGTGGCGTGCACGCCCAGGATGGCCGACTGCGGCGGGTTGATGATGGGGGTGGACATCATCGAGCCGAAGGTGCCGCCGTTGCTGATCGAGAAGGTGCCACCGGTCATGTCTTCGATACCGAGCTTGCCCTCGGCCGCCTTCTTGCCGAATTCGGCGATCTTCTTCTCGATGTCGGCAAAGCTCATCTGGTCGGCGTTGCGCAGGATCGGCACCACCAGGCCGCGCGGGCTGCCCACTGCGATGCCGATGTCGAAGTAGCCGTGGTAGACGATGTCGTTGCCATCGACGCTGGCGTTGATCACCGGGAACTTCTTGAGCGCGTGCACCGCCGCCTTCACGAAGAAGGACATGAAGCCGAGCTTGACGCCATGCTCCTTGGTGAACGCGTCCTGGAACTTCTTGCGCAGCTCCATCACCGGGGCCATGTTGACTTCGTTGAACGTGGTCAGGATGGCGTTGGTGGATTGCGACTGCAGCAGGCGTTCGGCCACGCGGGCGCGCAGGCGGCTCATGGGCACGCGCTGCTCGGGGCGCTCGCCCAGGTCGGGCGCGGCGGGGGCCGCCACCTGCGGCAGCGCCTTGGTGGGCACGCCGGTGGGGATGACGGCGGCCGTGGACTGCACGCCGCCGGCCACGGCCGCCAGCGCGTCGCCCTTGGTCACACGGCCGTCCTTGCCGGTGCCGGCCACGGCACTGGCGGACAGGTTGTTCTCGGCCAGGATCTTGGCGGCGGCCGGCATGGCCACGCCGCCCTTGTTGCCGCCGGCGGCGGCTGCAGGCGCCGCGGCGGCGGGTGCCGCGGCGGCGGGTGCCGCTGCAGCGGCCGCAGGTGCGGCGGCCGCCGCGGGCGCGGCCGCGCCGGCCTTGCCTTCGGTGTCGATCTTGGCGATGAGCTGGTCGGCAATGACGGTGGCGCCATCCGCCTGCACCAGTTCGGCCAGCACGCCGGCGGCCGGCGCAGGTACTTCGAGCACGACCTTGTCGGTTTCGATTTCGATGAGGATTTCGTCAACGGCGACAGCCTCGCCGGGCTTTTTCTTCCATTGCAGCAGCGTGGCTTCGGCCACGGATTCGGACAGCTGCGGGACCTTGACTTCTACGATTGCCATGATGTGTTATTCCGTAAAGCGTTGTGCGTTAAGCGTTGGGTGGAGCGCTCAACTTATTTGGTCAGGACAAAACCCTTGAGCTTGGCGAATGCCGCCTCGACCAGGCTCTTCTGCTGATCGGCGTGCAGGTGCGCATACCCCACGGCAGGCGAGGCCGAGGCGGCGCGGCCTGCGTAGCCGAGCTTCTGGCCTTCGAGCATGTTCTCGTGGATGTTGTGCTGGATGAAGAACCAGGCGCCCTGGTTCTGCGGCTCGTCCTGGCACCACACGATGTCGGTGGCCTTGGCGTACTTCTTGACCTCGGCGGCGAACGCCTTGTGCGGGAAGGGGTAGAGCTGCTCGACGCGGACGATGGCCACGTCGGTGCGCTCCAGCTCGGCGCGTTTCTTGACCAGGTCGTAGTACACCTTGCCCGAGCAGGCGATGATGCGCTTGACCTTGGCGGCGTTCTTGGCGATGGCCTCGTCCTGCTCGCCCAGCACGGTCTGGAAGCCCCCGTTGGTGAACTCGGACAGCGGCGAGGTCGCGTCCTTGTTGCGCAGCAGGCTCTTGGGCGTCATGATGACCAGGGGCTTGCGCAGGCTGCGCACCATCTGGCGGCGCAGTACGTGGAAGATCTGGCTGGCCGTGGTGGGCTGCACGATCTGCATGTTGGCATCGGCCGCCAGCTGCATGAAGCGCTCCAGCCGCGCCGAACTGTGCTCGGGACCCTGGCCTTCGTAGCCATGCGGCAGCATCAGCGTGATGCCGTTGACGCGGCCCCACTTGACCTCGCCCGAGGCGATGAACTGGTCGATCACCACCTGCGCGCCGTTGGCGAAGTCGCCGAACTGCGCTTCCCAGATCACCAGGGTGTTGGGATCGTTGGAGGCATAGCCGTATTCGAACGCGAGCACCGCCTCCTCGGACAGAATGGAATCGATGACGGTGAACGGCGCCTGGTTCTCGGCCACGTTCTGCAGCGGCACGTAGGTGCCCTCGTCCCACTTCTCGCGCTTCTGGTCGTGGATGACGGCGTGGCGGTGCGTGAAGGTGCCGCGCCCGCTGTCCTCGCCCGACAGGCGCACGGGGTAGCCCGAGGCGACCAGCGAGGCGAAGGCCATGTGCTCGCCCATGCCCCAGTCCACGTTGACCTCGCCGCGGCCCATGGCGGCCCGGTCGTCGTAGACCTTCTTCACCAGCATGTGCGGTGTGACGTTCTCGGGAATGGTGGTGATGCGCTCGGCCAGGCGCTTCCATTCGGTCAGCGGAATGGCGGTTTCGGCCGCATCCGTCCAGGCCTTGCCCAGGAAGGGGCTCCAATCGACGGCGTACTTGCTCTTGAAATTGGTCAGCACCGGGTCAATGGAGTGCTTGCCCGCATCCATGGCAGCGCGGTAGGCCTTGACCATGTCATCGCCCAGGGCCTCGCCCAGGCCTTGGGTGGCCAGCTTGTCGGCGTAGAGCTTGCGCGTGCCGGGGTGCTGGCCGATCTTCTTGTACATCAGCGGCTGGGTCAGCGCGGGCGTGTCCTGCTCGTTGTGGCCCAGCTTGCGATAGCAGATGATGTCCACCACCACGTCGCGCGAGAACTCCATGCGGTATTCCAGCGCCAACTGCATGGCCAGGCAGACGGACTCGGGATCATCGCCGTTCACGTGCAGCACCGGAGACTCGATCATCTTCACGATGTCGGTGCAGTACAGCGTGGAGCGCAGGTCGCGCGGATCGGACGTAGTGAAGCCGATCTGGTTGTTGATGATGATGTGCACCGTGCCGCCCGTGGTGTAGCCGCGGGTCTCGGACAGCGCCAGGGTTTCCTGGTTCACGCCCTGGCCGGCGAAGGCCGCGTCGCCGTGCACCAGCACCGGCAGCACCTGCTTGCCATGCGGGTCGGCGCGGCGATCCATGCGCGAGCGCACCGAGCCTTCGACCACCGGGTTGACGATTTCCAGGTGCGAAGGGTTGAACGCCAGGCTCAGGTGCACCGGGCCGCCAGGGGTGGACACGTCGGAGCTGAAGCCCTGGTGGTACTTCACGTCGCCGGCGGGCAGATCCTCGGGGGCGGTGTGGTCGAACTCGGCGAACAGATCCTTGGGCATCTTGCCCAGGGTGTTGACCAGCACATTCAGGCGGCCGCGGTGGGCCATGCCGATGACCACTTCCTGCACGCCGCGGCTGCCGGCGGACTGGATCAGTTCGTCCATCGCGGCGATGAAGCTCTCGCCGCCTTCGAGCGAGAAGCGCTTCTGGCCGACGAACTTGGTGTGCAGGTAGCGCTCCAGGCCTTCGGCGGCCGTCAGGCGGTCGAGGATGCGCTTTTTCTTGTCCGCGTCAAAGCTGGGCTTGCTGCGGGAGGCTTCGAGCTTTTGCTGCCACCAGCGCTTTTCGACCTGGTTGGTCGCGTACATGTACTCGGCGCCCATGGTGCCGCAATAGGTCTCGCGCAGCGCATTGAGCAGTTCGCGCAGCGGCATCTTGTCCCTGCCGAAGAAGGTGTTGCTGGCGTCAAACACCGTTTCCTGGTCGGCGTCGGCAAAGCCGTAGAAGGCCGGATCGAGCTCGGGGATGGCTGGGCGCTCGGTGCGCTTCAGGGGATCGAGGTCAGCCCAGCGGGCGCCAACGTTGCGGTACGCGGCGATGAGCTGCTGCACGGCCGTGCGCTTGCGCCCCATCTCGGCATTGCTGCTGGCCACCACCACCTTGGTGCCGCCTTGCTTGGCGCGCTCGGCGAAGGCGTTGATGACGGGCAGGTGGGGTACGTCCTTGGCGTCGCTGCCGTCCACGGCGGGCACGTGCTGCAGGGCATCGAAGTATTCGCGCCATGAATCGGGCACGCTGCCGGGGTTGGCCAGGTAGTTCTCGTACATCTCCTCGACATACGGCGCGTTGCCGCCGAAGAGATAAGTGTTGCCTTGGTAGGCTTGATAGACGGACGTGGGCTCACTCATGTTCCGCTGACCTCTGCCTCCCTGAGGGAAGCTTTAGCTGGTTGACAAACCTTCCGCGTCACGGCTGAACCGGTTGGCGGATGCGACTGTGGCTAGGGAAGGGCCGGTGTTTGCGGGCGCCATTGTGCCACCGAACGCAGCGGCCTGCAGCCGCAGGCCCGCGCCGGCGGGCCGCAGTACCGTACAGTTGCGCTGTTTTCACTCCAGGCGAATTTTCATGAACCTGCCCGCAGCCCAGGACAGAACCCTGCGCTTCCTGCTCGCCGCTGTCTCGCTGGCCTTCCTGGCCATTCTGTGGCCGTTCAACGGCGCCGTGTTCTGGGGCGTGGTGCTGGCCATCCTGTTCATGCCGCTGCACCGGCGGCTGCTGGCGCGCATGCCCCGGCGGCACAATCTGGCGGCGTTGATCACGCTGGGGCTGTGCCTGCTGATCGTGATCCTGCCCGTGGTGCTGATCAGCGTATCGCTGGCGCAGGAGGCGAGCGTAGCCTACGCGCGCGTGCGCTCGGGCGACCTGAACTTCGGCGCCTACGTGCAGCAGGTGCTGGCCGCCCTGCCCTCCTGGGCGCTGCAGCTACTCGACCGCCTGCACCTGACCAGCCTGGCCGAACTGCAGGCCAAGCTGGCCAGCGTGGGCGCCCAGGTCAGCCAGGTGCTCGCCACCAAGGCGCTGGCCGTGGGGCAGAACACGCTGCAATTCGTCGTCAGTTTCGGGCTGATGCTGTACCTGCTGTTCTTCCTGCTGCGCGACGGTACCCGGCTGGCGGCGCGCATCCGCGACGCCATTCCGCTGCAGGAGCAGCACAAGCGCGACCTGAGCGCCAAGTTCACCACCGTGATCCGCGCCACCGTCAAGGGCAACATCGTCGTGGCGGCGTCGCAGGGCGCGCTCGGCGGCCTGATCTTCTGGATGCTGGACATCCAGGGGCCGGTCATGTGGGGCGTACTGATGGCTTTCCTGTCGCTGCTGCCGGCCGTGGGCGCCAGCCTGATCTGGGGGCCGGTGGCCATCTACTTCCTGGCGACCGGCGCCACCTGGCAGGGCGCGGTGCTGACGGCCTACGGCATTTGCGTCATCGGCCTGGTGGACAACCTGCTGCGCCCGCTGCTGGTGGGCAAGGACACCAAGATGCCCGACTACGTGGTGCTGATCTCCACCCTGGGCGGCATGGCGTTGTTCGGCCTGACGGGCTTCGTCATCGGCCCGGTGATCGCGGCGCTGTTCATCGCCACCTGGGATCTGTACGCGCCGCCCGGGCGCCGATGAAGGCAGCACCAGCGCTTGCGTTACGGTTTTCCCGGTTGGCGCGGTGCAGCCCAGGCTGTCAGACTGTGCACAGCCAAACCACAGGAGCCGCGATATGACACAACAGCAAGACACCGTCTACGCCTGCATCGATGGCCTGGCCACCACCCACGCCGTAGTAGACGGCGCAAGCTGGGCCGCCGCCCGGCTGCAGGCCCCCATGGCGCTGCTGCATGCGCTGGAGCGCCCCGAACCCATGCCGCCCGTGGGCGACTACAGCGGCGTGATCGGCATGGGGGCGCAGGACTTGCTGCTGCAGCGCCTGAACGACCTTGACGAAGAACGCCGCCAAGTGGCCCAGGAAGCCGCGCAGCAGATGCTGGAACAGGCGCGTGCGCGCGTCGATCCCCAGGCCGTGCCAGCGCTGCAGGTTCTGCTGCGCCAGGGCGAACTGACCGACGTGCTGCTGGAACACGAATCCAGCGCCCGCCTGTTCGTGCTCGGCCGCACGCGCCGCGCCAGCAGCGCGCGCAAGCTGCGCCTGGATCACCGGGTGGAGAGCGTGATACGCAACGTGCGCCAGCCCGTATTGGTGATGACGCACCCCGAGTTCGCCGCGCCCAGCCGCTTCGCCGTCGCCTTCGACGGCAGCACCACGGCACAGCGTGCCATCGACGCCGTAGCCAAGAGCCCGCTGCTGCGCGGCATGCCCGGCCTGCTGGTGACGGCGGGCGAGCCAACCGAGTCCACGCACGCGCAGCTGGCCGCGGCGCAGTCCCAGCTGCAGGGCGCCGGCTTCGCCATCGACACCCAGATCGTCCCCGGCCTGCCCGAGGAAGCCTTGCCCAGCCTGCTGGAATCGATGGGCAACGTGCTGCTGGTGCTGGGCGCCTACGGCCATTCGCGCATCCGCCAACTGATCGTGGGCAGCACCACCACGGCGCTGCTGCGCCTGTGCAGCGTGCCCGTGATCGTGGTGCGCTGAAGGCGCCCGCGCGCTACGCGCCCTGGGCCGCCGCCGCCAGCCGCTGGGTATACGGATGGCGCGGCGCGTCCAGCACCTGGCGCACACCGCCGCTCTCCACCACTTCGCCGTCCTTCATCACAATGACCTCGTGCGCCATCGCGCGCACCACGGCCACGTCGTGCGTGATGAGCAGGTAGGACAGGCCGCGCTCCTTCTGCAGGCGCGCCAGCAGCGACAGCACCTGCTGCTGGATGGTCACGTCGAGCGCGCTGGTGGGCTCGTCGAGCACCAGCAGCTGCGGCTGCACGATCAGCGCGCGGGCAATGGCCAGGCGCTGGCGCTGGCCGCCCGAGAATTCATGCGGGTAGCGCGCCAGCAGGCCGGGAAACTGGTCCTCGGCCAGGCCCACCTCAGCCAGCATGGCGGCCACGCGCGCACGGCGCTCGGGCGCGGACAACTCTGGCGCGTGCACACGCAGGCCCTCGCCCACGATGTCCTCCACCGTCATGCGCGGCGACAGGGACGAGAACGGATCCTGGAACACCACCTGCACCTGACGGCGCAAGGCCCGGTTGTGCGCGCTGTTGCGGTGCGCGGGCTGCTGCCAGGCCTGCCCTGCCACCTGCAGCTCGCCGCGCGCAGGCAGCAGGCCCAGCAGCGCCTGGGCCAGCGTGGACTTGCCCGAACCCGATTCGCCCACCACGCCCAGCGTGCGCGCGCGCTGGATGCGAAACCCCACGCCCTTCACGGCCACGAACTCACCCTTGGCGAACCAGCCGCGCAGGCCCGGCACGGACGCGGGGTAGGCCACGCTCAAGCCCCCGGCCTGGGCCGCGGGCGCGGCGCCTTCGGCCACGGCGGCCTCGATCACGTCGCGCCGCGGCGCGCTGCCGATCAGGCGGCGCGTGTAATCGTGCCGGGGCGCGCCGAAGACCTGGGCCACGCCGCCCTGCTCCACCAGGTGGCCGTGCTCCATGACTGCCACGCGGTCGGCAAAGCGGCGCACCAGGTTCAGGTCGTGCGTGATGAGCAGTACCGCCATGCCGGTCTGGCGCTGCAGATCCGCCAGCAGTTCCAGTATTTGCCCACGCAGCGTCACATCCAGCGCCGTGGTGGGCTCGTCGGCCAGCAGCAGCCTGGGGCGGCAGGCCAGCGCCATGGCAATCATGGCGCGCTGGCGCTGCCCGCCCGAGAGCTGGTGCGGGTAGCAGGCCGCGCGCCGCGCAGGCTCCGGGATACCGGTATTTGCTATCAATTCAATTGCTGCTTGCACGCTTTGTGACTTGCTTAAACCCTGTTTCAGCATCAAAACTTCGGCCACCTGCTGGCCTACGGTCATCAGCGGGTTGAGCGCCGTCATCGGCTCCTGGAACACCATGGCGATGGCTTCGCCGCGCACGGCGCGCAGTTCGCGCTCGGGCAGTTGCAGCAGGTCGCGCCCCTGCATCAGCGCGCGGCCCTCGATCTGCGCGTCACCCGCCAGGCGCAGCAGCGCCAGCGCCGTCACGCTCTTGCCCGAGCCGGACTCGCCCACCAGGGCCAGCTTCTCGCCAGGGTGCACGTCGAAGCTCACGCCGTGCACCACCTCCTTGGCGCCAAAGCGCACGCGCAAGTCCTGCACCTGCAGCAGGGGTTGTGTTTGCGGGTTCATGGGCGGGGTGGCACGCATGTCATTGCTCCGCCTTGCGCGGGTCGAGCGCGTCGCGCAGCGCGTCGCCCATGAAGGTCAGCAGCAGCAGCGTGGTGACCAGCACGCCAAAGGTGAAGATGGAGATCCACCACGCGTCGATGTTGTTCTTGCCCTGGCTGAGCAACTCGCCCAGGCTGGGCGTGCTCGGCGGCACGCCCAGGCCCAGAAAGTCCAGCGAAGTCAGCGCCAGGATGGCTGCGCCCATGCGAAACGGCAGAAAGGTGACCACCGGCGTCATGCTGTTGGGCAGGATGTGGCGCCAGATGATCTGCCGGTCGGGCACGCCCAGCGCGCGCGCCGCCTTCACGTAGTCGAGCTGGCGGTTGCGCAGGAACTCGGCGCGCACGTAGTCCGACAGCCCCATCCAGCCAAACAGGCTCAGCAGCACCAGCAGCAGCGCAATGCTGGGCGCGAACACGGCGCTGAAGATGATCAGCAGGTACAGCTCGGGCATGGAGCCCCAGATTTCGATGAAGCGCTGCAGCGCCAGATCCGTCTTGCCGCCAAAAAAGCCCTGCACCGCGCCGGCCAGCACGCCCAGCAGCACGCCCGCGACCGTGAGCGCCAGGCCGAACAGCACGCTCACGCGAAAGCCGTAGATCAGCTGCGCCAGCAGGTCGCGCCCACGGTCGTCGGTGCCCAGCCAGTTGGCGCGCGAGGGCCCGGACGGGTTGGGCGCCTTGGCAAAGTAGTTCAGGGTGTGGGGGCCATAGGGGTTGATGGTGTAGACCGCCCAGTTCCCGCCCTCGGTAATGCGCTGGCGCACGTAGGGATCGAGGTAATCGGCAGGCGTCTGGAAGTCGCCGCCGAACGTCGTCTCGGGGTAGTCGTGCAGCATCGGCAGATAGAACTGCCCCTGGTAGCGCACCAGCAGCGGCCGGTCGTTGCTGATCAGCTCGGCGCCCAGGCTGAGGACGACCAGGGTGCAGAACGCCACCAGGCTCCAGAAGCCCAGGCGATTGGCGCGAAAGCGCCGCCAGGCGCGGCGCGTGGGCGAAAGGGAGGCAGCGGTCTCAGGTATCGGCATCGTGCAGCAGGAGAGCCTTGCTGTACTCAAGGAATTCATCGAGGTGTCTTTCGATGATGGCCACGGTGATCGCCAATTGCAGGCTCTGGTAGTCATGCACCGCGATGTTGCGAAAGCCCACCATGCGCTGCAGGCCTTCGGCAAGCGGCACGGCGATGCGGCCCGCGCGGGCGAGCAGCGCGAACACGTCGCGCGCGCTTTGCGGAACGCCCAGCCGGTCGCGCCGGATCAGGTGCTGCCCCATGTCCAGCGCGGCCTCGCAGGCACGCTGGATGTTCAGGATGGCGGCGTCCTGGCGGGTGAAATCGGTGGCGAAAGTGGCCGGGTCGCCGAAATACTCCTCACGCGCCCGCGCCACGCAGCGCTCAATGGTGGCGGCCTTGTTGATCAGTACGTCATCGGCCATACACGCTGCCCCTTTCCCTGATGTCGGCCAACAGTGCGGCCCGCGCCGTGTCCAGGGCGGTTTTCTCGCTCAGGATGGCACTCTCGAACAGCACGGCCTGGCCATCGCGCGCCCACCAGCGCTGGCCCGTGGTGATGGCCTGGTACTGCATCACCGTGGAGGCCGCGCGCAAGTCCAGCAAATCGACGAGGCAGCCGGCCACACCGGCCAGGTCGCCCGCCAGCTGCCACAGCTGCACCGGGTCAGCATAGCCCTCCACCAGCACGGCCAGATCCAGATCGCTGTCCGGCCCTGCCGTGCCCTGCACGCGGCTGCCAAAAGCGTAGACGGCCAGCAAGCCCGGCACCCGGGTTTGCAGCAGATGCACGATGGCCTGCTGCGCCCCGGAGGGCGGCTGCTTGGCGCTGGCGATGTTCCAGGTCATGAACCCACCTCCTTCCGGGCAAACCGGGGCCGCATTATGTTCTTCGCACTGCATTTTCAGCGGCACTCAATCGAACTTCACGCGTGGATCGACCCACACGTAGCACAGATCCGAGATCAGCCGGGTGACCAGGCCGATCAGGGTGAACAGAAACAGCGTGCCCAGCACCACCGGGTAGTCGCGCCGGATCACGCTCTCGTAGCTGAGCAGGCCCAGGCCGTCGAGCGAGAACAGCGTTTCGATGAGCAGCGAGCCGGTAAAAAATGCCCCCACGAAGGCCGCCGGGAATCCGGTGACGATGGGCAGCAGCGCGTTGCGAAACACGTGGCGGTACAGCACCTGCCGGTCCGACAGCCCCTTGGCGTGCGCCGTCAGCACGTATTGCTTGCGGATTTCCTCCAGGAAGGCGTTCTTGGTCAGCATGGCCGTGACGGCAAAGCTGCCCGCCACCATGGCCGTGACGGGCAGCGTGATGTGCCACAGGTAGTCCGCCACGCGCGCGCCCCAGCCCAGCTCGTCCCAGTGGGCCGACGTCAGCCCGCGCAGCGGAAACCATTGCAGTTGCCCGCCAAAGACGACCAGCAGCGCCACGCCCAGCACAAACCCCGGAATCGCGTAGCCCACCAGAATGACGAGCGTGCTCACCAGGTCGACGCGCGAGCCCGCGCGCACCGCCTTGGCCACGCCCAGCGGCACCGCCACCAGGTAGCTGATGAAGAACGTCCACAGCCCCAGGCTGACCGAGACCGGGAGCTTTTCCTTGATGAGCTGCCACACGTCCTTGTTCTGGAAAAAGCTGCGCCCCAGGTCGAAGCGCGCAAAGCGCCCCAGCATCTGCACGAAGCGCTCGGGCGCCGGCTTGTCGAAGCCGTAGAGCTGCTTGATCTGCTCCAGCCGCTTGGCGTCCACCCCCTGCGCGCCCCGGTAGGCCATGGCGGCACCCTCGCCGCCCGCGCCCATTCCCGCCTTGGCCTCGGCCAGGTACTGCTCGACCGGCCCACCCGGCACGAACTGGATCACCACAAAGGTCAGCAGCAGCACGCCCAGCAAGGTGGGCAGCATCAGCAGCAGGCGTTTGAGGACGTAGGCAAGCATGGGCAGGCGTGTGGGCAGACCCCCGAGCTTACCCCGGCGCGCGCCCGTGCCATGGCGGCCCGGCGATCGCAGCGGCCCGCGCGCCGGCTACCATTGCGCGGCGGCGGCGTATCGCCCGCCCCATTCACCGCCAGAGCCCCCCCCATGAGTACCCGCCTGCCCTGGCTTGAGCCGGGCGACCCCTTCCCCCCGCCGGAACAGGCCTGGGGCGCGCGCGACCCCGCGCCCGGCCTGCTCGCCGCCGGCGGCGCGCTGGACGTGGCGCACCTGCGCGCCGCCTACGCCAGCGGCATCTTTCCCTGGTACGACAAGGATCAGCCCGTCCTGTGGTGGAGCCCCGACCCGCGCATGGTGCTGCCGGTGGCCGAATTCCGCCTGCACCGCTCGCTGCGCCGCGTGCTGCAGCGCTTTCGCGCCACGCCCGGCTGCGAGGTGCGCGTGGACAGCGCCTTCGCCCGCGTCATCCAGGCCTGCGCGGGCACGCCGCGCGCGGGCCAGGGCGGCACCTGGATCGTGCCCGACATGGTGGACGCCTACATCCGGCTGCACCAGGCCGGCACGGCGCACAGCGTGGAGACCTGGGTGGACGGCCAGCTCGTGGGCGGCCTGTATTGCGTAGCGCTGGGGCGCGCGGTGTTCGGCGAATCGATGTTCGCGCACGCCACCGACGCCTCCAAGATCGCCCTGGCGGCGCTCGTCTGCCTGTGCCGGCGCGCGGGCGTCGCGCTCATCGACTGCCAGCAGAACACGCGCCACCTGGCCTCGCTGGGCGCGCGCGAGGTGGCGCGCGCCGACTTTCTGGCCCACGTGCGCGCCGCGCAAGGGCTGGCGCCCGCCGAATGGCGCTTTGCCCCCGTATACTGGAACGAACTTTTGCCACCGATGCACGCGGCGTGACCCAGCTCAACGATCTTCCGCTACAGAGCCTGCAGTTCTATGCCACTGCGCCCTACCCGTGCAGCTACCTGCCCGGCCGGCAGGCGCGTTCGCAGGTGGCCACGCCCAGCCACCTGATCCAGACCAGCGTGTATTCCGGCCTGGTGGCGCAGGGCTTTCGGCGCAGCGGCATGTTCACCTACCGCCCGTACTGCGACGGCTGCCAGGCCTGCACGCCGCTGCGCGTGCTGGCCGATGCCTTCAGGCCCGACCGCAGCCAGCGCCGTGCGGCGCAGCGCCACGCCGGCCTGCAGGCGCGCGTGCTGCGCCTGTGCTTCGAGCCCGAGCACTACCAGCTCTACCTGCGCTACCAGGCGGCGCGCCACAGCGGCGGCGGCATGGACCACGACAGCATCGAGCAATACACCCAGTTCCTGCTGCAAAGCCGCGTCAACTCGCGCCTGGTGGAGTTTCGCGCGCCCGGCGCGGACGGCCGGGACGGCGCGCTGAAGATGGTGTCCATCCTGGACGTGCTCGACGACGGGCTGTCCGCCGTCTACACCTTCTACGAGCCGGAGGACGGCGCCAGCTACGGCACCTACAACGTGCTGTGGCAGATCCAGCAGGCGCGCAGCCTGGGCCTGCCGCACGTCTACCTGGGCTACTGGATCGAGCAAAGCCCGAAGATGAACTACAAGGAGCGCTTCCTGCCGCACGAGAAACTGCAGCAGGGCAGATGGCAGCGCTACCCGGCCTGATTTTTGAATGAAATCGGCCTCAAACCCTTACCCATAAAGCGCAGATAGCTATATTTTTCGATAGCCCAGCGCACTATGGTGCCAGGTCGAACACCAGCACCTCGGCGTCCTCGCCCTGCTCCAGCACCACCTGCGCCTCGCCCTCCAGCCGCGCCGCGTCGCCTCCTTCCAGCGCCTGGCCGTTGACCACCAGCCGCCCGCGCACCAGGTGCACGTAGGCCTTGCGCCCGGGCGCCAGCGCCAGCGTGGCGGCCTCGGCCCCGTCGAACAGGCCGGCGTAGACCGTGGCGTCGGCATGGATGCGCACGGCGCCCGCGCCACCGTCCGGTGCCGCCACCTTGCGCAGGCGCCCGCGCTTGTCCGCCTGCGGCACGCTGATCTGCTCGTAGCCCGGCGCAATGCCGCGCACGTTGGGCTCGATCCAGATCTGCAGGAAATGCGTGGTCTGGCCCTCGGCGTGGTTGAACTCGCTGTGCAGCACGCCGCTGCCCGCGCTCATGCGCTGCACGTCGCCCGGCGGTATGCCCTGGACGTTGCCCATGCTGTCCTTGTGCGCCAGCTCGCCCGACAGCACGTAGCTGATGATCTCCATGTCGCGGTGGCCGTGCGTGCCAAAGCCGGTGCCGGGAGCGATGCGGTCTTCGTTGATCACGCGCAGATTGCCCCAACCCATGTAGCGCGGGTCGTAGTAGCCGGCAAACGAGAAACTGTGGCGCGACTGCAGCCAGCCATGGTCGGCAAAGCCGCGGTCGAGTGATTTGCGAACGGTCAGCATGTTTTCCATCCTTTCAAGCGATGGAACGACTGTAGGCCTGGCGCAGCGCTTGCAGGGACTGGCCGGATGAAGGCATCATTCAAAACCATTGAATCATCCAGCGGCCAACCATGCAAAGCACCCGTGCAGCGCTCTCGCCCGACAACCTCGCCCTGCTGCAGAGCATTGCCGACACCGGCAGCTTTGCCGCCGCTGCGCGCCAGCTGGGCCTGGTGCCCAGCGCCCTGACCTACCGCGTGCGCCAGATCGAGGACGCGCTCGACGTGCTGCTGTTCGACCGCCGTTCGCGCCAGGCCCGCCCCACCGACGCCGGCCTGGCGCTGCTGCGCGAGGGCGCGCGCCTGCTCGAAGACGTGGACGCCATCGCCCACCGCGTGCGCCGCGTCGCCACCGGCTGGGAGCCGCGGCTGACGATCTCGGTCGATGGCGTGATCTCGCCCACCACCATGCTCGAACTGGTCGAAGCCTTCTACGCCCTGCAGCCGCCCACGCGGCTCAAGTGGAGCGAGGGCATCCTGGGGGGCCCGGCCGACGCCCTGGCCTCGGGCGAGGCGGATCTGGCCATCGGCGGGATGGGCAACGTCAGCATGCCCGGCCTGCAGTGCGCTCCGCTGGGCGAGCTGCGCTTCATCTTCGTGGTGGCGCCACACCACCCGCTGGCGCAGCTGCCCGAGCCGCTGTCGGACAGCTCGCTGCGCGAGCACCGGCTGGTCGCCGTGGCGGACTCGGCGCGCCGTGCCAAGACCAGCCTGGGCATTCTGCCGGGGCAGGACGTGTTCACCGTGGACAGCATGCCCGCCAAGATCCACGCGCAACTGCGCGGCCTGGGCGGCGGCTTTCTGCCCGAACCGATGGTGCGCCCCTATCTGGAGGCCGGCCACCTGGTCGAGCGCCAGGTCGCACGCCCGGCGCGCACGGTCATGCTGAGCTACATGTGGAGCAGCGCCGGCCCCAACCCGCCGGGCCGGGCGCTGCAGTGGTGGCTGTCCCAGCTGGGCAGCAGCGCCACGCGCCGCGCACTGCTGGAAAACCATCATCATTTTTAACGACGCCAACCTGCCCGTCCGGCTACTTTTGCACGTCCCGGGCGTGTAGAGTTGTCGCCAGCGCTGCCACGCCCGCGCAGCTTCCACCGATTTGCGAAAGCGCCCGCCATGCAACACACCCCACTCCGCAGCAGACACCGCGCGCCGCAGCGCATCGCCGTGGTCGGCGCCGGCATGGCCGGCGTGGCCTGCGCGCGCACCCTGGTTCAGGCCGGGCACGACGTAGCCGTCTTCGAACGCCTGCCGCAGGCGGGCGGGCGCACCGCCGCGCTCGAATCGCCCTTTGGCCACTTCGACGCCGGAGCGCAGTACTTCACCGTGCGCGACGCACGCTTCGAGCGCGCCCTGGCCACCGTGCCCGGCCTGTGCCGCCCCTGGAGCGCCAGCACCATCCGCGTGCTCGACGCCAGCGGCCATGTCGCCAGCGCTGCCCCGCCGCCCAAAGAGGCGCATTGGGTCGCCACCCCCGCCATGGACGCGCTGGTGCATGCCTGGGCCGCGCCGCTGGGCGCGCGCCTGCACACCCGCGCCGCCGTCACCCACGTCACGCGCGATACCCTCCGGCCCCAGGCCTGGCAGCTGCGCACCGAGGCGCCCGACGGCGCCACCCAGGTGCACGCCGGGTTCGACGCCGTGCTGCTGAGCCAGCCCGCCCCGCAAACCCTGGCGCTGCTGCAGCAATGCGGCCTGCAGACGCCCTGGAGCCAGGCGCTGCAGGCCGTGCGCATCGATCCCTGCTGGACGCTGATGCTGGCCTTCGCCCAGGCCGTGCGTCCGGGCCTGACCACGCTCGGGCCGCAGTGGAATGCCGCGCGCAGCACGCATCACCGCATCGCCTGGCTGGCGCGCGAGTCAAGCAAGCCCGGGCGCGGCCAGATCGAGCGCTGGACGGTGCAAGCCAGCCCAGTCTGGTCGCAAGAACACCTGGGCGACGACCCGGCGCGCGTGCGCGCCAAGCTCGTGCGCGCATTCGCTGAAATCACCGGCATCCACGCCAGCCCCACGCACGCCGAGCTGCGCCGCTGGACGCACGCCCAAACGCAGCAGCCGCTGGGCCAGCCCTTTGCATGGGACGCCACCAGCGGCCTGGGCGCATGCGGCGACTGGTGCCTGGGCCACCGACTGGAGGACGCCTTCCTCTCGGGCCTGGAGCTGGCCCTGGCCGTGGCGTGAGCCCGCCGGATCACCACCCTGGCGGCGCTGCCCGCCGCTACACCGGCCGCTTCGCCCCATCGCCCACCGGGCCGCTGCACGCCGGCTCTCTCGTCACCGCGCTGGCCAGCTGGCTCGACGCGCGCGCGCACGGCGGGCGCTGGCTGGTGCGCATCGAGGATGTGGACGGCCCGCGCTGCGTGCCCGGCGCGGCCGGCTTCATCCTGACGCAGCTGGCCGCCTGCGGCCTGCAGCCCGACGCCGCCCCGCTCTACCAGTCCACGCGCGGCGCACGCTACCAGCAGGCGCTGGACGCGCTGCTGCAGCGCCACCTGGCCTACCCCTGCGCCTGCACGCGGCGCGACATCACCGCCGCACTGGCCGCCCAGGGCCTGGCGCACCAGCGCCATGTGGAGCGCCCCTACCCCGGCACCTGCCGCGCCGGCCTGGCCGGGCGCCCCGCGCGCGCCTGGCGCTTTCATACCGAGAAATTTCAGCAAAATATGGCTCAAACGCTTACCCATAAAGCGCAAACAGCTATGTTTTCTGTAGTTGACGGACAACTGCACTGGCACGACCGCCGCCTGGGCCCGCAGCAGCAGAACGTGGCGCGCCAGGTGGGCGACTTCGTGCTGCGCCGCGCCGACGGCCTGTGGGCCTACCAGTTGGCCGTGGTGGTGGACGACGCCGGCCAGGGCGTGACCGACGTGGTGCGCGGCGCCGACCTGCTGGACAACACGCCGCGCCAGATGCTGCTGCAGGCGGCGCTGGGGGTGGCCACGCCGCGTTACCTGCATCTGCCGCTGGTGCGCGCGCCGGATGGCGAAAAACTCTCCAAGCAGCACGGCGCGCCGCCCATCGACCACGCCCGCCCGCTGCAGGCGCTGGCTGCAGCAGCCCAGGTGCTGGGCCTGCCGCCAGCGGCCGAAAGCAGCACGGCGGCCCAGGCGCTATCCCTGTGGGTGCGGGCCTGGCGCGGAATCTACAATCCGCAGCGTGATTGAAACCATTCCCCCACAAGACGACGGCGCCACCGCAGGCGCCGCCCCCGGCCACGTGGCCCATCCCAAGGGCATCAAGAGCTACGTGCGCCGCGCCGGGCGCACCACCACCGGCCAGGCCAAGGCGCTGGAAGAACTGGGCCCGCGCTACGTGCTGGACTACGCCCCCGTCCCGCTCGACGCGCCCGCCGCCTTCGGCCGCAGCGCACCGCTGATCCTGGAGATCGGCTTCGGCATGGGCGACGCCACGGCACACATCGCCGGCGTGCGCCCGGGCGACAACTTTTTATGCTGCGAAGTGCACGAGCCCGGCGTGGGCGCGCTGCTCAAGCGCATAGGCGAGCAGGATCTGAGCAACATCCGCATCGTGCAGCACGACGCGGTCGAGGTGCTGGAGCATATGCTGGCGCCAGCCAGCCTGGACGGCGTGCACATCTTCTTTCCCGACCCCTGGCACAAGAAACGCCACAACAAGCGCCGGTTGATCCAGCCGCCGCTGGTGGCTAAACTGTGCAATCGTCTCAAGCCCGGCGGCTACATCCACTGCGCCACGGACTGGCAGCCCTACGCCGAGCAGATGCTGCAGGTTCTGTCCGCCGAGCCGCTGCTGAGCAACACCGCGCAGGGCTACGCGCCGCAACCCGACTACCGCCCCCTGACGAAGTTCGAGAACCGCGGCCTGCGGTTGGGGCATGGAGTATGGGATCTGGTATTTCGACGATGCTGACGGCAGCCCAAAAAAATCAGGAGACGACGCCCGTGAAGCCCTTGCTGCAGAACCTGGCCGAAATGACCGCGCACCGCGACCATTTGCGGCTGGAGGTGTCGGTGCTGTCCACGCTGCTCAAGCTCGGCCATATCGTGCAAGTGCGGGCGCTGGAGTTTTTCTCCCACGACCAGGAAGCCATGCTGCGCCCGCGCAGCTGGAGCGACAACGGCAAGATCGTCTCCAGCGAGACCGATGCGACCAGCGACGCGCAGCGCATACCGCTGGCGCGCCTGCCCGAGCTGGCCGCGGGTATCGCCCAGCACAAGGAAAGCATCGAAAGCCCCGAGAACGGCTGCCACACAATGTGGCTGCCCGTATGGCTGACGGATCGTGTCTACACCTGCCTCGAAATCACCAAGACGCACGCGTTCACGCGCCACCAGCGCGACGTCATCATGGGAATTTTTCTGGTCTACCAGAACTACCAGCGCCTGCTGGATTACAGCGAGCGCGACGCGTTGACCGGGCTGCTCAACCGCAAGACCTTCGAGGAGCAGTTTTCACGCCAGACCGCCGGCGACGTGGGCATCGCCACGCAGGAGCACGACCCCCCGCGCCAGTGGCTGGCGGTGATCGACATCGACCACTTCAAGGCCGTCAACGACAACTTCGGCCACCTGTTCGGCGACGAGGTGCTGATCCTGGTGGCCAACCGCCTGCGCGCCATGTTCCGCTCGCAGGACAAGGTGTTTCGCTTTGGCGGCGAGGAGTTCGTGATTCTGCTGCGTTCGGTCACCAAAACCCAGGCGCGCGACGCGCTGGAGCGGCTGCGCGCCGACATCGAGGCCTACACCTTCCCGCAGATCGGCAAGATCACCATCAGCATCGGCTTCACCGCCACCGACGCCAGCTCGTCCGTCGAGATCATGGGCCGCGCCGACCAGGCGCTCTACTACGCCAAGGAACACGGGCGCAACCAGGTCTGGCTGCACGACGACCTGGTGCAAAGCGGCGCGCTCAAGGTCAAGGTGTCGCGCGACGACGTCGAGCTGTTCTGACCCTCGCGCTGCCCGCCTCCCCACGAAACAACACCCGCCGGAGCGCTCCGGCGGGTGTTTGCATTTATTTCAGTTGTCCATGGCGCTGGCGCGCCACCCGCGCCGCATGAAACCGGCGCGGCCCAAGCCAGGGCAGCCGCGCAAGGGCCACCCCGCAGCGCTGGCTGCGTCCCCCTCCCACGCGCAGCGTGAGAGAGGGGGAAGGCGCCGAAGGCGACTCAGGGGGTGTTTCATTACAAGCGCTGCTCCACCCAGCCCCGCACGCCCGCCAGCGCCTGCGGCAGCGCCGCGGCGTTGGTGCCGCCGGCCATGGCCATGTCGGGCTTGCCGCCACCCTTGCCGCCCACCTGCTGGGCGACGAAGTTGACCAGTTCGCCGGCCTTGACCTTGCCCACCGCGTCAGGCGTGACGCCGGCGGCCAGCTGTACCTTGTCGCCGTCCACAGCGGCCAGCACGATGGCGGCGCTCTTGAGCTTGTCCTTGAGCTTGTCCATGGTTTCGCGCAAGGTCTTGGCGTCGGCGCCTTCCAGGCGCGCGGCCAGCACCTTCAGGCCCTTGACGTCGACGGCCTGGGTGGCGAGTTCGTCGCCCTGGCTGGAGGCCAGCTTGCCCTTGAGCGCGGAGAGCTCCTTCTCCAGCGCCTTGATCTGGTCGAGCGCGCCGCCGATGCGTGCCGTCAGTTCGGCCGCCGGCGCCTTGAGCGCGCCGGCCGCCTGCGCCACGGTGGCTTCCAGCTCCTGCAGGCAGGTCAGCGCGTTCATGCCGGTGACGGCCTCGACGCGGCGCACGCCGGCGGCCACGCCGCTCTCGGCAACGATCTTGAACAGGCCGATGTCGCCCGTGCGCGCCACGTGCGTGCCGCCGCACAGCTCGCGGCTGCTGCCGATGTCGAGCACGCGCACGGTCTCGCCGTATTTCTCGCCGAACAGCATCATGGCGCCGGTCTGCTGCGCGCTCTCGATGTCCATCACGCGCGCCTGCGTGGCGGCGTTGGCCAGGATTTCCTCGTTGACCAGCCGCTCGATCTCGCGCACCTGCGCATCGCTGACCGGCGCGTTGTGGGCAAAGTCGAAGCGCGTGCGCTCGGGCGTGACCAGGCTGCCCTTTTGCTGCACGTGGCTGCCCAGTACTTCGCGCAGCGCCTTGTGCATCAGGTGGGTGGCCGAATGGTTGCGCATGGTGGCGGCGCGGCGCGCGCCGTCTACCTGGGCCTGCACGGCGTCGCCGACCTTCAGGCTGCCAGCGCCTTCGAGCACGCCGTGGTGGCCGAACACGTCAGCCTTGATCTTCTGCGTGTCGTGCACCACGAAACGGGCGGCGCCGGCGCTGATCACGCCCTGGTCGCCCACCTGGCCGCCGCTTTCTGCATAAAAAGGAGTAGCTTGCGCAACAATTACGCCACTTTCACCTAATTTTAATTCTGAAACTGGCGTACCGTCTACGTAAATAGCTACGATTTTTGTTGATTCGGCCAGGTGCTCGTAGCCGGTGAAGGCGTTGCCCGCGCCCTGGTAGTCCAGCTGCTTGTCCATCTTGAACTTGCCGGCCGCGCGCGCCGTGTCCTTCTGGTGCTGCATGGCGGCGTCGAAGCCCGCCTCGTCCACGGCCACGCCGCGCTCGCGGCACACGTCGTTGCTCAGGTCGAGAGGGAAGCCGTAGGTGTCGTGCAGCTTGAAGGCCACGTCGCCGGGCAGCACCTGGGCGCCGCCGGCCAGGGCGCAGTCCAGAATCTCCATGCCGTGCGCCAGGGTCTCGAAGAAGCGTTCCTCCTCGACCTTGAGCACTTCGGTGATGCGCTCCTGCTGTGCGGCCAGGCGCGGATAGGCCGCGCCCATCTGCTGCACCAGCGGAGCGACGAGCTTGTGGAAGAACGGCGTCTTGCGGCCCAGCTTGTAGCCGTGGCGGATGGCGCGGCGGATGATGCGCCGCTGCACGTAGCCCCGGCCCTCGTTGCTGGGGATGACGCCGTCGCTGACCAGGAAGGCGGTGGCGCGGATGTGGTCGGCGATCACCTTGAGCGAGGGGTTGGCCAGATCCTGGCAGCCGGTTTCGCGCGCGGCGGCGGCGATCAGCGCCTCGAACAGGTCGATCTCGTAGTTGCTGTGCACGTGCTGCAGGATGGCGGCCAGGCGCTCCAGGCCCATGCCGGTGTCCACGCAGGGGGCGGGCAACTTGGTCAGGCTGCCGTCCTCGTGCATCTCGAACTGCATGAACACGTGGTTCCAGATCTCGATGAAGCGGTCGCCGTCCTCGTCCGGGCTGCCCGGGGGGCCGCCAGGAATGTGGTCGCCATGGTCGTAGAAGATTTCCGAGCAGGGGCCGCAGGGGCCGGTGTCGGCCATCATCCAGAAATTGTCGCTCTTGTACTTGCCGCCCTTGTTGTCGCCGATGCGGATGATGCGCTCGGGCGGCAGGCCGATGACCTTGTGCCAGATGTCGTAGGCCTCGTCGTCCTCGTGGTAGACGGTGGCCAGCAGGCGCTCGGCCGGCAGGCCGTACACCTTGGTCAGCAGCTCCCAGCCCCACTCGATGCTCTCGCGCTTGAAGTAGTCGCCAAAGCTCCAGTTGCCCAGCATCTCGAAGAAGGTGTGATGGCGCGCGGTATAGCCCACGTTCTCCAGGTCGTTGTGCTTGCCGCCGGCGCGCAAACAGGCCTGCACGCTGGCCGCGCGCACGTAGGAGCGCTTGTCCGTGCCCAGGAACACGTCCTTGAACTGCACCATGCCGCTGTTGGTGAACATCAGCGTCGGGTCGTTGCCCGGCACCAGGGGGCTCGACGGCACCACCGTGTGGCCCTTGGCGGCAAAAAAGTCCAGGAAGGTCTTGCGGATGTCCGCAACGGAAAATTGGGGAATGCTCATGGTGTAAGGGGTTCGTGGGCAGATGTACGCGCCAGCGTGGCCAACCGGGGATTATAGATTTCGCGCTCGGCGCAAGGCCCGGCGGCGCGCATGCTGCATGGACGCAACAATCGCACGCGCGCGCGCCAGGTAGCGGCCAAAATGGACTTTCTTCGCTAGCATTGGCACATTCCCCATTCGGCGCCAGCCGCCATTGCCTGTACGGAACCGTTCGTGCAACCGCAGCAGCCCCAGTCTTCCCTGATCCAACGGCTGTCCCTGACCATCTGGGGGCTGTTCACCGTGCTGCTGCTGGCGTTGTCGGCACTGGGCTACGTCGCCATGCGGGTGGCTGCCGACCGCATCGTGCCGCCCATCATGCAGAAGGTGGTGCAGCTCAAGGCGCAGGGCAACCAGGGGCTGTTCCTGCAGGCCGAGCACAGCGTGCGCCGCCTGCACACCGAGTTGCTGCGCCGGCTGGACGGTGCCGACCAGGCGCAGGCGCTGCGGCGCTTCGACCAGCTGTTCGCCCGCAGCGGCGACGGCCTGTGGCGCCTGCGCCCGCAGCTGGTGGATCCGGAACACGCCCCGACCCTGTACCTGCACGAGCCGGCCCAGGGGCTGGACGCATCCGCCCGGCTGCGCGCCGTCCTCAGCTACGAGCTGCTGCGCGAACAAGGCCCGGCGCTGGTGCCGCCATTCTTCTCGGTCTACATGGATTTCGTCGAGGACGGCCTGATGGTGTATGCCCGCGGCATCGACTGGGGCAGCGGCGCCGACGCGCAAGCCACCAACGCGGACTACCCGACGATGCGGGGCTCCGACCCGCGCAGCAACCCCGGGCGCGAAGTCTTCTGGACACCCGTCTACCTGGACAAGCAGGCCAACACCTGGATGGTATCCGTCATCGACCCACTGGACTGGCAAGGGCGCTGGGCCGGCACGCTGGGCCACGATCTGTCCGTGCAGACGCTGCTGGAGGCCGTGGGCGCCAGCAGCGTCGAATACGGCCAGCAACTCATCATGAGCGCCGATGGCAACCTGATCGCCCATCCCAGCCTGCGCGACCGCATCGCCGCAGCCGACGGGCAGCTGCGCATTGCCTCATTGCACGATGCGCTGCTGACCCAGGTGCAGAACTTGTTGCAAGGCGGCCATGCCGACACCGGCGCCGGCTTGACGGCCGACGGCAGCCACTGGGTGGCATGGTCACGCATCGAGGGGCCGGGCTGGTACCAGGTCTACGTGCTGGCCCAGGCGCAGCTCAACGGGCTGCTGATGCGCGGCCTGGCCATCCTGTTCGCCGTAGGCCTGCTGGGCCTGCTGCCCGGGCTGTGGCTGCTGGGGCGGCGCATCCGCGAACTCGTGGCGCGACCGCTGCAGCGCCTGACGCACGCAGTGGACGCGCTGGGCCAGGGCGGCAACCCCGGCCCCATCGCCACAGCCAGCCAGGACGAGCTGGGCCGCCTGGCCCAGGCGTTCGACACCATGGTGGCCGATCTGGCACAGCAGCGCAGCCTGCAGTTCGCCCACGCGCAGGAGCTGCAGCGCGAGGTGGACGAGCGCCGCCAGTACATGGCGCGCCTGGAGGAAGAACGCGCCCGCCTGCTGGCCCTGCTGGGCGCGATGGAACTGGGCATCGTGTTCGCATCGGCGCAAGGCCAGGTCACCTACTGCAACCAGGCCTTCGTGCGCATGTGGGACATCCCGCCGGACAGCCAGCTGCAGCACCGCACGCTCGACGATATCTTCGCCGCCAGCAACACCCGGGTACGCGACGCGGGCAGCTTCGTGGCCCGCGTGCGCGCCCAGATCGCCAACACCGCCAGCAGCAGCGAATTCGAATGCACCATGCAGGACGGGCGCATCGTCACGCTCGGCTGCCACCCGGTGCACGATAGCGACGGCCACCACGTAGGCCACCTGTGGATGTGCGAGGACGTGACACAGGAGCGCCAAATGGCGCAGCAGCTCATCCACCTGGCCGAACGCGACGCACTGACCGGCCTGTACAACCGCCGCCGGTTCGAGGAGGAACTGCATCGCTTCTTCAAGGAGTCCGAGCGTTTCGACCACCAGGGCGCGCTGCTGTTCTTCGACCTGGACGATTTCAAGTTCGTCAACGACACCTTCGGCCACCACGCGGGCGACGCCGTGCTCATCCGCCTGGCCACCGAGGTGCGCACCCTGATCCGCGAGACCGACACCCTGAGCCGGCTGGGCGGTGACGAGTTCGCCGTATTCATGCCGCACGCCACACTGGCCGACGCGCAGCTGCTGGCCGAGCGCATCGTGCAGGCCATTGCCCAGACGCCCGTCTGCATCGACCTGCAAACGCTGCGCCTGACCACCAGCCTGGGCATCGCGCACCACCCCACCCACGCCGGCAACGCGCAGGATCTGGTCACGCACGCCGACACGGCCATGTACCAGGCCAAGCACCAGGGCAAAAACCGCTGGAGCGTGTACCGCCCGGATCGCGACGCGTCCGAGCAGATGGTGGCGCGCCTGGCCTGGAACGACCGCATTGCCCACGCACTGGAAGCCGGGCTGCTGCGCCTGCACTTCCAGGGCGTGTATCGCGCCGCCGACGGCAGCCTGGCACACCTGGAAGCCCTGGTGCGCATGGTGGACGCAGCCAATCCCGACGTGCTGGTGCCGCCCGGCCAATTCATCGCCCACGCCGAGAAAAGCGGCAAGATCCTGGATATTGACCGGTGGGTCATCCGCGAAGGCATACGCCTGCTGGCGCGCCACCCGCAGCTGCCGGGCCTGGCCATCAACATCTCGGGGCGTTCGTTCGACGACCCGGATCTACCCGGCTACATCGACGCCCAGCTGCAGCAATGGGACGTAGCGCCTTCGCGCCTGCTGGTCGAGCTGACCGAGACCTCCGCCGTATCCGACCTGCGCGATGCAGCGCGCTTCATCGACGCGCTGCGCCACAGCGGCTGCGTCATCTGCCTGGATGATTTCGGCACCGGGTTCGCGTCGTTCGCCTACCTCAAGCACCTGAAGGTGGACGTGCTCAAGATCGACGGCCTGTTCATCCGCGACCTGCACCGCGATCCAGACAACCAGGTCTTTGTCCGCTCCATCATCGAAGTGGCACACGGCATGGGCAAGCACACCGTCGCCGAGTTCGTGGAAAACGCGGAAATCCTGCAGCTCTTGAAAGACTTTGGCGTGGACATGGTGCAGGGCTACCACCTGGACAAGCCCCAGGCGCAGCACCCAGCCCTGGCGCAAGCCCGCACGCCGGACTGAAAACCGGACGCCCCGGCCACCCCTATAATGCGGGGCTTCGCGGGTGTAGTTCAATGGTAGAACGGCAGCTTCCCAAGCTTCATACGAGGGTTCGATTCCCTTCACCCGCTCCACTTCAACTTTCCAGGGCGTTCCAGGGATGTCCATGGAGTGTTGCAAGTAATTGTCACGGTTAGATTTTTTCAGAATCTTCGATCCAGTGACGTCCAGCGAAATCCACTGACAGCCGGTCAAAACCGGTACATTAGGTGGTACATCACAATGCGGAGCTTCCCAGTTCCGCATTGTTGTTGGGGGAGCCGGGGCCCGATGGGAAACATGGCACTCAACTCGCTTAAAGGCATGGCACTTCCGCTTCTCTTGGGGCGGCAAGCGCGACCGGATGTCCTTCGGCACCTACCCGGCGCTTTCCCTGAAGGACGCCCGCGCGCTGCGCGATGAAGCCCGCTCGCTGCTCGCCAAGGGCGTCAATCCGCACAGCGAACGCAAGCGCAGGCGGCACGCGATCGTCCTGGCCGGCGAGCACACCTTCATGGTCGTCTACGAGCAATGGCTGGCCGCAAGCGGGGGCGATCTGGAGCGAAGTGGCCCAGGCCGTGGCGGGCTGGCGTGCATTGGCCCGGGGCTTGGGCATGCGCGGCACCGACCTGCTGGACTTCGAGCCGGCCTTTGCCCAAGAGGGCATGAGAGGAGCTTCTTCGTCGGCATCACCGTGAGCGCGCGGCGCTCCAGTGAACGATAGCAAGCCGCGCTGGCGCCATAGGCGCTCAGCGCCTCAGTCAGGCCCGGACGGCGCCACCACCAGATCCCATTCGGCCAGCTGCTCGTTGGTGGCAATCAGGCGGCTGACCAGCAGGCGGATGAAGGCCTTGTCGAAGTGCGACTGCAGCGCCTCGGACGCCTGGCGCAGCGCCGGGTTGCGCACCTTGAGCAGCAGCGCGTCGGTGCGCGCCGCGGCGCTGGCGCTGCGGATCTGGGCCTCGGGACGCAGGTAGGTCATCTCGCCGATGGTCACGCCGGGGCCGAGCACGCTCAGCTCCCAGCCCTGGCGCGTCACGCTCACCTCGCCCTCCAGGATCAGGCTGAACGAGTCGCCCGCCGCGCCCTCCTGCATCAGCAGCGTGCCGGCGGGCACGCGCACCCAGCGGCCCAGGCGCATCAGCTCCCACAGCGCCACGTCGTGGAAGTCGGCCAGGAACGCCAGCCCGCGCAGCAGCGCGAAGCGCTCGGCCTCGGTGTCGTGCGAGCGCAGGCGCGGCAGTGCCTGCTGCGTGGCCAGCAGGGCCTGGGCAAAGTCGGCCCAGCTGGCAAAGCGCGCGCGCGCGTCCTTGTGCAGCGCGCGCGCCAGCAGTTCGTCCAGGCCGGCGGGCAGCGCGGCGCGCAGCAGGCTGGGGGCGGTGGGCGTTTCGTTACCTATCTTGTAGAGCGTGGCGTAGTCGCTTTCGCCGGCAAACGGGTGGCGCCCGGTCAGCAGCTCGTACAGCACCACGCCGAGCGAGAACATGTCACTGGCCGGCGTGAGCGGCTCCTCGCGCACCTGCTCGGGCGACATGTAGGCGGGCGAGCCTACCAGGCCGGCCAGCTGGGTGGCCTCGCTGGTCAGCGACAGCGCCGTGCCGAAGTCGGTCAGCTTGACCTCGCCCGCGCCGGTCAGCAGCAGGTTGGCCGGCTTGATGTCGCGGTGCACCAGGCCCTGGCGCTGCGCGTAGTCCAGCGCGTTGGCGCACTTGAAGGCGATGTCCAGCACCTGCGGCACGGGCAGCAGCGCGTCCGCGCTGGTGTGCTGCGCCAGCGCGCCGCCGTCCACGTATTCAAGCACCAGGTACGGCGGGCTGGCGCCTTCGTCCACGTCCAGCAGGCTGACGATGTTGGGGTGGCGCAGGTGCCCGGCCAGCTGCGCCTCGTTGCGCAGCAGCTTGCGGTGGCGCGCGGCCTGCTCGGGCTGCGCCAGCAGGTGGGCGTGCATTTGCTTGATGGCCACGGGCCGGCCGCGAAAGCCGTCCTGCCCCAGGTAGACGACGCCGCTGGCGCCCCGCCCCAGTTCGCGTTCGATGCGGTATTTGCCGATGCTGGCCGGTAGTGGCGGGGGGGCTTGGGTCATGGGCGGCGGCGTCCTGGAAAGTGGAAAAATATGAACCAAATTGGCATCAAAGGCAATACCAGTAAGCGCAGATAGCTATTAATAGACTAGTGAATAATCATTCTGGCGCAATGCTTTCGGCCCAGTCGTAGATGGCTTCCAGAATCGCCTGGCCGCGCTCGTCGGCCTGCTCGCCCAGGCTGTCCAGGCGCTCGAACAGTACCTCGTAGGTCAGGCCGCCGCCCTGCCCCTGCATCAGCACGGCGGCGCAGTGTTCGCGCCAGCGCTGCTGCTCCTCGGGCGACAGGGTCTGCGCAAAGTTGCGCGCGCGCCAGCGCCAGACCAGTTCGGCCAGGCGCGGGTCGTCAAAGCCGGTGCGCTCGTGCGCCAGTTCCTGCGGCGGCAGGCCGCGCAGGCGGTTCAGGCGGCGGCGATCCTCGTTGCCGACGAAGCCGCCGTACAAGTCCTGCTCCACGTCCGGCGCTTCCTCGCGCGGGCGCTGGTAGACCTGCGCCCAGACGGCGCTCAGGTCGGGCAGCGCGCGCGCGGCCTCGGCGTGCTGCGTGGCGCGCTCCAGGTCGACGCCCCAGCGCTCGGCCAGTTGCGGCGTCAGCGTGTTCAGGTTGCCCACGACCATGGGCGATTTGTTCAGGTGCACGCTTTTCAGGGGCAGGCGCGCCACGCCCTCGGGCAGGTCGGCCTGGCGCGTGAACAGGCGCTGGCGCAGTTCATCGACGCTCAGGCTGGCGAGCACCGAGGGGTCGTGCGCCAGGTTCCAGGCCAGCAGTTCGTTCTTGTTGGTGGGGTGGCTGGCCAGTGGCCACATCACGGCCAGGCAGCCGTTGGCCGTGGGGAACATGCCCGATACGTGCAGAAACGGCCGCGCCGTCTGCTGCGTGGCGGGCAGGCGCAGCTCCTGCGCCACGCGCTCTTTCTTGTGCAGCGCCAGGGCAAAGTCGAACAGCCGGGGGTTATGCCGGCGCAGCAGCCGCGCCAGGGCTATGGTGGCGCGCACGTCCGACAACGCATCGTGCGCCGCCTCGTGCTGCAGGCCGTTGGCGCGCGCCAGGTCTTCCAGCTTGAAGCTGGGCGCGCCGTCCTCCTTGGCCGGCCAGGCGATGCCGTCCGGGCGCAGCGCGTAGCACATGCGCACCACGTCGAGCAGATCCCAGCGCCCGCACTGGTTCTGCCACTCGCGCGCGTAGGGGTCGATCAGGTTGCGCCAGAACATGTGGCGCGTGATCTCGTCGTCGAAGCGGATGGTGTTGTAGCCCACGCCGATGGTGCCGGGCTGCGCCAGCTCGGCCTCGATGCGGGCGGCAAACTCGTGCTCGGGCACACCGCGCTGCTGGCACAGCTGGGGCGTGATGCCGGTGATCAAACAGGCCTCTGGGTCGGGCAGATAGTCGCCCGCCTGCTGGCAGTACAGCATCAGCGGCGCGCCGATCTCGTTCAGCTCTGCATCGGTGCGTATGCCGGCAAACTGCGCTGGCCGGTCGCGGCGCGTGTTGGCGCCGAAGGTTTCGTAGTCGTGCCAGAGAAAAGTGTGCATGGTTGCCCAGATTTACATCGTTGGCGCGAGTATGCATGCACGCGGACGGCACAATCGCCGCATGCGCCACCTGTTTCTCTGCTGCACCCTGGGCCTGGGCTCGATCGCCGGCTGCGCCGCCCCTCCCGCCCCGCCCCCCGTTGCTGCCGCTCCCACGCCTCCGGCCACGCCCAGCGTGGCCCCTGCCGCCGGGGTGCCAACCGCCGCCGCAACCACACAAGTCGGCACGGACGAAGCCAGCGCCGCGCACGTTGCCAGCTTCGGCAGCTGGTTGGGCGGATTTGCCGAGCGCGCCCGCGCCGCCGGCATTGGTAAAGCCACCATACAGGAGGTTTTGCTGCGCGCGCGCTGGCAGCCCGAAGTCGTGCGCCTGGACCGCGCCCAGCCCGAATTCACTCGCACCCCCTGGAATTACCTGGACAACGCCGTCTCGCCCCTGCGCGTGCAACAAGGCCGAAGCCAATACCAGCGTAATGCCAAAGCGCTGCAAGGCGCGGGCATGCGCTACGGCGTGGAGCCTGGCGTGCTGGTCGCCATCTGGGGCATGGAGAGCAACTACGGGCGCAACTTCGGCAGCTTCTCCACCGTAGACGCGCTGGCCACGCTGGCGTTCGACGGCCGGCGCCGCACCTGGGCCGAGCACGAGCTGCTGGCCGCGCTGACGATCCTCGACCAAGGCGGTATCGCCCCCGAGCGCCTGCAGGGCTCATGGGCCGGCGCCATGGGCCACACCCAGTTCCTGCCGTCGGTCTACCTGGCGTACGCCGTGGACGCCGACGGCGACGGACGGGCCGACATCTGGGCCAGCGTGCCCGATGTGGCAGCCTCCACCGCCAACTACCTGGCCAGCTCGGGCTGGCAGGGCGGCCAGCCTGTGATCACCGAGGTGCGGCTGCCCGCCGGCTTCGACTATGCCCGCGCCGAACTGGCCGTGCACCAATCCAGTGCAAAGTGGGGCGACGAAGGCGTGCGCAGCCAGGACGGCACCCCTCTGCCCGCGCTGGACGACGCGTCCATCATCGCCCCAGCCGGCGCGCACGGCCCGGCGATTCTGGTCGGCGCCAACTTCCGCGCCCTGCTGCGCTACAACAACTCGGTCAACTACGCGCTGGCGGTGGCCCTGCTGGCGCGCCGCATCGAAGGCGCCAGCGGGCTGTCCGCAGCCTGGCCGCGCGACGAGGAGCCGCTGTCGCGCAGCCAAATCCGCGCCATGCAGGAGGCGCTGAACGCCCAAGGCCTGCAGGCCGGCACGGCCGACGGCGTGATGGGCCCGGCCACGCGCGCCGCGGTACGCCGCTACCAGCGCGGCCAGGGACTGCAGGCGGACGGGTTTGCGACGCGGCAATTGTTTGAGAAAATTTCGCAATAAGAAAAATCGAATGGATTCTAGGGTGACCCCGGGCTTGCATTTTTTTTCAAAAACCAGTCAACGCTAAACGAGGCCGGTGCGTTGGAGAACCATGCAAGGAGTTATCCCCATGAACGCAAACGCAACCCTGAACCTCTGGCCCGACGACGAACGCGACCGCAAGCGCGCCCCCGCGCACTGCTGAGCCGTTTGGCGCCACAAAATCAGGCGCACGCCCAAACTACCTGGCGCCGCACGGCAGCCAGCCGGAACACAGACCGGAACCCCAAGATTTCGCGCCAGATCCATTCTCCCGTCCGGGCGTCCATGAAAAAAGGAACGTGTGCACCACACGTTCCTTTTTTATTTGGACCCTGCCGCGCGGCAGGGTTGCCTGCCGTCAGTGCATATGCAGGCCGCCGTTGACGGAAAAATCGGCGCCGGTGGCGTAGCCGCCCTCTTCCGAGGCCAGCCAGGAGATGATGGAGGCGATCTCGCTGGGTTCGCCCAGGCGCTTGACGGGCACGGTGGCGACGATTTTCTCCAGCACATCCGGGCGGATGGCCTTGACCATGTCGGTGCCGATGTAGCCGGGGCTGACGGTATTGACCGTCACGCCCTTGGTGGCCAGCTCCTGCGCCAGCGCCATCGAGAAGCCGTGCATGCCGGCCTTGGCGGCCGAATAGTTGGTCTGCCCGGCCTGGCCTTTTTCGCCGTTGACGCTGCTGATGTTGACGATGCGCCCCCAGCCCCGGTCAACCATGTCGGCCACGACCTGCTTGGTCACGTTGAACATGCTGTTGAGGTTGGTCTCGATGACGGCGTCCCAGTCCTCACGCGTCATCTTCAGGAACATGCGGTCGCGCGTGATGCCGGCGTTGTTCACCAGCACGTCGATCGCGCCATGCTCCTGCTTGGCCTTGGCAAAGGCCTCCACCGTGGATTCCCAGTTGCCCACGTTGCCCACCGACGCATGGAACGTGTAGCCCAGCGCCTTTTGCTCGTCCAGCCATTTCTGGTAGTCGCGCGTGGGGCCGCAGCCGGCAATGACCTTGAACCCGTCTCGATGCAGACGCTGGCAAATTGCCGTTCCAATGCCGCCCATGCCGCCTGTGACGTATGCAATCTTCTGACTCATTGTGTGCTCCTGGTTGTCTCAAATTCGGGGGGCCTGGCTCTGCCCGCCTGTGGCCACTGTACCCAAGATTTCTGGCTCGACTTTCAAAACATTCCCCGCCTGTCTGATTAGCCACACAAAAAATCCCCAGGCCGTACGGCCCGCCATGCGGCCTGGGGACGTGCGGGTGCGCTTCAGCGCTCCAGCGCCAGCGAAACGCCCATGCCGCCGCCGATGCACAGCGCGGCCAGGCCCTTCTTGGCACCGCGGCGCTGCATTTCGTGCAGCAGTGTCACCAGGATGCGGCAGCCCGACGCGCCGATCGGGTGGCCGATGGCAATGGCGCCGCCGTTGACGTTGACGCGCGCCGGATCCACGCCCAGCGCCTGGTTGACGGCGCAGGCCTGCGCGGCAAACGCTTCGTTGAGCTCGAACAGATCGACGTCGGCGGCGCTCCAGCCGGCGCGCGCCAGCGCCTTGCGCGACGCGGGCACCGGCCCCATGCCCATGGTGGCCGGGTCGAGCCCGCTGGTGGCGTAGGCGGCAATGCGCGCCAGCGGCGTCAGGCCCAGGGCGGCGGCCTGCTTGGCACCCATGACCACCACGGCGGCAGCGCCGTCGTTGATGCCACTGGCGTTGCCCGCCGTCACGCTACCGGCCTTGTCGAAGGCGGGGCGCAGGCCGGCCAGCGCTTCGGCGCTGGTCTTGCGGTTCAGGTACTCGTCGGCGGCGAAGACGATGGGATCGCCCTTGCGCTGGGGCAGGCTCACCGGCACGATTTCATCGGCAAAGCGCCCGGCGTCCTGCGCGGCAGCGGCCTTTTGCTGGCTGGCCAGCGCCAGCGCGTCCTGCATTTCGCGCGTGATGCCGTGCGCCTTGGCCACGTTCTCGGCCGTAATGCCCATGTGGTACTGGTTGTACACGTCCCACAGGCCATCGACGATCATCGAATCGGTGAGTTTCCAGTCGCCCATGCGCTGGCCTTCGCGCGAGCCGCTCAGCACATGGGGCGCCAGGCTCATGTTCTCCTGGCCGCCGGCGACGACGATTTCGCTGTCGCCGCAGGCCACGGCCTGGGCCGCCAGCATCACGGCCTTCAGGCCCGAGCCGCACACGGCGTTGATGGTCAGCGCCGGGGTTTCCTGGGCAACGCCAGCCTTCATCATGGCCTGGCGCGCCGGGTTCTGGCCGCAGCCCGCCGCCAGCACCTGGCCCATGATGACCTCGCCCACCTGATCCAGGCCCACCCTGGCGCGCGCCAGGGCTTCCTTGATGACGATGGCGCCCAGTTCGGTGGCCGCTGTCTTGGCCAGGGCGCCGCCAAACTTGCCCACCGGGGTGCGCACTGCGGAGACGATGACGATGTCGTCCATGATGGTTTCCTTTGGTTGGTTGTTGATTGCAATCAAGCTTTTTGCTTGACGTAGCGGCCCGGCGCCGGCTCGATGGCCTTGTACGCGTGGCCGTTGCCGTAGCCCTTGGGCGCGCTCACCTGCTTGCCGGCATGGCCCTTGAGCCAGGCCGCCCAATCGTCCCACCAGCTGCCGGGCAGTTCTTCGGCGCCCGCGCGCCACTGCTCCAGGCTGGCAGGCAGCTTGCCGTCCTCGCGCACCCAGTGGCTGCGCTTTTTCTTGGCTGGCGGGTTGATCACACCGGCGATGTGGCCCGACGCGCCCAGCACGAAGCGCTTCTTGCCAGGCAAGTGCTGGGTGCTGGCGTAGGCGGCCGTCGCCGGCACGATGTGATCCTCGCGCGAGCCGTAGATGTACACCGGTAGCTTGACCTGGCGCAAATCCAGCTTTTCACCGCAGACGGTCAGCGCGCCCGGTTTGACGAGGTTGTTTTCAAGATAGAAGTTGCGCAGGTACCAGGCGTAGTACGGCCCGGGCAGGTTGGTGGCGTCGGCATTCCAGTACAGCAGATCGAACGGCGGGGGCGATTCACCCTTGAGGTAATTGCCCACCACGTAGTTCCACACCAGGTCGTTGGGGCGCAGAAAGCTGAAGGTGCTGGCCATGTCCTGGCCCTTCATCAGGCCGCCATGGCCCATCTGCAGTTCGCGGTACTTGACCACGTTCTCGTCGATGAACACGTCCAGGATGCCGGTATCGGCGAAGTCGATCAGCGTGGTCAGAAAAGTACAGCTGGCCACCAGGTGCTGGCCGCGCGCCGCCTGTACCGCCAGCGCGCTAGCCAGCATGGTGCCGCCCACGCAGAAACCCAGGGCGTTGATCTGCGGCGTGCCGCCGATCTCGCGCACCACCTCGATGGCGCGGATCACGGCGTCGCCGATATAGTCGTCCCAGGTCTTGTGCGCCAGCGATTCATCGGGGTTGCGCCAGCTCACCACGAAGGTGCGGTGCCCCTGGGCCACGGCGTAGCGGATGAGCGAGTTGTCGGGCTGCAGGTCCAGGATGTAGAACTTGTTGATGCACGGCGGCACCATCAGGAATGGTCGGGCATGAACCTTGGTCGTGAGCGGCTTGTATTCGATGAGCTGGAACAGTTCGTTCTCGTACACCACCGCGCCCTCGGTCATGGCCACGTTGCGGCCCACCTCGAAAACGCTCTCGTCGGTCATCGAGATATGCCCCTGGCGCAGGTCGTGCAGCAGGTTGGCCACGCCCTTGGCAAGGCTCTCGCCCTGGGTCTGCAGCGCTTTTTGCTGCGCCTCGACGTTCAGCGCCAGGAAATTGCTGGGCGCCATGGCCGCCAGCCACTGATCGACGGCAAAGCGCACGCGCGCACGCGTCTTGGCATCACCCTGCACCGCGTCGGCCAATTCGGTCAGCGCGCGCGCCTGCAACTGGTAAGCGGCCACGGAAAACGCCGCCAGCGGGTTGGCGCCCCATTCCTGTCCGGCAAAGCGCTTGTCGCCGGCCGGGGGCGTTACGCCCTGCGCCCACAGCGCCTGCAGCCCCTCCAGGTATTGCTGCTGGATGTGGGCGAGTCTGTCCGGAGGCAGTGGCAAAGCCTGCTGGCTTTGCAGGCCCTGCACCATGCGGATCCAGCCCTCGCCCATTATTTGCTGCATCTTCTGGGCGTTGCCGGCCCATCCTGCGTCAGAATTCATATTGCCTCCGTGGTCTGCCATGCCAGTATGCCGCCTTGGCGCCGATTGTCACTGACTGCAGGCCATTGCCTGCAACACCGTCTTGTTTTTGTCAGCACCACCATGTACCTGATTGCCATCGCCTGGCTCTACGTCACCGCCATGATGGCCGTGGCCGAGGCCATGGCGCCCAACGGCACGGTGCTGGGCGCCGCCATCACCCTGCTGCTATACGGTGTGCTGCCGCTGGGTCTGGTGCTGTACATCGTGGGAACACCCGCGCGCAAGCGGGCCCGGCGCACGCGCATGCAGGCGCAGCTGGACGCCCACGCCGCGCAGCAGCGCGCGGCCCACGGGCAGGATGCGCCGTCAGGCGGCCAGCCAGACGCAGGCGGCCATGCGCCCGCTGCCGCCCAGGGCGCTGCCGCGCCGGTGCGAGAAGAACCGTAACGGGTTGGCCACGGTGCACCAGGGCGCCGATCCGTCGTTGCCGTAGATGGCGTCCACGCCGGCCGCGCGCAGGCGCCGGCGTGCCAGCGCGGGCAGATCGGCCAGAAACTTGCCGCCCGGCTGCGCGGTAAAGCAGCCTGCCGCCGCCGCGTCATGCGCGCAAAAGGCGGCGCACACCTCGGCCCCCACCTCGAAGGCCTGGGGGCCTATGCACGGGCCAAGCCACGCCAGCACCTCGCTCGGCCCGGCCTCATGCTGCGGCGCGAAGGCGGCCAGGGCCGCTTCCAGCACGCCGCCAGCCAGCCCGCGCCAGCCGGCGTGGGCCGCCGCCACCAGGGTGCCGGCCCGGTTGCACAGCAGCACCGGCAGACAGTCGGCCACCATGATGGTGCAGGCCAGGCCGGGGGTGGCGCTGGTGCAGGCGTCGGCCTCGGCCTCGTCGGGGGTGTCGGCGCACAGCGCCAGCGTGCGAGTGCCGTGCACCTGGCGCAGGAACACGGGCCGCACCGGCCGGCCCTGCTCCTGCATGGCCGCCTGCAGCGCCGCGCGGTTGGCCTGCACCGCCGCAGGCGCGTCGCCCACGTGGTTGCCCAGGTTCAGGCTGTCGAACGGCGCCTGGCTCACGCCCCCCTGGCGCGTGGTACACAGGGCGCGCACGTTGGCGGGGGCGGGCCAGTCGGGTTGCAGCCAGGCGGGCGGTGGACTCATGCGTCGTGCTCTTAAAAAACCCGGCCAGCATAGCCGCATTTGCAGCGCCGCCGCCCCGCCATGGCGCACGGCCATGGCACACTGCAAGCCACATTCGCTTACCACCACACCATGACCGACTATGTTTTTACGCCTGCCGCGCAGGCCAGCGTCCCCGTGCAAGGGGGCAGCGCGCTCTTTCCCGTGCACCGCATCTACTGCGTGGGCCGCAACTACGCCGAGCATGCGCGCGAGATGGGTTCGAGCGGGCGCGAGGCGCCTTTCTTCTTCATGAAGCCGGCCGACGCCGTGCTGCCCGTACCCGCCGGCGCTCTGGGCAGCATGCCCTACCCCACGCTGACCGAGGACCTGCACCACGAGATCGAGCTGGTGGTGGCCATCGGCACGGCCGGCCACCGCATCGCCGTGGCCGACGCGCTGGACCACGTGTGGGGCTACGCCGTGGGCCTGGACATGACGCGGCGCGACCTGCAGGCCCAGGCCAAGGCCAAGGGCCGGCCCTGGTGCATTGCCAAGGGTTTTGACGCCAGCGCGCCCATCGGCCCCATCACACCGGCAGCGCAGGCGGGCGGTGTGATGGACGCCGGCATCCGGCTCATGGTCAACGGCCAGGAGCGCCAGCGCGGCAGCATCGGGCAGATGATCTGGAACGTGGCCGAGACCATTGCCGAAATCTCCAACGCCTGGCAGTTGGCCCCTGGCGACTTGATCTTTACCGGCACGCCGGCCGGCGTGGGTGCGGTGCAGCGCGGCGACACGCTGGAGGCCAGCATCGACGGACTGGAGCCGCTGCGCGTCGCCATTGCCTGAAACGCTATTTTTTATATAGCTAATTGCGCTTTATACATAAGGCCTAAAGGCCAATTTCATTCAAATGTTTCCACGCCGCCCGATCCAGCATTGCCGTGAATGCGGCGCCCCCGTGGTTTACCGCATTCCCGACGACGGCGACACCCGCGCGCGCGCCGTGTGCACGGCCTGTGCCACCGTCCATTACGAGAACCCGCTGAACGTGGTCGGCACGGTGCCGGTGCTGGGCGACCGCGTGCTGCTGTGCAAGCGCAACATCGAGCCACGCTGGGGCAAGTGGACACTGCCGGCCGGCTTCATGGAACTGGATGAGACCACCGCCCAGGGCGCGGCGCGCGAGACCGACGAGGAAGCCGGCGCGCACATCGAGATGGGCGCGCTGTTCTCGCTGGTGAACATTCCCCAGGTCGGCCAGGTACACCTGTTCTACCTGGCCACGCTGCTGGACGACCAGTTCGCCCCCGGCCCCGAGACCATAGAAGCGCGCCTGTTCGCCGAGCACGAAATCCCCTGGGACACGATCGCCTTTCGCACCGTGCACGTCACGCTGGAGCGTTTTTTTGCCGACCGCCGCGCAGGGCGCTTTGGCATGCACTGCATTGATTTGCCCCCCCGCTGAAGCTCTTCGCGCCGCATCACACCCAGGCGCATTCGCAGGTGAAGTGGCGCAAAAACTTCGGCTGCTTGGTGATCTTCACGCCACGGATGCTGGCGGCTTTTTCCTTGACTTCGGCGATCACCTCGGCGGCGTAGTCGAAGTGGCTTTGCGTGTACATGCGCCGGGGGAAAGCCAGGCGCACCAGTTCCATGCTGTGGTAGGTCTCGGTGCCGTCGCTCAGCCGCTTGCCGAACATGACAGAGCCGATCTCTACGCCGCGGATGCCACCCTCCAGGTACAGCGCGTTGCACAGCGCCCAGGCCGGGTAGTGCTGCACCGGCATGCCGGGCAGCACGGTCTTGGCATCGATATACACCGCGTGGCCACCCGTGGGACGCACGAAGCCGACGCCGGCGGCGTCGAGCTTCTCGCCCAGGTATTCGGCGGTGCGCAGGCGGTAGCGCAGGTAGTCTTCGTCCAGGCCTTCTTCCAGACCCACGGCCAGCGCCTCCAGGTCGCGCCCGGCCATGCCGCCGTAGGTGGGAAAGCCCTCCATCATGATCAGGCCGTTCCTCACTGCGTCCAGCCATTCGTCCGAGCGCAGCACGATGAAGCCGCCGATGTTGACCATGCCGTCCTTCTTGGCGCTCATGGTGGCGCCGTCGGCGTACGAGAACATCTCGCGCGCGATGTCCTTGACGGACGTGTTCTCGTAGCCCGGCTCGCGCATCTTGATAAACATGGCGTTCTCGGCAAAACGGCACACGTCCATGACGAAGGGCTTGTCGTACTTTTTGAGCAAGGCCGCGTAGGCGCGGATGTTGGCCATCGACACGGGCTGGCCGCCGCCGGTGTTGTTGGTCACGGTGAGCATGCCGAACGGGATGCGCGCGCCGTGTTCCTTGAGCACCGCCTCGGCCTTCGCCAGGTCGATGTTGCCCTTGAACGGCGCGATGGTGGCCGGCTGCAGGCCCTCGGCCACCACGCAGTCGAGCGCCTCGACACCCATCGATTCGAGGTTGCCGCGCGTGGTGTCGAAGTGGCAGTTGTTGGGCACCAGGTCGCCGGCCTTGCAGGTGGCGCTGAACAGCACCTTCTCGGCCGCACGGCCCTGGTGCGTGGGGATGAAGTGCGGCATGCCGGTGATGTCCTGCAGCACTTTTTCCAGCCGGTAGAAGCTGCGCGCGCCGGCGTAGCTTTCGTCGCCCTCCATGATCGCGCCCCACTGGCGGCTGGACATGGCGCCGGTGCCCGAGTCGGTGAGCCAGTCGATCAGCACGTCCTCGGCGCGCAGCTTGAAGACGTTGAGCCTGGCCTCCTCCAGCAGGCGCTCACGGTCGGCGCGGCTGGTCATGCGGATGGGTTCGACGCTCTTGATGCGAAACGGCTCGATCAGGGTTTTGGGCATGGGTGGCTCCTTGTGGGTGTCAATACGAGAGCCAGGAAGTTAGCCCCGCGCACCAGGGCGTGGTGTCGGTTAATTCCAACAGCGGGGGCAATTACTGCGCGGTGGCCGGGACGGCGCTGCCGCGCTGCACCGGCTGCGTACGCACGTCGTCGGCAGGGAGCCCGGCCGGGGGCTGCGCCACAGCGGGATCGGCATCGGTCTGCCACACCGGCGGCTGCACCCCGGCAGGAACATGCAACGGCACGGGCTGCAGCGGCACCAGGGTCTCCTCGGTGATCTGCGGGGCGGCGTCCGGCTCCATCGCGGCGGCGCCGGACGCGCCGTCCTGGATCGGCACGGGCGACGGTGCTGCGGCCTGGGTCGGTGCAGGCGGTTGCGCGGGCGCGGCACCCGGTTCGCCGCCCGATCGGGACGGCGCCCGCGCCGCATCCGCCAAGGCCCCTACGGGGCGGCCGAACAAATCGTAGGCCCAATCGCGCAGCGCCGTTACCGCACCTGCCGCGCGCGCGGCCCAGCCGTGGTTTTCCTCGTCGACGAACTGCCGCGCCGGATCGACGATATGGCTGCGCACCGCGCCCTGGAACACCTTGGCCACCACGGGCAGCGCGCTGTGCGCGCCCTGGCCCCAGTAGTTGCTGCGCAGCGTGATGCGCGGGTCGTTGAAGCCCACCCACGCGCCGGCCACCAGCTGCGGGTGCATCATGATGAACCAGCCGTCGGCATTGTCCTGCGTGGTGCCGGTCTTGCCGGCCACGTCGGCGCTAATGCCGTAGCGTGTGCGGATGGCGCGGCCCGTGCCCTCGTCGATGACGGCACGCAGCGCACCGCGCAGCTCCTGCGCGGCCGCCTGATCCATGGCGCGCTCGGGCGCGGGCGGGGCAAAGCGCGCCAGCACACGGCCGCTCTTGTCTTCGATGCGGGTGATGACGTAGGGCGCCATGTAGCGCCCGCCGTTGGCGATGCTGCCGTAGGCCGCCACCATTTCCTTGAGCGTGACACTGCTGGTGCCCAGCGCCAGCGCAGGCACCGCGTCCAGGGGCGATTCGCGCACGCCCATGGCGCGCGCCAGCTGCGCCACCTTCTTCGCGCCCACCCGCTGCATGAGCTGCGCGGCCATGGCGTTGCGCGACTGCGCCAGCGCGTCGCGCAGCGTCATGGCTTCGCCACTGGGGCCGCCGTGGCCGTCGCTGGGGCGCCATACCTGGCCGCCGGGCAAGTCGATGGCCACGGCCTTGTCCTGCAGGGTGTCGCTGGGCAGCATCCCCTGGGCAAACGCCGCGCCGTAGACGAAGGGCTTGAAGGTCGAGCCCGGCTGGCGCCGCGCCGCCTGCACGTGGTCGAACGGGTCTTGCGCATAGTCGCGGCTGCCCACCCAGGCCCGCACCGCGCCGCTGCCGGGGTTCAGCGCCATGAAGCCCGCCTGCACGCGCGTCTTGCCCGCGCGCAGCTGGCGCATGAAGCCGGCGTCGGCCAGCAGCTCCTTGAGCGTGGCCGCGCCGTCGGCGCCGCCCGCCACCGCCTTCTGGTAGGGCTCGGACTCGCGCACCAACTGCTGCACCAGCGGGCTTTTGGCGCTCCAGGCGTCCGCGCCCGCCCAGGCTTTGTCGGCCACGCCCTGCAGCAGCCGGCCCTGCTGGCGCACCGCCTGGTTGGCCAATTCCTGCAACCGCCCGTCGATGGTGGTACGTACCACCAGGCCGTCGAAGTACAGGCTGTAGCCATGCTCGTCGGCCCAGTCGATCAACTCGCGGCGCAGCTGCTGCGCCAGGTGCGGCGCCAGGCCAGCGGCCTCGTCCTGGCGCGCGAAATGGATGCGCAGCGGGCTGCGCGCCAGGCGCTGGTAGTCCGCCGCACTCAGCCTGCCGCGCTTATGCATCTGCGCCAGCACGGTGTTGCGCCGCGCCTGTGCGCGCTCGGGGTTGCGCACCGGGTTGTAGTAGGCCGTGCCCTTAAGCATGCCGATCAACGTGGCGCTTTCCAGCACGTTCAGCCGCGCTGCCGGCTTGCCGAAATAGGTGCGCGCCGCCATCTCTATGCCGTAGGCGTTGTAGAGAAAGGGCACGGTGTTCAGGTAGGTCTCCAGGATTTCGTCCTTGGAGTAGAGCCACTCGATCTTGAAGGCGGTGATGGCCTCCTTGAGCTTGCGCGTGAGCGTGGGTGCGCGGCCGATTTCCTCGGGGTAGAGGTTGCGCGCCAGCTGCTGGGTGATGGTGGAGCCGCCCTGGCGCTCGCCGCCCAGGGTGTGCACCAGCGATGACAGCGTGCGCCGCCAGTCCATGCCCCAGTGCTGGTAGAAGCGGTGATCCTCGATGGCGATCAGCGCGTCCACCACGGGCTGGGCGATCTGGCCGAGCCCGACCCATGCTCGGTTCACCCAGCGGTATTCGGCCAGCAGTCGGCCGTCGCTGGAGATGAGCTGTGCGGGCTGGTCGCTCTTGGCCTTGCGGATGTCGCCAATCGATGGGGTCAGCGCCAGCAGCACCAGCAAATAGGCACAGGCCGCCAGCGCCAGTGCGGCGAACGCACCCAGCCACAAGCGCCGCGCGCCACACTGGCGCAGCCGCTGGTATGCGGCGGCGCACGCGCGCGCTCCAGGAAAAGCCGGCATCGATCAGTCCATGTAGCGCCGCAGCTGCGGCAACGCGGCCAGCGTGGCGCGCCGGCCTTCTGCAATCGCCTCTGGCGCGCGGTGGAAGTCGAGCAGATCCATCTGCGCCAGCTGCGGCGCCACCACCATCTCGGGCGGATCGCCCGCCATGCGGCTGCGTGTGATGCGCATCTGCATGATGTTGACGCTGGTCAACATCACGTCGAGCATCGAGGGCGCGCGCGGCGGCGCGGCGCCGGCCGCATCGGTGCCCGGCATCCAGGCGCGCACGCGCTCCATCCAGCCGCCCGGCCCGGCCGCCGCTTCCTCGGCCTGCAGCGCCGGTGCGGCGGGCGCCGGTTCGCCCGCCTGCGCTTCTCGGTCGAGCGGCTGCATGTGGCGCTGCAGGATGTCGGAGTTCAGATCCACGGCGATGACGATGTCCGCCCCCATGGCGCGCGCCAGCGAGATAGGCACGGGGTTGACGATGCCGCCATCGACCAGCAGGCGCCCGCCGTCCTGCCGCACCGGCGTGAACAGCCCGGGCAGCGCGATGGAAGCACGCACGGCGTCGGCGATCGAGCCCTGGCGCAACCAGACCTCGGCACCCGAGTGCAGGTCGGTGGCCACGGCGCCAAACGGCAGCGGCGAGGATTCGATGTCGAAGTCGGCAAAGTTGCGGCGCCAGAAGGCGATCAGCTTCTCGCCCTTGAGCATGCCGCCCGAGAGCTTGAAGTCCATGAAGCCCAGTACGTCGCGCAGCCCCAGGCTGCCGACCCAGTCGGCAAAACGCTCCAGCTCGCCGGCGGCGTAGGCCGCGCCGACCAGCGCGCCAATCGACGAGCCGCAAATCACGTCCGGACGCACGCCCTCCTGCAGCAAGGCCTGCAGCACGCCGATATGCGCCCAGCCGCGCGCCGAGCCGCTGCCCAGCGCCAGGCCCACCTTGGGAGTACGCCGCGCCAGCGCCATTACGCGCCCCCCTGCAGCAGCGCGCGCATGCCGTCCTCGTCGAGCACGGGAATGCCCAGCTCCTGCGCCTTGGCCAGCTTGCTGCCGGCGTCCGCTCCGGCCACGACGTAGTGCGTCTTCTTGCTGACCGATCCGGCCACCTTGGCGCCGGCTGCCTCCAGCAGATCCTTGGCTTCGTCGCGGCCCAGCGTGGGCAGAGTGCCGGTCAGCACCACGGTCTTGCCAGCCAGCGGCTGCGCTGCGGCTGCGGCGGGTGGGCCTTCCTCCCACGTCAGCCCGCAGTCGCGCAGCTGCTGCACCACCTCGCGGTTGTGCGGCTGGGCGAAGAAGGTGTGGATGGCCTCGGCCACCACGGGGCCCACGTCGCTGACCTGCACCAGCTGCTCCACGCTGGCGTCCATGATCGCGCAGAGCTGGCCGAAGTGCCGCGCCAGATCCTTGGCCGTGGCTTCGCCCACCTGGCGGATGCCCAGGCCGTACAAAAACCGCGCCAGCGTGGTGCGCTTGGATTGCGCCAGCGCGTCCAGCAGGTTCTGCGCGGACTTTTCCGCCATGCGGTCCAGCCCCGCCAGGTCGGCCAGCGTAAGGCGGTACAGGTCGGGCAGCGTGGCAACGCGCCCGCCGTCCACCAGCTGATCGACCAGCTTCTCGCCCAGGCCCTCGATGTCCAGCGCGCGGCGCTGGGCAAAGTGCAGCATGGCCTGCTTGCGCTGCGCCGGACAGAACAGGCCGCCCGTGCAGCGGTGGTTCATCCCGCCGGCCTCGCGCACCACGGTGCTGGCGCACACCGGGCAGGCGCGCGGCATGCGGAAGTTGGGCACGTAGGGGCTGCGCGGCAGGGCGCGGCCCGCAGCGCCGGTGGCGGCGGGAACGCAGCCCACCACTTCGGGGATCACGTCGCCCGCGCGGCGCACGATGACCGTGTCGCCCACGCGCACGCCCTTCTTGCGGATCTCGAACAGGTTGTGCAGCGTGGCGTTGGTCACGGTCACGCCGCCCACGAACACCGGCGCCAGCCGCGCCACGGGCGTGAGCTTGCCGGTGCGGCCCACCTGCACGTCGATACCCTCGCAGCGCGTCAGCATCTCCTGCGCCGGGTATTTGTGCGCCACGGCCCAGCGCGGCTCGCGCGTCTTGAAGCCCAGGCGCTGCTGCAGCGCCAGGCGGTTGACCTTGTAGACCACGCCATCGATGTCGTACGGCAGCGCGTCGCGCTCGGCGCCCAGGCGCTGGTGGAACGCTACCAGTTCAGGAGCGCCTTGCGCAATGGTGACCTGCGGTGCGACCGGAAAATCCCATGATTTTAGCTGCTGCAGCAGCGCGTAATGGGTGACGAACTGGGGCCCGCCCGCCTCCACGGGCGTAACCTCGCCCAGGCCGTAGGCAAAGAACGACAGCGGGCGCTGCGCAGCGATGCCCGAATCGAGCTGGCGCACCGCACCGGCGGCGGCGTTGCGCGGGTTGACGAAGGTCTTGTCGCCCTTCTCGCGCTGGCGTTCGTTGAGCCGCTCGAAGTCGGCGCGGCGCATGTAGACCTCGCCGCGCACCTCCAGCACCGGCGGCACATCGGCAGGCAGGCTCAAGGGGATCTGGCGGATGGTGCGGATGTTGTGCGTCACGTCCTCGCCCACCTCGCCGTCGCCGCGGGTGGCGGCCTGCACCAGGCGGCCGTGTTCGTAGCGCAGGCTCATCGCCAGGCCGTCGAACTTGGGCTCGGCCACGTACTCGACGGGCGGGTCGGCCTCCTGCAGGCCCAGCTCGCGGCGCACGCGGGCGTCAAACGCCTGGGCGCCGCTGGCCTCGGTGTCGGTCTCGGTCTGGATGCTGAGCATGGGCACGCTGTGGCGCACGCTCGCCAGCCCGTCCATGACCGCACCGATCACGCGCTGCGTGGGCGAGTCGGGCGTGACCAAATCCGGGTACGCGCCTTCGAGCGCCTGCAGCTGCTGGAACACGCGGTCGTACTCGGCGTCGGGCACGCTGGGGGCGTCCTGCACGTAGTATTCGTGCGCCCAGCGGTTGAGCTGGGCGCGCAGCGCTTCTACTTTGCTAGCTACCAGCGCAGATCCCTTGGGTGCTGGAGCCGAAAAAAGCTCTAAGTTTTCAGCCATGTTTCAGCTGAACAGGCGCCGCGCCAGCATCGAACCGGCCGACAGCTCGCGGCTGTCGAGCTTGTCGTAGAGCTGCTCCAGGTCGGCGGCGATCGGCTCCATGGCCATGGCCGGCAAGGCGTTGCCCTGCGGGTCGCACAGCACGCCGTCCATGGCCCGGCACAGCGCGTCGGCGGCTTCGCGCAGGCGGGCGAACGGCTGCTCGCTGCGCGGCACCTGGGCCACGTCCAGGCTCAGGGTCACGTCGCGCAGGGCGGACTGCTCGGGCGTGTCGGACATGGCGGCCTGGGCGTCGTAGCTCAGGGTCAGCAGCGGCGGCACGCCGCCGATGGCCGCCGGCAGCACCAGGCGCCCGGGCATCGAGCCGGCCACGAAACCCAGGCGCGCCGCGTGCTGCTGCAGGTAGCCCGTGCTCCACGCCGCCTGGCGCGCGCGCAGCACGAAGGTCAGCTGGGCGTCGTGCTCGTCGGCGAACTGGTCGAGCTCGCGCGCGCGCGCCACCTCGTGCAGCATGTCGGGGAAGTCGGGGGTGGCGCCGATGGCGTCGGCAAAGCCCTGCGCCTTCATGACGAATTCCGAGAACTCGATCTCGTTGAGCGCGCCCAGCCGGTTGGCCAGCTGCACACCGGCCTGGAACTGCTGGTAGCGCCGCCCGGGCTGGGGCAGCTCCCAGTGGTGCGCCTCGTCGTTCCAGCCCTCGATGGCAAAGGGCTTGCTGCCGGCGCGGCGCGTGGGCGGCAGCGCGGCCAGTGCGGCGTCGCCCGACACGGGCTGGTCCGGCGCCAGGGGGGCGATGGCGTCGATCAGCGGGTCGAGCGCGCCGTGCCGGTCGGCGCCATGGCCGTGGCCGGGCGCGGGCCAGTCGAACGGCGTGGCGGCGCCGGCGTGCGCCGCGTCCAGCTGCGGGCCCTGCGCGTCGGCCGGCACGGCAGCCAGGCTGTCGGCCTCGCCCAGCACCGGCTCCCGGCGCTCCTGCGTGGGCGCCGGCGCGGTGCCGGCCGGCTCGGGATGGGCGCGCTTGGGTGCGTTGCGGTGCGCCGTCCAGGCGTTGTGGGCGACGACGGCGATCAGCACGATGGCGCCGGTGATGATCAAGCCCAGTTGGAAGTTGCTCATGATGGATGAATGGTACTCAGCCTCAGAGGCGGTCAGGCCTCGGCCATGGACAGCGCGGACTCCATGTCCACCGCCACGATGCGCGAGACGCCCTGCTCCTGCATGGTCACGCCGATGAGCTGCTCGGCCATCTCCATGGCGATCTTGTTGTGGCTGATGAACAGAAACTGCGTGCCCTGGCGGCTCATGGTGCTGACCAGGCGGGCGTAGCGCTCGGTGTTGGCGTCGTCCAGCGGCGCGTCCACCTCGTCGAGCAGGCAGAACGGCGCCGGGTTGAGCTGGAAGATGGCGAACACCAGCGCGATGGCGGTAAGCGCCTTCTCGCCGCCCGAGAGCAGGTGGATGGTCTGGTTCTTCTTGCCCGGCGGCTGCGCCATGACCTGCACGCCCGCGTCCAGGATTTCGTCGCCGGTCATGATCAGCCGCGCCTGCCCGCCGCCGAACAGTTCGGGGAACATGCGCCCGAAGTGCCCGTTGACGGTCTCGAACGTACCCGACAGCAGGGTGCGCGTCTCGGCGTCGATCTTGCGGATGGCGTCTTCCAGCGTGGTCATGGCCTGCGTCAGGTCGTCGTTCTGCGCGTCCAGAAAGCCCTTGCGCTCGCGCGCGAGCTGCAGCTCTTCGAGCGCGGCCAGGTTGACCGCGCCCAACGCGGCGATCTCGCGCTGCAGCCGGTCGATCTCGCCCGACAGGCCGGCCAGGCGCACGCCGCCGGCCTCGATGGACTGGGCCAGCGCGGCCAGGTCGGCGCCCGCGTCGGCCAGTTGCGCGCCGTACTGCTCCAGGCCCAGGCGCGCGGCCTGCTCCTTGAGCTGGAATTCGGTAATGCGCGCGCGCAGCGGGTCGAGCTGGCGCTCCTGCTGCATGCGCCGCTCGTCGCTGGCGCGCAGGCGCGCGGTCAGCTCGTCGTACTGGCTGCGCTGCGCGGCCAGCTCCTGCTCGCGCGCCACGCGCAGCTCCAGCGCCTGCTGCAGGCCGCCCTGGGCGGCGGCGTCGGTCAGGCGCTCCTGCTCGTCCTGGGCGCGCTGCTGCTCGTCGTGCAGCGCCCGGGCCTGGCCGGCGGCGGTGTCCAGGGTGCGCGCCAGCTCGGCGCGGCGCGCCTGCATGCTGCGCTGCGAGAACTGCGCCTCCTGGGCGCGGCGCTCAAGCGTGCGCTGCTGCTCGCGGCATTCCTGCAGGCGGCGCTCGGCCTCGATCACGCGGTCGCCCAGCTGGGCGTCGCGCTCCTGGCTGTCGGCCAGCTGCATGTCCAGTTCCTCGAAGCGCGCCTCGGCTGCCACGCGCCGCTCCTGCAGCTCGCCCTGCTGTTCGGCCAGTTCGGCCAGGTCGCCTTCGATCTGCTGGCTGCGCGCGCGCGCCTGCTCGGCCAGCTGCGACAGGCGCAGCGTCTCCACCTGCAGCTCGTGGGCGCGGCCCTGCGCCTCGGTCGCCTCGCGGCGCACGGCGATCAGGCGCTGGGCGGCGTCCTGGTACGCGCCCTCGGCGCGCGCCAGGGCGCTGCGCGCCTCGTCGGCGATCAAGGCCTGGGCGCGCAGTTCCTTCTCCAGGTGCTCGATCTCCTGCGCGCGCGCCAGCATGCCCGACTGTTCGCTGTCCTGGGCGTAGAAGCTGACGCTGTGCGCGTCCACCGCGTGGCCGCTGGGCACGTAGATGGTCTGGCCGGGCTGCAGCTGGACGCGGCGCGCCAGCGCGTCGTCGAGCGTGGGCGCCGTCAGGCTGCCGTGCAGCCAATGTTCCAGCAGCGTACGCAGGCCTGCGTCGGCCACGCGCAGCAGGTCGGACAGGCGCTGGCCTGCGGCGGGCGCGCCGCCCGCCTGCGCCGCCGCGCCCTGCGGGCTGTAGAAGGCCAGGCGCGCGGGGGGCGCGTCCTGCGCACCGGCGCCCAGAAAGCCGCGCACCATGTCCAGGCGCCCCACGGGCAGCGCGGCCAGGCGCTCGCGCAGCGCGGCCTCCAGGGCGTTTTCCCAGCCCGGCTCGACGTGGATGCGGCTCCACAGCCCCTGCAGGCCGTCCAGGCCGTGCTTGGCCAGCCAGGGCTGGAGCTTGCCCGAAGTGCGCAGCTTGTCCTGCAGCGCCTTGAGCGCCGCCAACCGCGCGGCCAGGTCGGCCTGGCGCGCGGCCTCGTCGTTGGCCGCCTGCTGGCAGGCGCGCCGCTGCTCGTCGAGCTCGGGCACGCTGGCCTGCAGGTCGTCCAGCCGCGCCTGCGCCTCGGCCGCGCCCTCCTGCGCCTCCTGCAGCTGCTGCTGCAGATTGGCCAGGCGCGCCTCGTCGGGAGCGGCCAGGGCGTTTTTGTCGGCACGCAGGCGTTCGTGGCGCGCGTCGATCTGGCGGCTTTGCTCGTCCAGGCTGCGCTGCTCGGCGGCCAGCACCTGGATCTGCTGCTGCACCTGCACCACGGCGGCGCGCTGCTCATGGCTGCGCTGCTGCGCCTGGCGCAGCGCGTCCTCCAGCTCGGGCAGGCGCATGGCCTGTTCCTCGACCTGCGCGGCCAGCAGCTCGGCCTGTTCCTCGGCGTCCAGGCCGGCGCCGTCCAGGCCCTCCAGCTCTGCCTGCGCCTCCTGCTGGCGGGCGGCCCATTGCGCGATCTGCTCGGCCAGCTGGGCCAGGCGCAGCGTGACACGCTGGCGGCCTTCGACCACGTAGCGGATCTCGGCTTCGAGCTTGCCGACCTCGGCGGTGGCCTCGTACAGCCGGCCCTGCGCCTGGTTGACGGCGTCGCCCGCGTCGTAGTGCGCCTGGCGGATGGTCTCCAGGTCGGACTCGACGCTGCGCAGCTCGGCGGTGCGCGCCTCCAGGTCGTTGACCGCCTGCAGGCCTTCCAGGCGCACGCGCTCCAGCTCGGCCTGGGCGTCGGCGTGCTTCAGGAACCACAGCTGCTGCTGCTTGAGCGTGGCGTCGTGGTGCAGCGCGTTGTAGCGGGCGGCGACCTCGGCCTGTTTTTCGAGCTTTTCGAGGTTGCCGCCCAGCTCGCGCAGGATGTCCTCCACGCGCGTGAGGTTCTCGCGCGTGTCGGCCAGGCGGTTTTCGGTCTCGCGCCGGCGCTCCTTGTACTTGCTGACGCCGGCGGCCTCCTCCAGGAACAGGCGCAGTTCCTCGGGGCGGCTTTCGATGATGCGGCTGATCGTGCCCTGGCCGATGATGGCGTAGGCGCGCGGGCCCAGGCCGGTGCCCAGGAACACGTCCTGCACGTCGCGCCGGCGCACCGGCTGGTTGTTGATGTAGTAGCTGCTGGAGCCGTCGCGCGTGAGCACGCGCTTGACGGCGATCTCGGCAAACTGGCTCCACTGGCCGCCGGCGCGGTGGTCGGCGTTGTCGAAAGTCAGCTCGACGCTGGAGCGGCTGGCCGGCTTGCGGTGCGTGGTGCCGTTGAAGATCACGTCCTGCATGGACTCGCCGCGCAGCTCGCTGGCCTTGGACTCGCCAAGCACCCAGCGCACGGCATCCATGATGTTGGACTTGCCGCAGCCGTTCGGCCCCACCACCCCGACCAGCTGGCCGGGGAGCATGAAGTTGGTGGGTTCGGCAAACGACTTGAAGCCGGCGAGTTTGATCGAATTGAGACGCACGGGGCAGGCGTGGTGGCAGCAGGGCGCGAGTGGCGAACAGGGCTGGAATCATACCGCGCGGCACCCGCGCCGGGCCCGCGCTGCGCCGCCGCGTCAAGATTTGAATGAAATATGGCTCGAAGCCATATCCATAAAGCGCAAACAGCTATTCATTTAGAAGCATCAAACGCCTACCTCGTCGGAATTGCCAGCACGCCCTAGCACCAGCGCCTCGTAGTCGCGCAGCGGCACGGGCGGACTCAGCAGATAGCCCTGCCAATGCTGGCAGCCATGACGCGCCAGAAAATCGCGCTGCTCCTCGGTCTCCACCCCCTCGGCGGTGACCTGCAGGCCCAGGCTGGCGCCCAGCGCGATGATGGTGCGGGCGATGGCAGCGTCGTTGGGGTCGGTCAGCACGTCGCGCACGAAGCTCTGGTCGATCTTCAGCTCGTGCAGCGGCAGACGCTTGAGGTAGGACAGGCTGGAGTAGCCCGTGCCGAAGTCGTCGAGCGAGAAGCGCACGCCGTGGCCGCGCAGCTCCACCATCTTGGCGATGGTCTTGTCCACGTCATTCAGCAGCATGCTCTCGGTCAGCTCCAGGCGCAGCCGGCGCGGGTCGGCGCCGCTGCCCGCCAGGGCCGCCAGCACCTGGGCGACGAAGCCGTCCTCGTGGAACTGGCGCGGGCTGACGTTGACGGCCAGCGTCAACTCGCCCAGCACGGCGTGCGCGCTCCAGTACGCCAGGCGCTCGCACGCGTTCCTGAGCACCCACTGGCCCAGCGGCAGGATCAGGCCGCTGTCCTCGGCCAGCGGAATGAACTGCCCGGGCGAGACAAAGCCGCGCTCGGGGTGGCGCCAGCGCAGCAGCGCCTCGGCGCCGCTGATGCGCCCGTTGGCCATCTTGGGCTGGTAGAACAGCTCGAACTGCGCGCCGGCAATGCCTGTGCGCATATCCGCCTCCAGCGCCGCGCGCGCGGCCACCGCCGCCTGCACCCGGGGGTCGAAGAAGCGCAGCGTGTCGCGCCCGGCGGCCTTGGCGTCGTACATGGCCAGCTCGCAGCGCTTGAGCAGTTCGTCCACCGTCTCGCCCTGCCCCTCGAACACGGTGATGCCTATGCTCAGCGTGGTGTGCAACAGCTCGGAGCCTCGGCCGGCAATGGGCCGGCGCAGTTCGGCCAGCATGCCGTGGGCCACCGCCTCGGCGCGCTCGGCCGCCAGCTGCGCCGTGCTGCCCAGCTGTCCCAGCACCGCAACGAACTCGTCGCCGCCATGGCGCGCCAGCGTGGCGCTGCTGGGCAGGCAGGCGCGCAGGCGGCGCGCCGCCTCGCGCAGCAGGCGGTCGCCAACGTCGTGGCCGCGCGTCTCGTTGATGGTCTTGAAATGATCCAGATCCAACATCAGCACGGCGCCGCACGCACTTTGCCGCGCGCTGGCCGCCAGCGCCTGCTGCAGACGGTCGAGCAGCAGGCGGCGGTTGGGCAGGCCGGTCAGCAGGTCATTGTCGGCCAGGTAGCGGATCTCGGACTCGGCCTCGCGGCGCTGCGTCTGATCCACCATGACGGCAATGTAGCTGTCGCCCAGCACCATGCCCGACAGCTCGATGCTGCACCGGAACCCAGCCTTGTTCACAAGGCTGCATTCGACCGGGCGGATGGTGCTGGCGTCGCCGCTGCGCCGCGCCTCCTCGCAGGCAGCCTGCCAGGGTGCGCGCGTACGCTCACGCTCGGCCTCGTCGGGCAGCACCAGGCGCCACCAGGTATCGACGTCGGGCGCATCCTGCGGGCCAAAGCCGCAGATTCCGTAGTGCACCCGGTTGCGGAACAGAAACTCCGAACCGCGCACCTGGCTGACCCCCACGGGCATGTGGTCGAGTATGTCCAGCAGCCGCTGCTGGTTGTCCTGCAGGGCCTGCTGCACACGCTTGCGCTCGGTGATGTCCTGTATCACCGCGATGTGGTAGCGCGCACCGTCGTTCAGGCGCATGGGCGATACGGTCAACTCCACCCACATCTGGGAGCCGTCCTTGCGCGCGTAGCGCTTCTCCAGCTGAAATTCGGCGATCTCGCCGGCCAGCATGCGCTGGATCTGGCTGCGCTCCTGCTGGTAGTCCTGCGGGTGGCTGAAGTCGCTCACACGCATCTGCAGCAGTTCCTTCTCGGTATAGCCCAGGATGGCGCACATGCGCTGGTTTACGCGCAGCAGACGGCCCGTTTCGGATTCGGTCTGCGTCATGCCCACCCCCGCCTGGTTGAAGGCGGAGCGAAAGCGCTCCTCGCTCTCGCGCAGGGCATCGCTGGCAACACCCATCTGGTGCACGGCCTGCGCGCGGCGCAGCGCCAGCGCCAGCACCAGCGCCGCCAGCAGCGCCGTGCCAGCCAGCCCGACCACCACAAACAGCCACGGCTGGCGCTGCTCGAAGGGCGACAGCAGGCTGGCACTGGGCTGGCTCTGCAAGTGCCACAGGCGCCCGCCCACGCGCACCAGGCGCTCGTCGTGCAGCGCGGGGTCATCCGCCCCGGGCGCCTCGGCCTCGATCAGCGCCTGCGCTGGCGCCGGCGCGTCCGACGTGCCCACGTCGGCCAGCGAAAGCGCCAGGTGCGCGCCCAGCCCCTCGGCGCGCAGCGCCTGCACCAGGTCGTGGGCACGCAGGCTAGCGCCCACCGCCCCCACGAAACGCTGCGCGCCGCCGGCATCGTCGGCGAAGACCGGCACACGGACGATGACACCCGCGTGGTCGCCGCTCTCGTCGGGCAGGTCGAAGGCAAACGGCGCCGACATCGTCAGCGTGCGGCTGTCGCGCGAGCGCAGCAGCGCTTCTGCGTTGCCGGGCTGCGACTGGATCTCCAGCCCCTGTGCGCTTTCGTTGCCGTCCAGCGGCCAGATGAATTCGACGACGTAATAGTCCGGGCGCTCCTGCGGCGGATGGATCGCCAGGCCCGCCGGCAGCCGGCCGTCCAGGTGAGGGTCGGCGCGCGAGCGTTCCTCGAACGCGGCGCGCTCGCCGCCTGGCACGTAGCGGGTGAAATGGACGTTCTTGACCTCGGGGTGCTGGCGCCCCAGCCCCATATCGCTGGCCACGCGCTCGAAATCGCGGCGGCGCAGCTGCGGATTCAGGATGAGCAGGCCGCGCAGGCCGTACAGCAGATCCGCCTCGGAGTCCAAGCGGCGCTGCAGCGCCGCCGCAAAGACCTGGGCCTCATGCGTGAAGCGCTCCTGCGCCACCATCGCCATGACCTGGTACTGCTGACGCCACAGGAGCACGCTGGCCAGGCAGCCCGCGCACGCCACGGCCAAGGCCAGGAGCCAGGACGACAAGGTGCGTGCGGACATTTGAGACATGAAGTGCAGCGATGGCGGACAAAGAAGTCACCGTGCGTAACAGATCGTGCAGCATAGCGATTTTTTGCTGCGGGAAAAAGCCGCCAAAAACGGCGATCCTGCTTTTTTGAGGCGACGCTGAATAAGTCCGAGCGCTGGCGCGCGCTCTGGCTTGGGATGGGATGCAAGGCGCAAACCACAGCCATAGCCGCAGCTATGGCGAGGATTTGCAACGCCGCAGACCGCTCAAGCCAGAGATGCGCGACGCGCGGGGGACTTGTTCAGCGTTGCCTTTATCCCCACGCCAGCCAGCCCGGCAGCGGCGGCCTACCATCTGCGGCCATGCTGCTACGCTTTTTTGAAAACCGCGTCCCCCCCTACCCCGCGCCCGAGCCGGCCGTACCCACACCCGGCTTCTGGCCCTTCGTCTGGAGCTGCACCCAGGGCTCGCGCGGCTGGATCGCGCTGCTGACGCTCTCCAGCGCGCTGCTGGCCGTCTACGAGGCGCTGCTGTTCGCCATCATGGGCCGTGTGGTGGACTGGCTGGCCGGCGTCCAGGCCGCGCACTTCTGGCAGGAACAGGGCGCGGCGGTGCTGGGCATCGCCGCGCTGCTGCTGGCCAGCACAGCGCTGCTGGCGCTGCACACCACGGTCATGCACCAGGTGCTGGCGATCAACTTCCCGATGCGCCTGCGCTGGGTGTTCCACCGCCTGATGCTGGGCCAGAGCATGTCGTTCTACGCCGACGAGTTTGCCGGGCGCATCACCACCAAGATCATGCAGACGGCGCTGGCCGTGCGCGAGGTGGTGTTCCTGGTGGTGGACGTGTTCGTCGGCGTGGGCGTGTACATGGCCGGCATCCTGGTGCTGGCCGCCAGCTTCGAATGGCGCCTGCTGCTGCCGTTCGCGCTGTGGCTGGCGGGCTACGTGGGCGCCTGCTGCTACTTCGTGCCGCGCCTGGGGCGCGTGGGTAAGGAGCAGGCCGACGCGCGCGCGCTGATGACCGGGCGCGTGACCGACGCCTATACCAACATCACCACCGTCAAGCTGTTCGCCCACACGCGGCGCGAGGCCGACTTCGCGCGCAACGCCATGGACGCCTTCAAGGCCACGGGCTACGCGCAGATGCGCCTGGTCAGCCAGTTCGAGATCTGCAACCACCTGATGATCACCCTGCTGCTGCTGGGCAGCACCGGCACGGCGCTGCACCTGTGGAGCCAGGGCCAGGCCAGCGCCGGCGTGGCGGCGGCCGTGATCGCCATGGCGCTGCGCCTGATGGGGTATTCGCACTGGATCATGTGGCAGATGACCGGGCTGTTCGAGAACGTGGGCACGATCGAGGACGGCATCAACACCCTGACGCGCCCGCGCAGCATCGTCGATGCGCCCGACGCCCGGCCGCTGGAAGTCAGCCGCGGCGAGATCGTCTTCGAGCGCCTGAGCTTCGCCTACAAACCCGGCGGCAAGCAGGTGATCGACGCGCTCGACCTGACCATACGCCCAGGCGAGCGCATCGGCCTGATCGGCCGCTCGGGCGCGGGCAAGTCCACACTGGTGAACCTGCTGCTGCGCTTTCACGAGGCGCAGGGCGGGCGCATCCTGATCGACGGGCAGGACATCACCCGCGTGACGCAGGACAGCCTGCGCAGCGCCATCGGCATGGTGACGCAGGACACGTCGCTGCTGCACCGCTCGATGCGCGAGAACATCCTCTATGGCCACCCCGGCGCCAGCGAGGAGGACATGCGCGCCGCCGCCGCGCGCGCCGAGGCGGCCGAGTTCATCGAGCAGCTGACCGACCTCAAGGGCCGCAGCGGCTACGACGCCCAGGTGGGCGAGCGCGGCGTCAAGCTCTCGGGCGGGCAGCGCCAGCGCGTGGCGATCGCGCGCGTGATGCTCAAGGACGCGCCCATCCTGCTGCTCGACGAAGCCACCAGCGCGCTCGACAGCGAGGTCGAGGCCGCCATCCAGCACAGCCTGGCCAGCCTGATGCACGGCAAGACCGTGATCGCCATCGCGCACCGGCTCTCCACCATCGCCACGCTCGACCGCCTCGTCGTGCTGGACGAAGGGCGCATTGCCGAGCAAGGCACGCACGCCCAGCTGCTGGCGCGCGGCGGCCTGTACGCGCGCCTGTGGGCGCACCAGAGCGGCGGTTTTCTGGGCGAGGAAGCGGACGCGCTGGCGGTGTAAGGCGCAGTCAGCGCCGCGCCGCGCCCTGCGGCAGCTGCATGAACAGCGCCGTCGCCGCCAGCGTGATCGCACCCATGCAGACAAAGGTCGCGCGAAACGCCCACAGCGTACCCCGCGTGGCCTCGTGGCCGAACTGCGCCTGCATGCCGGCCAGCAGCGCGCCGGCGGCGGCCACGCCCAGGCTGATGGCCAGCATCTGCACCATCGACAGCAGGCTGTTGCCGCTGCTGGCCTGCACGCCTTCCAGATCCTTGAGCGTGACCGTGTTCATGGCCGAGAACTGCAGCGAGTTGACCCCGCCGAACAGTCCCAGCTGCGCCACCAGCAGCCACACCGGCAGGCCGGCCGACAGCGTGGCGAAGCTGGCGATGCACAGCGCCAGCGCGCAGGTGTTGACCAGCAGCACGCGCCGGTAGCCAAAGCGCTGCACCACGCGCACCGCCATGGTCTTGACGGCCATGCTGCCCAGCACCGTGGGCAACATCATCATGCCGGCCTGCATGGGCTCGTAGCCCAGGCTGACCTGCAGCACCAGCGGAATCATGAACGGCATGGCCGAGCTGCCCAGGCGCGAGAACAGATTGCCCAGCAGCCCCACGCGCAGCGAATCGACGGAGAACAGCCCCGGCGCGAACAGCGGGCTGGGGATGCGCAGCGCATGCAGCCAGTACGCCGCCAGCGCCGCCAGGCCGAACATCAGCAGCACCAGCGCCGACGCGCCGCGCACGCCGCCGCCGGCCATGCTCTCGAGCGCCAGCGAGACGCAGGCCATGCCCATGGCCAGCAACGCGTAGCCCCTGGCGTCGAACGGCGCCACGGCCTGCGCGCCGCTGGCCTGCATGAAGCGGCGCGCGGCGGCAAAGCCCAGCACGCCCACCGGCACATTGACCCAGAAGATCCAGTGCCACGAGGCGAACTCGACCATCCAGCCGCCCAGCGTCGGCCCGATCAACGGGCCCACCAGGCCAGGAATGGCCACTACGCTCATGGCGCGGATGAATTCCTCGCGCGGGTAGGCGCGCAGCACCGCCAGGCGCCCCACCGGCAGCAGCAGCGCCCCGCCCAGGCCCTGCACCACGCGCGCGGCCACCAGCAGCTGCAGGTTGGGCGAGAGCGCGCACAGCACCGAGCCAGTGGCAAACAGCGCGATCGCGCACAGAAAGATCCGGCGTATGCCGAAGCGGTCGGCCAGCCAGCCGGACGCCGGAATCAGCACCGCCATGGCCAGCGAATAGGCGACGATCACCGAGTCCATCTCCACCGCGTGCGCGTCCAGATCCTGCGCCATGGCCGGCAGCGCCGTGTTGACGATGGTCGCGTCCAGCGTTTGCATGAAGAAACCCATGGACACGAGCCATAGAAGAGCGCGTCGGGCAGGGGTGCGTGAAGGCGGCATGGGCAGGAGGATGGGCGCGGGGAAGCGGCCGAGTGTGCCACCGGCCGGACAACCGCGCCGGCCTGGGGAGCATCAAGCCGGCATGAGCCGGGCCTTTTCGCGCTGCACCGTGTCCTTGAGCACATTCCACACCGCCTGCACTCGCGCCAGGTGCTTGGCCTCGGCGGGCATGCTCATCCAGAAGGTGCGGGTAAAGCGCGCCTCGTGCGCCAGCACGCGCGCCAGCACCGGGTCGCGGTCGGCCAGGAAGGCCGGCAGCACCGCCAGGCCGGCGCCGGCGCGCACCGCCTCGTACTGCGCGGTCACGCTGGTGCTGCGCAGCGCGAAGCGCTCGGGCGGGTAGAGCTGGTCGACGAACTGCAGCTCCTTGGAAAACAGCAGGTCGTCCACGTAGCTGATGAAGTCGTGGTGGCGCAAGTCCTCGCGGCTGGCCACCAGCGGGCGGCGTGCCAGGTATTCGCGCTGGCCGTACAGGAACAGCCGGTAGTCGGCCAGCTTGGCGACGATGACCGAGCCGCGCTTGGGGCGCTCCAGCGAGATCACGATGTCCGCCTCGCGCCGGCTCAGGTGCAGCATGCGCGGGACGGCCAGCAGGTCGATGGACAGGTGCGGGTGCGCCCGCGTCAGGCGCGCCAGGTGCGGCGCCAGGATGAGCGTGCCAAAGCCCTCGGTGGCGCCCACCCGCACCAGGCCGCTGGGGCCGGCCGCCGCGGTATTGGCCGGCGCGGCGCGCTCGGCGCCCAGCACGGCGGCCTCCATGGCCTCCACCGCCGGCAGCAGCTGGCGCCCAGCCTCGGTCAGGCGGTGGCCGTCAGCCGCCCGGGCAAACAGCGGCGCGCCCATCTGCTTTTCCAGCGCCTGGATGCGCCGCGCCACCGTGGTGTGCTCCACGCCCGCGCGGCGCGCGGCCGCGGCCAGCGTGCCGGCGCGGGCCAGTTCCAGAAAGTAGCGCAGGTTGTCCCAGTCCATGGTTAACGAGCCTGTCTGTGCAAATTTGCAAAGCCAAAGTGCACGATTGTGTATTGCATCGTTAATTTTGCACAACTACCATGGGAAGGTTTTTTCACCCACCCTCCAAGGAGACAAGCGCCATGGACGCATCCACCGCCGTGCAGGCCCCTACCGTCAAGCTGCTCATCAACGGCCAGTTGGTCGAATCGAAGACCACCCAGTGGCGCAACGTCGTCAACCCCGCCACGCAGGAAGTGCTGGCGCGCGTGCCGTTTGCCACGCCCGACGAGGTGAACGCCGCCGTGGCCAACGCCAAGGAAGCCTTCAAGACCTGGCGCAAGACGCCGATCGGCGCGCGCGCACGCATCTTCCTGAAATTGCAGCAGCTGATCCGCGAAAACATGAAGGATCTGGCCGCCCTGCTGACGGCCGAACAGGGCAAGACCCTGCCCGACGCCGAGGGCGACGTGTTCCGCGGCCTGGAAGTGGTCGAGCACGCCGCCGGCATCGGCAACCTGCAGCTGGGCGAGCTGGCCAACAACGTGGCCAACGGTGTTGACACCTACACCGTGATGCAGCCGCTGGGCGTGTGCGCGGGCATCACGCCGTTCAACTTCCCGGCGATGATTCCGCTGTGGATGTTCCCGATGGCGATTGCCACCGGCAACACCTTCGTGCTCAAGCCCTCCGAGCAGGATCCGATGGTCACGATGCGCCTGTGCGAGCTGGCGCTCGAAGCCGGCATTCCCCCCGGCGTGCTGAACGTGGTGCACGGCGGCGAGGACGTGGTCAACGCCATCTGCGACCACCCGGACATCAAGGCCGTCAGCTTCGTCGGCTCGACCAAGGTCGGCACCCACGTCTACAACCGCGCCAGCCTGGCCGGCAAGCGCGTGCAGTGCATGATGGGCGCGAAGAACCACGCCATCGTGATGCCCGACGCGAACAAGGAGCAGTCGATCAACGCCATCCTGGGCGCATCGTTCGGCGCCGCCGGCCAGCGCTGCATGGCCATCTCGGTGGCAGTGCTGGTGGGCGACGCGCAGAAGTGGATCCCCGAATTCGTCGAGAAAGCCAAGGCGCTGAAGGTGTCCGCCGGCGTGACCCCCGGCGCCGACCTGGGCCCGGTCATCTCGTGCGCCGCGCTGGAACGCGTGGAAGGCCTGATCGCCAAGGGCATCGAGCAAGGCGCCAAGCTGGAGCTGGACGGCCGCAAGCCGCAGGTGCAGGGCTTCGAGAAGGGCAACTTCGTCGGCCCGACGATCTTCAGCGGCGTCAAGCCCGGCATGGCCATCTACGACCAGGAAGTCTTCGGCCCGGTGCTGGCCATCGTCGCCGCCGACGACCTGGAGCAGGCCATCGACTTCATCAACGCCAACCCCAACGGCAACGGCACGGCCATCTTCACGCAAAGCGGCGCGGCCGCGCGCATGTTCCAGGAAGACATCGACGTGGGCCAGGTCGGCATCAACCTGCCGGTGCCGGTGCCGGTGCCGCTGTTCTCGTTCACCGGCAGCCGCGCCTCCAAGCTCGGCGACCTGGGCCCGTACGGCAAGCAGGTGGTGCTGTTCTACACGCAGACCAAGACCGTGACGGCGCGCTGGTTCGACGACAGCACGCTGCACCATGGCGTGAACACCACTATCAGCCTGAAGTGACATCCCCCTGAGGCGCTGCGCGCCTTCCCCCCCTCTCTCGCTGCGCTGCGCGCTCCGGGAGGGGGGACGCCACCAGCGCCCAGATAGACGATATTGGCGGCCCTTGCGCGGCGTCTGCTGGTCGGGGTCGCGCCAGTTTCAAGCCTTTGCTGATATTGCCAGCGCTTGATTTCAATGATTTTTGCCGTTTGCGCCCGCCCATGCGGCGCAAGCAGCTATACAAAAAGAAGCATCCAAGGAGACTCCTGCCCATGGACTTTGAACTGACCGAAGACCAGCGCGCCTTTGCCGACACGGCGCGCCAGTTTGCCCAGGCGGAGCTGGCCCCCCACGCCGCCGAGTGGGACGCGCAGGCCATCTTCCCGCGTGAGGCCATCGCCAAGGCGGGCGAGCTGGGCTTTTGCGGCCTGTACGCGCCCGAAAGCGCCGGCGGCCTGCAGCTGCCGCGCCTGGACGCGACGCTGGTGTTCGAAGAACTGGCTGCCGTCGACCCCAGCACGACAGCCTTCATCACCATCCACAACATGGCGACCTGGATGCTGGGCACCTGGGCCACGGATGCAGTGCGCGCCGAATGGGGCGAACAGCTCACCAGCGGCCAGAAGCTGGCCAGCTACTGCCTGACCGAGCCCGGCAGCGGCTCGGACGCGGCCAGCATCAAGACCCGCGCCGAGCTGGCGGGCGGCGAATACGTGATCAACGGCGGCAAGGCCTTCATCAGCGGCGCCGGCTCGACCGACGTGCTGGTGCTGATGGCCCGCACCGGCGACGCGCAATCGGGCGCCAGCGGCATCAGCGCCTTTGCCGTGCCGGCGAATCTGCCGGGCATCAGCTACGGCAAGAAGGAAGAAAAAATGGGCTGGAACAGCCAGCCCACGCGCCAGATCAGCTTCGACAACGTGCGCATTCCCGCCAACCACCTGCTCGGCCGCGAGGGCGAGGGCTTCAAGATCGCCATGAAGGGCCTGGACGGCGGGCGCATCAACATCGCCACCTGCTCGGTCGGCGCGGCGCAGGGCGCGCTGGGGCACGCCCAGCAGTACATGCAGGAGCGCAAGCAGTTCGGCAAGCCGCTGGCCGCTTTCCAGGCGCTGCAGTTCAAGCTGGCCGACATGGCCACCGAACTGGTCGCCGCGCGCCAGATGGTGCGCCTGGCCGCAAGCAAGCTGGACGCCGGCGCACCGGATACCAGCACCTACTGCGCCATGGCCAAGCGCTTTGCCACCGACGCGGGCTTTGCCGTGATCAACGACGCGCTGCAGCTGCACGGCGGCTACGGCTACATCCGCGAATACCCGCTGGAGCGCCTGCTGCGCGACGCGCGCGTGCACCAGATCCTGGAAGGCACGAACGAGATCATGCGCGTCATCATCGGCCGCCGGATGCTCGACGGCGACGCGCCGGACGCCATCCGCTGACCGATAAAACCATAGCTGCTTGCGCTTGAAGAATAACGATTTCAAATACATTCGTATTTAAAATTAGCTTACAGCAAGCGCAATCAGCTATACAAAAAGAGTTGTTCCATTCTCATACCGTAGGAGACAGCACCATGCAAATCGCATTCATCGGACTGGGCCACATGGGCGGCCCCATGGCCATCAACCTGCACAAGGCCGGCCACGGCGTGCGCGCATTCGACCTGAGCCAGGACGCCTGCGCCCAGGTCAAGGCGCAGGGCCTGACGGTCGCCGCCAGCAGCGAGGACGCCGTGCGGGGCGCCGAGGTCGTCATCAGCATGCTGCCCGCCAGCGCGCACGTGGAAGGCCTGTACCTGGGCCGTGACGGCCAGGGCGGCCTGCTGGCGCACATCGCCAAGGGCACGCTGGTGATCGACAGCTCGACCATCGCCGCCGCCACCAGCCAGAAGGTGGCCAAGGCCTGCGAGGCCGCCGGCGTCGCCTTCATCGACGCACCCGTCTCGGGCGGCGTGGGCGGCGCGGTGGCGGGCACGCTGACCTTCATGGTCGGTGGCAGCGCCGCCGACCTGGAACGCGCCCGCCCCGTGCTGGAGAAAATGGGCGCCAACATCTTCCACGCAGGCAGCGTGGGCGCGGGCCAAACCGCCAAGATCTGCAACAACATGCTGCTGGGCATTCTGATGGCCGGCACCAGCGAGGCCATCGCCCTGGGCGTGGCCAACGGCCTCGATCCCAAGGTGCTCAGCGAGATCATGCGCCGCAGCTCCGGCGGCAACTGGGCGCTGGAAAAGTACAACCCCTACCCCGGCGTGCACGAGGCCGCCCCCGCCAGCAAGGGCTACGCCGGCGGCTTCGGCACCGACCTGATGCTCAAGGACCTGGGCCTGGCCCAGGAAGCGGCCACCGCCGTGCGCGCCAGCACCCCGCTGGGCGGCCTGGCCCGCGCGCTGTACGCCGCGCACAGCCTAGCCGGCCACGGCGGCGAGGACTTCTCCAGCGTGATCAAGATGGTGCAGAAAAACGGCTGACCGCCCCGTTGCAAGCGGGCTGCTCCCTGCAGCCCGCTTGCCCAGGCGATTCAATTGAGCCCAGCCTTGTCCAGTCCGAACATCTGATCCTTCGAGCCCGGCGGGTTGCGGAAAGCGACGTTGAGGCGGTTCCAGCCGTTGATGGCAACCACCCGGAAGGTGAGCCCGGAGAGTTCGGTTTCATCGAAGTGCTCACGGGCTGCGGCATAGAGCCCGTCCGAGACGCCCTCGCCTTCCATCCTCGTCAGCGCTTCGGTCCAGGCCAAGGCCATGCGCTCCTTCGGCGTGAACAGATTGGACTCACGCCAGATGGCAAGGTGGTGCAGGCGCAGTTCACGTTCGCCGTGGAGCTTGGCCTGTTTGACGTGCATGTCAAGGCAGAAAGCGCAACCGTTCAGCTGCGAGGCACGAATATCGACGAGCAGAGCCAGGCTCTCGTCCATCTTGCCGGCCATGCTGAAAGCGAGATACTTCTTGAACAGGTCGGGCGAGGTTTGCATGTAGTCGAGGCGCGGCGCATTGGCAGTCATGGTCATTTCCTTGTCATGGGTTTGCGTATCGGGCTTGCAGCAAGCGCGATACATGAACAAGACGACATGGCCTGGCGCTTTGTGACATGCGCGCCGGGTTTTTCTAAAGCTTCCGCATGAGCCCGGCCAGCTTGTCCGGGTTGCGCTGTACGTAGATTGCGCCAATACGCCCTTCTGCCTCGGCGGCAGGGGCAAGGGCAATGGTCTGCACCAGTTCGCCATGATGGCGGTCATCAAGGATCAGGCAGCCGGGCAGGCCATTGATCACGGCCGGCACAATGCGCCAGCCACTGTTGGCGTCCATCCGTGCCCAGCCGATCAGGGCCTTGGCAATGCCGACATGGCCTCGTACTGGTTGCGTGATTGCGCTGACCTTGCCCCCGCCATCGGCGAGCATCACCGCATCCTCGGCCAAGACCCGCGCCAATGCATTCACATCTTGGGTGCGTATTGCCTGCGCGAAGGCGTCAGCCAGGCGCTGACGCTCTTCCTCGGCGACTTCGCGGCGTGCATAGTCAGCCTTGACGTTGCGGCGTGCCCGGCTGACCAGTTGGCGGCAGGCATCGGTATTGCGATCGAGATGGCGGCCGATCTCGTCGTACTCCAGATCGAACACGTCGTGCAGCAGGAAGGCAGCGCGCTCCAATGGCGACAGGCGTTCCAATGCCAGCATGAAGGCCACCGATACGTCCTGAGCGAACTCCGTCTGCCGCTCCGGACTGGGTGCCCAGCCAAACAGAATCTCGTCCTCCAGCAGCGGCTCGGGCAGCCAGACACCAACATACTGTTCGCGCCGTGCCGCTGCCGACCCCAGCTTGTCAAGGCACAGGTTGGTAGCGAGACGTGACAGATAGGCTCCCGGATTATCGATGGCGCTTTCATCCACCTCGACCCAACGCAGCCAGGTGTCCTGCACGATGTCCTCCGCCTCGGCACGCGAACCAAGCATGCGGTAGGCCAGCGCCCGCAGCCTGCGCGCGTGCTCGGCGTCGTAGCGGCGCGCGCGTCCGTCGAGTGAAGCTGAATTTTTCTGGATCATGGATGCGGCCTGTTGCCTCGCCCCAACCGGGCGCGTAAGCATGACGAAATAGCCGCCGTGGATGTGACATGGACGACTGGACGCCGCATCCCGGACGATTACGGAGACCTTCAATGCTAGGCGGTCTCAACTCCGAAGTGCAATACCGGTGCCGCTCCCCATGGTTCATACCCCTCAGCCAGACTCTTCTCCGCCGCGAGCAGGCAACGGCCGATGAAGATGGGTATTAGGCTATTTTAATGTGTAAATCATGAGCTTTCAAGCCATAATTTAGCTATCATGGCAGTCAAAATGACGTATCCAACGCGCACAGACATCCAGATTCACCACGGCGGCCGCTGGCACACGGCCGGAAGCCTGTGTGTGGTCGATCACGGCCGCGGCACGTTCGAATACGACATCGACTACGTCTTTGGCGGCCTGCAGCTTCCGGTCTCGCTCAACCTTCCCTTGCGCATCGAGGCCCCTGCAATGATCGACGATCCGTTGGGCCAGCATTCCGATCTGCGGCTCCCGGCCTTCCTCTATGACCTGGTGCCGCAGGGTCGCGGCCGACGCTACCTTCTGGACAAGCTCAACCTGAACGATGCCGACGGCTTGGAGGCTGCGTTGCTGCTGCGCGGCGCATTCAGCCCGATTGGCGCCCTGCGGCTGGCTTCCGCCGCCGCCTATTACGAAGAAGAGGCCAGCAAGGGCGCTCCGGACGACGCCCGGTACGAGGCAGGATTCGCCTTGGCCGATCTGGTCCACCGCAGCGAAGACTTCATCGAACACCTGGCACTGCATTCCATGCTGGCCTCGGGCACCACGGGCGTGCAGGGTGTGGCGCCCAAATTCTTGCTGGCGACAAACCGCGAGGGGCGTTGGTTCGCCGACATGGCTTTGCCCGACGAACTCGCACACGAGCACTGGCTGGCCAAGCTGCCGCGCGGGCGCACCGAGGACGATCTCCTCGTCCACCGCAACGAGGCCGCCTACCTGAGACTGGCGCACGCCTGCGGCCTGCGCACGAACGAGCCGCCACGGCTTTTCGGAAACATCCTGCTGGTGCGCCGGTTCGACCGCGTGGTGCACCAGGGCGTCTTGCACAGGCTCCACCAGGAGAGCGCGGCAAGCCTCTGCGACTTGCGCGGCTTCGGACTGCCGGCCAGGCAGCAAGACCTGCTCATGGCCATCTGCAAGGTGGTGGACAACCCCGTACAAGAGGCCATCGAATTCATCCGCCGCGATGTACTCAACCAGGCCATGCGCAACACGGACAACCATGCGCGCAATACCGCCGTGCAACGCACCGTGGACGGCGTTGTGCAGCTCACGCCGGTCTTCGACTTCGCTCCGATGTTCAAGGACCCCGAGCTGATCGCGCGTACCTGCCACTGGAAGAATGACGCCGGCCAGCGCCAGCACAACTGGGAGGCCGTGATCGATAGCCTGCCCATGGCCGATTCGGAACGCGCGCAAATCGCGGCTTCACTCGCCGATTTCGCGTCCATCGTCGAGACCCTGCCAGAACTCGCGCGCCAGGCAGGCGTAGACGATGAGATCATTGAGCAGTGCCGCGGGAGTATTGATCAGCAGGCGCTGCAGCTGAATGCGCTCAAGAGCGCGGTAGGAGCGCATCATGGCTGATGCACGCCTGAAACGTCCTGTGGACCGGGAAGCGGCCATCGCAAGGCGCGCAGAACTCTATCGCTCGCTCAGCAGCGGCGAGGTCAGCGTGGGCCAGGCCGTGGCCAGGATGCGCAAGCTCAGCCGCCTCACGCAAGAGGAGTTTGCACGCCACCGCGGCATCAGCGTCCAGGCGCTTCGCCAGATTGAACGAGACCAGGGGAACCCGACGCTGGAGACGCTCAACAAGGTCGTTTCCATCTTCAACCTGCAGGTCGGATTCGTGCCGCTGGGCACCCCAACCCGGACCGCGAAAGTGCCCGAATAGCGCGATCATGTGGGGCGCGCGGTACAGCAGCTCCGCTCCACCACATCAAGACGGAGACGGGCCAGCGCCTTTTTGCGCCCTACTACTCGGGACTTCGTGAGGCCGTCGAGCGCTCCGGCATCGAGCTGCAGGATAGGCAGCTCACGCATGTGCTGCAGCACACGTTCGCATCGCACTTCATCAACCCGCTGTCTGCATTGATACTTGGTTGACAACAGAACGAAAAAAGGACTCAGGCGTTAACCTGAGTCCTTGAATTCCTTGGTGGGTCGTGCAGGATTCGAACCTGCGACCAACGGATTAAAAGTCCGCTGCTCTACCAGCTGAGCTAACGACCCACGCCTCACTGTTTTCAGTGAAGTCTTCGATTATAGCATTTGCCTGCCTAGGTTTCGGCCAGCGCCGCCAATCTGTCCAACGCCCAGCCGGCCGCGCATTGCCCGAAGGTGGCGGTGACCGCCACCGAGGAGCCGTAGCCATGGCAGTTCAGGCTGCCGTCGCCGCCCGCCTCGATGCTGCAGGATGCGTGCGGCGGCGCCACGGGCTCGCGGCTGAACACGCAGGCCACGCCCATGCGCTTGCCGCCTTGCGCGCCGCCATGCTCGCGGCGCAGGCGGTAGCGCAGCTGCGCCAGCAGCGGGTCGTGCGTGGTGTGCGCCAGGTCGTCCACGTCCACCTTGTGCGCCAGCCTCTTGCCGCCCGCTGCGCCCACGCTGATGAAGGGTGTGCGCGTGCGCAGCGCCCAGGCGGCCATGGCTGTCTTGGCCCTGACCTGGTCACAGGCGTCGATGACCAGCTCCACGCCCTCGGGCAGAATGGCGGGCCAGTTGTCCGGCTCGACGAAATCGTCGATGCAGCGTACCTGGCAGCCAGGGTGGATGAGCGCGATGCGTTCGGCCATGGCCTGCACCTTGGCCTGCCCCAGCGTGGTGGTCAGGGCGTGGATCTGGCGGTTGACGTTGGATTCGGCCACGTGGTCCATGTCGATCAGCGCCAGGCGGGCCACGCCGCTGCGCGCGAGCGCCTCGGCCGTCCAGGAACCCACGCCGCCGATGCCGACCACGGCCACATGCGCTGCGCGTATGCGCCGGGCGCCGGCCACGCCGTACAGGCGCTCCAGGCCGCCAAAGCGCCGGTCGGCCTCCTCTGCGGCGGAGACTGCCGGGCTCACTTCAACCGCGCCAGGCGATCCTTGGCCGCGCTGGCAGCCTCGGACTGCGGGTAGGCGCGCAGCAGGTCTTCCAGCGTCTTGCGCGCCGCGCGCGTGTCCTTCAGTTCGACCTGGCAGTTGGCGATGGACAGCGCCGCCTCGGGCGCGCGCGCGTGGTCGGGCGCGGCGGCCAGCAGGGCCTTGAAGCTGGCGATGGCGTCCTTGTAGTCGCGCGTGGCGTACTGGGCGTTGCCCAGCCAGAAGCGCGCCGACGGCACGTAGCCCGACTGCGGGTACTGGCGCAGGAAGCCGCCGAAGGCTTGCTGCGCGTCGTCGAACTTGCCCGAGCGCAGCACTGCCAGCGCGGCCTCGAAGTCGCGCTTCTCGGCCGGATCGGCCTGGAACTCGCGCCCGTCGATACTGACCTTGGCCGGCTCGAACTGGCGCAGGCGCTCATCCATGCCGGTGGCCAGATCCTTCTGGCGCTGCTGCAGCTGCGCCACGTCGCGCTGCAGCTGCTCGTTCTGCCCGCGCAGCACGGCCATGTCGGAGCGCAGGGTCTCGATCTGCGCCTGCAGGTCGAGCAGGCTGCGGCGCAGCTGCGCGACCTCGTCGCCGGAGCGCTCGCCCGCGCGCTGGTTGGCCTGCGTCAGCGCGTCGACGCGCTGGCGCAGCTCCAGGATGGCGCGCCGCGCCTCGCCGTCCTCGAACAGCGCGTAGCTGGGCGCCGACCAGGTCAGCAGCGCCGTGAACATCAGCGCCGCCAGGGCGGGCAGGCGCGCGGCAGTGGGTCGGGCCGGGGGCGTGCGCGCGTGCATCATCAGCGGTACGACAGTTCGACGCGGCGGTTCTGCGCGAAGGCGTCTTCGGTGTGGCCTTGCACGGCCGGCTTTTCCTTGCCGAAGCTGACGGCTTCCATCTGCGCGTCAGGTACGCCCAGCAGCGACAGCGAGCGGCGCACGGCCTCGGCACGCTTCTGGCCCAGGGCCAGGTTGTATTCGCGCCCGCCGCGCTCATCGGTGTGGCCTTCGAGCATGACCTTGCGCGCGGTGTGCGACTTCAGGTACTGGGCGTGGCCTTCCAGCGTGTTCTGGAACTCGGGCTTGACGACGAAGCTGTCGAAGTCGAAGTAGATGATGTGCGCCACGCCGACCGGGCCTTCACCGGGACGGGCGGACTGCGTCAGATCGACCGGCGCGACGCTGCTCTCGCCCGTGTTGCCGGTGTTGGCGCCGGGCATGGTCGCGGTGGCGCCACGGTCTTCCACCGGCGCCTTGTCAAGATCCACGCCGGAGCTGCAGCCGGCCACGAGTGCGGCAATCGTCAGCGCAAAGCAGGCGCGCTTGAACTGGGTACGAATCATCGAAATCTCTCCTGAGGAGTGTTTGGTTGAAGTTGAAAAAAGAACGAACGCTATTTTTGGAACGGGCCCCAGGCGGGCTCCCGGATGTCTCCACCCTGCCCCGCCAGCCGCGCCTTGATCTTGCCGTCCAGCGTCGTGGTCATGAGGGCCTCGCGGCCCTGCTGGCGGGTGGCATAGACAATGAGCCGGCTGTTCGGGGCAAAGCTGGGGCTCTCGTCGGCGCTGGTGTCGGTCAGGGCGGTCACGGTGCCGCTCTTCAGATCCATGACCTGCAGCTTGAAGGCGCCGCCCGTGCGCGTGATGTAGGCCAGCCACTGGCCGTCCGGGCTGACGCTCGGCGAGATGTTGTAGTTGCCGTTGAAGGTGATGCGCTGCGCCGCGCCGCCGCCGCTGGCCACGCGGTAGATCTGCGGCGAGCCACCGCGGTCGCTGACGAAGTAGATGCTGGCGCCGTCGCTGGAGTACACCGGCTCGGTGTCGATGCCGCCGCTTTGCATCAGCCGGCGCGGCTCGCCGCCGTTGGCGTCGATGGTGTAGAGCTGCGAGCCGCCGTCGCGGCTGAGCGTGACGGCCAGCTGGCGCCCGTCGGGCGACCAGGCCGGCGCGCTATTGGAGCCGCGGAAGTTGGCGATCAAGCGCCTGCGGCCGGTGGCCACGTCGTGCACGTAGACCACGGGCTTGCGCGATTCGAACGACACGTAGGCCAGCTGCTGGCCGCTGGGCGACCAGGCCGGGGAGATGATCGGCTCGGGGCTGGAGAGCGCCGACTGGGCGTTCTCGCCGTCGGCATCGGCCACCCACAGGCTGTAGCGCGAGCCGACCTTGGTCACGTAGGCGATGCGCGTGGAGAACACGCCGCGCTCGCCGGTGAGCTTTTCGTAGATGAAATCGGCGATGCGGTGCGCCACCAGGCGCAGGTCGCCGGCGGTGACGACGAAGCTCTGCCCGCCCAGGTCCTGCGCCTTGACCACGTCCCACAGGCGAAAGCGCACGTCGAAGCGCCCGTCGGCCAGCGGCGTGACGCTGCCGCAGGACAGCGCGTCGGCGCGGCGCTGGCGCCACAGCGACAGGTCGGGGCGCGAGGTCTCGTCCAGCTGCTGGCCCGAGGCGTCCACGCCGGTGAAGCGGCCGCTGCGCTCCAGGTCGGCCTGGACGATGGCGGAGATTTTCTGCGGCGCCTGCGCCTCGCCGCGCAGCGGGGCGATGGCGATGGGCAGCTGCGTCAGGCCGACGCCGGAGATCTCGACCCGGAACTGCGCCAGCGCGGGCAGCGCGGCGCTGCCGGCCAGGGCCACGACGGCGCTGCGCCGCGAGAAAAGCGGCTGCGCCGCCACGGGGGATGCAAGGGGAATGGTGCGGTCAATCGTCATTGGCAACTATCGAACAGCCGTGAATTGCTTTGAAATACAGGCCAGAGTGTTACATATAACGTAGCGCAGCATGTGACAAACTGTGCCGACCTGTTGAATCGCGAAACGTAGAATCCGCCCCTCATGCAAGACTCGAATCATACTGCTGCGCAAGCCGGTCTGCCGGGTGCGCCCGCACATTTATCACTGCCCGCGCGCCTGCGCCGCCTGCACCCGTACTTCGGCTTTCAGCGCCTGGCGTGGTGCCTGGCGCTGCTGGCCACGCTGGTGGCGGCGAGCACCGAGCCATTGATACCGGCGCTGCTCAAGCCCTTGCTCGACCAGGGGTTCACGCAGGGATCGCTGCAGCTGTGGATGGTTCCGCTGGCCATCGTCGGCGTCTTCCTGGTGCGCGGGCTGGCGCAGTTCACCGGGCAGTACGCGCTGGCCACCATTGCCAACGAGGGCATGGTGCGCCTGCGCACCGCGCTGTTCGAGCGCCTGCTGGCGGCGCAGATGGATCTGTTCGCGCGCCAGTCGGCCAGCACGCTGTCGAACACCGTGGTGTACGAGGTGCAGACCGGCTTCACCGCGCTGGTTCAGGCGCTGATGGGCCTGTCGCGCGACGGCTTCACGCTGGTGGCGCTGCTGGGCTACCTGATTTACCTGAACTGGCAGCTCACGCTCATCGTCGCGGTGATGGTGCCGGGCGTGGCGTGGATCATGAAGACGCTGTCGCGGCGCCTGTACAAGATCACCAAGAGCAGCCAGCAGGCCACCGACGACCTGGCCTACGTGGTCGAGGAAAACGTGCTCGCGCACCGCATGGTGCGCCTGCACGGCGCCCAGGCCGGGCAGGCCGCGCGCTTTGGCGTGCTCAGCCAGCGGCTGCGCCGCCTGGCGATCAAGTCCACCATCGCCTCGGCGGCGATGACGCCCACTACCCAGCTGCTGGCCGCGGCCGCGCTGTCGGCGGTGATCTGCATCGCGCTGTGGCAAAGCCACGGCAGCGCCAGCACGCAGAGCGTGACGGTGGGGGGCTTCACCTCGTTCATCGCCGCCATGCTGATGCTGATCGCGCCGATCCGCCGCCTGGCCGACGTGGCCAACCCGATCACGCGCGGCGTGGCGGCGCTCGAACGCGGCCTGCTGCTGCTGGGCCAGTCGCAGCCCGAGAGCAGCGGCACGCACACCGCGCAGCGCGCCAGCGGCGCCATCGAGCTGCGCGACGTGCGCGTGTCCTTCAACCCCGAGCAGGCGCCGGCGCTGGCCGGCGTCAGCCTGTCCATCCACCCCGGCGAGGTGGTGGCGCTGGTCGGCCCCTCGGGCGCGGGCAAGACCACGCTGGTCAACCTGCTGCCGCGCTTCATCGTGCCCGATGGCGGCAGCCTGCTGCTCGACGGCGTGCCGCTGCAGGACTGGGATCTGCAAAGCCTGCGCGCGCAGTTCGCGCTGGTCAGCCAGGACGTGGTGATGTTCAACGACAGCATCGCCGCCAACGTGGCGCTGGGCGGCCCCGGCGGCGCCATCGACGAGGCGCGCGTGCGCCAGTGCCTGCAGGCGGCCAACCTGGCCGAGCACGTGGACGCCCTGCCCCAGGGCATGGCCACGGTGGTGGGGCACAACGCCACGCAGTTGTCGGGCGGGCAGCGCCAGCGCCTGGCGATCGCGCGCGCGCTCTACAAGGACGCGCCCATCCTGATCCTGGACGAGGCCACGTCGGCGCTGGACACCGAGTCCGAGCGCCTGGTGCAGGACGCGCTGCAACGCCTGATGCGCGGGCGCACCACGCTGGTGATCGCGCACCGCCTGTCCACCATCGAGCACGCCGACCGCGTGGTGGTGATGGAGCGCGGCAGCATCGCCGAGCAAGGCAGCCATGCCGAGCTGCTGGCCGCCGGCGGGCTGTATGCGCGGCTACAGGCGCGCGGCGGTCCGGCTCAATAAAACAATAGCTGGTTGCAATTGCAAATCAACGATTTCAAATATAAAACTATCTAAAATCATTATCCAGCAAGCGCAAACAGCTACTGTTATTGAATCAGACTACCACTTTCCCCGGTCGGGCTGCTGGCGCTGCAGCGCGCGCAGCGCCAGCTCCTGCATGTCGCTGCGCAGCGTCTGGCGCGCAAAATCCAGCGCCGTCAGGCCCAACTGGTTCTTGATGGTGGCGTCCGCGCCTTCCTTGACGAGCAGCGCAGCCGAGTCGTACAGGCCGTAGCGCACCGCCATCATCAGCGGCGTGGTGCCGTTGGGCGACGCCGCGTCGATGTAGGCCGCATGTTCCAGCAGCAGCGCCACCATGGCCGGCGCGTCGGCGGACGTGCCCGACGCCGCATAGTGCAGCGGCGTCCAGCCCGGCTTGTTCACGTCGGCGTCGCGCGCGATCAGCGCGCGCGCCGCGTCCAGGTTGCCGCGCAGCGCTGCCATCATGAGCGCGCTCTCGTCCTTGGCGTTACGCGCCTCCACCTTCAGCCCCTTGGCCGCGATCAGCGCCGCCGCCGACTTGCGCGCGTCCTCGCGCAACGCCACGATGAGCGCGGGCTGGCCTTGATGGTCGCGCGCGTTGGGGTCGAAGCCGCGGCGCAGCAGGTCAATCACGTCAAAATCATGATCCAGCTCGATAGCCAGAAAAAAATCCTGGTAGGCGCCCGCGTGCGCCAACGGGACGGCGCCGGCCAGCGCACCGGCAAGCACCCCCCAGGCCAGGACGGCGCGCCGCCCGGTCACGCCGCCGCCCGCAGGAACAGGCGCTCGAAATTGGCGCTGGTGGCGCGCGCCACGTCTTCGACCGCCAGCCCCCGCAGCGCCGCCACCTGCTCGGCCACCAGCGGCACGTACGACGGATTGTTGGTCTTGCCGCGGTAGGGCACGGGCGCCAGGTAGGGGCTGTCGGTCTCGATCAGCATGCGCTCCATCGGGACGAAAGCCGCCACCTCGCGCAGCTCGTGCGCGTTCTTGAAGGTCAGGATGCCGGAAAACGAGATGTAGTAGCCCAGATCCAGCGCCGCGCGCGCCACGGCCATCGACTCGGTGAAGCAGTGAAACACCCCGCCGGCGCGGTTGCCCGCGCCGTCCTCGCCCTCCTCGCGCAGGATCGCCAGGGTGTCGCCCGAGGCGCTGCGCGTGTGGATCACCAGCGGCTTGGCCACGGCGCGCGCGGCGCGGATGTGCGTGCGAAAACGCTGGCGCTGCCACTCCAGGTCGGCCACGCTGCGCCCGCCCTTGCGATCCTCCATGCCGTAGTAGTCCAGCCCGGTCTCGCCAATGGCGACCACGCGCGGCAGGGCCGCGCGCGCGCACAAGTCCTGCTCGCTGGGCTCGGCCACGCCTTCGTTGTCGGGGTGCACGCCCACGGTCGCCCAGAAGTTGTCATGATCCAGCGCCAGGCCGTGCACGTCGCCAAACTCCTCCAGCGTGGTGCAGATGCACAGCGCCCTGTCCACCCGTGCCCGCGCCATCGCCTCGCGGATCTGCGGCAGCTGGCTGGCGAGCTCGGGAAAGTTCAGGTGGCAGTGTGAATCGACGAACATGGCGGACTCAATGAAAAAAGGGGCTGCCTCGTTTTGAAGCAACCCCCTCGGTATCACAATGGTCGGAGCGGCGGGATTCGAACTCGCGACCCTCTGCTCCCAAAGCAGATGCGCTACCAGGCTGCGCTACGCTCCGACAGCTGGCATTCTAACCCGGGCCGCACGGCCTTCTGCCGAACCGGCGCAATATTTGCAGCGCGTCAGCGCTTGCCCGCCCCGGGGGCTCCCGGCGCTGCCGGGCCGCGTCCGGCCAGGTGGCGGAACGTGATGCGGCCCTTGCTCAGGTCGTAGGGCGACATCTCCAGCGACACCTTGTCGCCGGCCAGGATGCGGATGTGGTGCTTGCGCATCTTGCCGCCGGTGTAGGCGATGAGCTGGTGCCCGTTGTCCAGGGTCACGCGAAACCGCGAGTCCGGCAGGACTTCGGTGACGCTTCCCTGCATCTCGATCAATTCTTCTTTGGCCATGTGTTCAATCTCTCAAAAACAAGTATCCGTGGGCCCGCATGGCGCCGCTGCTGGCGGCTGCGCCGGCCCTGTGGGCTGGATGCCGGCCTGGCCCGGCAACGCAAGGGCGCAAGCGCTGCGGCCGGGATTCTGGACGGCGAAAAGGAAAATAAAAGGCCGCAAGGCTGCGGCTTTTCAATGGACAGGCGCTGCGCGGCGCATAACCTGTGGATTGTACTGCGATGCACAAAAAGGCGTCTACCGCCGGACAGGCCTTCGAGGAAGTTCGCACCGCCTCTCCTACAATCGCGGCCCCGCCCCACGCAAATCGCCATAGCCCGTGTCCGACCGCCTTGCCGTACTCTCCCAGTACCTGCTGCCCAAGCAGGCCATCACCACGCTGGCCGGCCGCCTGGCACGCCTGCAGGCCGGCGGCCTGACGACCGCCGCCATCCGCCGCTTCGTGGCGCGCTACCAGGTGGACATGAGCGAGGCAGCCAACCCCGACGTCGCCAGCTACGCCAGCTTCAACGATTTTTTCACCCGCGCGCTGCGCCCCGGACTGCGCCCGCTGGCCGACGCCCCCGCCGTCTGTCCGGTCGATGGCGCCATCAGCCAGCTGGGTGCCATCGAGGGCGACCAGATTTTCCAGGCCAAGGGGCACAGCTACACCACCACTGCGCTGCTGGGCGGGCACGCGCAGCTGGCCGGGCAGTTCCAAGGCGGCAGCTTCGCCACGATCTATCTCAGCCCGCGCGACTACCACCGCATCCACATGCCATGCGATGGCCGACTGCTGCGCATGGAACACGTGCCAGGGGCGCTGTTTTCCGTCAACCCGGCCACGGCGCGCGGCGTGCCCGGGCTGTTCGCGCGCAACGAGCGCGTGGTCTGCCTGTTCGACACGCCGCTGGGCCCGATGGCGCTGGTGCTGGTGGGCGCCACCATCGTCGGCAGCATGGCCACGGTCTGGCACGGCGTGGTCAACCCGCCGCGCACGGGCCGTCCGCGCAGCTGGGACTACGCCAGCGGACAGATCGCCCTGCGCCAGGGCGACGAGATGGGGCGCTTTCTGCTGGGATCGACCGTGGTGCTGCTGTTTGCGCCGGGCGCCGTGCGCTTCGACCCCGCGTGGCAGGCCGCGCTGCCGGTGCGCATGGGCCAGGCCATGGCGCAGCGCGGAACGGCTGAAAGCCGCTAGCGCGAATACGGCCCGGACACGCGCACGGTGGTGAACAGCGTGGGTTCGAGCTCCAGTTCCAGCGGGTCGACAGCCTCCGCGTGCCCGACCAGGTGCACGCTCAGGTCGTGGCGGCGCAGGCTGACGTAGCTGACCGTCTCCCAGTTGCCGGCGCGGCGCACGCGCGTGCCGGGCTTGTACAGGGGCATGCGGAACTCGCGGCTCCAGCCCCAGGGCGCCTCTGGCTGATCCTGTATCGCTAAGGTGTCGGTAGCTGTTTGCATGATGCGGCAATGTTAACGCCCAGCAGCGCACCACAGCGCCTGCCCGGCCTGATCCAATAGCGCGCGCACCTGCCGCACGGCGTGCGTTCGCGCCACTTCGGCGAAATCGCCTACATGCATCTTCGGCATGGAGCGCTACAGTCTTTAGGCCATTCGTCCACCCCCATCCGGCAGCCACCGGCCCCCGCCAACTGCCACAGCCAGAGCTGACCCAGTTCATTGCCGGCGTGGATCAAGACTTGAGCACGCAGGCGCCTGCCTACAATGCGGCCATGGGGCGCCTGCTACCCTTCTTTTACTATAATTCTAATAGCTTTCAACGCTTTCAGACAAAGCCCCACAATTACTTTTCATATAAATCATGGAAGCCAATACCGATCTGCGCCAGGGCCGCCTGGCCGATGCCTGGGCCGAACTGCACAACTACGCCGTGGCCGGCAACCCGCTGCACCCCGACGCCTACCGCCTGGCCTTTGCCGACCCCGAATTCATGCTGCGCCGCGAATTGCGCGGCATACGCCTGCAGCTGGAGATGACCAAGGCCGACATCGAACAGGCCGCCCAGGGCATAGAGCACACCGTGGTGGTCTACGGCAGCGCGCGCATGGTGGCGCCAGACGTGGCCGCCGAGCGGCTGGCGCAGGCGCGCGCCGGCGGCGACGCCCAGGCCATCGCCCGGGCCGAGCGCGACGTGAAGAACGCCCACTACTACGACATGGCGCGCCAGTTCGGCACGCTGGTGGGCCAATACAGCGAAAGCCGCCCGCCGGCCGAGCGCATCTACATCTGCACCGGCGGCGGCCCCGGCATCATGGAGGCGGCCAACCGCGGCGCGTTCGATGTCGGCGCGCCCAACCTGGGGTTGAACATCACGCTGCCGCACGAGCAAAGCGGCAACCCCTATGTGTCGCCGTCGCTGTCGTTCAAGTTCCACTACTTCGCCATGCGCAAGATGCACTTCATGATGCGCGCCAAGGCGCTGGTGGTGTTCCCCGGCGGCTTCGGCACGCTCGACGAGCTGTTCGAGGTGCTGACCCTGGTGCAGACGCGCAAGGCCAAGCCCGCGCCCATCGTGCTGTTCGGCAGCGCGTTCTGGAAGCGCCTGATCAACTTCGACGCGCTGGTCGAGCAGGGAACGGTGTCGCCCGAGGATCTGAAGCTGTTCCAGTACACCGACGACCCGCGCGAGGCCTGGCAGCTGATCCGTTCGTTCTACAAACTGTGAGGGTTAGGTAATAAACGGTGAGATTGCCGGGAAATCCAAGTTCGCCAGATGGCGATTTTAGGAGATAGGGATGAAAATAATTCTGTCGTTGACGCTGATTACCCTAGCGTCGGTTGGTTGTGTCTCACAACAGGCCGGTAGATTATCTCTAGCGGAGCAGCACAGGATTATGCAAGAGGTCGCCGCATCAAGGCAAGCTGCAGCCACGGCGTTTGCAGAGTACGCAGGCCCCTGCCTTGAGCAATTCCCAGGTGCAACGAATGTCAGAGATGATGGCGGAGATCATTTAAGCGTTCAAGGAGGAGTGAATGTTGCGCTGAACGATAACGGTCACGATATTGTTTGCTCTGTAAATATTGTATCGCGCAAAATAGAACGCATTTGGTTCAATCAGCGAACCTACACACCGCAGGAATACATGAACGCGGAAGTAGAAAGAAAGAGGACGGCAACCCTTGTTTCGGTAGATCGTGCAAAAATTCTTAGCGGAGATTATGAAGAATTTGTCAAAGCAGGGAAGCTTGCGGTCTCTTACAATCTAAAGGATCCGGAATCTGCAAGGTTTCGAGGTTTATTTATCAGCAATAAAAATTTACCCACTTTATGCGGAGAGGTGAATGCCAAGAATTCTTATGGCGGATACGTCGGCTATAAGAAATTCTTCTACAACCGCGTTTCGTCTTTCATAGACGATGATAAGGAACTAGGCGATGGTTTTATGTATAAAAAACTAGCCCCTGATTATTGCAGCAATAAATTCGCAGATATTAATTAAATATACGAACGAATTATTATGATGCATCGGCTTGCAGCGGGGAATCCGCGGCCGGAGCGGCCTCCGGCGCGGGCAGTTCCTGCACGCCGCGCAGCCTGCGCTGGATGGCGCGGGTGCGCACGTCCACCTGCTCGAACTTCCTGGCCGCCGCGTCGATGGATTTGCGCGTGGCCTCGACTACCTCGCCAAACCTGGCGAACTCGGTCTTGACCTGGCCGAGCACGCCCCAGACCTCGGACGAGCGCTGTTCGATGGCCAGCGTCCTGAAACCCATCTGCAGGCTGCTGAGCATGGCCGCCAGGTTGGCCGGGCCGGTGACCATGACGCGGCAGCCGTTCTGCACCGCCTCGACCAGGCCGGGACGGCGCATGACCTCGGCGAACAGCCCCTCGGTGGGCAGGTAGAGCACGGCGAAGTCGGTGGTGTGCGGCGGCGCCACGTACTTGCCGTGGATTTTCTTGGCCTCCAGCTTGATCGACGCCTCGAAGGCGTTGCCGGCGGCGGCGATGGCCGCCTTGTCGGCCGTGTCCTGCGCGTCCAGCAGGCGCTGGTAGTGCTCCACCGGGTACTTGGAGTCGATGGGCAGCCACACCGGCTGCTCGTCGCTCCTGCCCGGCAGGCGGATGGCGAATTCGACCAGCTCGTCGCTGCCCGGCACGGTCTTGACGTTGCGCGCGTACTGCTCGGGCGTGAGCACGTTGTCGATGATGGCGCCCAGCTGCAGTTCGCCCCAGGTGCCGCGCGTCTTCACGTTGGTCATGACGCGCTTCAAGTCGCCCACGCCGGCGGCCAGCGTCTGCATCTCGCCCAGGCCCTTGTGCACCTGCTCCAGCCGGTCGCTGACCTGTCTGAATGATTCGCCCAGGCGCTGCTCCAGCGTGGCGTGCAATTTCTCGTCCACGGTGCGGCGCATTTCGTCGAGCCGGGCGGCGTTGTCCCGCTGGATGGCCGCCAGGCGCTCGTTGAGCGCGGCGCGCAGCGCGTCGGCGTTGCCTTGCTGGCTGGCCGCCAGGCCGGTGAGCTGGCGCGTGTTGGCGTCCAGCTGGTTCTTGAGCGCGCCGGCCATCGCCGTCAGCTGGGCATGGACGTCGCCCTTGAGCGAATCGAGCGTGCCGCGCAGCGCCTGCGCGTCGCCCCGGCCCTGCGCCGCACCCTGGGCCAGGCGCTCGTCCACCGCGCCGCGCAGGCCGGCCAGCACGCCGTCGTTGCGCGCCACGGCCAGCTGCGTGGCCTGGGCCGCGGCTTCCAGCGCGCGCATGCGCTGCGGCCATTCGGGCGGCAGCTCCACGCGCGGGCGGCGCAGCAGCAGCACAACGAGCAGCACCGCGATCAGCGCCAGCAGGGCCAGCGCGGCATACATCTCCAGGGCCATCCGTTTACTATTTTTTCAATAGCTCATTGCGCTTTCTGGATAAGCGCCAGAGCCATATTTCATTCATATTTTATTGACGGGCGTGAGCGGCGCGCCCTGCTCAAAGAAGGCGATCAGGTTGTCCGCCGCCAGGTTGGCCATGGCCAGGCGCGTGGCCACGGTGGCGCTGGCGATGTGCGGGGTCAGCACCACGTTGGGCAGCTCCAGCAGGCCGGGGTGCACCGCCGGCTCGCCCTCGAACACGTCCAGGCCGGCCGCGGCAATGCGCCGCTCCCTGAGCGCCTGCGCCAGCGCCGCGTCGTCCACGATGCCGCCGCGGGCGATGTTGACCAGCGTGGCGGTCGGCTTCATGCGTGCCAGCTCGGCCGCGCCGATGGCGTGGTGCGACTCGGCCGTGTAGGGCAGCACCAGCACCAGGTGGTCGGCCTGCTCCAGCAGCTCGTCGCGGCCCACGTAGCGCGCCTGGCACTCGGCCTCCAGCTCGGGCGCCAGGCGCGAGCGGTTGTGGTAGATGACCCGCATGCCAAAGCCGTGCGCGCCGCGGCGGGCAATGCCCTGCCCTATGCGCCCCATGCCCAGGATGCCCAGCGTGCTGCCGTGCACCTCGGCGCCGGCCAGCATGTCGTAGCGCCAGCGCTGCCACTGGCCGGCGCGCAGAAAGCGCTCGGCCTCGGCCATGCGGCGGGCCGTAGCCATCAGCAGGGCAAAGCCGAAGTCGGCGGTGGTCTCGGTCAGCACGTCGGGCGTGTTGGTGCCCAGCACGCCGGCAGCCGTCATCGCCGGCAGATCGAAGTTGTTGTACCCCACGGCCATGTTGGCCACGATCCTCAGGCGCGGGCAGGCCGCCAGCAGCGGCGCGTCGATGCGCTGCATGCCGGTGGTGAAGGCGCCGTCCTTGTCCGCCAGGCGGGCGGCCAGCGCACTGCCGGTCCAGGGCTCGTCCTTGGGGTTGGCCTCGACCTCGAAGTGCCGCGCCAGGCGCTCCAGCACCTCGGGAAACACCTGGCAGGCCACCAGAATCCGTGGTTTGGTCATGGTTTCAACGCATCCATATGAAGGTGATCAGGGCGAACAACGGCACCAGGATGCCCACCGACCACAGCATGTAGCCGAAGAAGCTGGGCATCTTCACCCCGCGGTCCTCGGCAATCGCCTTGACCATGAGGTTGGGCGCGTTGCCGATGTAGGTGTTGGCGCCCATGAAGACGGCGCCGGCCGAAATCGCAGCCAGCGTGGCGGCGTGCGCCGTCATCAGCACGGCTGGGTCGCCCCCGGCGGTGTTGAAGAACACCAGGTAGGTGGGCGCGTTGTCCAGGAAGGACGATAGCAGCCCGGCGGCCCAGAAGTACATGGCCGGGTCGGGCGAGCCGTCGGCGCGCGTGACAGCGGAGACGATGGCGCCGAACGGCCCGTTCACCCCGGCCTTGAGCATGGCGATCACCGGGATGATGGTCAGGAAGATGCCGGCGAACAGCTTGGCTACTTCCTGCATCGGGCCCCAGCCGAACTGGTTGTCCTCGTGCACCTGGCGCGGGGTCAGCCACAGCGACAGCAGCGTCACGCCGATCAGGCCGGCGTCGCGCACCAGGCCGGGCAGGCCCACGTCGGCGCCGGCCACGCTCCACTGCACGGGCGACTGCCACACGCCGCTCATCAGCACCAGCGCCACCACGGCCAGCAGCAGCACGAAGTTGACCTTGCCGTCGAACCCTATGGCCATGGGGGGCGAGTCGGGCGTCGGATCGACGCGCCCCGCCTCGCCCGCCTGGCGCAGGTACCAGCTGTCGAGCGCGAAGAACAGCACCAGCAGCGCGCCGATCAGGAACAGCGTCTCGGGGAAGATGTGGCGCACCGTCCAGAAAAAGTCCACGCCCTTCAAAAAGCCCAGGAACAGCGGCGGATCGCCCAGCGGCGTGAGCGAACCGCCGGCGTTGGAGACGATGAAGATGAAGAACACCACCACGTGCGCGACGTGCCTGCGGTTGTCGTTGGCGCGGATCAGCGGCCGGATCAGCAGCATGGACGCGCCCGTCGTGCCCATGAAGCTGGCCAGCACGGCGCCAATCGCCAATATGCCGGTATTGAGCGCCGCGCTGCCGTGCAGGTTGCCGCGGATGTAGATGCCGCCGGCCACGGTGAACAGCGCGGTCAGCAAAATGACGAACGGCAGGTACTCGGCCACCAGCGCGTGCACCAGGCCGGCCCAGGCCGCATGCGGCCCGTACACCGCTGCGAAGGGCAGCAGAAAGGCCAGCGCCCAGCCGGCAGCCACCTTGCCGAAGTGGTGGTGCCAGAAGTGCGGCGCCAGCAGCGGCACCAGCGCGATCGACAGCAGAATGCCGGCAAACGGCACGCCCCACAGCGGCGCCAGCTGGCTGCCGTCGATGTCGGCCGCCAGGGCCAGGGCCGGGCTCAGGCCAAGCGCTGCGGCGCACAGCGCGCGAAATGGGGTCATGGGTCGTGTCTCCTGTGCTTCAGTGGCTTTCGCGGGTGCGCCCTCGCTCGCGGCGCGGCGTCAGTCCTGCACGAGCAGGCCTTGCAGCACCTCGCGCAGCCTGGCGGGCAGCGGCCTGGGCCGGCGGTCGTCACGCCCCACATAGACGTGCACGAAATGCCCGCACGCAGCGCTCAGCGCCTCGCCCTGGGCAAACAGCCCCACTTCGTAGCGCACGCTGCTCGAACCCAGGCGCGCCACGCGCAGCCCCGCCTCGATCGTCTGCGGAAACGCCAGCGGCGCGAAGTAATTGCACTGCGTCTCTATCACCAGGCCTATCGTGTCGCCCTGGTGGATGTCCAGCGCCCCCTGCTCGATCAGGTAGGCGTTGACCGCCGTGTCGAACCACGAGTAATAGACGACGTTGTTCACGTGTCCGTACACATCGTTGTCCATCCAGCGCGTGCCAATGCTGCGAAATACGCGGTATGCCGACCGCGCCTGCGGCGTGGGGCGGGCGCCGGCGGCCTGCCCGGTCATGGAAGATGGGGTAGCAGTCATGTGGGCCGATTGTGCCAGCGGCGCCGGCCGCTGCCGTCGCGCAGGCAGCAAGGGCCGCAGCAAGGGCCGGAAATTGGGGTGCCGCACCTAAAAATGCTGCAACGCAACAAAAACGCTTGCAATCGGCATTGCAGCCCCTACAATTCGATTCATGCTGCACTGCAACATAAAGCGTTGATCAGAGCAGTCATCTCAACCCGCCCGCCTGGGCCCATTCATTGGAGATTGAACATGTCGCTGACCCCTGAACAACTGCTCGCATCGCACAAGGCCAACGTGGAAGCCCTGTTCGGCCTGGCCGGCAAGGCCTTCGAAAGCGTGGAAAAGCTGGTCGAACTGAACGTCGCCACTTCGCGCGCCGTGCTGACCGAAGCCGCCACCCATACCCAGGCCGTGCTGGCCGCCAAGGACGTGCAGGAACTGCTGGCCCTGCAATCGGGCCTGCTGCAGCCCATGGCTGAAAAGGCCAGCGCCTACGGCCGCCATGTGTACGAAATCACCTCCGGCACCGGCGCCGAATTCGGCAAGGCCTTCGAAGCCCAGGCCGCAGAAGCCCAGCGCGGCTTCAGCAACCTGGTCGACAGCGCCACGAAGAACGCTCCCGCCGGCTCCGAAACCTCGGTTGCCGTCTTCAAGAGCGCCGTGACCGCCGCCAACAACGCCTTTGAATCGGTGCAAAAAGCCGTCAAGCAAGCCAGCGACGTGGCCGAAGCCAACTTCAATGCCATGGCCAACACGGCAACCAAGGCCGCTGGCGGCACCGCGCAGCGCAAGCGCTAAATCAATCAGGGGTTGATTTTTAGGTATTTACCCTTAAAATCAACCTCATCAACCTGCCACGCAGGTTGACCAGTTGTCTCCTTGGATCCTCTCGAAACATCAGTTTCCGGATCCCTTCAAAGCCCGGTTTGCAAGAATCGGGCTTTTTTTTCGCCATAAAAAAGCCCGGGAATCGCTCCCCGGGCCTTGCTGGTGGCCAATGGCCGTTTTCGATCAGGCGAAGTTGCCTTCGGCGAACTTCCAGTTCACCAGCTTGTCCAGGAAGGCCTCGACGAACTTCGGACGCGCATTGCGGTAGTCGATGTAGTAGGCATGCTCCCATACATCCACCGTCAACAGCGCCTTGTCGGCGGTGGTCAGGGGCGTGCCGGCGGCGCCGGTGTTGACGATGTCCACGCTGCCGTCGGGCTTCTTGACCAGCCAGGTCCAGCCCGAGCCGAAGTTGCCGGTCGCGCTCTTGACGAACGCTTCCTTGAATGCGGCGTAGCTGCCCCACTTGGCGTTGATGGCTGCGGCCAGCGCGCCGCCAGGCTCGCCGCCGCCATTGGGCTGCATGCAGTTCCAGAAGAAGCTGTGGTTCCAGATCTGCGCGGCGTTGTTGTAGATGCCGCCGCTGGATTTCTTGACGATCTCTTCGAGCGTCATGCTCTCGAACTCGGTGCCCTTTTGCAGATTGTTCAGGTTCACCACGTAGGCGTTGTGGTGCTTGCCGTGGTGGTATTCCAGCGTTTCCTGGCTGTAGTGCGGAGCCAGGGCGTCAATGGCGTAGGGCAGCGGAGGCAGGGTGTGTTCCATGGTGTCTTCCTTCTCGGTGTGGGTTCAAACAAAGCGCCGCAGGCAGCGGCGCGGCATGAGGCATTGTAGGAATTGCGGGCGAATGCTGCAGGCGGTGCGCACGCCTCCCGGCACGATGCAGGGGCAATGCGGCACCGCGCGACAACGGGCCCGCCGCGCTACAGCAAGCGCGGCTGGGACACGACCAGATCCAGCTCGCCATCGGCCAGCCGGGCGCGCACGCCGTCGCCCAGGCCCACCTGCGAGGCGCGCCGCACCGCCCGGCCGCGCGCATCGGTCAACAGGGCGTAGCCGCGTTCGAGCACCAGCTGCGGGTTCAGCAGCTGCAGCCGCAGCGCCGCCCGCTCCAGCTGCTCGGCCTGCTGCGCCAGCGCGCGCGGCGGCGCACCGGCCAGGCGCGCACCCAGCGCCTGCTGGCCCTGCTGCGCCCGCTGCAGCTGCAGCCGCCCGGCGTGCTGCATGCGCTGCGCCAGGCGGCTCAGGCGCAGCTGCGCGCCGGCCAGCATGGCGGAGGGCCGGCCCAGCCGCTGGGCGGCCAGGTCCAGGCGCTGGTGGCGCAGATCCAGCTGGCGCTGCACGCCGTCCGCCAGCCCCGCGTGCAGCCCGTCGAGCGCCTGCAGCCAGTGCGTGCGCGGCTGGGCCACCAGTTCGGCGGCGGCCGTCGGCGTGGGCGCGCGCAGGTCAGCGCAGAAGTCGGCGATGGTGAAGTCGGTCTCGTGCCCCACGCCGCTGACCAGCGGCACCGGGCTTTGCACGATGGTGCGCGCCAGCTGCTCGTCGTTGAAGCCCCACAAGTCCTCCATCGAGCCGCCGCCGCGCACCAGCAGAATTACGTCCACCGGCGGATTTTGAATGTTTTTGGCCCCCAGCCCTTTACCACCGGGCGCAAGCAGATACATTTTTGATAGTGCATCGCACAGCGAGGCCGGCGCCTGCGCGCCTTGCACCAGCGCCGGCGCCAGCACCACCGGGATGTGCGGCACACGCCGCGCCAGCGCCGTCACCACGTCGTGCAGCGCAGCGGCGCCGGCCGACGTGACCAGGCCGATGGCGCGCGGCATGGCCGGCAGGGGGCGCTTGCGCGCGCCGTCGAACAGCCCCTCGGCCTGCAGGCGCTCCTTCAGGCGCAGAAACTGCTCGAACAGCGCGCCCTGGCCCGCGCGCTGCATGCCTTCCACGATGAGCTGCAAATCCCCGCGCTGCTCGTACACCCCCAGGCGCCCGTGCACCTGCACCTGTTCGCCGTCGCGCGGCATGAAGCCCAGGGCGTCGGCGGCGCGCCGGAACATGGCGCAGCGGATCTGCCCCTGCCCGTCCTTGAGCGTGAAGTAGCAGTGCCCGCTGGCGGCGCGCGAAAAGCCGGCGATCTCGCCGCGCACCTGCACCGGATTGAAGCGCGCCTGCAGCGCATCAGCAATGGCGCGGCACAGCGCGCCAACATCCCATACATGCGGCGCCGTTACTGGTTTTTCAGGCTCAAACATCCGTCATTCCTGCGTTTCTCGGCTGGCGATCATGCCAGTAGTCCACAGACACGCCGCAGCGCAAGACCATGCCGGCGCCCTCTGGAGTACCGCCGGGAAACCACGCAAATACATGTAACACATTGATTTGCAACCATTTTTTATTGACTGAGATTTCAGCAGCGCAAAGAAATCACGCACCCGTGCGGGCTGCGGCCGTTTGCCCGCACGGTTGCCCACAAAGTTATCCACAGAATATGTGGGCTGTGTCCGTTGTTTTTGCCGCCCCACGCCTTTCCGGGCGCCCCGCCCGGTGCGCCATAATCGCACGCTGCTTTCAATTGTGTACGGAGTGAGAATTGCTTTCGATCATTCAAGCCGCAGGCTGGCCCATCTGGCCCCTGATTGCCTGCTCCGTTCTGGCCCTGGCGCTGGTGTTCGAGCGCTTCCTGGCGCTCAAGACGGCCCGCGTGGCGCCGCCGAAACTGCTCGACGAAGCCATCTCGGTGACCGCCAGGTCGCTGCCCGCCCCCGACGTGGTCAATCAGCTGGCCCAGAACTCCGCCCTGGGCGAAGTGCTGGCCAGCGGCCTGCGGGCACTGCTGACCAACCCGCACAGCAGCGAGGCCGAGCTGCGCGTGATCATGGAAGGCAGCGGCCGCGCCGTGGCGCACCGGCTGGAGAAATACCTCAACGCCCTGGCCACCATCGCCTCCGCCGCGCCGCTGCTGGGCCTGTTCGGCACGGTGGTCGGCATGATCGAGATCTTCGGCTCGCAAGGCGGCAGCGCCGCCATGGGCGGCAGCAACCCGGCGCAGCTGGCGCACGGCATATCGGTGGCGCTGTACAACACGGCGTTCGGCCTGATCATCGCCATTCCGGCGCTGATCTTCTGGCGCTATTTCAGGAGCCGCGTGGATGAATACCTGCTGACGCTGGAGCTGGCCAGCGAGCAGTTCGTGCGCCACCTGGGCCGCCTGCGCAAGTAACCGGCACGCGCCATGAACTTCCGCCCCCGTCCCAAGGAGGAACCGGAGATCAACCTGATCCCGTTCATCGACGTACTGCTGGTGATCCTGATCTTTCTGATGCTGACCACCACCTACAGCAAGTTCACCGAGCTGCAGCTGACCCTGCCGGTGGCCGACGCCCAGCAGCTGCGCGACCACCCCAGGGAAATCATCGTGGCCGTGTCCGCCGACGGACGCTACGCCGTCAACAAGGCCACGCTGGACGGCAAGAACGTCGAGCAGGTGGCACGCGCGCTGGCCGACGCCGCCCCGGCGGGCAAGGACAGCGTGCTCATCATCAGCGCCGACGCCGCCGCGCCCCACCAGTCCGTGATCACGGTAATGGAGGCCGCGCGCCGCGTCGGCCTGGCGCAGATCACCTTCGCCACCCAGACGGCCGCCGCCGCCGGGCGCTGATGAGCCAGCGCCTGCGCCAGGCCTGGCAGCGCCGCGGGCCGCTGGCGCTGGCGCTGTGGCCGCTGTCCCTGCCCTACCGCGCGCTGCTCGGGCTGCGCCGCGCGCTGTACCGCAGCGGCCTACTGGCCAGAGAACGGCTGCCGGTGCCCGTCATCGTGGTAGGCAACGTCATCGCCGGCGGCGCCGGCAAGACGCCCGTCACCATCGCCCTGGCGCAGCACCTGCGCGCGCTGGGCCTGCACCCCGGCGTGATCTCGCGCGGCTACGGCCGCAGCACGCACGACTGCCGCCCCGTGCTGCCGGACAGCACGCCAGCGCAGGTGGGCGACGAGCCCCTGCTCATCGCCCGCGCGGCCCAGGTGCCGGTCTACGTAGCGCGCCGGCGCGCCGACGCCGGCCGCGCGCTGCTGGCCGGGCACCCGCAGACCGACGTCATCGTGTGCGACGACGGCCTGCAGCACCTGGCGCTGGCGCGCGACCTGGAGGTCTGCGTCTTCAACGACCAGGGCGTGGGCAACGGCTGGCTGCTGCCCGCCGGCCCGCTGCGCGAACCCTGGCCGCGGTCCGTCGATTGGGTGCTGCACGCGGGCGCGCCGCCGCCCAAAGGCGCCGCGCCGCAGTTCGCCCTGGCGCGCACCCTGGCCGACGAGGCCGTGGACGCCAGCGGCCGGCGCGTGCCGCTGGCGGCGCTGCGCGGCCAGCGGCTGCACGCGCTGGCGGCGATTGCCCGGCCCGAGGATTTCTTTGCCATGCTGCGCCGGCAGGGCCTGGCGCCCGAGCAGGAGGAAGCCTTGCCGGATCACTACGATTTCAATAGCTGGCAGCACAATGCGGATAATCGCTGCACGGTGATTTGCACCGAAAAGGACGCCGTCAAGCTCTGGCCCCGCCATCCCGGCGCGCTGGCCGTGCCGCTGCGCGTGCAGCTTGCCCCGGCCTTTGTGCACGCGCTGAACCTGCGGCTTGCACCGCTACTGCCCCCGAAAGAGGAACACCATGGATCCGAAACTGCTTGAACTGCTGGTCTGCCCCGTCACCAAGGGCCCGCTGACCTACGACCGCGAGGCGCAGGAACTCATCTCGCGCAGCGCCCGCCTGGCCTACCCGGTGCGCGACGGCATCCCGGTGCTGCTGGAAAACGAGGCCCGCCCGCTGAGCGACGAGGAACTCGAATCATGAGCGGCGCCGCCCCGTTCACGGTGCTGATCCCGGCGCGCCTGTCCTCCACGCGCCTGCCGAACAAGCCGCTGGCCGACATCGCCGGCCTGCCGATGGTGGTGCGCGTGGCGCGCCGCGCGGCGCAAAGCCAGGCGCACCGGGTGGTGGTGGCGGCGGACGACGCGGCCATCGTCGCGGCCTGCCAGGCACATGGCGTAGAGGCGCTGCTCACCGGCACCGGCCACGCCAGCGGCAGCGACCGCCTGAGCGAAGCCTGCCAGCTGCTGGGGCTGGCGGGCGACGCCATCGTGGTCAACGTGCAGGGTGACGAACCGCTGATGGACCCGGCGCTGATCGACGCCGTGGCCGCGCTGCTGCGCGAGCGCCCCGAAGCCGCAATGGGCACGGCCGCGCACCCCATCGCCAGCGCCGAGGACTTCGCCAACCCCAACGTCGTCAAGGTAGTGCTGGACGCGCGCGGCCTGGCGCACTACTTCAGCCGCGCGCCCATCCCGCACGCGCGCGACCACGCGCCGGGCTGGTGGCAGCAGGGCAGCGCCGCCCTGGCGCCGCTGCGCCACATCGGCATCTACAGCTACCGCGCCAGCTTTCTGCGCCTGTTCCCCACGCTGGCGCCGGCGCCCACCGAACAGCTGGAATCACTCGAACAACTGCGCGCCCTGTGGCATGGCGAGCGCATCGCCGTGCACGTTACGCCGCACGCGCCTGGCCCCGGCGTGGACACGCCCGCCGACCTGGAGCGCGTGCGCGCCCTGCTGGCGCCGTAAGTAGAACGGCAGGATGCGCGTGCTATCCTTGCCCGTAACAAGAGCATCCGGCCTGCCCGCCAGCGCCCAGGGTGCCTGGCTGATTTCAAAACACTAGAGGACTTCCATGAGACTGATTCTGTTGGGCGCACCCGGCGCCGGAAAGGGCACGCAGGCCGCATTCATCTGCCAGAAGTTCGGCATTCCGCAAATCTCCACCGGCGACATGCTGCGCGCCGCCGTCAAGGCCGGCACGCCGCTGGGCCTGCAGGCCAAGGCCGTCATGGACGCCGGCCAGCTGGTCAGCGACGAGCTGATCATCAACCTGGTCAAGGACCGCATCGCCCAGCCCGACTGCGCCAAGGGCTTTCTGTTCGACGGCTTCCCGCGCACCATCCCGCAGGCCGACGCGATGAAGGCCGCCGGCGTCAAGCTCGACTACGTGCTGGAGATCGACGTGCCGTTCGACGCCATCATCGAACGCATGAGCGGGCGCCGCTCGCACCCCGCGTCGGGCCGCACCTACCACGTCAAGTTCAACCCGCCCAAGGTCGAAGGCCGTGACGACGTGACGGGCGAGCCCCTGGTGCAGCGCGACGACGACAAGGAAGCCACCGTCCAGAAGCGCCTGCAGGTCTACAGCGACCAGACGCGCCCGCTGGTCGATTACTACTCCAGCTGGGCCAAGGCCGACCCCGCGGGCGCCCCCAGGTACCGCGCCATCAGCGGCACCGGCAGCGTGCAAGAGATCACCGACCGCGCGCTCGCCGCACTGGCCAGCTGATCGGCTTCAGCCCCCCGACAACGCCCTGCCCCGCAGGGCGTTGTTCATTGCGCCGCCATCAGCTCCAGCATCAGGCTGATGCGCGCCTTCACCGGGCTCAGGCCGCCCGCGTCGCGCAGCGGCCCGCCCTCCCAACCCAGCATGCGCCCCTGCGGACAGCGCGACGCCACGCGCACCGGCACGCCAGCGGCGGCGGCGCGCTGCAGCGCGGCTTCCAGCTGCTCGTGCAGCGTGCCGTTGCCCGTGGCAGCCACCACCAGGCCTTGCACCCCGCCGGCAACCAGCATGTCCACCAGGCGGCCGTCGCAGCCTGCGTGGCTCAGCACGATCTCCACCCGGGGCCACGCCGCGCCGCCCAGGCGCTGCGCCAGCGCGCCGAACGCGGGCGCCGCCGCTGCCGGCGGACGCTCGTGCGCCCAGCGCACCTGCCCAGCCTCCACCCAGCCCAGCGGGCCGCCGTCGTCCGACGCGAACGCGTGCAGGCGCATCGGATGCACCTTGCTGGCCGCGCGCGCGCCGTGCACCTCGCCCGCCGCCGCCAGCAGCACGCCGCGCGCGTCCGGGTGCGCCGCCAGCGTCACGGCGTCGAGCAAATTCTGCGGTCCGTCGGGCGCCAGCGCCGTGGCCGGGCGCATCGCGCAGGTCAGCACCACCGGCTTGGCCGTGGGCAGCAGGCAGTGCAGCAGCCAGGCGGTTTCCTCCAGCGTATCGGTGCCGTGGGTGATGACGATGCCCGCCACGGCCGGATCCGCCAGGTGCGCCAGGCAGCGCTCGACCAACCGGCTCCAGACCGCGTGGCTCATGTCCTTGCTGTCGAGCTGCGCCACCTGCTCGGTGTGCAGTGCGCCGCCTGCGGCCCGCGCCAGCCCCGGCACCGAGGCCAGCAGCGCGTCCACCCCCAGCTGCGCCGCCTGGTAGCCCACGTTGGCGCCCGCGACAGCACTGGTGCCGGCAATCGTGCCCCCTGTACCCAAAACAACGATTTTTCCCGCCATGGCACTTGCATCCTTTGTAAAACTGTTCAAAAATACAGTTACTGGATTGAAAACCAGTAATCAACCTTCTGGAGTGCCTCATGACCGATCACCCCAAGCTCACCGCCCGCCAGCAGCAGATTCTGGACCTGATCCAGAGCGCCATCGCCAACACCGGCGCACCGCCCACGCGCGCCGAAATCGCCGCCGAACTCGGCTTCAAGTCCGCCAACGCGGCCGAGGAGCACCTGCAGGCGCTGGCGCGCAAGGGCGTGGTCGAACTCGTCAGCGGCACCTCGCGCGGCATACGGCTGCGCAGCGAGGCCGTGCGCTCCATCAACGCCGCGCGCGGCGCCCAGTTTTCCCTGCCCATCCCCGGCCTGACCCAGCTCACCCTGCCGCTGACGCTGCCGCTCATCGGCCGCGTTGCCGCCGGTTCGCCGATTCTGGCGCAAGAACACGTCGATCAGACCTACACGCTTGAAGGCAGCCTGTTCCAGCACAAGCCCGACTACCTGCTCAAGGTGCGCGGCATGTCGATGCGCGACGCCGGCATCATGGACGGCGACCTGCTGGCCGTACAGGCCACGCACGACGCGCGCAGCGGCCAGATCGTGGTGGCGCGCCTGGGCGACGAGGTCACCGTCAAGCGCCTCAAGCGCACCGGCTCGGGCATCGAGCTGCTGCCGGAAAACCCCGACTACCCCATCATCCGCGTGGCCCCGGGCGAACCCTTCGAAATCGAAGGACTGGCCGTCGGCCTGATCCGCAACACCATGCTGATGTAGCCCCTCCCCTGGCGCCGCCGCAGGTGGCGGGCGTATGGCGGGCCGGCCCCAAGCCGGCGGCCAACCCTGCGGATGCGTGCCTGTCCCTTGGCAATCCTGCCTGTGTTTCACCTTTTCTGGAGTCATCACATGGGATTCGCTCACCGTTCCTCCTCGTCCCCGACATTGCTTGCCCGGGCGCTGCGCCGCCTGGCCCGCCGGCTATGGCCGCAGCCGCAGCGCAGGCGCAGCCTGGACGTGATCCACCCCACGGTGGACCTGGCCCTGAGCTATCCGCGCATCCGCGAGGCAGACGCCTCCAACGACGACGCCGGCGCCCCTCAGCAGACCGCAGCATCGGCGGAGCGCACCGCCGGCCCGGCCCACCGGGTGCTGGTGGTGCGCGCCTGCGCCCCGGGCCGCCTGGTGATTTCCGGCCGCATGGCCGACGTGTGCGCCGAACTCAACCGCCTGGCCGCGCAGCAGCCTTGCGCCACCCCATCAGCCATGGACAAGGCGATGCAACAGGCCGCGCAGCGGCCCCTGTGGGCGTAGCGCGCGTCCTACGGCCAACCGTTCCATGCGCCCGGCGGGCGCAGGCCAGCCGCCGGCGCAGGCCGGCGCCGCGGCCGCCAAGCGGGTTCAATCGCCGCCGATCACCCGGCAGCCTGCGCCTTTTCTTTCTCCTGCAGCAGCCGCCACATCACCTTGCCGCTGCCGCTCTTGGGCAGGGCCATGGTGAATTCGACAATGCGCGGCGCCTTGTAGGTGGCCATCTGCTCGCGGCACCAGGCGATGATGTCGGCCTCGCTGACCTGACCCTGGTGCGTGGCGCGCAGCACCACCACGGCCTTGACGGTCTCTCCCCGGTAGCTGTCGCGCGCGGCGATCACGCAGGCCTCCTGGATGGCCGGGTGGCGGAACATCATGGCCTCGACCTCGGCCGGCCAGACCTTGAAGCCGCTGGCGTTGATCATGCGCTTCAAGCGGTCGGTGATGAAGAAATAGCCTTCCTCGTCCACCCGCCCCAGGTCGCCGGTGCGGAAGAACCGCTTGCCATCGCGCTCGAAGAACACGGCCTCGGTGGCCTGGGGGTTGCGCCAGTAGCCGCTGAACACCTGCGGGCCGCTGATCACGATCTCGCCCTGTTCGCCCGGGGGCAGCTCGGCCAGCGTATCGGGGTCGGCCACGAAGGCCTCGGCGCCGATGAAAGGCATGCCCAGGCACTGCTGCTTGCTGTGCTCCGATGGATTGTTGTGTGACGGCGCAGCGGTTTCGGTCAGGCCATAGCCCTCCTGGTAGCTCAACCCGTATTCGTCCTGCAGGCGCTGCGCCACGGCCTGCGGCATGGCGGCGCCGCCGCCGCCGATATAGTTCAGGCTGCTCAGGTCGAACTGGCGGAAGTTCGGGCTGGCGAACAGGTCGATCACCATGGTGGGAATGTTGGTCCAGTTGGTCACGCGGTACTGCGATATCCAGCGCCCGGCCAGTTCACGGTTCCAGCGCGGCATCAGCACCATGGTGGCGCCGCTGTAGATGCTGGCGTGCATGACCGACACCATGCCGGTGATGTGGAACATGGGCACCACCGTCAGCGCCACGTTCTCGCACGTCGCGTGGCCCCAGATGGCGCTGGACACGGCGTTGTGCATGATGCTGGCGTGCGTGTGCATGCAGCCCTTGGGCAGGCCGGTGGTGCCGCTGGTGTAGGGCAGCACGCTCAGATCCTGCGGGCCCACGGCCAGCACAGGCAGGCTGGCTGTGGTGGCCAGCGCCTGCGCCCAGGTGACCACGGCCCCGTCCTCCAATGCCGGCAGGGGGTGTTCGGCGCACAGCCAGGGCTGCCAGGCTTCGGGGACAGGCTCGGGCACGGGCTCGCCAGCCGCCTGCCCGGCCTCGGGCAAGTATTCGCCCGGCTGCGTCACGATCAGCTGGCGCAAGCGCTGCGCCGGCGCCAGCGCGTTGCTGGCCTTGGCCAGTTCGGGTGCCAGGTCGGTGCTGACGATGGCCACCCGCACCTCGGGGTCGGTGATGTAGTGGCCAAGCTCCCCGGCCAGGTTCATGGGGTTCACCGGCACGACCACGGCGTTGGCGCGCAGTACGGCGAAATGCGCCGCCACCAGCTGCGGCAGGTTCTGCATCATGACGATGACGCGGTCGCCCTGGCGCACGCCGGCGCCGTGCAGGTGCGCGGCCAGACGCTCGGCCTGGTCGGCCAGTTCGCGGTAGCCGATGCGCCGGCCAAAGAACACCAGCGCCGCCTTGTCCGGGTAGCGGCGGGCGCTGACCTCCAGGTTGTCCCACAGCGATGTGGCGGGGGCGGTCAGGGTTTTGGGAACGTTGCGGGGCCAGTGGGCGAGGTGGGCGTGCATGGCGAAGAAGCTCGGAGATGGGTTGCGAAACGTCCGAGCTTGTCCCCGCGCCCGTGCCCGCGCATTCGGGAAGCCACGTAGGCCCGGTCACCTGGGCGACGCGGGGATGGCTCGCGCCACCGAGCCCGGCCGCCGGATAACCCACAGCGCCGCCGCCATCAACACCACGCCCGCCAGTTGCACGGGGCTCAGCGTGCGGCCATACACCGCCCAATCCACCAGCACGGCCGTGAGCGGGTAGACGAACTGCAGCACCGCGATCCGCCCCAGCCCCAGGCGGGCCATGCCCGCGAACAGCACCACGTAGGCCAGGCCCGTGTGCAGCACGCCCAGGCCCAGCAGCCAGCCCCAGGCGGCGCCCAGCGGCGGCCAGCCCAGCGCGAAGGGCGCCCAGGCCAGCGCCACGGCGCCCACCAGGCACTGCCACAGCGCCATGGCGAAGGGGCTGATGGCCTTCTGGGTGTTGGCCAGCAGGGTCACGGCGGCGTAGCACAGCGAGCCGCCCAGGCACATCAGCACCCCTGCCAGGTAGCCGCCACCCATGCTGGCGGTGGCGGCGGCACCGTCCAGCAGGCCGGTGGCCAGCACCAGCCCGCCCAAGGCGGCCAGGATGGCGAGCCACTGCAGGTGCGAGACGGCCTCGCGCAGGAACAGCGCGCCGAACACGATGACCCAGATGGGCTGGATGTGGAAGATCACCGTGGCCACGGCGATGGACGTGCGCGGAATGGCGGCGAAGAACAGCGCCCAGTTCACCACCATCAGCAGGCCCGTGGCGCAGGCCACCGCCCGGGCACGGCCGCCCAGCAGCAACTCGCGCCCGCGCCCGCGCCCGGTGGCCAGGCACCAGGCCAGCAGCGCCAGAGCGCCGAACGCGCAGCGAAACCACACCGTCACCAGCGGGTGCTGGGCCGCCTCTTCCACGAACACGCCGATGGTGCCCAGCAGCACGCCGCCGGCGATGAGCAGCCTCTGTCCGTCGCGCTCGCGCGTGCCGGACAGAGACGATGAAAGAGTGGCAAGGGCGGCTTTGGAATGCATGCCACCGATGCTCAAGGATTCGCACCGGGTAGTAAAGCGCATAGTTCGAACGATTACCATTCGATAACCGAATACCTAGAAGGCCCCGCCATGGCATACCCTGACTTCCAGATCGACTGGCTGCGCGCCTTCGTGGCTGTGGTGGACGCGGGCTCGCTCTCGGGCGCGGCGCCGCTGGTGCACCGCTCGCAGTCGGCCGTGAGCATGCAGATCAAGAAGCTGGAGACGGCGCTCGGCCGCCCCGTGCTGCTGCGCGGCCCGCGCCACCTGGAGGTGACGCCCGCCGGCGCCCAGCTGCTGTCCTACGCGCGCCGCGTGCTGGCGCTGCAGGCCGAGGCGCACGACGCCCTGTTCGGCCCCCAGCTCGCCGGCCGCGTGCGGCTGGGCGTGCCGGACGACTATGCCTCGGCCTACCTCACGCCGGTGCTGCGCAGCTTTGCGCACCGCTACCAGGGGGTGGAGATCGAGCTGACCTGCGAGCAGTCCACCGCGCTCATCCCGCGCGTGGCGCGCGGCGAGCTGGACCTTGCCCTGGTCTCGCGCGACAAGCCGCAGCGCGGGCGCTTCCTGTTCCAGGAGCCGCTGGTGTGGGTGGGCGCCGCGCAGTTCGAGGTGTGGCGGCGCGACCCGCTGCCCATCGCGGTGTACGAATCCGCCAGCCTGGCGCGCATCGCCGCCATCTCGGCGCTGGCCCGGCGGCGGCGCGCCTACCGCATCGTGTACCACAGCTCCAGCCTGGCGGGCCAGCTCGCCGCCGTGGAAAGCGGCCTGGCCGTGGCCGTGCTCACGCGCTGCAGCGTGCC